>Ga0196977_1000001_pt1 | contig 640778 bp, 678 predicted proteins | sample S3v_1013CmetaG_FD_148634 | JGI IMG/M metagenome (GOLD analysis project Ga0196977, IMG submission 148634) | Soil microbial communities from Anza Borrego desert, Southern California, United States - S3+v_10-13C | ecosystem: Environmental > Terrestrial > Soil > Desert | place: USA: California...
GCCGGTGAAATAGAGAATGACGAGCACGAGCAGGACCAGGGCGAGGATGGCCGCGACGATCCACCCCCATGGCGTCGGCCTGGCGGGCGCCACGTAGACCGATGTGGGCTGCGGTGCGGGTGGTGTTGCGGGCGGTGCCGCGGCAGGCGCGGGCGGCGGCGGCGCGGCCAGAGGCGGCGGCGCGGGATCGGGCGGAGGAGGTGGTGCCGGCGGCTCGGGCGGCGGGCCCGTCGCGCTGTTGCGATCGTCCGTCATGGCCAGTCCCCCCTAAGGTTCGCCCGAAGCCAATTTCTCCAGCACACGCATCGTTGCCAAGCCGAAGGGTGCCCGAACCGGCGCCGGATCACAAGTGGCCGGCCCAATGCGAAAGAGGCCGGGGCTTTCGCCCCGGCCTCCTCATGTCATTGCCTGGGATCGAGCGCTACTTGACCCGCTCGACCTGCTCGAACTCGAGCTCGACCGGGGTCGCGCGGCCGAAGATCGACACCGACACCTTCACGCGGCTCTTCTCGAAGTCGAGCTCCTCGACCACGCCGTTGAAGCTCGCGAACGGCCCGTCCAGCACCTTGACCGCGTCGCCGATCTCATAGTCGACGCTGATCCGGGCCTTGGGCGCGGCGGCGGCGGCCTCGTCCTTGGTGTTGAGGATGCGGGCGGCCTCGGCGTCCGAGATCGGCTGCGGCTTGCCGCTCGAGCCGAGGAAGCCGGTCACCTTGGGCGTGTTCTTGACGAGGTGGTAGACGTCGTCGTTCATCTTCAGCTTGGCGAGCACATAGCCCGGGAAGAATTTGCGGTCGCTCGTGACCTTCTTGCCGCGGCGGACCTCGGTGACCTTCTCGGTGGGGACCTCGACCGCCTCGACGAGCGGGGTCAGGCCGAGCCGCGTGGCCTCGGCGGTGATCGCGTCGCGGACCTTGTTCTCGAAGCCGGAATAAGCGTGGATGATGTACCAGCGGGACATGTTTTTCCCTGTTGCCTTTCGAATATGCTCCGGACGCCGGCTCAGCCGATCAGGCCTAGCAGGGTCCTGACGATGACGCTGAACAGGCTGTCGATGCCGAAGAAGAAGACGGCCAGCAGGCTGGTCATGATCACGACCATCAGGCCGGTCATCAACGTCTCCTTGCGCGTCGGCCAGACGATCTTGGCCGATTCGGTGCGGACCTCGCGCAGGAACTTGCCGGGATTGAATGCCATTGTGCCTGTCTTTGCCTCTTCGCTTCCGGGCAAGGGCTCTCCGCCGCCCCTTTGAGGGTCGGCGCGCCTTCACCGCTTTCGGATTGGGAGCGGTATCTAGCTTCGAAGCCGTCCGTGCACAAGACCTCAGGCTTGCCTGCGGAGTCGGCGCACGCCGCGATCTGCGGCGCCGCCGCGACCGGGCGGGAAATGGCAGGAGTGGAGGGGCTCGAACCCCCGACCCTCGGTTTTGGAGACCGATGCTCTACCAGCTGAGCTACACTCCTAGAGCCGGAGCGCGTCCCTAGCTGCGGGTGTCCTGCAGCGCAAGGCTTTGCGTTACGCCTTGCTCAGGCGGCGGCGAGAATGCGGTTCTGGCCGAGCAGCTCGCGGACCGTCTCGGCGGTGATCGGGCGGGAGAAGATATAGCCCTGGATCTTGTCGCAGCCGAGCGCGCGCACGATCGCCAGCTGCTCGGAGGTGGCGACCCCCTCGGCGACCGTCCTGAGGCCGAGGCTGCCGGCCAGCGCGACGACGGCGCGGATGATCGCGGTGCTTTCGGGGTCGTCCGCCGAGATCGCCTGGACGAAGCCCTGGTCGATCTTCAGCGTGTCGAATTTCGCGCGGCGCAAATAGCCGAGCGAGGAATAGCCGGTGCCGAAATCGTCCATGGCGAGCTTCACGCCGAGGCTCTGGATCTGCTGCAGCACCTTCTGGGTCGTGCCGGTCAGCTCGAGGAACACGCTCTCGGTCACTTCGAGCTCGAGCCGGCTCGGTTCGAGGCCCGCCTGGGTCAGCGCCGAGACGAGCGTGACGATGAAGCCGGGATCGCGCAGCTGGCGCGGCGAGACGTTGACGGCGACGCCAACGTCCTGTGGCCAGTTCACCGCCTCCCGGCAGGCCCGGCGCAGCACCCATTCGCCGATCCTGCCGAGCATCCCCGTCTCCTCGGCGATCGGGATGAACTTGGATGGGGGAATGTCGCCCAGCTCGGGATGGCGCCAGCGCAGCAGCGCCTCGCAGCTCGTGATCTCGCCCGACTGGGCGGCGACCACCGGCTGGTAGGCGAGCGTGAACTCGCCCGCGTCCATTGCGTTGCGGAGCGCGAGCTCCAGCCGCCGGCGCTCCTCGGCGCGGTCGTGCAGGCCCGGCTCGTAGAAGCGGATGTCGTTCCCGGAGCCGGCCTTCGCCCGGTAGAGGGCGAGATCGGCGTTGCGGATCAGCTCCTCGACCGTGTCGCCGTCGCGCGGGCCGAAGGCGACGCCGATCGACGCGCCGACGAACAGGCGCTGCTCGCGGTACAGGAACGGCCCCTGGAGCGCGCTGATCAGGGCCAGGCACAATTGCTCCAGCTCCTCGCGGCTCTCCGCCTCGGGAACGACGATCGCGAATTCGTCGCCGCCGAGCCGGCCGGCGGTCATCTCGTCCGAGATCACCGTCTCGAAGCTGCGCGAGACCTGCTGGAGCAGATGGTCGCCGGCGACATGGCCGAGGCTGTCGTTGATCGTCTTGAACCGGTCGAGGTCGACCAGCAGCATCGCGCATTGCTTGCCGCGGGCCTGGGCCTCATTCAGGGCCGCGGCCAGATTGTCCATCAGCTGGAGCCGGTTGGGCAGACCGGTGAGCGCGTCGTGGCGCGCCATATGGGCGATGCGGTCGGCGGCGGAGCGAGCGGCGGTCACGTCGGAGCCGACGCCATGATAGCCGGTGAAGCGACCCTGCTTGCTGAACGTCGGCCGCGCGGACAGCTCGATGGCCCGGGTGCCGCCGTCGGCAATGGGGAGCGCGAGCACCACCTCGCTGAAGCCTTCCCGCCGGCCGATCGTCGCGAGGGCCGCGGCATGGGCGCGGCGCGCGCTCTGGTCGGAACGTGCCGGCGCCTTCATGAACTCGATGAGGGAGAGCCCCTCCAGCTCCTCGATGCTGCGGCCGGTGGCGCGCGCGAACCGGGCCGAGACGTTCTGGAAGCAAAGCTGGGTGTTGGTCTGCCAGAGCCAGTCGGCGTCCGAGCTTTCATATTCGCGCAGCAGCAGGCTGACCGTCTGCTCGCGCTCCTCCAGCGCAAGATCCAGATATTTGCGCTGCATGAAGGCGCGGCCGTTGATCAGCACCATCGCCACCAGCCCCGCCGTATAGACGGGCGCGATCAGCAGGATCAGCAGATTCTCCTGGGTCGCCAGCATGCGCGCAGCGGCGACGCCCATGATCAGCACATAGGCGGAGGCCGCGGCTGGGATCGGCGAGAAGACGAAGGCGGCGCCCGCCATCATCGTCGCGGTGATCACGCAGAGCGCCAGCTGCTGCCCGTGATCGGCATGTTCGAAAAAGTAGCGGGCAGGGAAGGCCCAGACGAGGCCGATGAAGACCGAATGATAGGCGGCGCGGTTGATCGTCTTGCGCGGCAGGGAGTGGATCTCGCGGCCGCGGAGCCTGCGCTGCTGCTGCACGAAATAGAGCATCATGAGGGAGACGCTGAACAGCCAGAGCGCCAGCGAGGACGGCGCCACGCTGCCCCAGAGCATGTAGGCGATGAACAAGGCGTTGAACGTCTGGCCCCAGGCCGCCACGGTCATGGCCGGACGCATCGCCGCAAGCTGCGCCGCGCGCACGCGCCCCCACCCCCGGACGCCCGGGGGAGCGGCGCGGTTGAAAACAACGCGCCAATCGAGCCGTGGAAGCGTCTTGTCGGTCATATCACTCCGACCGGAGCCTTAACCAACAAGCGTTAGGGAAGGGTTATTCCCCTCTGGGTAATCGTACGTGTCGCTGCGCGGGTGCCGGCGGCGTCAGGCGGCGATGTCGTAGGTCTGGATCTCGCCCGACAGATACAGGTTTCGCGCCTTGGCCCGCGAGAGCTTGCCGGAGCTGGTCCGGGGCAGCGAGCGGGGCGGCACCAGCTCGATCACGCAATTGATGCCGGTGATCGCCCGCACGCGCTCACGGATCGCGTCGCGCAACCGGCCCCGCTCCTCCATGTCGGAGGTGCGGCACTGGACCAGCACGGCCGGCGTCTCCTCGCCGCCGGGAGTGGTGATCGCGAAGGCGGCGATGTCGCCGGCCTTGAAGCCCGGCAGCTGCTCCACGGCCCACTCGATGTCCTGCGGCCAGTGGTTCTTGCCGTTGATGATGATCATGTCCTTGGCGCGGCCGACCACGTAGAGATAGCCGTTCGACATGTAGCCCATGTCGCCCGTGTCCAGCCATCCGTCCTCGTCGAGGCAGGCGTCGGTCGCCTCCTCGTCGCGGAAATAGCCGACCATGACCGAGGTGCCGCGGCAGAAGACCTTGCCCACCTCGCGCTCGCCGAGCAGGCCGTCGTCGTCGCCGCGGATCGCGACCTCCATGTCCCTGACCGGCTTGCCGCAATTGACGACGGCGCGGTAGCGCTGCGGCCGGTCCCGCTCGCCGGCCGAGCCGCCCGCGAGCAGGGTCTCCTCGACCAGTTCGACGACGATGCCCTCGCCGGGCGGCATGACCGTGACCGCGAGCGTCGCCTCGGCGAGGCCGTAGGAGGGCAGGAAGCTGGCCGCGTCGAAGCCGGCGGGCGCGTAGGTGTCGACGAAGCTCTGCATCACGTCCGGGCGGATCATGTCGGCGCCGTTGCCGGCGACCCGCCAGCGCGAGAGATCGAAGCGGTTGGCGACGTCGGTCTGGCTGGAGACGCGGCGCGCGCAGATGTCGTAGCCGAAGGTCGGCGAATAGCTCATCGACTGCTCTTTGTTGCGCGTGATGAGATCGAGCCAGGCCAGCGGACGGCGGGCGAAATCCTCGGTCTTGAGATAATCGACCGACATCTGGTTGGCGACCATCGACATCATGCAGCCGACGAGGCCCATGTCGTGGTAGAAAGGCAGCCAGGAAACGCCGCGGTCGCCCTGGCCGATATGCATCGAGTGGGCATGGGCGGCGAGGTTCGACATCAGGGCGCGGTGGGTGATGACGACGCCGTGCGGGAAGCGGGTCGAGCCGCTCGAATATTGCAGATAGGCGATGTCGTCGGCCTTGGGCGCGTCGAGCGGGCAGGGGGCGATGTCGGCCGCCAGGAACGAGGCCCAGTCCTGCGACCTGGAGCCCACCGCAGCGGCGGCATCGGCGGCCATGGGCAGGTCGGGCGGGAAGAGCAGCAGCGCCGGACCGGAGCTGTGCAGCTGCACTACCAGCTGGTCGATATAGGCCTCCTTGCCGCCGAAGGAGGTGGGCAGCGGCAGCGGCACCGGCCAGGCGCCGGCATACATCGACCCGAAGAAGAGGGCGACGAACTCTGCGGCGGTCTCGGCGATCAGGGCGACGCGGTCGCCGGAGCCGATGCCGCGCGCCTTCAGCCGGTGGGCGACGCGGATCGCGTCCTCGCGCAGCTCGGCATAGGGATAGACGCGCGCCAGATTGGCGCGGGCGTCGTGGAAGTTCATCCCCTTCTTGCCCTGCGCAACATAGTCGAGCGCCTCGGTCATGGTCGCGAAGTCGGCGTAGCGGCGAGGGAGCTCATCGTCCGTCGGCGTCGTCGCGAGCGCCTGCGTCGCCGCGACGCGCGGCTTCACCTGGCCATCATGGTCAAGCACAGTCGGCTGAATCCTTCTTCATGGGCCTCATAGGGTCCCAAATCTGCTCTTCAGCGTCTGCCCCTAGGAGACAAGGCGCGTTCATAATCCGGCTCGACTATGGCACAAACATGGCGATGAGTCATGATCGTGGCAGAAGGGTGAAACCGCCGCTCGATGCACAAGCCCTCCAGCAGGCCGCGCTTTCCTATGCCGGGCGCTATGCCACGACCCGGGCGAAGCTCGCTTCCTACCTGGTCCGCAAGGTCCGGGAACGGGGCTGGTCGGAGCCCCAGCCGCCGCCGATCGAGGCGCTCGTCGAGCGCATGGCGACGCTCGGCTATGTCGACGATCGCGCCTTTGCCAATGCCCGCGCCGGTGCGCTCACGCGGCGCGGCTATGGCCTCCGCCGGGTGGGCGAGGCCCTGCGCGCCGCCGGCATCGGCGAGGAGGACGGCGCCGAGGCGCGCGAGACGGCAGAGGAGAATGCCTGGGATGCCGCGCTTCGCTTCGCCGAGCGGCGGAAGCTCGGGCCGTTCGCCGCGGCCGAGGCCGACCGGCCGGCCCGCGAAAAGGCCTATGCGGCGATGCTCCGCGCCGGCCATCCGCCGGCTCTCGTGCGCCGCATCCTGGCCGCCAGGCCGGGCGAAATCCCGCTTGCGGACACATGCTGAACACACATGGTTCACAAACGCGGAATACGTGATACCTTCACGGTCTGATCTAGGGGGGTCAGGCGTAGCATGACGTCGCGTCCACAAGCGCGGGTAGAGGGGGACCATGCCTCGATCGCCGGGAGCGAAACCGCTGCGCGTCCGCAGCCGGTGACGCTCGAGCCGCATAGCGAGGCGCTCGTCCAGGTCACCGGCACGGTCAAGTGGTTCGACGCCACCCGCGGCTTCGGCTTCATCGTCAGCGAGGAGGCCGAGGGCGACATTCTCGTCCATTTCTCGGTCCTGAAGGAGCATGACCGGCGCAGTCTGCCCGAAGGCGCGCTGGTCGAATGCCTCGTCGCCCACCAGGAGCGCGGCCTGCAGGCGCGCAAGGTGCTCAACATCGACCTGAGCCAAGCCATCGTCCCCGAACTCTCCAGGCCGCATTCGGCGCAGGCGGACCGGATCGATCCCTCGACCCTGATCGACGAGGCCGGCGCCTTCGAGCCGGTCCGGGTGAAATGGTTCAACCGGCTGCGCGGCTACGGCTTCCTGGTCCGCGATGACGAGGACCAGGACATCTTCGTCCATATGGAGACGGTCCGCCGCGGCGGCCTCGCCGACCTCGTCCCCGACCAGCCGCTCCGCGCCCGCATCGCCAGCGGCCGGAAGGGCCCGCTGGCGGTGGAGGTGGAGCCGGCCTGACCGACTAGACGCTTGCGCCGTCCCGCCCATCGGGGCTAGGCGCTCGGCCATGGGTTTCTTCAAGAATCTGTTCACCTGGTGGGAAGGCGCCACGCTCGGCACGGCGATCTTCAGCCGCCGGCACGGCAGCAAGGTGGGCGAGGACCGGCACGGCAATCGTTACTTCGAGGGCAAGGGCCGCCGCTGGGTCATGTATGCGGGGATCAACGACGTCAGCCGGGTTCCGCCCGAATGGTATGCCTGGCTGACCCGGCAGATCGACGCGTTGCCCGACGAGGCGCTGCCGCCGCCGCCCAAATTCCTGCGCGAGGCGACGCCCAACCTCACCGGCACGGTCGAGGCCTACCGTCCGACCGGCGCGCTCGAGAAAGGCGGCCGGCGGCAGGCGGCGAGCGGCGACTATCAGGCCTGGACGCCCGACTGATCGTCATGCGCGGCCTCACGACCAGTGCGGGTCTGGCGGTGCTGCTTGCGCTCGCCGCCTGCTCGCCCCGCGGCGCCGAGGAGGGCAACCGCGAGGAGGAAGCCCAGCTCGAAAACCAGACGGTCGATATCCCCCAGACGGTGAATCAGCTCGCCCCGGGGACGACGCCGATGGCGGAGCGGGTCGCGGTGATCGGCCTGCTCAACAAGCGCAACGGCCTGCAGCGGGACCTGACGCTGCGGCCCGGCCAGGCGGTGCGGGTGGGCGACGTGATCGTCCGGCTGCGCGCCTGCGAGACCACGGCGCCCTGGGAAATCCAGCAGCTGACCGGCGCCTTCGTCCAGCTCGACGTGCGGGGCGGCGACGGCCAGTATCGCCGGGTCTTCTCTGGCTGGCTGTACAAGGAGACGCCGTCGCTCAACGTCGTCGAGCACCCGATCTACGACGTCTGGCCCAAGAGCTGCGCGATGACCCATCCGGAAGGCGGCACGCCGGCGCCCGCCTCGCGGCCCTTGGCTCCCAGCAGCCGCTCCAGCGCCTCGAACTCGACCGGCCCGGCAGCGGAAGCGCCGCCGGCCGAGGCGCCGCCGGCCGCGCCGCCGCCCTCGCCGAGCGCGGACGCCAACAGCGCCAGATAGTCCTTCTGGTCGATCTCGACCGCGCCCATCGTCTTGAGGTGCGGGGTCATGAACTGGCAGTCCAGCAGCTGGAAATTGCCGACGATCAGCCGCGCCACCAGCCAGGCGAGCGCCATCTTGGAGGCGTCGCGCTCCAGCGAGACCATCGACTCGCCGAAGAAGGCGGCGCCGAGCCGCACGCCGTAGAGCCCGCCCACCAGCCGGCCCTCCCGCCAGACCTCGATCGAATGGGCGCGGCCGGCCTCGTGCAGCCGGATGTAGCTCGCCTCGATCTCGGCGTTGATCCAGGTGTCCTGCCGCTCGGCGCAGAGCCGGATGATCTCGGCGAAGGCGGTGTCGCGGGTCACCTCGAACAGGTCCGAGCGCAACCTCTTGCGGAGCGAGCGGGAGAGATGGAAGCCGTCCAGCGGGATGATCGCCCGCCGCCGCGGCTCGACCCAGTAGAGATCCTGCGCGTCGCGCCCGTCGGACATGGGAAAGACGCCGATCGAATAGGCCCGGAGCAGCAGATCGGGATCGAGCGTTTTCATGGGGCAAGAATCGGCCTGCGCGCTTCCCAGGTCAACCGCTCCCCTCCGCCGTCACCCGTCACGCCTAGAGGATTTCGTACACCCGCTCCTTCGGCCGGGCGAGACGCACGCCCTTTTCCGTTTCGACGAGCGGGCGCTCGATCAGGATGGGACTTGCCGCCATGGCATCGAGGATCGAGTCGTCGGACTCGCCAACGAGCGCCTTTGCCGCATCCTCCTTCATTCTGAGGCCCTCGTGCGGGGCGAGGCCGGCGCGGGCGAAGAGGCGGCCGAGATCGCCCTTGGACGGCGGCGTCTTCAGATATTCGACCACGGTCACGTCCGCGCCCGCCTCGCGAAGCATGTCGAGGACCTGGCGCGAAGTGGAGCATTTCGGATTGTGGTAGATCGTCGCCTTCATGGCAGGTTCCGGATCCTTTCAAAGTCTCTGAGGATGCGTGCGCGGCCGGCGCGGGAGATCGGACGGCGGCTCGACCAGCGCATGCCGCCATCGGTAAAGCTGCCCCGCGCGCCGCAATCCTCCCTGCAGCTGTTATTATCGGCATTCCAGCGCAATCTCGCGCCCTGCCGCCAGAGGCGGAGAATGCAGGGAGGGTCCCCGGCGAACCGTCCGGGCCGGCGATAGACGAGCGCACGCCCTTCCAGCCGGGCGATGCCGGTCAGGCTGCAGATATGGCCGTTGAAAAAGGTCAGGTCGAAGTTGACCAGGGCGCGGGTTCGGCTCGTGGCGACGACAGTCACGACGTCGGTTGCCATGTAATTCTCGCCGCTGACGAGGCCGGTGCGAAAGGTGCGTGTGTAGCGGCCAGCCAGATCGGCGGTCGTTAAGGTCGCGCCGGCGCCGAGCGCGGTCCCGCCCGCGAACAAAGCGAGCAGGGCGAAGAGGCGCGCCTTACCAGCCACCGCCGCCTCCGCCGCCTCCGCCGCCACCGGAAAAGCCGCCGCCGCCCGAGCCGCTGCTCGACCCCGGCGCCGTCGACGCCATTGCCACGCTGCTCGCCAGCGAGGCCCCGACCGTGGTCGCGAACATGCCCGGGTTCGACCAGGCGTTGTGCGAGCCGACATACCAGCCCATCGTCCCGCCCTGCCGGCTCGGATCGGCGGCGGCTGCGGCGAGGACCGAAGCGAATTTGGCGGCCCAGCGATTCTCGACGCCAAGCGCGATCGCGTAGGGCAAATAGCGCTCGAACAACTCCGGGGTCTTCTCGGGCGGGTGCAAGGTCTCGAGCCGGTCTTCCTCGGTGATCGAGAGATAGCGCTGGAAGCCGGCGATCCGGTCCATCACCTGCCGTCCCTCCCGGGTCGGGGCCGACATCCAGACGAAGGCGGAGAGCGCGACCGGGAGGATCAGCAGCGGCACCAGCATCCAGACCCAGATCGAGAAGGGTTCCTCCTGCACGGCGAAAACGAAGGCGAAGATCACGAAGACCGTGCCGCCGAGGCCGAGCAGGACCGCGAGCGCGGCGCGGGCCCAGCTGCCGTCCTTGCGCGCGGCGCGCGAATTCATCCCCGCGGCCACCGCCCCGATCATCAGCAGGAAGCCCAAAGCCGGCATCGCCTTCTCTCCGGTCACCGCGTAAATGTCCGAGAGCGCGATCACCATGCCGACGAACAGCAAGGCGGCGAGCAGGAACATCATCCCGACCCAGGCCCAGCCGTAGTTCCGCAGGAACAGCCGGCCCTGATAAGCTTCCTGCAGATGCTCCTGCAGCGCCTTGCGCGCGGCGCCGAAATATTTGTGGTTCTTCTTGTCCATCTCGAGGCTGTCCTCGCCGGCAAAGAGCGCGGCCAGCATGCGGCGCTCGGGCTCGGGCAAGTCACCGGCGTCGCCGATATTGACGAGCGTCGTCCTGGCCTTCTTGAAGAAGCCCTTCTCGCCCTCGACCATGCGCAGCTTGCCGCGCACGCCGCTGTCGACGATCGCTGCGGCGAAGACGCGATTGTCGAAGCCCATTCGCCGGATGAAGCGGACCGCAGCGGCGGTGAGCTCGTCCGGCGGCGCGAAGATCGGCACGACGGTGCCCGGGATCGGGCCGCGGCCGGCCTTCTTCCAAGCGTAATAATAGAAGAAGCCAAGGCCAAGCAAAGCCCAGACCGCGGCGATCGGCGGTCCGTAATCCTGGAACCAGAGCCTCGCCTGGGACGGCGGCGCGGGCGCGGTCACCACGCCCTTCTGCCAGCGCACCGCCACGCTGAGGCCTTCGTTCGAGTCGAGCGGCTCGGTGGTGCGGATCACGATCTCGCCGGGCTGTTCCGAGACCACCTCGGCGTCGCGCCGCGTCGCGCCCTGCGCGCCGGTATAGAAAGCCCGCTCCGGCCCGAACGGCACCGCCTGCGGCAGCCTGATGCGGACCTCGGCGCGGTCGATCGGGAACTGCCAGAAATTGCCGGTGACGTTCCAGTAGAGCTCGTCATAGCCGTCGAAGAAGCCGAGCTGGCGCGTGGTCGTATAGCGCAGCACATAGGTATGCTGGCCGCGCGGGACATAGGCGTCCGGGTCTCCCATCTTCACCCGGATGTCGCGGCCGACACGTTCGGTCGTATATTGTTCGGGCCGACCGTCGCGCTGGACGCTCTGGACGTCGAAGGTGACACGGACTCGGCGTTGCCCTGGGCGCTGATAGATGACCGGGAAATCGCGGTAGATGCCGTGGCGAATGTCGTCGCCCTCCGCATTGACCCGGATCGTCTCGGTGACGGTCAGCGTGCCGTCGACGGCGATGTCGACGTCGCTGTGAAAGGACAGGATCCGCTCGCCGGCGGCCGGGCCGAAGTCGCCATCACCGAACCCGTCCGTGCTGGACGGCGGCGGCTGAGGCGCTTCCTGTTCGGCCAGCGGTGCATCGCCGGCCAGCTGTTCGGTTCCGGGCACCTCGTCGGTTGCCGGCTTGCCGGCTTGGCTGGACGCCGACGCGAACAAGGTCAGCGCCGCGAGCAGCAGCGCCAGGAGAGGCCTGATGCGGATCATGGCTTCAGGCCTTCGCAGCGCCGAACTGGACCTTGGGCGCCACCTGGATGGAGGCATCGGTGTCGGTGTAGAATTCCTCTTCGTGGAAGCCCAGCGGGCGGGCGAACAGCACGTTGGGGAAGGACTGGATGCTGGTGTTCAGATCACGCACCGTCGCGTTGTAGTAGCGCCGCGAGCCCTGCAATTGCTCCTCGATCTCCGAAAGCTCGGCCTGCAGCTGCTGGAAATTGGCATTGGCCTTGAGGTCGGGATAGGCCTCGGCGACCGCAAACAGCCGGCCGATCATCGCGCTCATCGCATTGTCGGCCTGCGCGGTAGCCGCGACGCCCTTGGCGTTCACCGCGTCGCCGCGATGCGCGATCACCTGCGTCAGGGTCTCGCGTTCGTGCGTCGCATAGCCCTCGACGGTGCTGACCAGATTGGGAATGAGGTCGGCGCGCCGGCGCAGCTGCACGGTGATCCCGCTGAACCCCTCCTTGACCAGCGCGCGCTGCCGCACCAGCCGGTTGTAGATCGCCACGCCCCAGAGCAGCACGATGACGACGATGACGCCGATGACGACCCAGGCAATCCAGCTCATCCGATCTTCTCCCCCAGAGGCTGCCGCAAGTCATAAGGCGGGGCGGAGCGCCTGTCGATCATCACCGGTCAGCGCGCGATGTAGCCCTGCCGGACGAGGAAGGCGCGCAAGGCATCGGGATAGTTGGTGTAGCGGATCACCGAGGCGGGCGGGCATTCGCCGTCGGCGTTGAGGCGGGCGCGGCAGCCCGAAGGCAGGTCCCAGCCGCTGTCCCGGTCATAGGCGCGCAGCATCACGGCCCATGCCGCCTGGAACTGGCCCGCGCGCGCGGCGGAGGCCACATAGCCGGCGCAGGCGCCGTTGCGTTCGCCTTCCTGCTGCAGGCAGTAGGGCCTCGCCCGGTTCATCGCCCGGCGGAACAGGGGCCGGAAGCCGGGCCGGCTGGACACATCGACGGCGCGTCCGCCGACCAGGTTGAAATATTTCGGCGGCGCCATCGAGCCGGCATAAGAGGAGAAGGTGTAGAGGAAGCTGTCGTCCTGCTGTTCGAAGTCGACAATCCCGTCGCCGTCCAGGTCGCGGGGAAAGGCGTCGGTCGGGCCGCCGTCGAACGAGCCGAGCTGGACGACGCGGATGCCGCGCGGGCCGATCACCGCTACCTGCACTTCGTTGCAGCAATGGGCGCCCCCCGTGAACGACTGGAAATAGACGAAGCGGGTGCCCCGCCGGTCGAGCAGGCCGACGCCGAGCTTGTGCTCGAAGGACGGCTGGGCGGCGGCACCCCGCATCTGCGCGCTCAGGCGACCCCGTCGGATGGTGACGCGGGGTGCGAAGAGGCCGTCCTCGCCGACCCCGCGCACCTCCAGCGTCACGTCGCCGAACCGCCAGGTGACCGGCCGGGGCCGGCGCTCCTGCGACCAGGTCACGATCCTGCCGAACTCCGCCCTGACCACCGGCGGCGGCCGGCGCGTCTGCGCGGCTGCAGCGCCGGGCGGGACGGCGAGCATGAGGGCGGCGAGGGCGAGGAGCAGGCGCATCGGGCGTCTCCCGGTCGAGGTCGGGAAAAGCCTAAGCGGGTCGCGTCCGCGGTGCCAGCCTTTCGCTAGCGGGCGGCGGCGATCGCACTCCGGCGGCCACCGGTCAGGTCAAGTCGGCCGACTTCGTCGACCCGGCCGCGGGTCAGGCGGCCTTCCACGAGGTCCGTGCCCATCAGCGCGAAGATGCGCCCGCCGGTGAAGATCGGGCGGCTGTTGCCGTACCAGTCGACACAGGAGACTTCGCAGGAATAGCCGCTTTGCGTGCGCGGACGCGGGCTGAGCTCGCCGGCCTGGGAGAGGGCCTTGTCGGGCGAGACGGCGATGAAGCTGAGCTCCGAGCTCTGGCTGTCGGACCAGCCGCGGCCGGCGCGCTCGCCCCTGAGCGTGGTGGGCAGGCCGATTATCCCGCTGCCGTCGGGCCGGATCCAGGCGTTGAACGCGTGGCTGCGGCCCTCGCTCTCGAAGCGGCGCTGGAGCACGGTCGTGGAGGCGAGGCGCGGGCCGCGGCCGAGGCTGACATAGGAGATGGAGAGGCCCGCTTCGCTGCGATAGCCGGTCACGACCGCATCATTGCCGGCCCGCTCGATGCGCAGGGCATTGTGCGGCACGGCAATGCGGACTGCGGCGGCCGGCCTTTGCAGCGGCACCGCGATCAGGGTCGAGCCGGGGCTCGGAGCGCTCGCCGCGGCCGGATCGTCGGACTCGCCGCTGCGCGCGCCATAGACGAGCCAGGGGCCGATGAAACGGTTCTCGAGTTGGCCGGCGACGCCGGGCAAGGCCGCATAATTTCGGTCCGACAGGTGCCGGACGCGGTCGCCGAACGCCGAAAGTGGCAGGTCGAGCAGGCTCAGCGGCCGCACCTGGTCCGGCTCGAAGCAGCCGGCCGCAGTCCGCGAGAGCAAAGCGCGGAAGCGGCCGCCGCTGCTTTCGAAGGCGAACTGATCCGCCGGGATGCCGTCCACCGCGACCGCGCCGACCGCGCCGCCGTCGAGCGGCAGGCGGTAGAGCATCGCCGACTGGCCCGTTCCGTCCTGCCAAACCTCGCCGGCCGTGCATTGCTGGCGCCGCTGGTTCGCATAATCGATGCTCCAGGGAAGGCCGTCCGGCGCGCCGATCCAGAGGAAGGCGTCGGTCGGCGAGACGTAGAGCTCGCGCATTGCGGGGCCGATGAAGGCGGTGGTGCGGCAGTCCATCGCGCCGCGCAGCGGGCAGATGGAAAGCGTGTGGAGGACCGGGTCGGCGACCTCGCCGACCGGCGCGATGACGTCGGTCGGGCCGATCAGCTCCTCGCCGGCATTGGCCTCGCCGTCGCGGTCGGCGCGCCGCAGCCTCGGCCAGGCGAAGCGGCCGTCGGGCCCGTGCGAGTCGAGCGCCTGCGGCGCGTAGAAGACGAGATTGTCGCCGACGATGCGCGTCGCATAATTTTCGGTGCTGTAATAGTCGCTGGAGGAGAGCAGGAAGCGCCCCTCGCGGGTCAGGCGGCCGTCCGGCGCCATGCGAACGATGGTGATCTCGCTCGCGCGCTCCTGGTAATTATAGGCGGTGACCATGATCCGGTCGCCGAGGACCAGCATCTCGTCATACCAGCTCGCCGCCTGCGCGCGGCTGCGATAGACGTCGATGCGGTCGGCGAGGCGCAGGGGCGCGCCGGGCGTCGTGCCGAGATCGGCACTGAACAGCCGGCCGTCCTGCAGCACGACGAGATAATGGCCGATCTGCTTGACGATCCCGCCTTCGTCGACGCCGATCGTCTGGTTGTTGGTGATCTCGGGATTGGCGGGAGCGGCGGGCGTGGCCTCGGCGGGCGCAGCCATGTCCATCGCTGCCATGGGCGGCTCTTCGGAGATGCCCCAACCGCGCTGCTGCCGCCGCTGAGCAAGGCGGCGCAGATAGAGCGCGAACTGGGCCGCCGAGGCGAAACGGACGAGGCGGGGGCCCTGCGACTGGTCGAACAGGGCCGCGGTCTGCGCCGCGCCGGGCCGAAGCGCGATGCCCGCGCCAACGATCGCGCCGATGCCCGCAACGATCAGCATGATGGAGAGAAGACGCCGCGACATAGCCACCTCCCGAACTCCTCGGTCGCGACAATATCAGGGATGATATACTGTTACAATCCCGCTTTGGAACTTAACTCTGATTAATACGTTGAGGGGATGGGCAAAGGCGTTTGGGGGATGTCTCCCTATGGCCAGTAAAGCGCACCGGCAGCTTGCAGAAGCGCCGCATCTCTATCGATTCCGCACCTCGGCTCTGGTCGGACCCTGGCGCAAGACCGCGCGGCAGGCGGTGCTGGACGCGGTGCGCGCCCGCCAGGCCCGCCGCGACGACCGCAAGGTACACTGGCTGGTCCCCGGCCGGATCGAGGAATGCGACGCGGACTAGAACGTCAGTCTTCCTCGCGACTAAGCCACTCTTCCAGCCACTTGATCGTGTAATTCCCCGCCTGGAAGTCCGGGTCGTCCAGCAGGCGCTGGTGGAGCGGGATGGTCGTCTTCATCCCCTCAATGACGAACTCCTCGAGCGAGCGGCGCAGGCGGCGCATCGCGCCGGCGCGGGTGGTGCCGTAGACGATCAGCTTGGCGATCATCGAATCGTAATAAGGCGGTACGCGGTAGCCGGCGTAGAGCCCTGAATCGACGCGCACGTTCATGCCGCCGGGGGCGTGATATTGTTTCACCTGGCCCGGCGAGGGCGCGAAGGTCCTGGGATCCTCTGCGTTGATCCGGCACTCGATCGCATGGCCGCGGAACTGGACGTCCTGCTGGCGCAGCGTCAGCGGATGGCCCTCGGCGATGCGGATCTGCTCGCGGACGAGGTCGAGGCCGGTGATCGCCTCGGTCACCGGATGCTCGACCTGGAGGCGGGTGTTCATCTCGATGAAGTAGAATTCGCCGTCTTCCCAGAGGAACTCGATCGTGCCGGCACCGCGATAGCCCATGTCGGCCATCGCCCTGGCGCAGATGCCGCCCATCCGCTCGCGATCCTCCGCGGAGAGGACCGGGGAGGGCGCCTCCTCCAGCACCTTCTGGTGGCGGCGTTGCAGCGAGCAGTCGCGCTCGCCGAGATGGATGGCATTGCCGTTGCCGTCGCCGAACACCTGGAACTCGATGTGGCGCGGATCGCCCAGATATTTCTCGATATAGACGGTGTCGTCGCCGAACGCGCTCTTCGCCTCGCTGCGCGCCTGGCTGATCTGGGTCTCAAGCTGGTCGGCGCTGGTCACGACCTTCATACCGCGCCCGCCGCCGCCCGAGGCCGCCTTCACGATCAGCGGATAGCCGGTGTGCTCGGCGACCTTTTTCGCCTCGGCCAGGCTCTCGACGGGACCGGGCGAGCCGGGGACGAGCGGCAGGCCGAGCCGCGCCGCGGTCGTCTTGGCCTCGATCTTGTCGCCCATCGTCCGGATATGCTCGGGCTTTGGGCCGATCCATTTGATGTCGTGCGTCTCGACGATCTCGGCGAAGCGGGCATTCTCCGAGAGGAACCCGTAGCCTGGATGGATGGCGTCGGCATGGCTGATCTCGGCCGCCGAGATGATCGCCGGGATGTTCAGATAGGACTCGCTCGCCGGGGGCGGGCCGATGCAGATCGCCTCGTCGGCGAGCCGGACGTGCATCGCCTCCGCGTCGGCCGTCGAATGGACCGCAACTGTCTTGATGCCCATCTCATGGCAGGCGCGGTGGATGCGGAGCGCGATCTCGCCGCGATTGGCGATGAGGACCTTTTCAATCGGCATTATTCGATGATCGCCAAAGGCTGCTCATATTCCACGGGCTGGGCGTTCTGGATCAGGATCTGCTTCACCACGCCGGACTTGGGCGAGGGGATCGGATTCATCACCTTCATCGCCTCGATGATGACGAGGGTGTCGCCTTCGTTCACGCGCTTGCCGACGGTGATGAACTCGGCGGCGCCCGGCTCCGGCGAGAGATAGGCGGTGCCGACCATCGGCGACTTGACGGCGCCGGGATGACTGGCGGGATTCGCCTCGGCCGCAGCTGGCGCGGCAGGAGCCGGGGCGGAGGCCGGTGCGGCCGGAGCCGGCGCGGGGGCATAAGCCATCGGCGCAGCCGCGACGGTCAGCTTGCGCTTCACGACTATGCGGCGGCCATTGTCCTCGACCTCGATCTCGCTGAGCTCGTTCTCGTCGAGCATTTTCGCGAGCTTCTTCACCATCTCGGTGTCGACCCGCATCGGCTCGTTCTGTTCGCTCATCTGAATTCCAACCCCTGAATTGAAGTGGCGCTCTCTGTCAGAGACAGGCAGCGGCGTCCAGCGCAAGCTCATAACCGAGCGGGCCGAAGCCCGCGATCGTCCCCTTGGCCGCCGGCGCGATGAAAGACCGCCGCCGAAAGCTTTCCCGCGCCTGCGGGTTAGACAGATGCACTTCGATCACCGGCACGTCGATCGCCTTGACCGCATCGTGCAGCGCGACCGAGGTGTGCGAGAAACCGCCAGGATTAAGGATAACCGCCTTCGCGCTCCGGGCCTGCGCCTCGTGCAGCCAGTCGATCAGATGGCCTTCGTGATTCGACTGGCGCATGTCGATCTCGAGGCCGAGCCCCTTCGCCTTGTCCTCGAGCCGGCCGGCAATGTCGTCCAGCGTGTCGGTGCCGTAGATTTCGGGCTCCCGCATGCCGAGCAGGTTGAGATTCGGCCCGTTCAGCACGTAGACGAGAGGTAGCGCCGTCATGGCGGAGCCCTATATGACGCCCGCAACGTTTCTCCAACCAGGGACCTCGTCTTGGACCAGACCGTATCGATCAGGGTGAATGGCGAGCATCGCCGCGTACGCGAAGGAATGAATGTCGCCGACCTCGCGCTGGAGCTGGGGCTGGAGCCCGCCAAGGTGGCGGTCGAGCGCAATCTCGAGATCGTGCCGCGCTCGACGCTCGGCGACGTGCCCGTCGAGGATGGCGACGATTATGAGATCGTGACCTTCGTGGGGGGCGGCTGATGGTGGGGGGCAATCAAGGCGCGGGCGACAGCTGGACCGTCGCCGGCCGGACCTTCACCTCCCGGCTGATCGTCGGCACGGGCAAGTATAAGAGTTTCGAGCAAAACGCACAGGCACTGGCGGCGTCGGGCGCGGAGATCGTCACCGTCGCGGTGCGGCGGGTGAACGTCTCCGATCCGGGCCAGCCCATGCTGACCGATTATATCGACCCGAAGAAGGTCACCTATCTGCCGAACACTGCGGGCTGCTTCACGGCGGAGGAGGCGATCCGCACCCTCCGGCTGGCGCGCGAAGCGGGCGGCTGGGAGCTGGTGAAGCTGGAGGTGCTGGGCGAGGCGAAGACACTCTACCCCGACATGCGCGAGACGCTGAAAGCCACCGAAACCCTCGTCCGGGAGGGCTTCAAGCCGATGGTCTATTGCGTCGACGACCCGATCGCCGCGAAGCAGCTCGAGGAAGCCGGCGCGGTCGCGATCATGCCGCTGGGCGCGCCGATCGGCTCCGGGCTCGGCATCCAGAACCGGGTGACGATCCGCCTGATCGTCGAAGGCGCGAAGGTGCCGGTGCTCGTGGATGCCGGCGTCGGCACCGCGTCCGACGCGGCGGTGGCGATGGAGCTGGGCTGCGACGGCGTCCTCATGAACACCGCCATCGCCGAAGCGAAGGATCCGGTGACGATGGCCCGGGCGATGAAGCTGGCGGTCGAATCGGGCCGGCTCGCCTACCTCGCCGGGCGGATGGGCCAGCGCCGCTATGCGGACCCGTCGAGCCCGCTCGCCGGACTGATCTGAGGCGACGACCGGACGTGCGGCTGCGGCGAGCCGCCGAACCCTGTCGACTGATGTGCGTTAACAACTCCGCATGAGGCGGAGGCCGCGGCACAATAGGGTGCCGTGGCCTCCATTTCGTTTCGGGCCCCGCTTTACCTTTGCGACGTGCCGGGCAAGATTGCCGCCATGTTTCGCCGCAACCTGCTCCGCCACCGCGACGCCCATCGGGAGGAGCGGGTCGGCCCGGTCGAGCTGTTCTTCGACCTCGTCTTCGTCTTTGCGATCACGCAGCTCAGCCACGTCATTATCGAGCATCCGGACCGGACGGGGTTCCTGCAGGCCGGCATCCTCTTCGTCGCGATCTGGTGGGTGTGGGTCGAGACCGCCTGGGTGACCAACTGGCTCGACGTCCGGACGATGGAGGTGCGACTCCTCCTCTTCTTCCTGATGGCCGTGGCGCTCGTCATGACGATCAGCCTGCCCGATGCGTTCGGCGAGCGGGCGACGATCTTCGTCACGGCCTATCTGGCGACGCGATTCTGCCGGCATCTGTTCATGCTGTGCGCGCTGGCGAGGCACAATCGCGACAATTTCGTAGGCTTCATCCGGATCACGATCTGGGCGGCGATCGAGTCGATCTTCTGGATCGCCGGCCTGCTCGCCGAGGAGACGGCGACCCGGATGGCGATCTGGGGCGGCGCGATCGCCATCCTGAACCTGGCGCCGACGTTCAGCTACTGGCTCCCCGGACTGGGTGCGACCGACACTCGCGTCTGGGACATTGAGGGCCATCATTTTTCGGAACGCTGCGGCCTCTTCATCATCATCGCGCTCGGCGAATCGATCCTGGTGACCGGCGGCGCCTTCGGAGAGACCGAATGGACCGGCCCGGCGATCGCCGCGTTCGCCAGCGCCTTTCTCGGCACGGTCGCCATGTGGTGGCTCTATTTCGACGTCGGCGCCGAACGGGCGGCGCGCCGGCTGGCCCAGGACCAGGATCCCGGCCGGATGGCGCGGCTCGCCTATACCTATTTCCACATCCCGATCGTCGCCGGCATCATCCTCACCGCGGCCTCCGACGAAATGGCGCTGCACCATCCGCTGGGTCATGCCGGCACGGCCGAGATTTTCTGCCTGATCGGGGGTCCGGCCCTTTATCTGTTCGGCAATCTGATCTTCAAGCGGACCAATGCGATCCACTTCCCGCTGTCGCATCTGGTCGGACTCGGCCTGCTCGCCGCGGTCCTGCCCTTTGCCCGGCAGATGTCGCCGCTCAACCTCTCGCTTGCCGCGACCGGCTCCCTGATCCTCGTCGCTTCGTGGGAGATGATCTCCCTCAGGGAGACGCGGTCGAGCATGCGAGACTAGCGAGCCAGACCGTCGCCGAGCCGCACTCGGGGTCGCGCGCCGCGTGAACTACGTCGCCGAAGCCGCTCGCTTCCAGCAGAAGGCGATATTCGTCCGGCCCGAGGCTGCCATGATAGAGCGGTTCGCCCTGCCACTCGCCGATTTCCTCGCCATGATAAGGCCCGCTGGTGAACATCAATGCGGCACCCGGCCGCGCATGGCCGGACAGCCGCGCAAACAGCGGCCTTTGGTCCTCCGGCGTAAGATGGAAGAAGGCGCTGTGCCAGGCGATCAGCCCGTCGAAGCGCCTGCCCAGGGCAAGCTCCCGCACGTCTGCGACCAGCCATTGCTGCGCCGGGAAACGGCTTCGGCACATGGCGATCAGCGACGGGGAGGAATCCACGCCGGTCACCCGGAAGCCTCGCTCGATCAGATAGTGGGCGATCGGCTCGCCCATGCCGCAGCCGATGTCGAGGATCGTCCCGCCCGGCGGAATCCGCATCAGGAAGCGGTCGAGCCAGGGCCGTTCGTGCAGGTCGCGTCCCCGCATCCGGTCCCAGGCCTCGGCATTGTCCTCGTAGAGCGAGACGATCCGGTCGCTGGCTTTCACTGGAACGTCCACTCCATCCGGATCATTGTGCGGTCATGCCAGACTTCGCCGCCCTGCGCGATGCGATGGTCGACCGGCAGCTCGCCGGACGCGGCATCAGGAGCGCGCCGTTGCTCGCCGCGATGCGCGAGGTGCCGCGCGAGCTGTTCGTGCCGGAGGGCGTGAGGGACTTCGCCTATGAAGACGGGCCCCTGCCGATCGAGGCGGGGCAGACCATCTCCCAGCCCTATATCGTCGCCCTGATGATCGAGGCGGCAGGCGTCCGGCCCGGCGGCCACGTGCTCGAGATCGGCGCGGGCTCGGGCTATGCCGCGGCCGTGCTCTCGCGCGTCGCGGACTCCGTGATCGCGATCGAGCGGCACGGCGCGCTTGCCGACCTCGCCGCCGCCCGGATGGCGCGGCTCGGTTATGGCAATGTCCGGATCGTCGCCGGCGACGGCTCGGCCGGCTGGCCGGACGCCGCGCCCTATGACGCGATCCTCGCCGCGGCGAGCGGGCGTCACGTGCCCGACGTGCTGAAGCGGCAGCTGAAGGTGGGCGGGGCGCTGGTCATGCCGCTCGGCGCGCCCGGCGAGGTCCAGAGCCTTTTCAGGATCAGCCGCGAGGGCGAGGATGACTGGGCGCAGCATGACCTCGGGCCGGTCCGCTTCGTTCCTTTGATCGGGGCGGAAGGCTGGAAGGAGTAGGATTCACTTCCCGCACAACAGGCGTTTCGCCAGCAGGCGGAACAGGTTATGGTTAACGGCGTCGCGTTGAAGGAGGCCGGTCATGAAGAAGCTGCTCCTGTTTGCCGCCGTCGCCGGATTGGGCCTGGTCAGTGCCAGCCCGCCGGGCAAGGGACCCGACGACGGGGCCCGTGAGGCGCCGCGCCATTATCCGCCCTGTTCGCGTACAGTCACGGACCGCTGCATCCAGCTTTACGAGCGCGGCGTCCGCGCGCCGGCGCGCGCCGAGCATCATGCACGCCTGGAGGACCATCCCGACAATGGCCGGCGCGGTCACAGGGAGCATCGGGCGGACCATCATCGCGCCGCCGGCGGCCATCACGCCCGCGCAGAGCATCATGGCGGTCCGGATCATCATGCGCGCGGCGATCATCGCAATTATCCGGATCATCACGCGCGCGCCGACCGCCGCGAGCACGCCGTGGCCGAACGCCGGACCATGCGCCAGGTCGTCAGGGTTGCCCGCGTGCAGCGTGCGGCCGGCTGCCGCTGCGCCCAGCCCCGCCGCCATTATGCGCAGCGCGTGCGCCGCGCGGGCGAGCGCGGCTGAGCCGAGCAGGAGAGAGGGGAACCGCCCTCTCCCCTGAGCCGTTAAGTCCCTGAAGCATTCGGCGGCGCGGAGGCCGCCGGAAAAGCGAACCCATCGCCCGCTGAAGGGGAAAGAATGAGCGCCGCGAGTGCCTCAGCGCTCAGGGCCGCAGTCCGGCCCCTGCCGGTGATCGATGATCCGGCCTTCGCCGAGGCGTTCGACGCTTATGCCGATGCGCGTGTGATCCTGCTCGGCGAGGCGAGCCATGGCACCAGCCAGTTCTACCGCGCCCGCGCCGCGATCACGCGGCGCCTGATCGAGCATCACGGTTTCTCGATCGTTGCGGTCGAGGCCGACTGGCCCGACGCGGCCAACGTGGACCGCTTCGTCCGCCACCGGCCGCGGCGGGACGGGGAGGAAGCCGCGTTCCGCCGCTTCCCCACCTGGATGTGGCGCAACCGCGAGGTCGAGGACTTCATCGCCTGGCTGCGCGAGCAAAATGCGGACCGGTCTGCGGAGGAGATGGCCGGCTTCTACGGCCTCGACCTCTACAATCTCTCCGCCTCGATCCGGGCGGTGATCGACTATCTGGATGAGGTGGATCCCGATGCGGCGGCGCTGGCGCGGGAGCGCTACGGCTGCCTCACGCCCTGGAGCCGCGATCCGGCCCTCTACGGCCGGCTCGCGATCACCGAAGGCTATGCGCGCTGCCGCGCGCCGGTCGTGGACATGCTGCGGGAGCTGCAGAGCCGGAGGCGGGAGCTCGCCGCGGAGGATGGCGACGAATGGCTGGACGCCGCGGCCAATGCCCGGCTCGTGAAGAATGCCGAGGAATATTATCGGGTCATGTACGAGGGCCCGGCCGAAAGCTGGAACCTGCGCGACACGCACATGTTCGAGACGCTCTGCCAGCTGCTCGACGCCAAGGGACCCGGGGCGAAGGCCGTCGTCTGGGCACATAACAGCCATATCGGCAATGCCGCCTGGACCGAGATGGGCCAGGTGCGCGGCGAGCTCAACATCGGCCAGCTCGTCAAGGAGAGGTTCGGCGAGGCGGCGCGTTTGATCGGCTTCGGCACCCATCACGGGACGGTCGCGGCGGCGAGCGATTGGGACGGGCCGATGGAGATCAAGCAGGTGCGCCCCGCGCTTGCGGGCAGCCAGGAGGAGCTTTGCCACGAGACCGGACTGCCGGGCTTTCTGCTCGACCTGCGGGACGACGGGCCCGAGGCGCTGCGGGAGATTTTGCTGGCGCCGCGGCTCGAGCGGTTCATCGGCGTCATCTACCGGCCCGAGACCGAGCGCTGGAGCCATTATTCCGAAACCATCCTCGCCCGCCAGTTCGACGCCTGGGCCTGGTTCGACGAGACCGAGGCGGTGACGCCGTTGCCGGGCGCCGAAGCGGGCGTGGGGGAGGACGATCTCTGGCCGTTCGGGCTTTGAGCGCGGAACCGGGAACGGCGCACGTTCGTTTCCCAAGCGCATCAAATTCAAGGAGAAACCCCATGGGTGAGTTCACCGACAAGGTCAAAGGCAATGTCAACGAAGCGATCGGCAAGGTGAAGCAGCAGAGCGGCGATGCCGAGACGCGCGAGGAAGGCGCTGCGCAGGAAGTGAAGGGCGAAGGCCAGCAGGTGAAGGGCGCCGTGAAGGGCCTCTTCAAGTAATTCTCGCCAGTTTTTGCGAGGGAAGGGCCGTGGCCGCGAGGCTGCGGCCCCTCTTCTATGCGGCGACGACCAGCTCGCGCTGCTCCTCGCGGCCCATGCTGAGCAGAAGCGGGCTGTCCGAGGATTGCACCGCCTGGAAATCCTGCTTCGAGCGCATCCCCTGCCACTGGATCCCGATCAGCGCCTGCGCGATCGCGCCGCCGAGCGTGTCGCCGGGGCCGAGCAGGATGATCCGGTCCGGCGCATATTCCTTCACCGCGACCTGGACCGCGCGGGTGAAGTCGTAGATCTCGAGGATCTGGGTGACGAAGGTGTAGCGGCGCAGCGCTTCCGCGTTCACCGCATGCGGGCGCCAGATCCGGCCGTGGCCGTCGACCATCGGCACGTCCGGCGAGCCGAACCAGCCGACGGGCAGGCTCGCGAGCGCGCGGTCCGACGAGCCCTGCATCAGGGGCGTATGGAACGGGCCGTGATTGACCAGCCGGAGCGGCTCGCGGCCGGGGCCTGCCGGCGCCTCGGCGAGCACAGCCTTCAGGGCTTCCTCGGTGCCGGCGAGGATCAGCATCCCGCCAAGGTCGATCGAAACGTGAAGGCCGTCGATGCGGCCGACGAGCGCGAGCAGCGCCTCTCGCAAGCCCGCTGCTTCCCGCCAATCCTCGTCGACGAGGGTGAAGAGCACCTGGCCGCCCGGCTCGCCCTGCTGGCTGTTCTCGCCCATCGCGTCGATGATCGAGAAGCCATGCTCCAGGTCGACCGCGCCGGCGACGGCGAGCGTCGAGTACCAGCCCATCGAATTGCCGGTGACCGCGGCGATGTCGAAGCGCGAGCGGTCGATCGCCAGGAAATCGGCGTAGGAGGAGGTGAAGATGAGCGGCGAGGCGATGTCGCCGCGCGTGTGCAGCGCCGGGCTGAAGCGGTCGGCGCCGTCGAGCTCTGTGATCGTCGGCTGGCCGCGCGCGCTGCGCAGCCGGTCGACCGTCGCCAGCAGCTCCTTCCTGGCGGCATGGAGACGGTGGAGATAGCCGAGCTCCGCCTTGCCGTAGGTGCCCCGGCCCGGACAGATCACGAGCGCCGCCTGCCGCTCAGCCACGGACCGTCTCCAGCGCCGCCTCTACGATCGAATCGCGGCTCGGCAGCGTCAGCGTGGCGGCCCGGCCGAGCGGGATGAAGCTGTCCTCGGCGGCGATCCGGCGGCAGGGCACGCCCGGCGCGCGCTCGGCGAACAGGGCCATCAGCGCCTCGCTCTGCGAGCCAGTCTTGCGGCATTCGTCGACGATCAGGATGCGCGCGCAGCCCTTTACGGCGTCCAGCAGCGCCTCCTCGGGCAAGGGCGCCAGCCAGCGCAGGTCGATCACCCGCGCCTTCACCTTGTGCTCGTCGGCGAGGAGCTTCTCCGCCTGGCGCGAAAGATAATAGCCGTTGCCATAGGTGACGATCGCGAGGTCCGCGCCATTGCCGTGCACGCCCACCTCGCCGAGCCGGATCGGCTTCGCGGCGCCGGGCGCGGGATAGGCGGCGGTCCAGAGCGCGTCGTCCTTCTCGTGCAGGTCGCGGGTCATGTAGAGCGCGATCGGCTCGACGAAGACGACCACCCTCTGCTCCTCGCGGGCCAGGCGGACGCATTCGCGCAGCATCTCCACGGCGTCGGCGCCGTTGCTCGGCACGGCGAGGATCAGGCCCGGAATGTCGCGGAAGACGGCAAGGCTGTTGTCGTTGTGGAAATGCCCGCCAAAGCCCTTCTGATAGCCGAGCCCGGCGATCCGCACGACCATCGGGTTGGTATATTGGCCGCCGGAGAAGAAGCTCAATGTCGCCGCCTCGCCGCGCAGCTGGTCCTCGGCATTGTGGACGTAGGCGAGGAACTGGATCTCGGTGATCGGCAGCAGGCCGTTATGCGCGGCGCCGATGCCGAGGCCGAGGATGGACTGCTCGTCGAGCAGGGTATTGATCACCCGCGCGGAGCCGAAGCGTTCGTGGAGCTTGGCGGTGCAATTGTAGACGCCGCCCTTCGGCCCGACATCCTCTCCCGCGACGATGATCTCCCTGTGGCTCAGCATCAGGTCGGCCAGCGTCCAGCTGAGCAACCGCGCCATATGCTGCGGCTTGTCCATCATGCCGGCGTCGCGGGCGAACAGGGCCGAGCGCTCCTCGGGCGAGGGCGAATTCGCACGGCCGGGCGCGCGCTTCGGGGGGACGATGCTCGCCATCACCTCGGCGCTCGTGCTCAGCTTTGGCCGCTTGATCGCCTGCTCGGCGATCCGCCCGAGCGTCGCCTCGGTGTCGTTGTAGACGTCGAGGATCTCGCGCTCGGACAGCAGGCCCTGCTCGACCAGCAGAGCGGCGCTGTGAACGAGCGGATCGCGCTCCTCGTCCGCCTCGACCTGCGCCTTGGTCAGATAGGCGGTCTGCACGTCCGAGCCGGCATGGCCGTAGAGCCGCACCGTGTCCATGTGCAGGAAGACGGGCCGCCGGCGGAGGCGGGCAATGCGCGCGGCCTCGGCAGCGCCGCGATAGGCGTCGACCATGTCGAGGCCACTGCAATGGACATAGTCCAGCCCCGCCCGGTTGCGGAAGGTCGCGCCGATCCAGCCCCCCGGCGTCCGGGTCGAGATGCCGATGCCATTATCCTCGCAGAGGAAGACGAGCGGCATTGGCGTGCCCTGATAGGCGGCCCAGGCGGCGCAGTTGATCGCGCCCTGCGCGGTCGAATGATTGGCCGAGGCGTCGCCGAAGCTGGCCAGGATGATCGCGTCCCGGGGCAGGGGGGTGCCCTCCAGCTTCAGCGTCCGCGCGATGCCGATGCTGAAAGCGGCGCCGACCGCCTTGGGCAGATGCGAGGCGATCGTGCTGGTCTGGGGCGGGATAAATAGCGGCTTCGAGCCGATCACCTTGTGGCGGCCGCCGGAGATCGGGTCCTCCGAGGAGGCGGCGAAGCTGAGCAGCATGTCCCAGGCGGGCGTCTGGCCGGGCAGCTTCTTCGAGCGGTGGATCTGGAAGGCGTTGGAGCGGTAGTGGAGGAAGGCCATGTCGTCGAGGCGCAGCGCCTCCGCGACCGCGGCGTTGTTCTCGTGGCCCGAGCTGCCGATCGTGTAAAAGCCCTCCCCGCGCGCCTGCAGCCGGCGCGAGAGGCGGTCGAGCTGGCGGCTCATCACCTGGCTGTAGAACAGCTCGACGACGGTCTCGCCGGAAAGGCCGACCTCTGCTGGCGCAAGCGCAACCGCGCGGCGGGGAAGGGTGCCCTTCCCGAGCTTCGTGACGAATTTCTCGTGAATGACCTCGGCTGCGTCCATCGCGCGCCCCTAACAAGTTTCGGCGCCGCATGGGAAGCCGCCGTTACTGACATTGATGTCAGGCTTGAACGCCACCGGCCGGTCCACTACGGAAGCGGCATAACCGCAGGAGAGTGACGAACATGACGAAGAGCGAAATGGCGACCCGCCTGAACGACGCCCAGGCCTTCCTGCCCGGCAAGCGGGTGAAGATCGATTTCGGCGCGGACGGCGTGGTCATGCTCGACGGCGTGGCGCAAAACGTCACCGAGGAGGACGGCGCGGCCGACACCACGATCAAGGTCGCCTGGGCGGACTGGGAGGCGATGTCCTCCGGCCAGCTGGACGGCATGACCGCCTTCATGCAGGGCAAATTGAAGGTCGAGGGGGATATGGGCAACGCCATGCAGTTGCAGGGCGTACTCGCAAAATTGCGGAGCTAGCAGGCGGCGGTGCTGCGCCTTTTCTATTCGCCCGGCGCGGTCTCGCTCGTTCCCCATATCGCGCTTGAGGAAACCGGCGCGCCGTTCGACGCCGTCCGTGTCACGATCGCGGAGGGCGCGCACTGGCGGCCGGATTATCTTGCCGTCAATCCGCGTGGGCTGGTGCCCGCACTTGAAGTAGACGGCCGGGTCGTCGCGGAGACACCGTCAATCCTCACCATGATCGGCCGGCTTCATCCGCAAAGCGGCCTTTTCCCGACCGACGACCCGTTTGCCGAAGCGCGGCTGCTCGAGCTGATGTCCTTCTTCGCCTCGTCGGTCCATCCGGGTTTCGCACGCCTCTTTCGGGCCGCACGGTCCAGCTGGGGCGCCTCGTTGCCGGCAGCGATGGTGGCGGACGACCGGGCAATCCTGGAGCGGTTCTTCGGCGATATCGACGCCTTGCTGGCGCAGGGCCCCTGGCTGCTGGGCGAGCCCTATTCGGTCGCGGACGGCTATCCTTACGTCTTTCTGCGCTGGGCGCGGCGGCAGGCCTTCGAGACCAGGCGCTTCAGGAACTGGACGGAGCACGCCCGGCGCATGGCGGAGCGGCCGGCCGTCCGGCGGGCGATCGCACGCGAGGGCCTCGACGTCTCCGAATTCTAGCCTCGGCCCGCGGCCGCATTCCGGAGCGCATCGATCCGGTCCAGCCAGGCCCGCCAGGCCTTGCGGCCCTCCGCGGTGAGAGAGAGGCGGGTCTGGGGCTTGCGGTTCACGAAGCTCTTTTCGGCGCGGACATAGCCGGCATCCTCGAGCTTCCTGAGATGGGCCGAGAGATTTCCGTCGGTCGCGCCGACCTGGTCGCGCAGCTCCCCGAACAAGGCCGATTCGACCGCCGAGAGATAGGCGACGACGCCGAGCCGGATGCGGCCGTGAATGACGTCGTCGAGCCGGTTGTGGTCGAAAGGACTCAATTCTCCCATGGCTTAGCCTTTGGGTTCGGTACGCATCAGAAGCAAGCCGGGGAGCAGGACGGTCGCTGCGGCGCCGGCGGCGACGAGCAGGTAACGCTCGGGCTGCGCCACCAAGGCCGTGAACAGGCCGACCATGATCACCGCCAGCGCGGCGGCCAGCTTCAGGGTCCGATTGCCGGCGAGCGAGCCGGTCACGCCGAGCGCGCAGGCATAGACCGCGAAGGCCACCGGCACGATGAAGTCCCAGGGTCGGATGCCCGCGACATTGGCGTCGGAGATCAGCGCGGTGCCGACCACCATCGCGCCGATCGAGAAGGCGCCGGCGGTCCAGACCGCGCGCATCGCCAGATTGCCGGCCGAGCCCTGTCCGGGCTTGTCGCCGATGCTGCGCGCGAGCAGCAGCTGCCCGGCGACGCCGAGCAGGCCGAAGCTGCCCCAGATGATCCCGAAGATGCCCGGGCCGCTGCCGAGCCGGCCGGTCGCGGCGAAATGCTGGGCGAGATAGGCGACGACCAGCAGCAGGCCCCACCACGCCATGAAGCGGCCGCCGAGCAGCGGTGCCCGCGACCCGCTTTCGGAGAGGTGGCGGATATAGGCGATGTCGTCGGCGCTGGGGGAAGCCTGAGTCATTTCAAGTCTCCAAATAACTTTGTAATGCAAAGTACGGGCACGGGGCCTCGCTGTCAAGCGCGGCTTGCCCCTTCGCGCGGCGCATCCTATTCCTCGGCGGGTGGGCTGAAGCGGGAGGTTTTTCCATGCTGATCCGTTCGCTCGCGCCTTTCTGTCTCGTCCTTGCTCTGCCCGCCCACGCGCAGCCCGCGCCGGCCCGGCTCGACGCCCGCGCCGCGCAGGCGATCGTCGCCGGCTGCGTCGCCCATTCAACGGCACGGAGCCAGAGCCACGCCATCGCCGTGGTCGATGCGGGCGGCCGCCTGGTCGCGGCGCTCAGGATGGACGGCAACGGCTATGGCATCATGGATTTCGCCTTGGCCAAGGCCGGAGCGGTGGCCGCCTGGGGCTTCCCGACCGCGGCCATGGCCGGCGCGGCGCGCGAGACGCCCGGCTTCGGCGATGCGCCCAATGTCGTGACGGTGGCAGGCGGCGTGCCGGTCTTCTCGGCGGACGGACGCGAGCGGCTCGGCGCGGTCGGCGTCTCGGGCGAGGCGCCGGCGGACGACGCGGCTTGCGCGGAGGCCGGGATCAGAGCCGCCGGCCTGCGCTCGACGCGAGCCGGTTGACCGGACTCGCTGCTGCCTTCTATCGGCTCCTGATCCGAGGGAGCCCGCGCCATGAAGAAGATCTATCCCGATGCCGCCGCCGCGCTGGAGGGGCTGTTGTTCGACGGCATGACGATCTGCGCGGGCGGGTTCGGCCTGTGCGGCATTCCGGAGCGGCTGATCGACGCGATCCAGGCCTCGGGCGTGAAGGACCTCACCGTCGCCTCCAACAACGCCGGGATCGACAATGAGGGGCTCGGCAAGCTGCTGCGCACCCGTCAGATCCGCAAGATGATCTCCTCCTATGTCGGCGAGAACAAGGAGTTCGAGCGGCAATATCTCTCGGGCGAGCTGGAGGTGGAATTCTGTCCGCAGGGCACGCTCGCCGAACGCTGCCGCGCCGGCGGCGCGGGCATTCCGGGTTTCTACACGAAGACCGGCGTCGGCACGAAGGTCGCCGAGGGCAAGGAAGTGAAGAATTTCGACGGCGAGGATTATATCCTCGAGCGCGGCATCCGCGCCGACCTCTCGATCATCAAGGGCTGGAAGGCCGACGAGAGCGGCAACCTCGTCTTCCGCAAGACCGCGCGCAACTTCAACCAGCCGATGGCGACCGCCGGCAGAATCTGCGTCGCCGAGGTGGAGGAGATCGTGCCGGTCGGCAGCCTCGATCCGGACTGCATCCATCTGCCGAGCATCTATGTGAAGCGGCTGATCCTCGGCGCGCCCTACGACAAGAAGATCGAGTTCGTGACGACCCGGCCGCGGGAAGCGGCGTGATCCTTCGCGGCCTCGCCCTCGGCGCCGTCTTGCTTGCGGGTACTGCTGCGGCGCAACCCCCGGCCGGTCCGCCGCCTGGGATGCAGTGGCTATACGGGTCGGGCGAGGGCGCCGCCGCCAGCATCCAGGCCTATGACGCCTTCCGCGCCTATGTGCTCCGCCGGGCGCGCGCCCGGCCGCGCCACTCGGTGGTGCTGGCCGAAGGCTCGACGCTGGCCGCCCCGCGCTTCCTGCCCTGCGGGCGGCGGCCCCTGGCGGTGGTGCTCGACGTCGACGAGACGGCGATCCAGAATCTCGGCTACGAATATGACGAGGCGCTGAACCGGCGCAGCTACGACCAGGACCGCTGGAACCGCTGGGAGCGGACGGGAGCCAATGCCGTCCTGCCGATGCCGGGCGCGGTGGCCGCGCTGCGCGCCATCCGCCGCGCCGGCGTGACCGTAATCTTCAACTCCAACCGCATGGCCGCCCATGCCGCCCAGACCGCGGCGGCGATCGAGGGCGCCGGGCTCGGCCCCGCCGTGCACCGGCGGACGCTCTGGCTGCAGAACGATATCGGCCAGGGCTCGGCCAAGGACCCGCGCCGGGCCGAGGTGTCGCGCCGCTATTGCGTGATCGCCATGGCGGGCGACCAGCTCGGCGACTTTTCCGACCTGTTCAATGCCCGCGGCCTGCCGATCCCCGAGCGCCGCCGCGCCGCCTCCAGCCCGCCCTTCGCCGGGCTCTGGGGCAATGGCTGGTTCATGCTCTCCAACCCGGTCTACGGGCCGAGCATTCGCGGCACTTTCGACGACGTGTTTCCGGCGGACCGCCGCTGGTCCGACCCGCAAGGAGGAAATGACTGATGCCCTGGGACCGCAACCAGATGGCCGCGCGCGCCGCGCAGGAGCTGCGCGACGGTTATTATGTCAATCTCGGCATCGGCATTCCGACGCTCGTCGCCAACAATATCCCGGCCGGGATGGAGGTGACGCTGCAGAGCGAGAACGGCATGCTCGGCATCGGCCCGTTCCCTTATGAGGACGAGGTCGATCCGGACCTGATCAATGCCGGCAAGCAGACGATCAGCCAGCTGCCCTCGTCCAGCTACTTCTCCTCCTCCGACAGCTTCGCGATGATCCGCGGCGGCCATATCGACCTCACCGTGCTCGGCGCGATGGAGGTGGCGGAGAATGGCGACATCGCCAACTGGATGATCCCCGGCAAGATGATCAAGGGCATGGGCGGCGCGATGGACCTCGTCGCCGGTGTCAAGAAGATCATCGTCGTGATGGAGCATACCTCCAAGAACGGCGATCCCAAGTTCATCCCCGAATGTACCCTGCCGCTGACCGGCAAGAATGTGGTCGACATGATCGTCACCGACCTCTGCGTCTTTCACCGGCCCGATCATCAGAGCCCGTTCAAGCTGATCGAGCTGGCGCCGGACGTGACGGCTGAAGAGGTCGCGGCCAAGACGACGGCGCACTACGAGTCTTGAATCCGCAAAAAACTTGACGCCCGGCGCGGAGAGGCAGAATTCTCCGCGCCATGTTCGCGTGGTTCCGCCGCCGCTATCTCGACCTGCTGGGCTCGATCTACATCTATAACGAGCATCGCGGTTATACGAGCATCGACCGCATCCTCGAGGCGGTTCGCGCCCATGCGCCCGACGATGCGGAGTTCATTGCCGCGGTCGAGAAGCACCGGGCCGACGAGCGCAAGCATTATGTGATGTTCAAGCGCTGGTTCGAGCTGCAGCGCAAGATGCCGCTGAAGGTGGACCGCACCTGCGGCCATATCGACCGCTTCGTCGAGATCATGTTCCGGCGGCGGATCGACGATCTAGATACCACCAGGGTGATCGGCAACGACGCATTGTTCGGCCGGCTCTGCCGGGTGATCTCGCTGACCGAGCAGCGGGGAATGAAGCAGGTCGACATCCTGCTCAACCATCCGCTGGTGAAGCACGACAAGACCCTGCTGCGCATCTTCCGGGTGATCGAGAAGGACGAGCCGAGCCACTGGGCGCCCTATGACAATTGGCTGCGCGCCCATGGCGTCCGCGATCCGAAATGGTGGGAGAAGGCGATCGACCTCCTGATCCATTCGGAGCTGATCTTCCTGAAGATCCCGGTCCTGTTCTTCAATCCGTTCCTGAAGCGCCGGACTGACTGGGCCGACGCACATGATCCGGCGGAGCGGCTCGCCTCTCCCATCCGGGCCGCGGCCTGATATCGGGACGGGCATGCGACTTCTTCTGACCGGCTCCTCCGGCTGGCTCGGCCGCTTCCTGGCGCCGCGGCTGCGCGCCGAAGGCCATGTCGTGATCGGCCTCGACGTCGCGCGCGGCGCGGACACCGATGTGATCGGCTCGGTCGCGGACCGGGCCTTGGTCGAGCGGACCTTCGGCGAGCAGGGGATCGAGGCGGTGATCCATGCCGGCGCGCTGCACAAGCCGGACATCGTCCGCTATCCGGAAAGCGCCTTCTGGCAGGTCAATGTCGAGGGCACACGCAACCTGCTCGAGGCGGCGGTGGCGGCGGGCCATGACCGCTTCCTGTTCACCTCGACGACCTCGCTGATGATCACCGCCGCGATCCGCGCGGGGAAGGCGGGCGGCGCGGCCGAGGCGGCCTGGCTCGACGAGGATTTCGGGCCGCTCCAGCCGCGCAACATCTACGGCGTCACCAAAGTCGAGGCCGAGCGCCTTTGCCGGCAGGTCCATGAGGAAAGCGGCCTCGCCGTCGCGGTGCTCCGCACCGGCCGTTTCTTCCCGGAGGACGACGACACGCACAGCGTGCCGTCCGGCCCGAACATCAAGGCGAACGAATTCCTGAACCGCCGGCTCACCGTCGAGGATGCCGCCGAGGCGCATGTCGTGGCGCTGGAAAAGATCAGAGCGCTCGGCTTCGGCACTTTCATCCTGTCCGCCCCGCCGCCCTTCGTGCGCGAGGAATGCGTGGAATTGCTGCACGATGCGCCGGCGGTGATCGCGCGGCACTTTCCGGAGGCGCCGGAGCTGTACGCCCGCCTGCGGTGGACGCTGCCCGCCTCGATCGACCGGGTCTACGATCCGTCGCGCGCCGAGCGGCTGATGGGCTTCCGCTGCCGCACCGATTTCGCGGCGGTGCTCGACGCGCTCGCCAGGGGCCGTGAATTGCCCTTCGCCCACGATCCCGCCTATGTCTCGCCCAAGGAGCCGATCGAACAGAGGGGGTGATGATGCTGAAACGGGCACTGGCGGCGGCGCTCGGCTGGATCGCGCTGGCGGGGATGCAGGCGCCGTCATTCTCCACAACCGTCCCGCCGCTGATGGAGATGTGGCGGCTCGACTGCGGCAATTTCACCTTCACCGACCATAACGCCTTCTTCTCCGACACGTCCGAATATCAAGCGGGGCCGAAGGACCTGGTCGGCAGCTGCTACGTGATCCGCCACGGCACCGACTATATGCTCTGGGACACCGGCATCCCCGCCGGCGTCGTCCAGCAGCCGATCCAGACGCCCGCGATCCGCGCGACTTTGCGCGCCACCATCGTCGACCAGCTCGCCCGCATCAACGTGCGCCCCGAGCAGGTCACCATCGTCGGCATCAGCCACTATCATTTCGACCATACCGGCCAGGCGGCGAGCTTCCCGCATGCGCGGCTGCTCATGGGCGCGGGCGACATCGCGGCACTGCGCGGCAATGATCCCGGCGTCGAGCGCGCGCCGCTCGCGCACTGGCTCACCGGCGGCGGCCAGGTGGTCGAGGCGCGCGGCGATCATGACGTCTATGGCGACGGCAAGGTGGTGATGCTGAACCTGCCCGGCCACACGCCCGGGCACCGCGCCCTGCTCGTCCGGCTGGCGTCGGGCCCGGTCCTGCTCTCCGGCGACATGTATCATTTCACCGAGCAGGTGCAGCGCCGCGGCGTGCCGCCGTTCAACACCAGCCGGGCCGAGACCCTGGCCTCGATGGACCGCTTCGACCGGCTTGGCCGCAACCTGCGCGCAACCGTCATCATCCAGCATGAGCCCGCCGACGTCGCCAGGCTCCCCGCCTTTCCGCAGTCCGCGCGATGAAGGCTTTGCTGTCGAACGCGCCGGGCGGCCCCGAAACGCTCGCGCTGACCGAGCTGCCCGATCCGGTGCCGGGTCCGGGCCAGCTGCTCGTCCGGGTCAAGGCCTGCGCGATCAACTATCCCGACGTCCTCATTATCGAGGACAAATACCAGTTCCGGCCCGAGCGCCCCTTCGCCCCCGGCGGCGAGATTGCCGGCGTGGTCGAGGCGGTGGGGGAGGGCGTCACTGGCTGGGCCGAGGGCGCGCGGCTGATCGCGATGCTCGGCCATGGCGGACTCAGCGAGAAGGTCCTGGTGTCGGCCGCCATGGCGATCCCGCTGCCCGAGGGGCGGAGCTTCGAGGAAGGCTCGGCGCTGATCCTGACCTATGCGACCACGATCCACGCGCTCGCCGACCGGGCGAGGCTGAAGGAGGGCGAAACCCTGCTCGTGCTCGGCGCTGCGGGCGGCGTCGGCCTGGCGGCGGTGGAGCTCGGCAAGGCGATGGGCGCGCGCGTCGTCGCCGCGGTCTCCTCTGGGGAAAAGGCCGAAGCGGCGAGAGCGGCGGGTGCGGACAGCGCGGTCGTCTATCCGCGCGGGCCGTTCGACAGGGAGGGCGCGAAGGCGCTCGCCGGTCTGTTCAAGGAGGCGGTCGGATCAGCAGGCGCCGACGTGGTCTACGATCCCGTGGGCGGCGACTATACCGAGGCGGCGTTGCGGGCGATCGCCTGGGAGGGGCGGCTGCTCGTCATCGGCTTCCCGGCGGGCATCCCGAAGTTGCCGCTCAACCTCACGCTGCTGAAGAGCTGCGACGTGCGGGGCGTCTTCTGGGGCGCCTTCGCGGCGCGCGACCCGAAGGCGAATGCGGCGCATATCGCCACTTTGTTCAGGCTCTGGGACGAGGGCAGGATCGCGCCGCGGGTCAGCCGCACCTGGCCGCTCGCCGAAGGCGGTGACGCCATCGCCTATATGGCCGCCCGGCAGGCAGTCGGGAAGCTCGTGGTGACGATGGACGCCTGACGCCCAGCCGCCCATCTTCGACCGCTTATTGGGCGGGTGCCGGCGTCGGCGTCGCGGCCGGCGCTGTCGCGCCGCGCGCCTGCCGGATGCCGTCGGCGACCTGCGTCGGCAGGGAGCTCAGCTGGGAATTGAGCTGAGCCTCGCCGGCGGTCCGCTGCTCTGCGGGCAGCTGGGCGAGCAAGGCACGGACGGCCTGCTCCAGCGTCTGCTTCTGCGCGGAGCAGCCGGCCAGCACGGTCGTCGCGCCGGCCTCCGGCGTTACCGTCGCGGGTACGGCCTGGACGCCGGTCTGTACGCACTGGCCGAAGGCGGTCGCCGCGGTCTGGATGGCGCTCATCGCCTCGGGCGGCGGGCCGGCCGGCGCGGCGGGCGCGGGCGTGGTCTGGTTCTGCGCGAAGGCCGGAACGGCGGCGAGGCAGAGGATGGCGAAAGCGGAAATGCGAAACATGGATCAAATTCTCCTGACAGTGCGCCTCACCTGACAGATTCTCGCCGGTCGGCAAGCACTTTCGCCCGGGCCGCCGCGGATGGCGTTGCGCCGGCGGTCGTTCCCTCCTATCTCGGCCCCTGAACGCGAAAGCAGCAACCACCAGCAGCAAGGACTCCCATGACCAGCTTCGACGACCGCGAGAAAGCGTTCGAATCCATGTACGCCCGCGACCAGGAGATGCAGTTCAAGATCGTCGCGCGGCGCAACCGGCTGCTGGGCCAGTGGGCCGCGAAGAAGATGGGCCTGACCGAGGCGGAAGCCGACGCTTATGCCAAGGACGTGATCCGCGCCGACTTCGAGGAGGCCGGCGACGAGGACGTGATCCGCAAATTGCTCGGCGACCTGACCTCGGCCGGGGTCGAGATCGACGACGCCACGATCCGCCAGACCCTCGAGCACAAGACGGTCGAGGCACGCCGCCACTTCATCGAGGCCCAGGGCTGAAGCCATGCCGATGCCGGCGACAGAGATCGAGAGTTTGATCCGCGACGGCATTCCCGACGCGCGGGTGGAGATCATCGACCTGGCCGGCGACGGCGACCATTATGAGGCGCGGGTGGTGGCGGAGAGCTTCCGCGGCCAGCCGCGCGTGAAGCAGCACCAGCGCGTCTATCAGGCGCTGGGCGGGCGCATGGGGAACGAGCTCCACGCGCTGAAGCTCAGCACCTCGGTTCCGGAGTAAGGAAGAGAGCATGACCGACGTCAGCACCCGCATCGACGAGATTGTAAAGAAGAGCGACATCGTGCTTTTCATGAAGGGCACCGCGCTCTTCCCGCAATGCGGCTTCTCCAGCCGGGCGGTGGCGATCCTCGACCATCTCGGTGTCGCCTTCGAGACGGTCGACGTGCTGCAGGATCCGGAGATTCGCAACGGGATCAAGGATTATTCCGACTGGCCGACCATCCCGCAGCTCTATGTGAAGGGCGAGTTCGTCGGCGGCTCCGACATCATGATGGAGATGTTCGAAGCCGGCGAGCTGCAGCAGCTGCTCGCCGAAAAGCAGGTCGCCAAGGCCTGAATTACTTGGTCCGGCCCTTCGACTGCCTGCAAGGCAGGCGCTCAGGATAAATTTCAGCCGGAGGCTGAAGGCCGGGACCCGGACCGGCGTGGTCCGGCGCAGGCCGGACCGTTGGCCGGAAAGTCTGAAACTGTCTCGCCCAACGCTCCGGCTTTCGCCGGAGCACGTCTGGATAGACGTCAGGCGACGGCAGCGGCTGCCTTCCTGATCCCCACATATTCAAGCATGGCCAGCCCCAGCACCGCCAGCGCCTGGGCGGTGACGAAGGCGATGCCGAGCGCGGTCGCCTGGACCTGGCCGAGCGTGAGGAAGCTCTCCGCCGTCCAGCCGAGATTGCCGACGATCACCACCCAGACGAGGGCGCGGGGCGGGCTCGGCCGCGTGGCCAGCCAGCCAATGAAGGCGGCCAGCGGCAAAAGCGCCAGGCCGGCGAAGCGGACGAGCGGCTCGGCCAGGCCGAAGAGCGGGGCGAGGCCCGCGGCACCAATGCCCATGAGCAGGCCCATGGCGAGGCAGCTCAGCGAATCGAGGGCGAGCACGCGGCGGAGAAAGAGGGTGTTCGACATAACCATGTCCTTTCGCGGTTGATGCCCCGAATCATGGCCTGACCAGGTCATGCGGTCGATTACGTTGGAGGTAATGGGATTGGCCGGGCCGAACGGCTAGGCTGCGGCCATGCAGACCCAGACCCTCCCTGTCGGCGAACAGCTTCGCGCCTGGCGTTCGCGCCGCCGGCTCAGCCAGCTCGATCTCGCGCTCGATGCGGAGATTTCCGCGCGGCATCTGTCCTTCCTGGAAACGGGCCGGTCGCGGCCCAGCCGGGGCATGCTGCTGCGCCTCGCCGAGCGGCTCGCAATTCCCGCGCGTGATCGCAACCTGCTGCTGGTCGCCGCTGGCTTCGCGCCGGCTTTGCCTGAGCGTCCGTTCGACGATCCGGCGCTGGCGGCGGCGCGCCGCGCCGTCGAGCTGGTGCTGAAGGCACACGAGCCTTTCCCGGCGCTCGCCGTAGACCGGCACTGGCAGCTCGTCGCCGCCAATGCGGGGGTGGCGCCGTTCCTGGCCGGCGCGGCGCCGCACCTGCTCGCGCCGCCGGTCAACGTGCTGAGGCTCAGCCTGCACCCGGAGGGCCTGGCGCCGCGGATCGAGAATCTGGCCGAGTGGCGCGCCCATATTCTGCACCGGCTGGAGGCGCAGGTCGCGGCGAGCGGCGACCAGCACCTTGCCGCTTTGCTGCAGGAGTTGCGCACCTATCCGGGCGGGCTCGCGCCGACCCATGACGGCTATGGCGGCGTCGCCGTGCCGCTCCGCGTGCGGGCAGGGGAGACGGTTCTCTCCTTACTCAGCACCACGACCATGTTCGGAACGCCGATCGATGTCACCCTGACCGAGCTGGCGATCGAGGCATTCCTGCCCGCGGACGAGGCCACGGCGGCGGCTTTGCTTGGGAAGGACGGTCCGAAAAAAATTTAGGGCGGGCGGCGCGACCGGAAGAGCGCCAGGCCCGCCCCGAGAGTGGAACCATGTGGACGCAGAATAATATACATGGCCCGTGCCAGCTCTGAAAAACCCCGGAAATCCGCCCTTTTCAGGGTGAAGCGAAATTAACCTTCTTTCCCACCTGTAAAGCGCCCCGACACTCCCTGGCACCGGCTACCGCCCATTCATCTTCCGTTCACCCGCGGAATGACTACTCGTGTAGTCCATATCGAGGGAGGCTGGGATTTGGAGCGGATCGGGGAGGCCGAATATGCGGTCATGGAAGTGCTCTGGCAGGAGGCGCCGCTGACGGCTGCCGAAGTGGCCGAGCGCGTGCCGGCCGCGCGCGGCTGGAGCATCCGCACGGTGAAGACCATGCTCGGGCGCCTGCTCGCCAAGGGTATCCTCTCCCATCAGGAGGATGGCCGTCGCTACCTCTATCGTCCCGCCATTGCCCGCGCCGATTATGTCGCGCAGGAATCGGGCAAGCTGATCGACCGGATGTTCGGCGGCAAGGTGACGCCGCTCGTCGCCCAGCTCGCCGAGCGTGACCGTCTCAGCCCGGCCGACATCGCCGAGATCGAAGCGCTGCTGAAGGCGCTCAAGCAATGACTGGCTGGCTCGTGTCGAACATGATCTGGGCGAGCGCGGCGATGCTGCTCGTGCTCGCGATCCGCCGGCCCTTCGCCGCTCTGTTCGGGGCGGGCCCGGTCTATGCGCTCTGGCTGCTCCCCGCCCTGCGCCTCATCATGCCACCGCTGCCCAGCCTCAGCGCGGTCGAGCTTCCGAACCTGATTCCGCCGCCGACAGTGATCCTGATCGCGGAGGATATGGCCGCGCCGGTGCCGCCGGAGGGCGGACCCGGGCAGTGGGTGCCCTTGCTGCTCGCGATCTGGGCCGCCGGCGCGGCCTGCTTCCTGCTCTGGCAGATCTGGACCTATCGGCGCTTCGTCAAAAGCCTCCGGGAGGGCGCACGCGACCTTGGCACCCATCGCGGCGTCCGGCTGATCGAGAGCGAAGGTGTCGAGGGGCCGATCTCGTTCGGCCTCCTCCGCCGCCGGATTGTCGTGCCGGCCGATTTCGAAAGCCGCTATTCGCCGGAAGAGCGAGCGCTCGCGCTCGACCATGAGGCCGTCCACCACCGCCGCTTCGACCTCTGGTGGAATCATCTCGGCCTGCTGATCCTCGCCCTGAACTGGTTCAATCCGGTCGCCTGGTTCGCCTTCCGGGCGTTCCGCGCCGACCAGGAGCTGGCCTGCGACGCCGCCGTCGCCGCCAGGGCCGATACCGGCGCGCGCCACGATTACGCACGCGCCCTCGTCAAATCCGCGAGCCGACCCGGCCTGATTGCAGCCTGCCCGCTCAATCATGCCGATCAACTGAAACGGAGATTGAAGATGATGAAGTTCCACAAGCCGGGCCGGCTGCGCATGCTCGGCGGCGCGGCGGCGATCGCGACGCTCGGGGGGCTCAGCCTCGCTTTCGGCAGCGCCAGCGTCGTCGCCCAGCCGGCGCCCCCGGCGCCGTCGTCCCCGCCGCGCGCCGAGGATCACGATCATGACGACAGCCGGATCATCGTGCGCACGATCCGCAGGGACGAGCATCGCGACCGGCACAGCCGCCGCTCCGAACGGCGCAGCGAGGACCGCGACCGCCACGAGGACCGGCGCGTCATGGTCTTCACCCATCGCGGGGACGGCGACCGCGCCGAACGCCATGGCCCCGGGACCTTCGTCGAGCGCTTCGACCTGCATCGCGACCGCGGCGGACGTCACGGGGCGATGGTCATGGCGATGCACGATTGCGAGGATGCAAACCGCACCGAGGTGAACGAGGGCGCCGACAACAACCGGACGCGCGTCATCCTGTGCAGCCGCGGCGAGCGCTCCGCCGCGCAACGCGCCGAGTCCCTGCAGCGCGCCCGTGCCCGGCTGGCCGAGGACGACGACATTCCGGCCGAGCAGCGCCAGCGCGTGCTCGCCGCGATCGACCGCGAGATCGCCCGGCTGAGGGCACAATGACCGCTTCCTGGCTGGCGGCGGCAGCCTCGACTGCCGCCGCCTTCCTCCAGGCGCCCGCCCCGGGCGCGGTGGAGACGGTGCCGCTCGACCTGACGGGTCCGCGTCCGATCGCCATGCTGCAGATCGGCAGTGGCGCGCCGGTGCGCGTGATCTTCGATACCGGTGCCTCGGGCAACGTGCTCGACGCCGACTTCGCGCGCGCCGCGGGCCTGCCCGACGACGGCCCGGCCAGGGTCGGCACGCCCGCCGGCGGGGAGCCGATGATCGGCTTCCGCACGCATCTGGACGGTCGGCTCGGCAATGCCGTGCTCGGCGGAGTGCGCGCTGTGGCCCTGCCGATGGGGGCGATGCAGCAGCTGAACGTGAGGGGCGTGTTCGGGCCGAGCACCTTTTCCGGCCGCCTGGTCTTTCTCGATCTCGCCCGCGGCGAGATCAGGGTGGCGCCGAAGACGCCGGCGACGATCCCGTCCGGCCAGGCCCATCCCTATAGCGAGATGGGCCCGCGCAGCCTGCCCGGCATCGAGGTCGAGATCGGCGGGCGGAGCCACCATGCCCATCTCGACACGGGCCAGCCCGGCATGTTGATGATGCCGATGACGATGTCCACGGACATGCCGCTCGACGGCGCGCTGACCGACGGCCCGCCGGCGCGGCTCGCCGACGGCGTGCCCCGCGTGGTGAAGATCGGGCGGATTCGCGGCACGGTGCGCGTCGGGACCCTGGTCCTGGAAAATCCGGAGGTGCGCTTCATGGAGGGGCTGAACCGGGTCAATGTCGGCATGCTGGCGCTGCGCGGTTCGACCATCGTCTTTGATCCGGCCGAGCGCCGTACCTGGCTGATCCCGCCGCGCGGCTGAGGTGAGGCAGAATTCCTTCCCGGCCTCGGGAAGGGAGGGGTGGGCCTGGCAGGTCCGCAGTCCCCTTTCGGGTCCACCCCTCGCTCTTCACTTCCTTCCCCGCCAATGCCACATGGCCCGCATGGCGGATTTCCCCACCGGACAGGTCGAGCAGGTCGCTCCCGGCGTACGCCGCCTGCTGGCGGGCAACCCGTCGCCCTTCACCTATTCGGGGACGCAGACCTATCTGATCGGCGAAGGCGAGGTCGGCGTGATCGATCCGGGCCCCGATCTGGCCGACCATATCGAGGCGATCCTCGCGGCGACGAGGGGCGAGCGGATCGCGGCGATCCTCTGCACCCACACGCATCGCGATCACAGTCCCGCCAGCCGACCGCTCGCTGCGGCCACGGGCGCGTCGATCGTCGGCTGCGCCCCGCTGGCGCTCGACGATGACGGCCCGCGCGCCGACGCCGCCTTCGACTTCGACTATGCGCCGGACCGGGTGCTGGCCGACGGCGAGGCGGTGGAAGGAGATGGGTGGCGGCTGCAGGCGGTGGCCACGCCCGGGCACACCTCCAATCATCTCTGCCTCGCCTTGGCGGGAACGGGGGCGCTGTTCACCGGCGACCATGTGATGGGCTGGTCGACGACAGTCGTCTCGCCGCCGGACGGCGACATGGCCGACTATATGCGGAGCCTCGACCTGCTCCTGAAGCGCGACGACAAGGTCTATTATCCGGCGCACGGCCCGGCGGTGGAGAAACCCCACAGCCATGTCCGCGCGCTGATCGCCCATCGCCGCATGCGCGAGCAGCAGATCCTGCGCCAGCTCGGCGCGGGGGAGGGGCAGATCCCGGCGATGGTCGAAATCATGTACCAGGGCACCGACCCGCGCCTCTTCCCCGCCGCGGGCCGCTCGGTGCTGGCGCATCTGGTCGATCTCGAGGCGCGGGGGCTGGTGCGGCACGAGGGCGAGACGTGGATGCGCGCCGCGTGAGGAAATGGTTCTTCCTGCTGCCGCCCTTGCTCGCGCTGCTGATCGGCGCGGGAATCGGCCTGCTGCTGCGGCCGCCGTCCGAGGGACCGGCCGGGCCCGATCCGGTGGGGATCGCCAACGCCACCCTGCTTTCGGTCCGCGAGCAGGGGAGGCAGATCGTCTTCGTCGGCCGCTTCGCCGCGATCGTCACCGCGAGCGAGAGCCGGCTCGGCTTTACCGCGCGCAAGACCCTCGTCGTTCCCGGCCAGGTCCGCTACGCCGTCGACCTCAGCCGGATGCGGCGCGCCGATCTTGCCTGGGACGCGCCGACCGCGACGCTGACCGTTACGCTCCCGCCCCTTGAAGTTGCGGGGCCGCAGATCGATTTTGCAGGCGCGCAGGAATATTCGGACGGCGGCATCGTGATGGCCCTTACCGACGCGGGACAATCGATCGACGAGGCCAACCGCCGCGCCGCCCAGGAGGAGCTGACCCGCCAGGCGCGGGCGCCGCTGCCGATGAACGAGGCGCGCGCCGCGGCGCTCAGGGACGTCGCCCGGAGTTTCGCTTTGCCGCTGCGCGCGGCCGGGATAGAAGCCAGCGTGGCGGCGCGTTTCGTTGGCCCGGCCGGGCGCGAGACGGCCAGCTTTCTCGATCGGCCGCGGCGGATCGACGATCGGATCAGGGCAAGGAACCCATGAACGCACCCAATCTGAGCCTGAAGGGCCTTGACCTCCGCGCCGAGATCGACCGGCTGCGCAAGGAGCGCAACGCCATCATCCTCGGCCACTATTACCAGACGCCCGAAATCCAGGATATTTCCGACTTCGTCGGCGACAGCCTCGATCTCAGCCGCAAGGCGCAGGCGACCGACGCCGAGGTGATCGCCTTTTGCGGCGTGCGCTTCATGGCGGAGACGGCGAAGATTCTTTCACCGGACAAGACCGTCATCCTGCCCGACATGGATGCCGGCTGCAGCCTCGAAGACAGCTGCCCGCCCGCGCAGTTCAAGGCGTTCCGGGAGGCCCATCCGGACCATATCGCGCTCACCTACATCAACAGCTCGGCCGAGGTGAAGGCGCTCAGCGACATCATCGTCACCAGCTCGTCGGCCGAGACGATCCTCGCCCAGATTCCGAAGGAGCAGAAGATTATCTTCGGTCCGGACAAGAATCTGGGCGGCTATCTGGCGCGCAAGACCGGGCGCGACATGCTGCTCTGGCCGGGCGTCTGCATCGTCCACGAGGCCTTCTCGGAGACCGAGCTGCTCAAGCTCAAGGCGCAGCATCCGGGCGCCCCGGTGCTCGCCCATCCGGAATGCCCGCCGCACGTGCTGGACCATGCCGACATGGTCGGCTCCACCTCGGCGATCCTCGCTTATGCGCTGCAGCAGCCGTCAGAGGTGATGATCGTGGCCACGGAGCCGCACATCATCCACCAGATGGAGAAGGCGGCCCCGCACAAGCAGTTCATCGGCGCGCCCGGCGCGGACGGGAACTGCAACTGCAACATGTGCCCCTATATGGCGCTCAACACGATGGAGAAGCTCTACGTCGCACTCCGCGACCTGGAGCCGCGCATCGAGATCGAGGAGGGGCTGCGGCTGCGCGCGAAGCGGAGCCTCGACCGCATGCTGGAAATGGCCGCGCACACGGTCGGCAAGGGCGATGTCGGCCGGCCCCAGATCAGTGGCGATTGATCAGGCCTGAGAGCGGCCCGCGGTCCGGCGCCGGCTCTTCGTCCCACGGCGCCGCTTCGGCGCCTTCCTCGACCAGATAGATCTGGCCGCCGATCGGCCGGACGAGCACGCCTTCGGCCTCGAGCTTCGCGTCCTGCGGGCGTTCGGGGGGCATCAGGCAGCCTCCTGTTCGTCAGTTTTCGTTGGCCGCGCCGTTATGCGCGCGGTCGAGATAGAAGCCGGCGAGATAATAATGGGCGCGCGCCGCGCTTTCGTGCGTAGCCTCGTTGGCGAGGTCCAGTTCGGCTTCGGCGCGTTCGAGGAAATAGTGCTTCTCGGCTGAGTCCATCATCATTCCCCTGTCAGACGGTCAGTCGGTCTCGGGACTGCAACCATCGAGCCGCCCGCGCGGTTCCGCGGCACGGGGACTCATCCAGGTTAACGTTGTTTTCCCAATGGATACGGGTCCGTTGCGGCGCGTTGTGCCGGGCAAGCACGAGTTCGTCAGGAGATGCGTCATGCCGCAGGGCGACAAGGACAAATATACCGACAAGCAGAAGCGCAAGGCCGAGCATATCGCCGAAGGCTATGAGGATCGCGGCGTCTCCAAGAAGGAAGCGAAGAGCCGCGCCTGGGCGACCGTCAACAAGGATTCCGGCGGCGGCAAGAAGTCCGGCTCGGGGCGCGGCAGGAAGGAAAGCCACGAAAGCTCGCGCAAGGGGGGCCGCAAGGGCGGCGCCTCGCAATCGTCGTCGACCAGCCGCAGCGCCGCGGCGAAGAAGGGCTGGGAAACTCGCCGTCACCGCGCGCACGGCTGATCAACGCAATTTTTTTTGGAAGAGGGAAGAGACCATGTTCGAACAGGATTTCACCGACGCCATCGCCCTGCTGAAGGCCGACCATCGCAAGGTCGAGCAATTGTTCGCCGCCTTCAACGAGGCCAAGGGCGCCTCGCGCAAGGAGAAGTTGGCGCGGGAGATTTGTACGGAGCTGAAGATCCATACCATGATCGAGGAGGAGATCTTCTATCCGGCCTTCGAGGGGAAGATCGAGCAGGACCTGCTCGACGAGGCCTATGTCGAGCATGACGCGGCCAAGGTGCTGGTCAACGACATCGAGGCCGCGACGCCCGACGAGGCCTATTATGACGCCAAGGTGAAGGTCCTCTGCGAAGAGATCGAACATCATGTAAAGGAAGAGGAAAAGCCGAAGGAAGGGATGTTCGCCCAGTGCCGCGAGACCGAGGTCGACCTGGTCGAGCTGCGCGACCGGATGCTCGCCCGCAAGGAGGAATTGATGGCGCAGGCGGAGGGCGAGGGCCTGCCGCCGGCGCAGGTCTCGGCGGTCGATCTGACCAGCGCCTGATTCCACGGCACCTGCTGCACGAGACACCCCTCGCCGGCCGCCGGCGAGGGGTTTTTCGTCAGCCCTGGGCGTGCGCGCCCATGCCTCGACCGGCCGACTTGGCGAGCTCCGCCTCATGGCCGTGCGGCTGCGCATGGCCGCCCTTGCGCAGATAATGCTCGTCCAGCTCGGCGATCAGCTGCTCCGCATCCTCGCCGCCATTCATCCTGAGCAGGGCGTCGACCTTGGCCTCGAGCCGGTCGTCATTCTCCTTCGAGGCCGGCGAGCCGACATAGAGGAAATAGGCGAGGCCCACGACCTGCCAGAGCAATTGCAGGAATTCCGACTGCCAGTTCTCGAACGTATCGCGGCCCATCTCCGTGAGATATTCGGAGAATTGCGCGACCTGATGATGCTCGGTCGCCTCGTTCACATAGGCATACCAGCCGAACAGCCAGTGCAAAGCGATCGAGACGAGAAAGAAGCCGAGCGTGATCCAGGCATAGGCATAGCGCTTCATGGTGCGGTCTCCCGATGAAAACCTGCCTTCGCAACGGGTTTCGGGCCGCCTTGTTTCACCTCTGCAGCGGTGGCAGACGCAGGTTATGACGTTTTCCGTCGACCGCTTCGATCTGGACGCCTTCGTCGCCGCCACCCTGGCCGAGGATCTGGGCGACCGGGGCGACATCACCTCCGCGGCCGTGATTCCGGCCGAGGCGCGCTTCGCCGGCGTGATGGACTGTCGCGAGGCGATCGTCGTGGCTGGCCTACCGGTTGCCGAAGCCTTCTTCCGCGCGCTCGATCCCGGGGTGACGATCGAGCGGCAGGCGAGGGAAGGCGAGCCGGCCGCGGCCGGCGCGGACCTGCTGCGCCTCTCCGGCAAGGCGCGGGCCCTGCTCGCCGCCGAACGCTCGGCGCTCAACATCGTCCAGCACCTTTCCGGCATCGCCACCCTGACGCGGCGCTATGTCGAGGCGATCGCCGGCACCGGTGCGATCCTGCTCGACACCCGCAAGACCCTTCCCGGGCTCAGGATGCTGGAGAAATATGCGACCCGCATGGGCGGTGCGCAGAATCACCGGCTCGGCCTCTGGGACGCGGCGATGATCAAGGACAATCATGTCGCCGTCGCCGGCTCGGTCGCCGAGGCCGTCCGCCGCGCCGCGGCCGCGGGGATCGAGCGGATCATCGTCGAGGTCGACCGGCTCGAGCAGATCGAGCCGGCGCTGCAGGCGGGCGCCACCCATTTGCTGCTCGACAATATGGACGCGCCGACGTTGCGGGAGGCGGTGACGCTGGTCGCCGGCCGCGTGCCGACCGAGGCGAGCGGCGGCATCACCCTGGAGACGATCCGCGCCAAGGCGGAGACCGGCGTGACCTATCTGTCGGTCGGCCGCATCACCCAGTCTGCGCCGGCGGCGGATATCGGGCTGGACTTCGCCGCCCAGCCCGGTTGATCCGCAGCGCCGGCGCCAGCCTTCAGAAGCGGAATCCGAAAGCGCCGAGAAGCGCTCCGCGATTGCCGCCATTATGATAGTCGGTGTAGCGCCCTTCGGCCCGGATGAAGAAGTTGCGGCCGATGGCGAACTCCGCGCCGCCGCCGACCCTGAGGCCATCCATGTTGAAATGGGCGGAGGTGACGGGTCCGCCGGCGCCCGGATCATATTCGCTGGTGAAGCGGGTGTTCACATAGCCGGCCTTCGCGAAGAGCAGGACGTTGCGGCTGACGATGAGCCCGGCGCGGGCCCCGATATAGAGATCGCGTCCGGTCCCGTTGCAGAGGCGGTCGCCCGGATTGATGAGGTCGCTCAGGCAGCCATTGTTGTTCGAATCGCTCGCCTCGGCCTCGAGGCCGAGGACGGCGCGGCCCGTCTGATAATCATAGCCGATGCCGATGCCGTAGAGCAGGGCGCCTTCGTCATCGTCCAGGATCTCCGTATGGTCCCAGCCGAGCAGGCCCTCGACGCGGAAACCGGTAAAGGGGCGCTCCGACGCCGGGGCTTCCGGCGCGTCCTGCGCGGAGGCCGGCGTGGCGAAGGCCGTGGCAAGCAGCATTATGGCAAGGATACGCATGGTCACTCTCCCTTCATGGACACAATTTTCCTGACGGGCCCTGCCGTTCGGACCGGCTGGACCTGGTTGATCCTGCTAGTTTCGCAGGACCCCGGCGGCTTGCAGGAGCGCCGTCGGCAATCTCCGCATCACTTCTTCCCCGGGGGTGCGAGGCGGACCGGGGCCGGCGCGCTGATCGGCGCCGCGCACCCGGCTTCCTCGTCGCAGCGCCGCCGGGATGCGGGGGTCCGTCGCCAGCTCTTCCGGCAGCGGCTGCGGCAGCTGCGGGCCGATCGGGCCTAGTTGGCGGTCGGCCGGTGGGACCGCCTCGGCGAGCACGGTATCCCGGGCCGGCGCCGGCGCGGCGATGGACGGGGGCTCCACTTCCCGGACGATGTCCGGCACCCGGGCCGATGCCGCGGCAGGCTGGGCCTCGACGCCACGGCCCCGCGGCCGTGCGTCGATGCGGTTGGCGGACGCGGCGCGATCGGCCGTGATCGCAGCCGGCCCCGACGCATCTCCGGCCGGCGCCGATGACGCTCCGGCGGGGGGCAGGGCGGTCTCGATTGCGAGCGGATCGGACAAAGCCGGCGGCTGCTGCACGGGAAGCGCGGCCCCGACCGCCAGCACGGTCAGCGCGGTGATCGCGGCGGCGGCGGAGTGGAAGGCGGCGCCCGGGCGTTCGCGCCGCGCCGTCCCGGTGATCGAAACCACGCGCTGCTCCAGCTGGCACATCCCGGCCATCGCCGCCGCCTGGTCGGACCAGCCCGTCTCGTCGGCGCCGAAGGCGAGATCGAGCAGGCTGCGCGCATAGCTTTTCGGCCGCGCGCCTGCCGTCAGCACCCGGTCGTCGGCGGCATGCTCCTGCTCCAGCCGCAGCCGCCGCGCGGCGAACCAGGCGCCGGGATGGAACCAGTAGAGCGCGCAGGCCAGCGAAGCCGCCGAGCGGCCGAAGCTGTCGCGCCGCGCGACATGGGCGAGTTCGTGCAGCAGGACGAGCCGCCGCCGCTCGGCCGGCCAGGTGCGCGCCTCGGCCGGCAGCAGGATCCTGGGCGCCAGCGTTCCCCAGGTCATGGGCATTGCGGGCCCGCGCGCGATCCTGAGCTGCACGGGCCGGGATAGCCCCAGCTCACCCGAGAGGGCGGCAAGCAAGGCCTGCCAGTCCGGTTCCTGCGCCGGGTCCGCCTGCCGCCACAGGCGTGCGATCAGGTAGCGGCTCAGGGCGAAGCGCAGCAGCACCGCGGCCGCGCCGAGCAGATAGGCGAGCAGGAGCAGGCCCCAGGCCGGGGCGGTCTCCGGCAGGGGCATGGCCGCCTCGAACGGCGGCGCGGAGACGAGCGCTGGCGCTGCTTCCGCCTGGAGGATGGGCAGCCGCAGCGGCGGCGCCAGCCACCAGACCAGGGGCAGCGCCAGCATGGCGAAGATACCGAGCTGCCAGGCCGCATGCCGCGCCGCGGCCGAGGCGCCCGCCTTGCGCAGGACCGCAGCGGCCGCCCAGGCGGCGCCGATCAGCACGGTCGCGCGCAGGATCAGCTCGAGCGCGGCCCCCGCGGCGGGCGGCGCGGCGGTCATTCCTCGTCCTCGCGCGACGCTTCCTCGATCAGCCGCGAGAGGCGCTCATAATCGTCGCGCGTCAGCTTGCGCGATTCGAGCAGGGTCGCCACCGCGCTCGGCAGGCTGTTGTCGAAGAAGGTCTTGACCACGTGCGAGAGCGCCGAGGCGCGCACGTCCTTTTTCGGCGAGGTGGGCAGATAGATGTAGCGCGGCCCATCCTGCTCGTGGCGGAGATAGTTCTTGCCCTCCAGGTGGCGCAGCATGCCGCGGACGCTCGAATAGCTCGGGCTGTCCGGCAGGTCCGCCAGCACTTCCGCCGCGGTCGCGCGGCCGCGCCGGTAGATGATCTCCATGATCTGCCGCTCGCGCCTGCCGAGCTCGCCGGTCACGTCCTGGGTCACAAGCCGCCTCCCTGGAGACAGGCTTATGCTAATGCATTTGCAGGTGTCAATAGGTTAGCATGCGGGGGCGTGCTAGAGCTCCCGACGGTCCGTCACGCGGCCCTCGATCACGCCGGTTTCCGGATGATGCCGGTCGAGCCAGCGTTTCACGATCCGCAGGTTGCGGCTGTTCGAGCGGAAGAAGAAATCCGGGATCGCGCCGATGAAGGGGATCAGGCCGAGCAGCCAGTCGAGCGCGACATTGCCGGCCATGCGGACGAGGTGCCAGCGCGACATGCCGAGGTTGCGCGCCTCCCAGATCAGCCAGCCGCCCATCGCCGCCGCGGCGGTGCCGCCGACGACGGGGATGATGTCGAGCACGACATCCAGGCCGATCTTGCGCCGGATGCCGGGAATGGTGAAGGCGCGCTCGAGCAGATGCTCCATCGCCTCGATCCGCTGCCGGACCGAGGCGGGATCGCGGCCGATATTGAGACGGTCCGCCATCCGGTCGAGTCGCGCCCGGCTGACCCGGGCCTGATGCAAAGCCATCTTTTCCTCCTCGGCGGAGGACCTAGGGCCGCTCCGCAATCAGATTCACCGCCGGATGCCGTGCGAACGGGCTCGGCTGGAAGCCGTCCAGCCGCCCGGGAACGAGCGACCAGCGGACCGGCGCAGTCAGCGGGATAAACGGCGTGGCGCGGCTTAGTATCCCGTCGGCCAGGGCGAACTGGCGCACGCGCTCCGCGGCGGAGGTCGCCAGGCGCGCGGCCTGGAGCGCCTCGTCGGCGGCCGGATCGCAGACCCCGCTCGCCTCGCAGGTGAAGTGGCGCAGATACCAGCTGCCGAGATTGGCCGGCGCGACCTCGTCGATGAAGATGAGGTCGGCAGCCTGGCCGGGAAGGACGCGCTCAGCCTCGATCCCGATCAGCCGCCAGTCGCGGCGCAGATAGGCGAAGATCAACCGGTAGCCGGGCCCCTGCGGCATGGCGACGCGGACGCGGATCGGCGCCGCCGGCGCGAGCTCGGCGATCAGGCGCCGCGCCTCGCTGCGGCGCTGCGCCAGGTTCATGTTCGCCCAGTTCGGCTGGGCGACGCTCGGCAGCTCCTGCACGCCGGGCGGGACGAGGCTGGTGCGGGGCGCAAGGTTGGGCACGCCGAGGGCCGCGGCGATCGCCTGCCGGTCGAGAGCCATCGACAAGGCCTGGCGCAAGGCGGCGCTGATCAGCGGGCCACCGCGCGGGTTGAAGGAAAGGCCGAACAGACCGCTCACCGGATCGAACCTGAGCGCGTTGTTCGGCAGGTCGACGGCCCGGACATAAGGAAGGTCGCCCGCCGTCCCGCCGACGACGAGCGCGCGGCGCTCGCCGGCGAAGCGGGCGACGGCGCGGATCGCGGGCTCGCCGCGCAGCAGGATTTCGGGCCCCTCGGCCGGCGCCTCCTCATCCTCGCCGCGGACGAGCTGGAGCCGGCTTGCCCCGTCCTCGACGCCGGCAAGCCGATAGGGGCCGGTGCCGGCGCCATCCTGGAGCAAGGCGAGCTCCGGATGGGCGAGGAGCTGCAGGAAGTTGGGGCGCGGGCCGCGCAGGTTGATGACGACCACCTCGTCGGTCATCGCGACGATCTCCGCGACCGCGCCGAGGACGGGCTTCAGCACGTTGCGGCTGTTCCGCGCCAGCGCCGCGCGCAGCCGGGCGGCGACCTGCTGTGCGGTCACCCGGCCACCGTCGATCCAGTTCGTCCGCCTGAGCCGGAAGGTATAGGTCAGGCCGTCGTCGGAGATGATCCAGCTCTGCGCCAGCGCCGGCTCGATGTCGCCCTCCGCGTTGAACCGCACCAGTCCCTGCGCGACCGCCTCGGTCAGGAAGGCGGTGGGCGCGTCGAACGGACCGCGATTGGGATCGGCGAGCCGGGGCGGGGCGCCGATCGCGCTCACCTGGACCGGACCGGACTCCGCAGCGCCGCAGCCGGCGAGCGCCAGCAGGGCGGCGAGAGCGGCGAGGCGGATACGGGCGGGACTCATCCGGGCCCTTCTAGCGGGCCGCGCGCGAATTGCAGCAGGGGCCTTGATCTGGAGCAAGGACTTTACCGCTCCTTCATTTCTCTGTGCGAAGAACGGGGCATGATGTGCCCGGCATCACCGAGTGAAGAGGAGCTTGCGAGCTTCCGGCCACGCCGCAGCGCGCGCACGATCGTGGGCGACGAGACGGCGAGCCTGACGCCGGACGACCGCTATGCGGTGCAGGTCAGGATCCACAACGTCTCGTCCGCGGGCTTCATGGCGGAATGCGCCCAGCCGGTGCTCATCGGCTCCTACGTGTCGATCGACGTGCCCGGCATCGGCACGGTCAAGGCGCAGGTGCGCTGGCAGATCGGCACCAGGATGGGCGGCATGTTCCTCGACCCGATCAGCCTCGCCCGCTGCGAATGGACGGCCGAGGAGGCGAAGGCCGCGTAGTTTTCGCGCTCAGGCGCTTCCCGGGCCGAAAATGGTGCGGACGGCCGGACTCGAACCGGCACGCCCTGTCGGGCAGAAGATTTTAAGTCTCCAGCGTCTACCGGTTCCGCCACGTCCGCACGGGATGACTCTATATCAGCGTCGGGCCGCCACGCGAGTGTGTCCGGGTCGTTCGCTCCCCCGGAGCGAACTACGGGATGCGGGGCATCGCGTACCCTGGCACCGTGTGACGTCGGTCCTCAACAGGTCGAGGCCGGCCGGCGTTCGCCGAGTCCTGCATCAAGTCGTCCCGCTTCGCCCGGCGCCCTGGTGCACGCCGGCTCAGGCTCAGACGTTCAAGCGCTCGCGCATTTCCTTGCCCGGCTTGAAATAGGGGACGCTCTTCGCAGAGACGTCGACCGGCTCGCCGGTGCGCGGGTTGCGGCCCTTGCGGGCGTCGCGGCCGCGCGTGGAAAAGGCGCCGAAGCCGCGAAGCTCCACCCGGCCGCCATTTTGCAGCTGCTCGATGATCGAATCGAAGAAGGCGGAGACGACGCGCTCGACCTCCTTCAGCGTCAGGTCCGGATGGTCGTCGCAGAGCTTCTGGACCAGTTCGGATCGGATCACGGGTGTCCCCCTTTTCCAGTACTATAGTCACCGGAAGTCCCGGCCCATGTCGCAAGCCCCCACCTCGACACGCGAGCGACCCTTGCACCGATGTTGATAAAAATCAACCCGCCGTCCGGGGGAAAATCCAAGCAATTCGACAAGGTTAGTGAGGCCGACCGACAGAAAGCGGCGGGCGCCCCGGGAAGGACGCCCGCCGTAGCGGAAGGTCAGGATTTCTTCTGCTTGAGGGCCTCGCCGAGGATGTCGCCGAGCGAGGCGCCCGAGTCGGACGAACCGTATTGGGCGACGGCCTGCTTCTCCTCGGCGATCTGCAGCGCCTTGATCGAGAAGTTCGGCTTCTTCGAACGGTCGAAGCCGGTGACCATCGCATCGAACTTCTGGCCGACCTGGAAGCGCTCCGGCCTTTGCTCGTCGCGGTCGCGGCCAAGATCGGTGCGCTTGATGAAGCCGGTGGCGCCGTCGTCGCCGACCTGCACCTCGAGGCCGCCGTCGCGCACCTCGAGCACGGTGACGGTGACGGTCTCGTTCTTCGAGACGCCGCCGGCCGCGCCCGCGCCGCCCTTGGCGACGCCGCCGCGCTCGAGCTGCTTCATGCCGAGCGAGATCCGCTCCTTCTCCACGTCCACGTCGAGCACGACGGCCTTCACCATCTCGCCCTTGTGATGGAGGTTGAGCGCCTCCTCGCCGGTCACGCCCCAGGCGATGTCCGACATGTGGACCATGCCGTCGACATCGCCGTCGAGGCCGACGAACAGGCCGAACTCGGTGGCGTTCTTGACCTCGCCCTCGACCTCGGTGCCGACCGGGTGCTTCTCGGCGAAATCCTGCCAGGGATTGGCCTGGGCCTGCTTGAGGCCGAGCGAGATGCGGCGCTTCTCCTCGTCCACCTCGATCACCGCCACGTCCACCTCCTGCGAGGTGGAGACGATCTTGCCCGGATGCACGTTTTTCTTGGTCCAGCTCATCTCGGAGACGTGGACCAGGCCCTCGATGCCCGGCTCGAGCTCGACGAAGGCGCCATATTCGGTGATGTTCGTCACGCGGCCCTTGAACACGCCGCCGACCGGATATTTGGCGCCGGCGCCCTCCCAGGGATCGCTCTCCAGCTGCTTCATGCCGAGCGAAATGCGCTGGGTGTCGCGGTTGATGCGGATGATCTGCACCTTCACCGTGTCGCCGATGTTGATCACCTCGCTCGGATGGCCGACGCGCTTGTAGGAAATGTCGGTGACGTGGAGCAGGCCGTCGATCCCGCCCAGGTCGACGAAGGCGCCGTAATCGGTGATGTTCTTGACCACGCCGTCGAGGATCTGGCCCTCGGCCAGCGACTGGATCAGGCCCGAACGCTGCTCGGCGCGGGTCTCCTCGAGGATCGCCCTGCGGGAGACGACGATATTGCCGCGGCGGCGGTCCATCTTCAGGATCTGGAAGGGCTGCGGCAGGTCCATGAGCGGGCCGACGTCGCGGACCGGGCGGATGTCGACCTGCGAGCCCGGCAGGAAGGCGACGGCGCCGCCCAGGTCGACGGTGAAGCCGCCCTTGACGCGGCCGAAGATCACGCCCTCGACGCGGTTGCCGGCATTATGCTCGGTCTCCAGCTTGTCCCAGGCGGCCTCGCGGCGGGCGCGGTCGCGCGACAGCATCGCCTCCCCGTTGATATTCTCGATGCGGTCGACATAGACCTCGACCTGGTCGCCGACCGAAATCTCCGCCTTCTGGCCCGGCGCGGCGAACTCGCGCAGCGGCACGCGGCCTTCGGACTTCAGGCCGACGTCGATCACGGCGAGATCATTCTCGATCGCGGTGACCGTGCCGGTGACGACGCGGCCCTCGAAGGACTCGTTCTCGCCGCCGAGGGATTCATTGAGCAAAGCGGCGAAATCGTCGCGCGTGGGGTTTGCCGTAGTGGCCATGTTGGAGTGTTCCTGACTTCGTGTTTTTGCCGGCCTGGGGGTTGGCTCCCCCGGTCTTGAAACCAGCGTGCCGCCACGGGCCCATCCCGGGGTGGCGTCCTTGGGCAGGGGCGCTGGCGGAAGCGGTGAAAACGGCAAAAGGCGCGTGGAGAGCGGGTGGACCCCCCTCCGGGACGCGCGTGCCTTATTCCTGGCTTCCGCGAGCGCAACCGCCCGCCGGACGGGCGCGCCTATAGAGGAGAGTGGGGATGGGGGCAAGGGATACATCCAGAACCCCTAAGTCCCATTCGCAACCCCCATCAGTCGTCCGACCTGATCCTGTAGGCCTCCGTCCGAATTACCGATCCGTCATAAGGGTCCACGAAAATGATCAAGTTATAGGAAAGTATGTCTTTGTATCCTGATTTTCCAGGTCTGCCGTAGTCCACGACTATAAGCGCCGTTCCGAAAATAGGAGTCTTTATCTCTGAGTCGGCCGGTGCAGAGTAGGGAATAACACCATAGTTGTAGAACCATTGTGTTTGGCCTTCGACAATATGAATGTCGTCCTTTGGCTTCCCTAAGTCGAGAGTGCGATCCTGTATGGTTGCTCGCACATCTAGGATTTCAACTTCGATTGGAAACTCACTCGTATTTGCGAACCAAAAAGCTAGATTGTACCCGACGTGATCCAGTGTTCTAGGATCGACCCGGAGTTCGCTAGCGACGTGCTGAAAGCGGAATTTGCCCCGAGCGGAGCTTGCCGCCCAAAAGGCTCGACCTTGATTTAGGGTCAGGGCCACCATACCCATGGTAATCGCGCTCACTTCAATAATCCGACCGGGCGACAAGCCTTCCAACCAAACAACTAGCCCTGCTAGGCCGCCGAAGAGTGGTGAGGCCCATAGCCAAGCGGCCCTAGCGAGTTGTGCAAGTGCAAAATTCCGGACTGGGCCGATCGCTCTCGAGATCGCTGAGGGTTTCACGCGGCCCATTTGGTTTGCTTTTGCCTCCGCGCATCTGCTTTGTGGAGTCCGTTTCGACCCCGGTTCCGTAATCATGAACCAAGATTCGTCCTAGTTGTCCTCCTCCCGTTGCCGACGCAAATGCCTCAGGAAATCCACATCCGGCTGGTAGCCCGTCTCCCGGCAGATGCCGTTGAGCGCGGAGCGGGCGCCGGTGCCGCGGATGTAGGAGTCCATGCCGTCGCTGGACTTCGGCCGGGTCGCCTCCTTCCAAAAATGATCCCAGAGCCATTTGTTCTTCGGGTCGGCGCCGCTGGCGGCGAAGGTGTACATGAGGAGGAAGCGCAGGGAGAGGCTCTTGCGCGCCGGCTCCTCGCCGCACTGGTCGGCGATCTCGCTGAGCGCGGCCAAGGCCTTGCGGAGCAGTTGTTCGCGGAGCTGGGACATGCCGGTTTGATAGGAACAAAGGCGGAACACGGGCAAGCGATTCGGGGGTCGGAAGCGCACGTGGCAAATATCGGCTTCGGGACATGGCCTCGGCGATCTGCTAGGCCGGCAGAGGCAGCGCGGCGTCGGGGACACGTATGTTCTGCCCGATGGAGAGCGAGATGAGACGAGCCATTCCCGGTGCTGCGACCCTATCCCTGATCCTGTGCGTGACCAACGGACCGGCAATGCCGGGCAGGGCGGCCGCGGCTGCGGTCGAGCAGGGGCCGGCCGCGCCGACTGTGGCCCAGTTGATCGCGGCGCGGCGGGCCGGAATGCACATGGCGGCGACCCTGCTCCTCACCGACATCCGGCGGATCGTCGCCGGACGGGAGGATGTCCGGCAGCACCAGCACGAGCCGGACGGGATCGCCTTGTGGGCAGCCGCCATTCCGGGCCTCTTCCCTGCCGGAAGCAGGGGCGAAAGCCGCGCCCGGCCGGAGATCTGGCAGAACCGGGCCGACTTCGAGCGCAAGGCGCTCGACCTGCAGCAGGCGGCCGAGGAACTTGCCCGCCGCGGGGCCGCTGGCGACACGGCCGGCTATGCGGAGCAGGCGCGGGTCGTGCAGGCGGCCTGCAACGCGTGCCACACGCTGTATCGACAGCCCGGCTGAGCCTGGCGGGAAGGGGAGACCGACATGCAGCAAATTCTCATGCCATTACTCGGCGCCGTGATCGGCGGGGGTGTCGCTTATCTCGTGTCCGGCGATCTCGCGCCCTCCATCGGGGCGGCGGTCGGGGTGGCGATCGGGATGGTCATCGTGCAGCGGCGGCAGGCGGGGACGCCGAAGTGAGGGTCTTGGCGGGATGTCCTGATCAGAGCCACCGCCGAACCTCGGCCCTGTAGCGGCGGTAGTCATCGCCGAACTTCGCTTCGAGATAGCGCTCCTCGCGCGCGATCACCTGCGTCTGGATCGCGATCAGCACCAACGGGAGCAAGGCGAGAGCGATCGGACCGTCGAGGCCGATCGCAAGGCCGGCATAGACAAGCGTCATGCCGAGATACATGGGATTGCGGGTCCACCGATAGGGACCGGTCGTTGCGATGAGGGTCGTTGGCTGGGACGGGGGAATGTTGGTGCCCAGGCGCCGGAACAGCCCCGCCGCCGCAAGCATCGTCGCCGCGCCGGCAACGAACAGCAGCGCGCCCGCGGCGACCAGCAACCGCCAGTCGATGCCGAAAGAGCGCAGGGTGACGAACCGCTCCGCCGCCAGCCCCGCCAGCAGCGCTCCCAGATAGACCAGGGGCGGAGGGAAGCGCACACCCGCGCTGTCCGGTTCGACAACCATGCTCATCTCCAATCTGTGCTCTCAAGCCAGCATCGACTGCTGGGCGAAGATGCCCGCCATCGCGCCTTGCCATGAGGCCGTGGTGACGGAAGGCAGCTGGGGGTTGGTGAGGTCGCCCGCGGCGTAGATGCCGGGCATGCTGGTTTCGCGGCGCTCGTCGACCTTGAGGACGATGCCGAGCGGCGTATCGACCGTGGCGAGACCCAGTGATTCATGCAGGCTTGCGGACGGCTTGTTGCGCGGATGGGCGAACAGGATGTCGACCGCAACTCTGGAGCCGTTATCGAGCATGGCGACGGCATTATGGCCACCGGGACTGGCGATCTCCGTGATCCGGCCATCGACGACTGCTATCTTGCGACGCGCCAGATCGGCCCGGATATCGGAGGGAATTTCGTGACCATCGGCCAGGACCGTCAAGGTGTCGGTCCAGTCGTGAAACAGCCTGACCTGATTGTGCGACTGCGGGCCGGACCAGACGAGCCCCCAATGCTGGTCGGCGACTTCGAAGCCGTCGCAATAGGGGCAGGGAATGATGGACCTTCCCCAGCCTTCGGCAAAGCCAGGAACGTCGGGCATCTGGTCGACGACGCCATAGCTCAGGATCAGGCGGCGCGCCCCAAGGCTTTCGCCACTGTCGGTGAGGACGGAGAAATCGTCGATGGCGCCGGAGACGCTGTCGGCGCGGGCAGCGACCAGCCTGATCGCGGGATAACGCGCCAGCTGCTGCCGCGCCTCGGCGAGGATGTCCAGCGGTGGCTTGTGATCGTGGCCGAGCAGACCATGCGAGTGGCCGGCGAAGCGATTGCGGGGCAGGCCGGTATCGAGAACGGTGACCTTGCGGCGGGCACGGCCGAGCTGCAGAGCGGCGGCGAGGCCGGCAAAGCTGCCGCCGATGATAATGACGTCATCCATGACGATGGGCTTCCTGTTGCAGATGAAGGGTCAGGCCCGGCTTGCACATTTCCGGTACTACGTGGTATCCTAATGCAGGAATTAGGATACTGTCAAGTACTGGAGTTGTCGTGACCGAAAACAGCCAGGGCCGGCGCGGCCGGCCCGCCAACGAGGCGCTTGGCCAGACGATCGTCGAGGCCGCGTGCGAACTCTTTGTGGAACTGGGTTTTCAGGCGACGACCCTGGACAAGGTCGCCCGACGGGCGAAGGTATCCAAGCTCAGCATCTATCGGCATTTCGAGAACAAGGAGGCGCTGTTCAGCGCGGCCATCGCGGCCCGCTGCCATGAGTTTGCTCCACAGGCGCTTCTGGAAGGTGTCGACGGTTCAGCCGAAGATCAACTCATGGCGGTGGCAACATCCCTGCTGCGCACATTGTTGAGCCCGGACGTCCGCAGTGTCGAAGCCATGATCATGGCTGACAAGACGAATCAAAGGTCGTTGAGCAAGCGCCATTATGAAGCCGGCCCCGCCCATGTCATCGCCGAAATCGAGGCCCTGTTGCGTCACCTGCACGCGGAGGCAGCTCTGAACGTGCCCGATCCTCTCCAGTCCGCCCGCCTGTTTGCCGCGCTTGTCAAAGGATCCGATCTCCTGCTCATCGCACGCTTCGATGAGGCGAGGGCAGGGGACAACAACGAAATCGAAGCCTATTGCCGGTCGGCCGTCGCCATGTTCATCGCCGCGCACGGATTGCGGTCAGAAAGTCCGCGTGGCGTGGCTGGAGAAGAGGCCGGGCAATGACGGAATTGCTGCGCACGCCCCGGGCGCCCGGTGCGTGGCTTCTGACGGGCTTGCACCTCGGGCGGAACAGGCAGATGCTCCCCCTTTCAAAGAGGAGGTGGCGGATGCAGCAGATCCTCTTGCCGGTCGTCGGCGCGCTGGTCGGCGGGGGCACGGCGATGCTCGTGTCGGGGGACGTGACGATCGCGGCGGCGGTCGGCGTCGGCACCGGCATCGGCACCTGGCTGGCGGCCAGGAAGCAGCAGCAGGCGGGCTGAACGGTGCGCGGGCTCAGCCGCCGCTCCTTTCTCGGCAGCGTGGCCGGCGCGGCGGCCGCGGGGGGCGCCCTGCTCGCCGTGACCGGGCCGGGCCGGGCGGCGCCGGCGCGGGCGGGCGACGGGGACTTCGCCAGCCCGGTGCCGGAGGGCGACACCTTCCGCGCCGATCCGGCGCCGGGCCGGCAGACGGGCCGCAACGACAGCGACGGCGGCGAGGCGTTCGATCATGTCGGCTATGGCGCGGGCAGCGGCGCGGCCCGGCGCGAGGCGCATGCGGCGCGCTGCGCGGGGCTCAGGCAAAGGCTGGCGCGGATCGGCGGCGCGCGGCCGCGCACGCCGGATCTGGAGCGGCAGCTCGCAGCGCTCCGGCCCTATCTGGCGCGGTGGCGCTGCGGCAGGTAGGCGGCTCAGGACCGCCTTCGAGCTGACGTGCTTCGGCGCTCAAGGACTGGCGGGGTCGTCGTCCTTGGTGAGCAGGTAGACGCCGCCGATGATCGCCAGCACGATCAGGGTCGGGATGATGAAGCCGCCGCGAATGTCGCCGGGCTGATTCAGGTCCGCGCCCGCCCGCAACCCGGCGGCGAGGCTCAGGGGCGCCGCCGACTGGGCGAGCGCGCCGCTGCCCAGGCCGATCATCGAAAGAGCGGCGGCGACCGCCAGCAAACGTCCACGCATCACTTTCTCCCCGGTAGGTCCGAGCGGCGAGCATGGCAGGTTACGGCAGCGAAGCCAAGCCGGGCGCCCGGCAGCGCAGTGGCGCGGTGGACAGGCGCCGGGCGCGGGCGCATCATGACCGCGCAACAGGGGGAGGCCGGACATGACCATAGCTCTGAAAGCGGCGCTCGCGCTCGGCCTGTGGCTCGCGCCGGCGGCCGCCTCCGCGCAACCGATCGGCGACGCTGCACCGGCAACGGTCGAGCCCGATACGGACGAATATCTGCAGCATGCCGCCTCGGTGGCGCGGGTGGTCGTGCTGGAGCGACAGGGCGATGCCGGCGCCTCGCTGTTCAGCACGACGGGCGGCGACCCGGCGATGAACGGCGAATATATCTATCTCTCCTTCGGGAGCGATCCGCGCGAGGCGGCGCAGATCTTCCGGGTCGGCGACGTGCTCGAATGGCGCGTCGTCGCCGAGACGCCGGGGCGCGTGCTGCTGGCCGTGCGCGAGAACGTCATGAACGCCGATGGCGAGATCGGGGAGCGCCGCCGCCGGGTCGCCGTGACCTGGACGCCGGGGCCAGGCGGGGCCGCGCCGACGGCGGTGACGGTGGCGACGGCCCCCTGAGCCGAGCCCATGGGTCCCGGCTTTCGCCGGGATGACTAGGAGGTCGGCGCGCGCTTGCCCTCGGCCGCGTGGATGGCGGCGGCGATGGCGGCGTCCTGGTCGAGGTCGCTCGTGTCGAGCAGCACCGCGTCCTTCGCCATGACCAGGGGCGCGGCGTCGCGGCCGCAGTCGCGCTCGTCGCGGGCGTGGATGTCGGCGAGCACGTCGGCATAATGGACGTCGAGGCCGCGCGCCTTGAGTTCGGCATAGCGGCGCCGGGCGCGGATTTCGGGCCGGGCGGTGACGAAGAGCTTCACCTCGGCCTCGGGCGCGATCACGGTGCCGATGTCGCGGCCGTCGAGCACGGCGCCGCCGGCCTGGGTGGCGAAGCGCTTCTGCCGCTCGAGCAGGGCCTGGCGGACCTTCGGGTAGGCGGAGATTCGCGAGGCGATGCCGCCGACCATCTCGCTCTTCAGCTGCGGGTCGCCGAAGTCGATCTGGGAAAGATCGGTGGCGCGCGCCGCGGCGAACTCGCTCTCGGGATCGCCGCCCAGCTCCATCAGGTTGAGCGCAGTGGCGCGGTAGAGGAGGCCCGTGTCCATATGCGGCAGGCCGAAATGGGCGGCGAGGGCGCGGGCGATCGTGCCCTTGCCGCTCGCCGCGGGGCCGTCGACGGCGATGATCATGAGGCGGACAATGCGCGAAAGCGGATCATGGGGCTTGGCTTTGACAGCGCCGACCCCATGTGGCAAGGCGCGCGCCGACCCGGCTCCATCCGTCAGGACGGCGCCCGTTTTTTCATTTTCTGTTGGAGAGCCTTCACCCATGGTGAAACCGGAATGGGGCACCAAGCGGACCTGCCCCAAATGCGCGACCCGCTTCTACGATCTCGGCAAGGACGATCCGATCCACTGCATCAATTGCGGGGTCGCCTGGCAGGCTGAGCCGGTGCTGAAGTCCAAGCAGCCCCTGCCGTTCGAGCAGGCCAAGCCCGAGGTCGAGGCCGAGAAGGAAGATGCCGATCTCGCCGCCGAGGATCTGGCGATCGACGTCGACGAGGACGCCGAGGAGAATCCGGACGACGAGGTCGATCTGGGCGGCGACGACGATATCGGCGTGCCCGGCGCCGGCGCGGACGAGGAAGAGGTCTAGGCGCGCGTGGCCGGGCCGGCGCCGCAGCCTTTCAACAAGGGATTGCTGCTGCTGGTCTTTGCCGGGGTTTCCGCGGTCATCGTCACCGCCTGGCTGGTGCTGGGGCAACGCGCCGAAGCGCCGGTCACGGTCGAAACCGTCAAGGTCGACCCCCAGGGCCCGGAGCGGCCGATCGCTTTCTATCTGGCGCAGGCCGACGCGGCCCGCGGCGAGCGCTTCTTCCGGGGGCGCTGCGGCGTGTGCCACACGATCGAGACCGGCGCCCCGCAAGGCATCGGCCCGAATCTCGTCGGCGTGATGGGCAACAACATCGCCTCGCGGCCTGAATATGGCAGCTACTCGACGGCGCTCGCTCAGCAGACCGGCGACTGGGACTGGGAGACGACCAGTCGCTTCCTGCGCTCTCCGCGCGCCTTCGCGCCCGGAACCCGGATGGCCTTCGCCGGCGTCACCGACCCCCAGGACCGCGCCGACGTCATGCTCTACATGAACGGGCAGGGCGGCAGCCTTCCGAACCCCGCCGGCGCGCGCTGAGCCGCGCGACAATCCGGCAGGTAGCAATGCCTGCCAAGCCCCCTAGTCCGGCTTCTCCGTCACGCCCCTGGCGAAGAGAAACGCCGCGACGCCGGCAGCCGCGAGCGCACCAACCAGTTGCGACAGGATGAAGAATGGCACGTTGGCCGGGGCGATTCCGGCGAAGCTGTCGGACAGCGAGCGCGCAATGGTGATCGCCGGGTTGGCGAAGCTGGTGGAGGACGTGAACCAATAGGCAGCGGTTATGTAGAGCGCAACGCTGGCCGGCACCCATTGCGGGCGGTGCCGGACCGTGCCGATGATCGTCAGGATCAGGCCGAAGGTCGCGATCGCCTCGCCGGTACACTGGCCCATGCCGGTGCGCGCCTTCACCGAGAGCTGCAGCGCCGGCAGCTCGAACATCAGGTGGGCGGCCCAGGCGCCGAGGATACCGAAGGCCAGCTGGGCGATCGCATAGGCCCCGGCATCGCGCCAGGCCAGCTCGCGGCGCAGGGCAGCGACCAGGCTCACCGCCGGGTTCATATGCGCCCCGGAGATCGGCCCCAGCATCGTGATGAGCACGAACAGGATGGCGCCGGTCGCCAGCGTGTTGCCGAGCAGGGCCACGGCATCGTTCCCCCGCGACAGGTTCTCGGCCATGATTCCGGAGCCGATCACAGTGGCGAACAGGAAGAATGAGCCGACACCCTCCGCCGCGAGTCGCCGGCCCAGGGGAGTCTCCTCAGTCAAGATTCACCCGCGACATCTGGCCAATCGTCCGCAGCCCGGCCTTCAACTCTTCCCGGTCCGTGCCCCCGGGCAAGGCCAGGAGTGCCTCGATGCGCTCGGCGAGACGTTGCAGCGCCAATTCGAAGGCGGCTCTCTGGTTTGCACCCTCGACAGCAGCCGGATCCTCGATCCCCCAATGAGCCGTCACTGGCTGACCTGGCCAGACAGGGCAGATCTCTCCGGCTGCGTTGTCGCAAACGGTCAGGATGACATCGAGGGGCCGGGCGTCCGCGCCGGCAAACTCGTCCCAGCTTTTGGACCGCAAGCCTCTTGTCGGGAAGCCGCCATCGCGTAACACCTCCAAGGCCATCGGATGGACTTCGCCCTTCGGGTGGCTTCCGGCCGAAAAGGCACGGAAACGCCGACCACCGTCCCGGTTCAGCAGCGCCTCAGCCAAGATCGACCGAGCCGAGTTGCCGGTGCAGAGAAACAGGACGTTGGCGGGCTTCTCGCTCATCCTAGCCGCAGCAATTCGATGCGGCGGACGTCGCGATTGCCGGCGCGCAGCATGTGGCTTCGTCAGCATTGGCCGACAGGGCGGCAAGCTCCGGGCTTTCGCCATAGACCGTCGCCTCGCCGGTCGTGTGGAATGCCTCCCAGATCACGCCATCGGGGTCGGTGACCCAGCTCTTCTCCGATTTCGCGTAGCAGCAGGTCGTCTTGCCTTCCTCCAGCACCGGACGCCCGGCGGTCCTGAGGCGGCCGTAGACCTCGGCCAGCTCCTCGCCACTTTCGGCCTGGATGCCGAGATGCTCGATACCCTTGCGGGCATGCATGCCGGCAGAGATGGCGAAATTGACGCGCGGGTCATCGAGCATCCACCTGGCATAGTCCGCCTTCACCAATGTTGGCTGCGCGCCGAACAGGGTGGAGTAGAAGCCGATCGACTGATCGAGGTCGTTCACCCCGACATGGACGTGGAGACGTTTCATGCTTTCTTCCTTCTCGTGTCTTCAGTTGCCGTGCATGCGGTTTCGGGGGCACAGGCCTGGCCACCGCAGCAATTCTCCATGAGGTAGGCGACGAGCCTGTTCATCGCGTCATAATCGGCGCTGTAGAGCAAAGATCGATGGCGCCGCTCCTGCCGGACCAGGCCCGCGCGATGGAGCTGGGCCAGATGGAATGACAGCGAGGAATTCGGCACGCCGAGAGCGTCCGCAATGGCCCCGGCTGCCATCCCTTCCGGACCCGCCCGGACGAGCAGGCGGAACAGGGTCAACCGATGCTCCTGTGCCAGCGCGCCGAGCGCGGCGATTGCCGAAGGCGAATCCATCACTACCTCTTTTCGATAATCATGGAAATGACAGGTGCCGCTGACGATGTCAACCTCATTTTGAGACTTGTGGAAATGACCGATCGATCAGGTAGCGCCCGAGCTCCGCGACCTTTGTCCGCCTGCCGGGCATGAGCCCCGCTTCCCGGCTGGCGCGTTGTCGCCGCGAAGGAGCCCGGCATGCAGCAGCAGATCGCCGTCATCACCCTGGGCGTCGCCGAGCTCGCGCGCTCGCGGCGCTTCTATGTCGAGGGCTTTGGCTGGGCGCCGGTTTTCGGGAATGAGGAGATCCTCTTCTACCAGATGAACGGCTTCGTGCTCGGCACCTGGCTGCGGGACGCGCTGGCGAAGGATGCCGGGCTGGCGGCCCCGGGGGCGTCGGGCGGGTTCGCGCTGGCGCATAATGTGCGGGACGAGGCGGAGGTCGCGCCGGCCATGGCGCGGCTGCTGGCGGCGGGCGGGACATTGCTGCGGGCGGCGGATGCGCCCGGGCATGGCGGCTGCCGCGGCTATGTCGCGGATCCCGACGGCCATGCCTGGGAGATCGCCTGGAACCCGGCCTGGCCGATCGACGACCAGGGCCATGTCCGCTTCGCCGCGGCCTGAGCGGGAGGGGGCGGCCTTGCCTCGCTGCGTCCCGAGGCAGATGCTGGCGCGATGGCGCATGCGCTGACCATCGATCCGGCAACCGGTGCGCTCGACCTGGCGGGCCTGACGCGGCTCGTGCCGGGGAGCGGCCGGGCCGAGGCGGAAGCGGCGCTCGCGGCGTTTGCGAGCGGGGGGCGCGACTTCGGCAACGGCTATGCCTGGCTCTATTTCGACGGGTTCGAATTCGGCGGCGAATCCTGCTCGCTCGGACTTTGCTATTTCGAAGGGCGGCTGACCATGGCGATGTGGGGCGTGCTGCTGCCGGGCGCCTCGACGGGCGACTGGCCCTCGCCCGAGGAATGCGAGGCCGAGGTGGCCTTCGTCCGCGCCGAATTGCGGCGCCAGCTGGACCGGAGCTTCGCCGGGGGCGAGGAACGCTTCCCCTGGGGCGCGGCCTACAGCCTGTACGATCCGAAGGGCGGCAGCGCGTCCAGCGGCGTGCGGTACAGCTGAAGGGGACGGAAGAGACGATGCGAACAGTCCGACCGCGGGCCTCCCGCTCACCTTCGCCCTGGTGCTGACGGCGTGCGGGGGGCGGGGCCGTCCGCGGCCTCCTGGCGTCCTGCGAAACCGGCCTTGCGCGGCGCGATATCCTCGCCTACATGCGGCGCCTCACCCGCCCCGGACCCATCCGGGCGCGAAGGGTTAGGGGCCGTAGCTCAGCTGGGAGAGCGCCGCAATGGCATTGCGGAGGTCAGGGGTTCGATCCCCCTCGGCTCCACCATCTCCCTGGTCACTGCGCCGATCGCAAGGCCGGCCCCGCCTGACCCCTTATCTCCGTCACACGCCGGCGCTAGAAGCGGCCAACCACGCTCGCGCCTCCGGAGATAGCCCCTATGACCACCACCCGCGCCTTCGCCGCCCAGTCCGCCACCACGCCGCTCGCCGAAACGGTCATCGACCGGCGCGAGCCGGGGCCGAAGGACGTCGCCATCGACATCCTCTATTGCGGGGTCTGCCACAGCGACCTGCACACGGCGCGCGGGGAATGGGGCGGGGTCCGCTTCCCGTCGGTGCCGGGCCACGAGATCGTCGGGCGGGTGACCGCGGTGGGCAATGCGGTGACCAGGGTCGCGGTCGGCGATCTCGCCGGCGTCGGCTGCCTGATCGGCTCCTGCCGGACCTGCGCCTCCTGCGGCGAGGGGCTCGAGCAATATTGCGAGGGGCCGCACGGCTTCCAGGGCACCTATGGCGGCTGGGCCGACGGCTCGGGCGAGAACACCTATGGCGGCTATTCGGCGGCAATCGTGGTGGACGAGCATTTCGTGCTGACCATCGCGCATGGCGAGGAGCAGCTGGCCGGCGTCGCGCCCCTGCTCTGCGCCGGGATCACCACCTGGTCGCCTTTGCGCCACTGGCAGGCGGGGCCGGGCAAGAAGGTCGGCGTCGTCGGCATCGGGGGGCTCGGCCATATGGGCGTGAAGCTCGCCCGGGCGCTGGGCGCGCACGTCGTCGCCTTCACTACCTCGCCGGACAAGAAGCAGGACGCGCTCGATCTCGGCGCGCACGAGGCGGTGCTCTCCAGGGACCGGGACGAGATGAAGGCCCATGCGGGGAGCTTCGACCTGATCCTCAACACGGTGGCCGCACCGCACAATCTCGACGCCTTCACGGCGCTGCTGAAGCGGGACGGCACGATGGTGCTGGTCGGCGTGCCGGACTCGCCGCATCCCTCGCCCTCGGTCGGCGCCCTGATCTTCGGGCGCAAGGCGATCGCCGGCTCGCTGATCGGGGGCATTCCCGAGACGCAGGAGATGCTCGATTTCTGCGCCGAGCACGGCATCGTCTCGGACATCGAGATGATCCGCATGCAGGAGATCGACGCCGCCTATGACCGGATGCTGAAGAGCGACGTGAAGTACCGCTTCGTCATCGACATGGCCTCGCTGAAGGACTGAGCGGCGGCCCGCTTTTCGCTTGACGCCCGCCGGCCGCGCCGCCACATGGTGAGTTAGGCAAGTAATACACATCGCCTGGCGGCGATCGTGCGGAGCGGGGTCAAGCTGATGAAGTTGAAGCATTTGTTCGCGTCGGCCGCGCTGGCGGCGGCGCCCGCTGTCCTGCCGGTCGCCGGGTCCGGCGCGGCGATCGCGCAGCCGGCCGATTTCCGGGCGCGGGCCGATGCGATCCTCGCGGCGGCGTATCCGGCCGACGGGCCGGGGGCGACGGTGATCGTGACGCGGGGCGGGCGGACCATCTACTCGGCCAGCCGCGGCATGGCCGACATAGCGGGGCGCCGGCCGCTCACCGCCGACAGCGTGTTCCGGCTGGGCTCGCTGACCAAGCAGTTCACCGCGGCGATGGTGCTGCAGCTGGTCCAGGAGGGGCGGATCTCGCTGGACGACCCGGTCTCGCGCTTCTTCCCCGATTATCCGCAGCCCGGCGCCGCGGCGACCGTCCGGCAACTGCTCAACCACACGTCCGGCATCCAGTCCTACACCTCGATTCCCGGCTTCATGCGGGACGAGGCGCAGACCAACCGGCCCTATTCGACGGCCGAGATGGTCGCCCTGTTCCGGGACCGGCCCCCGGCGACCCCGCCGGGCCAGGCCTGGGCCTATAACAATAGCGGCTATGTGCTGCTCGGGGCGATCGTCGAGCGGGTCACGGGCAAGCCCTGGCACCGGGTCCTCGCCGAGCGGATCACCGGGCCGCTCGGCCTTGGCTCGATCGGCTATGGCGTCGAGCGCGAGAGCCTTCCCGGCATGGCGCGGGGCTATAGCGGCGGCGATGCGCAGGCGGGGCCCATGCGCCGCCTGCATATGAGCGTGCCGCATGCGGCGGGCGCCCTGGTCGGCTCCGCCGCCGACATGGCCCGCTGGGGCCAGGCGCTGCATCACGGCCGGGTGGTGAGCCCCGAAATGTACCGGCTGATGACGAGCCCCGCGCCCCTGGCCGGGGGCGGCACCCATCCCTACGGCATGGGCCTCCAGATGGAGCAGCTGCGGGGCCGGCCGTCCATCGGCCATAGCGGCGGCATTTTCGGGTTCAGCACCTTTGCCGTCTACGTGCCCGCGCAGGACGTCTATGTCGTGGTGCTCGCGAACAGCGACAATGCGGCGACCCCGCCGGGCGTCGCCGCCTGGCGGCTGGCGGCGCTGGCGGTGGGCGATCCCTTCCCCGTTTTCACCCGGACCGAGGCCGCGCCGGCGGCGGTGGCGCCGTTCCTCGGCGTCTACCGGATCGGCGACGGCAGCGCCACGCGCCGTTTCTTCACGCGCGACGGCAAGCTCTTCACGCAGCGCGAGGGCGGGCAGGACCTGGAGGTGTTCGCCGCCGGCGGCGACCGCTTCTTCTACGGGCCGAACAGCCTGACCTGGTTCCGCATGACGCGCGGCGCCGACGGCGTACCGGTCATGGAGATGTATCCGGAAGGCGAGCCGGCCGCCGAGCGCGCGGTCAGGACCGGGGATCTGCCGCCCGAGCCGGCGGCGTTCGAGGTCGGCCGCGCCGTGCTGCAGAGCTATGTCGGCCGCTACGAGACGGGCGGGCCGGGCGCCGACATCGCGCTTCGCGACGACGGCGTGCTGACCGTGCAGCTCACCGGGCAGGAGGCGATCCCGATGCGCGCGGTCAGCGCCACCGAGTTCATCGTCCAGGGGGTCAATGCGCGGATCGTCTTCCACCCGGAGAACGGGCAGGCGAACCGGTTCGTCATCCACCAGGGGGGACGGCAACTCGAGGCGCGGCGCGCGGCGCGCTGAGCAGGCGGCGCTGCGTCAGCCTGGGCGGCGGGTGCGGAGCAGACGGCCAATCTCCGCGGCAAAGGCGGCGAGCAGGACGAGGATCAGCGAGGGCAGCAGCGCCCAGGCCAGCACCATGACGGAAACCTGCCGGTGCTGCGCCGACTCCGCCGCGATGAAGCGGCCGCGGGTGCGCTCGGTGCAGGCGAACATCTCCCGCCGGTTCGGCCGCCGGGCGAGCAGCTCGCCATTGGCCGCGGCCAGCAGGCGGTCGTCGGCGCAGGCCTGCATCGCCTCGGCATAGCCGGCGCGCCGGTCATAGGTTGGGATGGCGCGGTGGCTCAGCCAGCCGAGCACCGCCCAGAGCAGGCACCAGAGCGCGACGAGGGCCAGCGCCCGGCGGAACAAAGGCGTCTCGGTCCGCGCCATGCACGCGAGGATAGGCCTCTCGCGCGCCAGTGCAATGCGATTAGCGGAGCGCCACCAGATGCGTGCCGTTCGCCTGCTGCGCGATCGCGAAGCGGCGGCCGGTGAACATCGCGATGATCTCGATCGCGGTCAGGCTGTGCTGGCTCGGCTTCACCGTGGTGAAGGCGCCGCCGCCTGCCAGCGCGAAGGGGAGGAGCAGCTGGTCGGCCAGATGCGGGCCGGCAAAAGCAGGGCAGGCGAGGAAGCCGGCCATTCGCTGGGCGGCTTTTTTCGCCAGCGTCTCGGCCGCGATGCCGAGCCGGCCGAAGCCGGTGACGATCTCGGTGGTGTGCGCGAACCGCGCCTCCAGCATCAGCACGTTGCCGGGGCCCATGGCATCGGGCAGCCGGCTGCAGGCGAACGCCTCCTCGGGCCAGTCCAGATGCTGGCGCGCCGTCTTCAGCTCGCGCTCGGCGATGTCGGGGGGCAGGCCGGCGATGAGCGCGGTCGCCGCGACGCTCTCGAGGGCGCCGCGCTCGATGCAGTCGACCGGGGACAGCGGGGCCGGCTGGATCGCCACCTCGATATGCCCGCCGCCGCGCGGGAAGAAGCCGTGGCGGAGCAGCCGCGCCGCGACCGTCGGGCCCATGCGGTTCAGCACCGGCAGGAAGACCCGCTCGATGAACTCGAAGGGCGGCGCGGCCATATTGTGGGTGCCGCCCTCCAGCACCAGGCGCGAGGGCGCGTCCGCCAGCAGCAGCGGGATCAGGATGGTCTGCAGGACGAGGCCGGTGCTGCCCGCAGTGCCGATCGCGAAATGATAGTCGCCGCCGCGGACCTGGCCCGGGCGGAAGACGATCTCCGAGGCGCCGATTGCGAGGCCCTCGCATTCGGCATTGCCGATCGCGCAGGCGGCCTCGATCGCGGTCAGATGCTGGCGCATCAGCCCCGGCTTCTCGCGACGCCCACGGATATTGGTGATGTGGAAGGGCTGGCCGGTCACAAGCGCCAGCGCGCAGGCATTGCGCAGCACCTGCCCGCCGCCTTCGCCTTCCGATCCGTCGATTATGATCATGGATAATCCCAGAAATCAGCCGATCCCTCGCGCCATGACGTGGCACCGGGATCGGGAATGAAAACGACAGGCGTGCAGCAATCGGCCTGCAGCGTGCCTACGTGAACCTTGCAAGTGCAGACCTTGTTCGGGCCGTTCATACCCAGAGGTCCACAACAGCCGCTCAGCCGCTCGCCATCTGGCGAATCGTGCACCCGTTCGGTCAGGTCGCCCGGATCCATCCAGATTTGCGGGAGGAAATCGAGCGGATGACCCGGCGGCACATGCAGCCAGGGCATCGGCTTCCACGACTTGTAGCTGGTGCCCCGGTCGATGAGCGGCTTGCCGATCCGGACATAGGGCTCCTCGACGGCCGGGTCCTTGCCCGAGGCCATGATCAGCGGCGCACTCAGCCGGAAGCGGCAGTTGGTGCAGTAGAGAGATCGAGTGGCCATTGGTTCTTCTCTGAATTCGGAAACTCTAATCCGTTCGGCCTGAGCCTGTCGAAGGCCTGCTTTTCTTCTCAGGTGCAGCAGAGAAGGACAGGGCTTCGACAAGCTCAGCCCGAACGCTGAAGAAGCGAACAGGCTGTCCCTCGCGCTGATCGCTTGCGCGATCCGGTGAGCGGGCCGCGGCATGCCCCCGGCATGCCGCTCCCTGGCCCGCTCACCCCTTCACGCATACCACCTGCTTCAGGGTGTGGACGATCTCGACCAGGTCCGCCTGGGCGGCCATGACCGCCTCGATGGGCTTGTATGCCCGCGGCGTCTCGTCGAGCACGCCTGCATCCTTGCGGCATTCGACGCCTTCCAGCGCCTGGACATGCTCGTCGAGCGAGACCTCCTTCTTGGCCTGGGTGCGGGACATGATGCGGCCCGCGCCGTGGCTGCAGCTGTCGAACGCCTCGGCATTGCCGAGCCCGCGCACGATGAACGATTTGGCGCCCATCGAGCCCGGGATGATGCCCATCACGCCCTTCGCGGCGCGCACCGCGCCCTTGCGGGTCACGAGCACGTTCTCGCCGAAATGGTTCTCCCGCGTCACATAATTGTGATGGCAGTTGACCGCTTCCAGCTCCGCGTCGAACGGCCTGGCGATGGTCCTGCGCAGGGCGGCGATGACGTTGGTCATCATCATCCGCCGGTTCAGCGCCGCGAAGTCCTGCGCCCAGCCGACCGCCTCGACATAATCGTCGAAATGGTCGGTCCCTTCCGGGAAATAGGCGAGGTTCTCGTCCGGCAGGTTGATGAACCACTTGCGCATGTCCTGCTTCGCCAGCTCGATGAAGAAGCTGCCGATCGCATTGCCGACGCCGCGGCTGCCCGAATGGAGCATGACCCAGACGCGGGCCTCCTCGTCGAGGCAGAGCTCGATGAAGTGGTTGCCGGTGCCGAGCGTGCCCAGGTGCACGAGGTTGTTCGTGTTCCTGAGCCGCGGATATTTGTCGGTGATGCGCTGGAAGCGCGCGGCCAAAGTCGCCCAAGCCTCGACGATCGGCGCCGGGGGCGAACCCCAGGAGCCGCAGTCGCGCTTGCCCCGGCCGACGTCGCGGCCGTGCGGCACCGCCTGCTCGATCGCGCTGCGCACGCCCTCCAGATTGTCCGGCAGGTCCGACGCCACCAGGGAGGTGCGCGCCGCCATCATGCCGCAGCCGATGTCGACGCCGACCGCCGCCGGGATCACCGCGCCCCTGGTCGGGATCACGGAACCCACGGTCGCGCCGATCCCGACATGGACGTCGGGCATGGCCGCGACATGCCTGAAGATGAACGGCATTCGCGCCGCCCTGGCGAGCTGGTCCTTCGCCTTGTCGTCGACGGGCACGCCGCGGGTCCACATCTTGACCGGCACGCCGCCCTCGACATGCTGCACATCGTAAGTCTTCTCGGCCATTTGCGGCCTCCTTCCGTTCAGATCATGGTGCCGGCGACGAATTGTGGCGAGACGTTTTTTCTGAGCTACCCGGTCGCCCGGGGGCGGAGTCGAACCGCCGGCCTCCCGCCCCATTGGCGGACGCTCTCACCATGTAGTCCCGCCGGCATTCGCCAGCCTGTTCGTCGTTCGCGGCGACGAGGGATGAAGAGACAAGGCTCTACCCACTGAGCTACGCGCCTCTCGGCACGGCGGGAGTCGAACCCGCGACCCATGTAGTCCCTTCGGCATTCGCCGCTTGTTCAATCGGTACCGGCGACGAGATTTGGCCAGACGGACCAGGGCGGGCGAACCCGCACGCTGGTTCCACGATGTAGTCCCGCCGGCATCGCCAGCCTGTGCGTCGTTCGCGGCGACGAAGTTTTGGAAAGACGCTACCCGCTCTGCCACTAAGCTACGGGCCGTCATGGCCGGCCCGGCGGGATTCGAACCCGCGCCTGGGGATTAACAGTCCATGTAGTCCTTCCGGCATTCGCCGCGATGAAATTGGTCGAAGGGCCGTGGCGACCAGATTGAGCGAGACAGCGGTCCTTAAGCTACGTTCCAGCGGCGGGATTCGAACCCGCATCTCCCTGAAGGCGAACCTTCCGGGCGCTTTACTCGTAGGACCTATCTTTGGTGGATGTAGTCCCACCCGGCATTCGCCACGACCCTTCCTTGCCTACACCTCCATTTCATTCACTTCGGCGAGCCAGTCGCGTGCGTCCTGCCCGGAGGCGAAACGCGCGACCGTGTCGAACACCGCGTCGGAGAAGCCCCCGACGTTGAGGATGTCCCGGCGGCTCTTCGCCTGGGTCGTCCCGTAGGGCTGCAGGTCGATGCAGACGAGCTTCGCGGCCGGCGCACGCGCCTTCAGCTGCTCCCACTCGCGCATCGTCTGCGTCGCCCCGTGACGGTTCGCATCGACCCAGGACTGGTTGTCCGAGACGATCACGACCAGGTCGACCGCCGCCTTGCGCGCATTGAGCGCGGCCAGCGGCGCCGAAACGTTGGTGCCGCCGCCGCCGACCGCCGCGAGGCGCTGGGCGTTGACCGCGACCCGCGCCCGCGGATCGAGCGCCAGCTTCACCACGCGCTCCTCGAACGGGATCACCTCCGCGCCCGGATTGCGCCGCAGCACCGCCGCCGCGACCAAGGCCGCGACATCGACGCAGCGCACCCTGGACGAAGCGCCCTTGCGATAGCCCGTGACCGGCGAGGCCATCGAGCCCGACACGTCGGGACAGACGACGACGCGGCCCGGCACCTTCGGCACGCCGCGGAGCGACAGCTCCAGCGCCTCTTCCAGCGCCGCCTGGACCTTCAGCGGCACGCCGTTGCCGACCTGCCCCAGCGCCACCATCAGCTGCCAGGGCATAGGACGGACCTTGCCGATCGCCTCGCGGTCGGCCAGGCGAGCGGCGACCGCCTCGGCGACCCCCTCCACGCCGAACGCGCCGTTGCGCGCCAGCGTGTTGAGGTTCATGCGCAGCGCCTGCCAGCCCATGCGATCGGCCAGCTCCGCCCACTGCGCGGGGCGCAGCGGGAAGGCGGTGAGCCATTCGAACGGCACCGGGGGCAGCGCCATCCCGCGGGGATTGCGCTTCCAGGCCTCGAAGGCGGCGATCTCCGCCGGCAAGGCGGCCACGTCGTAGGGCTTGCCGATCAGCCAGGCGTAGAAGGCACGGCGGCCCTCGCCGGCCGGCTTCGGGTGGACCATGCGGACGATGTCGGCGAGCGACGGATCGCTGCCGGTCGCCGCCTGCATGAGCGCGCGGACCGAGGCCTGCTCCAGCCAGAGCTGGACCAGCCGCTTCGGCCGCGTGCCGAGCGAGGTTCGCCCGACCGCGCCGGAGCGCATGATCTGCACGAAGCTGCGCAGCATGCGGCCATTGTCGATCACCTTGCCGAAGACGGGGACTGCGAGATCCGGATCCGCGACCGTCAGCCAGGCGGTCAGCAAGGCCGGCATATCCTTCATCGCGCCGCGGGCCCGCGCATAGAGCGCGGCCTTGGCGACGAAGCGCGGATCGCAGGCCTGCGCCGCGTTCAGCACGTCCTCGAGCTGGCTTTCGGCCTGCCCGTAGAAACTGTCCTGCAGCGTTCCCGTCGCGGCGAGCTGGGCGAGGCGGTGCTCGGGCCCATAGCCATAAGCCGGCGAGAAGGCGCGGTTCTGCGCCTCCGCCTTCGGCAGGAACTTCGCCAGCGCGGAAGCAAAAAGGCCCTTGTTTGCCATTGCATCTTCCTTCGCATAAAACTGGTCAGGGCAGCCGGGCTCGAACCGGCGACTCCCGGCTTCCAGGGCCGGTACTCTACCAACTGAGCTACACCCTGAGCGGCGGCTTCGGGGGCGGCCGGCCCATTCCGGCCGCCCCTTCGTTCCGCCCGCCTGGCCGATTGTGCCAGACGCCCGAAATATTGCAGAGGCCGTGCCAGATCGGCGGAGGGCGCCGAGGGAAAACGACAACCGGTTGGTTTCATTTGCCTATTTTTCAGGCTGCGCGAGAAGGATACGGTTCATGGCCGATAGCCTTTACGCCGATTTCATATCGACATTTCTATTGGATTATACGACAGGATAAGAATGAAACCGCTGACCGTCATCGGCTTCCTCGGCTCGACGCTCGACGCGAGCAAGTTCGGGCCGACCCGCTGGAACAAGTGGCGGCCTTCGGTCGGCCTGTGCATGCACCCCGATCTGCGGGTCGACCGCTTCATCATGCTGCATGGCGGCCTGCATCGCCGGCTGGCGGACTATGTGATCGAGGATATCGGCGCCGTTTCGCCGGAGACCAGGGTCGAGCCCCGCCTCCTCGACTTCGACGACGCCTGGGATTTCGAGGAGGTCTACGGCAAATTGCTGGACTTCGCCCGGGCCGAGCCGTTCGACCCCGAGGCGCAGGATTATCTGATCCACATCACGACCGGCACGCACGTCGCGCAGATCTGCCTGTTCCTGCTGACCGAGGCCCATTATCTGCCGGGCCGGCTGCTGCAGACGCAGCCCGCGCGCGGCGCGGTGAGCGCGGCCGGCACCTGGAACATGATCGACCTGGACCTGTCGCGCTACGACAGCATCGCGACCCGCTTCGCGGTGGCGGCGGCGGAGGGGCAGAGCTTTCTCAAGTCGGGGATCGAGACGCGCAATCCCGCCTTCAACCGGATGATCGACGAGATCGAGAAGGTGGCTTTGCGCTCGCGCGCGCCGATGCTGCTGACCGGGCCGACCGGGGCCGGCAAGAGCCAGCTCGCCCGGCGGATCCACGAGCTCAGGCGGGCGAACCATCTGATCGCCGGGCCCTTCGTCGAGGTGAATTGCGCGACCCTGAAGGGCGACGGCGCGATGTCCGCCCTGTTCGGGCACCGGAAGGGCGCCTTCACCGGGGCCGTGGCCGACCGGCCGGGGCTGCTGCGCGCGGCCGACAAGGGCATGCTGTTCCTCGACGAGATCGGCGAGCTCGGGCTGGACGAGCAGGCGATGATCCTGCGCGCGATCGAGGACAAGGTCTTCCTGCCGGTCGGCGCGGACCGGGAAGCCTCGTCCGACTTCCAGTTGGTCGCGGGCACCAACCGGGAGCTGGGCGAGACGGTGGCGGCGGGGCTGTTCCGCGAGGATCTCTATGCGCGGCTCAACCTCTGGACCTTCCGGCTGCCGGGGCTGGCGGAGCGGCGCGAGGATATCGCGCCCAATCTCGACTATGAGCTGGACCGCTTCGCCGAGCGGGAGGGCGACCGGGTCAGCTTCAACAAGGAGGCGCGGGAGCGCTACCTCGCCTTCGCCGTGTCGCCGGACGCGCGCTGGCCGGCCAATTTCCGCGATCTGGCCGCGAGCGTGACGCGGATGGCGACCTTGAGCCCGCGCGGGCGGATCGACCTGGAGTGCGTGGAAAGCGAGATTGCGCGGCTGAAGCGGCTCTGGTCGGGGGCGGCGGAGAGCGACGGGCTGGAGGCGCTGCTCGGCGGGGAGGCGGCGGCCGCGATCGACCCGTTCGACCGGGTCCAGCTGGCGGAGGTGCTGCGCGTCTGCCGGGCGAGCCGTTCGCTGTCCGAAGCGGGGCGGACCCTGTTCGCGGCGTCGCGGCTCAGGCGAAGCAGCGCCAACGACGCCGACCGGCTGCGAAAATATCTGGCGCGGTTCGGGCTGGACTGGGGGACGGTGAGCGCGGCCTAGCCGGCGGCATAGCTTTCGAGGAAGCCGCAGCTGCGGCAGCGCCAGGTCGCGATCTCGACGGGCTTCTTTCCGCGCAGCTTGATGCCGGTCCAGAAGCTCTTCTCGGGGGCGCCCTCCATCCAGCCGCTGACGCTGTAAGCGCCATAGGTGTAGTCGAGGACGAAGCCCTCGACCATTGCGGACTGGCATTTCGGGCAGGTGTGGCTGCGGGCCATAAGCGATACTCCTAGCGCGTGCCGTAGGTGCGGTCGCCGGCGTCGCCGAGGCCGGGGACGATATAGCCGTGGTCGTTCAGCGTCTCGTCCATGCCCGCGGTCCAGATCGGCACGTCGGGATGGGCGGCGCGCAGGGCCTCGGCGCCGGGGCGGGCGGCGAGCAGGCAGACGAAGCGCATGTCGCAGACGCCCGCTTCCTTGAGCCGGTCGATCGCGGCGATCGCGGTGTGGCCGGTGGCGAGCATCGGATCGACGACGATGACGAGCCGCTCGTGGCAATCCTCCGGCGTCTTGAAATAATATTCGACCGCCTGGAGCGTCATCGGGTCGCGGTAGAGGCCGACATGGGCAAGGCGCGCGGAGGGGAGGAGATCGAGCATGCCCTCGGCCATTTGCAGGCCGGCGCGGAGGATCGGGGCGATGACGAGCTTCTTGCCGGCGAGCATGGGCGCGTCGGTCGCGGCGATCGGCGTCTCGATGCGGACGGTCTCCAGCGCGAGGTCGCGGGTGACCTCGTAGCAGAGCAGGGTCGCGGTCTCGCGGACGACCGAGCGGAACAGCTGGATCGAGCTGTTGCGGTCGCGCAGCAGGCTGAGCTTGTGCTGCACCAGGGGGTGGGAAACGATGGTGAGTCCGTCCATGTGCGGGGTCCTTCAGAATACGGTGCCGTCGCTGATGATATTGAAAGGCGGGCCGCCGCCGGGGCGCTTCTCGGCGGCGATGCGCCGGCCCGCGGCCCAGCTGCCGCCCTCGAGCATGCGGGCGAGCGGGAAGCTGGCCTCGTCGACGCCGAGGCGTTCGCGGACGAGGGGCGCCATCCGGTCGAGCAGGGCGACGGTCATGGCGCGCCAGGCGACGATGAGCGGGCCTGAGACGTGGTGCTCGCGCGCGATATCGGCGGGGTCGGTCAGGACGAGCACGCCCGTGTCCACGAACAGGCCGCCATTGCGATATTCGGCGAGGCCGGTGAGGCCATCCACGTCGGTGACTGTGATGCCGGATTCCTCGAGGGGCTCGATCAGCGAGTAGGAGAGCCATTGCGAGAGCTTGTGCAGCGGGACGAGGCTATCGGTCATGTCGTCGCGCCTGATCGCGGGATGGCGCCAGCAATCGCCGAGGTCGACGCCGTCGATCCTGAGCCGGTCCGCCCAGATCGGGCCGAGCGCCTCGAGCAGGAGCTCCAGGATGGCGGGGGCGGGGAGGGTGCCGTTCGCCGCGCGCGCGGCGAGCGCGTCGTAGAGGCCGCCGGGGCGCCCGCCGGGGAACAGGTCGGGTCGCGCCAGCACCTGCGCGCCGAGGCGGCGCAGCAAACCCGCCCGACCTTCGAGGCCGAGCAGCGGATTGTCCTCGCCCACCTGGAAGCCCGCTGCCAGCGTCCCGGCTTCGAGTGTGGGGAGATTGTTTAGCGCGCCGGCCTCGGCCATGCGCTGACTGGCGACGGCGAGGCCCTCGGAGCGGGTGTAGGTGCCGCCGGTGACGGGATCGGTGAAGCGCCAGCCGGGGCCGGTGCCGGCGTCGAGCAGCACGGAGAGGATGACGAGATCGAAGGCGGCGCGGGCGCGTGCCGCGGCGTCGCCTTCGGGCAGGCGGGGCGGGCCGGCCACGAAATGGCGGGCGCGGGCGTGGAAGGGGATGATAAGGTCCGGGTAGTTTTCGCGGGTGACGGCGGCGGTGAGGTCGGCCGCGTCGGCGAGGCGGGCGAGGTCGACCCGCCAGCCGTCGACCTTGCCGTCCAGGGCGAGGCCGAGCATCTCATGCGCCCGCTCGCGGACGGCGGCCGCGCTCAGCAGGCCGCGGATGGGGTCAGTCGGCATTGGAGAATCTGCCGGCATTCGAGTTAACTGTGCTCCGGCGGAGGCCGGAGCCGTGGATGCAGCCCGCTGCCCCGCGACGCCTTGCCCACGACCAGCGCTCCGGCCTTTGCCGGAGCACGGAAAGGGGTGGATGGAGCGCGATGACCCCGGACGGCTTGCCCACGGCCAGCGCTCCGGCCTTCGCCGGAGCACGAGAATGCATCAGAACTTCCCGAGATCCCGCCCCACGGTGGAGCGGAGCTTCTTCTTGCTCGGGGCGCCTTCGGGGGTGAAATAGCCGGCGGCCTTCTTGGCCTCCATCTCGACGCTGGCGTCGGGGGGGACGAGGTCGTCGGGGATCGGCACGCGTTCGCGGATCTCGATGCCGCCCTCGGCCAAGGCGTCATATTTCATGTTCGACATGGAGACGAAGCGGTCGATGCGGCGGATGCCGAGCCAGTGGATCACATCCGGCATGAGCTGTTGGAAGCGCGCGTCCTGGACGCCGGCGACGCATTCGGTGCGCTCGAAATAGGTCGCCGCCTGGTCGCCGCCGGGCTGGCGCTTGCGGGCATTGTAGACGAGGAACTTGGTGACCTCGCCGAGCGCGCGGCCCTCCTTGCGGTTGTAGACGATGAGGCCGACGCCGCCGGCCTGGGCGGAGCGCGTCGCCTCCTCGATGCCGTGGGTGAGATAGGGCCGGCAGGTGCAGATGTCGGAGCCGAACACGTCGGAGCCGTTGCACTCGTCATGGACCCGGCAGGTGAGCGTCTTGCGCTTGTTGCCGAGGAAGGCCGGGTCGCCGAAAATATAGAGCGTCATGCCGCCGATCGGGGGCAGGAAGACGCTCATATCGTGGCGGGTGATCAGCTCGGAATACATGCCGCCGGTCTGCTCGAAGAGCGCGCGGCGGAGATTGGCCTCGGTCACGCCGAACCGCCCGGCGACGCCGGGCAGCCACCAGACCGGGTCGACCGCGATCTTGGTGACCGAGACGTCGCCGGCCTCGTGCACGATCTCGCCGTCCACCTCGAGCCGGCCGGCGGCGATCGCGGCCTGGATCTCGGGCAGCGTCAGCCGCGCCTTGGTGATCGCGATCGAAGGGCGGATGTCGACGCCCTCGGCAAGCTCGTTGCCGAAATCCTGCGCCACGCGGTGGCCCCAGGGATCGAGCGAGACGATCTTGCCGGGCTCGCCCCATTGCTTGTGCGGGCCGATCTCGCAGACCGGCGCCGTGTCGTTGAGGTCCGGACGGGCCGACGGGTCCATCGCCCCCGAAGAAATGGCCAGTGCGCGGTAGATGGAATAGGAGCCGCCATGGGCGCCGATCGCGTTGCGGTTGCTGCCCGCGTTGACCGTGGCGATGACGGGGCCGCGCTCGCTCGCGGTCGGGGCGTCCCAGCGCAGCGGGAAGCGCGCCGGGCCGCGGGGGTGCGAGGTCAGGCGGATATGGCCGCTCTTTGCCTCCGGTGAATTCATTCCAGGTTCCAATCGCTCGTTCGTAATCGAACAGGCTATTACAGTGCGGGCGGCGGCGCCAGCCCCAGCCATTCGGCCATCAGGGCGAGCTCAGCGGTGAGCCGCTCGCGCGTTTCGGGCGGAGCCGCCTCCTCATAGGTGGTCTTCTGCACGAGCAGGCGGCCGTGCTGCCGGTCGCTCTTCAGATCGACGCGGGCGACGAGGGCGCCGTCCAACAGGAAGGGGAGGACGTAATAGCCATGCTGCCTCTTGTGGGCGGGCGTGTAGATCTCGATCCGGTAGCGGAAGCCGAACAGCCGCTCGGTGCGGGCGCGCTCCCAGATCAGGGGGTCGAAGGGAACGAGCAGGGCCTGGCCGGCGATCCGGCGCGGCTGGCGCGCTCCGGGGTGGAGGAAAGCGGGCTGGCGCCAGCCCTCGACAGTGACCGGGAGCAGCCGGCCCTCCTCGACCAGGCTCTCGACGGCGCGGCGATTGTCGTCGAGGTCGAGCCGGAAATAGTCGCGCAGGTCCGCCATCGTCGCGATGCCCATGGCGCGGGCCGCGATCTCGACCAGGTCCCGGTGGGCGTCGGCGGGTGCGGGCGTCGGCAGGTCCATGATGGCGGGCGGGATGACGCGCTCCATGAGGTCGTAGACGCGCTCGAAGCTGCCGCGCCTGGTGGCCGTGGTGATCCGCCCGGACCAGAAGAGGAATTCGAGCGCCTGCTTGGTGTGGCCCCATTCCCACCAGCCGCTCCGGCTCTTGCCATGATCGAAGTCCGAGGCGCCGAGCGGGCCTTCGGCGCGGATTCGGTCCAGCACCGCCTCGGCCTCGGGCCGCCGCTCATGAGCAAAGGCGCGCAAGGTCGTCCAGCCGCGCTCGCCCCGCGCCGCCTGCGCCATCCGCCAGCGCAGCAGGGGGTGCAGGCCGAGCGGGAGCAATGACGCTTCGTGCGCCCAATATTCGAACAGCCGGCGCCGGCTCTTCCGGCCCCACGCGGCCTCGTCGAGCAAGGCCCGGTCATAGGCGCCAAGCCGCGAGAAGGCGGGGAGATAATGGGCGCGGGCGAGGACGTTGACGCTGTCGATCTGGTGCAGGCCGAGCCGCGCGACGGTCTTCGCCAGATGGGCGCGGGTGATATTGGCCGGGCGCGGGACACCGAAGCCTTGCGCCGCCAGCGCGATCCGCCGCGCGGCCTTCAGGGAAAGAGCGTTCGAGCCGCGCGCCATGGCGCGATCAGAACAAAGTGGGAACCGGCTGTCAATCCACAGGCGGAAGGCGCCCCTAGAAGTTCCGTCCGATCCTGATCCCGATCGTCCGCGGCCGGCTCACGAAGGTGTAGATCTTGGGGCCGATCGCGGTGGCGCCGCCGGCGTCGCCGCAGACGAACTCGTTGCACTGGATGCCGCTGCCGAGCGCGCCGCGTTCGTCGAACAGGTTGCGGGCGAAAATCTCGAACGTCCAGTCGTCATTCTGCAGGCCGGCGCTGAGATCGACGATCTGGTAGCTGCCGAGATTGCCGTAAATGGGATTGACGAGCGGCCTGATGTCGCGGGTCCGGCTGCCCTCGTGGCTCGCGGTCATCTGAACATGGCCATTCATGCCCGCGAGCGGGAATTCGTAGCGGATCCTGGCATTGCCCTTGAAGCGCGCGGTGAGCGGCAGCCGCGTGCCTTCCGGCGCCAGCGGGGTCGTGTTCGTGGTCTCGGCGTCGTTGAAGGCGGCGCCGACGCTGATCGTGAGGCCCTGGGTCGGCCGGGCCATGAAGTCGAACTCGGCGCCGCGGATGCGGGCATTGCCGGCATTCTGGATGGAGGTGAGGCCGTTGGCGCCGAGGAAGGACAATTGGATGTCGGTCCAGTCGAGCTGGTAGATGGCCACATTCAGGCGCAGCCGGTGGTTGAGCCAGTCCGTCTTCACGCCCAGCTCGTAATTGCTGATGAAGTCGGCGTCATAGGGTGGCAGCGAGCCGCGCCGGTTGATGCCGCCCGGCCGGAAGCCGCGCGACCAAGTCGCGTAGACCAGATGATCCTCGGTGATCCGGTAAGTGAGATTCAGGCGGTGGATGAAGCCGGTATCCTCGCTGCGCTTCGGCCGCGCGACGCCGTTCGTGAATTCGCCCAGATTGGTGCAGGGCGATTGCGGCACCGTGGGCGGCGCCTGGCAAAGATAGTCCGGATTCGAGCTGAAGCCGGGATTGGCGAAACCGAAGAAGCCGATCAGAGTATTGTCGTAGCGGTAGAGGCGGCCGCCGGCGGTGAAGGTGAGCTGGGGCGTGATGTCCCAGGCCAGCTCGCCGAAGATCGCATAGTCGCGGTCGACGCGGCGCTGCTGGGTCAGCCAGATGTTGCTGTCCGTGCCCGGCACGGTGATCGAGTCGGCGATATTGTCGACGATGTAGTTCTGCTCGATATTGTGCTGCTGGCGCTGGTAGAACAGGCCGGCGACGAGCCGGACCGGGCGGTCGGCGGGCGAGGTCACGCGCAATTCCTGGCTCAGCCGCCGGAAGCTGTCGTCCGAGCGGATATACTGGTTCGGGTTCACCAGATTGCCCTGGTTGTCGTAGAAATAGGCGCCGTAGCCGGCCAGCGCGTCGTAGAAATAGGCATAGTCCGAATAGTCGAACTGGCCGTCGATCTGCCGCTGCATCCAGGCGCCGGCATAAGTGAGGTCCCAATTGCCGATCTTGCCCTGGACGGTCAAAGCCGCCTGGTACCAGCGGTCGTTCACGCGCTCCGGGTTGAACTGCATGACCTGCAGCGGGCCGAGGCCGCGCTCCTGGGTGAACGAGCCGCGCGAAAGCTGGCGCTGGGCCATGATAGAGGGGGTGACCGTCCAGCGGTCGTTGAGCTCGATGCGCAGGGCGGCGCGGGCGCCGTAGGTGTCAACATCGTTGTAATCGTCCTCGACCAGGGCGTCGTTGTTCATGGTGATGCCGGAGGTCGGGAAGGTGAGGCTGCCCGGAATGTTGTCGATATAGCCGGCATCGTGCCGGTACCAGCCGACCACGCGCAACGCGACGGACTCCGACAAAGGCGCGTTGACGAAGCCCTCGATGGTCCCGCCGAAATCGCCATGGGCGACATTGTTCAGCTCGAGATTGACGGTCCCGTAGGTCGAGGCGAGATCCGGCTGGTTGGTGATGATCCGGACCGTGCCGGCCTGGGAGGAGGCGCCGTAGAGCGTGCCCTGCGGCCCGGCCAGAGCCTCGACGCGGGCGATGTCGAAGATGTGCAGGTCGAGCGCGCCCGTCGTCGTGGTGATCGGCTGCTCGTCCAGATAGGTGCCGACGCTGGGCAAAGAGGCCGAGTGGTTGGCATTCTCGCCCGAGGCGACGCCGCGGAAATAGACGTTGGCCGAGCCCGGCCCGAGCGAGCGGTAGGAGAGGCTCGGGACGAAGCGGGCATAATCGTCGAAATTGTCGACCTGGAGCTCGTCCAGGGTCTGGGTGCCGAGCGCAGTGATCGCGATCGGCACGTCCTGCAGATTCTCGGCGCGGCGGGTGGCGGTGACGACGATATCGGTGTCGCTCGACGCCTGCTCCGTGGTCGTGCCGGGAGCCGGCGTTTCCTGCGCCAGCGCGGCGCCGGAGCCGCAAAGCATCGTGGTGGTGAGCAGGCCGAGGCCGGCGACCGTGCGGAAGGATGAAACCGCCATCTGAATTCCCCTCTTGCGCCCGGGGACAGGTTCATCCGGATTTTAACGTGCGTCAATTTGGTTTTGGAGCCGCAACAAAAGCGTCACGCGCCTGTGACGGTTTTGCCACGCCTGTCGTCGGGCGCCTCGGGATAGGCGGCGAGCACAGGGCCGAGCGCATCCTTCAGCGGGCCGAGCCAGGGCTCGAAGGGGCGCCACTGGTCGACACCCTCGCGGTTGATCGGGCGGCGGACCTGCTCCGAGCTGGCGGTGCGCACGGCGCGCTCATTCTCGTGGAAGCGCAGGCAGGCCTCGTTGAACGGCAGGCCGAGGAAGGCGAGCAGGCGGCGGACCTCGGCTTCCGGATCGTCGAGCAGGGCCTCGTGGATGACGCGGTGGACCATGCCCGGCTGCACGGCGTCGAAATGCGCCATCAGGGTCACATAGTCGCGATAGTAACGGCCGAGCTCGGCCAGATCGTAGGTGAAGCCCTGGCCGCGGGCGAAATGCTGCTTGAAGTTGGAGAAGCAGCAGGCGAGCGGATGCCGCCGCGCGTCGATGATTTTCGCGTTCGGCAGGATCAGCCGGATCAGCCCGACATGCAGCCAGTTGTTCGGCATCTTGTCGATGAAGCGCGGCCGGTCCGTCTTGCGCTGGATCCGGGTGCTTTCGAGATAGTCCGCGCCCAGTGCGGCGAGCCCGGACCCGTCCAGGGCGGCGAGGCATTCGGGCCAGGCAGAGGCCTCGCCTTTCGCCCTCCGTCCGCCGAGCCTCCTGGCGAGCTCGGGGATGTCGGGCAGCTCCATCGTGCCCTCGACCCGGGGATGGCTGGCGAGGATCTGCTCGATCAGGGTCGAGCCGGCGCGCGGCATGCCGAGGATGAAGATCGGATCGGGGGCAGGGCAGCCCTCGCCTGCGCGCGCGGCGAACAGGTCCGGGGTGAAGAAGGCGATGCTGCGGCGGACATGCTCGGCAATGGCCCCGGGCTCGTAGCCGAGCTGGCCGCGCCGGAGGGCATTGCCCTCGGCATAGTGGCGGAAGGCGGGCTCGGCCTGCTGCCGGTCCTCGAGCGCCTTGCCGAGGGCGAAATGGAGATGGAGCCGATCCTCCTCGCCGAGGTCCGGCGCGGCGAGCGCGGCCTCCATCGCGGCGACGTCCTCGGCATCGAACCGGACCGTCTTCAGATTGGCGAGGCTCCACCAGACCTCGCCGAGGCCGGGCTGGACGCCGAGCGCGCGGCGATAGGCGGCGATGCTGTCCGCCTGCCGGCCGACCGTCTTCAGGAGATGGCCGTAGCTCATCCAGACCCTGGCCTGGGCCGGGAAGCGCTGCAGCACTGCCTCGTAGAGCGCGATCGCCTCCTCATAGGCGCCGAGCCGGCCGAGCGCGGCGGCCTTGAGGTTCCGGTTCGCCTCCTCGTCCGCGCCCTGCAGCGGTGCCAGCATGGCAACCGCCTCGGCCGGGCGGTTCTGCTTGTAGAGCACCGTCGCGAGATTGGAGCGGGCGGGGGCGAAGCCGGGCGCCAGCTCCAGCGCGCGGCGCAGCAGATGCTCGGCGTCCTGCAGACGGCCGATCCGCCCGGCCAGCTCGGCCATCATCCGGATCGCGGCGACATCGGTCGGCTTGTCGTGCAGGCGCTGGCGAAGGATGGTCTCGACCTCCGGGAGGTCATTGTCGAGGAGGCCCTCCGCGGCGCGGATCAGCGCCGGATCGTGGACCGAGGCCTCGATCGCGTCGAGCTCGGCCCGCTCCGCCGCCTCGTCCGCGCCGGTGCGGCGCAAGGCGGCGCCGAGCAGGCGATAGGCGTCGGCATTGCCGGGCGCCGCATGCAGGATCTCGCGCGCCTGCTCGGCGGCGAGCGCGGGATCGTCGCGCAGCAGCCGGCCGGCCAGCCGCAGCGCCTCCTCCACTGTTCCTGTCGCCGCCCCGTGCATGGCGCAAAGCCTAGTGGAACCCTTTCGGCATTGCGAGTGGGGCCGGCAGCCCGCTTGCCACGGGCCCGGCGCCCAACTATCCCTCGGCGCCGTAGCCCCGGGTTCTGGTCCCGCGGACGCCGGTACCGAAACCCGTTGTTCCAGTCGAAAATCATCGCCGCCACGCCATTTGCCGACCGGTTCCGCACCGGCGCCGGCCGCCGCACGCTCGGCCTCGGCCTGACCCTGCTGATCGAGGCGCTGCTGATCCTGGTGCTGCTCACGCTGAGTCCGGGGATCGAACCCGAGGTCGAGGAGGTGCGCACCAGCGTCGTCAGCATCCGCGCGGACTCGATTTCGCAGGAAGCGCCAGAGGATCGCCGGCCCGAACCCGAGCGAAAGGCGCAGGCGCGGCCCGACCCGCGGCGGCCGGAGCCGGAACAGCCGCAGCCGCCGCAGCCCGCCACGCCGCCCGACGCGCCCGCGGCGCCGCCGACGCGCGCCATCGTGCCGATGCAATGGGAATTGCGGCCGCCCAACCCGCTGCGCATGGCCGAGCGGCCGGCGGCGCCGGCGCGGCCGGTCTACGGGCCGGTGGACAATCGCAGCGCGGCCATGCGCGACACGGAGCGGGTCGGGACCGCGCCCAATGGCGAGCCGCTCTACGCCGCCGCATGGTATCGCGAGCCCGAGGATGCGATGATGCGCGCCTATCTCTCCACCGCGCGCGGGCCCGGCTATGGGCTGATCGCCTGCCGGACGGTCGAGGACTTCCGCGTCGAGGATTGCGTCGGGCTCGAGGAATATCCCACCGGCTCGAACATCATGCGCTCGGCCCTCGCCGCGGCCTGGGAGTTCAGGGTGCGCCCGCCGCGGCGGGGCGGGCAGGTGCTGGTCGGCTCCTGGGTCAGGATCAGGATCAGCTACGAGATGGGCACGCGGCGCTAGCGCGCGGACCCGGCGCCCGCGTAGGTCAGCGCGCGCCAGAGGCGCTCCATCGGCCCCTGGGCATGCCGGCTCAGCCACCAATGAGAGAAGGCGATCTGCGCGGTGAAGATGGCGGCCGCGATCGCATAGAAGCCGAGCGGCGGCACATGGCCGACCAGGCCGAAGCCGATGCCGTAGAAAATGACGATGCCGAGGATTGTCTGCAGCAGATAATTGGTCAGCGCCATGCGGCCGGGCGCGACGAAGATGCCGAGGACACCGCGCCATCGGGGCCAGGCCAGAGCGAAGCCCGCCGCATAAGCGAGCGCCAGCGGCACGGTGCCGAGCAGCGACGGCAGGCTGACCTGCCCGAGATTCGGGGTCAGGCCGTAGGCGAGGCTGAAGGGGAGGCCGATCGCCAGGCCGAGCGCGAAGGTCCACCAGAGCAGGCGGCGATTGCCCAGCAGGCTGCCGTCCGTCAGCCGGCGGCCGAGCAACAGGCCGAGCAGCATGATCCCGAGCAGCTTCGGGATCCGCCAGCTCTCCAGCCGGGTGCTGATCGCGAACGGCCAGCCGCTCAGCACCCAGGCGAAGAAGGCGGACGGCTCCTCGCGGCGCACCCAGCTGACCGAGTCGGCCGGATTTCCGCCAAAGGAGACGAAGATGCGGTCGCCGAACGCGGCCACCGCCTGATGAGGTCGCCATCCCATCGCCTCGAAGAGGGCGTGGCCAGCCCAGGGAACGAGAAAGATCAGGATCGCCGCGGCGATGAGCAACGATCGACCGCTCCAGTTGCGAAAGAAGGGCAGGAGCAGGCCGATCAGCGCGTAGAAGGTGAGGATATCGCCGTCCCAGACCAGCACCATGTGGATGAGGCCGATGCCGAGCAGGATCAGCAAACGCCGGCGGAAGATGCGCGGAGCGTCCAGCTCGCGCGCCTCCAGCCGCTTCAGCTGCAGCGAGAAGCCGATCCCGAAGAGCAGCGAGAAGAGCGTGTAGAATTTTCCGTCAACGAAGGCGTGGTGGAACAGATATTGGGCAGCCACGCCGTCCGCCCCGGCCAAGGCCGCCCGCTGCTCCGCCTGCATGAAGGTCCACCCGGACCAGTAGAGGATGTTGGCGAGGAGAATCCCGAACAGGGCAAAGCCGCGCAAGCCATCGAGCAAGTCGACGCGCTCGGCCCTGGCCGCTCCCCGTTCCGGCATCGCACCCCCTCCGGCCGGTCATTATGTCACTGAACCGGATCCGTCTGCAACGATCCCGGGTTGCCCGGCGGGACCTCGATCAGCTTCTCTGCCCCAGCCAAAAATGCTAGATCGGCGCCAGGAGGAGAGCCGCGATGTTCACCGACATGAAGGACGGCACGCGCGAGGAGTGGATGCATATCGCCGCGGAGCACGGCAAGCATCAGGTCTCGGCGGCGCCGAAGCAGATCATGGAGAGCCTCGCCCGGCTCGACGCGATCGAGGTCGGCTTTGCGGCGACGCAGCTCGGCCACTCGCTGATGGCGGGGACCCTGGCGCGGCGCTCTGGCGCGAGCGACGAGGAGGTGGTGGCGGCGCTCTGCCACGATCTCGGCAAGCTCTTCTCCATCCCCAATCACGGCGCGATCGCGGCGGAGATGCTGAAGCCCTATGTGAGCGAGGACATCTACCACGCGGTCAAATGGCACCAGGAATTCCAGGGCCGCTATTATTTCGAGCATCTGGGCAAGGACCCGGAGGGCCGCGAGCGGTTCAGGGACGAGAGCTGGTACGCCTTCGCCGAGAAGCTGGTCGACGAATGGGACGCGCCGGCCTTCGATCCGGATTTCAGGGCGGACCCGCTGGAGAGCTTCGAGCCCGAGGTGACGCGGGTGTTCTCGAACCCGAAGGCGATGATCACCTAGGTGGGGCCAAGCCAGCGGGCGACCGACGCCGCATAGGTGCGGCCGACGGGGATTTCGCTGCCGTCGCTCAGCATGAGCAAAGTGCCGCCGCCGGGACGCGGCGCGGCGCCGGTGACGTGGGCGCGGTTCACGGCATGGCTCTTGTGGATGCGCACGAAGCGGGGCGGCAGCGTCTCCAGCAATTTTGCCAGCGTCTGCGTAACCAGCAGGGCCCGGCCGTCGCTCAGCATCACGTCGCAATAATCGTCGGCCGCGCGGACCGTGACGATGTCGCCTTCCGCCACGCGGTGGATCCGGCTGCCGTCGCGCAGCGCGAGGATTGGCTCGCCTTTCTGCTCCGCCTCGCGCAGCCGCTCCGCCAGCGCGGCCGCGAGCCGCGCCTGCTCGTCCCGCTCCCCGCGCGCGCGGCGCAGCGCGATCACCTGCTCCGAGACGAGGAGGATGACGACCCCGGCGAGCAGCAGATAATGGGTCCGGTCCAGATAGTCGGTGAAGCCCCAGACCATCAGCGCCAAAGCGGCGATCGCGATGGCCAGCGCGACCGTGGCGGGCTTCCGCGCCGCTCGCCGTCCAAGCAGGGCGGCGACGCCGAGCCACAGCCAGGCGAGCGCGATCGCGCCCATCGCCTTGAAGTCGAAGCCGGGCATCAGCAGGATGTTCGCGGCCGACAGCAGGATGGTCGCGATCACCATCCGGCGCGTCCAGCGCGGGGCGAAGCGCCGGCCGGCATAAAGGACGATCAGGCAGGCGGTGAGCGCCGAGAGCAAAGCGACCGCGCTGACCCGGGTCAGATGCCAGGGATAGGTGTAGGCGATGAAGGCGCGGCTGACCTCGACGAGGAGCTGGACGGCGCCGGCCCCGGCGGCCAGCGAGACGATCAGCGCGCCTCTGTCCGAACGGTAGGAGACGAAGGCGGCGGCGAAATAGACCAGCCCGGCGAGAAGCGCGCCCAAGGTCAGCATCGCGGGGAGATAATAGCTGACGCCCGGCAGATCGGGCGAAGCGTAGAAGCCAACGCTGAAATCGTGGAGCGGCATCACCACCGGCGCCCAGATATAATGACCGGACATCCGCGCCTCGAGGACGTTGACGCCGGGGCGGATCAGCCGGGGCGGGATGATGAAGGAGGAGACGTAGAGGCCCGGGACCTCGCTCGCCCGGTCGCGGCCGGGGACGCCGTTGCTGCCGATCACGACCCCGTTCCAGCTTACCTCGGAGCTTGCCAGGGCGATGAGCGACACGGTCAGCGGCGGCCGGCCCTGCAGCGCCGAAGTGTCGATAGTGATCTGGCGCCTCAGGATCGTCTCCGGGCCCTCAAGCGGCGAGCGCCAGCGCGCGATGGTGACGCAGCCCGCCGCCGACTGCAGCGCCGGGCAGCGCTGGATCGGCCCGTGGCGGACCGGGGCCGCGCCGGTCAGCAGCCAGCAGGCGATCAGGAGCAGGAGCGCGCGCATACCCTCCTTATAGCGCCGTTCACCGACGCGTCTCTGCCGCTCCCCGAGCCGTGCCGTCGTTCACCGAGCGAAGCTGGCGGCCGCCTGGCCGCACGGCGAAGCAGACGGCACTTTCGCGGGAGGGAATGATGCGTCGCGCTTTCACTGTTCTGGTCTCTTTGCTCATGGTCGCCATGGCGGCGCCGGGAGCGGCGCATACCCGGCCGGAGGTCCGGTTCGAGCCCTACAGTTTCCGCCTTCGCGACAATAGCGAGCTGGCCGTCGAGCGCGGGCGGATGCTGGTGCCGGAGGACCGGGGCGATCCCCGCTCGCGGCGCATCGAGCTCGGCTTCCTGCGCTTCCGCTCGACCGCGGCGCGGCCCGGCAACCCGATCGTCTATCTGGCCGGCGGCCCCGGCGGATCGGGCGTCTTCACCGCGCGGGGCCCGCGCCAGCCGATCTTCCTCGCCCTGCGGCAAGTTGCCGACGTCATCGTGCTCGACCAGCGCGGCGTCGGCCTCTCCAACCACATCCCGCCCTGCCGGGCCGAGCGCCGGCTCGATCCGGCGGCGGGGCTGAACGAGGCGGCGCTGACCGCTTATTATCGCGAGACCCTGCTGATGTGCGTCGGGCGCTGGCGCGCCGCGGGCGTCGCGGTGAACGGCTACACGACCGACCAGAGCGCCGACGATATCGAGGACCTGCGCCGCGCGCTCGGCGCCCGGCAGGTCGACCTCTGGGGGATTTCCTACGGCACCCATCTCGGCATGGCGATGATGCGCCGGCACCCGCGCTCGGTCGGCCGCGTCGCCTTCTCCTCGGTGGAGGGGATGAGCCAGACGGTGAAGCTCCCCGCCCATGTCGACGCGACCTATGCGCGGATCGACCGCGCGGTCGGCGGCGGCCTGGTGGAGCGGATGCGCCGGGTCCATGCCCGGCTCGATGCCGCGCCGCTCATGCTGACCGCCGGGCCGGCCGATGCGCGGATCAGCTTCCGCATGGACAGCTTCGCGGCGCGGCGGATGGCGGGCGGGCTGATGTCCGACCCGTCGGGCTATGCGCAGGTGATCGGCGCCTATGCCGCGCTCGACGCGGGGCAGGGGCAGGCGGTCGCCGAACCGCTCTACAATTTCTTCTATCGCGAGCCGATCAGCATGGGCATGGGCGAGCTGATGGACGTGGCGTCCGGGATCACCGACGCCCGCCAGGCTTTGGTCGCGCGGCAGGCACCGGCCTCGCTGCTGGGGCTCTCGGTCAATTTCCCGATGCCGCAGCTGCGCGGCGCGGTGCCGGGGCTCGATCTCGGCGACGGCTTCCGGCGGGAGATCAGGTCGAACCATCCGGTGCTGGTGTTCGAGGGCGACCTCGACGTGCGCACGCCGCTGGAGGAGCAGGCCGAGGCGACGCGCGGGCTGAGGCGCATGCACCGGATCCTCGTCCGCAACGGCGGGCACAATCTGTTCGAGGCGCATCCGGACGTGCCCGGCATCCTGATCGCCTTCTTCTCGGGCCGGCCGGTGACGGTGCGCGAGCTGGTGCTGCCGACGCCAGGCCAGGGACGGTGAGGGGTCGTCCCGCCGCGGAACAACGCGGCGAAAATTAACCTTCCGCACCCGCTTGCGGCGCGATGGTAAATGAATTCTTAATGGCGGCATGAGCCGCCTTGCGCCCCTCATCACCCGCCGCCCCGGCTCCCGTGCCGCGGCGCTCGCGCTGCCGACGGAGCAGGCGGAGCCCTTCACCGAGGCGCAGACGGAGGCCTGGCTCGCCGACCTCAGGCTGTTCGTGACCGCCTGGCTCGGCGGCGTCGTCTTCTTCGGGACCCTGCTCGGCTAGTTTTCGAGGGCTCAGTGCCCCATGCCGCCGGCCGGCGGCACCGCCTCGCCTGCGGCCGCGCCCTGCGTCGCGATCTGCTCGAGCGGATGGTCGCAGGCCTTGTGCAGCACCCAGGCCAGCCAGGCGGCGATGATGCACATGCCCGCGGCCATCAGCAGCTGGTCGGCCGCGCTCACCCCCGCATAGGTGATGCCCATCGTCGCCAGCGCGCCCAGCGTCATGCAGCCGGCATTGACGATATTGTTGGCGGCGACGGTGCGCGCCGCCTCGCTCTTCTGCACCGTGGTGGTGAGGAAGGCGTAGAGCGGGACGACGAAGATGCCGCCGAAAATGGCGATGCCGAGCAGCGACAGGCTGAGCAGCAGCGCGCCCGGATGCTGGAGGAAGTCCCCGACATTGTACAGCGTGCCTTGGGGCGCATGCTCCCATGTCTTGGAGAGATAGTAGAAGGCGAACACGCACGCGCCCATCAGGATCACGGCGACCGGCGAATAGCGGGCCGAAACCTCGCCCTTCAGCAGCCGGTTCACCGCCAGCGAGCCGATCGCGACGCCGATCGAGAAGATGGCAAGGAAGACGCTGGCCACCGCCTTGTCGGAGGTAAGGGCGTTCTTCACCAGCGGCGGGAACTGGATGAACAGCACCGCGCCGATCGTCCAGAAGAAGCTGATCGCGACGATGGCGAGGAACAGGCGCCTGATCTTCAGCGTGCCCTTCACCAGCCGCGCCGAAGCGGTGAAGATGTTCCAGTCGAGTTTCTGCGGCTCCTGGAGCGGCGGCGCCGGCGGCACCTGGCGGCCGAAGACATAGCCGATCAGTGCGACGCTGAGCACCATCGCGGCGGCGACCTCGACCCGGATCAGGCCGGCGAGCAGGGTGCCGCCGAGGATCGCGACATAGGTACCGGCCTCGACCAGGCCGGTGCCGCCGAGCACCTCCTGCTTCTCCAGATGCTGCGGCAGGATCGCATATTTGATCGGCCCGAAGAAGGTGGAGTGGGTGCCCATGGCGAACATCGCCAGCAGCAGGAGGGGGATGGCCACGCTGTCCACCATGATCCCCTTCCAGGCCATGATCAGCCCGGTCGCGCCGACCAGCATGATCCCGATCTCGCAGGCCTTCACGATCCGGATGATCTTCGCCTTGTCGTTCGAATCGGCGAGCTGGCCGGAGATGGCCGAGAGGAAGAAGAAGGGCAGGGTGAACAGGGCCGTGGTCAGCGCGGAGAACCAGGTCTCCGAATTCTCGTCATTATAATGGTTGTAGACGACGAACAGCACGACCGCGTGCTTGAACAGATTGTCGTTGAACGCCCCCAGCAGCTGCGTGACGAAGAGCGGCAGGAAGCGGCGGACGCCAAGCAGGTGGAAGACGCCGGAGGAATGGGACATCTAGGCGCGAGCTCCGGGAAATGCGGCGGATGCGAGGCTTCTGGTCGATTCCATAATGCCCCTCAGAATCCGTGCGAATGGACTTTCATCGATGTTCATAGTCCGCCCGCGCGAGGGCATACAACCCTGGTTGGCGGAACCGCTCCCATTCGTCCCGGTTTGAGGTTAATGGCTGGCCGAACATGCTGACCGTCCCGAACCTGCTGACGCTCTCGCGAATCCTGGCGGTGCCGATCCTGGTGTTCCTGCTCTGGCGGCCGAGCTGGTGGGACTATGGCATCACCTTCGTGCTCTACTGCCTGGTCGGCATCACCGACTATTTCGACGGCTATCTGGCCCGCGCGCAGGGAACGGTCTCGCGGCTCGGCCAGTTCCTCGACCCGATCGCTGACAAGATCATGGTGGTGGCGGTGATCGCGCTGCTGATCTCGACCCGGCAGCCGGGGGCGGTGCCGATCATCTGGGGCTTCCACATCATTCCGGCGCTGGTGATCCTGCTGCGCGAGATCACCGTGTCCGGCCTGCGCGAATTCCTGGCGGGCCTGCAGGTCTCCGTGCCGGTGAGCGCGCTCGCCAAGTGGAAGACGGCGCTGCAGATGTTCGCGCTCGGCGCCCTGATCCTCGCCGGCGCGGTGCCGCAATTGCCCTGGGTGCACCAGGTCGGCCTGGTCTCGCTCTGGGGCGCGGCGGCGCTGACCGTGATCACCGGCTGGGATTATCTGCGGGTCGGGCTGAAGCATATGGACTGAGGTCTTTCCTTCCCGTGGGGAGGAAGATCAGGCCGCCACCTTCAGCGCCTCCGCCAGCAGCCGGAACTCCTTCTCGCGCGGGCTGCCGCGGCGCCAGACGAGGGCGATGCGGCGGGAGGGGTGCTCGGCGTCGAGCCTGCGGGTGACGACGCCGGTGCCGGCGAGCAGGCCGGCCTCGACCGCCATTTCCGGGACGAGCGTCATGCCGAGGCCGTTGTCGACCATCTGCACGAGCGTGTGCAGCGAGGTGCCGAGGATCGCCGCCTCGGCGCGCAGCTCGGGCCGGTTGCAGGCGGAGAGCGCATGGTCCTTGAGGCAGTGGCCGTCCTCGAGCAGCAGCAACTTGGTCTCGTCGATCGCGGCGGGCTTGACCTTTTCGGGCAGGGCGTCGGCCGCGCCCGGCGGGAAGGCGACGAGGAAGGAGTCGTCGAACAGGTCCGCGCGCTCGACGTCGCCGCAGGCATAGGGAAGGGCGAGCAGGACGCAGTCGAGCTGGCCGCGGTGCAGCGCCTTGCAGGCGGCGGGACTGGTCTCCTCGCGCAAATAGAGCTTCAGGTCCGGCCATTGCGCGCGCAGGCGCGGCAGCAGGGCCGGGAGCAGGAAGGGCGCGATGGTGGGGATCACGCCGAGCCGGAGCTCGCCGGCCAGCGGCTTGCCCTCGGCGCGGACCATGTCGGTGAGATCCTCGGTCTCGCGCAGGATCCGCCGCGCCTTCTCGGCGACGCGCAGGCCGAGCGGGCTGAAGCGGACGACGCGGCGGGTGCGCTCGACCAGGGTGACGCCGATCAGGCTCTCCAGCTCCTTGATGCCGGCGGAGAGGGTGGACTGGGTGACGAAGCAGGCCTCGGCCGCGCGGCCGAAATGACCGTGGGTGTGGAGGGCCACGAGATACTGGAGCTGTTTCAGGGTGGGGAGGTGGACACTCATCGTTTCAATCGATCAATACGACAGATTTAATCAATTTGCACGATGAAATTCGCGTCTTATATGCGATGCACAAGGTTTTTGACGCAGCGCACAAAAACAGGAGAAACGACGCGTATGCTTACCGTTGGCGACAAGCTTCCGGAACTGACCCTTCCCGTCCAGCAGGGCACTGCCGCCCTGCCGGCGGGCGAGACGATCGACCTCGCCGAGACGAACGGCAAGTGGAAGATCCTGTTCTACTGGCCGAAGGACTTCACCTTCGTCTGCCCCACCGAAATCGCCGGCTATGCCGAGCTGAAGCAGGATTTCGAGGATCGCGACGCATTGCTGATCGGCGCCTCGACCGACACCGCCCATGTTCACTTCGCCTGGCGCCGGTCGGACGAGCAGCTGGCCAATGCGGACTTCCCCTGGATCGCCGACAATGGCGCGAAGCTGGCCGAGGCGCTCGGCATTCTCGACCGCAATGAGCATGTCGCCTTCCGCGCCACGTTCATCGTCGATCCGGACAACATCATCCAGCACGTCACGGTGAACGGCCTCAACGTCGGCCGCAATCCGGCGGAGACGCTCCGCGTGCTGGACGCATTGCAGACCGACGAGTTGTGCCCCTGCAACTGGTCGGCCGGCGAAGAGGTCCTCCGCCCCGCGGCCTAGGGCTCCCCTCCCTGCCCTCCCCGAACAGGGGTGGCGGACCTCGATCCGGGGCGCGGCGGCTACGGTTGCCGCGCCCCTTTTTCATTCAACTCCTCCCCGGAACGGGGAGGTGGCAGCGCGACGCGCTGACGGAGGGGGCTCAACGACCCGCTCCGAGCCCCCTCCACCATGCTTCGCATGGCCCCCTCCCCGTGCCGGGGAGGAGCAACCGAAGGAACTTTTAATGTCTCTCAAGCTCTTCGCCGACGCCCTTCCCGATTACGCGAAGGATCTCCGGCTCAACCTCTCCTCCTTGCTCAGCGACCAATTGCTCGGCGACAACCGCAAATACGGCCTGCTGCTCGCCTGCGCCCACGGCACCGGCCACAAGCCGCTCGTCGAGGCCGCCGAGGCCGAGGCGGCAGGCAAGCTGGACGAGGCCTATGCGAACGCGGCGCGTGCCGCGGCGGCGGTGATGGCGATGAACAACGTCTATTACCGCTTCGTCCACCTCGCCTCGAACCCGGTCTATGCGACGCTTCCGGCGAAGCTCAGGATGAACGTCATCGGGTCGCCGGGCATCGACAGGGCGGACTTCGAATTGTTCAGCCTTGCCGTCTCTGCGCAGAATGGCTGCGGGATGTGCATCGACAGCCACGAGAAGGTGCTTGGCCAGCATGGCGTGAAACCCGAGACCATCCAGGCCGCCGCCCGCATCGCCGCCGTGATGACGGCGGTGGCGACGGTCCACGCCACGCTGTAAGGGCGCGGCTAACCCAGCGAGGAGTCGCCCACATGCGCTACAACCCCCTCGGCCGCTCCGGCCTCTACGTCTCCGAGCTCTGCCTCGGCACGATGACCTTCGGCGGCGGCGACGGCATGTGGCAGGTGGTCGGCCGGGTGCAGCAGGACGAGGCGGACACGATCCTGAAGGCGGCGCTCGATGCCGGGATCAACTTCGTCGACACCGCCAACATCTATTCGGAAGGGGCCGCCGAGACGATCCTGGGGCAGGGGCTGAAGAATCTCGGCATCGCGCGCGACCAGGTGGTGGTCGCGACCAAGGTGCTGGGCCGGATGAGCCCGGGGCCGAACGGGGCCGGGGCCTCGCGGGGCCATATCATGGACCAGGTCGAGGCGAGCCTGAAGCGGCTGCAGCTGGACCATATCGACCTTTACCAGATCCATGGCGTCGATCCGCTCACCCCGGTCGAGGAGACGGTGGAGGCGCTCGACAATCTCGTGCGGCGCGGGCTGGTGCGCTACGTGGGCCTGTCCAACTGGGCGGCTTGGCAGGTCGCCAAGGCGGCGGGGATTGCGGAGGCGCGGCGGCTGACCCGGCCCGTCTCGCTGCAGGCTTATTACACGATCGCCGGGCGCGACCTGGAGCGCGAGATTATCCCGATGATGGAGAGCGAGGGCGTCGGCCTGATGGTCTGGAGCCCGCTTGCCGGCGGTCTGCTCTCGGGCAAGTACAGCCGCGAGGACGAGAAAGGCGATGGCGGCCGGCGCGCCAATTTCGATTTCCCGCCGATCGACAGGGAGCGTGCCTACGACATTATCGACGCGATGCGCGGCATCGCCGAGGCGAAGGGCGTGACGGTCCCGCAGGTCGCAATTGCCTGGCTGCTTCACCAGAAGGCGGTGAGCAGCGTGATCATCGGCGCCAAGCGCATCGACCAGCTCCAGGACAATCTCGGCGCGGTCGAGGTCGCGCTTTCGGCCGAGGAACTGGCCGCGCTCGACGCCGTCTCGAAGCTGCCGGCCGAATATCCCGGCTGGATGATCGAGCGGCAGGGCGGCTATCGCTACCAGGCCCCGCCGCCGCGCGGCTGACGCCGTTCATCGGGCTGTCAGCCGGGCCCGTTTAGCCTCCGTCACGAATTTGCGAGGGAGGACTGCGATGGGCTTCTGGCGCAACCTGGGTCTGGCGGCCGCCTGTGCCGCGCTGATCGCTCCCGCCGCGGCGCAGCGGCGCACGCCGATGACGGAGGAGCAGAAGCAAAGGGCGGAAGCCGAGCTCGCCCGCTTCACCAGCCCGACCCTCACCCGCTTCGAGAGCGAGGAGGAGTTCCGCCGCTATCTGGGCGCGGTGCTCTCCGCCGGCCGCGCGCGGGGGCAATGGTGGGCCTCGTCCGGCCAGATCCAGTTCGCCCAGGCCGGCCAGTCCGATCAGGTCGAGCCGATCTGCCCCGACGGCGATCCCGCCTGCGCGGCGCCGCCGGAGGCGGAGAGCGATCAGGCGGTCACCGTGACGGGCAGCCGCATCGCCCGCCCGAACATGAGCGCCGCCTCGCCGGTCAGGACGGTCAATGCGGGCCGGGCGACCGGTCAGCCCAGCAACCCCGGCATCACCAACAACCAGATGCAGGGCGTGGACGAGGGCGACATCGTCAAGCAGATCGGCCATTATCTGCTGGTCCTGCAGGACGGGCGGATCTTCGTGATCGACACCCGCGCCCGCGGCGGCCGCCGGCTCGCTTTGTCGGACCGGATGAACGTCTATCGCGATCCGCGCCAGCATATGTGGTATGACGAGATGCTGGTCTTCGGCGACCGCGTTCTCATCACCGGCTATTCCTACGGCCAGCAGGCGACCGAGCTGTCGGTCTTCCGGCTCGACATGGGCTCGGGGACGCTGAGCCGGCAGGGCGTCTTCTACATGTCGTCCAACGACTATTACAGCAGCACCAATTACGCCTCGCGGCTCGTCGGCGACAATCTCGTCGTCTACACGCCGTTCAGCCTGGTCTCGATGACCCGGCCAAGCTTCCGCTGGCCGATGGTGCGGCGCTGGGTGGAGGGCGAGGACCGGCTGGCGGCCGACCGGCGCGGCCGGCCCCTGTTCGACGCCGGGCAGATCTACCGGCCGCTTCGCGACCCCGGCAATTATGCGACCGTGCACACGGTGTCGGTCTGCCCGCTCGGCGAGGTCGGCCCGGGCCGCGAGCTCGAATGCCGCAGCACCGCCTTCGTCGGGCCGAGCCAGGCGCAATGGTATGTGACCGAGCAGGATGCCTATCTGTGGACGACTGGCTACGAGTCCCGCTACGCGCGCGCCGCCGAGGCGAACTGCCAGGCGCCGCGCCGCTTCGCCGCGGACGAATATGCGCCGGCCTTGCTGTTCCGGGTGCCGGTGAACGGCGCCGCGCCGCTGGTGGCGGGGACCCGGGGCACGCCACCCGACCAATTCTCGCTCGATGCACGGAACGGCCATTTCCGGGCCCTGGTCAGGGGCGCCTCGCGCGCCTGCGCCGGCGGCCTCGCGGAATCGCAGCTCGCTTTCTTCGATCTGCCCCTGGGCCGCTTCTCGCGCACCCTGGCCGAGGCGGCGGACGACCGCTACACGCCGATGCCCGGGGTGAAGTCCGACAATATCGCCAACCGCTTCACCGAAACGCATCTCGTCTATGGCAGCGTCGGCATGACCCGGCGGGGCTTTGCCGAGAACAGCATGCCGCCGGCCTATGTGGTGCCGGTGAACCGGCCCGCCGACGTGCGCGCCATTCCGGTGCGGCATACGGTGCTCCGCGCCGAGCAGGCGGGCAGCGACATCGTCGTCACCGGCTATCGCAACCAGCAGGGCCTGATCGTGACGCTGATCGATCTGGACGGACGCCCCCGCATCGCCTCGCAGGTGCAGCTCGAGCGGCGCTTCGAGGCGGAGGGGAGGAGCCATGCCTTCAACAGCCTGATCGAGGAGGACGGCAGCGGCGTGATGGGCCTGCCGACGATCGCCCGCGAAGGCTGGTCGAGCCGGGCGCCCTGGCGGAGCAGCGCGTCGGACCTGTCCTACCTCACGGTCGACTCGCGCGGCCGGCTGCAGCCGGTCGGCGAGCTCGAGCGGCGCTTCGAATATAGCGACCGCGGCAGCGGCGGCGTCGCCGGCTATACCTGCGAGGTGTCGTGCATCGACTGGTACGGCAACAGCCGGCCGATCTTCACCGACGGCCGCGTCTTCGGCCTGACCGGCACCGAGCTGATCGAGGGCCGGATCCGGGGCGGCGAGATCCACGAGGTGCAGCGGCTCAACATCGCGCTCTCGCGGCCGCCGCAGCTGGCCTCGCGCTAGCGGCCGGCGCCCTCAATGGGCGGCCAGATAGGCCTCCAGCCGCGCGAGATGCCGCGCTTTCGCCTCCTCGTCGAGGAACGAGCCGAGGAAGGAGTTGCGCGCCAGCGTGGCGAGATCGTCGCGGGTGAGGCCGCGGCCCGCGGCGGCGGCGCGGTAATTGTCGTTGATATAACCGCCGAAATAGGCCGGGTCGTCGGAGTTGATCGTCGCACGCAGGCCGAGCTGCAGCATGCGGTCGATCGGATGCTGGTCGATCGAGGCGACGTTGCAGAGCTTGACGTTGGAGAGCGGGCAGACGGTGAGCGTCATCTGCTCGCCGACGAGCCGGTCGGTCAGCGCGGGGTCCTCCAGGCTGCGATTGCCATGGTCGAGCCGGTCGATGCGCAGGACGTCCAGCGCCTCATGGACGTAGGCGGGCGGACCTTCCTCGCCGGCATGGGCGACCAGCTTCAGGCCGAGCCCGCGGGCGGCGGGGAAGACGCGCGCGAACTTGCTCGGTGGATGGCCGAGCTCGGAGCTGTCCAGCCCGACCGCCTCGATCTGGTCGAGCCAGGGCCTGGCCTGTTCGAGCGTGGCGAAGGCGGCCTGCTCGTCGAGATGGCGGAGGAAGCAGAGGATGAGCTTCGACGTGATGCCATGCTTCGCCTCGGCCTCGGCCATGCCGGCGAGCAGGCCCTTCATCACCGTGTCGAAGGGGATGCCCCGATCGGTATGGGTCTGCGGATCGAAGAAGATCTCGGCATGGACGACGCCGTCGGCGGCGATCCGGTCGAAATAGGCGGTCGCCAGGTCCTGGAAGTCGCGCTCGGTGCGGAGCACGTTGGCGCCCTGGTAATAGATGTCGAGAAAGTCCTGCAGGTTGGAGAAACTGTAGGCTGCCCGCACCGCCTCGACGCTGTCGAACGGGATCTCGACCCCGTTCCGCTCGGCCAGAGCGAACATCAGTTCGGGCTCCAGGCTGCCCTCGATATGCATGTGCAGTTCGGCCTTGGGCAGGCCGGCGATGAAGGCGTCGAGATCGGTCATTCCGGAAGGCTAGTGCAAGCGCGGGCGAAGGCAATAGCCTGCGAAGGACGGGGAGGGATGCGATGAAGGGTTTGCGGAGGGCGGTGGCCCTCGGTGTCGTGCTGACGGCGGCGACGGCTGCGGCGGCGCAGCAGCGTCCGCAGCGGCATCAGGTCACGCAGGAGGAGCGCGAGGCCGCGCGCAATGCGCTCGACGCGTTCACCAGTCCGACCCTGACCCGCTTCCGCGACGAGGCGGAGTTCCGCCGCTACCTCGCCGCCGTCCGCGCCGAACAAAGGACGCGCGGCGATTATTATTACAGCTCTGCCGCGGTCCCTCCCGGCCGGCAGCTTCTCGCCCAGGCGGCGTCGCCCGCGGCGAGCCAGCCGACGACGCAGCACGACGTGCCCGGGCAAGAATGCGTGCCGACGCCGGGGCACCCCTGCACGACTGGGGAAGAGGGCGGGGAAATGGTGGTCGTCACCGGCTCCCGGATCGCGCCGCCGCGTAATCCCTCGATCACCAACAACCAGATGCGCAATGTCGAGGAAGGCGACATCATCAAGCAGATCGACCATTACCTGCTGATCCTGCAGGACGGCCGGATCTTCGTGATCGACATGGAGGCGGGCGGCTCGCCGCGGCGGCCGGGGCGGGAGCTGCGGCTGACCGACCGGATGAACGTCTATCGCTACGTCAGCCCGAGCCGCTGGAACGAAACCTGGTATGACGAGATGCTCGTCTCCGGCGACCGCATCCTCGTCACAGGCTATTCCTACGAATCCCGGGCCAGCGAGCTTGCGGTGTTCCGGCTCGACCGGCGCAACGGCCGGCTGCGCCGCGAGGGCGTCTTCCGGATCTCCTCCAACGATTATTACAGCAGCACCGGCTACGCGACCCGGCTGATCGGCGACAATCTCGTCATCTACACGCCGTTCCTGATCACCGACATGGAGAACGATGATGTCGTCTGGCCGCTGGTCCGGCCGTGGCGGGCGGAGGACGATGCGCGCGAGCGGGCCTGGCTCGAGCGGCGCGGAAACGTCTGGAATGCGCCGCGGGAGGCGATGCCCGACAACGGGCCGCCACTGCTCCGCGGCGGTGACATCTACCGGCCGGTCGAACGGATCGAGGAGCCGGTGGTCCACAGCGTCTCGGTCTGTCCGCTGGCCGGCGCCGGGCGCGGCGTGCTCGCCTGCCGGAGCACGGCGGTCGTCGCCCCCATGGTGCGCGAATATTATGTCACCGCGGACCACACATATCTCTGGACGGACAATGAGGGCGGCTATTGCAGCGACCGGGAGACCCGGCCGCAGCCGACGATCGCCGACGCCCGGCGGGCGCTCGTCTATCGCGTGCCGCTGACCGGCGCCGGGCCGGAGCTGATCGGGGCGCGCGGGACGCCGCCCGACCAGTTCGCGATGCAGGCCGACGAGCGCAATCTCTACGCCCTGGTCAGGCTGGAGCGGGTCGATTGCCGCACCGGATATGACGGCCCGACGCAGCTCGCCTTCGTGACCATCCCGCAGACGCGTTTCGGCCCGACGCGGACGGACCTGACGGAGGGCGCCTTTGCCGCGTTGCCCGGGACGCCGACTTATTCGGTCGCCGCCCGCTTCACCGAGCGCTATCTCGTCTATGGCGGACTGAGCAATTACCGCCGCGGGCTGCCCGACCCGAACGAGTTCGTGCGCTACGGCTATGACGATTATGAACGGCAATATCTGGCGCGACGGTTGGTCGGGATGCGGGCGTCGCCGGCGGTCGTCGTGCCCGTCGTCCGGCCCGACCGGGCCCGTACGCTCGCCACCGGCCACACGGTGATCCGCGCCGACCGGCTGGGCGACGACATCATCCTGACCGGCTATCGCGACCGCGACGGGCTCAGCGTGACCCTGATCGACCTCGATGCCGCGCCGCGCATCGCTTCGTCCGTGCAGCTGCCCGGCCGCTACGAGAGCGAGGGGCGGAGCCATGCTTTCAACGCCCGGCTCGATCCGGACGGAAGCAGCCTGATGGGCCTGCCGACCGTCCCGCGGATCGAGGACAGCGACCGCGACTATTGGCGCACGAGTGCGTCCGATCTCAGCTTCCTGACCGCCGACCGGCACGGCCGGCTGCGCCCCGCCGGCGAGCTGCTGCGCCGGTTCGACTATGTCGACACCGATTATGGGGGCCTCGGCACCACGGACGATGAGGACGGCGTGCCGGGCTATCAGTGCGAGGTCTCCTGCACCGACTGGTACGGGAACAGCCGGCCGGTCTTCACCGACGGGCGCATCTTCGGCCTGTCGGGGACCGAGCTGATCGAGGGGCGGATGGTCGCCGGGCAGATCCGCGAGCTGCGGCGGCTGAATATCGCCCTGTCGCCGCCGCCGGCCCGCTGACCCTCAGGCCAGGCCGAGCAGCCAGCGCGCGAGGTCGGCGGGCGCGACGCGCGCGCCGGGAGCGGTCCGCACGAGGTCCGCACGGTGGGCCATGATCCATTCGAGACAGGCGCCGCGGCTGGCGAAGCAGGGATAATTGTCGCGCGCCGGGCGGCAGCTCGCCTCGTCGATCAGGAAGCGCGCGCCGCGGCGGCAGCCGGGCATGCCGGCCCAGTCGCGGCTGGGCGCGGTGACCGCGGGCACCCACCAGGTGAGCCGCGCGTCGAGCGTGTCGACCTGCGCGTTGCGCATCGGGCCATTCCTTCCGACCGCCATCTTACCGCGCTTTGTCCGCGTGGGAAGAGCGCCGGCCACACCCGGCCTTAACCGAACCTCTGGTAATCGGCGTGCCACGGGCTTATCTCTGCTCCGTAACGGTGAGAGCACGCGAGTTTTATGTCCTTCGGCTTGCTGGCCTATCTCGATTCCATCAAGGCACGCGATCCGGCGCCGCGCTCGCGCTGGGAGATTTTGCTCTATCCCGGCGTCTGGGCGCTCTTCTACCACCGCATCGCCCACTGGCTGTTCGAGGGGAAGCTCTTCTTCCTCGCCCGGCTGGTCAACCACTTGTCCCGCTTCCTGACCGGGATCGACATCCATCCCGGGGCGAGGATCGGCCGGCATTTCTTCATCGACCATGGCTATGTCGTGATCGGCGAGACCGCGGAGATCGGCGACGACGTCACCATCTACCAGCACGTCACGCTGGGCGGCACCAATCCGACGAACGGCGTCGCCGGCAAGCGCCACCCGACGATCGAGGACGGCGCGATCATCGGCTCGGGCGCGAACGTGCTCGGCCCGATCATCGTCGGCGCGCGGGCGCGGATCGGCGCCAACAGCGTGGTGACCCGCGACGTGCCGCCGGGCGCGACCATGGTCGGCATCCCGGCGCGCCAGACCCTGGTCGACGCCGACCAGAGCTCGGCGAGCTTCCTGCCCTACGGCACGCCCTGCACGAACCATTTCGACCCGGCGACGCAGAAGCTCGAGATTCTGCAATGCGAGCTCGAGCAGCTCAGGGCGCGGATCGCGGAGCTGGTCGAGGAGCGCGAGCAGGCGAAGGAGGCGGCCGCCAAGCCCCGGCGCCGCGCAGCCAGCGGAGACCGGGCCTGATGGGCACGGTCCTCCCATTTCCGCAGAAGGATGCGGGAGGACAGCAGCAACAGATCTTCTTCACCCGTTTCGAGCTGAACCGCATCGTCGATCTCTACGGCCGGATGGTCGCGGCCGGGCAGTGGAAGGATTATGCGATCGCCTTCGAGCCCGGCGCCGCCGCCTTCTGGGCGTTCCGCCGCACCGCCGAGACTCCCGAGATCAGGATCGAGAAACGCCCGGCCCTGCACGGCCGCCAGGGCATGTGGGCGTTGATCGGCGAGAGCGGCCAGGTGCTGAAGCGCGGCCATGAGCTCGGCCCGGTGCTGGCCCCGCTGGAGCGGCGGCTGCTGAAGGTTGTGGCGGGCTAGGCCGGCCGGGCCGGCCAGAATATCCCCACCAGCACCAGCGCCAGGCTGAGCAGGCCGAGCGCGATCCAGCCTGGGCCGACATGCGGCACGAACAGATCCGGCGCGACATATTCGCCGACCCGGCGCAGCACCCGCGTGCCGAGGCTGAGATGGGGATTGGGGGCGGCCGGCGTGAACAGGGCGCGGGCGCCGAGCGCGATCGCCACCGGCGCGAAGAGGCCGACCAGACCGGCGCCGATCCTGAGCCAGCGCCCCGACCGGCCCACCCATTCGAGTACGAGCAGGGCCAAAGCCGCGGCCGGCACGACGTAGAGGAAGTGGAAGAGCCAGAGCCCGGACTGCATGTCGAGATTCACCGGCGCATAATTGCCGAGCGAGGAGGCGACGCCGACGATGTTGAACATGTTGGCGGAAAAGGGCCCGAGCGTGAGGAAGGGCAGGAAGCAGGCGACGAGCATGAGCAGCGCGGGCGGCAGGCCGGGCCGCAGCGCGAGCCAGGCGGACGCGCCGGTTGCGGGCGCGGCCTCGCCGGCGAGCGGATAGAGATCGCAGGCCGCGTCGCCGTCGCGCTCGAAATCGACCTGCATGCCGGGGACGGGGGGCTTGCCGCCCTGCCAGGCGTCGGCCGGGAAGGGATAGCGCCGTCCGTCCTCGCCGCGCAGCAGCCCGCCATGCGCCGGGTCGAAGCTCAGGATGGTACCGATCACCGGCCCGTTCTTCCCCGGCCGTGCGGCCCGGTCAACCGCGGTCCGCTCAGGCCGGGACGATCCGCGTCGCCGGCCGGTCGAGCAGGGGGAGTTTCGCCTGCAGCCCCTCCGGCAGCGGCCCGACCACCGCGCGCCTGGCGTTCGACCAGAAGGCCGAGAGCAGGAGCAGGGCGGAGCCGATGACGAGCGCGGTGAGCGCGACGCTGAGCTCGATCGCGCCCGATTGCTGGAAGAGCGCGTTGATCGCCCAGAGCACATAGGCGAGCGCGGAGATCAGCAGGGCGCGCCGGTCGATCGCCAGCGCGACCAGAGCGAGCGCCACATAGAGCAGGATCACGACGAGCGCGCTGCCGACGCTGGCCTGGCCGTCGGTCAGGCCGAGCAGGGAGAAGACCGGGTGGACGATCATCGGCGCGGCGAGCAGGTGCAGCCAGAAGGCGACGTCGGAACGGCGGGTCTCGCGGCGCCGGTCCGACGCGTCCCAGCGCATCGCGAACAGGAAGGTGCCGAGGCCGAGCAGCAAGGCCGTGGCTTCGAGCAGCGAACGGATGCGCAGCTCCTGCGAGCGGGTGAGCTGGTCCGGCTCGCTGCCGATCAGCAAGGAGGCGGTGACGGCGATGACCAGGGCCGCCACAGCCGCGGCGCCGACGGCGACCGTGATCGGCACCTTGAAGCGCCGCCAATGCGCCCAGGTGGCTGCACAGGCGACCGCGGCCGCCGCGGCGGCGAGGACGAACATGCCCTGCGGCGAGACGTTGCGCTCGCCGACGATCAGCACCGCGGCGAACCAGGTCGCGAAGAAGGTGCCGGCTGCGAAGGCGAGCAGCAGGATGATGCTGGGCAAGGCCATGCGCCGCTTCAGGGTGAAGAATTCGGCGAGCCCCCAGGCCGTCCCCGCGGCGAGCAGCGGGCCGAGCGGGGAGGGGCCGAAGCCCTCGATCTTCGGGCCGAGATACTGGCCGATCCAGCCGACCGCGACCAGCAGGATGGTGGCGGCGATGCCGACGAAGATGTCGTTGAAGCCGGTCAGCAGCCGGAAATGCTCCTCGTCCGCCGCCGGCAGCTGCCGGCCGGCCGCGACGAAGTCCCTGAAGGCGGTCGCCTGGTCGGCCGTCAGCACGCCGCCCGCAACGGCGGCCTCGAGGTCAGTCTCGCTATACATTTGCCACGTCTCCCACGGCCGCCCTTTTGGCACAGGTGTATTATAATTGCAATACAGTAACACACCTAGCCGGAGGGCAACCGGGACCGCTACTCGAACGTCTCCGCCTGCGCCCGCGCCGTCGTATCCGTCGGCGGCAGCTTGGCGCGCAGATTCTCGGGCAGCACGCCGACCAGCACCCGGCGCACCGGCGCCCAGTAGATGGCGAGCAGCAGCAGGATGACGCCGACGATCAGGAAGGTGAGCATGGTCGCCTCGACGCTGACTTCGGAACGATAGGAGCTGTAGGGGCTGCCATAAGGGCTCCCATAAGGGCTGTAGGAGGAGCCATAGGGGCTTGAGCCGAAGCGGTCATTCATGTCGTAGCTGCGGCGGCTGCCCTCGCCGAGCAGGCTCTGCAGGGCGACGACCAGGGGACTGATCGCGGTCAGCGCATAGGCCCGGCGGTTCACCGTCAGGCCGATCAGCGCCAGCACCAGGAAGATCGCGATGACGCCGATCGCGCCCCCGACCGAGCCGACGCCCTGGTTCACGCCGAACAGGGTGGCGAGCGCGTTCACGGTGAGACCCGCGGCGAGCCAGTGCAGCCAGAAGCCGGCCTCGGACTTGTCGCCGTGGCGCATCGGATCGCGGCTGTCCCACCACATGCCGTAGAGGAAGGCGCCGATCCCGGCGAGCAGGAGGACGATCATCAGCGCGTCGCTGCCGCGGAGCGAGTTCGCGATCAGGCAGAGCACGGCCAGCAGGCCGAAGCCGTACATGGTGGCGATCGCGATCGGCAGACGGTGGCGCTTCCAGTGCAGGAAGGCCGCGCCGCCGCCGGCGAGCATCGACAGCGCCCCGATGATCGTCGCGCTGTCCGGCCCCGTCATGCCCCCGGACAGGAAGAGCAGGAGCAGGAACAGCGCCACGCCCCAGGTCGCGCCGACGATCAGCAGGATGCTGGTCAGCCACTGGTGCCGGCGCCTGGTGAAGATTTCGGCAAGCCCCCATGACGCCGCTGCAATGAAGAGGGGCGCGAAGGGAGCGGAGACCGGGAGCACGCGCGACAGGCTGCCGCCCATCGGGATGAGCGTCCCCAGCCAGCCTGCCGCGATCAGGATGAACAGGCAGGCGAAGAAGCACAGGAAATCGTTGAAGCCGGTGAGCAGCCGGAAATGCTCCTCGTCGGCGGTCGGCGCGCCGTTGCGCGTGGCGATGAAGCTGCGCAGGCTGTCGGCCTGCTCCTGGCTGAGCGCGCCGCCCGTGACGGCGTCGTTAAGATCGGATTGGCTGTACATTGGCCGTCGTCCCCCTGAGACCAAAATGACAGGCCTGTTTCACATGCGAATTCGGTCCGGTCAACGCGGCATGGAGGAAGGACTGGCCCGTTTCTGCGCCGTTATTGGCCCTGCAGCCGCTGCATGATCGTCATCGCCTGTTCGGCGCCGGACCGGGGCACGATCTCGCCCGTCCGGTCGGCGATCTCTGCATATTGCGCCGCGACCGCCTCCGGCGTCGGCTCGGCCAGCACCGCACCGCGGGTGAGCGTGACATAGGCGGCCTGGACGACCCCGGCGCCGGCGCCGAGGATGACGTTGGTCGGCGCCTCCTCCGAGACGAGGAAGAGCGCCGCGGGCGCGACCTGCTCGGGCTGGAAGCGCTCGAGCAGCTCGGCCGGGAAGATGTCCTCGGTCATCCGGGTCGCGGCGGTCGGCGCGATCGTGTTGACCCTGATATTGTACCTGGCGCCCTCGAGCGCGAGCGTCCTGGCAAAGCCGGCGAGGCCGAGCTTGGCCGCGCCGTAATTGGCCTGGCCGAAATTGCCGTAGAGGCCGGTCGAGCTCGCGGTCATCAGGATGCGGCCCCAGGCCTGCTCGCGCATCGTCTCCCAGACCGCGTGCGTGGCATTGGCCGAGCCGACCAGGTGGACGTCCACCACCGCCCTGAAATCCTCCATGGCCATCTTGGCGAAGCTCTTGTCGCGCAGGATGCCGGCATTGTTGATCAGGATGTGGACGCCGCCCCAGGCCTCTTTCGCGCGGGCGACCATCGCCTCCATCTGCGCGAGATCGGTGACGCTGCCGCCGTCGGCCATGGCCTCGCCGCCGGCCGCCTGGATCTCCGCCACCACCCGCGCCGCGGCGTCGCTGTGGCCGGTGCCGTCGCGGCTCCCGCCGAGATCGTTCACCACCACTTTCGCGCCGCGCCGCGCGAGCTCGAGCGCATAGGCCCGGCCGAGCCCGCCGCCAGCGCCGGTCACAATGGCGACGCGATCCCTGAAGCTGATCGTCATAAGCGAAAAATCCCCCAACCGGCTGGCCCGAAAGGGAGCCGGTTAGGGGATTATCGCCGCGCCGGAAAGGGTCGTCGGCGCGAGGACGCTGACGTCAGCGGCGCCGGCGCTCGTAGGTCTGCACGCAATTGTCGGTGACGGTGCGCGTGCAGGCCGGATAGCTGGAGTCCGGCGTGGCCGCCGGCTCGGTGGTCGCGGCGGTATCGGCCGGATCGACCAGCGGGCCGCCCGTGCCGACCATGGTCGACGGCGTGCCGTTATAGCCGGACGGAACCGCGGCCGGATCCGAGATCACGGCGATCCCGCGCGCGTCATGCTCGGGTGCGGCGTTGCTCGGCATGGCGACCGAACCCGTGGACACCGGCGAGGCCGTGGTCATGGTCGTGTCCGCCGGGGGCGGGGCGACGTCGGTTTGCGCAAGCGCGGCGGTCCCGGAGAGGAGCGCAATAGCGATAATGGCGGTCTTCATGATCATTTCTCCCTTGCTACGGCCGGCTTCGCGGCCGGGCCCGGGCCCGCGGCATGAGGGGGCGGGGGCGGGGCGTGCGCGATAAACGCGCAACCGCTTTTTTCTTTCCGGCGGCGAGGTAAATTCGACCGAAAATCCTGGCAAAGACCAGATTTGTCAGCTGCATAGTAAAAGCCCCTTCCCCCGGCACGCGGGGAAAGGGGCTTGAACGGCGGCAGGACGAACGAGGTCAGGCGCGCGGACGGGCCCGCCGCTCGTAGGTCTGCGTGCAATTGTCGGTGACCGTGCGCGAGCAGGGCGGCTTCTCGCCGGTCGAGGGCTGGGTGGCGAAGGCCGCGCGCTGGTCGGTCGTGGGCAAAGCGAGCGGACCCGCGGGCACCGGCGCATTGGTGCCGGCGGGCGCGGTCGCCGGGTCGGACACGACCGGAATGCCGCGGGCGTCGCGCTCGGGCGCGCTGTTGGACGGCGCGACCGGGGTCGGCGGCGAATCCTGGGCGATGGCGGCGCCGGCGGTGAACAAAGCGGCGGCAGCGAAAATGGCCTTCATGAAATCCTCCTCGGTTCCGCCCCGGCAGCCCGGGGGCAGGAAAGGAAAAGCGAGGCCGTCGCGGCCCCGCGGTCACAGGACCTAAACGTGGATCAGGAAATTTGTTTCCGCGCCGGAGGTTTAGTGGCGGCCTTCGGCGTCCAGCGCGTAGCCGGCCGAGCGGACGGTGCGGATGATGTCGGCCTTCTGGCCCGCATTGATCGCCTTGCGCAGGCGGCGGATGTGGACGTCGACCGTCCTGAGCTCGATCTCGCTGTCCTGGCCCCAGACCGAATCGAGCAGGCGCTCGCGGGAGAAGACCCGGCCGGGATGTTCGAGGAAATGGCGGAGCAGCCGGAACTCGGTGGGGCCGAGCGCGACGGGGGCACCGCCGCGCCTGACCTTGTGGTTCGCCACGTCCATCTCGACATCGGCATAGACGAGCTGCTCGCCGGCCAGCGCGGGACGCACCCGGCGCAGCACGGCAGTGGTGCGGGCGACGAGCTCGCGCGGGGAGAAGGGCTTGGTCACATAATCGTCGGCGCCGGTTTCGAAGCCGCGGATGCGGTCGCCTTCCTCGCCGCGCGCGGTGAGCATGATGATGGGCACGTTGGCCGTCTCGGGGATGCGGCGGAGCTGGCGGCAGACCTCGATGCCGGACAGGCTCTCCAGCATCCAGTCGAGGATGACGAGATCGGGCGGGCTCTCGCGCGCCATGATCAGGGCTTCCTCGCCGTCCGGCGTGTGCTCGACCTCGAAATCCTCGCGCTCGAAATGGTAGCTGAGCAGCTCGACGAGCGCCTTGTCGTCCTCGACGACAAGAATGCGTCCCTTAGCGGCCATAGGGATCGTTGCCGATGTCGTCGGCGGCGATGACTGTGGTGTCGGCGCCCTTGGCGCGGTCGCCCAGATGCTGGCCGGTCGCGGCGAAATAGACCATCTCGGCGACGTTGGTCGCATGATCGCCGATCCGCTCGAGATTCCGCGCGACGAAGAGCAGATGCGTCGCCGGCGTGATGTTGTGCGGATGCTCCATCATATGGGTGAGCAGGGCGCGGAAGATGGAATTGTAGAAATCGTCGACGGCGACGTCGCGCTCGCGCACCTGCCGCGCCTTCTCGGCGTCGCGGGCGGCGAAGGCGTCGAGCACGTTGTGCACCATCTCGCCCGCGATCCGCGCCATTTCGGGGAGCAGCGAGATGGGCCGGATGCGGCTGTCCTCGATGCTGGGCACGCGCTTGGCGATATTCTTGGCATAGTCGCCGATCCGCTCGACAACGCTGGCGATCTTGAGCGCGGCGACGACCTCGCGCAGTTCGTCGGGCGTCGGCGAGCGCAAGGCGATGAGCTGCACCGCAGCGCGCTCGATGTCGGTTTCCAGCGCGTCGATCCTGTGGTCGCGTTCGACCACTCTGGCAGCCGCGTCATGATCGCCCCGGACGAGCGCCGCCATCGCCTCGATGATCGCCTGCTCGGCGAGCCCGCCCATTTCGCAAATGGTGCCGCGGAGCGTGTCCAGCTCCTCGTCGAACGCCTTCTCAATCTGGCCCGTTGCCATCGCGGGTCTCCTCAGCCCGGCTCAGTGGGGCGCGGTCATGACTCTTTGATGACAGGCGCAGCGCTGCGAGCTGCTTCCCCAGTCATCCCGGCTTTCGCCGGGATGACTCCTGAGCCTATGCCCGGGGCAGGGACACCGAGACAGTCGTCCCCGCGCCGAGCTCGGACTGGATGTCGAGCCGGCCGCGGTGGCGCAGGACGATATGCTTGACGATGGCGAGGCCGAGCCCGGTGCCGCCGACAGAGCGGCTGCGTCCCGGGTCGACGCGGTAGAAGCGCTCGGTGAGGCGGGGGATGTGAACGGCGGGGATGCCCTCGCCCTGGTCGATCACGCTGATCCGGACGAGATCGCCCGGAACTCCCTCGAGGCGGATGCGGACCGGAGTTCCGGGCCGGCCATATTTCAGCGCGTTGACGAGGAGATTGCTGAGCATCTGGCTGAGCTGGACCTCGTCGCCGCTGACGATCGCCTCGCCCGCCTCATTCTCGATCCGGATCTCGCGGTCCGTGGCGAGCGGGTGGGCCGAGCGCTTCGCATCCTCGATCAGCGGCAGCAACTCGACCCTGTCGCGGGGCACGGCGAAGCGCTCGGCCTCGATGCGGGAGAGCGACATCAGGTCGTCGAGCAGGCTGCGCATGCGCATCGCTTCGCCGAACATGATGCCGACGAAGCGCTGGCGCGTCGCCGCGTCCACGGCCTCCTCGTCCTGCAGGGTTTCGAGGAAACCCAGCAGGGTAGCGAGCGGCGTTCTGAGTTCGTGCGAGGCATTGGCGACGAAATCGACGCGCATCTGCTCAGCCGCGCGCTGCTGGCTCTGGTCGGCGAGGCGGACGAGGCGGCTGCCGTCCGGCAGCGGCGCGATGACCAGCTCCCAGGGCCGGCCGAGCTCGCCGAGCCCGACCAATTCGATTCGCACCGGCCCTTCCCCGCTCTCGCCCTCGCCGGTCAGGTGCGGGGCGGCGGCCGGGTGGCGGATGGCGAGGCGGACGTCCGAGCCCTCGATATGGGAGCCGAGCAAGGCCTGCGCCGCGGCATTGGCGATGGCGACGCGGCGGTCGCGAACCAGTAGCAAGGGCTCCTCGAACGCGGCGAACAAATCGGTCGCCCCGAGCGCCTCGATTGTCTGGTCCTCGTCCATCCCGGTCATCGTTTCCCTGCACAACGTCCCAAGCCGGGACGGCCTCGCCGATCCGCTCGCCTTCGGGGCGCTTTACCCTTAATAAAGAGCGGGCGTGTATCGGAAATTTCCATGAGCGGCACTGACGAACAGGCGAGCGGCGGACAAGAGGCTGGCGAGAATGGCTTCGCGCCGAGCCGGCGGACCCTGCTCGTGCTCGGCGCCGCGGCAGCCTCGACGGTCGTCACCGTGCGGCCGGCGCTCGCCCAGACCGCGGGCTCGGTCCTGAACTGCGAGATTCCGGTGCCCGGGCCGCAGGCCGGCGGCCAGTATATCGCGACCGACGGCAGCCTCGTCGCCCCCGGCACGACCGGCGCCGCGCCGCCGCTGGCGCGGCCGCTGCGTGGCGAGGAGGTGAAGGCGCTGCTGCGCACCGGCACCGTTCCCGCCGGCACCGATCCGACCTCCGCTCAGGCCTATGCCAATTATATCAGGCGCCTGCAGGCGGGGATGAGCGGTTTCACCTGCTACGCCTCGCTGCAGATGCCGCGTTAAGCTGCTGGAAGGCGCCGGCATGGCCGGTCCTATCTACATCGCAGACAAGGGCCACGACATGGTGGCCGTCCCGCTGGACGGGCTCAGCCTCGTCTATCACGCGCCGTCGGGCGCCACCCATATTGTCGCGCCGCCCGCGCCCGAGATCCTGGCGGCTTTGGCGCAGGGGCCTGCGGACGCCGCCGAGCTGCTCCGCCGGCTGCGCGAGAAATATGAGTTTGACGGCGAGGAGGTGATCCACGTCCGCCTCGGCGAGCTCGAGGAGGCCGGGCTGGTGCGCCGGGCATGAGGCACGCGCTCAGCCTCCAGATCGGCCCGGTCGCGTTCCGGATCGGCTCGGCGTGGAAGGCGCCGCTCGACGCGCTGGCCAAGCTCTACGCGCCCTATCCGAAGCCCGCCGACGGGCTTGCCGACTTCACCGTCCGGCTCGAGCCTGAAAAGCTCTGGCGGCGCTGGCTGCGGCCGTCCGTGGCGATCCGCGGCGACTATGTCCTGCCCGACGCCGCGCCGCTCTCGCTCGCCCACGGCCTGCTCGCCGCCGAGATGGGCATGAACCTGCAGATGGCGCTGGGGCAGAAGAACTATCTGCTGCTGCACGCGGCGACCGTGGAGCGCGACGGCCGGGCGCTGATCCTGACCGGCGAATCAGGGGCCGGGAAGTCCACGCTGGCAGCCCTGCTCGGCGAGCGCGGCTGGCGGCTGATGGGCGACGAATTCGCCCTGCTCGACATGGCGACGGGCGCGCTGATGCCCTTCCCGCGCGCGGTGAGCCTCAAGAACGGCGCCATCCGGGTGATGGAAAATGAGGTCCCGGCCGAAAGGTTCGGGCCGCGGCTGGAGGATACGCCCAAGGGCGCGATCCGGCATCTGCGCCCCAACGCGACGGCGATCGCCCGGATGCAGGAAGGGGCGATGCCGTCGCTGATCCTCTTCCCGCGCTTCGGCCCGGCGGCTGACGTGCGCGGCGTCGGCCAGGCGGAGGTGTTCATGCGCCTCACCCAGGCCTCGACCAATTATGTCTCGCTCGGCCGGCGCGGCTTCGATGCCCTGACCCGGCTGGTCCGGACCAATCCGGCGCTGGCGATCGACTATCCCGACGCGGACACGGCCGTCGGCCTGGTCGAGGATTTCTGGCGGGAGCGGGCGGCATGAACGCGATGCTCCTCGTCCGGGCCTTGCGCGACCCTGCGAGCCTCGGCCCCGACACCGACTGGACCGGGCTGATCAGCGCCGCCCGCGCCGAGCAATTGTCCTTCAGCCTCGCCGTCCGGATGGAGGGGCGGGACGTCCCGGCGCGGATCGCGGCGATCTTCGAATCCGCGCGCCGCGACGCCGCTTATGCCCGCACCCAGGCGCTCTGGGAGGCGGAGATGGCGCGCCGGGCACTGGCGCCTCTCGGCGTGCCCGTCGTCCTGCTGAAGGGCACCGCCTTCCACGCCGCAGGGCTCGACGCCTGCCGGGGCCGGAGCGTCGGCGACCTCGACATATTGGTGCCGCGCACGGCGATCGAGCGGGTCGAAGAGGCGCTCATCGCCGCGGGCTGGGAACGGCTGAAGCCGGCCGAGGGCTATGACGATCTCTATTACCGCCGCTGGATGCACGAGCTGCCGCCGCTGATCCACCGGACGCGCGACCGGATGATCGACGTCCACCATACCATCCTGCCGCCCACCGCCCGGCCGACGCCGGATGCGGACGCGCTGATCGCGGACAGCGTCGCCCTCGAGAGCGGCCTGCGCATCCTCAATCCCTCCGACATGATCGTCCACGCCGCCGCCCATCTGATCGCCGACGGCGATCTGGCCGGCGGGCTCCGCAATCTCTGGGACATCGACCGGCTGCTCCGCGAGTTCGAGGCCGCGGATCCGGACTTCTGGACGAAGCTGGACGGGCGCGCCAGGCGTCATCAGCTGGGCGGCGCCGTCCGCCGGGCGGTCCGGCTGGCGCACCAGCTCTATGCGACGCCGGTTCCGGCCGGCTGGCGCGGCCGGCGCCCGGCCGACGGCTTGTTTCGGGCACGTCTCGTCGCACGCAATGCCTGGGGGCAGGAGCGGCGCAAGGGGCTGCGTTTCCTCTTCTACGTGAGGGGGCACTGGCTGCGCATGCCGCCCTTGATGCTCGCCCGGCACCTCTGGACCAAGGCGCGGAGCAAGGGAGCCTAATTCCTCCGGCTTCGTTACGGGTCAGACCACCCGAATCGGAGACAGGGCGATGAAGTTCCATCCGATGGCCCATGGCGTCGCGCTCGCGGCGCTGTTCCTCGTTGGCGGCTGCGGGGCAGACCCCACCGGCGACCGCGCCGGGCCCAGCAGCGGTCCCGAGCTGGCCAAGGCCGAGATCGCGCGGCCGCCCGCCGTTTCCGAGGAGGCGAATGCGGCCGAGGCCGAGCCGCTCAACGATGCCGGCGAGATCGCCTCGGAGATCGAGAGCAACACCCTGATCGGACGCGTGCCCGTGGACGGCGGCCTGGCCTGGCTGCAGGACGGCCAGGTCGTCCGCACCGCCTCGCAGGACGGCCGGCGGATCGCCTATTTCCATCCGGGCGAGAACCGGCCCTTCCTGGTCCAGCGCGGCGAACGCGCCTTCGCCTATCGCGACGGCCGGCCGCAGCTCGCCTATGACGATGACGGGCGCCCGGCCCGGATCTCTCCCGCCGCCAGCGCGGAGGCGGAGCGGCTCGCCGCCGAATCCCTGCGCGAGCGCGCCGCCGCGGAGCAGGACCTGCCCGGAGAGGGCGACGACTAAATCTAGGGGATGCTTCTCTCGGCCGCGCGGCGGGCGCGGCGCTCGGCGTACCATTGCCGGATCATCGCGGCGTTGCAGCCGGTGAAGCCGTAGGAGCCCACCACCGAGCAGCTGTTCGGACGCCCGACCCGGCCTTCCTCCTCAAGCCCCTCGACGCGCGAGGCCCAGCTGGTCTCGGTCGGCTGCCGCTCGCGGATCCGGCGGGGGATGCGGTAGCGCTCCTCCTCCGGGCGGCGGGCGCAGACCACGACTTCATTGTCGGCGCCCGAGCTGGGGCAGGGATCATTGCCGTAGATGACGAGCGTCGACTGGCGCTCGGGCGGGGCGGCGGCCTGGGCGGCGGCGGGGAAAGCCGCGGCGAGGCTCAGCAGGGCGGCAAGCCGGAGAGGGGAACACGCCAAATCAAATCCCTTTCACGCGTCGCCCCTGTCGTTCTAGATGTAGGGGGAAGTCGTTACGGTGCAAGCCTGTTTCGAGCCTCTTGAAGAACGCCGGATCAGGCAGGGAGTTGCGGAAATGCGGAAGTCCATAGCGTGTATTTGCGGTCTGCTGGTCGTCGGGAGCGCCGCGGCGGCGCAGCCGCCGGCGCCGCCGGCCGGGCCGCCGGTGATCGTTTTCATCAGCCCGATGGGCGAGCCCTTCCGCCGCGCCGACGGCCCGGGCGAGCCGATCGAGCGCTGGTTCAACGGCGCCGACACCGATCGCGACGGCGGCGTCACCGTCACCGAGTTCCAGGCCGACGCGGCGCGCTTCTACGTGACCCTGGACGTCAACCGCGACGGCGAGATCGCACCCGACGAGATGAGCCGCTACGAAACGCAGATCGCGCCCGAGGTCCAGTCGGGCATGCGGCTGACCTATCAGCTGGACAGGAACGGGCGGCCGATCCAGCCGCGGCGCCAGCGGCCGGGCCTCGGGCCCTACGGCATGGGCACGCAGGCTTTGCTCACCATTCCGCAGCCGGTCATTTCCGCCGACGCCGATTTCAACCGCGGCGTCTCCCCGGCCGAGTTCCGCCACACGGCCGGGCAGCGCTTCCTGCTGATCGACCGCAATCATGACGGCCGCCTCACCCGCGACGAGCTCGCCCCGCCACCCGAAGAGGATCGCCGGCGTCGCTAGAGACTGCGCAGGGCGGGAATAAGCGCGTCGTAGGAGTCGATCACCGCGTCGGCGCCGAGCGCCTCGACCGGGCGGTCGCGGAAGCCGAAGCCGACGGCGACGAACTTCGTGCCAGCCGCCCGCGCCGTCCGGGCATCGATCATCGAATCGCCGACCAGGACGGTGCGGCCGCCGCCGGCCAGCCGGATCGTCTCGCGCAGGGTGCTGGCATCGGGCTTGAACACGGGAAGGGTGTCGCCGCAGACGATTGCCGCGAAGCGGTCGGTCCAGCCGAGTGCGTCGAGCAGCAGGCCGGTCATCCGCACCGACTTGTTGGTGCAGACCGCGAGGCGGACGCGGAGGGCGGCGAGTTCGTCCATCGCCTGCTCGACGCCCGGGAAGGGGACGGTGCCGTCGCAGATATGGGCGGCATAATGATCGAGATAGAGCGGGTGGGCCTCGTCGAGCAGCTTTTCGGTCGAGCCACCGGTCGCCGTCAGCACCCGGCGCAGCAGGTTGCGCGCGCCGTCCCCGATAAGCGGCCTGATCTCCGCTTCCGTCAGCGGCGCGCGCCCGAGATCGGCGAGCATCCGGTTGATGCCGCCGGCAATGTCCGGGGCGGTGTCGGCGAGCGTGCCGTCCAGGTCGAAGGCGACGATGTCGAAGGGGAAAGCGGGCATCCGCAGGTCCGCTAAGGGCCGCTATGGAAATGGCAAGCTTTCCGTGGCATCTGCCGCGCCATGACGAGGCCCGTTGCCGCCATCATCCTCGCCGCCGGCAAGGGCACGCGGATGAAGTCCGATCTGCACAAGGTGCTGCACCCGATTGCGGGGCGGCCCATGCTTGCGCACCTGCTCGCCAGCGTCGCGGAATTGCAGCCGGCCAGGCTGGTGGTCGTGGTCGGCGACAAGGCCGACCAGGTCGAGCCGCTGGTGCGGGAACATGGCGGCGTGATCGCGCTGCAGGACCCGCAGCACGGCACCGGCCATGCGGTGCGGCAGGCCGAAGGCGCGCTCGCCGGCTTCGACGGCGACGTGCTGATCCTGTTCGGCGACGTGCCCTTCGTGCGCACAGAGACGATGCGGCGGATGCTGGACCGGCTGGCCGGGGCCGGGGGCGCGGTGGTCGCGGCCTTCCGGCCGGACGATCCCAAACATTATGGCCGCATCCTCGCCGAGGGCGACGGCACGATCCGCAAGATGGTCGAATATAAGGATGCGAGCGAGCCGGAGCGGGCGATCGCCCTCTGCAATTCGGGGCTTATGGCGGTGCGCGCCGCCGAGCTCTGGCCGCTGCTCGCACGGGTCGGCAACGACAATGCCGCGGGCGAATATTATCTGCCCGACATCGTGATGATCGCCGCCGGCGACGGCCGCGCCTCGGTCGCGGTCGAGGTCGAGGCCGAAGAGGTGGACGGCGTGAACAGCCGCGCCGACCTCGCCGCGGTGGAGGCCGCCTGGCAGCAGCGCCGCCGCGCCGCGGCGATGGCGGACGGGGCGACCTTGGTCGCGCCGGAGACGGTCTGGTTCAGCCACGACACGAAGATTGGCCGCGATGTGCTTGTCGAGCCGAACGTTTTCTTCGGGCCCGGCGTGATGATCGGCGACCAGGTGAAGATCCGCGCTTTCTCGCATATCGAAGGCTCCATGATCGCAACCGGGGCGGAGGTCGGGCCCTATGCGCGGCTGCGCCCTGGCGCAGAGATCGGCGAGAATGCCAGGGTCGGGAATTTCGTCGAGGTGAAGAAGGCACGGCTCGGGCCGGGCGCCAAGGCCAGTCACCTGACCTATCTTGGCGACGCCGAGGTGGGCGCCGGCGCGAATATCGGCGCCGGCACGATCACCTGCAATTATGACGGGTATTTCAAATACCGGACGGTGATCGGCGAGGGCGCGTTCATCGGCTCGAACAGCGCGCTGGTGGCGCCGGTAACGATCGGCAGGGGCGCGCTCGTCGCCGCCGGCTCGGTGATCACCCGCGACGTCGCCGAGGATGCGGTGGCGCTGGCCCGGGGCGAGCAGTCCGAGAAACCGGGCCGCGCCGCGAAATTCCGCGAAACGATGTCAGCAAGGAAGAAGAACAAATAATGTGCGGAATCATCGGGATCGTCGGCAGGGAGGACGTCGCCGGGCGGCTGCTCGACGGGCTGAAAAGGCTCGAATATCGCGGCTATGACTCGGCGGGCATCGCCACCCTGGACGACGGCCGCATCGACCGGCGCCGGGCCGAGGGCAAGCTCGGCAATCTCGCCAGGATCCTGCAGGACCAGCCGCTCGCCGGCACCACCGGCATCGCCCATACGCGCTGGGCAACGCACGGCGCGCCGACCGTGGACAATGCCCATCCGCACATCGTCGGCGACGTCTCCATCGTCCACAACGGCATCATCGAGAATTTCAAGCCGCTGCGCGACGAGCTGGTCGCGGACGGACGCACCTTTTCCAGCCAGACCGACACCGAGGTCGTCGCCCATCTCGTCGCGCGCGAGCTGGAATGGGGCAAGAGCCCGCGCGACGCCGTCGCCGCGGTGCTGCCGCGCCTGCACGGCGCCTTCGCCATCGCCTTCCTGTTCCGCAGCGACCCGGACCTGCTGATCGCCGCCCGGCTCGGTGCGCCGCTCACCGTCGGCTATGGCGAGGGCGAGAATTATATCGGCTCGGACGCGATCGGCCTCGCGCCGCTCACCCAGCGCATCGCCTATCTGGAGGAGGGCGACTGGGCCTGCGTCAGCCGCGGCACGGTCGAGATTTACGACCGCGACAACGAGCGGGTCGAGCGCGAGATCGTCAACAGCGGCGCCTCCGGCCAGCTGATCGACAAGGGCAATCACCGCCACTTCATGCAGAAGGAGATTTACGAGCAGCCGGTGGTGGTCGCGCAGACGCTCGGCTCCTACATCCGGCCCCTCGAGGAGCAGGTGGCGCTCCCGGACATGGACTTCGACCTCAAGAGCATCGAGCGGGTGGCGATCGTCGCCTGCGGCACCGCCTCCTATGTCGGGATGATCGGCAAATACTGGATCGAGCGCTTTGCCCGCGTGCCGGTCGAGGTCGATGTCGCCTCCGAGTTCCGCTACCGCGACCCGGTCCTGCTCCCGAATACATTGGGCGTCGTCGTCTCCCAGTCCGGCGAGACCGCCGACACATTGGCCGCGCTCCGGCACATGAAGGAGCATGGCGTCACCACCGCCGGAATCATCAACGTGCCGACCAGCTCGATGGCGCGCGAGGTGGACCTGCTCCTTCCCACCCATGCCGGGCCGGAAATCGGGGTCGCCTCAACCAAGGCTTTCACCTGCCAGCTGGCGGTGATGGCGGCGCTCGCCGTCAACCTCGCCCGCGCCAAGGGCCGGCTCGATGAGGCCGAGGAACGCGAGATCGTCCGGCATCTGGTGGAGGCCCCGGCCGCGATCAACGCCGCGCTCGACCATGACGCCGAGATCGAGGCGATGGCGCCGAAGATCGCCGGCGCCCGCGACGTCCTCTATCTCGGCCGCGGCCCCGATTATCCGCTGGCGCTGGAAGGCGCGCTGAAGCTGAAGGAGATCAGCTACATCCATGCCGAAGGCTATGCCTCCGGGGAGATGAAACACGGGCCGATCGCCTTGATCGACGACGCCGTGCCGCTGATCGTGCTGGCGCCGTCCGGGCCCCTGTTCGACAAGACCGTCTCCAACATGCAGGAGGCGATGGCGCGGGGCGCACAGGTCGTGCTGATCTCCGACGCCGACGGGATCGCCTTGGCCGGAGAGGGCGCGATCGCGACCATCGAGATGCCCAAGGTGCATCCCCTGATCGCGCCGCTCGTCTATGCGGTGCCGGTGCAGCTGCTCGCCTACCACGTGGCGGTGGCGAAGGGGACGGACGTGGACCAGCCACGCAACCTGGCGAAGAGCGTGACGGTAGAGTGACCGCTATGGACTACGTCATCTGGTTCCTCGCTGCATTCATCCTGATCGGCGCGTTCGTCTGGTTCATGGCCCGCCATGCCGAGCGCTACAAGCGCCGCTCCGGCCGCCGCAAGGGCTACGAGCCGCCGGAAGGCCCCAGCTACTTCGACAACCATGTCGGGTCGGATGGCGGCAGCAGCGACTAGTCCTGCGCCGGCGAGAGCCGGCTGGCGCACCCAAGAGGATTCGAACCTCTGACCTCTGCCTTCGGAGGGCAGCGCTCTATCCAGCTGAGCTATGGGTGCATCGCCTGAAGGCGGGGCCTTAGCAAAGGCCGCCGCCGCCTGCCAGCCCCCTTTCTCCCCGCGCCTGCCTAGCGCCGGCCGATCGCCGCGTAGGTGAGCGTCAGCGCGCGCGAGCCGGCCTGGCAGCGCACGGTGACGCTGATCGTCATCCCCTCGCGCGCCCGGTCGGTGACCGTGCTGTTGTAGGTCAGGCTCTGCCCCGGCTGCGACAGCATGCCGCTCTGCCCGATGATCACCGCATAGCGGTCGTTGGAGAAGGGCGTCTGGAAGCGGATCGGGAAGGTGTAGGTCGTGGAGTAATTGGGCTGGGCGCGCGGGCAGGGCACGGTGTCCTGGATCGTGACCTCGCCATAGGCCGCCTGGTCGGCGGTGACGGTACGGTCGGCGTCCCGCGCCGGCTGCGCGGCGGCGGTGGAAGCGGCGAGAAGCAGAACCGGAAGCGCGAGATATTTCATGGCCATATCCCCCTGTTGCCAGAAGCGCAGAGGCTATCGTTACGCGTCCGGCGCGGTCAAGACGCCCCGGCGGGAGGTGTTACAGCTCTGGTGTCCGGTTTTCTGAACGCGCTCGTTCGGTGTCCAGCTCCTGTTGCTGCTCCTGCATCCGCCGAGCGTTGCTTTCAATTGCGTTCAAAGCTGTGACCGCGGCCCGCTGGTCAATTACGCGCAATTTGAATTCTCCCACCAAGTTGGGATTGGAGCGGGCCGGGGAGGTGTGGAACAGCACCGTCATGCCACATCCTTCACTGATCTGATTAATGCCTCCGTGAGCGCCATCGAGTTGTGGACCGGTGCAGCTGCTAAGCTCAAAGCTGTCAGGCGCCAGTTGCTGTCCTTCCGGGCTGAAAGCGGCGGCGAGGATTTGATATCCCGGAGCGGTGGTCCGTGGGGAAAGGGCGCCATATTTCGCGCGAATCGACTGGGTCAGCTGGTCGGTGGCAGGCTCGGACCCGGTGGGAAAGCGAACCCTGCGTGCCAGTCCTACCACGCGTTCCTGTCCGGGCATTCCCGCAAGATAGACCAGCACCTGCTCATCATCTCCCCGAGATGCGCGTAGCAACCCTCGAGGCGCGGGTCCGTTTGCGGTTCTCGCGGTGCTGAACCCCCCCGACGTAAACTCGACAGTATAATTGCCTTCGGCGCAGGACAGCACCCGATGGGCATCATCGGCCGACATCCCGAGATCCACTCCCAGAATGTCGTTTTGCGGATTCTGATCCGCCCGTGCGACGCGGGAGCAATCCCGAGCAGCGCTGCCTGCGTTACTCGACTGTTCCGGTCCACGGTGAACCTCAGCCAGATTGTTGTTCGTAGCTTGCCCGCCACATCCCCACAGGCCAAACGCCGAGAATGCGCAGATCAACCTCGCCTTGTTCATCCTGTTTCCCCCGCATGCTTCTGAAATGTCTTCATGTTGGCGGCATAGTTTTTGGGACGTACCGGCATAAATCTGCGACAACACATCGCCAGCACTCCGGCCGCCTGGCCTTGCATACATAACGGCCGTGCAGGATCAACAGATGATGCGCCGTTACCCGGTACGGCGCCGGCGTCTGTCGCTCGAGGATCGTTTCCACCTTTTCGACCGTCGGCCCCGGCGCGAGGCCCGTACGGTTGGAAACGCGAAAGACATGCGTGTCGACCGCGAAAGTCTCCTCGCCGAAGGCGACGTTCAGCACCACGTTGGCGGTCTTGCGGCCGACCCCCGGCAGCGATTGGAGCGCGTCGCGATTCCGCGGCACCTCGCCGCCAAATTTGTCGACAAGCACCCGGGAGAGGGCGATGACGTTCTTCGCCTTCATGTTGAAGAGGCCGATCGTCCTGATGTGATGCTTGAGGCCATCCTCGCCGAGCGCGAGCATCTGCTGCGGGGTGGCGACCTCCCGGAACAGGTGCCTGGTGGCGCGGTTCACGCCGGCGTCGGTGGCCTGGGCGGAGAGGACGACCGCGACGAGCAGCTGATAGGTGTTGCCCGCTTCCAGCTCGGTTTCCGGACGGGGGTTGCGTTCCGAGAGGCGGCGGTAGAATTCGGCGATGTCCGCTTTCCTCATGCCACCGTGTCCAAAGCGCGGCCGAGCCGGTCCAGCCCGCCCTGGACCATCTCCGTCGGCCCGCCGACGCCGAGGCGGAAATGGTCGGCGAGGCCGAAGAAGCGGCCGGGGACGATCGAGGTGTCATGGTCTGCGCGCAGGCGCAGGTTGAGCGCGTCGACGTCGCCACGCTTCAGGCGCGGGAAGCAGGTGACATTGTGGACCATCGGCGCGACCTCCAGCTCGTCGCGGCCGGCGAAGAAGGCGTTGGCGAGGGCGCGGTTGCGGGCGAGCAGGGCAGGAGTCTCGCCGGCCACCTCGTCGAGCCGCTGCAGCGCCATGAGCGAGAGGCGCTCGGAGGCATGGCCCTGGGCGACGCCGAACAGCTCGTTGAGCCGCCAGAGCCGCTCGGCCAGCACGGGCTCGGCCAGGATCCAGCCGCAGCGCAGGCCGGACAGGCCGTAGACCTTGGTCAGACTGGAGGTGCAGACGAAGGCGTCGCCGAGCGAGGCGGCGGTCCGCTCGCCCGGCGCCGCATCCAGATAGACCTCGTCGACCAGCACGCGAACGCCCAGCGCGCCGATCGCCCGCATCGTCTCCGTGTCAGCGAGGCTGCCGGTCGGGTTGTGCAGGTTGGTGAGGATTATGAGCTTCGTGCGCGGCGTAAGCGCCGCCTTCACCGCGTCGGGGTCGAGCGCGAAGACCGGGCCGCGGCGGGCGAAATGCCGGACCTCGGCGCCGAGGAAGCGGGCCGCGGCGACCAGCGGCTCGTAGACGGGATGCTCGGCCAGCACCTCGTCGCCGGGCGCGATCAGGCCGGCCATGGCGAGCATGTTCGCCATCGAGGTGCCGTCGGCCATGACCACGCGGTCAGCCGTTACTCCCGTCCTGCGCGCGATCGCCTCGCGCAGCGGCGGGTAGCGGTAGCGGCTGGCGCCGTCGAGCTCGAGCGCGGCGGGGTCGATCGCCCATTGGCTCATCGCGAAATGCGGCACCTCGCTCGAGGCGAGATGGTAGCGGACCGGCGCCTGGTTCTTCGCCCAGTACATGTAATCGGAGTGGAGGACACGCCCGCTCATCGCCGCGATCGCCAGTAGAGGAAGGCGGGGATGCCGGCGAGCAGGATGCCGAAGCCGATCGCGCTGTTGCCGGGGCTGCTGGCGACCGTCGCGACCACGATCGCGGCGCAGGCGAGGACGAAGAGGCCGGTGGTGAGCGGATGGCCGGGCGCGCGGAAGCCGTCGGCGCCGTCCGCGTCGCGCCGGCGGAAGACGAACAAGGCTGCGCCGGTCAAAGCGAACCAGATGAAGTCGACGGAGACGACATAGGAGAGGATCTTCTCGTAGCTGCCGGAGAGGGCGATGGCGATCGCCGCCACGCCCTGCAGCAGGATCGCGAAGACCGGCACGCGGGTGGTCTCGCTGACCTCGCCGATCTTGCGGAAGAAGAGCCGGTCCTCCGCCATCGCGAAATAGACGCGCGGCGCGGTCAGCATGGATTGGCTGAGGAAGCCCAGGGTCGAGATGGCGATGCCGAGCCCGATCAGGGTCGCGCCCGTGGAGCCCAGAGCGCGCTGCATCACGTCGCTCGCCGGCGTGTTGGTGCCGGCGAGCCCCTGCGGCCCGAGGACAAAGACGCAGGTCAAAGCGACCAGCGTGTAGAGCAGGACGACGCCGGTCACGCCGAGCAGGAGTCCCCGCGCCAGATCGCGCCGCGGATCGCGCATCTCGCCGGCGACGAAGCTGGAGGTCTGCCAGCCGCCATAAGCGAACATGACCGGGGTGAGCGCGGCGAGCAGGCCGATCCCGGTGGCCGGTGCCGCGGCCTGGACGGGAGCCGGGCTGGGTCCCGCCAGCAGCAGGCCGCAGATCACCAAAGCGGCGATGGCGAGGATCTTCAGCACCATCAGGACGCTCTGCACATTGCTTCCCGCCTTCACCCCCCAGCAGTTGATCGCGGTCAGCAAGGCGAGCACCGCCGCCGCGACCGCGCCGTCCGGCACGGCGACCCCGGTCAGCGCGCGGAAATAGAAAGCGAAGGTGATCGCCACCGCCGCCATCCCGCCCGACTGGATGACGAGCAGCAGCGACCAGCCGTAGAGGAAGGCGGGGAGCGGCCCCCAGGCGTCGCGCAGATAGGCATATTGGCCGCCCACCTCCGGCCGCCGCGCCGCGAGCTCCGCATAGACGAACGCCCCGGCAATCGCGATCGCGCCGCCGATCAGCCAGACGCCCACCATCAGCAGCGGCGTCGGCACCTGCGCGGCCACCTTGGCCGGATTGACGAAGATGCCCGAGCCGATGATCCCGCCCATGACCAGCATGGTCGCGTCGAACAGGCCGAGCTGCCGGCGAAGCTGGGGTTGCGTTTCAGTCGTCATTGCGAGCGTAGCGAAGCAAACCAGAGCGGGCGTTCAGGCAGGCTGGGTTGCTTCGTCGCTTCGCTCCTCGCAATGACGGGACGGGACGCCACGGCGCTACAGCCCCAGCACGTCCTGCATCGTGTAGCGGCCGGGCTGCTGGTGGTGCAGCCAGATCGCCGCCTCGACCGCGCCCCTGGCGAAGATCGCCCGGCTTTCGGCGCGGTGGCCGAGCTCGATCCGCTCGCCCTCCCCGGCGAAGACGACCAGATGATCGCCCGTCACCGAGCCGCCGCGCAGCGAGGCGTAATAGACGCCGCCCTCCTCTCGCTTGCCGGACCGGTCGAAGCGGTTCAGCTCGGTGGTCGACGGGGCGCCGCGCCCCTTGTTGGCCGAGGCGCCGAGCAGCAGCGCCGTGCCCGAGGGCGCGTCGAGCTTGTGGCGATGGTGCATCTCGACGATCTCGATGTCCCAGTCCTGGCCCAGCCGCCGCGCCGCCTGCTCGACCAGCCCGCCCAGCAGGTTGATGCCGATCGAGGTGTTGGCGGTCTGGACGATCGGGATGACGGCCGCTGCGGTGTCGATCGCCTGATGGTGCGCCGGCGTCAGGCCGGTGGTGCCGATCACGATCGGCGTGCCCGCGTCGACGGCGGCGGCGAGATGCGCGGCGAGCGCCTCGGGCGCGGTGAAATCGACCAGCACGTCGCTCGCCGCGGCAAGGGCGGCAAGCGCATCCTGCCCGCCGCCGCGGTCGACGCCGCCGGCGATGCTCGCGCCCGCACCGGCCGCGGCATCGGCGATCGCACGGCCCATCCGCCCGTTCGCGCCCAGGATGCCGATGCCCGTCATGCCCGCTTCATGGGCGAGCCGCGTCCGTGCCGCAAGCGGAACAGCGCGCGGGCCGTGCGCGTTGGGCGTGCAATCAGGGATGAGGAGAGCTCAAATGGCTGAACGTGAACGGGAAGTGATCGTCACCGGTGACGGCGGCGGTGGCAGCGGCGCCGGCATGCTGATTGGCGTGATCCTCGTGCTCGCCGTGCTTGCGGTGCTGTTCTTCGTGTTCAAGGACAATATCTTCGGCAGCGGCACCACCGACATCAATGCCGACGTGAAGATCGACGCGCCGGCCGCGCCATCGAAATAGAGCTAGCCGCCCTGTAGATGGCGGAGCCAGCGCTGCCGCGCCCACTCGTTGAGCAGGGCGTCGGCGGCGCTTTTTTCGGCGCTGCCCGGCGCCAGCTCCGCATAGCGCAGGCTGCGCCCGCCGGCGGAATCGATCAGGGTCTCCTGCAGGAAATCGAAGACGAACCGGCGCCCCTGCGCGTCGACCATGCCGATCGCGCCGGGCCGGTCGAGGCTGCCGAGGAACTGGAAGACGGGGCGGCCCGACGGCTCGGCGACGGACGCCCCGGCCGCGCGCAGGATGAGCGCGCGCATGTCGTCCAGGCCGATGACCGGCGGCATGGCGACGCCCGGGCGGCTCAGGATGAAGGGGATGCGGGTCTGCTGGTCGTTCAGCATGTGGCCGTGGCCGAGGAAGCCGTCGTCGAACAGCGACTCGCCATGGTCGGCGGTCACGACGACGATTGTGTTCTCCAGCACGCCGAGCCGCCGCAGCCGCTCGAGCAATGCCCCGATCAGCCGGTCATTATAGGCGATCGCGTTCCAGTAGGTCTGCGCCACGCGGTCGCGGTTGCCGATGGCGATGTCGGCGCGCGCGATCGGCTCGCCCGGCAGCACCCGGTCCATGCCCGGATTGAAATAGGGGAAATGGGCCGACTGGAAGTTCAGGTAAACAAAGTGCGGCCGCTGCCAGGCCTGCGGGTTGCCGAGCCGGCGGTCGAACTCGCGCAGCAGCACCTTGCCGTCGACATTGACCGAGCCCTGCGCGGCGAAGGCGCCCGAGCGCTGGTCCTTCAGCATCGTGCCGTCGACGAAGACCTGGCCGCGGCGCAGGCCGACCAGGTTCGCAGTGTCGCCGAAATCCTCGGCCTGGCCGGAGAAGGTCGCGACCTGATAGCCATTGGTGAGGAAGTCGCGGACCAGCGACTGGCGGTCGTCGCGCGGCGCCAGCGTGCCGGTGAACAGGCTCTGCAGTGATTCGGTGGTGAAGCCGACATGGCTGTAGGCCCGCGGCGCCACGCTGCCATGGGCCGCCAGAGCGTCGAGCACCGGCGTCACCGCGCGGCCGTCCACGCGCCGCCCGATCGCGTCGGCCCGGGTGCTTTCGAGCACGATCAGGATGACGTTCGGCCGATTGCCGGCGGGGATGACCGGCGCCGGCGCCGCGGCCTGGCTGCCCGAGAAGCTGAAATCGCCGGCCAGCCCGTCCTGGTCGATCCCGTCATTGGGGAAGTCGAGCGCATAGGGATGGCGGCTGCCGTCGAACGGCTGGCGGTCGAGGGGGAAGGAGTAGAAGCTGTAGCCGTCCCGGTCGAAATCGGTCGCCTGCTCCAGCACGAAGCCGATCGCCGTCACGGCGTTGAAGCGGGTGAGCGCGGCGCGGCTGTCGTCGACCCGGTTGACGGCGAACAGCATGAGGGGCGTCGCCGCCATGAGGGCGAGCCACTGCCGCCGGCTCAGACGCCAGTAATCGGGAAAGGGCACGGCCTCCCGCCAGCGCCTGCGGAAGAAGAAGCGGACGGCCGCATAGAAGAGCAAGGCGAAGCCGCCCCCGATCAGCATCAGCCCCGCCTCGCTCAGCGAGTAGAGCAGGGCGTCGGTCAGGCTGCCGCCGCCCAGGTTGCGGATGATCTGGAAGCTCATCGCGTCGGAGAAGAAAGCGAGCGCCTGATATTTTCCGATCAGGGCCGCGAGCGCGCCGCCGCCGACGAAGAAGAGAAAGTTGAAATGGAAGAGCGGGCTGTCCGGCCGCTTGCGGTGAAGGCGGCGGAGCAGACGGTAGAGCAGGAGGAAGACGACGGCCTGGCAGAGCAGGAGCCCGCCCAGGAACGCGCCGATCTCCAGCGGGCTGTCCAGCGTCCGCGGCTGGCCGAAGCCGCCGCCGAAGATCGCATATTTGCGCTCGGCCAGCAGCAATTCGGCGACCAGGGTGAGGAGGATCGTGGCGGGCAGGGTGAAGCGCGCCGCGGCGGCCCAGTTGACGCGCAGCTTCCTCTTCTCGGGCAGGGCGGCGAGCTCGGCCGACATGCCGTGGTCAATAGGACGGCCATGTTAAAATCGGGTGTGCGGCGCGCTCAGCTGCGCAGCAGGCCCCAGCCCAGGCAGAGCCAGCCGCCGATCATCAGCCCGCCGCCCCAGGGCGTCACCATGCCGAGCCAGCGCATCTGGGTCAGCGCCATCACGTAGAGCGAGCCGGCGAAGATCAGGGTGCCAAGCGTCAGCAGCCAGACGGCGAGCCGCGTCCCCGGCAGCCGCGCGGCGCCGATCGCAACAAGGCCGATGGCGTGCCACATCTGATACTGGACGCCCGTCTGCCACCAGCCCATCGCCTCCGGGGTCAGCGCAGTGCGCAGCCCGTGCGTGCCGAACGCGCCGAGCATCACGCCCAGGGCGGCGAGCAGGGTGCCGGCGAGGAGGGGGAGGCGTTCGGTGGAGGACATGGTTCGGGCTTACCAGCCCGCACCGCCATGCTGAACTTGTTTTAGCATCCAGGGTGACACCGGCACTGAGCAAAAGGGCGGGCACCGAGCCTCGCCCGACCCTGAAACGAGTTCAGGGTGACGATCTGCGGTTCTTCCGAAGGCTTCGGCAAACGCGTCGTTAACCATATCCTGCCAGAACGGACCCATGCAGGGGGCTGACATCATGAGCGAGGAGATCGCCGCGGCGCGCGCCGGGCTGCACGAGGCCGTGCACAAGGTGCTCGCGACCGAGACGCGCTCGACCCAGCGCCCGCCCGTGGCCGGAACGGACGGTGCGCTCGGCCGCGCGCAATTTCTCTATGACTGCCTTGGCGACGGCGACGCGGTGGCATTGCTCGAGCGGATGAACATGACGATGTTCCGGCTCCGCCAGGCGTTGCTGGCCGGCGACGAGGCGGATTATCAGGCGCAGCGCGCCGCGCTGAAGCGGCTATCCGCCGCCTGGCTCTACCACGCCCCGCTGCACAAGGTCGCCGACCTGCTCCCGCCCGAGGGCGAGGCCTAGACCCTCAGTCCCCGTCTTCGGCGTCCAGCATGTCCATGAAGTCGCGGGCCGCCTCGCGGTCCTCCTCGTCCTTGAAGGCGACGTCGAGGTCGGGCGCGGCGCCGAGCATGTGGAGCAGGGTCCACATGGCGAAACGGCGGCCGCGATCCTTCTCGAGACCGAACTCGACGAGCATCTTCTCGACCCCCGCCTGAATCGCCTCCGGCGGCAGGGTATCGAGATCCGCGGTTCCGAAGTGCCGCCTGAGCTGCTCGTCGAAGTCCACCGGGATCTGCCCTCTAGTCGAACATCTTGCCGAAGGCGCGCCTGGCGCGGGTCTTCCAATGGCCGCGATGATAGGCATCCGAGGCCAGCAAGGGCAGCACCGAGGTCGCTTCGGCATAGACCATCTGCTCGAGCGCGGTGCTCACCTTGCCCCAGCTCGCCGCCTCCTGGAGGGTGGAGGAGGAGCAGGCGCCGTCGCGGACGTCGGCGACGGTGATCTGCACCGCATATTTGTGCACCTCGACATCGTCATGGCCGAGGATCTCGGCGCAGACGACCGTGTCCTGCACGAAATTCTTCGGCACGCCGCCGCCGATCATCAGGAGGCCGGTCGTACCCGCCTTGATCTTGATGTCGGTGAGCTCGCGGAAGTCGGCGATGCTGTCGATGGTCAGGTAGGGCTTGCCCGCCTTCATCGAATCCACCTGGTGCTTGACGAGGCCGAAGCCGGCCGAGCTGTCGGTGAAGGCCGGGCAGAAGATCGGCACGTCATGCTCAAAGGCGAGCCTGACCAGGCTATGGTCCTTCCTGCCGTTGGTCTGCAGCCATTTGCCCATCTCGCGGATGAACGCGCGGGACGAATAGGCCTTCGGCTCCAGCTGCTCGGCGATCTCGAAGATCGTGTGGTCGACGTGCTGGAGCTGCTCCTCGTCGATATAGGTGTCGTAGATCCGGTCGATGTAGAGCGAGCGCAGGGTGTCGTCGTCCGGCACCTCGTTCGCCTGATAGTGCCTGAAGCCGAGCGCCTCGAGGAAATCCATGTCGACGATGGTGGCGCCGGTGGCGACGATCGCGTCGACCATGTTGTGCTTCACCAGGTCGGCGTAGAGGTCCATGCAGCCGCCCGCCGAGGTCGAGCCCGCGATCACGAGCACGACCGAGCAATTCTTGTCGGCCAGCATCTCGTTATAGATGTCCGTCGCCCGGCCGAGATCGCGGCTGGTGAAGCTCATCTTGCGCATCGCCTCGACGATCGGGCGCGCGTCGAAGCTCTTGATGTCGATATGCTCGACCGTCGTCGACAGCAGCTCCGCCTTGCGGGTGTCGTTGATGGGGGCGTCGGTGGTCATGGGAAACTCCATAAGCCCCTCGCCTTCAGGGGGAGGGGTTGGGGGTGGGGAATGTCATAAAGGCGGGGCGGTCTCCACGACTGGCCCCACCCCTTGATCCCCTCCCCTGAAGGGGAGGGGAAATAAGTTACAGCGTAACGACGTTCGACGGAACCTGACGTTCCTGCTCGACGCCGCCATAGAGGGTCGCCATCGGCTCGTCGTCGGCCAGCACGTTCAGGGTGGCGCCGAAGCCGTTGAAGCCGGTGCGCATCGCGCAGCCATAGGCGCCGAGCATGCCGATCTCGACATAATCGCCGGCATCGACATCCGCGGGCAGCATGAACGGCCCGGCCATATGGTCCATGTCGTCGCAGGTCGGCCCGTAGAAGCTGAACGCCATGTCCCGCGCCTCGGACGCGCTCGCGCGCACCAGCCTGACCGGGAAGCGCCAGCCGATATGCGCGGCGTCGAACAAGGCGCCATAGGCGCCGTCGTTGATGTAGAGCTGGTCGCCGCGACGCCGCTCGACGCGGACCAGCACGCTCGCATATTCGGCGCAGAGCGCGCGGCCGGGCTCGCACCACAATTCCGACGAATAGGAGACGGGCAGGTCCTCGAACGCCCGGTGGATGACGTCGAAATAGGCTTCCAGCGGCGGCGGCTCCATGCCCGGATAGGAAGAGGGGAAGCCGCCGCCCACATCGACGATGTCGACCGTGACCGCCGCCTCGACGATCGCGGCGCGCACCCGCTCCATCGCCTCCGAATAAGCGGCCGGGGTCATCGCCTGGCTGCCGACATGGAAGCAGATGCCGAGCGCGTCCGCCGCCTGGCGGGTCGCCATCAGCAGCGCCTTCATCTCAGCCGGCTCGGCGCCGAACTTCGAGGCGAGGCTCAGCTTCGAATAGTCGCTGGAGACCCGGATCCGCACCAGCAGGTTCAGATCGGTAGCGCCACGGGTGGCGCGCACGATCTTCTCCAGCTCCTCCTCGGTGTCGAGCGAGAAGGTGCGGACATTGTGGTTGAAATAGGCGTCCGCGATCGCTTCCTCGGCCTTTACCGGATGCATGAAGCAGATCACGGCCTCGGGCAGGGTCTCGGCGACGAGCTTCACCTCGGCGATCGAGGCGACGTCATAATGGGTGACGCCCTCCTCCCACAGGATCCTCAGGAGATCCGGCGAGGGATTGGCCTTCACGGCATAGAGCGACCGGCCCGGAAACCTCTCGACGAAGAAGCGGGCGGCGCGCCGGGCGGCGTGCGGACGAATGAGCGTGACCGGCTGGACCGGACGAAGGGCGGAAGCTAGCCCCAGCGCGCTATGATGGCTGTGCAACTCAAGGGACCTCCAACAGGTATGTTGACGAAAAGCTGCCTTGCGGTTGGAAGTCCCCATGGGGCAGCGGGGCGCGATATATGTTCGTCGATCCCCTGTGTAAAGACTTATCCACCGCTATGATTTTGCGAGGATTGGATGATTGAAAGAGTGCCTTCGGCAGAGGGTGTCCTCGCTGCGGCGAAGCGCATCGCGAGCCTGGTGACGCGGACGCCCCTGCTGCCGCTCGACTGGCAGGGGCGGCGCTTCTGGGTGAAGCCCGAATGTTTGCAGCAGAGCGGCAGCTTCAAGCTGCGCGGTGCCAGCAACCGCCTCATGCAGTTAAGTGACGCGGAACGGGCGCGCGGGGTGGTCGCCTTCTCCTCGGGCAATCATGCCCAGGGCGTCGCCATGGCGGCGCAACGGCTCGGCATCGCCGCGACCATCGTGATGCCGGCCGACGCGCCGGCGGTGAAGGTCGAGGGCACCCGGAATTCCGGCGCGGAGATCGTCTTCTTCGACCGCGAGACCGAGAGCCGCGAGGCGATCGGCGCCCGGCTCGCCGCCGAGCAGGGCGCGACCCTGGTGCCGAGCTTCGACGATGTCGACGTGATCGAGGGTCAGGGGACGATCGGCGTCGAGACAGGCGAGCAGCTCGGGAAGGCGCCGCCCCTCGTGATCGTTCCTTGCGGCGGCGGCGGGCTCTCGGGCGGCATCGCCCTGGCTCTGCCCGAATCACGGATCGTGCCGGTCGAGCCGGCCGGCTGGGACGACATGACCCGCTCGCTCGAAACGGGACGGATCGTGCCGGTCGAGGAGCCGCCGCCGCCGACGCTCTGCGACGCGCTGCAGACCAAATTGGTCTCGCCGCTCACCTTCGGGGCGCTGCGTGACGCCGGTGCGCGCGGGCTTGCCGTGAGCGAGGCTGAGGTTGAGGAAGCGATGCGCTTCGCCTTCCGCAACCTCAGGATCGTCGCCGAACCGGGCGGCGCCGTGGCGCTCGCCGCGCTCATCTCGGGCAGGGTAGACGCGCCCGACGGCTCGGTGATTGTCGTCTCGGGCGGGAATGTGGATCCGGCGCTCTACGCGCGGATCGTGGGACGCTGAGCGACGGCGCCGATCAGCGCGGTGAGCTGCCCGACCTGGGCCGCGCTGTGACGCAGCGCGTCGGCATAATGGATGGCGTCGACGCCCGGGCGGGCCAGCGCCGCGCTTTCGAGCACCCCGTCCAGCAGCCGCGACAGGTTCGGGAGGACCGTCTGGTCAATCCGCTCGAGCGCGTTCGAGAACTGGCGGTGGTTGTGAAAGCTCATGAAGAGGGGGTTTACCAGCCCCGCTTTAAGGCTTGATGAAAGGGGGACTTGGTGAAAGCCCCGCCTCCGTGGCAAGAGCGGGCGCATGAGCGGCGCCTCCACCACCTTCCTCTCCATCCTGATGATCGCCGCCTTCGCCCTGGCCTGGGGCGGTATCTACCTGCTGGTGAAGAAAGGCGACCGGAAGAAGGGCGTGCTGATGCTCGTCGCCGCCGCCGTTGCGGTCGGCAACGTGCTGGTCTGGACGCTCTGACGCGGTGGCGTTCGCCGCGTCGACGTCACCCTGAAGCGAGCTCAGGGTGACGAAGAATGCAGGCGATCCCAATCAGCGAATGGGGCAGGACGGATCGAGCCGGTAGTCGAGATAGTCGTCGACCGCCTTCATCAAGAGGTCCATCTCGTTCGCGAAGAAGTGGTTCGCGCCCGGGATGGTCTTGTGCTCGATGGTGATGTGCCGCTGCGTCCGCAGCTTGTCGACGAGCTTCTGCACCGCGATCGGGGTCACCACCTCGTCCGCCTCGCCCTGGATAATCACGCCCGAGGACGGGCAGGGGGCCAGGAAGGAGAAATCGTACATGTTCGCCGGCGGCGCGATCGAGATGAAGCCGCGCGCCTCCGGCCGGCGCATCAGCAGCTGCATGCCGATCCAGGCGCCGAAGCTGAAGCCCGCGATCCAGGTCGATTCCGCCTCCGGGTGGATCGACTGCACCCAGTCCAGCGCCGAGGCGGCGTCCGAAAGCTCGCCAATGCCGTTGTCGAACACGCTCTGGCTCTTGCCGACGCCACGAAAGTTGAACCTGAGGGTCGCGAAGCCGCGCCGGACGAAGGTCTTGTAGAGCGCGAGCACGATCGCATTGTTCATCGTGCCGCCGCCCTGGGGGTGCGGATGGAGGATCAGGGCCACCGGCGCGCGCGGGCGGGGCCCCGGGCTGAAACGGCCTTCGAGACGGCCCTCGGGGCCGGGAAAGATGACTTCGGGCATGACCAACCGATCCGGAATCTGGATGTCGCCAAGCAGGATGCTGGCGGCAGCGCGGTGCGGCCTATATAGGGATCGATTGCAAATCGCAACTTTTGCGAATCGTTCGCAATAAGAGCCGAACTCCTATGTATTATCTCGATTATCAGGCGACCACACCGCTCGCGCCGGAAGCGCTGGAGGCGATGCTGCCCTGGCTCGCCGGGCCGGGCAGCGACGGCTTCGCCAATCCGTCGAGCCAGTATCGCGCGGGCCGCGCCGCGGCGGCCGCGGTCGAGGTCGCGCGGGCGCAGGTCGCGGCCTTGCTGCCCAGGGGCGGCCGCGTCCATTTCACCTCGGGCGCGACCGAGGCGCTGAACTGGGCCCTGGTCTCGGGCGCGCGGCTGCGGCCGGGCGGGCAAACGGGGAGCGCGATCGAGCATCATGGCGCGCTGCAGCGGCTCGAGGACGAGGGCGCGCCGCTCATCCCGGTCGGCGCGGACGGCCTCGTGCCGCCGCCGGACGAGGCGGAGCTGCCGGAAAATGGCCTGGTCGCCCTGATGCTGGTCAACAACGAGGTCGGCACGATCCAGCCGGTCGCCGCTTATGCCGAAGCCGCGCACGCCAGGGGCAGCCTGCTGCTCTGCGACGCGGTCCAGGCCTATGGCCGGATGGCGATCCCGGACGGGCCGGACCTGATCGCGATCAGCGCCCACAAGCTCCATGGCCCGAAGGGGATCGGCGCGCTCTGGGTCCGCGACGGGCTCAGGCTGCCGCCCTTCATCCTCGGCGGCGGGCAGGAGCAGAACATGCGCTCGGGCACCGTCTCGCCCGCTTTGGTCGCCGGCTTCGGCGCGGCGGCGAAGGTTGCGGCGGAACGGCGGGAGCAGGATGCCGCCCATGTCGCCCGGCTGTGGGAGGTGGCGGTCGGGAAACTCGCCGGCTGGACGATCAACGGCTCGGTCGAGCGGCGTTACCGGGGCAATCTCAATGTCCGCCGCGAGGGCGTGAACGCTGTCCGCCTGCTCTCCGACGTCCGCGAGGTCGCCTTCAGCCTGGGCAGCGCCTGCGGCAGCGGCTCGGGCAAGACCAGCCATGTGCTGCGCGCCATGGGCCTCGACGAGCGCCAGACCCATGCCAGCATCCGCCTCGGCTGGGGCCGCTACACGACGGAGGAGGAGCTGCGCACCGCGCTCGGCCTGATCGACGCGGCCGCCGAGCGCCAGCTCAGGTTCGCGGCATGACCCTGGTCCGCTTCATCTCCGCGGACGGCGACGACGAGATGGAGGTCCGCGCCCCGCCCGGCGCGCGCCTGCTCGACGTCGCCCAGGAAGTGGGCCAGCCGCTCGAGGGCACCTGCGAGGGGCAGATGGCCTGCTCCACCTGCCACGTTATCGTCGACGCCGCCGACTTCGCCAGGCTGCCGCGGGCGAGCGAGGAAGAAGAGGACATGCTGGACCTCGCCAGCCACGTCACCCGCCATTCGCGCCTCGCCTGCCAGATCTTCCTGACCGAGGCGCTGGAGAGCCTGACCGTGCGCATGCCGGCAGGCGTGCGCAACATGCAGGGGCGCTAGGCACAGCCCCGAATTTTTCTGCGGCTGTCCGCCTGCTGGACTCTGGCTAGTCCCGGTCTCGCAAACTTGAGGAGCGCGAGATGTTTGTGAAACTGGGTCTGGCCGCGATGGCGCTGCTGTTGGCGGCCTCCGGCAATGACGGGCAGCTGGAGCCCCGGCAACAGCGCGCGGCGCCGCCTGTCGGCACTGCCCGACAGCTCGCCGCCATCGAGCGCGCCAGCGGCGGCCGGCTCGGCGTCATGCTGGTCGACGCGCGCGGCCGCATCCTGTTCGCGCACCGGCCGAACGAGCGCTTCGCCATGTGTTCGACCTTCAAGCTGGCTCTGGCGGCAATGTACGCGGACGGCAGCGACCGCACGCCGCTGCGGATCGCGCGCGCCGACCTGATGGGCAATTCGCCCTACTCCGAGCAGGCCGTGGGCGCGGGCGAGATGAGCGTCGAAGGCGCCGCCGAGCACATCGTCACCGACAGCGACAATGCCGCCGCCAATCTCCTGCTGCGACGCCTCGGCGGACCTGCCGCCTACACCAGGCGCGTGCGGGCCTGGGGCGACGCCGTGACCCGGCTGGATCGGTTCGAAATGGCCCTCAACGAGAATGCCCGGAACGATCCGCGCGACACGACCAGCCCCGCCGCCATGGCCGGTACCACGCGCCGGCTCGTCATGGGCGACCTGCTCGCGGCCGCCGCCCGCGACCGCCTGCGCGGCTGGATGCTTGCGACCCGCACCGGCCCCGGGCGCATTCGGGCCGGGCTGCCCGCGGCGTGGACGATGGGTCACAAGACCGGAACCTGCGGTACCGCCTATAATGACGTGGCCTTCCTCCGCACGCCCCGCGGGAACGAATATGTCCTCGCTGTCTATCTCGACCGGCCGACCGTGAACGCCCGCCGGGCCGAAGCGGCCATTGCCGATGTTGCCCGGCTGGCAGCCGAAGTTGTGCGTTAGCGGCGCGTGCTCCGGCGAAAGCCGGAGCGTTGGGAAGCGAAGGCCGCTTCTGGCCAACGGTCCGGCCTTCGCCGGACCACATTGGGGCCACTTCAGGGATTGCCGGTGATTCACCAGAACTTGCATCTCCGCCCTCCCGCCGCCATATGGCGCGCGGGAGTCGGGCGGACGGCGCTCTCGCCAACCCGGTCAGGTCCGGAAGGAAGCAGCCGTAACGAGTTTCCGCGTCGGGTCGTTCCGGCTCCCACCATCTCCGAGCTGCAACAGTCTCGTTCCCGGTCTGTTCTTTCTTACGGGCTGCGGGTCTGTTAGACGAGCCCGATGGCCTTCCGCTCGCCGTATCTCGACTCACCCCCTGTGCGTCGTTTCCGGGGTGGGAGACCCCCGCGATTCCATGTGACAGTCGTGTCGGTCGTGACCTTCCGGGCCCGCGCGCTGGCGCGGGCGGGGCGGAGCCACTAGGTTGCTGACGATGTCCGATTCCCCCCAGCCCTATCGCGTTCTCGCCCGCAAATACCGGCCGCAAAGCTTCGACGAGCTGATCGGCCAGGAGGCGATGGTGAAGACGCTCGCCAATGCGATCGCGCGCGATCGGCTGGCCCATAGCTTCCTGCTGACCGGCGTGCGCGGCGTGGGCAAGACCTCGACCGCGCGGCTGATCGCCAAGGCGCTGAACTGCATCGGGCCGGACGGCAATGGCGGGCCGACGATCAATCCCTGCGGCGTCTGCGAGCCCTGCCGCGCGATCGCCGAGGGCCGGCATATCGACGTGGTCGAGATGGACGCGGCCTCCCATACCGGCGTCGACGACGTGCGCGAGATCATCGAGGCGGTGCGCTATTCGGCGGTCTCGGCGCGCTACAAGGTCTACATCATCGACGAAGTCCACATGCTGTCGAAGAACGCGTTCAACGCGCTGCTGAAGACGCTCGAGGAGCCGCCTGCCCATGTAAAGTTCCTGTTCGCCACGACCGAGGTGAACAAGGTCCCGATCACCGTGCTGTCGCGCTGCCAGCGCTTCGACCTGAGGCGGATCCCGGCGGACATGCTCGCCGCGCATTTCGGCCATGTCGCCGAGCAAGAAGGGGTCGAGGTTGAGCCCGAGGCGCTGGCTTTGATCGCCCGCGCGGCCGAGGGCTCCGCGCGCGACGGCCTCTCCATCCTCGACCAGGCGATCGCCCATGGCGCCGGCGCAGTGACCGCCGAACAGGTGCGGGCGATGCTCGGCCTGTCAGACCGGGGCGCGGTCCGGAACCTGCTCGGCCTGCTGCTGACCGGCGACGCGCAGGGCACGCTGGCCGCTGTGCGCGATCAATATGAGCTCGGCGTCGAGCCTTCGGCCTTGCTCCGCGGCCTGCTGGAGGCGGTGCACGGCGTCACCCGCGCCAAGGTCGGCGGCGCGCGCGACCCCGCCCAGTCCGAGGAGGAGCGCGAGGCCTATGCCGACTGGGCGGCCAGGCTCGGCCATGCCGCGATCCACCGGCTCTGGCAGCTTCTGCTCAAGGGCCTTGGCGAGGTCCACAATGCGCCGATGCCGCTCGAGGCCTGCGAGATGGCGCTGCTGCGCGTCATCCACGCCGCCGAGCTGCCCGATCCGGGCCAGCTGATCGAGAAACTGGCGAGCGGCGAGATCGCGGCGCCGCGCGCGGCCGAGGCGCCCAAGGCCGAGAGCCAGGGTGAGTTGCTCGCCATGCCGGCGAGCTTCGCCGAGCTGGTCCAGCGGCTGGAGAAAGGCGGCAAGCATATCCTCGCCCACCAGCTCAGCGACGACTTCCGCCTCGTGAGCTATGCCCCGCCGGCCATCCGCCTGCAGGCCGCGCGGGCCGTGGATGCGCAGGGAATCGAAAAGACTTTGAACGAGCTGAGGGCCTTTCTTAAGAGCGCGTTCAAGCAAGGATGGGACGTCAGCATCGATGAAGGCGCGGCCCAGCCCTCGCTGCGCGAGCAGGAGCTGGCGGCCGAGGAGGCGTTGCGCCAGGAGGTGCTGGACGCACCGATCGTCCGGGCTGCCTTCGAGGCCTTCCCCGAGGCCGAGCTGGCGGGCTACAGCGTCGACAAACAACGGAGTGCGTGACTTGCCCGATCTCAACGACATCATGCGTATGGCCCAGGAGGCCCAGACCAGGCTCATGGAGGCGCAGCAGAATCTCGACAAGATCGAGGTCGAGGGCGTGTCCGGGGGCGGGCTGGTTAAGATTCGGGCGAGCGCCAAGGGCCGCATCATCCGCGTCGACATTCACGAGAGCCTGCTGGTCGCGTCGGAGAAGCAGATGGTCGAGGATCTGATCGCCGCCGCGATCAACGACGCGCGCGGCAAGGCCGACGTGGCGGCGGAGGCGGCGATGCGCGAGGCGACCGGCGGCCTCCAGCTCCCGCCCGGCTTCCAGATGCCGTTCTAGAGGGAGGGACTGTCCCCGCAGGGGACTGTCCCTTCGCTTCAGTCGTACACGCAGCGGTCCAGGCCGTCGCGGGCGACCTGGGCCATGCGGGCGCGGATGATGTTGCCGTAGCGGCGGGTGAAGCCGGCCGGATCGACCGCCTCGCGGCGCCTCGGCAGCGGCAGCACCGCGGCGATGCGGGCGGCCTCTTCGGGCGTCAGCCGCGAGGCGTCGTGGCCGAAATAACGCTGCGCGCCGGCGTTGACGCCATAGGTGCCGATCCCGGTCTCGGCGATGTTGAGATAGACCTCCATGATCCGCCGCTTCGTCCAGGTCGTCTCCATGAGGAAGGTGAACCAGGCCTCCAGCCCCTTCCTGAAATAGCCGCCGCCCTGCCAGAGGAAGGCGTTCTTCGCGGTCTGCTGGCTGATCGTCGAGCCGCCGCGGATCACCCGGCCGCCGGCGGCGTTGCTGCGCATCGCCGCGGCGATGGCGTCGGTGTCGAAGCCGCTGTGCGAGCAGAACTTGCCGTCCTCGGCGGCGATCACGGCGCGGACCATGTTGCGGTCGATCCGCTCGATCGGCAGCCACTGCCGGGTCGCGCCATTGCCGTCGAAGAGCTGGGTCAGGGTGATCGGCGGCGCGATGAAGCGGTAGAGGATCACCCAGAGCGCGCTGATGAGGATGAAGCCGAGGATCGACAGGCCGAGCCACTTGAGGATGCGGCGTAACAGGCTGCGCTTTCGCTTCGGCGGCTGTTCCTCGACGACGGGTTCGTGCTCGGCGGGCGGGGCAATACTGGCCATGCCCCCAGTCTAGCGGCGGGGCGTGCTGCTCCGCCAGCCGGAATCGCGGGCGCGGCGCTCGGCCGCATCGTCATGGGGCTCGCCGGCCATCATCTCCTGCGCCGCCTGCTGCACGAGCAGGTTCTCGCTCCCCGCCTGGCGATAGTCGCTGCGCTGCGGCCCGGAACCCGCGGCGGTCATCAGCACCTGCCAGTCCGCCCCGGTCCGGCAGGCGATGCCGGCCGCGGCCTGGCTGTCGAAGGTGCGGCAGGTGCGCCCGTCATTGTGCACGAAGGTCACGCCGATCCGGGTCGCTGCGCCCTGGGCCTGGGCGGAGGCGAGCTGCGTCTCCAGCGCCTCGGCGAGGTCGCCGCGCGCCACCATCGCGCCGCCCTCCACGGCGAACGGCCCGGCGGCCGGGGCCGGGGCAAGCAGCGTTCGCCCGACCAGAAGGCCGAGCACCAGGGTCGCCGCCAAAGCGGTCAGCGTCTGCCAGAGCGGCCGCGCGGGCCGCGGCGGCGCGGCGGGGAAGGGGAGGACGTTGGTCTCCAGCATCGACCGGAAGCGCTCGGGCACCTCCTCCTCCGCAATCGGGCCGTAATGGGCGCTGAGCCGGTCGCGGAGGCGCTGCTGCTCCTCGAGCCGCCGCCGCAGCGCCGGGTCCTGCGCCACGGCGCGCTCGACGCGGGCGCGGCCGATGTCGTCCAGCTCGCCGTCCACGAAGGCCATCAGCATGTCGTCATCGATCGCCATCATGCCGCCTCCAGCAGCTGGACCAGGGCCTGGCGGCCGCGCGTCAGGCGCGAGGTGAGCGTACCCATCGGGATGTCGAGCAGCTCGGCGGCCTCGCGATAGGCGAGGCCCTCGACCAGGACGAGCGCGATTACCTCCCTTTGCTCGGGCGTGAGGCTCGCCATGGCGCGGTCGACGGCATGCATCTCCGCCTTCGCCTCGATCTGATCCAGCATGTCCACGCCGACCATTTCCCCATCCTCCTCAGGCGCGAAGGTGCGGGCGCGGCGGGCGCGGCTGCGCACCTCGTCGATCCAGCAATTCCGCACGATCCTCATCATCCACGCATCCAGCCTCGTTCCCGGCGCCCATTGCTCCCGCGCCTTCAGCGCCCGCTCCAGCGCCACCTGCAGCAGGTCGTCGGCATCGGCGGCGTCATACGCAAGCGCGCGCGCGAACCGGCGCAGCCGGGGCAGCAGCGTCAGCAGCTCGCGCTCGAAAGCCTGCAACAGCGACTCCTTGTCCGATGGAGGAAACGGCCCGCCGCACGCGTTTCCTCCAAAGTTGCGGAAAAATATGCCATGATCTTGCTGATGACCATCCTGAGGCGCTGGCGGCTGGCCTGGAGCGGCGCGCTCCTGCTCGGAGCAGCGAGCGCGGGCGCGCAACTGGTGCCCGGCCTGCCCGGCGGTTCGGGCGGCACGGGCGGCGTCGGTCGTCCGTCGGTGCCGTCCCTGCCCACTGCGCCGACCCCCGGGGTGCCAGGCGTGGGCGACCGGATCGGCGATGTGACCTCGAACGTCCGCGGCGCGATCGATCCGGTGACCGGGCGACTCGATCCGGTGCGGGCCAGCGCGAGCGAGCTGGCGGCGGCGCGGATCTACCGGCTGGACGAGCTGGTCAGGGCCAATCGCGAGCGGCTGGAGATGACGGATTTCGGACCCGCGGTCCGCGGCCAGGTGATCGCCGTCGATCCGGACCCGGCCACGCTCCACGCTGCTCTGACCGCAGGTTTCACCCGCGTGGCCGAGGAGCGGATCGAGGGGCTCGACATACGCTCCGTGACGTTGGCCGTGCCGCGCGGCTGGTCGGTGAACCGCGCGCTGTCGCGGCTGCGGCGGCTTGCGCCTGCCGGCCGGTTCAGCGCCAACAATCTGCACGAGCAGAGCGGTGGCGCGTCGGCGGCGGGCGATGCCGCGCTCCTCGTCCAGCGCGGCGGCGCGCCCGGCTCAGCGATTGGAATCATCGATGGCGGGGTCGCGGCACATCCCTCGCTCAGGAGTGCGGTCCAGCAACGCGGCTTCGTGGCCGGCGCCCCGCGGGCGAGCGCCCACGGCACCGCCATGGCCTCGCTGATCGCCGGCCAGGGGCCGGTGCGCGGCGCCGCGCCCGGCACGCCTTTGCTGGTCGCCGATATTTTCGGGGCCGATCCGGCCGGCGGCAATGCGCTGGCCCTGACCCGCGCGCTCGGCTGGATGGTGGCGCAGCGGGTGCGGGTCGTCGCGGTCAGCCTGGTGGGCGCGGCCAATCCCCTGATCGAGCGCGCCGTGCAGCAGGCGCGCGCGCGCGGCACCTGGGTGGTCGCCGCCGTCGGCAATGACGGCCGCGCCGCGCCGCCTGCCTTTCCCGCCTCCTATCCGGGGGTGATCGCGGTCACCGCCGTGGACGGGCGCGGCCGGGTCCTGATCGAGGCGGGGCGGGCGCTGCACCTCGATTATGCCGCGCCGGGGGCGGACATGGGGGCGGCGGGCGGGCGCGGCGCCGTCGTGGCGGTGAGGGGGACCTCCTTCGCCGTACCGCTGGTGGCGGGGCGACTCGCCCAGCATATCCGTGCCGCCAACGTCCTCGCCAGCCTCGATGGCGAGGCCGCGCAGAGAGGCGCCCGCGGGGTGGGCCGGGGCATCCTCTGCGGCAACTGCCGGACGCCGATAAGGAACGCCTCGCGGCGTTGAGCCGCGAAAAGGGATTAAAACCCATTTCAGCATCGTTGCCCTGCCGAGAGCCCGCTCCAGAGGGGTTCGAAAGCAGGAGATCAACGATGAAGCTCGCACTCAAGATCGTCACCGCCCTTTCGGCCGTCATGATAGCCGCGCCGGCCTCGGCGCAGCTCGGCGGAGCGCTGGGCGGCGGCCTTGGCGGGTCCGTCGGCGGCCTCGGCGGCAGCGTCGGGGGCACCCTCGGCGGCAGTGCCGGCACCGGTGGCGTCGGCGCCGGCGGCTCGATCGGCGGCAGCGTGAATGGCGGCGTCGACCTGGGCGACCTGCGCAGCACGACGGACAATGTCCGCCAGACCACCCGCAACGCCCGCGACAATCTGCGCGACGACGTGCGCCAGACTCGCCAGGACGTCGCCCGGACGCGGCGCAATGCGACCGCCAATGCGGCCAATACGACCCGGGCCGGCATCGCCGACACGCGGCGGACGCTCAGCGACGCGAAGCCCGGCCTGAACGGCAGCGCCAGCGCCAGCGCCAGCGCGTCCGGCCGCGGCTCGGCCCGGGCGGAGCGGCCCCGGCCCAACCGGGACATGGGCAACCAATAATCGGCCTTCCTCCAGGCCGTCCGGAAGGCCCGGGGCTTAGGCTCCGGGCCTTCTTCTTTGCGGCGAAGCCGGGTAGGCCTTTGCCCATGAACCCGGTCTTCGCGCGCCTGCCGACCTCGATCTTCGAAGCCATGTCGATGGCGGCACGCGAGCGCACAGCGGTCAATCTGGGGCAGGGCTTCCCCGATTTCGGCTGGCCCGACGACGTGGTCGCGAAGGCGGCGGAGGCGCTGACCGGCGCGGCGAGCCAGTATCCGCCGATGCGCGGGCTGCCGGAACTTCGCGAGGCGGTCGCGGCCCATTATGGCCGCCACCAGGGGCTCGCGCTGGATGCGGAGCAGGTGATCGTGACCTCGGGCGCAACCGAGGCGATCGCGGCGAGCCTGCTCGCCCTGATCGCGCCGGGCGACGAGGTGGTGCTCTTCCAGCCGCTCTACGACGCCTATCTGCCTTTGGTGCTGCGCGCCGGCGGCGTGCCGCGGCTGGTGCGGCTGACGCCGCCCGGCTGGCGGATCACCGAGGATGCGCTGGCCGCCGCCTTTTCGCCGAACACGCGCCTCGTCGTCTTCAACAACCCGCACAACCCGACCGCGCGGGCCTTCGACGAAACCGAGCTGGCCCTGCTCGCCCGCTTCTGCGTCGACCATGATGCGATCGCCGTCTCGGACGAGGTCTGGGAGCATGTCATGTTCGACGGCCTCGTCCATCTCCCGCTGAGCGCGATGCCGGGCATGGCCGAACGGACGGTGAAGATCGGGTCGGCGGGGAAGATCTTCTCGCTGACCGGCTGGAAGGTGGGCTGGGCGGTGGCGGCGCCGGACCTGGCCGCGCAGGTGGCGCGGGCGCACCAGTTCGTCACCTTCACGACCCCGCCGAACCTGCAGGCGGCCGCGGCCTACGGGCTCGGCAAGGAGCATGATTATTTCACGGCGATGCGGGCGCGCTTCCAGGAGGCGCGGGACGTTCTGCAGGCCGCCGTGGAGGGGGAAGGCTACAAGGTACTGCCGGCCGAGGGCACCTACTTCCTGAATGTCGACCTGGCCGCCTCGGGCATTGCCGCCGACGATATGAGCTTCTGCACCCGCGCGGTCGAGCAATGCGGGGTCGCGGCGATCCCGCTCTCGGCTTTCTATGCCGAGGCGCCGGTGACCAATGTCGTGCGGCTCTGCTTCGCCAAGAGGCCGGAGACGATCGAACAGGGCGTGGCCGGGCTGGCGACGGCACGAATTCTATTCGAAAAGGCTTAGCCTGAGAGCTGACACGCCTGACATCCAGGCGGCGGGACTACCGGCTGAACGGACGGACGGATCTACACCGAATAGAAATCCACGACCGTCGGGATGGTGTCGTTGAGGAGGGTGATCTTCTTCATGGCGATCTTCCAGGCCCCGTCCTCAGCCGTCCGCACGAGCGCGTAGTCGTAGCGGCCGAAAAAGGTGTGCGTGCGTTCGGCGCGCTTGTCGAAGAGGTGGGTGCTGAAGCTGGCCGCGACCCTGTGGCCGTCCTCGACGAGGACGTTGGTGACCTGGTGGACCACGCGCGGGCGCGGTGCCGAGGCGACGGAGAGGCCGGAGCGGGCGCGCCAGACGCGGTCCTCGAGGTTGCGGCGGCCTTTATAGTAGATGAGCGAGAGCTCGCTATCCGGGTCCTCGGTCGGGTTCAGCTCGTCGCGCCAGGCGGGCATCCAGAAAATGGCGTCCTCGGCGTAGAGGGCGAGCCATTCGTCCCAGTCGCCCCGGTCGAGCAGCATGGCCTCGCGGGTCAGCAACACCTCGGCTTCGGCGTGGGTGAGCGTCATGCCGGCAGCGCCCCCGCCATGCGCCGCGCCCATTCGCGATAATAGGAGTGGAAGAGCGTCTCGTCGCAGAGCTGCGAGCCGCCGATCACCGAGCGCTCCGGCGCCAGCCCGATCGAGGCGGAGAGTGCGTTGCCGCCGGCCTTGCTCGCGCCGAGGCCGCGGGCATGGCCGAGCAGCCAGGGCTCGACCCGGCTGGCGAAGCCGCGCTGGCAATTCTCGTAGCTCACCGTGTCGTCGGGCGTGGCCATGCCCGAGGGATTGAAGAAGTCCTCATACTGGCGGATCCGCTGCCGCCGCGCCGCGGCGCTCTCGCCCCTGGGCGCGAGGCACCAGGTGCGCATCTCGGTCCGGCCCGGGCCGAGCGGACGGATGACGCGCAGCTGACTGGAGGCGTTCTCGGCGACCTGCAGGTTCGGGAAGATGGTGAGGTTGCGCATCGAGAACATCCAGGCGCGCCGTTCGATGCCGACGCGTTCGGCGAGCTCCTCCGCGCGCTCGTAGAGGGGCAAAGCGGGGGAGACGTCCATCCGCCCCCAGTTCAGGACATGGCCGTAGGGGAAGGAATAGGAGCCGCCCTGGATGCCTTCGGCCGCCTCGCTCCAGGCGGGATCGTCGGCCCAGACCGAGCCGATGGTCGACGGATCGGGCTTCTCCTTCCGCTGCTCCAGCAGGCGGATGTAGGAGGGATGGGCCGAGGTGAAGTGATAGGCGTCGGAGCAATTCTCCAGCTGCAGCTTCCAGTTTCCCGCGAAGGTGAAGATGACCGCGCCGGGGACGAGCTCCATGCCGTCCTCGCTCTGCTCGGCGACGAGATCGAGCAGTTTCGCGGCCTCGCCCAGCCAGTCTGCGAGCGGCGGCACGTCGGCGACCAGGCTGCCGAACAGGAAGCCCTTATGTTCGCCGAATGCGGGCAGGCGGGCGAGGTCCTTGCGCTCGCCCTCGAAGGCGGGGGTGTAGCAGCCGGCCTCCTGCCATTTGACGCCCTTGTTCCGCCCGGCGCTGTCGAAGCTCCAGCTGTGATAGGCGCAGACGTGGAGCTTCGCATTGCCGCACATCGTCTGCGCGATCATCGCCCCGCGGTGCGGGCAGGAATTGACGAAGGCGGCGAGCCTGCCGTCGCCGTCGCGGCTGACGAGGACGGGGACGCGGCCGACCGTCGTCGTGAAGAAATCGTGCGGTTCGGGCGCTTGCGACGCGAGGCCTAGGAAGACCCAGCCGCCCTCGAAGATGCGCTTCATCTCCAGGTCGAAAATGGCGGGATCGTCGAACATCGTCCGGCTGACGCGGAACACGCCGTCCGCGGGGCGGTCGTCGATCAGGCGGGCGAGGCCGGGCGCGAGCATCCCTGCCCCTTAGCTGCCGCGGAGGTTGTCGTCTTCCCGGTAGCGCGTCTCGATGAAGCGGCTGTGGGTGTCGAAATGGCTCTGCCGGTCGCGGCAGCATTGCTCCAGCAGATGGTCCATCTCGCCGGCGACGATGTCGAGGCTCTCGACAAAGCGGCGGCTGCTCTCGGCGTTCGAGGCGCGCGCCTGGTCGGGCAAAGCGAGATAGGAATCGACGAGCTGAGGCAGGTGCTGGCCGATCAGGCGGCGGATGTCGCCGGCCAGGGCCTCGTCATTGGGGCCGAGCTCGTGGAGATGCGGCTGGATTTCGCGCAGGCCCGCCATGATCCGGTCCGCCGCGGGCAAGGCGCGGCCCGGCAGCTCGTCGCAGCGGTCGAGCAGACCTTCCTCGGCGCGGACGGCGAGCTCGGGCAGCGGCAGGGTGTGCGGGGTGAGCCGCGCTTCTTCTTCCATCTTTCGTGCGTGCCGGGTCGGCTGGAACATGAGCACGATGCCGAGGAACAGGATCACCGGCACCGCGAAGATCCAGGCGAAAAACAGGCCCGGCTTGAACAAAGAGAAGCCGAGCAGCACGACCATGAGGCCGGCGACGATAAAGCCCGAGCGCCGGGCGCGGCGGCCGAACTCCTCCCATTTGCGCTGGGCGCGGCGGCGCTTCGCGGCGCGGCGGGTCGGCGAGCCGATCGCGCGGCGCAGGAAATCCTCGGTTTCGTAGAGCACCCGCTCGAGCTCGAAGCTCATCTCATTCGCTCCGGATCGGGCCGTCTTCGCGATAGCGGTCCTCGATGAACCGGCCCTGGGTCTGGAAGGCGTCGACATCGTCGCGGGCGAGCTTGCGGCCGAGCTCGTCGATCGCCGTGGTGGCGGCGTCGAGCCCCTGCGTCAGCCGCTCGTCGACATTGAGCCCCTCGGCATCGCGCTCGGCGCGATATTCGGACGGGACGCGCTCGTAGCGGTCGATCAGGTCCGGGAGATGCCTGCCGAGCAGGCGGCGCGCGTCCTGGGCGAGCGGATCCAGCGTGGCCATGTCGGAAAGCTGGCTTTCGAGCATCGGCAGCTGCGCGCTGATCGCGTCGGCGCGGCGCGCGGCCGCGGGCGGCAGCAGATGGCGCTTGCGCGCGAGCAGCGCGCCGAGCCGCTGCACCACCGCGGCGTTGGTCATATTGTCCTGATAGGCCGGGACGGGCCTCTCGCGCGGCCGCCAGAAGGCGATCACCGCCATGATCACCAGCGTCGCGATCACGATCGAGAAGAAGCCGCCGAGCCCGATCCCGCCGAGCACGAGGCCGGCGATGGTCGTGCCGACCAAGGCGAGGACGAGCACGATGCCGATGCTCACCGCCTTCTGGATGAGCTGGGTGCGGGTCAGCGGCTTGCGCGGCGCCATCGCGGCGGGGCCGCGCTCGGCAAGAATGCGGTCGTGCCGGTGCAGGACCTCGTCCAGCCGGGCGATGGATTGATTGACGCGGTCCGTGTCACTCATCAGGCGCGGGCGCTCCTCACCCCTCGATCGCGGTCAGCGGGTTGTCGGCGGCGGAGCCCAGAGCGCGGTTCTGCTCGACGCCCTCGGCGCGGGCGATATAGCCCCTGGACTTCTCGACCTCCTTGCCGAGCTGCTCGACGGTCTGCTTCATGTTGCCGAGCGCCTCGATCTTGAAGCGGTCGATCGTGTCCATCGTGTCGTAGATGTTCTGGAAGGCGCGCTGGAGCGTCTCCAGCGGGATCGTGGCGGAGGCCGCCTGCTTGTGGATCTCGGCCGACTGGGACTTGAGCAATTCGCCGGTCGATTCGATCATGTTGGCGGTGGTGGTGTTGAGCGCGGTGATCTGCTCCAGCACCAGTTTCTGGTTGGTCAGCGCCTGCGCGACGGTCACGGCGGTGCGCAGCGCGGCGACGGTCGTGGTGGAGGCGCGGTCGACGCCCTTCACCAGCTCGACATTGTTCTTCTTGACCAGGTCGAGGGCCAGATAGCCCTGCACGGTCACCGCCATCTGGGTGAGCAGATCGGTGGTGCGCTGGCGCGTGTAGAAGAGCGCAGTCTCGCGGATCGCCTTGGCCTTGGCCGGATCGGTCGCGTCGAGCTCGTTCGCCTTGTTCTCGAGCGCGGCGTCCATCGCCTTGGAGATGTGGATCATCTGCTCGAGCTTGCCCATGGTCTTCCACAGGTTGGCGCGCTCGACGTCGATCGCCGCATTGTCCATCAACAGCTCGTCCTTCCCCGAGGCCAGGGCGGCGAGGATCTTCGAGATGTGGGTCTGCGCGGACTGGTATTTCATGAAATAATTGCGGAGCCCGCCGCCCCACGGGATGAAGCCGAACAGCTTGCGCGGCTTCACGCCGCGGCCCGGGTCGAGATCCTCGACGGTGCGGCGCAGTTCGGTGAGGTCGGAGCCGATGCCGGTATCCTTGTCGATCGCCTTGACCGGCCGGTCGAGGAAGCGATTGGAGGCGCCGGCGGCCTCGTTGATCTCCTTGCGGCCCATCGTGGTCAGCTGATCGACCTTCTTGCCGAATTCGGGCGAATTGGCGTCGAGCGCGACCAGCTCGGCGACGAAGCTGTCGACCTTCTCCTCGAGCTGGCTCTTCTGCTCCTCCTTGAGGGGGACGAGCCCGGCGGCCTGCTCGGCCTGGACGGTCTGCAGCGGCGCGGGTGGCTCCAGAGTGAGCGTCTGCGCGCCGGCTTCGGTCGTCTGGGTCTGCGTGGCCATCTTTTGTCCCCGTCTCATGGTGGTCAGGGCGAGATTGGTGTGTCGGGCGCGCGAGCGCAAGGGATAACGTGTATTATTTTAGCAATACACGTTGCCACGAAAATGCCCGGAAATGGGGCCCGGAGGGCGCTTCCGCCGCAAAAGCGCCATCATGTTGAACCCCGGATTACAGGCCCGGTCAGGAAGCTGTCAGGGACTCGGCTGTAGACGGGGATCAAGAGTTTCCGGGTCCGGCCTGTTGTGTACCGCCGGACCGGGTTGCGAAGAGCGCCCCGGCCACCCCCCTTGGCCGGGGCGTTTTTCTTTTGCGCGTCCAGCGCGATAGCGCCTTCCCCCGTTCAGTCGCCGTGCAGGTTGCGAAGCGCAGAGCCGACTCGGTTCACGGCTTGGGGAGTATCAGACCATGCGCATATTTCTGGCCGGCGCCGCCGCTGCGGCCTTCGCCTTCGCCGCCACGCCGGCTTTCGCCCAATATGGCGGCAGCCCCGAGGAACAGGTCGAGGGCGCGCCGGACGAGGCGGAGATGACGGTCCCGGCCGACGAGGAGCAGGAAGCCATGGCGGCCCGGGCCGGCGTCCCGGCGACGGGCCCTGTCCCCGATGACATGGATGTGGATCCCGATGCGGATGTCGATGCGGATCTTGTCGTGGATGCGGGCGGCAAGGTCGAGGAGGTCCCCGGCGAGGACTATGCGGCGGCCGACATCGACACGGATATCGGCATGGATGCGGACGCCGACTCGGACATGGATGTCGACCCCGAGGATGCGGCGCCGCCCGAGATGGATGAGGATGCCGGCGAGCCCCAGCAGGGCGCGGTCTGGCAGGGCGAGGATGGCCGCACTTATTGCCGCCGTTCGGACGGCACGACCGGCCTTGTCGTCGGCGGCGGCGCCGGCGCCCTGATCGGCCGCGGCATTGACGGCGGCCGGCATCGCGCGGCGGGAACGATCATCGGCGGCCTGATCGGCGCCGTCGTGGGCAGCGCGGTCGAGCGCAGCGCCAGCCAGCAAAACTGCCGCTAGAGGCCGCCGGGAAGGCGTCATTTTAGCGAAAGCCGCAATCCCCCCGGAATTGCTGAAAAGACGGAGATTCCAGCTTGCGCTGGAATGACGAGGAGAGGTTTTGACCGCTCCGGCGTCTCGGCTATGGGAGCAGCGCGTCAGTTGCGGGAGTCGGTTCTTGAAGAAGTTTGTCCTGGTGAGTGTCGCGGCCGCCGTCCTTTGCGGCGCCGCCTTTGCCCAGCGTCCAGCCACCAGCGCCGCTACGACCATCCAGACGCGGCAGGGCCATTACAAGCAGATGGCGGCGGCGCTGAAGGGGATCAGCGACCAGCTCCGCGCCGGCAGCCCCGACCTCGCCCAGATCCGGCCGCGCGCCGCCCTGCTCGCCGACCGCTCGGTCCATGTGCTGGCCTGGTTCCCGCACGGGACCGGTCCGGAAGCCGGGGTCAGGACGCGGGCCAAACCTGAAATCTGGTCGAACCAGCAGGGCTTCCGGCAGGCCGGCGCCAGCTTCGTCGTCGCCGTGCGCACGCTGAACAGCGCCGCAATGGCCGGCGATATCGGCCGGATCCGCACCGCCTTCCCGGCCGTCCAGCGCGCCTGCGCCGGCTGCCACGACAATTTCCGGGCGCCCGAGCATTGATTGCCGAAGGCGGGCCGGTGAAGGATATGGGGGTCCGCATCTGGGACCTGCCCGTCCGGCTCTTCCACTGGTCGCTGGTCCTGCTCGTCCCCGCTCTGTGGTGGACGGCGGAGACCGAGCGGATGGAACTGCACATCCTGCTCGGCGAGGTGATGCTCGGCCTGCTCCTTTTCCGCCTGCTCTGGGGCCTACTCGGCAGCTCGACGGCGCGCTTCGCCTCCTTCGTGCGGGGTCCGCGCGCGGTGCTCCGCTACTTCAGGGAGAAGAAGCGGGCGCTCGGCCACAGTCCGCTCGGCGGCTGGAGCGTCATCGCCATGCTGCTCGCGCTCTCGGTGCAGACCGGGCTCGGCCTGTTCGCCTCAGACGAGGATGGCATCTATGCCGGGCCACTCTCGCGCCACATGCCCGACCTCGACAGCGCGCACGAGCTGGCCGAGCGGCACGAAACCCTCTTCTGGGTGATTGTCGCCCTGATCGCGCTGCATGTGCTGGCGATCCTCTATTACCGGCTGATCAGCCGCGAGGACCTGATCACGCCGATGGTGACGGGCCGCGGCCCGCCGGGCGAAGCGGGGGAGGCGATGGTGCCCGCGCCGCTCTGGCGCTTCCTGCTCGCCGCCGGTCTCGCGACGGGGCTGACCTTCGTCATTACTATGATCTTGTAAGCTCCCGTTCATTTTCTACATGCTCTAGTGTCATAGGGACCTAAGACACGAGGCGGGGCGTGGGTAGCTGCTTTTCCATCATGGACCATCATGTCGACCGGGCGCAGCACGCCCAGGTCGCCACTGCCGGCAAGCTCGTCCTCTCCCGCCTGCCGCCGGGCCACGGCATCGTGCCGGCGACCGCGCCGACGCTGAAGCTGATCCTGGAAGGCGAGGTCCGCTACGCCTTTGACGGACGGACCTTCGTGGTCCGGGCGGGCGAGTTCCTTTTCCTGGACGCGGGTACGGCCTGTGTCGTCGACAATCGCGCGACCACGATCGGGCTTTGTGTCGGCGTCTCCGGCGTGCCGCGGGTGTCATGCAGCGAGATGACGGACCCGCATGATTCGGTGCTTGGCCGCTCGCTCATCCTCTCGACCCGGGCCAGCGCCATGGGGCGGACGCTCGAATTTTACGGCCGGCAGATCGCCAACGATCCCGCGCTCGGCGACTCGCTCGCCGGCGAGCTGGTCGCGTCGGTCGAATATGCGATCGCCGAGCCGCTGGCGGAGAGCCGGGCGGCGATCGACGGACTGAAGGCGGCCAAGCCCTCGACCCGGCGCGAGCTCTATCGCCGGCTCGAGCGGGCGCGGGGCTTCCTGCACGACCATGATCACCGCAACGTGACCCTCGGCGAGATGGCGTCGATCGCCGGCCTCTCGCAATTCCACCTGGCGCGCTATTTCAAGGCGGCGTTCGGGCAGGCGCCGATCACCTATCATCGCGACCTCAGGCTCGCTCGCGCGGCCGAATTGCTGCGCGTCGGGCACAGCGTCGCCGCGGTCGCCGAGGCGACGGGCTATTCGGACCAGGTGGCGCTGAGCCACGCCTTCCGCCGCCGCTACGGCGCCCCGCCGCAAAGCTGGACGCAGCGGCGGCTGGCTTCGTAACGGACGGTACGAAATCGTCATTGCGAGCGTAGCGAAGCAAACCAGTACGGCGCGGAGAACTGATGGGTTGCCGCGTCGCTGCGCTCCTCGCAATGACGGGGATTACACTGACGGCAGGACTTGCCTGGCCTCGCCCCAGCCCTGGAGCAGGCGGGAGGCGGCGCGGTCGAGGAGCCTGTCGGCATCCTTCACCGTGAAGACGTGGCCCGAGGCCATGTCGTCCAGCTCCTCCCAGTTGATGGGGGCGGCGACCGGCGCGCTTTCGCGGGCGCGGGCGGAATAAGGCATGATCGCCGTCGCGCCGCGCTGGTTGCGCAGATAATCGATGAAGATCAGGCCTTTGCGCTTCGCCTTTGAGAGCTCGGATGTGAACCTTTCGGGCTCGGCCTCGGCCAAGGCCATGGCGAAGCGCCGGGCGAAATCCTTGACCTCGGGCCATTCCGCCTTCGGCGTCAGCGGGACGATGACGTGGACGCCCTTGCCGCCGGTCAGCATCGGGAAGGTCTGCAGGCCCATGTCGGCGAGATGGCGGCGCAGATCCTTCGCCGCCTTCTTCACGAGGCCGAAATCCAGCCCCTCGTCCGGGTCCAGGTCGAAGACGATCCGGTCCGCTTTCTCGACGTCGGCGACCCTCGAGCCCCAGCCATGGAACTCGATCGTGCCCATCTGCACGCAGGCGATGATGCCGGCAATGTCCTCGACGTAGAGATAATCCTCCTTGTGCCCGTCCTTCTCGCGGATCGGGACGTGGCGGACGTGCGGGCCGAAAGTGCCGCTGTCATGCTTCTGGAAGAAGCATTTCTTCGCCCGGCCCTGCGGGCAGCGGACGAGGCTGACGGTGCGGTTCGCGGTCCAGGGGAGCATGACCGCGCCGATCGCGCGATAATAAGCGGCGAGATCGCCCTTGGTCACCTTCGCGTCAGGGAAGATGATGCGGTCCGGATTGGAGATTTTCACGTCATCGGTCACCGGATCGGGCGTCTTCCGGGGCATTTCGGCCACCACCTCCTTCGCCGCCTTGTCGCCGCGCAGGCCGAGGAAGCTCGCATGGCGCACGACATTGTCGGCCGTGAACTCCGCGAAGGCAATCTCCGCGACCAGCTTCGGCTTCACCCAGTGCACGCCGCGCGCCTCCGCACGGGGGACTTCCGCAGGGGCCTTCGTGGTTGCGAGCTTGTCGAAGCGCTCGCGCAGATCGATCTGGACCTGCTGGGAAAAACCGGTGCCGACCTTGCCTGCATAGCGCAGCTTCCCGTCCTCATTGAGGCCGAGCAAAAGGGCGCGGAAGCCGCGCCCTTTCTTGTCGCTCTCGCTCCAGCCGATGATCACGAATTCCTGCCGGCGCGTGCATTTCACCTTCAGCCAGTTCTTCGTCCGCGCGTGGCGATAGGGGGCGTCGGCCTTCTTGGAGATGATCCCCTCCTGGCCCGCCTCGCACATCGCGTCGAACAATTGCTCGCCCTTGCCGAGAATATGGTCGGCATAGAGGATGAAGGGCGGCTGCCCTTTGCCGACGAGGCTGGCGAGGCGTTGCTTGCGCTCGATATTGGGCAGCTTCTCCAGATTTTCGCTATCGATTTCCAGGGCGTCGAACAGGAACAGGCTCAGACCTTTGCCGCCCTCCGAGATGGCCTGCTGGAGCGCCGAGAAGCCGGTATTGCCCTTGTCGTCCAGCGCGACGATCTCGCCGTCGAGCAGGGCGCTGTCGCAGTCGATGCCGGCGGCCGCCGCGGCGATCTCCGGGAATTTGTCAGTCCAGTCGAGGCCGGTGCGCGTGTAGATCCTGGCCTTGCCGCCGGCGAGCGCGAGGAGGCAGCGATAGCCGTCATATTTCATCTCGTGCAGCCAGGCCGAGCCCGCCGGGACGCTGTCGACGAGCGTGGCCTTCTGCGCTTCGCGGAATTTGGGGAAGGCGGCGGCTGACGCGCCGCGCTTGCGGCTGCGCGCGGGCGCCTTGCGCTCCTTCGCCTTCTTGCCTGCGGCAATCTCGTCGAGGGTGCGATCGGTCTTCACCGAGCGGAGATAGGTGTCGGTGAGCCCGGTCGGGCTGCCGGCATGCTCGTCGTCGACCTTCTTCAATATCCAGTTCTCGGTCCGCTCCTTGCCGCGCGGCTTCAGGCGGAACATCACCCATTCGCCCTGCATCCGCTCGCCATGGAGGGTGAAGTGGAGATGGCCCTCCTTCAGCGTCTTCACCGGGTCCTTGTCCGGCCGCGGCTCCCAGGTGCCGCGATCCCAGAGCATCACGGTGCCGCCGCCATATTCGCCCTTGGGGATCGTGCCCTCGAAGGTGGCGTAGGACATGGGATGGTCCTCGGTGCGCACGGCGAGGCGGTTGTCGGCGGGGTCGAGGCTGGGGCCGCGGGTCACCGCCCAGCTCTTCAGAGTGCCCTCCAGCTCCAGCCGGAAATCGTAATGGAGCCGGGTCGCATCATGCTTCTGGACCATGAAGATCCGGTCCTTCGCCCGCTTTTGCGCGACTTTGCCCGCGGGCTCCGCGGTTTTCGCGAAGTCGCGCTTGCGATTATAGGTGGCGAGCGGGTCAGCGGCCCTGGCGGTTCGCGGCATTGTCAGGCCCGTTTGCGCGCCGGCGCCGCTTTCTTCGCGGGGGCCTTGCGGGCCGGCGCCTTCTTCGCTGCGGGGGCTGCCTTCCCCTTCTTCTCGATCGACTGCTTCAGCGCGGCCATCAGGTCGATCACGTTGGAGCCGCGCTTCGCCGGCGCCTCTTCCTCTTCGGCCTCGATCTTCGCGCCCTTCAGCTTGCGCTTCTTCTCGATCAGGTCCCTCAGCGCGTCGACATAGCGGTCGTGGAACTTGCCGGGATCGAATTTCGAGGCCTTGCGGTCGATCAGCGCCTCGGCCAGCTCCAGCATCTCGGCGTCGGGCTTCGCGTCGGAAATGTCGCGGAAATAACCCTGCGCCTTCACCACCTCGTCGGCATAGCGCAGGGTCTCCAGCAGGATGCCACGGCCGCAGGGCTTCAGGCTCACCACATATTCGCGGCCGCGCATGGCGAGCTGGCCGAGCGCCACCTTCTTCGTCTCCCGGAGCGCCTCGCGCAGCACGACGAACGCCTCCTCGGCGAGATCGTCGGCGGGGACGACATAATAAGGCCGCTCGTAATAGAGCGGGTCGATCTCGTGCGCGTCGACGAACTGGGTGAGCTCCAGCGTCTTCTTCGACTCCAGCTTCACCGCCTCCAGCTCATCGTCGTCGAGCAGGACGTAATGGCCCTTGCTGTACTGGTAGCCCTTGACGATCTCGTCCGGATCGACCGCGCCGATGCCGGGCACGACCTTCTCATATTTGATGCGCTTGCCCGAGGGCTCGTGGATCTGGTTGAAGGCCACGGTCGCGCCCGAGCGGGTCGCCGAATAGATTTCCACGGGGATCGAGACCAGGGCCAGCCTGATCTGCCCCTTCCAATAGGGCCGTGCGGCCATGGGCATTGCCTCCGAAGATCGTGTCGCGGGCGATTCAATAGCTGGGGCGGAGGAGGGTTCCCATCAGGCTTTTGGGCAGGCCGCTGCGGTTGCGACCTGCGCGGTTTTCCTGCAATCTGTCGACATGCGCGGGCTGATCCTCTTCGGAGCCCTGATCATGACGGCGGCCGCGGCCGGCCCATCGCTTGCCGCTGAACGAGGAGCCGACTCGGCATCCGTGTTTGCCACCGTGGGACATTCGGAATGGTGCCCGCAGGGAAATGTGCGGCTGGATCTGGGGACCGGCCGCTACCGGGTGACCGCACCCGCCACTTGGCGGACCTGTCGCAGGCCGGCTTTCCGCTCCCGGCTCCGGATGGGGCTTCTTCCGGCAGACCAGCTGGCGGCAGTCCGCGAGGCCTACCGAGCCGCGATGACGCGCGGACTTGAGCGCCGCGACTGTCGCGTGGTCATCAGCAATGGCGGGACGCCCGTGCTTCGCATCACCCGTGGAGGTCAGACGGTCGCGGCTCCGCAGAATGAGGGCTGCTGGAGCGAATCGGCGCTGCGCTTGCATGACGTGCTGGAGCGGCTGTTCGACCCGCGCCGCTAGACGGGATCTCCGTCGTCAGCCCATCAGTACGATATCCCAGCGATATTTGCTGCCGTCGGCCGGATTGCGCGCCGCGACCGAGCTGGCTGCGTCCCTCCCCAGTGCGGAATAGAGCGTGTCGCGGGCATTCGCTGCCGCATCCTCGGGGAAGTACATTTGCGCGATCGTCCGGTGGGTGCGCCCGCGCAGGTCGAAATGGAGGTGCGGCGGGCGATGGCCGATCGGGCTGTCATAGCCACCGGGCTTGATCGTTACGATCCGGTAGCTCCCGTCCGCGCCGGTAGTGAGGCGGGCGTAGCTCTGGAAGTCGGGATCGAGCGCCGCGACCGCCGGATCGAGCGCGTGCGCGTAGCGGCCGGCCGCATTGGCCTGCCACAATTCCATCCGCGCGCCTGAAATCGGATTGCCCCGCACGTCGCGGATCCGTCCGGTCAGCTCGATCACCGTGCCGCGCGCGCGGTTGCGATGACCGGCGAGGCGCGTCAGGTCGGCATCATTCTCGCGCCCGGGGTTCAGCGGATAGAAGGGCCCCATCGGCGATTCCGCAGTCGTGCCGAGCGGCGGCTGCGGCTGCTGGGCTCGCGCCGGCAGCGCCACGAACAGGCCAGCCGAGGCGAGCGCCGCCTGCGCGAATTGCCGACGGGACAGCAGGTCCTGGTCGACCGTGAAATTGTGATCATCGTGCATGGCTTTGTTCCCCCTCCGGAACGAGATAGCACGAGGTGGCAGCCATGTCCCGCCGTTCTAGACGGGAATCTCCGTCGTATATTTCACCTGCCTGAGCGCGAAATTGCTTGCCGCGTTCGCCACGCTCGGATGCGCGAGCACGCCCCGGCGGATGAAGCGGTCGTAATCGGCGACGTCGCGGACAGCGATGCGCAGCAGATAGTCCCACTCGCCCGACATGGCGTAGCATTCGACGATCTCCTCGCGGCCCTCGATGAAGCTCTCGAACTCGGCGCGGGATTCCTGGGTCTGGCGGTTCATCCGGACCTGGCAGAGGACATTGACGCTGCGGCCCAGCCGCGCCGGATCGGCGAGGCGGACGGCGGCGCCGAGCACGCCGGCCCGCTCGAGCGCGCGGACCCGGCGCCAGACCGAGGCGGGGGAGGCGCCGACGCTCTCCGCGAGGGTGGCGTGGCTCTGGCTCGCGTCGCGCTGCAGGGCTTGGACGATTCGCCGGTCCACATCGTCGAGGTGAAATTCTTCGCTCATTATTTTGCCATAGCATGAAACGAATGTTTCACGAAATCCCGTTTTGATGCGCAGTCTGACAAGTCTTTGCGCGCGCGTTCCGGTAGGACTATCGCCGCCGCATACAGGAGGTGCGCAGGATGAGCGATCAGGCCGACGTGATGGTGCGGGAGGGGCAGCCGATCCTGCTCGACCGGCTCGAGGACCAGCCGCAGGACCCGCTGATCGCGTTGATCGCGCTCGCCAATAACGACCCGCGGCCGGGCAAGATCGACGTCGGTGTGGGCGTCTTCCGCGACAGCGCCGGCAACACGCCGATCCTGAAATGCGTGAAGGCGGCGGAGCAGATCCTCCAGGAGACGCAGAAGACCAAGGCCTATATCGGCTCGCAGGGCGACGCGGAGTTCGTCGAATTGGTCTATCCGATCGTGTTCGGCGCCGGCGCCGGGGCGAGCGGGCGGATCGTCGGCCTGCAGACGCCCGGCGGCTGCGGCGCGCTCAGGCTCGGGGCGGAGCTGATCGCGCGGGCCAATCCCGGCGCGCGCATCCTCGCCGGCGAACCGACCTGGCCCAACCATGCGCCTCTGATCGCTTCGTCGGGTGTCGAGATGGTCCCCTATGCCTATTACGACAAGGCGACCGCGACGCTGCACTTCGACCGGATGATGGAGGCGTTCGGCAAGGCCGAGGCGGGCGATCTCGTGCTGCTGCACGGCTGCTGCCACAACCCGACCGGGGCCGATCTCAGCCTCGACCAGTGGCGCGAGGTCGCCGATGTGGTCGCAGCGCGGGGCCTGATCCCCTTCGTCGACCTCGCCTATCAGGGCTTCGGCGACGGCCTCGAGGCCGATGCCGCGGGGACGCGGCTGGTGGTGGACGCGGCCGAGCAGGCTTTGGTCGCGCAGAGCTGCGACAAGAATTTCAGCTGCTACCGCGACCGGCTCGGCACCCTGTTCGTCAAGGGCTCGACGTCGCGGAGCGCGGAGGTCGCGTTCAACAATTTGCTCGGCCTCGCCAGGACGATGTGGTCGATGCCGCCCGATCATCCGGCGGCGGTGGCGCGGATCATCCTCAGCGATCCGGAACTGCGCGCGCTCTGGGAGAGCGAGGTGGACGCGATGGGCGGCCGGATCCGCGAGATCCGCGGGCGCCTCGCCGCCGCCGACCTGCGGCTCGCCTATATCGGCGGGCAGAAGGGCATGTTCTCGATGCTGCCGCTGACGCCGCAGCAGGTGCTGGAGCTGCGCGAGGAACAGGGCATCTACATGGCGGGTTCGGGCCGGTTCAACGTCGTCGGCCTCGCCGACGCCGCGGTCGAGCGTTTCGCCGCCTTGGTCGTGGAGAAGCTGGATGGCTGAGGCCGGCACCCCGATTGCGAAAAAGGGGAAAAGTCGGGCCAACACGCCCGACCCGGACTTTGACTGGCGGGAGATCGCCTGGCTCATGCAGGTCAGCCGGGCGCTCGACCGGCTCGAGGAGACCCGCCTCGTGCCCGAGCGCAAGGTCCTCTACCAGTTCAGCGCGCGCGGCCACGACATGGCGCAGGTCATGCTCGGCACAAGGCTCGATCATCCGCGCGACGGCGCCTGCGGCTATTACCGCTCGCGGCCCTTCCTGCTCTCGCTCGGCGTCGAGCTGGAGGACGCGCTCGGCTCGGCCATGGGCCGGGCCGGCGGCTATTCGGACGGGCGCGATATCGGCGTCGTCTTCAACTATCCCAATCCGGCCGGCTGCCCGGCGCTGCCGATGTGCGGCGGCGTCGGCGCCCAATATACGCCGACCGCGGGCTGGGCGCAGGCGATCACCTATTATCGGGACGTGCTCGGCGACGACGGTTATGCGGGCGCGATCGCGGTCGTGCTTGGCGGCGATGCGAGCTGCGCGACCAACGGCTTCTGGTCCGCCCTGACCATCGCGACGACGCAGAAGCTGCCGATGCTCTTCTACGTCGAGGACAATCAATACGGCATCTCGGTGCCCTCCACCTACCAGACGCCGGGCGGGGACATTGCGCGCAACCTCGCGAGCTTCGGCAATCTGCACGTCCTCAGCGGGGACGGGACCGAGCCGGCCGAGGCGGCGGGGCTGATCTCGGAAGCGGCCGAATATGTGCGCGGCGGCTCCGGCCCGGCGTTGCTCAGGCTCAGCGTGCCGCGGCTGCAGGGGCACAGTTTTCAGGACACGCAGGCCTATAAGAGCGAGGCGTTCGTCGCCTCGGAATGGGAGCGCGATCCGCTGCCCAAGCTCAAATCCTATCTGGTCGGCGCCCTCATGGACGAGGCGGAGTGGGACGCGATCGCGGCGGAGGCCGAGGAAGCGGTGGCGGCCGCCTCCGCTGCTGCGGAGGAGCGGACGGTCTCCAGCCCCGATCGGGTCACCGCCAACGTCTTCTACGAAGGCGAGATGCAGCTGTTCGGCGGGCAATGGACGCGCGGCTATCGCGCGCCGGCCTCGACCGAGACGCCGCGGCCGCAGGGGCAACGGATCAACATGTCGACGGCGATCCGCCGCACGCTCGACGCCGAGCTCGAGCTCAACCCGCGCATGCTGCTGTTCGGCGAGGATGTCGGGCCGAAGGGCGGTGTCCATGGCGTGACCCTGGGCCTGCAGGAGAAGTATGGCGTCGAGCGCGTCTTCGACACCAGCCTCTCCGAGGAAGGCATTATCGGGCGCGCGGTCGGCTTGGCGCTGGCCGGGCTGCTGCCGGTTCCCGAGATCCAGTTCCGCAAATATGCCGAGCCCGCGCTCGAGCAGATCAACGATTGCGGGACGATGCGCTGGCGGACCAACAACCGCTTCGCCGCGCCGATGGTGCTCAGGATGCCGGTCGGCTTCTTCAAGTGCGGCGACCCTTGGCACAGCCAGACCAACGAGGTGCAGTTCGTGCACAATCCGGGCTGGCAGGTGGCGGTGCCGAGCAATGCCGAGGATGCGGTCGGGCTGCTGCGCTCGGCGCTGCGCGGCAACGACCCCGTGGTGTTCTTCGAGCACCGTGCGATGCTCGACGACGCCTGGGCCCGGCGTCCCTGGCCCGGCGACGATTACGTGCTGCCCTTCGGCCATGCCAGGAAGGTGCGCGAGGGCGACCGGATCACGATCGTCACCTGGGGCGCGATGGTGCCGCGCTGCGAGGCGGCGGCCGAGGGCCTCTCCGCCGACGTGATCGACCTCAGGACCCTGCAGCCCTGGGACCGGGAGATGGTGCTGAAATCGGTGGCGCGGACGCGGCGCTGCCTGATCGTGCACGAGGATCTGCGCACCGGCGGCTTCGGCGCGGAGATTGCCGCGGTGGTCGCGGACGAGGCCTTTCTCGATCTCGACGCGCCGGTCGCCAGGCTGACGATGCCCGACATTCCGAGCCCGCATAATCCGGTCCTGCTCGACTGGGCGGTGCCGTCGGTCGAGCGGATTCGCGCGAAAATTGACGAGCTGCTGGAGTTCTAGGGAATGATCGACGTCCTCGTTCCCGTCGAGCAGGAAGGCACCAAGGCGGTGGTGCGGAACTGGCTGAAGCGGATCGGCCAGCGCGTTGAGGAGAATGAGCCGCTCGTCGAGCTCGAGACCGACAAGGTGGCGATGGAGGTCCCTGCGCCGGCTTCGGGCGTGCTCAGGGAGATCGTGCTGGATACCGACGCCGATGCGGTGCCCGGGGCGGTGCTCGGGCGGATCGCGACCGAGGCGGAGGCCGAGGCCGCACCGTCGGTGCCCGAACCTCCGTTGGTTGGGAAGCCGGACAGGAGGGAAAGGCCTTCGACAGGCTCAGGCCGAACGGGAGAAGGTCGGGAGAACCGCCTCTCGCCATCGGTGAAGCGGGCGGTACTGCAGCATGATCTGAACCCGGAGCATATTTCGGGCACGGGCCGGAACGGGCGGATTACGCGCGACGATGTCGACCGCGCGATCGAGGCGGCGACCAGGGTCTCGAAGCCGGTCGAAGGGATCATCCCCGCCAGCACGGGTGACATTCGCTCGCACTTCATCCCGCACGACCGGATGCGTCTGGCCATCGCCGAGAACATGCATCGCTCGGTGACCGACGCCCCGCATGTCACCGCCGTGTTCGAGGCGGATTTCTCGGCGATCATGGCGCATCGCGAGGCGCACAAGGCAGCCTATGCGAAGAAGGGGGTGAAGCTCACCTATACCGCCTATCTGGTTGCGGCGGCGGCCGAGGCGATGAAGGTCGCGCCGGCGATCAACAGCCGCTGGCACGCAGACCGGCTGGAGCTGTACGACGACATCAATATCGGCGTCGGCACCGCGCTCGGCACCAAGGGGCTGATCGTGCCGGTGGTCCGCAAGGTCCAGCAACTGAACCTGAAGGGCATCGCCGCGCAGCTCGACGAGCTGGTCGAGAAGGCGCGGGGCGAGAAACTGACCAGCGCCGACATCAGGGGCGGCACCTTCACCATCTCCAATCACGGCGTGTCGGGCTCGCTCTTCGCGGCGCCGATCATCATCAACCAGCCGCAGTCGGCGATCCTCGGCGTCGGCAAGCTGGAGAAGCGCGTCGTCGTGCGCGAGGTGGGCGGCGTCGACACGATCCAGATCCGGCCCATGGCCTATGTCAGCCTGACCATCGACCACCGGGTCGTCGACGGCCACCAGACCAATGGCTGGCTGACCCGCTTCGTCGAGGTGCTGGAGAACTGGCCCGCGGACTGAAGGCTGGCGCTCCGGATCCGCAAGCGTCGCCCGGCGAAACGGCGCCGCGGCCCGATCCGGGCCGTCGCTCCGCGCCTTGGCTCTTTTCAAAGCGCTCCTAACGAGTTAGCATCGATCCCGGTCGAGGCTGCCGGCCCTGTGCGTACGGTCTGGATCCGGCATGTCCGGCGAAAGAGGGGTTAACGCATGAAGATGCTCGTCGCCGTCGCGCTGGTCGCGACCTCATTCCCGGTCGTCACCACCGCCGCCGCCGCAGCCGGCGGAAATGATTCCTCCGCCAACGAGCGGCGGGTTTGCACCCAGCCGGCGCGGGCTCGCGCCGGTTCCCGGATGAGCCCGCGCCGGGTCTGCCGCACCGAGGCCCAATGGCGCGATGCGCTCGGCCCGGACTGGCGCCAGCTCCTTTCCGGCCGCACGCTCGAAGGCGATCAGGACCTGCTGGGCCAGCGTTCCTCGCCCAATGTCGACCATCGCGGGGTCCAGGGCCTTCCGGTCGGGCATCCCAGCCGCGGGCTCGGCCCGAACTGATCGCGCGCCAAAGGCGCGTCCGGACAGACTTCCTGCGGCCAGAGGGAGGGGCAGGTGATGAAGACGATTTCATCCGTGGCGCTCGTCGTGACCTGCATCGCCGCATTTCCGGTGTCCGCCGGGGCGATGGGCAGGCCCGAAGCCAGTCCCGAGCGCCGTCATTGCACGCAGCTTTCTGCCGCCCGCGCCGCGTCGCGACTGCCGCCGCGCCGGATGTGCCGCACACCGGCGCAATGGACTGAATTGCTCGGCCCGGAATGGCGGCGCCGGCTGGAGGCTAATGACATCCAGGCCGATATCGAGGCGATGCAGTCGCGCATGACGCCCGACGATGCCGCCCATGGCCCGGCGCCCTGGCGCTCCTATGGCCGCGCGAAGCAGGATTGATTGCCGATTGCCGATTGCCGATTGCCGAAGCCAACCGTTGCGTTGCCGCCTGCGAAGGAGGGGATCATGAAGCTTCTGGTTGCCATCGCTCTGGTCGCTGCTGCCTGGCCCGGCCTTGCCGTCGCCGCCGGCCGTCCCGAGACGGCCACGAACGAACGCCGCGTCTGCACGCAGATTACCGCGCGGGCGGGTTCGCGCATGTCCGGCCGGCGGGTCTGCAGGACCTCCCGGGAATGGCGCGATGCGCTTGGCCCGGATTGGCGTCAGCACTTGAACGGCGCGACGAGTGTCCAGGATACGATGGAGCAGGTGGAGATGCGCACGAGGCATGAGTCAAACCCGCCCGTGGCGCCGAACTGAGACGCTGGAGGGGGCGCTCGTCCCAACCGCCCTTCATGCCGCTTTCATTGTCGGCGAAGCGCGGCATTGGGAAATCGAAGAGGCGACGATGAAGAAGGTGGTTGCTCTCGCTCTGATCGTCACGACGCTGCCGCTGGGCGCTGCCGGCGCCTCCGCCGAGGGCCGCCCGGAGACGAACGAGCGCGCCGAGCGGCGGGTCTGCACGCAGATCACGGTCCGCGCGGGCTCGCGCATGTCGGGCCGGCGGATCTGCAAGACCCAGCGCGAATGGCGCGAGGTCCTGGGCCCGGACTGGCGTCAGCATCTTGCCGGCGCGCGCAGCATCGAGCTCGACTATGACGCGTTGATGATGCGCTCGGCTCGCGCCACCAGCGTGAACGAGGTGCCGCACTGACCCTTTAGCCGGCTTCGGCCGCCTTCTGGTAACCGTCGAGCAGCTCCCGCCAGCCGCCGTCCATCCCGCTCTCGTAATCGCCCCGGATCTTCTCGGCCTGTTCGCCATAACGGTCGAGGTCGCGATGCTCGAAAGTGACGATCGTATGGTCGCCATCTTCGGCGAAGGTCACTTCGACATTGGTTTCGAAATCGGGGTCGTAGGTCCATTCGCCGTTCAGCGACCAGATCAGGTGGAGCCGCTCCGGCGCCTCGTAGGCGACGACCTTGCCCCAGGACTGCTCGGCGCCGTCATTGCCGATCTCGTACCAGCGGCCGCCCGCATGCGGCTCGATGATCACGTCCTTCTGGCCCGCCGCGACCAGGCTGTGCGACTTCAGCCACCAGCCGCCCATGGCGACGAACGTGTCGAACGCCTTCTGCCGGGTCGCCTTGACGCGCAAGGTGCGGCGGATTGGCGCGGGCTTGATGCGCCGGGCTTCCACATTCATGTCCTCTCCTCCCTTTCGGCGGCTTCGGCATAGGCCGCAAGCGCCCGGTCCCAGAAGCGGTCGAGCCAGGCGCGGATCTCGCCGAGGCCGGCCGGATCGATCGAATAGATGCGGCGCGTGCCCTGCGCCTCGTCGTGCACCAGATGGGCCTCCTTCAGCACCTTCAGATGCTGCGACACGGCCGGGCGCGTGATCGGCAGCCCCGCCGCCAGCTCGCGCACCGCCATCGGTCGCTCCGACAGGCGCTCGAAGATGGTCTGGCGCATCGGTTCGGCGAGGGCGGCAAAGGCGGGAGCGTTAGTCACTACTAACGGTTAGTATATACTTACAGAAATTGCAACCCCCACTCGTCATTCCGGCGAAAGCCGGAATCTCACTCCTTCGTTTGGCTTACGTGAAGGGGACTCCAGCTTTCGCTGGAATGACGGAGAGCGTCACGCCTGAAACAGTGCCTTCAGATCCTTCTTGAGGATCTTGCCGTTGGCGTTGCGGGGCAGGGGCTGGTCAAGGAAGATGATCTTCACCGGCGTCTTGAAGATGGCGAGGCGCTCCTTGACCCAGGCCTTCAGCTCCTGCTCCGTCGCCGACGCGCCCGGGGCAAGGTGGACGACGGCGGCGGGCTCCTCGCCCAGGCTGTGGTGCGGGATCCCGACCAGGGCGGCGTCGATCACCGCCGGATGCTGGTAGAGGACGTTCTCCACCTCGATCGAGTAGATGTTCTCCCCGCCGCGGATGATCATGTCCTTGGCGCGGTCGACGATAGTGAGGAAGCCTTCCGCGTCGAGCAGGGCGAGATCGCCGGTGCGGACCCAGCCGTCGACGAAGGTTTCGGCCGTGGCCTCCGGCTTGTTCCAATAGCCGATCACGATCTGGGGGCCCTTCGCCCAGAGCTCGCCCACCTCGCCGGTCGGCAGCGCGGTGACGCCATCCGCGGCGACGATCTTGAGGTCGGCGACCGGGACCGGCGGGCCGGCGCTGTCCGGGCGGTTCAGATAATCCTCGCCGACATGGGCGGTGACCGTCGCCATCGTCTCGGTCATCCCCCAGCCATTGCCGGGCAGGGCGCCGAACTCCTCCCGGATGCGCTTCACCAGCTCAGGGGCCGACGGGGCGCCGCCATAAGTGATCAGCTCCAGGCTGGAGAGGTCATATTTGGCGCGGTCGGGATGTTCGAGGATTTGCCAGGCGATGGTCGGCACGCCGCCGGTGATCTGGACGCGTTCGCGCTCGATGATCTGCATCGCCTCGACCGTGTCCCACTTGCGCATGAAGATCGTGGTGTTGCCGGCGACCATCGAGCCCATCAGGCTCGCCGAGCAGGCGGTGACGTGGAAGAGGGGGATGACCAGCAGCCCGATCCGGGGCGCGGGCTCGGGCGGCGTCTCGCCCCGGCGCAGCGCCGCCCGTGCGGTCGTGTAGCCGGTCGAGAGGATGTTGGTCATCAGGTTGCGGTGCGAGCCGAGCGCGCCCTTGGGCTTGCCGGTCGTGCCGCTCGTGTAGAAGATCGCCGCGGGGTCGTCGGACTGGACGCCGGCCTCGGGCAGGTCGATGGCAGGGAGATCCTTCCAGGCCGTGGCCGGCCCGATCAAATCCTCGAGGCGGTCGGTGCCCGTGGCGCCGGCCTCCGCCCGGCTGACGATGATGTGCTCGAGATCCGGCAGGTTTGCCAGATGCGGGGCGATCCGCTCGTGGCGGGACCGGTCGCAGAGCAATGCCTTCGATCCGGAATCGGCGAGGCCATATTCGAGCTCGGGCCCGGTCCACCAGGCGTTGAGCGGCACGGCGATCGCGCCGAGCGCGGTGATCGCGAAGAAGCAGGCCGGCCATTCGGGCAGGTTGACCATGGCCAAAGCGACCCGGTCGCCCTTGCCGATGCCGCGCCGCTGCAGCTCCGCGGCGATCGCAGCGGCGGCGCGGAAGCTCGCCTCGAAGCTGACCCGTTCGTCCTCGAAGATGGTGATCAGCCGCTCGCCGTGCAGGCGCGAGAAACGGGCGAGCATCGGCAGCGAGGGCGGCGCATTCTTCCAGACCCGGGTCGGCACGCCGCGGATCGTCACCGTCTCCATCTCGAACCGGGCGCCGGGCGCGGTCAGCGCGGCATCGACCTCGGCGAGGCTCATGCGGGGCCAGGCGGGGTCAAGCTGGAAACCGTCGATCATCGCGCAAGCTTGGGCGCAAGCAGCGCAAATTGCCAGCCTCGGGCGAAACGATTAGGCCCGAAGCGTGAGCAAGGAGCGCAAAACTCCCCTCGGCCTCGGCGAGGCCGCACCCTGGTTCCATTGTCCGACGCTCGGCGGCCGCGCCGATTATGCGTTCGACACGGCGGCGGGACGGCCGATCCTGTTGCTCTTCTTCGGCACCGCGGCGAATGCGGCGGCGAAGGCGGCCCTGACCGCGCTGCAGCAGCGGCGCGCGCTGTTCGACGACGATCATGCCGCCTTCTTCGGGGTCAGCGTGGACCCGGCCGACGGGCAGGCGGGTCGGATCCGCCAGCAGCTTCCGGGCATCCGCTTCTTCCTCGACCATGACCGGCGGGTGAGCCGCATGTACGGCGCGGCGGAGCCGGCGCCGTCGGACGTCTATCGCGGCCACTGGCTGCTGCTCGATCGGGCGCTGCGCGTGCGGGCCCGGTTCCCGCTCGGCGAGAGCGAGGCAGCGCTCGACGCCCTGGCGCAGCTCGTCGCCGCCCCGCCAATGCCGGACTGGGCGCCGGTCGTCGCCGTGTCCGACGTGCTGGAACCGGCGATGTGCCGGCGGCTGATCGACCTCTACGAGGCCGACGGCGGCGAGGAATCGGGCTTCATGCGCGACGTCGACGGCATGACGAAATTGCTCGTCGATCCGCTTCACAAGGTCCGGCGCGACTGCCTCGTCAAGGATCCCCAGCTTGCGCGCGAGCTGAACCTGCGGCTCATCCACCGGCTGCTGCCGATGGTGAAGCGCGCCTTCCAGTTCGAGGCGACGCGGGTCGAGCGGCTGCTGGTCGGCTGCTACGAGGCCGAGACGGGCGGCCATTTCCGCGCTCATCGCGACGATACTTCAAAAGGGACCGCGCATCGCCGCTTCGCGGTGACGATCAACCTGAACGCCGAGGAATATGAGGGCGGGGACCTGATGTTCCCCGAATATGGGCCGCGCACCTATCGCGCCACGACCGGGGGCGCGATCGCCTTCTCCTGCTCGCTGCTGCACCAGGCGATGCCGGTGACGAAGGGGCGCCGCTTCGCCTTCCTGCCCTTCCTATACGACGATGCCGGCGCCCGGCTGCGCGAGGCGAACAGCCAGTTTCTGAGGGCGAGCTCGCCAACTACCGGGCGAGCAGGGACGTGGTGGTGCGCTAGCGGGCGGGAACCAGGTCGATCTCGTAGAGCCGCCGCCAATATTTGCCGGTGACGAACAATCGGTCGCGCTGGGCGTCATAGGCGATGCCGTTGAGGACGCTGTCCGTGTTGTCGCCATTCTGCGCGGCGAGCGCGCTGAGATCGATGATGCCGGTGACCCGCCCCGTAGCCGGGTCGATGCGGGCGATGCGCGGCTGCTGCCAGATGTTCGCGTAAATCTCGCCATTCACCCATTCGAGCTCGTTGAGCTGGGTCAGCTCCGCGCCCTGCAGCGTGACGGTGATCCGCCGGCGCTCGGCCAGGGTCGCGGGATCGAGGAAGCGGAGCGCGGAGGTGCCATCGGACATGATGATGTCGGTGCCGTTCTGGGTGAGGCCCCAGCCTTCGCCCGAATAGCGCCATTCGCCGGTGCGCCTGAGCGTCGCCAGATCCCAGCGATAGCCGCGACCTCCCTGCCAGGTGATCGAGATGATCTCGTTGCCCCAGTTGACGATGCCCTCGCCGAACAGGCCGGGCGGGATCGGCACGGACTGCAGCACCCGGCCGTCCTCGAAGCGTACCTTGCGGATCGTCGACTGGCCGATTTGGCCGGTGCTCTCGTAGAGGCTGCCGTTCAGGTAGAAGAGCCCCTGCGTGAAGGCGCGCTGGTCGTGCGGATAGGTGCCGACGACCCGGTAGCCGTAATTGGCGACTGCGGGTTGGGCGGCCGGCACGGCATTGTTGCCGGGACCGGCGGACACGGGCTGCTGCGCGCAGGCCGGGGTGGCGAGGGCAAGCGCCAGCGTGATCGAAAAAGCGTGGATCCGGGCCAGGTTCATTCTCCGCACCGCATCTGCAGGGTCTCGCTCCGGGTTTGCGTCCCGTAGGTGACGGTGACCTGAATGTCGCCGGCGCAGGTTGAATCGGGAATGACGAGATGCTGAAAGGCACGCCCCCCGTCCGTGGTCAGGATGGCGCGATAGGTGCGCTGCGCCAGGATGCGCCGGCCGACCCGGGCCACCATGCGAAGCGGCCGCTCGATAAATTGCTCGTCGGTGGTCCGCACTTCCTGCGTGATGACAATATCGTCGCCTTCGAAGAGCTGATTCCAGTGGCCGCCGCTGTCCGGCGGAGAAATGTCTTCCGAGAACTGACCCGTGCGGTTGGACAGGATGTGGGCGCTCAGCTCGCCGAGCTCCGCCGCGGGCGGGACGCCCTGGACAGCGATGGCGGCTGCAGCAATCAGGTCGATCATATTACCCCCTAGGGCACGTTCATGGTCATCAGCTCGTAGGTCGCGACCGTCTCGTCCTTCTGGTTATAGACGACGACCGCCCAGCGCACCTCGCCTTTTTCCTCATCGCGCACCGACTTGGACTTCACGCTGAGCTCCACGCGCATCGAATCGCCCGGATAGAGCGGGGTCAGGAAGCGCAGCGTCTCGAGGCCGGTATTGGCGAGGACGGGGCCCGGATCGGGATCGACGAACAGGCCGGCGGCGAAGCTCAGGATCAGATAGCCATGCGCGACCCGGCCGCCGAAGATCGGCGAGGCCCTGGCGGCTTCCTCGTCCATATGGGCGTAGAAGGTGTCGCCGGTGAAATGGGCGAAATGCTCGATGTCGGCGAGGGTGACGAGCCGGCTCGCGGTCTTGAGGGTGTAGCCTATCTCCAGCTCGGACATCCGCTTGCGGAAGGGATGGACCTCGGCCGGGAGCTGCCCGGCGCCCGGGAGATACTGACCGATGATCCTGGACAGCACCTCCGGCGAGCCCTGGAGCGCGGTGCGCTGCATATAATGCTTCACGCCGCGCACGCCGCCCATCTCCTCGCCGCCGCCGGCGCGGCCCGGGCCGCCATGGACGAGGACGGGAAGAGGGGAGCCGTGGCCGGTGGATTCCTTCGCCGAGGTGCGGTCGAGGATCACCATGCGGCCGTGATACGCCCCGGCGCCGAGCACGAAGTCGCGCGCGACGGCGCTGTCATGGGTGAAGAGGGAGAGCGCCAGGCTGCCCATGCCGCGATTGGCGAGCGCGATCGCATCGTCCAGGTCGCGATAGGGCATGAGCGTCGAGACCGGGCCGAAGGCCTCGACGTCGTGCACGGCTGCCGCGCCCCACGGATCGTCCGAGCGCAGCAATATCGGGGAGATGAAGGCGCCGTCGCCGGCCACCGGCTGGGTGTCCGGATCGCCGGAGACGATGCGCGCCGCCTTGGAGAGTTCGGCGACGGCGGACCGGACGGCCTCGAGCTGGGCGCGGCTGGCTAGGGCGCCCATCTGGGTGGTTTCCTCGCGCGGATCGCCGATGCGGACCTTGGCCAGGCGCTCCGAGAGGGCGTCCTGCACCGCGTCGAGATGCCGGGCAGGCGCCATGGCGCGGCGGATGGCGGTGCATTTCTGGCCTGCCTTGGAGGTCATCTCGCGCGCGACCTCCTTCACGAACAGGTCGAATTCCGGCGTGCCGGGCGCGGCGTCGGGGCCGAGGATCGAGGCGTTGAGGCTGTCGCGCTCGGCGACGAAGCGCACCGACTCGCGTCCGATCACCGGGTGGGACTGCAGCCGCATCGCGGTCGCGGCGGAGCCGGTGAAGCTGACCATGTCCTGGCAGGTCAGAGGCTCCAGCAGGTCGCCGGGCAGGCCGACGAGCAGCTGGATCGCGCCGGGCGGCAGGATGTCCGCCTCGATCATGATCCGGAAGCAGGCCTCGGTGAGCCAGGCGGTCTGGCTGGCGGGCTTCACGATCGCCGGGACGCCCGCGAGCAGGGTCGGGGCGAGTTTTTCCAGCATCCCCCAGATCGGGAAGTTGAAGGCGTTGATGTGGACGGCGACGCCTTGGAGCGGGGTGAAGACGTGCTGGCCGACGAACGTCCCGCCGCGCGAGAGCTGTTCCATCGCGCCGTCGATCAGCACCCTGCCGTTGGGCAGCTCGCGCCGGCCCTTGGAGGAGAAGGAGAAGAGCGTGCCGGCGCCGCCCTCGATGTCGATCCAGCCGTCGGCGCGGGTGGCGCCGCTGTCGTAGTTGAGCGCGTACAGCTCTTCCTTGCGCGCCATGATCGCATTGCCGAGCGCCTTCAGCATATGGGCGCGCTCGTGGAAGGTGAGCTTTCGGAGCGCGGGTCCGCCGACCTTGCGGGCATGATCGAGCATGGCCGGATAATCGAGGCCCTTGGCGCCGGTCTCCGCGACGACATCGCCGGTGACGGCGCTGCGCACCTCGTCGAGGTCGCCCTGGCCGGCGACCCAGTGGCCCTGGGCGTAATTGAGCAGCTTCAGGGGCTTCATTCCGTACCTCTCGTCAATCCAGCGAAAGCTGGAATCTCACTGCCTTTATGGGATAGTCGCCCTCCAGAGCAAAAAAGGAAAAGAGATTCCAGCTTTCGCTGGAATGACGGTCTCGGGGGAGCAGGAAGATGATCGAACCCGTCAGACCGGTTGCCCTCGATGAGATCGAGGCGGCGCGGGAACGGATCAAGGGGACGGTGCTGCGCACGCCCCTGGTCAGGCTCGACACCGGCCCCGGCGGGCCGGACATCCGGCTCAAGCTCGAAAATCTGCAGCCGACCAACAGCTTCAAGATCCGCGGCGCGATGAACGCGGTCGGGCGGCTGAGCGCCGCCGAACGGGCGCACGGCGTCTGGACCGTGAGCGCGGGCAATGCCGGGCAGGCAATCGCCTTTGCGGCGCGGGCGGCGGGGATTCCGTGCACGGTGGTGGCGATCGAGACGGCGCCGCAGACCAAGCTCGACCGGATGGCCGCGCTCGGCGCCCGGATCGTGCCTGTGCCCTATGAGGTCGCCTGGCAGGCGGTGACCGACCATGCTTACGAGGGCATGGACGGCCTGTTCATCCATCCCTTTGACCATCAGGATTTCATCACCGGCCATGCCACGATGGGGCTCGAGATCGTCGAGGACGCGCCCGACGTCAGTGCGGTGATCGCCGCGATCGGCGGCGGCGGACTGATCACCGGCGTGGCGAGCGGCGTGAAGGCGAAGAAGCCCGAGGTCCGGCTCTATGGCGCCGAGCCCGACACGGCGGCGCCTTATGCGCTGTCGCGGCGCGAGGGCGGGCCGCGGAAATTCCCCGACTGGCAGGCGAGCTTCGTCGACGGCGCCGGCGGGCAGAGCCTGATCCCGCGCATGTGGGAGCGGCTGCTGCCGCTGCTCGACGGGGCGATCGTCGTCTCGCTCGACCAGACTCGCGCGGCGATGCGGCTGCTCGCCGAGAAGGCGCGGGTCATCGCCGAGGGCGCCGGGGCGCTGTCGCCTGCGGCGGCGCTGACCGGGGAGGCGGGCGAGGGTACGATCGTCTGCGTGATCTCGGGCGGCAATATCGACCTGGCGAGATTCTGTTCGCTGGTCGCGGATTGAGGCGGAGCGGGGAGGGCACGCCGGCGGGCGCCCCTCCCCGCCGCGATTACTCGATCGGACCGCAGCCGCAGGTGCCGGAAATTTCTTCGGTCTGGAAGTAGGTGTAGGTGCCGAAAAGAGTATATTGGATGTAGGGATAGGCGCACATTCCGTCGATATAGCCCACCTGAACCGTATAGGTGGCATCACTGTACATACGCGTCATATAAATGTTCTGACAGCCGCCGATCTGGGCTGCGACCTGCTGCGTCGGGCCGATTACCATCATGGTAAGAGCCAGTGCCGAAATTGCGATTCGCTTGAACATGCTCCCCTCCGTGACTCAGGCTTCGCGATTGCGGCGCGCCTCCGTGAAGACGAGTCGCCACGGAGGAGTAACACGATTCGGGGATTTTATTTACCGTAGAAGTAACGCATCAAATACGGATGCAGGAGAACATTTCCAACCTGAACGGCGTTACTTTCCGGTGAAAGTCGGCTTCCGTTTTTCCATAAACGCGGCAACGCCCTCGCGATAATCGCCGGAGAAGCCGAGCTCGCGCATCGCGTCGCGCTGGCGGTCCAGCTCCGCGTCGAGGCTCTGGCCCCAGCTTTCGCGGAGCATCTGCTTGATCCGGGCGAGGCCGCGGGTCGGTCCGCTGGCGAAGCGCTGGGCGAGCGCGTCGACCTCGGCATCGAGATGGTCGTCGTCCACCGCCTTCCAGATCAGGCCCCAGTCGGCGGCGCGCTCGGCCTCCAGCGGCTCGCCCGTCAGCGCCAAGCCCAGGGCGCGGGCCTGGCCAACCAGGCGGGGCAGCACCCAGGTGCCGCCGCTGTCCGGGATCAGGCCGATCGCGGCGAAGCTCTGGATGAACTTCGCGCTCCTGGCGGCGATGACGATGTCGCAGGCCAAGGCGATATTGGCGCCGGCGCCGGCGGCGACGCCGTTGACCCGGGCAATCACCGGCATGGGCAGGTTCACCAAAGCGCGGATCAGGGGATTATAGCGGAGCTCCACCGACTCGCCGAGGTCGACCGCCTGACCCGGCGCCACCGCGCGGTCGGCCAGGTCCTGCCCCGCGCAGAAGCCGCGGCCCGCGCCGGTCAGCACCAGGCAGCGCGCCTCGCCGAGGCTCGCCAGCGCGTCAGCCACCTCCTCGTGCATCTGTACGGTGAAGCTGTTCAGCCGGTCGGGGCGGTTGAGGGTGAGGCGGGCAATGCCGGCCTCCAGCTTGAAGTCGATCGTTTCGTACGCCATTGGCGCGTCATGAACCCGGACGAGATTGCGGACAAGGTCGCGCGCGCCATGCTGGCGGCCGAAGGAACCGGGCCGGCCTGGGGGATCGCCATCGAGGAGGTCCGCGAGGGCTATGCGCGGATCCGGATGACGCTCACCGCCGCGATGCTGAACGGGCACGGGATCGGCCATGGCGGGATGATCTTCGCGCTGGCCGACACCGCCTTCGCCTATGCCTGCAACAGCCGGAACGTGACGAGCGTCGCGGCGCAGGCGTCGGTCGTCTTCCTCGACGCGGCGCGCGAGGGCGAGGTGCTGGTCGCCGAGGCCAGGGAGGTGGCGCTTGCCGGACGTTCGGGCGTCACCCATGTCAGCGTGCGCACCGTCGACGGGCGCGCGATCGCGGAATTTCAGGGCTACAGCCGGACGCTCGGCGGGCCCGTCGTGGAGATCGAGGAATGACCGAAGCCTATATTTGCGACGCCGTCCGGACCCCGATCGGGCGCTATGGCGGCAGCCTGTCGTCGGTGCGCGCGGACGATCTGGCAGCGCATCCGATCCGGGCGCTGATCGCGCGGAATTCGAATGTCGACTGGGACGAGGTCGACGACGTCATCCTCGGCTGCGCCAACCAGGCGGGCGAGGACAATCGCAACCTCGCGCGCATGGCGGGGCTGCTCGCCGGCCTTCCCGACAGATCGGGAGGCGTGACGCTCAACCGGCTGTGCGGCTCGGGCATGGACGCGGTCGCGATGGCGGCGCGGGTGATCCGGGGCTCGGAGGCGGACCTGCTGATCGCCGGCGGCTCGGAGAGCATGAGCCGGGCACCCTTCGTGATGGCCAAGGCGACTTCGGCCTTCGACCGCAATGCGGAGATGTACGACACCACGATCGGCTGGCGGTTCGTCAACCCGAAGATGAAGCATGCCTATGGCGACGACACGATGCCGTCGACGGCCGAGAATGTGGCGCAGGACTTCCAGATTTCGCGCGAGGACCAGGATGCGTTCGCGGTCCGCAGCCAGGCCAAGGCCGCGGCGGCGCAGGCGAGCGGTCGCTTCGATGCCGAGATCGTCGCGGTCGAGATTCCGCAGCGCAAGGGCGATCCGGTCGTCGTCAGCCGTGACGAGCATCCGCGGGAGACCTCGGTCGAGGCGCTGGCGAAGCTGAAGCCGATCATCCGGGCCGACGGCACCGTCACCGCCGGCAATGCCTCGGGCGTCAATGACGGCGCCGCGGCCTTGATCGTCGCAACGGAGGAAGCGGCGAAGCGCAACGGCCTGACCCCGCGTGCCCGCTTCCTGGGCGCGGCCGTCGCCGGCGTTCCGCCGCGGATCATGGGCATCGGCCCGGCCCCGGCCAGCGAGAAATTGCTGCAGCGGCTGGGGCTCACGATCGGCGACATGGACGTGATCGAGCTGAACGAGGCCTTCGCCGCGCAGGGGCTGGCGGTCATGCGCCAGCTCGGCGTGCCGGACGACGCGCCGCATGTGAACCCGAATGGCGGCGCGATCGCGCTCGGCCACCCGCTTGGCATGTCCGGCGCCCGCCTGCTGCTGACCGCGACCGAGGAATTGCACCGGACGGGCGGCCGCTACGCGCTCTGCACGATGTGCATCGGCGTGGGGCAGGGCATCACTACGGTGATCGAGCGGGCGTGAGGAATGGCGAAGTGAAGGGTTATGTCATCGCCAATGTCGAGGTGACCGACTGGGAGGGCTATGAGGCCTATCGGTCGCGGACGGCCGACGTGATCGGGCAATATGGCGGGCGTTTCCTGGTGCGCGGCGGCGCTGTCGAGGTGCGCGAGGGCGCGCCGGGCATCGCGCGGCTGGTGGTGATCGAGTTCCCGGACATGGACGCGGCCAGGGCCTTCTACGACAGCCCCGAATATCAGGCGATCCTGCCGCACCGGACCGCCAATTCGACGGCGACCCTGTTCCTGGCCGAGGGCGCCTAGCCGTCGGCTTTCGCGAAGGCCTTCCGCGCATCGCGGCCGATCCATTCGGCGGTCTTGTCGGATGAGGCGGCGAGCTTGTCCGCAAGCGTGCGGGCGGCGGCGCGGAGGCCCGGGCTTTTCTTGCCGCCGATGCTGCGCAGGGCCCAGCTGACGCCCTTCTTCACGAAATTGCGCTCGTCCGTCGCGGCGGCCTCGATCAGGGGCAGACGTTCGAGGAAGGGTTCGTCCACGCGCTTTTTGTCGTGCAAGGCCAGGCTGGCGAGCAAGGCGAAGGCCATGCGCTTCACCCATTCCCCCGGGTCGTCCGCCCAGCGGTCCACCATGTCAAAGGCGTGCGGGCTCCGGTCGAACAATTTGAAGGCCAGGGTGTCGACCGTCGCCCAATTGTCCATCTGGCGGGTCCAGCTCTCCATCTGCGCAGGGGAAAGAGCCGCCGGATCGCCGACATAGGCGGTCAGCATTCGCGCCTCATAGACCCTCGTCTCCCAGAGCGCCTCGGCGAGCGCATGGTCGCGGCCGAATTCCTTGCCCACTTTCTGGATACCGGCCATCGGCACGCCGATCACGCGCTCGGCGGTCTCGATCCCATAGCGGGAGAGGCCGTCGCGGATCCGGGCCTCGCCCAGCGCCTCCAGCGCGGCGATGGCGTCCGGAAGGCGGCTCACGTCGCGAAGCTGTGATGCGCCTGGGGGCAGCGCCGCATCCGGACCGAGCGGCCGCCGATCTCCTGGATCATATATTCCTCCCCCTCGCGGGTGATGCGGGACCGGGTGATCTCCGGATTGGGCAGGCCGATATATTCGCTCGCCATTGGATCGCCGACCGCCTCGTGCGTGACGGTGACGACCAGCACGCCATCCTCGATCCGCCAGATGCCTTCGCGCCCGAAGCTGCCGTAGCGGCCGCTCGGGTCGTAAAAGTCGCCCGTGTCGGTCAGGCAGTTGGTCGAGGCCTCCGCCCAGCCGCCGGCGAGCCAGCGGGCGAGCGCGTCGTCGGTGTCGCCGGCCGGGGCGGGAGCTGCGGCGGTCTGATTGACGGGCCTGGCCGGGGCAGCGGGCGCGGCGGCCACCCTGTTGGCGGGCGCAGCAGCGGGCGTCGCCGAGTTGCGGCCGAGCATGAAGGCGATCACCACGACGAGGATGACGATCACGCCGGCCATCGCCGCGATGATCACGCGGGTGCGGTTCGTGTCGTTCATCCCCTCACCGTGGCGCTGGTGGGTGCGACCCCGTTGAACATCCGCCGTTCCTCCCCGTTTTTGCTATAGCGCGAAGCGGCGCGGCGGGGAACGAAGGCGCGAGTTCGTTGACCGATCGGTCGATTAATGCTATGCGCGGAGCGCACAGGAGGCCCGATGTACACGACCGAGATGCAGCAGACGGCCAGGATCGTCTCGACCGAGGATCCCGAGGAGCTCGCCGCTTTCGAGGCGCGGGTCGCCGCGGACGAGTTCATCGAGCCGAAGGACTGGATGCCCGAGGCCTATCGGCGCACGCTCACCCGGCAGATCAGCCAGCATGCGCATAGCGAGATCGTCGGCATGCTGCCCGAAGGCAACTGGATCACGCGCGCGCCGTCGCTGCGCCGCAAGGCGATCCTGCTCGCCAAGGTGCAGGACGAGGCGGGCCACGGCCTCTATCTCTATTCGGCCGCCGAGACGCTCGGCACGAGCCGCGAGGAGATGATCGAGGCGCTGCATTCTGGCAAGGCGAAGTACAGCACGATCTTCAACTACCCAACGCTCACCTGGGCGGACATCGGCGCGATCGGCTGGCTGGTGGACGGCGCCGCGATCATGAACCAGGTGCCGCTGCAGCGCACCTCCTACGGGCCCTATGCGCGGGCGATGGTCCGGGTGTGCAAGGAGGAGAGCTTCCACCAGCGCCAGGGCTATGAGATCATGATGGCGATGTGCGCCGGCACGGCCGACCAGAAGCGCATGGCGCAGGACGCACTGAACCGCTGGTGGTGGCCGAGCCTGATGATGTTCGGGCCGACCGACGACAACAGCCCCAACACCGCCCAGTCGATGCGCTGGCGGATCAAGCGCGACACCAATGACGAGCTGCGCCAGAAGTTCGTCGACATCACCGTGCCGCAGGCCGATGCGCTCGGCCTGACCGTGCCGGACGCGGACCTTGCCTGGAACGAGGCCAAGGGCGGCTATGATTTCGGCGCGGTGGACTGGGAGGAATTCTACGCGGTCGTGCGCGGCGAGGGGCCGGTGGCGAAGGAGCGGATCAAGGCCCGCCGCGACGCCTGGGAAACCAACGCCTGGGTGCGCGAGGCGGCGGCTGCTTATGCCGAGAAAAAGGCGCGCAAGGCAGAGGCGGCATGACGCTCGTTCATCGTCATTGCGAGGAGCGAAGCGACGCGGCAATCCAGCGGGCCGCCGAAGCTGCACTGGGTTGCTTCGCTGCGCTCGCAATGACGGGACGAGAGTGATGAGCAAGGACTGGCCGCTCTGGGAGGTGTTCGTCCGTGCAAAGGGCGGGATGTCGCACCGGCATGTGGGGAGCGTGCACGCGCCCGACGCGGAGATCGCGCTCAGGCATGCGCGCGACACCTATACGCGCCGGATGGAAGGCGTGAGCCTCTGGGTCGTGCCGTCGGCGTCGATCGTCGCCTCCGATCCCTCCGACGACGGCCCGATGTTCGCGCCGGCCGAGGACAAGATCTACCGCCACCCGACCTTCTACGACATTCCGGACGACGTGAAGCATATCTGATGGCGACCGTCGCAACCGATAGCGTCCTGTTCGAAACCCTGCTGCGACTCGGCGACGACAGTTTGGTCCTCGGGCAAAGGCTCGGCGAATGGTGCGGCCATGCGCCCTCCGTCGAGGTCGACCTCAGCCTCGCCAATATGGGCCTCGACCTGATCGGGCAGGCGACGCATTTCCTCAACGCCGCGGGCGCGGCGGAGGGGAAGGGCAGGGACGGCGATGCTTTGGCCTTTCACCGCGACGTGCTCGATTTCCGGAATTGCTGGCTGGTGGAACAACCGAACGGCGATTTCGCGCAGACCATGGCGCGGCAATTCCTCTTCTCGACCTGGCAGGAATTGCTGTTCCGCAACCTCGAAGGCTCGGCCGACGAGACGATCGCCGCGATCGCCGCCAAGGCGGTGAAGGAGGTGCGCTACCATGCCGAGCTCAGCGCCGAATGGGTGATCCGGCTGGGCGACGGTACCGGGGAGAGCCGGCGGCGGATGGAAGAGGGGCTGGAGTGGCACTGGCGGTTCGTGCCGGAATTGTTCGAGATGGACGCGGTTGCGACGGAGGCTGCGGCGCGGGGCGTCGGCGTAGATGCCGGCCTGTTCCGGGAAGATTATGACCGGCGCATCCGCGACGTGCTCGCCGAGGCGACGCTCGAGGCGCCGAAGGACCAGCGCCCGATCCTCGGCGGCCGGCGCGGCCATCATAGCGAGCATCTCGGGCACCTACTGGCGGTGATGCAGTTCCTGCCGCGCACCTATCCGGACGCGACATGGTAGAAGCGATCGACACGGAAGCGCTCTGGCAGGTGCTGGAGAGCGTGCCGGACCCCGAAATCCCGGTCGTGTCGGTAGTCGATCTGGGCATTGTCCGCGCGGTGACGCCCGAGCTTGTGACGATCACACCGACCTACACCGGCTGCCCGGCCACGCAGGTGATCGAGCGCGACATCCGCGAGGCGCTGGATGCGGCCGGCTTCCGGGAGGTCGCGATCGAGACCGTGCTGTCGCCGCCCTGGACCACCGACTGGATCAGCGAAGCGGGCAAGGCCAGGCTCGAAGATTATGGCATCGCTCCGCCGAGCGCGGCGCTGACGGCGACCTGCCCGCAATGCGGCTCGACCGACACGGAGGAGCTCAGCCGGTTCGGCTCGACGCCGTGCAAGGCGCAGTGGCGCTGCCGCGCCTGCCTGGAGCCCTTCGACCGGTTCAAGTGCCACTGATGAGCGTGTCGTTCCACATGTTGACCGTGGCCGAGGTGGTCGACGAGACGAACGAGGCGCGCTCGATCCGTTTCGACGTGCCGCTGGAGCTGCGCGAGACTTTCCGCTTCAGACCCGGCCAGCATCTGACCTTGAAGGCCGAGATCGGCGGCGAGGAGGTGCGGCGCAATTACTCGCTCTGCGTCGCCCCGCAGGACGGCCAGGTGATGGTCACGGTGAAGAGGATCGCGGGCGGCCTCTTCTCCAACTGGGCGAACGATGCGCTGAAGCCCGGCGACGCGATCGAGGTGATGCCGCCGCACGGCAGCTTCACCTGGGATTTCAAACCCGGCGCGGCGAACCATTATGTCGGCTTTGCGGGCGGCTCCGGGATCACGCCGGTCATCTCGCTGCTGAAGACGGCCCTGCTGACCGAGCCGGAAAGCCGCTTCACCTTGTTCTACGGCAATCGCGACAGCAACGCGATCATCTTCCTGGAAGCACTGGCACAGCTCAAAAACCGTTTCATGGACCGGCTGGAAGTCCATCATTTCCTTGCGGAAGAGGCCGAGGAATTCGAGCTGTTCAACGGCATGCTCGACCGCGCCAAATGCGACGAGATCCTGGGGACCCTGATTGATCCGGCGGACGTGACGGCCTTCTTCATCTGCGGGCCGGGGGCGATGATGGATGCCGCCGAGGAAGCGCTGACCGCCCGCGGCATCGCGAAGGAGCTGATCCATCTGGAGCGCTTCACCGCCGACCGGCCGGCCGAGGCGCTGCAGGCTCAGCTCGCCGAGCTGTCGCGCGACGCCGCGGGCCTCTCCATGCTGGTCACCCTCGACGGGCGGAAGCGCAAGGTCGGCTTCGACGCGAAGGCGGGGAACATCCTCGACAGCGCCCGCGCCGCTGGCCTGCCGGCGCCCTTCGCCTGCAAGGCGGGGGTCTGCGCGACCTGCCGGGCGAAGGTCGTCTCCGGCGAGGTGGAAATGGCGGCGCGCTACGGCCTCACCGACGGGGAGATTGCGGCGGGCTATGTGCTGACCTGCCAGTCCGTGCCCAAGGGCGCGGGCGTGGAGCTCGACTACGACGCCTAGGACGGCTGCGGAGTTACGCCCCGCTGCATGATCTCGACCACGCGCAGCGCCAGCGCCTCCGGCATGAACGGGCCGGCGGGGTCGAACCAGGTGTGGGTCCAGTTGATCATTCCGAAGAACAGCATCGTGTTGACGCGCGCGGCGCCGCCCGAGCCGATCTCGGCGATCACCTCCTCGGCGGCGGCGATGATCCGCCGCTGCTTGGCCACCACCTCCGCCCGGCGATCGGGCGGCAGATTGTCCAGCTCGTTGAGCAGCACCTTGTGGTGATTCTGCGCGCTCGCATAGAGCCGCATGAAGGCGACGGTGAGGGCGCGGAGCCTTGCATCGGCGCTGCCGCTCGCCGTGGCCGCTTCCGCCGCCTCGGTCAGCGCGTCGAGATGCTCGACCATTACCGCGTAGAGAATATCGTCCTTCGACGGGAAATAGTGGTAGATCAGAGACTTGGAGGTACGGCAAGAATCCGCGAGCTCGGCAACCGACGCGCCCGGAAAGCCCTTCCTCGCGTAAAGCTGCGCGGCGGCCGCGAGGATCGCCTCGCGGCGCTTGTCATAATCGGGCGATTGCGGGCGTGCCATGGCGCCACCTTACGCCGGCGGAGGCGCGAGGGCTAGTTCAGTAGGTCTTGCCGCCGACCTCGCTGTCGCCGCGCGGCTCGGCATAGGGAATGCGCCGCGGGCCCCGCTCGTCCTCGCCGCGCGCCTCGTCATAGGCGATCACCGCGCGGGTGACGTTCTGCATCAGCTGCATGCGGGTGAGGTTGGGAACCGAGGTCCGCCCGATCATCACCGCCACCGCATAATGGCGGCCGTCGGGCGAGGTCAGGATGCCGATGTCGTTATAGCCGGCCTGGACCCCGTTGAAGACCTGGCCCGAGCCGGTCTTGTGGCCGATCGACCAGCCCGGGGCGAGGCCGCCGCGCAGCCGCTGCGGTCCGGTGCGGACCTGGGCCATGATCGAGAGCAGGCGCGAGGTCGAGGCGCGCGAGAGCAATTCGCCGCGCTGAAGCCGGGCGAGGCCGTTGGTGATGCCGTCGGGCGTCGCGCCGTCCACAGGATCGTCGATATAGCGCTCGAAGGCGTCGCGCCGGCGGCTGGCGGGGATCTGGCGCCGCGCCGCCTCGAAGCCGCGGCCGACCGAGAAGGCGTTGTTCCACTGCATGCCGGCGATCCCGGCCTGGAGCAGCCGCTCGCCGGGGCCGAAGCGGATCCCCTCGAGCCGGTTGCGCGCCAGCATCGCGCGTACTGCGCCAGGGCCGCCGGCATGGCGCAGCACGATGTCGTTGCAGGTATTGTCGCTCTGCGTGATCGCCCGGTACATCAGGCTGCCGAGCGTCGTCGTATAGCCGTTGGGGCCGATCTGGGCGGCGATCGGCTGGTTGAACAGGGTCAGGTCCGCGCGGGTGATGGTGACGCGCCGATCGAGGTCCAGCGCGCCGGCGTCGACGCGCTGCAGCGCGGTGATCGCTACCCAGAATTTGCTGACGCTCTGCTGCGGAAAGAAGCGGTTGCCGTTCCAGCTCGCCATCAGGCCGGCGTCGCCGTCAATGTCGCGCACGGCGATCCCGACCTCGCCCGGAAAGCCACGGCCGAGTTCGCGAACGCGGGCCTGGAGCGCGCGTTCGGCGGCGCTTTCGGTCCGGGGGCGCTCATAGGAATAGCGGGAGGGCGGCTGGCTCGCCTGCGCCGCGATGCCGCCCGCCAGCGCCAGCGCGGCGGCACCGATGAAGCCCAGCCGCAGCCCGACAAACCTGCCCCGCATCATGCTTCCCCGCACCCTTTGCCCAAGTGCTTGAATCATAACCGGCAAAGAGTCGCTGTCAGCTTAACGCCCCGGAGGGAGAGACGGGCCGTGCCGCGGGCGCGGCGGATCGAATCCTCAGAAGGTGATGCGCGCGCTGATCCTGAGATCGCGGCCGGCGAGCGGGGCATAATCCTTGAGGAAGCTCGCATGGCGCCGGGCGACGACGTCGAAGATATTGTTCGCCGAGAGCACGATGGTGCTGTTGTTGCCGCTGCCGAACGGATGGAAGGAGAGCGAGGCGTTGACCATCGTATAGCCGTCGGTCGGCGTCTCGAACGCGGCGATCCGGTCCTGGTCGCCGACCCACTCCACCTCGACCCGGCCGTTCACCCGGTCCGACTGCGCCTCGAGGCCGCCGAGCAGCCGCACCGGCGGGATGCGCGGGGCGGGGCCGGCGCCCTGGATGGTCGCGCGCACATAATCGGCGACGCCGTCGACATTGATGTCGAACGGCCCGACCGTGCCGAGCTTCACCGAGCCTTCCAGCTCGACGCCGAAATAGCGCGCGTCGGCCTGGAAATATTGGAAAACGGGAAGATCGTCCTGAATTGCCCCGGTCGGCGTCTCGAAGATGTAGCCGTCGAACCAGCTGTGGAAGACGGAGGCGCTCAGCGAATAGCCATTGCCGCTGCCGCGCAGCGTCGCTTCGATCCCCCAGCTGCGCTCGACGCCCAGATCGGGATCGCCGACCTCGAAGCTCTGCGTGCCGGCATGGGGGCCGTTGGCGAACAATTCCTCGGCCGAGGGCGCGCGCTCGCTGTGCGAGGCGTTGAGCCCGATCCGCCAGCCCGGCGCGACCGCATAGGAGGCGCCGGCCGAGGCGGTGAAGGCGTCGAAGCTGCGGCGCAGGTCCGGATTGCCGATCACGGGATCGGCGTCGGCGCTGAGCGCGGTATGCTCGTAGCGCAGCCCGCCCTCGGCCTTGAACGCGCCGCGGTCGAGGGTCTGCAGGACGAACAGGCCGAACTGGCTGGTCCGGTTCGCGGGCAGGAATTTCTCGGCGCCTTCCACATCGAAGCTGCGGTGAAAATATTGCGCGCCGAAGCCGCCGCCCCAGCCGCCCCGAGTCGACTGGCGGAATTCGGCGCGGCCCTCATAGCCGGTGGAGTCGAAGCGGGTGCCGACCGCGCCGTCTTCCTCGAGCTCGAAATGGCGATAGTCTGAATAGCCGGCGCGAAGCCGGATATTGTCGAGGAAGCCGGCGCCGGTGTCGATCTCGGCGCGGCCGTCGACGCGGGTCTGCCCGATGTCGATGCGCGGCGCCTCGGCTTCCACGGCGGGATCGAGCGAATAGCGGATCGGGACGCCGTAACGGCTGTCATAGCGATTGACCGAGAAACCGACATTGTTCTCGCCGTCGATCCAGACGGCGCCGGCGGCGATGTCCGAGGTCTCGGCCGCGCTGTTCGGGAGGCGGCCCCTGATGTCGGCGAGCGCGCGGATGTCGGGATCGGGGCTGGCCAGTGCCTGCGCCCGCAGCGCCGGGGTGAGCGCATGGCCGCCGATCTCCAGATCATCCGTCTTCGAATAATTGCCGTCGACATGAAGCACGAAATTGCCGCCGACGGGCAGGTCGACTGCTGCACTGGCGGAGCGCTCGTTCGCCGCGGAGCCGTAGGTCAGAATGCCGTCGACATGGACGGGCTCGTCCGGGACGCGCCGCGGGATGCGGGAATCGATCACGTTGACCACGCCGCCGATCGCGGAGGAGCCGAAGAGCAGGGCGCTCGGCCCCCGCAGCACCTCGATCCGGTCCGCGGTCAGCGGGTTGATCGCCACCGCATGGTCGGCGCTGGTGCTCGAGACATCGAGGCTGCCGATCCCGTCGGTCAGCACCCGGACGCGCTCGCCCTGGAAGCCGCGCAGCACCGGCCGCGAGGCGTTGGGCCCGAAGGAGGTGGCGGAGACGCCGGGCAGATGCTGCAGCGTCTCGCCGATCGAGGGCCGGAGGTCGCGCGTCAGCTCGTCGCCGCTGACCACCGAGGTGCCGGAGAGCAGGTCGCCGCGCGAGCGCTGGAAGCCGGTGACGACGATGTCGTTGCTTTCCTCGGCGTGGAGATCGCCGGGCTGGCCGACCCTGGAGGAATGCGGCGAGGCGTCGTCCCGCGCCCGGGCGCCGGCCTGGTCCTGACCGGCATCGGCGGCCGGCACCGGGTCCGCGGCCTGGGCATGAGCCAAAGAGGGGGTCGCGAGGGCGACGCCCGCGAGCAGGAGATTACGGAGCACGCTTTAACCTTTGTTTGTTTGGCTCCTTCTGTAGGGAGAGGTTATAGTATATCAACGCGCCTCGTCGCTGGAACGGCTCGTTTCGGCGCTGCTGCGACAATCGGCGACACTTTTTTTGCGCTCCGACATAGCCGCGGGACAGAAGGGGCGCAGGGGATGGGCCGTTAGAGCAATGGGCAATTGGAGGAACCATCCCATGAAGAAGTTCATGATCCTGAGCGGCGTCGCGCTGCTTGGCCTCGCCGGCACCGCGATCGCGCAGGCGCCTGGCCAGGCACCGCGACGCGGCGTCGACGTCACCCGCGCCGAAATGATCCAGCGCAGCGACGCCGCCTTCGCGCGGCTCGACGCCGATCGCGACGGCCGCTTCACCCGCGAGGAGGCGCAGGCCCTCGGCCAGCAGCGCCGCGAGCGGATGCAGACCCGCATGTTCGAGCGGCTCGACGCCGACAATAACGGCCAGATCTCCCGCGAGGAGTTCGCGCAGGGCCGGCGCGGCCGCGGCATGCGCGGCCCGATGGCTGACGGCGGTCCTGACGGCCCGAGGATGCACCGCGGCCCCGGCCTGCGCCGCGGCCGGCATCACGGCCCCGGCATGCGCATGCGCATGGGCGCGCGCATGTTCGGCGAGGACGGCTTCATTACCGCCGAGCAGTTCCGCGCCCGCGCGCTGGAGCGGTTCGACCGGGCAGACGCCAACCATGACGGCACTTTGACCGTGGACGAGCGGCGCGCCCGCCGTGGCGAGATGCGGCGCCACCGGCGCATGGGCCCGCCACCCGGTGCGCCTTCCGCGCCGCCGGCGCCTGATCCTGCCGAGTAAGCCGGCTGCAAGGACGAGCGGGCCTCGCGAGACGGGGCCCGCTCTTTTTGCGGAGCAGGCCCGAAATATCTTAACCCAGCTTAAGTCGTTTCGGCTCCGTTTATGCGACATGAAGGCGCTCCTCCGGAGACTAAGCGGGGAGGGGGGATGATGGCTTATTACCGGCTCTACCGTCTGTCCGAACCGGGCGGAAAGTTCGTCGGCTTCGAGGAGATCGAGGCGGCCGACGACGCGGACGCCGTGCGTCAGGCCGAGGCCTATGTCGGCCGCCAGGCGCTCGAACTGTGGTGCGGCAAGCGAAAGGTGAAGGGCTTCGCCGCGACCGCCTAGGAGCGGGCCGGCACGAGGATGCGCGCGATCAGGCCGCCCTCGGGCCGATTGACCAGCTCCAGGCTGCCGCCATGTGCCTGCGCGGCGCTGCGGGCCAAGGTGAGGCCGAGGCCGGAGCCGCCGGTCTCGCGGTTGCGCGAGGCTTCGAGCCGGACGAACGGCTCCATGACATTGGCGAGCTCCGCCTCGGGGATGCCGGGCCCGTTGTCGGCGACCTCGATCGCCACGCGGTCGCCCATGGCCTTCACCGACACCGCGGCGCTACCCGCATGGCGCACCGCATTCTCGATCAGGTTGCGCAGGGCTCTCCGGAGCAGATTGGGCTGCACGTCGGCGACGAGCCGCTCGCCGCTTTCCATCTCGACCTGCTGGCCAAGCGTGACGAACTCCTCGACCACGGCATCGGCCAGGGCATTGAGATCGAGCGGCCGGACCGCCTCGGTGGCGCGGCCGGCGCGGGCGAGCGCCAGCGTCTCCTCCAGCATCGCGCTCATTTCCTCGAGCGTCTCGATGATCTTCTCGCGCTCGGCGGCGGGCTCCATCGATTCGATCCGGATGCGGAGCGAGGCGAGCGGCGTGCGCATGTCGTGGCCGATCGCGCCGAGCATCCGGTCCTTCTCGTCGAGCATCGCCGAGACGCGCTCGCTCATCGCGTTGAACGCGACCAGAGCGCGGCGGACGTCGGCCGGGCCGCGTTCCTCGACCTGAGGTGCCTCGCCGCGCCCCTCGAAGCTCTTCGCCGCCGCGGTGAGGTCCTTGAGCGGCCGGCCGAGCCGGATCGCGATCAGCACGACCGCGCCGAGCAGGATGAAGTAGATGAGCAGGGTCGAGGCGGCGAGCTTCAGCCAGATCCAGGGATCGGGCCGCGGCGTGAACAGGCGCCCGTTTAGCCAGCTGCCGTCGGCGAACTGGACGGAGAGGCGCAGAGTCTGGAAGTTGCGCTCGCGTTCGCCGGGCGGCCGCCAGTCCCGGCCGCGCGCCGGGTCGCCCGGCTCGTTGCGCGGCGGCGGCGGCTCGTCGCTCATCATCGCGCGGGCGTCGCGCAGCTGCAGGCCCACGTCATTGGCCTGGTCGCGCAGCCGGCCCGTGATCCGCTCGTCGCTGCCCTGCGCCGGCACGATCGACTCGGCGTCGAACGAATAGCGCCCGCGGCGGCGCCCGCGCTCCTCGATCATGGACGGACGCTGGGCCGCGGGCAAAGGCGCGGCGCGCTGTGCGAAGGCGATGAAGCGGGCAACCGCCGGCCCCTCTACCTGGGTGCGGACCGCCCGCGTGCGCTCGCTGAACACGATCCCGAAATTGATCGACTGGGCGACGAGCAGCGCCAGCGCCATGACCAAAGCGAGCTGGCCAATCAGGCTCTTCGGCAGGAAGCGTCTCACAATTTCTTCACGTCGGCGGCGAGCATGTAGCCGCCGCCCCAGACCGTCTTGATCAGCTTCGGATCCGACGAATTGACCTCGATTTTCTTCCTGAGGCGGCTGATATGATTGTCGATGCTGCGCTCGAAGGCGGCGAGCTCGCGGCCCTGCGAGAGATCGAGCAATTGGTCGCGGGTCAGCACGCGGCGCGGATGCGTCACGAAGGCGTGGAGGATATTGTATTCGCCGGTGGAGAGCGGCGTCGCGACGCCGTCCTCGCCGACCAGCTCGCGCTCGCCGCTCTTCAGGATCCAGGGGCCGAAGCCGTAACTGTCCGTATCGGGTGCGCGCACCAGCTGGCCGTTCTCGCCGACCCGGCGCAGCACCGCCTTGATCCGGGCGAGCAACTCGCGCGGGCTGAAGGGCTTGGTCACATAATCGTCCGCGCCGATCTCCAGCCCGACGACGCGGTCCATTTCCTCGGCCCTGGCCGTGAGCAGGATCACGGGGATGGACGTCGTGGCGCGGATATAGCCGGCGAGGCTGAGCCCGTCCTCGCCCGGCATCATGATGTCGAGCAGGACGAGATCGATCGCGTAAGCGGTCAGCAGCTGGCGCGCGACGGCCGCATTCTCGGCCTTGGTCACCCTGAGGCCGTTGCGCGACAAATAGCTCGCGAGCGGGTCGCGTATGTCCCGCTCGTCGTCGACGAGGAGGATATGGGGATCGCCAGCCATAACAGATCGGCCTTTAACGGGAGCACGGCGCGCCGCGCCAGCCTCAGTGTGTCGCCTTTTGTCGCCAATTGTCTCTGTGCCGATTGTCCCTGGCCGTGTCAGCAGCCATAAGGTCCGCGATGAGCGAAGCCGCCGAGATCGCCCGGAAGGCCCTGTCGCGCGGCGACCTGATCGGCGCCTATGATGCCACCGTCGCGGCGATCGAGGCGGGCGACGACAGCGGCGCCATCCGCCACCAGCAGATCCTCGCGCTCGCGCGGATGGGCGACACCGACCGGGCGATGGCGAAGTTCGCCGAATACGGGCTGGAAGGCTCGAGCAATGTCGACGAGCGCACGATCGGCGCGCGCATCCTGAAGGACCGCGCCTTCAACACGCCGGCCGGCCCGGCCCGACAGGAGGCGATGGAGCGGGCCTTCGAGGCCTATTTCGACGTCTACGAGGCGACGAAGGACAGTTTCCCCGGGATCAACGCGGCCACGCTTGCCCTGCTCGCCGGGCGCGACGCCGAATCGCGCCGGCTGGCCGAGGCACTGCTCGCCGATCCCGATGTCGCCGCGCCCGCCGATTACTGGAAGGCGGCGACGCGGGCGGAGGCGCTGCTCCTGCTCGGCCGGACCGAGGAGGTGACCGAGTTGCTCGGCAGCGAGGCGATAAGGAGCAGCACCGACCTCGGCGGCCGCTCCTCGACCCTGCGCCAGCTCGGCATGATCGGCGCCCATCTCGGGATGAGCCCGCACGACCGCGCCACCCTGATCGCGCCGCTGCGGCCGCCGCGCGTGCTTCATTATTGCGGCCATATGTTCGGCGCCGATCCGGCGGACGAGGCGCGGGTCCGCGCCGCGGTCGACACGGTGCTGGACGAGGAAGAGGTGGGCTTCGCCTATGGCGCGCTCGCCTGCGGCTCGGACATCATTGCCGCGGAGGCCTTGCTCCGGCGCGGCGTCGAGCTCAACGTCGTCATGCCGTTCGAGGAGCAGGATTTCCTTGAGCAGTCGGTGCGACCGGGCGGGCCCGGCTGGGAGGCGCGCTACCGCGCCTGCCTGCGCGCGGCCAGGCGCGTCATCCATGCCAGCCCGATGGCCTATTTCGGCAATCCCGACCAATATGGCTATTCGAGCCGCATGGCGATGGGCCTGGCCTGCCTCAGGGCCGAGCATCTGACCGCCGAGCCGATCCAGCTCGCCATCTGGGACGGGAAGGCGCCGGGCGGGCCGGCGGGGACCGGGGCCGACGTGCTCGCCTGGCAGGAAGCGGGCGGCCGGACCCGGACCGTCGATCCGGGCCCGGTCAGGCGCGGCCTCGAGCGGCCGCCGTCGCGCATCGAGACCAAGGCGGAGCGCGCGCTGGCGGCGATCCTGTTCACCGACTTCGCCGGCTTCTCCAAGCTCGGCGAGACCGTGCTGCCGGTCTTCTGGGACGGGGTGATGCGGCTGATCGCCGAGGTGCTCGATGCGCATGGCGACGCGGTGGTGTCGCGGAACAGCTGGGGCGACGCCCTGTACGGCGTGATCGGCAGCGCCCCGGCCGCGGCCGAAATCTCGCTGCAGATCCAGGACGCGCTCGACGATTTCGACTACAGCCGGCTCGGCCTCGAGGGGAAAGGCGGGCGGATGCGGATCGGCGCCCATTACGGCCCGGCCTATCGCGCGATCGACCATATTACCGGCCGGCTGAGCTTCTACGGCAACGAGGTTTCCAAGGCCGCGCGGATCGAGCCGGTGACCCCGACGGGCGCGGTGTTTGTCACCGAGCCGTTCGCCGCGATCCTCGCGCTCGAGGCGCCGGACCGGTTCGATTGCCGCTATGTCGGGCGCATCCAGCTTGCCAAGGGCTATGGCAGCTATCCGATGTACCGGCTGACCCGGGCGGATTGAGGCGTCCGGCCGGACTCAGGGCCGGGTGCCGCCGGCCGGCGGACAGCCCGGATTGCCGGGGCAGACGATGAAGGAATTGCGCGGGCCGGCCGCATCGGGCTCGTCCCGCGGCGCGGCCATGGTCGGTGCGGGCGCGCCCGTCTCGCCGGAGTCCGGGGCCATCATGTTCATCCCGTCGTTCGGCATGCTGCCCGGATCGGATGAAGTCCCCGCATTGTTGGCGGCCGGCGCGCGGCTGCAGGCGGCCAGCGCCAGCAGGAGAACGGCCGCCGCCGCCTTCGATCGGTAGCCTAGTGCGGGCACCGGCTGTTGCCCGGGCAGATCACAAACCGCTCGCGCGGGGTCGCGGTATTGGCCTGCGCGCCCGTGCCGCCCGGATCGCTTCTCGGGCCGGCATCCCGGTCGGCCGCCTGCGGCTGCGCGGGCGGCGGGCTCGGCGGCCTCGCCGGATCCGACGGGTCCGTGTCGACCACCATCTGCCGGCTAATCTGCTGGTTCTTCTGCTGTGCCGCGCTGTCGCCGGCGCCGAAAATCACGCCCGCGCCGACGATCAGGCCGCCGCCCGCAACCTGGGTGAGAAAGGAACGTCGGTTCGTCCGGCGAAGGGTCTGCATGCGGCCTCTCTTGTGTCTGTTGCCTGACTGAGTAACGCATTTGCACGATAAGGACGAGGGAAGCCGGGGCGCAATGGCCTTTGAGGGAGCCGGGGCAGGGGGCGGATGAGCGACATCTTCATCTCCTACAAGAATGACGACCGGAAGCGGGTCGCGCATCTCGTGGCGGCGCTCCGCACGGCCGGGCTCGACGTCTGGTGGGACCAGGACATTCCGCCAGGCGGCGGCTGGCGCGACACGATCGCCGCGCAGCTCGACCGGGCGAAGCTCTGCGTAGTGGCCTGGTCGCAGGCCTCGACCGGGCCGGAGGGGCGCTTCGTCCGCGAGGAGGCCGAACGGACCGCGGCGCGGGGCGCCTATCTGGGCGTGCTGATCGACCCGGTGCTGCCGCCCTTCGGCTTCGCGGAATGGCAGTCGATCGACCTTTCGTCCTGGAACGGAAGGGCGAAGCATCCCCTGCTCGATCATTTCGTCGACCAGGTCCGGGCACGGCTGGAGGGGGTGCCGCAAATGCCTTCGCCGGCCTCGGCGCCACGCCGCCGATCGCTGGCGCGGCCGCTGCTGATCGGCGGCGGCCTGCTGGCCCTGGCGGCGGCCGGGTTGCTGGTCTGGTCGCTGCTGCCCGGGCGGCCGCCGGCCAGCCCGACCGCCTTCGTCAACGCCCGCCTGAACCGGAGCGCCTGCGCCTGGCTGCAGATCGCCAGCGTCACCCCGGCCGAGGGCGACCGCGAACGGGTGGCGCTGGCCGGCATCGCCGCCTCGCCGACTGCGGTCCAGGCCGGCCTGATGCGGCGGGCGATGGACGCCAACGTCCCGATCGCGGAGATCGACGTCAGCGAGGTCGCCACCGGTCCCAATGAGACCTGCGCCCAGATCGAATTGCTTCGCCAATATCGCTGGAACGGCCGCTCGCGCCTGACCGTGATCCCGCCGCGCGGCGCCCTGCGGCGGACGCAATATGGCTGGTCGGGCCGGTTCGAGTTCGAGGTCGACATGCAGGGGCTCCCGCAGCACGCCGCATTGCTGGGCCTCGACAGCGTCGGCGGGCTCGAGGTGCTGATCCCCGATCTGAACGCCTTCCGCCGCCAGCATCCTCCGCTCCGCACCAGCGGTACGCGGGTCGCCTATGAAGGCTATTTCTTCGACGAGAACCAGAATGCCCGCAATGTCGGGCTGATCCTGATGACCTCCGATGCGCCCATCGACGAGGGGATCGTCGGCCAGATCGGCCGCAGCGGCGACCGCGCCGTGCTCGAGCGGATCGACCAGGCCGCGCGCAGCCGGCAATGGCAGTTCGAGCTGGCGCTGGTGCGCTGCGGCTTCGAGACGGGCGGGCAGCGGCGGCGTTGCTGAGCAATTCTCCCGTGCGTCAGAAGCGGTAGCGGCAGCCGCCCTCCGGCACCCGGCCCGACCGGTCGCCAAGGAAGAGCCCCTCCAGCACGAGATGCCCGTCCTCGATCCGCGCCGTGCCCTCAAGGTCCAGCCCCGACGGTACTCTGTTGCCGCCGGTGACGGTCAGCCGCAGCGCGCCGGTTTGCGGGTCGAAGCTGTAGCTGCCCCAATAGTCCTTGTAGGATTCGAAGGGCGTGAAGGTGACCGAGAATCGCTCCGGCCCGAATTCGAGCTCGCGCACCGGGTCGAGGCTCTCGCAGCCGGCCGCCGCCCTCTGGCCCCACCGGCCCGTAAGCACGACCGCGTCCCGTGCCACGACCCGCAAGCGCGCGAGGACCGGCTCGCCCTTCACATTGTAGCGCAGGATGATCTCCGATCCTGGCGGAGCGTCGGGGCGGATCGTCAGCGAGCGCCGGTCCGCGCTGAGCTCGGCAGGGCCCTCGATCGACCAGCCGGAGAGGCACTCGGCGGGCAGGTCTCGATAACCGGCCGGCATCTGATCGCGCTTCGCACGGATGCCGATCGTCGCGCCCTGCCGAAAGACCGGCGTGGAGAATTCCGTGAAATTGGAACGATCGGGCGGCCAGAGGCAGGTCGTGTCCGGCGGCTCCGGCTCCCGCGCTTCGGGCTGACCTGCTGCAACCATGGTCAGCAGCAACGCAATGCCATGCAATGCCATCGGACCGCATCTCCCATTTTTTCCAGAGACTGCAGCGACTTGGCTTCGTTTGTAAAGAGCGGATCGATGGTGAGCCCTGCTGGATTCGAACCAGCGACCTACTGATTAAAAGTCAGTTGCTCTACCGACTGAGCTAAGGGCCCGACCGGGGGCTCACCTATGCGTCGCGCAGGGCGCGGTCAACCGGAACAGGAGTTGCCGAACGGTCAGGCCGCTTACCGGGTCGCGCCAGTCGGGGACCAGCTCGGCCAGCGGCTTCAGGACGAAGGCGCGGTTTCTGAATTCGGGATGGGGGACAATCGGGCCGGGCCCGTCCCAGGGGCCGTCCGACCAGAGGATGATGTCGAGATCGAGCACGCGCGGGCCCCAGCGGCGGCCGGGGCGGCGGCCATAGGCGCGCTCCAGCGCCTTCAGTTCGGCGAGCAGCTCATCCGGCTCGAGTCCGGTCTCGATGATGGCGACCGCATTGGCGAAGCCGCGACCGGCCGGGCCGAGCGCGGGCGTGCTGCGGATGCGGGAAACAGCGATGGGGCGCAGTTCGGCCAGCGCCGCGCGCAGCGTCTCGGTCGGCGAACCGTGGCGGCTTCTCCGGTTCGAGCCCAGAGCGATGGCATAGAGACACGGTGCTGATCCCAATTCCCGTTCGCCCTGAGCTTGTCGAAGGGCTCTCCTTACCTTCTGCATGGGAGAAGAGAAGGGCAGGGCTTCGACAGGCTCAGCCCGAACGGTATGGGGTGCGTGTGAGTCCTTCACCCGTCCCTGAAGCAGAAGCTCCGCGCGACTGCCCGCTCTGCCCGCGCCTCGTGGAGCTGCGGATGAAGCTGCGCGCCGAGCATCCCGACTGGTGGAATGCGCCGGTGCCGGCCTTCGGCGATCCCGCGGCCTGGCTGGCGATTGTCGGCCTGGCGCCCGGCATGTGGGGCGCGAACCGGACGGGGCGGCCGTTAACCGGCGACCATGCCGGGCATCTGTTCTTCGCGACCCTGCTGAAATTCGGGCTGGCGACGGGCGAGTATCGCGAGGATCCCGGCGACAGCCTGCGCCTGCACGGCGTCGTCATTCTCAATTCGGTCAAATGCCTGCCGCCGCAGAACAAGCCGACGCCCGCCGAGGTCGCCACCTGCCGCCGCTATTACGAGGCGGCCTTGTCCTTGCTGCCGAGGGTCAGGATCATGGTCGCGCTCGGCCGGATCGCGCACGACAATGCGCTGAAGACGGCCGGGGTCAGGCTCGCCGATTTCCCCTTCGCCCACCTCGCCGAGCATCGCCTGCCCGACGGACGCATCCTGCTCGATAGCTATCATTGCTCGCGCTACAACCAGAATACGGGACGGTTGACGCCCGCGATGTTCGAGGCGGTGTTCGCGCGGGCGCTGGAATTGGGGAAGGGGTGATGGAGATTTACGCGATCTGGCGCCGCCGCGCTGGGGCCTGGAAGCAGGGCGAGCCGATCGAGGCGCAGGATGACTGGCCCGGCCATGCCGCCTTCATGATGAAGGGCCAGGCGGACGGAATCGTGAAGCTTGCGGGCCCGGTCGACGACAAGGGTGCCTTGATCGTGGTCCGCGCGAAGAGCCCGGAGGCGGTCGAGGCCTGGCTGGCGGCCGACCCCTGGACCGCGTCCGGGCTGCTGGTCACCGAGCGGATCGCGCGCTGGACGTTACGGATCGGGTCGCTGGCCTAGATGTCCTGCGTCAGCCGCCCGTAAAGCTCGGGCCGGCGGTCGCGGAAGAAGCCGAAGGCGGCGCGGTGGCGCTTCGCCTGGTCCAGGTCCAGCTCGGCGACGAGCACGCCGGTCTCGGTTGCGCCGAACTCGGCGAGCATGTCGCCGCGCTCGTCGCAGATGAAGGAGTGGCCGTAGAAACGCTGGCCGTCCTCCGTACCGATCCGGTTGGCGGCGACCACAGGGACGACATTGGAGACGGCATGGCCGATCATCGCCCGCCGCCAGAGCCGCGAGGTGTCGAGATCGGGGTCGTGCGGCTCGGTGCCGATCGCGGTCGGGAAGAACAGGATCTCGGCGCCGTCGAGCATCAGCGCCCGCGCCGTCTCCGGATACCATTGGTCCCAGCAGATGCCGACGCCGAGCGTGGCGCCGGGGGTCGGCCAGGTGCGGAAGCCGGTATTGCCGGGGCGGAAGTAGAATTTCTCCGAATAGCCGGGGCCGTCGGGGATGTGGCTCTTGCGGTAGACGCCCATCACCTGGCCGCGGTCGTCGACCATGGCGAGGCTGTTATAATGATGATGCCCGTCCAGCTCGAAGAAGCTGGTCGGGATGTAGATTTCCAGCTCGGCCGCCAGCTTCCGCATGGCGAGCACGGCGGGATGTGCGTCAACCGGCCTGGCGGTGCCGAAATGGCCCTCGTCCTGGGTCTTGCAGAAATAGGGGCCCTCGAAGAGCTCGGGCGGCAGGACGACCTTCGCGCCCTTGCCGGCCGCCTCGCGGACCAGCGCGGAGACGTTGGCGATATTCTCGTCCATGTCCCCGGTGAAGGCGAGCTGGAGCGCGGCGACATTGAGGCGGGTCATGCGGGCACCTGCTGGCTGATGCAGTGGAAGCTGCCGCCTCCGGTCAGGATATGGTCGGCGCGCAGGCCCACCGCCACCCTGTCCGGGAACAAGGCCTGGATTGCGCCGACCGCAGCCTCGTCATTGGGCGCGCCATATTGCGGCACGACCACTGCGGCATTGCCGATATAGAAGTTCATGTAGGAGGCCGGGATGATCTCCTCGCCGCGCCGCACCTCGCCGGGCGAGGGGACGGGCGCCACCGACAGGCCGAAGCGGCGGGCGCGGTTGGCGGCGTCGCGATAGACGGCCTCGTTCGGATCGCGCTGCGCCGGCTCCGGGATGGCGAGCCTGCCGCGCGCCACGAAGCGGGCGAGATTGTCGACATGGCCGTCCGTATGGTCGTTCATCAGGCCGCTGCCGAGCCAGAGCACGCGGTCGATGCCGAGGTCGGCACGCAATTTCGATTCGATCTCGGCGCGGGACAGCCAGGCGTTGCGGTTGGGGTTCATCAGGCATTGCTCGGTGGTCACGGCAAGGCCGGTGCCGTCGACGTCGATCGCGCCGCCTTCGAGGATCCAGTCGGCGCGGCGGACGCGCAGGTTCGCGCCCTCGCCGAGCCGGCGGCCGATCGTGTCGTCGCCGGGCAGGTCATATTTGCCGCCCCAGCCGTTGAAGCCGAAGCTTATTGCGCCGAGCCCGGCCGGCCCCTTGACCACGATCGGGCCGGTGTCGCGCAGCCAGATGTCGCCAAAGGGCTGGGTGACCACGGTGGCGAAGGGTGCGGCCGCGCGGGCCGCCTCGGCCGAAGCCGCGCCGGCGGCGACGAGGCGCACCTCCTCGCCCTTGCCGTCCGCCCAGACCGCCGCGGCGAAGGCGGCGACTTCGGCCTGGGCCGGGCTCAGATCCTCCACCCAGAGCTCGCCATGGCTCGGGAACCCGATCCAGACGAAGGCGTGCGGCGCCCATTCGGGAGGCTGGCGGGGAGTCACGGCCGGGTCACTGCTGGGCCCGCGACCGGTCGCGGATCGCGCGGAAGGCGTCGTTCTGATACCAGTTCGGCCATTCGGTCGACATGGCGAGCGCGCGGCCGACCTCGTAATAGACGCGGACGTCGGTGAGCGCCCCGGCCCAGTCCCAGTTCGGATTATATTCGTCGCCGACCTGGTGGTAGCGGTGGGTGCGATAGTCCTGCGAGGCCGCGCGCCCGGCTTCCGGGCCGCCATTGACGAGATCCTCGCCGCCGCGGCCGTAGAGCATCGGCACGCCCATCTTGGCGAGGCTGAACTGGTCGGAGCGGAAATAATAGCCGGCCTCGGGGGTCGGCTCGGGCGAGACGCGGATGCCGGCGCGGGCGGCGGCGCGGGCCAGCCAGGCGTCGAGCTCGGACTTGCCGCCGCCGATCGAGACGAAATCGCGCGCCGCGCCGGCGAGGTTCAGCGAGTCCATGTTGAAGCCGCCGGCGGTCTGCGCGAGCGGGAAGATCGGATGGGCCGCATAATAAGCGGAGCCGAGCAGGCCCGATTCCTCGGCGGTCACCGCGAGGAAGACCAGGGTCCGGTCGGCGCGGCCGGCGCGGGCATGGGCCTCGGCGAGCGCGACGAGCGCGGCCGTGCCGCTCGCATTGTCGGTGGCGCCGTTGCAGATCCGGTCCGCGCCGGTCTCGGCACAGACGCCGAGATGGTCCCAATGGGCCGTGTAGAGCACATATTCGTTAGGCCGGCTGCGGCCCGGCAGGATGCCGATCACGTTGCGCGAGGCGGCGTTGCGGAGCCTGTTGTCCAGCGCAACCGAGGCCTTGAGCCCGGTCAGCGCCACCGCGCGGAAGCCGGGCTCGCGCGCGGCGCGCTGCAGCGCTTCCAGGTCATAGCCGCCGGCGGCGAGCAGGCGGCGGGCGGCGGCGTTCTGCAGCCAGCCGTTCATCGCCGTCTGGTCGGCGCCGCCATTGGCGGACTGCATGTAGAGCTGCGGCCCCGACCAGCTGTTCTCGACCGTCGGCCAGCCATAGGAGGCGGGCGCGGTATCGTGGACGATGAGCGCGGCCGCAGCGCCCTGCCGGGCCGCCTCCTCGAACTTGTAGGTCCAGCGGCCATAATAGGTCATCGCCCGGCCGTTGAACGTGCCTTCGAGGCCCTGGCTCTGCCAGTCCGGGTCGTTGATCAGGATGACCACGGTCTTCCCGCGCACGTCGACGCCCGCATAATCGTTCCAGCCGAGCTCCGGCGCGTTGATGCCGTAGCCGACGAAGACGAGGTCGCTGTTGTTGACAGCAACATGCGGCTGGGCGCGGTAGGAGGCGCCGATATAGTCGGTGCGATAGGCGAAGTTGAGGTTGGTGTTGTTGGGCCCGGTGACGCGCAGCGCCGGCGCGCCCTGCAGCGTGATCTCGACCAGGGGCACGTCTTGGGTCCAGCTGCCATTGTTGCCCGGCTGCAGGCCCGCGCGCCGGAATTCCTGGGAGAGGAAGGCGACGGTGCGGGTCTCGCCCTCGGTGCCGGGGGCGCGGCCCTGGAATTCGTCCGACGACAAGGTCTGGGTGACGCGCTGCAGGGTCGGCAGCGAGATTTGCGGCGCCGCCGGCGTCCCCGCGGGCGCTGTCACGCAGCCGGCAAGGCCGAGCAGGGCCATCGGAAGGAAGGCGAGAGAAAGGCCAAGGCGCATGGCAGGCTCCAGCGGATCGGGTTGTGCGCGCTCTATTGGCAGCGCCATGGCGGCGGCGCAAGCGCGGGCGATGCCCTTGATCGGCCTGCAAAACTCTGCCTAGATTACTTTGCTTCGGGGGGATTTGTACGATGTTTCGACTGCTGGCTTCCATCGCTTTGCTTGCGGGAGGCACGGCATCGGCCCAGCAACCCGCGCCGCCACCGCCGCCAGAGCCGGCGCCGAGCGCGAACACAGCGCCGCCGGCCACCGATACCGCCGGCCTCTACGGGCTTCGCGAGAATGTCGAGCATCTCGACATCTCGCCGGACGGCAGCCGGGTGGTCTTCCTGCAGCCCGGTCCGGGCCGCGAGACGATCGCCTATGTCTATGACCTCGCCGGCGGTGGCGCGGTGCGGCAGATTGCGCGCAGCGACGGCAGCCCCGAGCGGCTGCGCAGGTGCAACTTCGCCGCCAATGACCGGCTGATCTGCCGGGTCGTGGCCATGGACGCGAGCGCGGGCTTTCTCATTCCCTTCTCGCGGCTGATCTCGGTCGACCTGAACGGCGGAAGCCCGGTGCTGCTCGGCGAGCAAAGGTCGCTGGACGATGCGCGCATTCGGCAGAATGACGGCGCGATCATCGACTGGCTGGGCGGCGCCGAAGGGGTGGTGTTGATGGCGCGCGAATATGTGCCGGAAGCCGGCCGCGTCGGCTCGCGCGTCAACCGCACCGCCGACGGCCTCGCCGTCGACCGGATCGACGTGCGCACCGGGCGGTCGACCCGGATCGAGGCGCCGAACCGCCGCGCCGGCGCCTATATCAGCGACGGCCGCGGCACGGTCCGGATCATGTCGACGCCCACGATCCGCGGCAGCACCGGTCTCGCCGGCAGCCGGATCGAGCATTTCTACCGCCTGCGCAGCGGCGGCGACTGGCGGCCGCTGGGCAATCATGACGAGCTCACCGGCGACGGGACGATCCCGCTTGCCGTCGATGCCCGACTCGACGCCGCTTATGTGCTGCGCAAGCTGAACGGCCGCTTCGCCCTCTATCGCGTGAAGCTGGACGAGAGCCTGGCCAGCGAGCTGGTCTACGCCAACGAGCAGGTCGACGTGGACAATGTCGTCTTCGCCAATCGCGGCGCGCGCGTGATCGGCGTGACCTTCGCCGACGACCGCCGCCGGATCGTCTATTTCGACAGCGACTATGCGGCGATCGCCCGCATGCTTGGCCGCGCGATCCCGAACCTGCCGCTGATCGACTTCGGCAGCACGAGCGGCGACGGCAACAAGGTCATCGTCCATGCCGGCAGCGACACCGATGCCGGCCGCTACTATGTCTATGACCGCACGGCGCGCAGCCTCAACGAGCTGCTGCCGGTACGGCCGCCCCTCGAGAACCGGCCGGCCGCCACCGTCACCGCCGTGACCTATCCCGCGGCGGACGGCACGCAGATTCCGGCCTATCTCACGCTGCCGCCCGGCCGGACCGACGCGCGCGGCCTGCCGGCGGTGATCTATCCGCATGGCGGCCCGTCCGCGCGGGACGAATGGGGATTCGATCCGATCACCCAGTTCCTCGCGAGCCAGGGCTATGCGGTGCTGCAGCCCAATTATCGCGGCTCCGCCGGCTATGGCGACGCCTGGCTGTCGCGCAACGGCTTCCAGAGCTGGCGCGTGTCAATCGGCGACATCACCGCCGGGGCGCGCTGGCTGGCCTCGGCACGGGGCGCCGATGCAAGCCGGATGGCGATCGTCGGCTGGTCCTATGGCGGCTATGCGGCGCTCCAGTCGGCCGTCGTCGAGCCCGGCCTGTTCAGGGCGGTGGCCGCGATCGCGCCGGTCACGGACCTGCAGCAGGCGAAGGAGGATTTCCGCCATTATACCTCGCGGCGGAACATCACCGAATATATCGGCAGCGGCCCGCACGTCGCCGAGGGCTCGCCGGCGCGCCATGCTGCCGCGATCACCGCGCCGGTCCTGCTCTTCCACGGCGACCGCGACCTCAACGTCAACGTGGTCCATTCGCGGCAGATGGATTCGGCGCTGCGCGGCGCCGGGAAGCGGAGCGAGCTCGTCGTATTTCAGGGGCTCGAGCACGACCTCGCCGATTCCGCCGTGCGGGTGCAGATGCTGCGGCGGATCGGTACCTTCCTGCAGACCAACCTCGCGCCCCGGCAATGAAAAAGGCGGCTCCCCGCGAAGGGAGCCGCCTCTTCCTTCAGGCCGCGATGGGCCGACAGGTCAGCGCGAATAGAATTCGACGACCAGGTTCGGCTCCATGCGGACCGGATAGGGGACCTCGTCGAGGGTCGGGACGCGGTTGAAGACGATCTTCGTGGCGCCGTCCTGGACGATGTAATCGGGGATGTCGCGCTCGGCGAGGCCCTGCGCTTCCAGCACCAGCGCCATTTCCTGCGCCTTGGGGCCGAGCTCGACGACGTCGCCGACGCTGACCTTGGCCGAGGCGATGTTCAGCTTCCTGCCGTTGACCCGGATGTGGCCGTGATTCACGAGCTGGCGCGCGGCCCAGATGGTCGGCGCGAACTTGGCGCGGTAGACGACGGCGTCAAGCCGGCGCTCGAGCAGGCCGATCAGGTTCTGGCCAGTGTCGCCCTTCATCTTCGAGGCGTCGCTGTAGGCGCGCTTGAACTGCTTCTCGGTGACGTCGCCATAATAGCCCTTCAGCTTCTGTTTGGCGCGCAGCTGGATGCCGAAGTCCGACATCTTGCCCTTGCGGCGCTGGCCGTGCTGGCCGGGACCATATTCGCGGCGATTGACCGGGCTCTTGGGCCGTCCGAAGACGTTCTCGCCCATGCGGCGGTCGAGCTTGTACTTGGCGCTGGTGCGCTTCGACATGATTCAACACTCCAATTTGCTCTAGCGTTTCCGCTGGTTTTGTCCCTGGAGCCGCACCGCTTGGCCAATACGCGCCAGACGCGGCCGCCGCTTCACCAGGGGTGCGGGGCCAATTGCGAAGGCGGGCACATGGCGAATGCGCCCGCGAAAGTCAACCGAAGGGAGGAGAGCGGCCTAGTTGCCGCTCATCGGCCGGTTGGTCTGCGCACGGTCGATGTTCTGACGCGTCGTCCGGCGGTCCTCTTCCCACTGCGCGCGGGTCTTGCAGATTCGGCTGCGGCTCAGCATCGAGCCGGTCTCGCGGACGTTGCGGCAGATCGTCTCATTGGGGTCGGCGTTGCGCGCGCCCGCGCCGTTGGGCGAGGCGCTGGACGAGCCGGGCTGGGCCGCGGCGGCGCCGGACACAAGCAAAGCGGCGCTGAACAGGACGATTTTCATCAGGATCACTCTTCCATGAATGGTGCAGCCCGCCCCAGATGGAGCGGTCGGCGTGGATTAGTCAAGCCGACAGGCGCGTCAGCAATTGGGCGGGCAGGTGGTTGCCTTCATCGCCTGGACGCGGTCGACGGTCTGCCGGGCTTCCTGCTTCGCGGCCTCACGCTCCTCGCGGGTGCGGCAGCTGCGGACATTGTTGACGCGGCTGCCCAGCGTCTGCTGGACGGTGCAGATCCGCTTGGGCGGAGGATTGGTCTTGGTCGGGGCCTGCGCGCCCTGAACGGCGATCGGCACGGCGATCACGGCGATGGAGGCAGCGATGGCGGTCAGCTTCATTGGGGGACTCCCGTCGAAAAACACCCGCTCGGCGGGGAAGCGCGAAGTCTATCATTCCAGAGGCTTATCTTCAAGGGCGGCGTCGCCGGCCCGTGGTTCGAGGCGTCGGCAGCCGTCCTTGCCAAAGGCCGCTTCAGGCCCGCCTTCAGGACCGCCGCGGCCGGCCGCCCGGCTCGACGAGTGCGCGGATGACGCCGCGCAAGGCCTGGATCTCGCGCGCCGACCAGCCCGCCTTGGTGAGGATCGTGCGGATCGTGTTCTTCGTCGCCGGCGTCCGGTCCGGCGGATGGAAATAATGCGCCGCCTCGAGCGAGGCGTAAAGCTGCTCGATCAGGCCCTCCAGGTGCGCCTGGCTGGCGCGGGGCTCCTCCGCATCGCCTTCGGTGGGGACGGCCAGCGCGACATGCTTCGACCATTCATAGGCGAGCAGGATCACCGCCTGGGCGAGGTTCAGCGAGCGGAAGTCGGGATTGACGGGGACGGTGACGATCTTCCCGGCCAGCGCCACCTCGTCGGTCTCCAGCCCGGAGCGCTCGGCACCGAACAGGATGGCGGAGGGGCCGTCATTGGCGTGGATTTCGCGACCGGCCTCCTCGGGCGAGACGATCGGAATGACGAGGCCGCGCTTCCTGACCGTGGTCGCATAGACATAGGCGCAGTCCGCGACGGCCTCGGCCACCGTCTCGAACACTTGCGCCCGCTCGAGCACGACATCCGCGCCCGACGCGGCGGGCCCCGCGGCGGGGTTCGGCCAGCCGTCGCGCGGGGCCACCAGCCTGAGGTCGGTCAGCCCGAAATTCAGCATCGCCCGCGCCGCCTTGCCGATATTCTCACCGAGCTGGGGACGGACGAGGACGATTGCAGGCGGCGGCGCGCTCACTCCTTCCCCGCTTCGGAGACGGTGCCGGCGAAATCCTCGAAATCCTTGGCTTCGCGGAAGTCCTTATAGACGGAGGCGAAGCGGATATAGGCGACGGGATCGAGCGCCTTCAGGCCCTCCATCACCATCTCGCCGATCCGGTGCGAGGGCATCTCGCTCTCGCCCGACGTCTCGATCTGGCGCTGGATCGAGGAGGCGAGGCGCTCGATCCGCTCGGCGGGGACGGGGCGCTTGCGGCACGCGGTCGCGATCGAGCGCTCGAGCTTGGTGCGGTCGAAGGTCTCGCGCCGGTCACCGGACTTGAGCACGGTGAGCTCGCGCAGTTGGATCCGCTCGAAAGTGGTGAAGCGGGCACCGCAATCCTCGCACTGGCGGCGGCGGCGGATCGAGGAGCCGTCCTCGGTGGGACGGCTGTCCTTCACCTGGCTGTTTTCATGCGAGCAGAACGGGCAGCGCAATCAGAGCTCCGGGTAGATGGGGAAGCGAGCGCAGAGGGCTTCGACGCGGGCCCGGACTTCGGCCTCGACGCCGGCATTGCCATCGTGCCCGTTCGCCTTCAGGCCGTCGAGGACGTCCGCCACCATGTCGGCGATGTCGCGAAACTCCGCGACGCCGAAGCCGCGGGTGGTGCCGGCCGGGGAGCCGACCCGAATGCCGCTCGTCTTCACCGGCGGCAGCGGGTCGAACGGCACGCCGTTCTTGTTGCAGGTGATCGCGGCCCGCTCGAGCGCCTCGTCGGCATCCTTGCCGGTCACGCCGAGCGGGCTGACGTCAACCAGGGCGAGATGGGTGTCGGTCCCGCCCGAGACGAGATCGGCGCCGCGCTCCTTCAGGCGGCCGGCCAGCGCCTTGGCATTGGCGATCACGGCGCGGGCATAGGATTTGAATTCTGGTTGCAGCGCCTCGCCGAACGCAACCGCCTTCGCCGCGATGACGTGCATGAGCGGGCCGCCCTGCAGGCCCGGGAAGACCGCCGAATTGATCTTCTTCGCGATCGCCTCGTCATTGGTGAGGATCATGCCGCCGCGCGGGCCGCGCAGGGTCTTGTGGGTGGTGGTGGTCACGACATGGGCGTGACCGAAGGGCGTCGGATGCTCGCCCGCCGCGACGAGACCGGCAAAGTGGGCCATGTCGCACATGAACAGCGCGCCCACCTCGTCCGCGATCGTGCGGAAAGCGGCGAAGTCGATATGGCGCGGATAGGCGGAGCCGCCGGCGATGATCAAGGTCGGTCGGTGCTCGCGCGCAAGCGCGGCGACCTGGTCGAAATCGATGAGATGATCGTCGCGGCGCACGCCATATTGGATGGCGTTGAACCACTTGCCGGACATTGCCGGCCTGGCCCCATGGGTGAGATGGCCGCCGGCATCGAGCGACATGCCGAGGATCGTGTCGCCCGGCCTGGTCAGCGCGAGCATGACCGCGCCATTGGCCTGCGCGCCGCTATGCGGCTGGACATTGGCGAAGCCGCAGTCGAACAATTGCTTCGCGCGCTCGATCGCCAGCGTCTCCACGGCGTCGGACGGTGCGCAACCCTGATAATAACGCCGCCCCGGATAGCCTTCGGCATATTTGTTGGTGAGGACCGAGCCCTGGGCCTCCAGCACCGCCCGGGAGACGATATTCTCCGAGGCGATCAGCTCGATCTGATTCTGCTGGCGGGCGAGCTCCGCACGAATCGCATCGGCGACGCCCGGATCGGCGTCAGCGAGCGTGTCGGTGAAGAAGCCGTCCGGAACGTCGAGGGCGCGGCTGCTCATGCGGGCTCCTTGGTGAAAGTGGGGTGGCTCAATTTGTCAACGCGCGGGGCGTGGCGGCCGCCGGTGAACGGCGTCGCGAGGAAGGTCTCCAGGCAGGCCCGGGCCATTTCGCTCCCGATCAGGCGGGCGCCCATGGCGATGACATTGGCGTCATTATGCTCGCGGGCGAGCCGCGCGGAGAGGGGCTCCGAGACCAAGGCGGCGCGGCAGGCGGGATGGCGGTTGGCGGCGATCGAGATGCCGATGCCGGAGCCGCAGAGCGCGACGCCGAAATCGGCCCGGCCGGCGGCGATCTCCTCGGCCAGCTTGTACCCATAATCGGGATAGTCGACCGACTCGATGCCTTGCGGGCCGAGATCGTTCACCTCATGGCCGAGCTCGTTCAGCCACTGGACCAGATCGGCCTTGAGCGCGACGGCGGCGTGGTCGGAAGCGATGGCGATGCGCATGGCGCCCCACCTAGGCGCTTGGGCCGGGATTCGCCAGCCGCTTTACCAGCCCAGCGCGAACATCGCGGCGATGATCAGGCCGATCGCAATGACGACGATCCTGAGCGTCGCCGCGTTCACCCGGCTGGCCAGGCGACCGCCGGCCCAGCCGCCGAGCAGGGCGCCGGCGGCCATCGCCCCCGCGGCACTCCAGACGACGGTCGCGCCGATCGCGAAATAGAGCGCCGCGGCGATGTTGCAGGCCAGCGACATCGCCTGTTTCAGGGCGTTGAGGCGGGTCAAGGTGTCGTCGATCGTGAGGCCCAGCATGGCAAGGAACATCACGCTGAGCGCCACGCCGAAATAGCCGCCATAAATGGCCGCCAGGAAGACGGGGAGTACCGCCCAGGCGAGCCCGACCCTGGCAGCGCGGCGCTGGAGCAGGGTGCGGATCCGGTCCTGGAGCGCGAGCAGCAGGCAGGCGCCGAGGACGAGGAACGGGACGAGATTGCGAAACGCCGCGTCGCTGGTTCGCGTCAGCAGCCAGGCGCCGACGATTCCGCCCAGCACCGCAACCGGCAGCAGCGCCAGCATCCGCCCTTCCTGGTTCGCCAGGTCCCGCCTTTGCGCGATCACGCCGCCGAAATAGCCCGGGCAGAGCGCCACCGTGTTGGTGACATTGGCGGTCACCGGCGGCACGCCGACCGCGATCAGGACCGGGAAGGTGAAGATCGACCCACCGCCGGCCAGCGCGTTGAAGAAGCCGGCGCCGATGGCGGCGAGGAAGAGCAGGAAGAGTTCGAGCGGTGAGATCAAGCCGCCCAGCGCATCTCCAGCCGGTCCCAGATCTCGACCAGGGCCTTGGCGAGGTCGCGCATCATCTCTTCGCTATGGGCGGGACCCGGGGTGAAGCGCAGCCGCTCGGTGCCGCGCGGCACGGTCGGATAATTGATGGGCTGCACGTAGATGCCATATTCGGCGAGCAGGATGTCGCTGATCCGCTTGGCGGTCACCGGATCGCCGACCAGCAGCGGCACGATATGCGTGGTCGACGGCATGACCGGCAGCCGGGCCGCGGCGAAGATCGCCTTGAGCGCGGCTGCGCGGGCCTGCTGCGCCTCGCGCTCGGCGCTGGAGGCCTTGAGATGGCGGACGCTCGCCAATGCGCCGGCGACGAGCACCGGCGACAGCGAGGTCGTGAAGATGAAGCCCGGCGCGTAGGAGCGGATCACGTCGATGATGTTCTTGTCCGCCGCGACATAGCCGCCCATCACCCCGAACGCCTTGCCGAGCGTGCCCTCGATGATCGTCACCCGGCTGGCGACGCCGTCGCGCTCCGAAATGCCGCCGCCGCGCGGGCCGTACATGCCGACCGCGTGCACCTCGTCGAGATAGGTGATCGCCTCATATTTCTCGGCGAGGTCGCAGATCGCTCCGATCGGCGCGATATCGCCATCCATCGAATAGACGCTCTCGAAGGCGATCAGCTTGGGCGCCGCCGGATCGGCCGCCGCGAGCAATTCCTCGAGATGGGCGAGATCGTTGTGGCGGAACACCTTCTTCTCGCAGCCGGAGCTGCGGATGCCGGCGATCATCGAGGCGTGGTTCAGCGCGTCGGAGAAAATGATGCAGCCCGGCAGCAGCTTGGCGATCGTGGAAAGCGTCGCCTCGTTCGAGACATAGCCCGAGGTGAAGAGCAGGGCCGCTTCCTTGCCGTGCAGGTCGGCGAGCTCGGCCTCGAGGTCGACATGATAATGGCTGTTGCCGGAGATGTTGCGGGTGCCGCCCGAGCCCGCGCCGACATCGTGCAGGGCCTCTTCCATCGCCGCGATCACGTCCGGATGCTGGCCCATGGCGAGATAGTCGTTGGAGCACCAGACGGTGATCGGCTTCGGGCCGTTATGGCCGTGGAAGCAGCGGGCGTTCGGGAAGGCGCCCTTGTTCCTGAGAATGTCGATGAAGACACGGTAGCGGCCCTCGGCATGAAGCCGCTCGATCGCCTCCGCGAAGATGCGCTGATAGTCCAAGTCGATACCCCGGGTCTCTTGCCCGCTCCTTAGAGGATATGAGGCGCGGAAGGCCAGTGCGAACGATTCTCAATAGTGCGCGTGCTCACAATGTCTCCAGCCGGGTCAGGCCGTAATCGGCGAGCCCCGCTCGATAAGCCTCGATCGCCCGAGCCGGCGCCGTGAACACCGCGACGCCCTCGCCGGCGTCGGCGGGCCAGCCATGGTCGCGCAGCAGCCAGGCAGTGCGGCGGGCAATGCCGGCCGCGCCGTGCACGAAGCCGAGCGGGCGCGGCGCGGCGGCGGCGGCGAGCTCGGCCTCGACCAGGGGGAAATGCGTGCAGGCGAGGACGATCGTGTCGATCAGGTCGCCGCCGGGCCGGGAAAGCAGGCCATCGAGGATGCGCGCATAGGCTTCGGGGTCCGTGGCCTGCCCGCGCAGCTTCGCTTCGGCCAGGTCGACCAGCTCGGCCGAGCCGTGGCGGACGACGGTACAGTCGGCGGCGAATTCGGCCGCGAGCCGATCGACATAGGGCTGGACGACGGTCGCGTCGGTGCCCAGCACCCCGATCGCCCGCGTCTTCGAGAGCAAGGCGGCGGGCTTGATTGCGGGCACGGTGCCGACGATCGGGACGTGCAGCGCCGCGCGGACGGGATCCAGCGCGATCGTCGAGGCGGTGTTGCAGGCGATCACGACCAAGGCCGGATCGTAGCGTTTTGCCAGTCGCCCGAGCAGAGCCGGGACGTGGCGCTCGATCTCCGCGGCGCTCCTGGTGCCATAGGGATAGGCCCCGTTGTCGGCGGCGTAGACGATCGGGGCGCTCGGCAGCAGCGCGCGGATTTCGCCGAGCACCGACAGGCCGCCGACGCCGGAATCGAGGATGAGCAGGGGCTGGTCGGGGCGGGCCATTGGCGGCGCATGTAGCCCCTGCCGGCCCGGTTTCAAATCCGATGTGGAGCAGGCCATGGTTGCGCCGTTTTTCGCGCGTGGCTAGGCAAGGCGCCCCTGGGGGTGGACGTGACGCCTGAAATCTTCCTGCCGCCGGTCCTGTGCTTCCTGCTCGGCTATGCGCTCGGCTCGATCCCGTTCGGGCTGGTCCTGACCCGGGCCGCCGGGCTCGGCGACGTCCGCAACATCGGCTCGGGCAATATCGGCGCGACCAACGTGCTGAGGACCGGCAGGAAGGGGTTGGCCGCGGCCACCCTGGTTCTCGACGCCGCCAAGGGCGCGGCCGCGGTGCTGCTCGCGGCCTGGCTCTGGGCGGAGCTGCCGCAGGCGACGGGGATCGCCGCCATCGGGGCCTTGCTCGGCCATCTCTTTCCGGTCTGGCTCGGCTTCAGGGGCGGCAAGGGGGTCGCGACCCTGGTCGGCATCGTGCTGGCGCTGCACTGGCCGACCGGGCTGATCGTCGCGGGCGTCTGGCTCCTGACGCTCCTGGTCACGCGCTATTCCTCGGTCGGCGGGATGCTGGCCGCGGTCGCCGCGCCGGTCTCGACCTTCCTGTTCGGACGCGTGGATCTTGCCATCCTGCTGCTCGGCTTCGCCCTGCTGGTGCTCTGGAAGCACCGGGCGAATATCGGCCGGCTCGTCCGCGGGGAGGAGCCGAAGGTCGGGCGGAGCAAGGAGGCCTGACGGTGACGGCCGACCGGATCGCGCGGCTGCGCCTGATCCGCTCGAACAGCATCGGGCCAATCACCTACGTCCAGCTGCTGGCCCGCTTCGGCTCGGCGCAGGCGGCGCTCGCGGCGATCCCCGATCTTGCCGCGCGCGGCGGCGGCCGCCCGCCCCAGCTTGCCACGCAAAGCGAGATCGAGCGGGAAATGGAGACCGTAGCCCGCCTCGGCGCCCGCTACCTCTTTCTCGGCGAGGAGGGTTATCCGCCGCTGCTGACCGAGACCGATGCGCCCCCGCCGGCCCTCATCGTGAAGGGGGATGTCGGGTTGCTCGACCGGCAGGCCGTCGCGATCGTCGGCGCGCGCAACGCCTCGGCTGCCGCTTGCCGGTTCGCGCGCGGGCTGGCGCAGGCGCTCGGCGATGCCGGCTTGCTGGTCGTGTCGGGCCTGGCGCGCGGCGTCGATTCGGCCGCGCATGACGGTGCCCTGGCGACCGGCACGGCCGGCGTCATCGCCGGTGGCATCGACATCATCTATCCGCCCGAAAATGCGGACAGGCAGCGCGCGGTTGCCGAGCAGGGCTTGCTGATCGCCGAGATGCCGCCGGGCACCGAGCCACGCGGACGTCATTTCCCCCGGCGCAACCGGATCATCGCCGGGCTGGCGACGGGCACGGTCGTGATCGAGGCGGCGCCGAAATCGGGCTCGCTGATCACCGCCCGCCGCGCTGCCGATTATGGCCGCGAGGTGATGGCCGTGCCGGGCTCGCCGCTCGATCCACGGGCGCAGGGCTGCAACCTGCTGATCCGCGAAGGCGCGACCCTGATCCAGTCGGCGGAGGACGTGATCGAGGCAATTCGCCCCTCCGAGATTGCGCGGCCGCGCAAGACGGTGCCGGTCCGCGATACCGTGCCGGCGGCGAACGCCGGCGATGCCGACCGTGCCGCCCTCGCCGGCCTGCTGGGGCCGACGCCCGTTCCGGTCGACGAGCTCATCCGCCAGTCGGGCCTGGCGCCGGCTTTGGTGCCGACGATTCTGCTCGAACTGGAGCTGGCGGGGCGCCTTGAGCGCCATGCCGGAGGAAAGGTCAGTCTGCCATGAAGACGCCGCGCCTCATCTTCACCATGGCCGGCATTTACGGCCTCCTGATCCTGACGCCCTTCCTGTTCCTGGAACGCCGGATCGCCGAGGCGGCACCCGGCGGGATGACGCATCCCGAATATTATTACGGCTTCCTCGGGGCGGCACTGGTGATGCAGCTCGTCTATCTGGCGATCGGTCGCGATCCGGGGCGCTTACGCCCGCTCATGCCGATCGCGGCGCTCGCCAAGACGGCCTTCTTCCTGACCATCCTGGTCCTCTATCTGCAGGAGCGAGTGCCGGCGCCGGCGCTGGAATTCGCCTCGGTCGACGCGCTGCTCGCCTTCGCCTTCCTCTATGCGTGGCGGATCACGCCGCGAAGCTAGGCCGAATAGCGCCGCTCGTGGATCCAGCGGCTGCCGAGATACTTGACGCCGCTTTCGACCGGCAGCCCCGCATGTTCGGAGAGCGGGTCGAGGCTGCCGTCCGGGCGGGCGCTGACGAAGACGAGGACGTCGCCGGTACGGCCCTTCACCTTGAGACCGGTCTTCACGAACAGGGTCTCGCCGCCTTCATAATCCTCGTTGAGATAGACGAGGGCGGTCTTGATCCGGCCATTGTCGCCGCCGTCATAATCCACATGGGCGCGATATTGCTGGCCGGGGCGGTAGCGCAGCAGCTGCAGCGCCTCGCCCTGCTCCGGCGTCGTGTCGCTGAGCGCGGCGAGGCGGCGGTTGAGGGCGTGGACCGCCGGATCCTCGACGAGCCAGTGCGTGGTCGAGCCCTCGGCAGTGCGGATCGGATCCTGCACGTAGCCGCCCTTGCCGTCGGTCACGAGGCACGGCTTCCAGACGGGATCGGCGGTCTCGAGCAGATAGGCGCATTCCTCGGCCGTGAAGGCGGCGGGAAAGAGCTGGACCGCCGGCGCGTCGCTGAGCCGGTCCGGGGCCGGCAGAATGGCGGGATCTCCCTGGTCGTCGAGGCTCATGGCGTCGATGCGGGCGAGCACCCGCGCGCGTCCCGGATCCGACCGGGCCTCAAGGCGCAGCCGGGCGATCGCCGCCGGCCAGTCCCGCTCGCCGGCAATGCCGCTGGCGAGCAGGTTGGTATAGGCCATGTGCGCCCGGGGATGGCCGGCCTCCGACCCCCGCCGGAACAGCTCCCGCCCGCGCGCGAAATCCTGCGGCACCGGACCGCCCACCCAGGTCGTCTCGGCGAGCAGGAACAGGGCCTCGGGCTCGCCCGCTTCCGCGAGCCGGCGCAGCAGCGCGATCCCCTCCGCCAGCCGGCCCGAGCGGGCAAGCGCGATCGCCTGGGCGAGCATTGGATGGTGCTGTTGTTGCTGCTGCATCGCCGACGCTCATAGAGGCGACGGCGCGGCACTTCCAGCAGGTCCCGACCATCTTGACGGCGGGCGGAGCCACTCGTCACCCTGTACGCGTACGCGTGAGGAAAAACCGAACATTATGAAACTCGTCGTCGTCGAATCGCCCGCCAAGGCCAAGACCATCGAAAAGTATCTGGGCCCCGGTTACCGGGTGCTGGCCTCCTACGGCCATGTCCGCGACCTGCCGCCGAAGGACGGCTCGGTGGACCCCGACCAAGGCTTCGCCATGCAGTGGGAAACCTATGCGGACAAGGCGCGGCAGCTGAAGGCGATCGCCGACGAGGCTAAGGGCGCCGAGGCTTTGATCCTCGCCACCGACCCGGACCGCGAGGGGGAGGCGATCTCCTGGCATGTGCAGGAGGTGCTGGAGAAGCGGAAAGCGCTGCCGGCCCATGTCGAACGCGTGACCTTCAACGCGATCACCAAGGCGGCGGTGACGGACGCGATGGCTCATCCGCGCGGGCTCGACGAGGATCTGATCGACGCCTATCGGGCGCGGCGCGCGCTCGACTATCTGGTCGGCTTCACGCTCTCGCCGGTGCTCTGGCGCAAGCTGCCGGGCGCCAAGTCTGCGGGCCGCGTCCAGTCCGTGGCCTTGCGCCTGATCGTCGACCGGGAGCGCGAGATCGAGCTGTTCCGCCCGCAGGAATATTGGAGTGTCACCGCCCTGATGGAGGCGGACGGCACCGAGTTCCAGGCGCGCCTCGTCCGCTACAATGGCGAGAAGATCGACCGGCTGACGATCGGCGAGGAAGGCACCGCGCTCGCCGCGAAGCGGGCGGTGGAGGAGGGGCTTTTCTCGGTCGTCTCGGTCGACACCAAGCCGCTGACCCGCAACCCGCCGCCGCCCTTCACCACCTCGACCCTGCAGCAGGAGGCGGCGCGGAAGCTGGGCTTTGCGGCCAGCCAGACCATGCGGATCGCGCAGACGCTCTACGAGGAAGGCGCGATCACCTATATGCGCACCGACGGCGTGCAGATGGCCGAGGAGGCCGTTTCCGCGGCCCGGCGCGCGGTCGCGTCGCGCTTCGACGCCGGCTATGTGCCCGACAAGCCGCGCCATTATGCGACCAGGGCCAAGAATGCGCAGGAAGCGCACGAGGCGATCCGGCCGACCGACTTCTCCCGCGAGCGGGCCGGCTCGGGCGACCATGCGCGGCTCTACGAGCTGATCTGGAAGCGCGCGCTGGCGAGCCAGATGGCCTCGGCACGGCTGGAGCGGACCACCGCCGAGCTGGCCGACGGCACCGGTCAGCATGCGCTCCGGGCGACCGGCCAGGTCGTGCTCTTCCCCGGCTTCCTCGCGCTCTACGAGGAAGGCCGCGACGATGCCGAGGACGAGGACAGCCGCCGGCTCCCGCGTCTCCGCGACGGCGACACGCCGGCGAAGAAGCAGGTCACGGCGGAGCAGCATTTCACCCAGCCGCCGCCCCGTTATTCGGAGGCGAGCCTGGTCAAACGGATGGAGGAGCTCGGCATCGGCCGTCCCTCCACCTATGCCGCGACTTTGCAGACGCTGAAGGACCGCGACTATGTCCGGCTCGACAAGAACCGCTTCCATCCCGAGGAGAGCGGCCGGCTGCTGACCGCCTTCCTCGAGCGCTTCTTCGAGCGCTACGTCTCCTACGATTTCACCGCCCATCTCGAGGACGAGCTGGACGATATTTCGGGCGGGCGCATGCAGTGGCAGGCGGTGCTCGAGGAATTCTGGCGGGACTTCAAGCCGAAGACCGCCGAGGTGATGGAGCAGAAGCCGAGCGAGATCACCGCGGCGCTCGACGATTTCCTCTCGCCCTTCCTGTTTCCCGACAAAGGCGACGGTTCGGACCCGCGTCTCTGCCCCTTGTGCGGCACCGGCCGGCTGGGCCTGCGCGGCGGCCGCTTCGGCGCCTTCGTCGCCTGCTCCAACTATCCGGAGTGCAAGTTCACCCGCCGCTTCGGCCAGGCCGGCGAGCAAAGTGAGGACAGCGGCCCGCAGGTGCTCGGCCAGGATCCGGAGAGCGGGCAGGACGTGACCCTGCGCTCGGGCCGGTTCGGGCCCTATTTCCAGCTTGGCGACGGCAAGGAGGCGAAGCGCGCGTCCCTGCCCAAGGACGTGCCGGCCGCGGAGGCGGACCTCGACATGGCGCTGCGCTTCCTGAGGCTGCCGCGCACGGTCGGCGCGCATCCCGAAACGGGCAAGGAGATCATCGCGAATCTCGGCCGCTACGGCCCCTATCTCCAGCATGACGGCAAATATGCGAAGCTCGCGTCCACCGCCGAGATTTTCGAGATCGGCATGAACGCCGCGGTGGCGAAGCTGGCCGACGCCGCCGGCGGCGGCGGCCGGGCGCGGGGCTCGCGCGAGCCGCTGAAGCTGCTCGGCCCGCACCCGCGCACCGAGGCCGAGATCAAACTGATGGAAGGGCGCTTCGGGCCCTATGTCACCGATGGCACCACCAACGCGACCCTGCCCCGCTCGGTCGCCCCGGACCAGCTGACCCTGGAGGAAGCGGCGCAGCTGATCGACGAACGGGCCGCCAAGGGCCCGCCGGCGAAGAAGGGCCGGGGCCGCAAGGCTCCGGCGAAGAAGGCTCCCTCCAAGAAGAAGGCAGCGAAGAAATGATCCTGACCGCGCTCATCGCCCTCGCCGCCGCCGCGCAGGAGCCGCCGCCGCCGGCGCCCGGCGTCGACCGCTCCGATTTTCATTTCCGCTACCTCAACCGGCTCGATCCGCGCGAGGGCTGGAAGCGGACGATCAGCGGCATTCGCTACCGCCGCGTCGGCCGGGCGACGCGGGGCGCGCATCCGGCGCCGACCGACACCGTGACCATTCATTATGTCGGCCGCTTCATCGACGGGGTCGAGTTCGACTCCTCGGTCAGGCGCGGCGAGCCGGCCACCTTTCCGCTGCCCCGCCTGATCCGCGGCTGGCAGGAGGGCGTCCCGCTGATGCGCGTCGGCGAACGTTTCGAGTTCGCCATCCCCTGGAACCTCGCTTATGGCTCGAGCGGCCGCGGCCCGATTCCCGGCGGCGCGACCCTGGTCTTCACCATCGACCTGATCGGCATCGCTCCGCCCGCTCAATAGGCCGTCGCGCGCATCATGGTTGATCCAGCCTTAACCGTGCCTGCTTGAACTCGCTTTACGCGGGCCTGCCAGAAAGGCCGGATGCGTACGGGCAGGCTCAGTATCAGCCGGGGGCATCCGCAGGTGGCGACGGACGAGGCGCCGCCGCCGCACCTCGCCCTCGTTCCGCCGGTCGCGGAGCATGTCCCGGCCCCTCCGGCCAATCTCGAAGCCGTCAGCGAGCGCCTGACCGCGCTCGAGCGGCTGGTCCGTCTCTACGAGCAGGGCGCCCTCACCATCGAGGAGTTCGCCGCCGAGAAGGCCCAGATCCTCGGGGAGCCGCCGGTGACGCCGGTCCATTTCGTGCCGGCCAGGACGCGTCAGCGCCGGCCGTCATTGCTCGGGCGGATGCTGAGCTGGCCCTTCCTGTTGCTCTGCCTCGCTGCCGGCATCGGCCTCACCTATGCGACCCAGCCCGAGGCGACGAACCGCCTCGTCAGTCAGCTTTATCACGCCGTCGCCGGCTGACCGCATGCCCGGCAGGAAGGATCCTTTACGATGCGGATCGATCGCATTTCCGGCGTGAGCCCGTTGAACAGGTGGAGGCGGCCCGAGGAGCTCTGGCCGAACCCGACGATCTCGCGCACCACTTCGAGCGCCGCGAACGTGCCGGCCAGCCCGGCCATGGCGCCGAGCACGCCGAGCTCCGCGCAGGTGTCGCAATCGTCGGCGTCGAAGGCATCGCCCACGAAGCAGCGATAGCAGGGCCTGTCGGGCTCCCAGCCGCGCCACGTCCCGATCTGCGCCTGGAACTGGCCGATCGCGGCCGAGACCAAAGGTACGCGCGCCCTGGTGCAGGCGTCCGAGACGGCGAGGCGGGTGGCGAAATTGTCGGAGCCGTCGAGCACCACCGTCGCGCCCTCGACGAAGCGCAGGGCATTGTCCGGCCCGATCCGCCGCGCCGAGAAATCCACCGCCACGTCGGGGTTCAGCGCCTCCACCTTGCGCTTGGCGAGGCGGGACTTGGCCGCGCCGATATCCCTGGTCGTGAACAGCACCTGGCGCTGCAAATTGGCGAGCTCGACCTTGTCGTCGTCGAGGATGGTGAGCCGCCCGACCCCGGCCGCCGCCAGATACTGGATGGCCGGCGAGCCGATCCCGCCGGCGCCGACGATCACCACCTCGGCCTGCAGCAGCTTGCGCTGGCCCGCGCCGCCAATCTCCTTGAGAACGATGTGGCGCGCGTAACGGTCGAGCTGTTCGTCGCTGAGGGTCACGGCCGCCCGAAGAAGGTGAGCGTCGTCCCGTACCAGGCGGGGCCCGGCCCCGTTGGCGCCGTGACCTGGCCGCGGAAGCGGGTGTTCACGACGGAGCGGGCATAGTTGCGGATCGCGTCGCACGCCCCCGGCCTGGCGACGATGCTGCGGAAGCTGCCGTCGGGATTGACCAGGACGGCGAGGTCGATGCGGACGCCATGCATGTCGCTCCCCTCGCCGCCGATCGGGCCCACGCTCGTGCGGCATTCGGGCTGCCGGCGGGCAAGATCCATGATCGCGGCCGTGTCCTCTGGCGCCGCCCTTGCCCGGCGGCCCAGCTCCAGCTGGGGCAAGGTGGACCAGTCCCGCGGCAGAGGCGGCGCCGCCGGCTGGGCGGCCGCCTGGGCGAAAGCAAGCAACAGCAGACTCGTCATCCCTACCTCCCCGTCGAGCCGAATCCGCCCTCGCCGCGCGCGGTCTCGTCCAGCGCCTCGACCTCGACGAACGCCGCGCGGAGCACAGGGGCCGGGACGAGCTGGGCGATGCGATCGCCGCGGCGAATCTCGAAAGGTTCCTGGCCGAGATTGACCAGCACGACCATGATCTCGCCACGATAGTCGGCATCGATCGTGCCAGTCAGGCAGGTGATTCCGTTCCGGACTGCAGTTCCCGAGCGCGAGCGGACCTGTACTTCGTAGCCGTGCGGAATCGCCAGCGCGATCCCGGTTTTCACCGGATGTCGCGCGCCCGGGGGGAGGGTGACGTCCTCCGCGGCAATCGCGTCGAGCCCGACGGCATGTTCGGAGCCGTAGGCCGGCATGGGCAGCCCCTCGCCGTGTGGCAGGCGCTTCAACTCGATCCGGATCTCAGCTGAGCGCATGGGCGATTCTCTGCGCGAGGCGGCGCGCGACGTCGGTCTTGGACATGCGGTCCCAGCTTTCGGCATCGGTGCCGGTGATCAGATGGACGGCATTGGCGTCGCCGCCCATCACGTCGCCGGAGACGTCGTTGGCGACGATCCAGTCGGCGCCCTTGCGCGCGCGCTTGGCGGCGGCCTCGGCGGCGACATTCTCGGTCTCGGCCGCGAAGCCGACGATCAGGTGCGGACGCAGGTCGTGGGTGGCGAGCCCGGCCAGGATGTCGGGCGTGCGGCGCCAGTCGAGCACCGGCGGGCCGGCCTCCTTCTTGAGCTTCTCGCCGGCCGGCTCGACCCGCCAGTCGGCCACCGCCGCGACGAGCACGGCGGCGTCTGCGGGCAGAGCGGCGAGCACCGCCTGCTCCATCTCCTCGGCGGTCTCGACGTCGCGCCGCGCGACCCCGGCCGGCGTCTCCAGGTTCACCGGCCCGGCCACCAGCGTCACCCTGGCGCCGAGTGCGGCAAGCGCCCCGGCGATGGCGAAACCCTGCTTGCCCGAGGAGCGGTTGGCGATGACGCGGACCGGATCGATCGGCTCGTGCGTCGGGCCGGCGGTGACGATGACATGCCGGCCGGAAAGCGGTCCTGGGCCGCCCAGCGCCGCCTGGATCGCGGCGAAGATCGCCTCGGGCTCGGGCAGGCGTCCCGGTCCATATTCGCCGCAGGCCATCTCGCCCTCGTCGGGCTCCAGCACGGTGACGCCGTCGTTGCGGAGCTGCGCCACATTCCGCTGTGTGGCCGCATGCTGCCACATGCGCACGTTCATCGCCGGCGCGGCGAGCACCTGCTTGTCGGTGGCGAGCAGCAAGGTGGTGGCGAGATCGTCGGCGATCCCCGCCGCCATCTTCGCGAGCAGGTCAGCCGTCGCCGGCGCCACCACGACCAGGTCCGCCTCGCGGCTGAGCTGGATATGGCCCATCTCCGCCTCGTCCTTGAGGTCGAAGAGATTGGTGAAGACCTGCTGCTCGGAGAGCGCGGCGAGCGTCATCGGCGTGATGAACTGGGCGCCGCCGGCGGTCAGCACGCAGCGCACGCTGCCGCCCGCCTTGCGGATCAGCCGGACCAGCTCGCACGCCTTGTAGGCCGCGATCCCGCCGCCGACGATCAGGAGGACCTTCCTGCCGTTCATGCGCATGACCTGAGCACGGAGCGCGCCAAGATCAAGCCCGTACCCATTTGCGGAACAGCGCTTCTGCAGCCTCCCTTGCCGCTCCCGACAGCGTCGTGCGCTCCCGCGGCATGGCTGCAGCGATGGTGAACTCGGTGTCGATAAACCGCTCGACGGCCGCGGGGAGAGGTGTTTCGCCGAGCTCCCGGGTGACCGCCTTTCGAGCGATGAGTTCGTCGACGAGCGCGGCCAGATCGGCGGGTGGGTCGCACTCCGCCATCAGCGTTGGGAAGTGCATCGGCGCGATCGCGGCGTCCGGATGCAGCCGAAGCCAGCGCAGCGCGGCGGCGGGACGCAGGGCGTAGAATATCTTCTTGAGCTTCACCGCCTTGCCATCGGCGAAATAGGTGCTGCGCTGGCGCTCGCCCAGATGGAGATAGTGGCGGGCGATGCAACGGGCGTCGGCATGATCCCGCGCCAGCGCGCGCATGTCGGTGCGGAAGGCGGGGTCGCCGCGATAGACGATCGGCGACATCAGCCATTCGATCACCACGGCATTGCCCTTGAGCAGCAGCTTCAGCGCCTTGCCGAGCTCCCAGCCGTTGACGTCGAGATCCCCTTCGAGCGGTGTCTCGATCACGTCGCGCTTCGGCCATGGCGTCAGATAGTCATCCTCGCGTCGCACGAAGAGGAAGCGACAGTCATAGTCGCTGTCCGGCGAGGGGAAGCCCCAGGCGCGGCTGCCACTCTCGATGGCGAGCAGGACATGGGCGCCCGCGTGCCCGATCCCGTCGAGCCGGCCGTCGATGGCCGCGACCGCAGCGGGATCGAACTCGACCGGGATCGCTCGCATCAAGTCAGCCAGAGCGTCGCCGCCACGCCGGCCGCGGCTGACAGCAGCGCGGTCAGCGCGATCGGCCAGAAGCGGTGGGGACGGATCAGTGCGATCTCGGGCAGCGGCGGCGCGGGCGGGGCGGCGCCGGGTGGCGGGTAATAATAATCGATCCGGCGGACGAGGTCGGGAAGCTTGCGGAGCAGGCGGAAGCCGCGGATCAGTTCGTCGGCGATGCGCGCCTCGGGGCCGAGCTCGCTGCGCGCCCATTCGGTGAGGAAGGGCTCGGCCGTCTCCCACATGTTGATGTCGGGATCGAGCCAGGTGGCGACGCCTTCCTCCATGACCATCGTCTTCTGCAGCAGCAGCAGGTGCGGCTGGGTCGGCATGTCGAAGTCGCGGGTGATCTTGAACAGGCCCTCGAGCATCTGGCCGAGCGAGACTTCCTTGGCGGGCAGGCCGCGCATGGGCTCGCCGACCGCCCGCAAAGCGGTCGCGAACTCGTCGATATTGTGGTGGTGGGGCACATATTGCGCCTCGAAATGGATCTCCGCGACGCGGCGGTAATTGCCGGTGAGCAGGCCGTAGAGGATCTCGGCAAGCCAGATTCGGGCCTGGCGGTCGATCCGGCCCATGATCCCGAAATCGATGGCGGCGAGGCGGCCGTCGGGCAGGGCGAAGAGATTGCCCTGGTGGAGATCGGCGTGGAAGAAGCCGTCGACCACCGCCTGGCGCAGGAAGACGCGCACGAGCGTGGCGGCAAGCGCCTTCACGTCATGGCCGGCCTCGATCAGCTTCTTCCTGTCGGTGAGCTTGATGCCGTCGATCCATTCGAGCGTCAGCACCCGGCGGGAGGTGCGGCTCCAGTCGATCTCCGGCACGAAGAAGCCGGTTTCGGCGATAAGGTTCTGTCGGAGCTCCGAGGCGGAGGCGGCCTCCTGGCGAAGGTCGAGCTCGCGGTTCGTCCATTGCCGGAAGGTGGCGACGACGAGCCGTGGCCTGAGGCGCGCGGCCTCGCCGCCCATCGCCTCGACTTGCGCGGCCGCCCATTCATAGGTCTCGATCGCGTCGGCGAAATCCTCCTCGATACCGGGGCGGAGCACCTTGACCGCGACGACCTTGCCGTCGGTGGTGACGGCGCGGTGGACCTGGGCGATCGAGGCGGCCCCGACCGGCTCCGGGTCGATCTCGGCGAAGACCTCCTCGAGCGGGCGGCCGAGCGCCTGCTCGATCGACGGGCGGATCTGCGCGAACGGGGCGGGGGGCAGGCTGTCCTGCAGCCTGGCAAGATCATGCGCGGCCGCCTCGCCGACCAGGTCCGGGCGGGTGGCCAGCGCCTGGCCGAGCTTGATCGCCGCCGGCCCGATCGCCTGGAAGGCCTCGGCATAGCGGGGCACGTCCGGGATGCGGGCGCCGAAGCGGGCGAGGCGGCAGAGGCGGCGGACGGGCGGCGGCGTGTTCGGATCGCGCTCGATGCCGCGCAGCGCGCCGTGCCGCGCCAGCACCCGGCCCCATTTCAGCAGGCGCCAGACATGGGTGACGGAGCGGGTCAAATCTTCCAGCCGCTGTGAATGGCGACGAGGCCGCCGAGGATCGGCTCGGCCTTCACGTTGCGGAAGCCGGCCGCCTCGATCAGCCGCGCGAAGCCCGGCATGTCGGGGAAGCGCTCGATCGATTCGATCAGATAGCGATAGCTGTCCTCGTCGCTCGCCACCGCCTTGCCGATCTTCGGCACCACCCGGCGCGAATAGGTCTCATAGAGCGTCGCGAAGCCGGGCCACTGGGTCTGCGAGAATTCGAGGCAGAAGAAACGGCCGCCGAAGCGCAGCACCCGGTGGGCCTCGCGGAGCGCGGCGGGGATGTCGGTCACGTTCCGGATGCCGAAGGCGATCGTGTAGGCGTCGAAGCTGCTCTCGGCGAAGCTGAGCTTTTCCGCATTCTCCTCAGCCCAGACCAGGCCTTCGATGCCGCGTAGCCTGGCCCGCTCCACTCCGACCGCGAGCATCTCGGGATTGATGTCCGCGACGGTCACCCGGGCGCCGGCGCGGGCCAGCCGGAAGGCGATGTCGCCGGTGCCGCCGGCCATGTCGAGGATCGTCTCACCCTTGCGCGGGCGGACCTTGCGCACGAATGCGTGCTTCCACAGCCGGTGCTGGCCGCCCGACATCAGATCGTTCATCAGATCATATCGTCTGGCGACGCTGGAAAAAACGCCGCGCACCCGCCGCGTCTTTTCCTCGGGGCTGACCTGCTCGTGGCCGAAAGAGACCTTGTCCATCGCGGCGGGCTCTAGCAGGGGATAAGCCATGGTGAAACATGCCTGAGTTACCCGAAGTCGAGACGACGGTGCGCGGCTTGCGCCCGATCCTGGAAGGGCACCGGATCGAATCGCTCGACCTGCGCCGCGCCGATCTGCGCTGGCCCTTCCCGCCGGACCTGCGCCAGCGGGTGACCGGCGCCGTGGTGACGGGGCTCGGGCGGCGGGCGAAATATGGCCTGATCGACACCGACCGCGGCGATACGATGATCTTCCATCTCGGCATGTCGGGCCATTGGCGGATCGATCCCGCGGAGATCGGCAAGCATGACCATGTCGTGATCGAGACCGACCAGGGGCGGCGGCTGGCGCTCAACGATCATCGCCGCTTCGGCTCGCTCGACCTGGTCCGCACCGACGCGCTCGCGGCCTATCCCCCGTTCGTGAAGATGGGGCCGGAGCCGCTGGGCGGGGATTTCGACGGGGCCGCTTTGGCGAAGGCGCTGGACGGCCGGGCGGCGCCGATCAAGGCGCTGCTGCTCGACCAGAGAATCGTCGCCGGGCTGGGCAACATCTATGTCTGCGATGCGCTCAACCTCGCGCAGATCGCGCCGGGGCGGGCAGGGGGGCAGATCGCCCGCGCCCGGCTCGACCGGCTCGCGGTGGCGGTGAAGGACGTGCTCGGCGCGGCGATCGCGGCCGGCGGCTCGACGCTCCGCGACTATGTCCAGCCGGACGGCGAGCTCGGCTATTTCTCGAAGGAATGGCGGGTCTATGGCCGGGAAGGGCTGCCCTGTCCGCGCTGCGCCACGGCGATTCGCCGCCGCGTCGATTCGGGCCGGTCGACCTTCTTCTGCCCGAAGTGCCAGCGCTGACTTGACGATTCGGCTCTCTCCACGTAGAGGGCGCCCCCTGAGCGGGTGCGGTGCGAGGCCGCGCCCTTTTCATTTTCAGTTACGAGGCATTTGAGATGGCGAATACGCCGCAAGCAAAGAAGCGCATCCTCCGCAACGCGAAGCGGGCCGAAATCAACGGCGCCCGCGTCAGCCGCATTCGCACCTTCGTGAAGCAGGTCGAATCGGCGCTCGCGTCCGGCAACAAGGACGAGGCCAGGGCGGCCATCGCCCGCATGCAGCCGGAGCTGGCCCGCGGCGTCGCCCGCGGCGTGCTGCACAAGAACACCGCGGCGCGGAAATTGTCGCGGCTGACGAAGCGCGTGAGCGCGCTCGCCTAAGCGCTTTAGCCGCATCGAAAAAGCGACCCGCCGGTCCACTCCGGCGGGTTTTTTCGTGCCCGATTCCGGCCGGTTTGGAACGGATCGGGAAACCCTAGGATTCCCCGCGATTCGCGGTTCGCCACACCTGGCATCAGAGATTGCAGATCAATCCAAGTATCTGAAATGTAATGCGAAGTTATGACGAGTCACGGTTTTCTGCCGTTTTTGACAGGTCAACATATTTCTTTCGCATGACAGATTTTTTTCAGCTTGCGCCGGCCCCCTCGCGGTTCCAAGAAAGGGGTCTGGCCAGGCGAATCTCCTGGCCGGCGCAACAACAAAATCAACAAAGGCTGCGGCTGGCCGGGGGCTATCCGCACGGGGGAACATTTGCGCTGAAAAAGGAGCCCCGTCCAGCGGACGGGCGCCGAGGATCGAGGGGTGCGCACGCGGTGCAGAGAGCAGCTGAAGGCGGATTGGACACGGCAGCGGATGTGGGCGGCATGATCGCGTCCGCATGGGAATCGATTCGCGCGAATCTTCGCCGCGACTGCGGCGCCCGCACCTTCGACGGCTGGCTCCGCCCGATTGCGCTCGGCGACTTCGACGCCGACAGCGGCACGCTCCGCCTGCAGCTCCCGTCCCAGTTCATGGCCGACTGGGTGCAGACCCATTTCGCCGAGCGGCTGACCCTCGCCTGGAAGGCGCGCCTGCCGGAGGTCCGCCAGATCCGCATCTGCGTCGGCCCGGGCGCGCCCAGCACCGCTGCCCTGGTCGAGATCCCGGCCCCGCCCGAGAAGGAGGCGAAGGCGGCTCCCGGCCTCTACTCGGTCGCGCTGGAGCCCCGCTACCGCTTCGAGAATTTCGTGGTCGGGAAGGCGAACGAGGTCGCGTTCAGCGCCGCCCAGACGCTCGCCACCTCGGACAAGGTCGCCTTCAACCCGCTCTTCATCCATGGCGGCACCGGCCGCGGCAAGACCCACTTGCTGCATGCGATCGGCCACGAATTCCATCGCCTCCGGCCGCGCGCCAAGATCGTCTACATGTCGGCGGAGAAGTTCACTGTCGAGTTCCTCGCCGCCCTGCGCGCCAACGAGACCTTCAAGTTCAAGCAGCAGCTGCGCTCCGCCGACCTGCTGATGATCGACGACGTCCAGTTCATCGCCGGCAAGGAATCGACCCAGGAAGAATTCTTCCACACGATGAACGAGATCATGTCGGCCGGCCGGCGCTTCGTGATCAGCTCCGACCGCGCGCCGCAGGACCTGGACGGGCTCGAGCCGCGGATCCTCTCGCGCCTCTCCTGGGGCCTGGTCGCCGACATCAATGCGGCCGACCTGGAGCTCCGGCTCAACATCATCACCAAGAAACTGGAGGCCCTGCCCGACGTCAGCGTGCCCGACGACGTGGTGATGTTCCTCGCCAAGCGAATCAGCTCCAACGTCCGCGAGCTGGAGGGCGCGCTCAACCGGATCGCCGCCTATGCGACGATGCAGAACCGGGTGATCGACCTCGACTTCGTCGGCGAGGTGCTCGCGAACATCCTGCGCGCCAACCAGCGCCGCATCTCGATCGACGAGATCCAGACCCGGGTCAGCGACCATTACCGGATCCGCAAGGCCGAGATGACCTCGGCCCGCCGGGCTCGCGAGGTGGCGCGGCCGCGCCAGGTCGCCATGTACCTCTCCAAGCAGCTCACGCCGCGCTCGCTGCCCGAGATCGGCCGCCGCTTCGGCGGGCGCGATCACACCACGGTGATCCACGCCGTGCGGCAGATCGAGAAGCTGCGCGCGCTCGACGCCGAGCTCGACGCCGACATCCGCCTGCTGACGCGCCAGCTGGAGAGCTGAGGCTTCGGGATCGCGATGGACTTGCGTGCTCCTGCGCAGGCAGGAGCGTTGTAAGACCCGCTTTGCCGCCGGCCAGCGCTCCGGCCTTCGCCGGAGCACACCCAATGAGCGCAGCTTTTCCGTCGCATCGCCGTCATCGCTTCCGCGCCTTCGCGGCCGCTTTCCGGCGCATGCGGCGGTTGCGGGCGGGTGCGGAAGTTGACGTTGTTGACGGCACGTCGGGGAAGCATGGGTCCTCGCCGAGGTCGAAATCGCCATCGTCCAGCTCGTCCTCATCCTCTTCCGCCGGCGCGTTCGCGGCCGGGCCCCAGCGGAACAGATTGGCCGATTTCCACGGCTCCCCGTCGCCGTCCTGCGCCAGCTCGGCGATCACCTGGCGGCGCTGTCCTTCCTCGTCGCACCAGGCGTCCCGGGCCACCCAGGTCAGGGCGTCCGCCATGCCGAGCGCGGCGCGTTCCGGATGCGGCGCCCGGTCCCGCCGGTCGACATGCCTGCCGTAGCGGTAGGGCTTGCGGTAGCGCAGCAGGAACATGGCGAGCCGCTCGTCATAGCGGCGGTGGGTGCCGACCAGCTCGCCCTTGTAATAATGCGGCACCTCGACGCCGTTGACGGCGCGGCCGAAAGCGGCGTCCTCGACCTTGTCGACCGCGCCGTCGAGGGCGAGGTCCATGGCGAGGCGGAAGCTCTGCGCGTCCGGGCGCCGGCGGAGCGCATAGACCGCCTCATGCGACACGCCGACCTTCGCACAGGCCTCGCGGATGCAGCCGCAGGCGGCAAAGGCCTGGATCAGCGCCACCTGCCGCGCCGGCGTGAGGCCGTCATGGCGGTAGCGGAGCTTCACCGGCGCGAAGTCCGGAACGGAGGGCGCGCTTTCGCCCGCGCCGCGGCGTTTCCCTGTGTTCATCCGCGAGCGTAGATCAGAGATTTTCCAACATTGATCCAACAATCGTCGGACCGGGCTCGGAATTTCTCTTTCGCCGGAGCGCGGGGCGCGCCAGCCAGAACGTCAGACGACCTCGATTTCCTCGGTCGCCAGCGCCCGCTGCACTGCGGGGCGGGCGAGCATCGCCTGCTTGTGCGCGGTCCAGCCGGGATAGGCCGTCATGTCGAGCCCGATGCGGCCACCCCAGCGATAGAAGACCAGCAGATAGGGATCGGCGATCGAATAGCGGCCGCCGACCAGCCAGCTGCCATCCGGGACCAGGGCTTCGATCTCCGCGAAATAGGCCGCAATGGCGCGGCGACCGCTGGCCATGACCTCCTCGCGCGCGGCCTCGCCATCGGCAAAGCGGGCGGCGCGCCAGAGCTGCGCGAAGGCGATGTGGACGCTGGACGAGAAGAAGTTGAGCAGCTCGTGCGTCCGCCCGAGCCGGTTGACGTCGGCGAGGTCGAGCAGGCCCGCCTCGGGGAAGCGATGGCCGAGCCAGGACAGGATCGCCGGGCTCTCCGTCAGCACGAAGTCGCCATCGGTCAGCGCCGGCACCCTGCCGTGCGGGTTGATCGCCAGATATTCGGGCGTCTGGTGCTCGCCCGCGGCAAGGTTGATCCGGCTGGCGGTGAACGGTTCGCCGATCTCTTCGAGGATGATGTGGGCCGCGAGCGAGCAGGCGCCCGGGTGATGATAGAGCGTGATCATGGCCGACCTCCGCTTGGGACCTAATGCGGCGGCGGCGAAAGAAAAAGGGGCCGGTCACCCGGCCCCTTCCCTGGCGGCAGACGGCGGAAGCCTAGTTCCGCGCCTGGCCCTCGCGCTCGGGCATGACGGTAATCCGGACGGTCTCGCCATTGTTGCCGGGGAAGCCCGTGAACATCGCCTCGATCAGGTTCGGGACCAGCCGCGGCAGCTCGTTGCTGCGGCTGCGGGCCTGGGCCTTGCCCTCGAAGAGGGACTGGCCGTCGCTGGCGCGGCGGATGTCGAGCTCGAGGAAGGAGGTGTAGAGCGTGTAGCTGTGCACGTCGTAGCCGCCCCAGAACGGGTCGTGCCAGCCCCAGAAGAAGGGGCTGCGGTAGCGCCCGAAGCCGCCATAGCCGAAGCGGCTGTAATAGGGGTAACGGCCGAAGCCGCGATAGCCCCAGGGATCGAGGAACGGATCGGGCGTGGCGACGACGCGCTCACGGCCCTGGTCGACGCCATAATCGAGCGACACGATGAAATTCGCGTCCGCTTCGGACGAGGCCTCGCGATAGCCGAGCCCGGTCAGATGCTGGCGGACCAAAGCGGCATAGGTGCCGAATTCGAGCCCGCCATTCTTTTCGCGGTCCGCGGCGCGGACCACGAAGCTCTGCCCGGCCGGGGCCGGCATCGCCTGGAAGCGCGACACCTGGGTGGGAAGGCCGGTCGCGCAGGCGGACAGGCCGAGCGAGGCGGCCGCGGCCGCGACCGAAATGATCAATTTCCTGAGTGACATGGCACCAAGCCTTTGCAGTCGGGGCACCGCCGGAACGAGCGGAGCTTTATCCTGAATATAGAACGAGTTGGCCTGTTTGACAAAGGGCCGCTGAACCATGGGTTTACGAACCGATGCGGGACCGCCGGGCGACGCCCCCGCATGGCTTGGACGCCGCGGGGCGCGGGAAGCCGCAGGCGCAGTCAGTTCATCCTGCCTTCAAGCAGGGGATGGGACGAACGCGCGATGATCCTGTCCCTCACGCTCGCCGCTGCGCTGGCGGCCGATGCGGCGCCGCCGCCCTTGCTCCGGATGGAGAATGCGCGCGTGATCGCGGTCGGGCCGCGGCCTCCCGACTCGGGCATCTTCGCGAGCTATGCGGACATGGACGTCGCGCCCCCGGGCGGACGGCCGCAACGCATGTACATGCTCTGGGCGAGCCGGCACCAATATCTGCCCGACGTCGGCTCGGTCTGCAGGATCGTCTACCGGCGCGAGCCGCTGCTGCCGGGCAATTTGCACCGCCCGCCCGGGCACGGCCAACCCGACCGCGCGCCGTTCAACGTCGTCTACGAGCTCAATTGCGGTTTCGCACCGGGTGCGCCGCCGGTTCAACGCAACCCGAGCGCCTGATAGGCTGGTTCAACCGGGCTGCTGCGGGGAGAAGAAAACGCCAGCCAGATGACGCTCGAGCTCGACGACGAGTTCATAATCCTGGTCCGTGACACGCGGATTGCCCCAGAAAACAGTTGCCATGAGCGGACGATGTTCGATCGCAAGAAGCTCGCGAAATGGCTCGGAATCCGGCGCACTGCCGCGCACGAGGTCGACGCCTCGCATCGAAGTGAGGAAGGCATCGAGAACCCATTGGTCGGCCTCACGTGACAGGCCGCCGATGAGCACGGAGGACAGGGCGATCTCGTCGTCGACGCGTGACGTGAGCATTGCCGAGCCGGAAGCCGACGTAAAGTGCGTGGCGAGGTGGGCGAGAGGCCCGGTCCACGATGCTTTGAAGCTATCGCCATTGTGGCCGAGAAATTCGCGACAGACGCTGAGCCAGTGTTGGGACAGTGCATCGAACCGCCACTGCACGGTCCCGTTGTACCGACCATTGAAATCGAAGCTGGCGATGGAGAACCCCTCGGCGTTCCGCCGCATCATCATCTCAACGCAGGCCCATCGCGCGGTAGGCTCTCTCCAGCGTCGGCGCGGCGAGCGCTGCCGCTTTGGCCGAACCCTTTTCGAGGATCGCCTCCAGCGCCTCGGGATGCGCGTCGAAATCCTGCAGCCGGGCGCGGATCGGCGCCAGCGTCTCGACGACGAGGTCGGCCAGAGCGGGCTTGAACGCGCCGAAGCCCTTGCCGGCAAAGTCGTCCAGCACCGACTGGCTGGAGCGGTCGGTGAGCGCCGCATAGATGGTGACGAGGTTCAGCGCCTCGGGGCGGCCGGCCAGCGCGTCGACATTGTCGGGCAGCGGCTCCGGATCGGTCTTCGCCTTGCGGATCTTCTGCGCGATCGTGTCGCTGTCGTCGCCGAGATTGACCCGGCTCATGTCCGACGGATCGGACTTGGACATTTTCGCATTGCCGTCGCGCAGGCTCATGATCCGCGCCGCGGTCTCGCCGATCAGCGGCTCGGGCAGGATGAACAACTCGACCCCGTAATCGGTGTTGAACTTCTGGGCGATGTCCCGGGCCAGCTCCAGATGCTGTTTCTGGTCCTCGCCGACGGGCACGTGCGTCGCCTGGTAGAGCAGGACATCCGCCGCCTGCAGCACCGGATAGTCGAACAAAGCGACCGAGGCGCCCTCGCGATTCTTGCCGGCCTTGTCCTTCCACTGGGTCATGCGGTTCAGCCAGCCCATCCGTGCCGTGCCGTTGAGCAGCCAGCAGAGCTCGGCATGGGCGGGGATGCGCGCCTGATTGTAGAGCACGGCGATCTCGGGGTCGATGCCGCAGGCGATCAGCGAGGCGGCCATCTCATGCACGTTGCGCCGGCGCTCGGCCGCCGGGATATGTTCGCTGAGCGAGTGGAGATCGGCCAGGAAGATCAGGCACTCCATCTCGTGCTGCATGCGGACCCAGCGCCGGATCGCGCCGAGATAATTGCCGAGATGGAGGTTGCCGGTCGGCTGGATGCCTGAAACGACGCGCATCAGTCAGTCTTTCCCGTTGTTGCTTCCGGTCGTGGTTTGCGCCGGAGGAACGCCTTCAGCTCGGCGAGCGAATAGGCCCGCGTGGCGAAGACGGCGACCGCATAGACGATGACGCCGCCGCCGACCAGCAGCGCGAGGCCGGCGACGCGATGCTCGAAATTGCCGGCGAGGAAGGGGCGGATCCAGGGCGTGGCGGCGAACAGGGCGGCGGCCATGAGCAAGGCGGCGAGCGCGAGCCGGGCGACAAGGCTGGCCAGGCTGCGGTCCATCTCGAACTGGCCGCGCTTGCGGAGCGTCAGATAGAGCAGGGTGACGTTGACCCAGGAGGCGATGGCCGTGGCGAGCGGCGGGCCGACATGCCTGAGCGGCCAGATCAGGATGAGGTTGAGCACCAGGTTCACCGCGATCGAGATCAAAGCGAAGCGCAGCGGCGTCTTCATGTCCTGGCGGGCGTGATAGCCGGGGGTCAGCACCTTGATCAGGATGTAGGCGGGCAGGCCCGTCGAGAAGGCGGCGAGCGCCCAGGCGGTGGCGACCGCGTCGCCGTCGGTGAAGGCGCCATATTGGAGCAGGCCGCGGATGATCGGCTCGGCGCTGACGATGAGCGCAGCGGTCGCGGGGAGAGTGAGGAAGAGGGCGAGCTGCAGCCCCTTCTTCTGGAAATCGAGCGCGCCGCGCTCGTCGCCGCCGGCGAGCATGCGGGCGATGGTCGGCAGCAGCACGGTCCCGAGGCCGATGCCGACCAGGCCGAGCGGCAGCTGGTTCAGCCGGTCCGCATAATAGATGTAGGAGACCGAGCCCTCGTCGAGGAAGCGCGCGGCGAGCATGGTCGAGACGACGAGGTTGATCTGCATGGCGCCGGCGCCGGCCGCGGCGGGCCAGATCAATTTCAGGAGCTGCTTCACGTCGTCATTCAGCCGGGGCAGGCGCAGCTTCAGCTTCACCCCGGCGCGCCGGCAGGCGAGCCAGAGCCAGAGGAATTGCAGGACGCCGGCAATGGTGACGCCCCAGGCCTGGGCGCGGGCGGTGCCGTAATCGTCCGGCCCGTGGAAGAAGAGCAAAGCGGTGATCAGGGTGAGGTTGAGGAGGATCGGCGCCGCCGCATTCACCCAGAAGCGGTGCAGGCTGTTGAGGATGCCGCCGAGCAGGGAGACGAGGGAGATGAAGAGCAGATAGGGAAAGGTGATCCGCGCCAGCTCGGTGGCGAAGGCGAACTGCTCGGGCGTCACCTCGTTGAAGCCGCCGGAGAGGACGAGCACCGCGGGGCCGGCGAGCAGCATCAGCAGGCCGGTGAACAGGATCAGGAAGGGCAGGAGGATCGCCAGGGCCTGCTCGGCGAACAGGAAGGCGCGGTCCAGTCTGCCGTCATCCTCGCCAACCTTGCGGTTGAAGCTCGGCACGAAGGCGGAGGCGAAGGCGCCCTCGGCGAAGAGGGCGCGGAACATGTTGGGCAGGCGGAAGGCAATCAGGAAGGCGTCGGAGGCGAAGCCGGCGCCGAGGAAGCGCGCCATCAGCATGTCGCGCACGAAGCCCAGCACCCGGCTGACCAGGGTGAGGATGCCGATCGAGGAGAAGGATCGGACGAGATTCATGCGGTAATAATGGCCCTCCCGGTCCCCCCCATACCGTTCGGGCTGAGCTTGTCGAAGCCCTGCTTGTCCCTTTTCTGTGGGAAAGAAGGACAGCCCCCTTCGACAGGCTCAGGGCGAACGGGGTCGGTGGTCCCAGAGGTCGTCGGGATCAGGCCTGCCCGGTGTCCCCGAACTGGTTGCCGGTGGCTTCGGCCTGCTGCTGGGCGGCGCTCTGCATGTAGAGGCCGGCGAAATCGATCGGATCGAGCAGCAGCGGCGGGAAGCCGCCGTCGATCACCGTGTCGGCGATGATCCGGCGGGCGAAGGGGAAGAGCAGGCGCGGCGCCTCGGCGAGCAGGAAGGGCTGGAGCTGCTCCTCGGGGATGTTGCGCAGCGCGAACAGGCCCGCATAGAGGCACTCGACGCGGAAGGCGACGCCCTGGTCGCCCTTGGCCTCGACCTCGATCTTGAGCACGACCTCGTGCACGTCCTGGCCGACGCCCTGCACGCCGATATTGACCTGGACGTCCATCTGCGGCTGGCCCTGCCACTGGAAGACCGCCGGCGCGTTCGGATTCTCGAAGCTCAGATCCTTCACATATTGGGCGAGGATGCCGACCTGCGGCAGGCCGTCATTGCCATTGCCGGCATTGGTGTCGATGAAATCGGGAACGCCTGCGTCGTCGGCCATGTTATCGTCTTTCAGAACAAGGGTGATTGGCGTCGGCGCGCGGGCGCGCCGGGTCGCGGCGGCGGGTAGCAGGCGCGCCGCGAGGGCGCAACATCCGCGCCCATGGTTCGTTCATGTTTAATGCTTATTTGAAAGTGCACGGCATCGGGCCTATGTAGGAAAAACTTTCCGGGAGAATTTGGTTGACCGTCGAGATCGTCCTCTTGGCCATGATCGCCCTCTTCGTCGGGCTGCGGCTCTATGCCGTGCTGGGGCAGCGGACGGGCCACGAGCAGCAGCCGGTCAGCAGGCCGGAAGTCCCGCCCGAGACGAAGAAGCCGGCGCCGACGATCGCCGACGTCCCGGCCAACACCGCCGAGCCGAGCGGCCTCGCCTACGAGCGCGGCGCCGCCGCCGGCATCGGCGCGATCATCGCCGCCGACCCGAGCTTCGACGTCGCCCGCTTCATCGAGGGCGCGCAGGCCGCCTACCGGATGACCCTGGAAGCCTTTTGGAAGGGCGACCGCGAGGAGCTTGCCTGGCTCGCCAACGACCAGGTGCGCGCCGCCTTCGAGGAGGCGATCGACGCGCGCGAGGCCGCGGGCGAGACGCTGGAGAACAGGCTGGTGGGGATCGAGCGCGCCACGATCGAGGACGCGCGCCTGACCGGCAAGGTCGCCGAGATCGAGGTCCGCTTCGACGCCTTCATCGCCGCGGTGACGCGGAACAAGGACGGCGAGGTCGTCGCCGGCTCGCTCAGCGACGCGGTGCCCACCAAGGATCTCTGGACCTTCCAGCGCGACCTCAAGAGCCGCGACCCGAACTGGCGTCTCGTCGAGACCGACGAAGCCGCCTGACGCTCCGCGCAACCGTGCGGCGTTTCCTCTTTCTGACGGCTTCGCTCCTGGCGGTGAGCGCATGCGCCCGCGTCGTGCCGCCGCCGCGGCCGACGCCGCCGGTGCCGGCGCCAGCGCCGACGCCCGTGCCGGCCCCGACGCCTGTGCCGACACCGACACCGACCCCGCCGCCGGCGCCGGAATATGCGAATGCGCTGGCCGCGGGCGTGCGCGCGGGGCCGGCATTGCGGCTCGGCGCCGACGAGGCCGAGCGCGCCTACCGGGCCTTCCGCGCGTCCTGCCGGACTGTGACGACGCGGCGCGACACGAGCGGGCTGACCCAGCCCGAGGACTGGCGCGACGCCTGCGCCGGCGAGGCGCTGACCGAGCCCGCGGCGATGGTCCGCTTCTTCGAGCGCAATTTCGAGCCGGTGATCGTCGGCGACGGCGCGGCCTTCGTCACCGGCTATTACGAACCGGAGATCCGCGGCTGCCGGACCCGACAGCCGGGCTGCGAGGTGCCGATCTACCGCCGCCCGCCGGATTTGCTCGAGACCAATCCGCAGACCGGCGCCGCGGGCCGGGGACGGCTCGATGCGAGCGGGACGTTCGTCCCTTATTACGACCGCACGGAGATCGAGGCGGGGGTGCTGGCGGGGCGCGGCCTGGAGCTGGCTTATGCGGCCGACCCGGTCGATCTCTTCTTCCTCCAGATCCAGGGCTCGGGACGGCTCCGCCTGCCGGACGGCGGCGTGATGCGGATCGGCTACGCCCAGCAGAACGGGCGCGGCTATGTCCCGATCGGGCGGCTGCTGCGCGAGCGCGGCCTGATCGTGCCGCCCGTCACCATGCAGAAGATCGTCGCCTGGCTGCACGAAGATACCGGGCGCGGCGCGGCGATGATGCGGGAGAATCCGAGCTACGTCTTCTTCCGCGAGCTGACCGGGCCGGGCCCGCTCGGCTCGATCGGCGTGCCCGTCGTCGGCCGGGCCTCGGTCGCGGTCGATCCGCGCTTCATCCCCTATGGCGCGCCGGTCCTGCTCAGCGGGATGGACAATGCGCGCGCGGACGGGCTCTGGGTCGCGCAGGATACGGGCGGCGCGATCCGCGGGCCGAACCGGGTCGACACCTTCTGGGGCGCGGGCGAGGAGGCGGCGTTGATCGCGGGGGGCATGTCGGCGCGCGGGCGGGCCGTGCTGCTGCTGCCGAGAGGGGCGCTCGCGCGCATCCAGAGCCGTGCCGCGGCGGCTCAGCGCTGAGGAAGCGGCGCTCTGGCGCCGGGTCGTCGACAGCGTCAAACCCCTGCACGGCCCGCTGCCCGTGACGACCGGGACGCCGGCCGTCCCATTCCCGCCGAAGGCAATTGCAAAGCCGCGTGCCGTCGCGCCGCCGTCGAAGCCCGGGCCGGGGACGACGCTCGATGCAAGCTGGGACCGGCGGCTCGCGCGCGGCCTCGTCCAGCCGGACCGAAGCCTCGATCTGCACGGCCACAATCTCGCCACCGCCTACGACCTTCTCGACCGCCGCCTGCGCGAGGCGATCGCCGACGGGGCACGGTTATTGCTGCTGATCACCGGGAAGCCGCCCTCGAAGGAGCATAGCGGTCGCGGCGCGATCCGCGCGGCGGTGGGGGACTGGCTGGCCGCCTCGCCGCATGCGGGCGACATCGCCGCCGTCCGCAACGCCCATCCGCGCCATGGCGGCGCGGGGGCGCTCTACATCATCCTGAGGCGCCGCCGAGAGCCGACGAAATGACCCGCGCGTAGATGCGGGCCAGGGCGCGGATGTCTTCAATCGCGGCCGCCTCGTCCAGTTTGTGCATCGTTGCATTGGGCAAGCCGAAATCCACCACCGGGCAGAGCGCGATCAGGAAGCGGCCGTCGGAGGTCCCGCCATGGGTGGAGAGGCGTGGGCTCACGCCGGTCTCCGCCTCGATCGCCGCGGAGACGATCTCGTAGATCGGGCCGGGCGGGGTCAGGAAGGCCTCGCCGGAGATCTTCGCCTCGACAGTGGCACCGGGCGCGGCGGCCGCGGCGGTGCGGCGGACCAAATCGACCAGGTCGGCGCCGCGCTGGAGGTTGTTGAAGCGGATGTTGAGCTGGGCGCGGGCCCAGGCGGGAATGACGTTGGTCGCCCTGGTCGCGGTCTCGACCGCGGTGATCTCGAGGTTGGAGGGCTGGAAGGCGTCGTTGCCGTCGTCGAGATGCAGCGCTTCCAGCGCCTCGATCACCCTGGCCAGCTTCGGCACCGGATTGTCGGCGCGGTGCGGATAGGCGACATGACCCTGCACGCCGGGCACGGTCACCCACATGTTCACCGAGCCGCGCCGGCCGATCTTCACGATGTCGCCGAGCCGCGCCTCCGAGGTCGGCTCGCCGATCAGGATCATGTCGGGACGGATGCCGCGTTCGGCCATCCAGTCCATGAGGACGGGCGTGCCATAGGTGGCCGGGCCTTCCTCGTCGCCGGTGATGATCAGGCTGAGCGTGCCCTGATGCCGGGTCTGCGACGCCGCCGCGACGAAGGCCGCGATCCCGCCCTTCATGTCGACTGCGCCGCGGCCGTAGAGCACTTCGCCCTGAATTTCCGGGACGAACGGGTCGGTTAGCCAGCCGTCGCCCGGCGGCACCACGTCGAGATGGCCGGCAAAGCCGAAATGCGGGCCGCCGCTGCCGCGCGCGGCGTAGAGATTCTCGACCGGCCCGTCCGGCGCCTCGCCGGTGACGAAGCGATGGACCTCGAAGCCGATCGAGGCGAGCGCCTCCTCGAGCACGTCGAACACCTCGCCCTGCGAGGGCGTGATGCTTCGGCAGGCGATGAGGCGGGAGGCGAGGGCGACCGGGTCAATTTTTGGGGGATCGATTGCGGCTGTCATGGCTCCCGCCTAGAATATTTGCACGGAAGAGACACCCCACTCCGTTCGCCCTGAGCCTGTCGAAGGGCTGCCCTTTCTCGCTGCCGCCGCAAGAGAAGGACAGGGCTTCGACAGGCTCAGCCCGAACGGTTCAGTGGAAACCGGAGCGGGAACCCAGCATGCCGAAGCTCGACATCGATGCGATCGAACTGCTCAGCCGGACCACCTATCCGATGCCCTTCGCCGCGGAGATGGGCGGCCGCCATTATCGGCGGCTCGGCCCGGCCGGCGGGCTGACCCAGCTCGGCATCAGCCATTGCCGGCTCGATCCGGGCGGCGTTTCCAGCATGCGGCACTGGCACGAGGGCATCGACGAGTTCGTGGTCGTGCTGGAGGGCGAGGCGATGCTCGTCGAGGACGAGGGCGAGACCCTGCTCCGCGCCGGCGATTGCGCCGCCTTCCCCCGGGACGTGCCCAACGGCCACCGCCTGATCAACCGCAGCGACCGGCCCTGCCTCTTCCTGGCGATCGACTGCCGGCTCGGCGAGGGCGCCTGCCATTATCCCGATGTCGACCTGCATGCGCCCGCGGGGAGCGACGGCTACACCCACAAGGACGGCACGCCTTACTGAGTGGGAGGCTCGGGGACGCGGGTTGCCTGGATGTGGACTGCGCGCCACTCGCCGCCGAAGCGGCGGAAGGTGTCGGAAAAGCGGATGCGGACGGCAAAGGGCGCGCCGCCTGACGTTCCCCGCACGACGACGTCGCCGCCCACCACCCCCGCATCGGGACCGAGCGGCAGGAAATAGCGGTCGGTGATCGTGATCGGCTCGTAATGCGTCGACGGGTCCATCCAGCCGGCGATGAAGTCGGCGCGGCTCTGGCGCACGCCGTTGCTGCCGACGAAAACGAGGTCCGGCGCGGTCATCGCCTCCATCGTGGCCCGGTCCTGCGCGATCTGGGCCTGGTCGAAACGATCGGCGATCGTGCGGAGCGTCTCGACAGAAACGTCCGGCGCAGCGGCGGTGGCGAGCAGAGCTGCAGCCAGGACGGCAGGGCTCATCGCTGCGGCGCCTCATATTGCTCGATCACCCAGGGCTCCTCCTGCGCCGCCTCGATCCACTCCTTCATCCAGGCATGGTCGAGGATCGTTTCCATATAGGTCGCGGCGAAGCGGGGGACGGGGACGGAATAGGTGACGAAGCGGGTGACGACAGGCGCGAACATGATGTCGACCGCGCCGAAATCGCCGAACAGATAGGGGCCGCCCGAGCCGTGGCGGGCGCGGGCCTGGGCCCAGAGCTCGAGGATGCGCAGCACCTCCAGCTTCACCGGCTCGTTCAGCTCGCGGGTCGGGAATTGCTTGCGCACGTTCATCGACAGCTCGCGGCGCAGGTTCGGATAGGAGGAGTGCATCTCCGCCGCCATCGAGCGGGCCATGCCGCGGGCGGTGTCGTCGCGCGGCCAGTAGCGGGCACGGTCGGTCTTGTCGGCGAGCCATTCGATGATCGCGAGGCTGTCCCAGATCACGGTCTGGTCGTCCCAGAGGATCGGCACCTTGCCGCCCGACGGCGCGAACTCGTCGCCCTCGGTGCGCTTGTCCCACGCCTCGTCGAACATCGGGACGGTGATCTCCTCGAACATCAGGCCCGAATGCTTGACCGCCAGCCAGCCGCGCAGCGACCAGGAGGAATAGGCCTTGTTGCCGATGATGAGCTTGAGCACGCTGACCCGGTCCTCCCTTTTCGTCATGCCGGCAAAGGCTGGCATCCAGGCGGTCTCCGAGACGGTCTGGACCCCAGCCTTCGCCGGGGTGACGGGTTGCTTACGATTCAGCCGCCTCTAGCACCGCCGCGCGCAGACGGTCCATGCCGAGGCCCTTCTCGCTGGAGGTGGCGATGACCTCGGGATGGGCGGCGGGGCGCTTGCGGGCCTCGGCCTCGGTCTCCGCCTGGACGGCCTCGAGCGCGCTCGCCTTGATCTTGTCGGCCTTGGTGAGGACGAGCCGGTAGGAGACCGCGGTGTCGTCGAGCATCTTCATGATCTCGCGGTCGATCTCCTTCACGCCGTGGCGCGAATCGATCAGGACGAGCGCGCGCTTCAGCACCTGCCGGCCGCGGAGATAGTCGTTGACCAGCCAGCGCCATTTCCTGGCGACGTCCTTCGGCGCCCTGGCGAAACCGTAGCCGGGCATGTCGACGAGGCGCAGGCGCAAAGGCTCGCCGACCTCGAAGAAGTTCAGCTCCTGGGTGCGGCCGGGCCTGTTCGAGGTGCGGGCGAGGCCGCTCCGGTTGGTGAGCCGGTTGAGCAGGGACGATTTGCCGACGTTCGAGCGGCCGGCAAAGGCGATCTCCGGCACCGTCGCCGGCGGCAGGAACTTGAGCTCGGGCGCGGACTTCAGGAAGGAGACCGGCCCGGAAAAGAGCTTCCGGGCCGCTTCCTCGAGGTCCCTGTCGTCCGCGCTCACTTCTTGCGCGGCGGGCGGCTCCGCCTCTTGTTCGACTGGGCGCGGGTCACCTGCCGCGACTGGGTCGGCCCGGTCGGCGCCGCCGGCGCGGCCAGCGCCACGGCGGGCGGCGGCGTGTTCACGCCCAGCTTCCGGTTCAGGAACCAGATCTGCAGGATCGAGATCAGATTGTTGGTCACCCAGTAGACCTGGAAGCCCGCCGCGAAGGGCGCCATGATCACCACCAGGATCCACGGCATCCAGGCGAAGATCTTCTGCTGCATCGGGTCCATGGGCGCCGTGTTCATCTTCTGCTGGAGCCACATGGTGACGCCGACGAGGATGGGCAGGATGCCGATGGCGAGGATGCTCGGCGGCGTGAAGGGCAGCAGGCCGAACAGGTTGACCGGGGTCAGCGGGTCGGGCGCGGTGAGATCGTGGATCCACAGGGTGAAGGGCTGGTGGCGCATTTCCACCGCGACCATCAGCACCTTGTAGAGCGCGTAGAAGACCGGAATCTGCAGGAAGATGGGCAGGCAGCCGGCCATCGGATTGACCTGCTCCTCCTTGTACATCTTCATCATTTCCTGCTGCATGCGTGGCTTGTCGTCCTTGTACCGCTCCTGCAGGGCTTTGATCTTCGGCTGCAGCACCTTCATTTTCGCCATCGAGCTGAACTGCTTCTGGGCGAGCGGGAAGAGCAGGATGCGCACGATGATCGTCAGGCAGATAATCGCCACGCCGAAATTGCCGATCACCGAGAACAGCCAGGTCAGCAGGGCGAAGATCGGCTTCATGATGAAGTCGAACCAGCCCCAGTCGATCGCCCGGCCGAGGTCGGTGCCGAGATTGTCCCGGTAGAGGTTCAGATAGTGGATCTCCTTCGCGCCCGCGAACAGGTGCGAGGTGGCGGTCATGCGCTGGTTGGCGCCGATCTCGCGCATCTGGCCGGTATAATCCGCCTGGAAGACGTTGCCGGCCGCGTCGAGCTGGCGGAAGCTGGTGGCGACGTTCGCCTGCTGGCTCGGGATCACGGCGGCGAGCCAATATTTGTCGGTGAAGCCGAGCCAGCCGCCGCGGCTGTCCTGGCTCACGACATGGCCCTGGGTTTCGCCGAGCGTGCTATAGTCGGTGTCGTAATTGGCGGTGCCGTTGAACACGCCGACGGGGCCGACCTGGCTCACCCAGCTGTCGACGTCATGGCCGCGGCCGGTCCTGTTCACGAGCGCGCTCGTGGCCATCATGAGCGGCTGGCCGCGATTGATCAGGTTCTGCTCGGCGGTGAACAGATAGCCGTCGTCCACGCGCAGGACGATCTGGTAGATCTGGCCGCGCCCGTTGTTCCAGGTCAGCGTCACCGGCGTCGTCGGGGTGAGGGCCGGGCCGCCGCTCGCAGTCCAGAGCGTGTCCGCCTTGGGGCGCAGGTCATTGGTGCTCTGCGGCCCGCTCCAGCCGAAGCCGGCATAATAAGCCTCGCGCGTGCCCACGGGGGAGAACAGGCGGACCGGCGGGGAATTGGCGCCGATCCCCTCGCGGTGGCGGAGCAGGACGAGATCGTCGATCCGCGCGCCGCGGAGCGAGAGGCTGCCGCGCAGGAGCGGCGTCTCGATGCGGATGCGCTCGCCGGCCGTCTCGCGGAGCACGAGGTCGCGGTTGCGGTTGGCGACCGGCGTGGAGGAAACCGCGCTTGCCTGGGGCTGGGCGACCGGCACCTGCTTGCCATTCTCGGTCTTCGTCGCCGGCGGGTTGGCGGTCGGGAAATAATATTCGGAGATCGCGCTCCACCCGAACAGCACCAATGCAGACAGGACGACCGCCAGGATCATGTTACGATTGTCGTTGCTCACTTAGTCTTCCCTCAAGGCACAGGATCGTGGCCGGATCCCCCCCAGGGGTGGCAACGACAAAGACGGCGGAATGCCAGCCAGCTCCCGCGCAGCGCGCCATAGCGGGAAAGGGCGGTGATTGCATAGGCCGAGCAACTCGGGCTGTAGCGGCAGCTGGGCGGCAGGATGCGGGACGGGCCGAGCTGCCAGCCACGGGCGACCAGGATGAGCAGCTTCGCGATCACGATTGTGCCTCGCTACCCTCACCCGTTCGGCCTGAGCCTGTCGAAGGTCTGTCCTTCCTGGCTGCAGCAGAAAAAGGCAGGGCTTCGACAGGCTCAGCCCGAACGGTTTTTCCCTTCAATTTCGCCAGGGCTTTTCTGAGCTCGTCCGCGAGCAGGCCAAAGTCCCGTTCGATCCCGCCCTGCCGGCCGATCAGGACATGGTCCGCGCCCGGATGGCCGGATTCGGGGAGGACGGCGCGGGCCAGCTCGCGGAAGCGGCGCTTCATGCGATTGCGGGTGACGGCGTTGCCGACCTTCTTCGAGACGGTGAGGCCGAGGCGCATGGCCGGATCGCCGTCATTGCGGGGCCGGACGAGCAGGACGAAGCCCGGCGTCGGCGCGCGCAGGCCCGCATTCGCCGCGAGGAAGTCCGCGCGGCGGCTGAGCTTGCCGATATTCCCGGTGGTTACGCGGACAGCTTCTTGCGGCCGCGGCTGCGGCGGGCCGCCAGGACCTTGCGCCCGCCGACGGTCGCCATCCGGGCGCGGAAGCCGTGCCGGCGCTTGCGCACGAGATTGCTCGGCTGGAAGGTGCGCTTCATCGCTCATTCCTCGTAATTCGAAGTCTAAAGAAAACGGCCGCCGTAGAGGGCGGCCTCGTTGGGGGCGCGGATAGGGAAGGCGGCGGAGAAAGTCAATCGGAGACGCTTGCATCGCCGGCGGCAGCCTCCTCCGCCTGCTCGCGCTTGAGCCTGTCCTCGCGGCGGCGGGCGCTGAGCCGGCGCATGCCCCAGTCCGCCCAGCGGCCCTTGTTCGGGTGCTTCCGCTTGAATTTCACATATTGGCGCTTCGCCCATTCGCTGTTCTGCAGGACCAGCGCCAGGCCCGCGGCGAAGACGAAGACGCCGCCCGGGCCGGGGATCGCGCCGACCAGGGGCGCGATGATGATCAGCAGGCAGCCGAGCACGAACAGGCCCTGCCGGATCAGGACCGATTTCTTCCGGGGCGTCTTGCCGGGCGTCGCCATCGGCCTGATGTGGGGAAGCGAGGGCGATCTGCAAAGCCCCGGCCATTTGCTCCACTCCCGATCCTTTCGCTCGACTTCCGCGCCGGGCCCATTCAAAATGAATGGGTTTTCCGCCGAAATGGACGGAAAACGACAGGTGGGGGGGGCAAGATGGTCGCGCAGGTCGCCACGGTCGCATTTCTCGGGCTGGAGGCGCGCGCGGTCGAGGTGCAGGTGCAGATCGCCGCGGGCCTGCCGAAATTCCTCGTCGTCGGCCTGCCCGACAAGGCGGTAGGCGAGAGCCGGGAGCGCGTCCATGCCGCCCTGGCCGCGATCGGCCTGTCGCTGCCGCCCAAGCGGATCACCGTGAACCTCTCGCCGGCCGACCTGCCCAAGGAAGGCTCGCATTACGACCTGCCGATCGCGCTCGGCCTGCTCGCCGCGATGGGCGCGATCGACCGGGAGACCCTGGCGTCCTATTGCGCGGTCGGCGAGCTCAGCCTGGACGGGCGCGTGGCGCCGTCGCCCGGCGTCCTGCTGGCTGCTATCCATGCCTCGGCACAGGGGCTCGGCCTGATCTGCCCGGCCGTGCAGGGCACCGAGGCCGCCTGGGCCGGCGACGTGGAGGTGATCGCCGCGCCCGACCTGATCGCCCTGTTGAACCATCTGCGCGGCGGCGCGGTGCTGGCGCCGCCCCGGCCCGGCGAGGCCGAGCCGCCCGCGTCGGGGCCGGATCTCAGGCAGGTGAAGGGGCAGGAGACGGCCAAGCGCGCGCTCGAGATCGCCGCGGCTGGCGGGCATAATCTGCTGATGTCCGGGCCGCCGGGCGCGGGCAAATCGCTGCTCGCCGCCTGCATGCCCGGCATCTTGCCGCCTTTGACCCCGGCGGAGGCGCTGGAAGTCTCGATGATCGCCTCGGTCGCTGGCGAGCTGAAGGACGGGCGGCTGGTCAGGACCCGGCCCTATCGCGCGCCGCACCACAGCGCCTCCATGCCGGCCCTGGTCGGCGGCGGGCTGAAGGTGCGGCCCGGCGAGGTCAGCCTCGCCCATCTCGGTGTGCTCTTTCTGGACGAACTTCCCGAATTTCAGCGCGGCGTCCTCGATTCGCTCCGCCAGCCGCTGGAGACGGGGACGGTGCAGGTCGCGCGGGCCAATGCCCATGTGACCTTTCCGGCGAGAGTGCAGCTCGTCGCCGCGATGAATCCGTGCCGCTGCGGGCATCTCGGCGATCCGGCCCTCGCCTGCGCCCGCGCGCCGCGCTGCGCCGCCGACTATCAGGCCAAGGTCTCCGGGCCCTTGCTCGACCGGATCGACATCCATGTCGACGTCGCCGCCGTGGCCGCCGCCGACCTCGTCCTGCCGCCGCCGGCCGAGGGGTCGGCGGAGGTGGCGGGGCGGATCGCGGCGGCGCGGGCGGTGCAAACGGCGCGCTTCGAGAAGCAGGGCATCCGCACCAATGCCGAGGCGGACGGCGACCTGCTCGATTCTCTGGCGACCCCGGATGAGCCTGGTCGGCGGCTCCTAGCGCAGGCAGCGGAGGCAATGCGGCTCTCGGCGCGCGGCTATCACCGCGTGCTGCGCGTCGCGCGGACGGTGGCCGATCTCGCCGGCAGCGACGGGGTCGGCCGGGTCCATGTCGCCGAGGCGCTCAGTTACAGGCGGCAGGCGCCGCGCAGCTAGCGCTACATGCCGTAGGTCGAATCGTAGGGCCGCACGACGCCTGACGTCATCCCCGGCCCGCCGCGCGGCGGCGACACCTGGTTCTTGATCCAGCAAAGCCCGGTTGCGGCAACGAAGGTGAAGGAGCGGCAGGTGCCGTCCCGCTGGCAGATATTCCGGCACTGCGCAGGGCTCGCCGCCCGCAGGGTGTTGTAGTCGTGGCCCGGCCGGTCGACGCCGGGCTCCAGATCGTCGGTCGCGCCGTCGACATATTTGACGCCCGAGATGCAGCAGGTGTTGTAGTTCCGGCCGGGGACGTTGCCCTTGATCCAGCAGCGGCCCGGCAGGCGGGGATCGCTTGGCCTCACCCAGGTGAAGCTGCGGCAGCGCGCATCGCCGACGCAGACGCCCTGGCAGTTTGCCGGGCTTGGCGTCTCGAGGCTGTAGAGGTCGCCGCCATAGCGGTTCCAGTTGGTCTCGAGATGCACCACCCAGGAGCCTGGCTGGAAGGCTGCCGCCGCTGTGCCGAAGCGCGGGCCGAGGCCGATGAAGGCCAGGCCGCCGATGATGATTCCGGTCAGGAAGACAAGGAGTTTCCGCCGCATCGCCCGTTCCCCTTGAAGGGGGCGCTTTCCGCAAGGGGATTCCGCGGCAGGCACCCCGGTTACGCGCTACGCTCAAGCTGAGGCGGACCGGCTTCCGAAGGCGCATCTTCTGCGGATGCGCGCCGGTTCCGCCTGACCTGCGGGAGGGTGCAGGCTCGCCCGGATCGAGTCAAGGCGCGCGAGCGCTAGTTGCCGTAGACGATGCGGATGCCGTTCGACTGGCGGACCACGCGCGGGCCGGAGCGGGCAGGGGCCTGGCGCTGCTGCCGGGCGGTGGGACGCGCCGCGTTCTGCGACGAGGCCTGGGTCGCGCGCTGGGTCGGGCGCGGGCCGTAGGTGCGGTAGACCAGCTCGCGCGCCGGGATCGGGATTTCCGCGATCTGCAGCGGCTGATAGCGGTCGCGGCCCGGGACGCGGCGCTCCTGCGCGAAGCGCTCGCGCATACGCGGCGCGTAGATGGGCTGCTCGACGCGGACGTCCTCATAGCGCTCGCCGCGCATCCGGCCGAACGTCTCCGGCTCGTAATTGCCCGGCAGCTGGCTGAACGCCTCGACCGAGCGGCTGTCCGGGCGGGTGTAGAAGACATGCGCGCCGACCGTCGTCTGCGTGATCAGGCTCGGCGCCCAATAGGGCCGGATCGCCGTGGTGTGATAGTTCACGGCGAGGCCGACGGGGCGGAAGACGTTGCCGCGCAGCGCCGCCATCGCGATCCGCCGGGCGCGGTCCCAGGCCGCCGGCTCGCCGATCGGGCCCATCACGCCGGTGCAGGTGAAGCTGAACTGGCAGCCGGTGGTGCGCTCGGCGCCCTGGTAGACGACGCCGCAGACCGTGTTCGGATAGGCCGGGTGGCGGACCCGGTTCAGCACGACCTGCGCGACGGCGCGCTGCCCGTCCTCGGATTCGCTGCGCGCCTCGTAATAGATGGCCTCGGTCAGGCATTGGAGCGAGCGGTCGAAGGTCGCGGGATTGCGGTTCGCCACATAGGGCTCGGCCACGGTCCCGGCGAAGGCCGGGGCCGGCATGCTGAGGGTCGCGGCGATGAGAATCCCCGACAGGAGGTGAGAACGCATGATAGAATTTCCGCCCGATGTCTTTTTCGGGGCGGTTCTACCGGGGCAGGGTTGGGAAGCGGTTAACGCGAAAAGCGTGGAATTACCCGGGCTTCGTCATGTGCCGGCCTGTGGGGGCCATCATTTCTGCCGCGGCTGTTCCAGATCGTTGCCGGCGCTGACCAGGTGGCCGGCGCGGCGGGCCTGGACGGCCTCCAGCAATGTGCGCGCGGCGTTGCGGACCTCGTCCTGGATGGCCTGGTCCCTGTCGAGCGCCTCGTGGCTCGTCGCATAGGGCTCCCAATAGCCGATATAGCGGTCGAGCTCGGCGGGCACGCCGGCGGGGACGAGGTGCATGAAGCGCAGCCAGTCGGTCACCGAGCGGCGGACATTCTCGGCGCCCTCGACGTCGCCATGGACGACCACGGAGAAAAGCCGGCCCTCGAGATGGCGGGGATAGGGCCAGTCCGCCAGCTCCAGTTCCTTCGCCTTCTGCGCGTCCTTGCCGTGGGTGGAGCTCGGATCGGGATTGCCGCCGTCGGCGCAGACCAGCCGGTCGATCATCAGCTTCATCGGCGAGGAGGTGTGGTACCAGTTGACCGGCGTGATCAGCATGATGCCGTGCGCCCTGACCCAGAGCGGGTAGATCTCGTTCATCATGTCCTGGGTCTGGCCGAGCGAATAGTTCGGATAGCAGGAGCAGGGCCAGTGGCAGAGCGCCGCCGCGGTCGAGAAGCAGGCCTTGCAGGGATGGATGTGCTTTCCATACTCGGCGGCGAGGCGGGAGAGGTTGAGCGTGCGCACCTCGACGCCGTCGACCCCGCAAATCTCGGCGGCGATCTCCAGCAACCGCCAGCTCTTCGACATCTCGCCGGGGCAGGTATGCTCGGAGCGTGACGAGCCGTTGATGATCAGGATGCAGGGCGGCTCGGCCGGATCCTCATATTCGCGCTGCGCCCGGTCGATCGCAGCTTTGCCGTCGAGCCAGTCGACAGCGAGATCGTAATCGGGGTCGTCAAAGCCCGGGCCGGCCTTGCGGGTGCGGGGCGCCTTGCGGCTGTTGCGATACGCGTCCCAGGCCGCGTCCGCGATCCGCTCCAGCTCGACCTGGAGGGGCTCGAAAGCGGGGTCCGGAAATTGCGACCGGAAGCGGCGCTTGAACTCCGCTTCGTCGAGCTTCACCCCGGGCATGCCCTTGCGCGGCGCGGGCGCGCCGGAGAACAGGCTCATTGCGTGCTGTTGCCGCTGCCCGGCGGGTTGATGTTGATGTCGGGCGTCTTGATGTTGACGTTGATGTCCGTATCGGCCTTCCCGCCGCCGAGATAGCCGCCGAAATAGAGGAAGGCGGCGATGCCCGCGAGCAGGGCGACGATCAGCGCCAGCATGACCGCACCGCCGCCGCCGTCGCGCTCGCCACCGGCGTTAATGATCGTGGTTTCGTGCCTGACCGGCTCTACGTCGGGATCGCGTTCGTCCATGGCGGCCTCCTCGCCCGAAAGAACGCGACCGCAACGAGTGGAGTTCCGGGCAAAGCTGCTATGGGGGCGCGGTGACCGGCACGGATCCCATGCTCATCTGGCTCAACGGCGCCTATGGCAGCGGCAAGACGACAATCGCGCGCCGGCTCGTCCGGTCCTGCCCGGGCGCCTGGCTGCTCGATCCCGAGCGGATCGGCTTCGCCCTGCGGCGGCGGCGGGAGGTCGGCGAGGACTTCCGGGCCCTGCCGGCCTGGCGGGCGCAGACCCTCGCGGCGGCGCTGGCGGCGGCCGAGGGCGGAGCGGAGCGTCTCGCCATCGTGCCGATGGCGCTGGCCGAGCCAGACTGGTTCGACGAGATCGTCGGCGACCTGCGCCGTTGGGGCGTTCGCGTCCACCATTTCAGCCTGCTTGCGACGCCGGAGACGCTGCGCCGCCGCCTGCGCCGGCGGCTCGACTGGCCCGCCTCCCGCCGCTGGGCGCTGGCCCGGGTCGAGTGTTTCGAGGCGCTGCGTCAGCCCGGCTTCGCCGTGCAGATCGAGACGGATGGCCGCCCTGTCGAGGCGATCGTCCGCGAGATCGTCGGCCAGCTGCCGGCGGACCTGGCCGGCCGCTTTCGCGCCTGAGCGTCAGCCGGCCGGCTTGACCTGCTCCATCAGCGCGAGCAGCCGGCCCTCATTGTCCTTGAAGAAGCTCATCCACTCCTCGATGCCGTCCTCGTGGCGATGGATCAGGTGCGGCGCATCGACGAACTCGACGCCCTGGGATGCCAGCGCGATGTGGACGAGGCGGATGTCCTCAACGCGGAAATAGAGGATCGATTCGCTGTCGCTCCCGGCTTCGGTCTGCGACAGGAAGAGGCGGACGCCGCCGCAATCGAAGAAGGCGAGGTCGCCGAAGGAATAAAGGTGCGGGAGGCCGAGCGTCTCGCCGAAGAAGTGCCGCGCGGCGGCGATGTCCTTCACGTGGCGCGAGATCTGGCCGACCGGGCCGAGCAAGGCGTTGGCGTCGCCCATATTTTGCTCCTTCGCGTTAAGAGCGCTGTCGCGCCGGATTCCTGGCCAGTGGCGAAGCGCGATCCGGTTTGGCAGGTCGAGCTTGGCGAGGATGTTGGCCACGTGGAACTTGACCGCCTCGGTGCTGACGCCGGCGCGCCGCGCGATCTGCGGGCCGGTCATGCCGTGCCGGATCATCTCCACCATCCGCCATTCCGCGGGGGTGAGGACGTCGTCATGGGGCGGTCTGCCGCGCTTCGCCATGCGCGGGACCTAGCAGCCGCCGTCGCGAATTACCCTACCCGCGGGCGGCCGCGCCGATGGCCTCGGCGAAGCGCTGCTGGGCGCCCGCGCCATATTCCAGGAACAGGTCGGGCTCGACCGCTTCCAGCTCCATCAGGACGGGCCGACCGTCCCGGTCGCGGACCAGGTCGACGCGAGCGTAGAGCAGGGGCTCGCCGGCGGCCGCGAGCGCGGCCTCCGCGGCTTCGAGCTCGTCCGGGCTGGGATCATAGGGCGCGAGGATGCCCCGATATTCGGGCTGGACGCGGAAGTCGCCGGGCTGCGGGCGCTTGCTGACGGCGTGGCTGAAGCGGCCGCCCAGATAGAGAAGCGAGGGTTCGCCGCCGGTCAGCACGTCCTCCATGAACGGCTGGATCATCGCCGCGTCCGTCGGGGCCCCGTCGAGCGGCGTGCCCGGCGACCAGCGGATCGTGCGGAAGGCGCTGGCGGAAATGCGGGGCTTGGCGACGAGCCGGTCCGTGCCGAAGCGCGCCGCCGCCTCGTGCAGCGCCGCCTCCGTCACCTGCTCGACGAAGATCGTCGGGACGACGGGCGCACCCTTTGCGGCGAAGTCGCCCAGATAGGCCTTATCGGCGTTCCAGCGCAGCACGGCGGGCGGATTCTGCAGGCGCACGCCCGCCGCCTGCCAGCGTCCCACCTGGCCGGCCCAGTCGCCGTCGCGATGATAGCCCCAGGCGAGCAGGGCGAGGACGAGGTCGAAGCCGGTTAGATCCCGGTCGGTGGTCCATTCCACTGCCTCGATGCGCAGGCCCGCCGCCTCCTCCAGCGGCTCGACTATGCGCGCCAGCACTTCGGGCCAGCGCGTCCCGCCATATGAGCCATCCGCCGCCGGGACGAGGATGGCGATCCTTGCGTTGCTCATTCCTCGGGGAGGAAGTCCGGGACCGAGAGGTAGCGCTCGCCCGTATCGTAGTTGAAGCCGAGGATGCGCTTGCCGCTGAGCTCGGGCAATTTCTGGGCGATGGCGGCAAGCGTGGCGCCCGAGCTGATCCCGACGAGGATTCCTTCCTCGCGCGCGGCGCGGCGGGCCATCTCCTTGGCGTCCGCGGGCTCGACCTGGATGATCCCGTCGAGCAGGCTCACGTCCATGATGCCGGGGATGAAGCCGGCACCGATTCCCTGGATCGGGTGCGGGCCGGGCGCACCGCCGGAGAGGACAGGCGACAGGGTCGGCTCGACCGCGAAGACCTGCAGGCCCGGCCATTCCTTCTTCAGCACCTCGGCCGCGGCAGTGATGTGGCCGCCCGTGCCGACGCCCGTGACGATCACGTCGATCGGCGAATCGCGGAAGTCGGCGAGGATTTCCTGCGCGGTGGTCCGGCGGTGGACTTCGAGATTGGCGGGGTTCTCGAATTGCTGCGGCATCCAGCCGCCCTCGGTCTCGGCGACCAGCTCCTCGGCCCTGGCGATGGCGCCCTTCATGCCTTTCTCGCGTGGGGTGAGGTCGAAGGTCGCGCCATAAGCCAGCATCAGCCGGCGGCGCTCCAGGCTCATGCTCTCCGGCATGACGAGGACCAATTTGTAGCCCTTGACCGCGGCGACCATGGCGAGGCCGATGCCGGTATTGCCGGAGGTCGGCTCGATGATGACGCCGCCGGGCCTCAGCGCGCCCGTCCGCTCCGCGTCCTCGATCATGGCGAGCGCGATCCGGTCCTTGATCGACGCGCCAGGGTTGGAGCGCTCGGACTTCACCCAGACCTCGGCGTCCCCGAACAGGCGGTTGATCCGGATGTGCGGCGTATTGCCGATCGTCTCGAGAATATTGGCGGCTTTCATGGGGCGGCTCCTTCTATCGCGCAGGTCTCAAGGGGGTTAGGAATCGGGCGTGGCCGGTCTCTATCTTGCAGTTCCCGACGCGCTGAGCGGCGCACAATGCGACGCAGCGATCGGGCTGGCCGACGAACGGCTGGCGCCGGCGCCCGTTTATGGCGGGGACGGGGCCCGGATCGAGCCGATGATGCGCGATGCGGGGTCGGCCCTGATCGAGCGGGCGGAGGCGGAATGGCTGTTCGAGCGGCTGGATGCCTTGTTCGCGCGCGGCGCGGAGGCCTTCGCCCTGCCGGTGGGGCCGATCGCCGAGCCGATCCAGATCGTGCGCTACGCGACGGGCGGGCATTTCCAGATGTGGCATTCGGACGCCGGCGGCGACCGCGTCGAGCAGAGGCGCATCTCCATGTCGGTGGAGCTGTCGGCGCTGGCCGACCATGCGGGCGGGGCGCTGGAGGTGGTCCCGGACCTGGTCGGCCGTCCGCGGACGCTGGCGCGGGGCGGGGCGCATCTCTTCCCCTCGCGGGCGCTGCACCGCGTCGGGCCGGTGACCCGCGGCACGCGCTGGGCGCTGGTGGCCTGGACGGGCTGACCCGGTCATCTCTTCGTCCCCTCGGTCGCCAGGCCGGCGGCGAGCGGCGGCACGTTCACGTCCGGCATGTCCTTGCCGCATTCGTCGGCGATGGTTTCCGGATCGGGCTGGACGAAGCGGTCGGCCCTGCGGAGGCTCGGAAAGGCCCAGGCGCAGAAGCCGGTGGCCAGCACCGACAGCGCGCCGCCGCCGACCACCGCGATCACCGGCCCGAAGGCGGCGCCTGCAAGGCCGGCACGGAACTCGCCGAGCTCGTTCGAGGCGGAGATGAAGAGGCCCGAGACAGCGGAGACCCGGCCGCGCATGGCGTCGGGCGTGTGCAGCTGGATCAGGGAGGAGCGGACGTAGACGCTGATCATGTCCGCGGCGCCGATCACGAACAGGGCGGCGAGCGACAGCCACATCCAGCGGCTTTCCCCGAAGACCATCGTCGCCAGGCCGAACAGGCCGACGCAGAGGAACATCTTCACGCCGACCTGCCGCTTGAGCGGGTAGCGGGCGAGCAGCAGGGCGGTGAGCGCGGCGCCAACCGCAGGCGCGGCGCGGAGCGCGCCAAGACCCTCCGAGCCGACATGGAGGATGTCGCGGGCATAGACGGGCAGCATCGCGGTCGCGCCGCCGAGCAGGACGGCGAACAGGTCGAGGCTGATCGCGCCGAGCACGATCTTGTTGTCGCGCACATAGGCCAGGCCCTCGATCACCGCGCGCAAGGGCCGCGAGGCGCCGGCATTGCCGCGCGGGATCGGGCGGATCAGCAGCATGCAGCCGAGCGCGACGGCATAGAGCACCGCCGAGGCCTCGTAGGTGAGGCTGGGCGAGATCGCATAGGCCGCGCCGCCGAGCAGCGGCCCGGCGATCGCCCCCGCCTGCCAGGCGATCGAGTTCAGCGCGATGGCGCTCGGCAGCAATTCTGGAGGGACGATGTTGGGCGCGATCGAGGACAGGGCCGGGCCGGCAAAGGCGCGGCCGATGCCGAGGAGGACGGCGACGGCGAAGAGCGGGGCGAGGCTCATCGCCTCGAGCCAGACCAGGGCCGCGAGCGCGGCCGCGCAGAGCATCTCCACCGCGATGAACACCCGCACGATCCAGCGCCGGTCCAGCCGGTCGGCGACATAGCCGGCGACCAGGGTCAGGACGAAGAGCGGCAGGAACTGGGCGATGCCGATCATGCCAAGCCAGAAGCTGGCTTCCTCGATGCTCATGCCGGAGCGCCGGGCGATGTCGTAGACGTGGATGCCGATGACGACGACCAGCATCGTATTGGCGATCGTGCTCGCCAGCCGCGCCGCCCAGAAGGCGCGATAGTCGCGGAACTGGAATGGAGAGGCTGCGGCCATGGCTGCTCACCTAGGCGGGGAGGGCAGGGGCCGCAACCGCGGATGCTGCAAAGGGCAGTGATCGGCGCCCCCTGACGCGGGCCGCGCAAAGTTCTGCCCCCGCCGGCGGAAGCGACGGAGAAGATTTATGCCGGGACGGTGCCCTGCGGCCGGGGCACTGGCCGGATCGGGCGGAGATGGACGCCGACGCGGGACCGGTTGACGGGGACCGCGCCCCCCAAATATCGTCCGGGGCGCCCGGGGGCCCCTGGCTTGTCCTCTTTGCTTTCCCTCTTCCGTCGCAAATGCGGGGAATATTGTGACGATAGGCATCGATGACTGTCTCGCGCCCAGCTATTTCGTCTCCTATTCCCGCAGGCAGGAGGCGATCGCCCGCATGCTCAAGGAGGCGATCGCGGAGGATGCCCGCGCGACCTGGTTCGACCGGGATTCCATCCTCGTGGGCGATGCCTGGTTCGAGGAGATCCGGACCGGCATCGCCGGCGCGGACGAGGTGGTGCTGGTGCTCAGCGAGGACAGCCTGGCCAGCGAAGCCGTGGCGAAGGAGGTCGAGCTCGCCCGTGCCGGCGGCAAGCTCATTCGTCCGATCGCCGTCACGCCGCTGTCGCGGGAGCGGTCGCTGCACATCAGCACGATCCACTTTCTGGACGTGTCCGATGCCCTCGACGATCCCGATCTGCTGCGCGTGCGGCTGCGCGCTCATTTCGGCGCCATGGACGGGGACGATCGCGAGGATGTGCGGCTGAAGCTGTTCGCCACGCGATCGGTCTGGCCGCCTTTCACCGAAGCGCTGGTTTCGCCCGCCGGGCGGGACGATGCGCAGGATTATGCGTCGCGGCTCGTCCGCCTGGCCGAGCCCTACAAGCCGGCGAGCCCGATCCGGCTCAATGCCGGTTTGGCCATGTGCATGGCCGGCCAGTGGCGGGAGGGCGTGGCGCAGCTGACCGCCTATGCCGAGGAGGCCAATAATTTCGCCGGCTGGTATTTCCTGGCGCTGCACGCGCTGCGGCGCGAGCCGGTCGCAAGCGTTTCGCTCGACGGGATCAAGCTCGCCTCCCGGGCGATCGGCAAGGCGCTGCGCCTTGGCGACAACCCGCTGGCCCTGCTGACCGCCGCGGTGATCGAGACGGGCGGGTCCAATCTCGGCCCGGTCAATCTCGAGCGGCGGATGGCGGCGATGGCGGCCGCGCTGGGCGAGGAGAAGGATCCGCCAAGCGAGTATCTGCGCGCCTTCTGGTGCCTCAAGCCCTCGCTGCGCGTGCTCGGAAGATATGAAGAACCAGTCCGCAACCTCGTCAGGGAATTGATGGCATGACCGACAGCACGGAGACAGGCGGCGCCGCGTCGGACCGCAAGGACGTCCGGACCTTCTTCTCCGTCCGCATCCGCAAGGTGCCCGACAAGCGCGGCGTGAACTGGACTCTCGTCTGGATCATCGCGGGCATCGCTGCCGTCCTCGGGCTCGGAGGAGGCTTTGGCGGCTTCTTCCTGCTCGGGTTGCTGGGATTCGGATTGGGGATCTTCATCGATCGCAAGGTCGCGGCAGGCGAGATCCAGGAGGTCACGGGAGAGAACGAGGTCAACGAGGAGAAATTGCGCAGCCTTGCCGAGGTGACTCGCCGCGTGCAGGCCGCCGACCGGACGAAGGCGATCCTGCGCGTCTTCGACCGCACGCAGATCGACCGCGACAAGCTGCGTGTGCTCGATCATGTCTATATTTTCGAGGGCGAGGAGCAGCTGCTCGAAAACGAGCAGCACGAGCGCAAGCTCGGCGACCTGATCAACAAGTCCATCCAGTTCGTCACGCCGGCACGGGGCGGAAAGAGTTTCCACCCGGATGATGGCTGGCAGGCGGTGAAATGGCCGGACGGCAAGGTGGAACATTTCTTCAATCCGATACGCCTGGTCGTGCTTTTCCTGAGCGAGACGCAGCTGGTCATCTGCGACGTCGAGATCGATTCGGCCGAAGGCAGCCTGCGCGAGGAGATCCAGCGCGTCTCGCTGGCAAAGATCGTCAACCTGCACTTCGTCGCCGAGCGGACCCGTTATCCGCTCAAGCGCGCCGACATCATCAAGCGGGCCGAGCAGCTGAACTTCGACAAGGAGGCGATCGAGGAGATGAAGCGCGCGCCCGACAGCGAGATTGAGAATGACTGGAAGCTGGAAATGCTGACCTCCCGCCTCACCGTGTCCCGGACGGACGCCGGCGCGATCACCATGCCGATCCGGAGCCAGCTTTATTTCGGAAAGCATCTGAGCGCGCTGGACGACGACGATTCCCTCGGCGACGTCGAGGTGAAGATCGACCGGATGATCAACGAGCTCAACCGGCTGGTCGAAACCTATTGAGCCTGGAAGGAAAGGCGGCGGCGCAGCGTGCTGGCGCCTGCCCGCTTTTCGGTGCAGAAGGACGCGCGGTGGGCGGGGACAGACGCGGAGGAAGCGAATGGCGCCTCGATTCACCCTGATGCTCGTGTCGGCGGCGGCCGCCGCGCTCACCATCTCCGGCAGCAGCGTGCCGGCCGGCAGCGCCGAGGCCGCCCAGGCGAAGCAGCGCCGTCCCGCCACACGGCAGAACTGGGCGCAGTTCCTCCAGAGCTTCATCGACGGCGAGTTCCGCGCGAACCCGGCCTTCGCGGTCAACCAGGGCCGGCACGAATATGACGGCCAATTACCGGACTGGAGCGAGACCGGGCTCGCCAACGAGCGGATGCGGCTGCGCTCCGCGCTCGCCACCGCCCAGACCTTCAACCCGCGCAGCCTCAGCCGCGAGCAGCGCTTCGAGCGCGACTACCTGACGGCCTATGTGCGCGGCCAGCTCTTCTGGCTGGACGTCGCCGACCAGCCGCACACCAATCCGGCCTATTATATGGACGCGGGGTTGGATCCCTCCGTCTACGTGACGCGGCCCTATGCGCCCGCGGCCACGCGGCTGCGCTCCTATATCCGCTACCTCCGGGAGATCCCTCGCGCCGCGCGGCAGATCCGCGCCAACCTCAGGACGCCACTGCCGGTCAGCTTCATCGACTATGGCAAGGCGGCGTTCGGCGGCTTCGCGGAATATTATCCGGGCGACGGCACCCGCGCCTTCGCCGAGGTGCGCGACGCCCGGCTGCAGGCCGAGCTGCGCGACGCCTCCCGCGACGCCGCGCGGGCGATGCAGGGGCTCGCGGACTGGCTGGAAAGCCAGCGCCGCACCGCGACCACCAACTTCCAGCTCGGCGCGGCGCGCTTCGCGCAGATGGTCCGCGACACCGAGATGGTCGACATCCCGCTCGAGCGGCTGGAGGCGATCGGCCGGGCCGACCTGCAGCGGAATCGCACCGCCCTGGTCGCCGCCTGCCAGCGCTACGCGCCGGGCGCGTCGGTGCCGGACTGTATGGCGCGGATGAATGCCGACAAGCCCGAGGGCGGTCCGGTCGCCGGCGCCCGGCGGCAGCTGGCGGGCCTCAGGGCCTTCATCGAGCAGCACGACCTCGTCTCCATCCCCGGCACCGAGCAGGCGCAGGTGGAGGAATCGCCGCCCTATAACCGGCAGAATAGCGCCTATATCGACATTCCGGGGCCCTATGAGCGCGGCCTGCCGAGCGTCTATTATATCGCGCCGCCCGATCCGAGCTGGACGCGCGAGGTGCAGCAGGCCTTCATCCCGGGCGAGTCCGACCTGCTCTTCACCTCGGTGCACGAGGTCTGGCCGGGCCATTTCCTCAACTTCCTCCACGCCAACCGCTCTCCCTTCCTCTTCGGGCGGGTGTTCGTCGGCTATGCCTTCGCCGAGGGCTGGGCCCATTATGCCGAGGAGATGATGTGGGACGCTGGCCTGGGGAATGGCGACCCCGAGGTGCATATCGGCCAGCTCTCCAACGCTTTACTGCGCGACTGCCGCTTCCTCTCGGCGATCGGCATGCATACCGGGCGGATGACGCAGGAGGAGAGCTTCCGGCTGTTCCGCGAGCAATGCTACCAGGACGAGGGCAATGCCCGCCAGCAGGCGGCGCGCGGCACCTACGATCCCGCTTACCTGAACTACACGATGGGCAAGCTGCTGATCCGCCGGCTCAGGGACGACTGGGTCAGGACGCGGGGCGGGCGGCGGGCCTGGAAGGCCTTCCACGACCGCTTCCTCTCCTATGGCGGCCCGCCCATTCCGCTGGTCCGCGCACAGATGATGGGCGGCCCGGCCCGCGCTGTCTTCTAGCTCAGGCCACCACCTCCGCCAGCGCGCGGATCAGGTCGCCGCCTTTGCCGCGCCAGGCGCTGCCGTGCATGCAGGCGAGGGTCTCCGGCTCGGTCGCGGCGATCTTCGCCAGCGTCGCCCGCGTGGCCGGGCCATGGGCGTAATAGTCCATTGGCTGGCGGAACGCCTCGCTCGGGCCGAGGATGTCCCCTTCGGTGAGCGGCACGTCACCGATGCCGGGCTGGGTGAACAGGTCGCCGCAGAAGAGCGTGCCGGTCACCTCCTCGTAGAGATAGCCGCATTCCCACCCGTGCGGGACGTGCGGGGCGTCGAGCCAGCGGACCAGCCGGTTGCCGAGGCTGAGCACCTCGCCGTCGGCCATCGCGCGGGGCGCCCGGTCGGCGAGGTCATTGACCGAGACCATCGCGGCGATCTGGCCGCAGAGCGGCGTCGCGTGCGGCGCGGCCTCGAGCCAGTGGTTGAGCGAGCCGCATTCGTCCGCCTCGACATGGCTGAAGGCGATATGGCGGAGGCGCTCGACCGGCAGCACAGCGGCGACCGCGTCGCGCACGTGCGGGAAAAGCGACCGCAGACCGGTGTGGAAGAGCAAGGGCTCGTCCGCGAGCAGCAGATACTGGTTGAACGAGAATTGCTGGCCCGGGATCGGGACCGGCGTGTTGATCCGGTAGAGGCCGTCGCCGACCTCGCAGATGTTGGTGCCGTTTTCGGCATTGGTGACGAGCATGACGAATCCTTCAACCCGGAAGTCCTGGGCGCGCCCGTAGCGAAGGGAGAGGGAAAGTCCCGCGCGGCGCGACCAAGCGGGCGGGCGCAGCGACGAGGGCGACGTCAGGCCGGGGCCGTCTCATCCTGGCGCATGACGAAGGCGCGCGCCTCCTCGGCCTGGCCCCGCTCGAAGACGCGATAGTCGATATGCGGCAGGAGATGGCTCTCGATCCGGCCGACGGCGCGGATCCAGGCCGGGTCCGCGATCAGGGCCACCCGGTCCATCTTGCCGAGCATCCGCCCGATCACCGAGAGATGCCGCATTTCCTCGCCGATCGCCGACAGCTCGATGCTCACCTGGCCGCGCACGTCGGCGAGCAGGTCCACCTTGCCGTCGCCGTCCATCAGCGCGTCCATCCGCTGGAACGCCTCGCGCACGTCGTCCCTGGTGATGCGCCCCTCGACGACCGCCTTCAGCGCGCGCGGGGAGAGGGAGGTCCAGGTGATCATGGGGAGGTAACGCTTCGGGGGCGAAATGGTTCTGCCCGATGGCCGCGGGTTGCCAGCGGAAAGGCCGCCCTGCCATAACGCTTCCGGGGGCCGCGTCATGAAGATCTATCGTCCGGTGGCCGGGATCGCGAAAACGGAACTGCCGACGGTGCCGAAGCCCGGGCCGGATCCTGCCGCCGAGGCGAAGCGCAACCAGGAAGAAGCGGAGCGGAAGGCCCGCGCCGCGCTCTGGGCGATGAAGGCGCGCGCCGCCTGGTTTTCGGAGCTGGCCTACCATCACCACGAAGATCTTGCCGACCTGCGGCGGGAGAAGGGCCTGTACGAGTTCGAGTGCTTCGAGGACGGGTCGGGAACCAGTGCTGTCTTCGCGTTCATCTTCGAGGGGCGCGCCTGGCTGGTCTTTCGCGGCACAAATGACCTTAACGACATGGCACGCGATATCAGCTTCCTGCCGTTCTGGCATTTCGGCTTCCGGCTTTGCTTCAGCGAGATCCCGGGCAAACTTGACGACTGGGTCGAGCGCGCCGCAGCGCAGGATTATCGTTTCTGCATCGCCGGCCACTCGCTTGGCGGCGCTCTGGCCATGCTGGCGGCGGAGAAGCTGGCCGGCGACGGGCGGCCGATCGAGATGGTCTGCACCTTCGGCTGCCCACGGGTGTTTGCGCCCGCGCAAGCCGCGGCGTTCGACGGGTTGCCGGCGAACCTGCCGGGCCGGCCCTGCCTCTGCCTGAAGCAGGTGACGTACCGGATCGTCGATCGATATGAGGCGGTGTCGCACGTACCCTTTGCGCTGTTCGGGTTCCGGCATGTCGGCGTGCAGGATGAATATGGTCCGCTGGAGGGGCCCGTCGTGACGCGCGAAGCGGCTGCAGCCAGGGGCCTCCGCGACGATCTCGCCGCCGCTTTCCGCGAGACGTTGAAGGGCGCGCTGATCGGCCCCTATCTCCTGGCGCTGATCATCTTCGGAAAGGCCCTTTATCGCCTCATCAGGTGCCCGGGTGCCCACACGATGCTGCTCTACGCGCGCAATGTCGATCAGATGCAGGTCCTTCGAATCTCCCATGACAGGCCGCGCTCCCGCCGGGGCAAGGGGCGCTCCCGGCCGGCTTCGCTGATCCCGTTCATCATCTGGGGAGCGCTGCTCTGGCAGCTCTGGAGGCTGATCGGCCCGCCGCTGGGGCAGCTGGCGCGACGGACAGGCGAGATCATCTGGCAGGCGCCGTGGACCACCTTGCTTGCCCTGGCGGCGCTGGGCCTGGCGACCTTCTGGATCGAGTTCGCCAGGTTGCGGAGCGCGCGGCGCGAGGCGAAGGCCTGGCCGGTGGGCAGGTTCGATCACTTCCTGCATCCGGCACGGCAGAAGCCCCCCTTCACAGGATCCTGACGTAACCGCCCTGCGGGGCGCGAAACGGTCCCCCGGCGCGAATGACGCAAAGGTGACAAAGGTAACGCTACGTCGCACGCGATGCGTAGGCCGACTTGCGGCTCATCCCGACGCACTCGGCGGCGAAGGAGACGGCGCCGATCATGGCGAGGGCATGGACGAAGCCGCGCTGGCGCTCGGGCGCCTAGCCGTCATGGCGCTGGCGGCGGAAGGGACGGGCTCAAAGCAGAGCGGATCGGCGGACGAGTCGCGCATCGACCAGCTTATGATGGAAGGGAAGGGCTATAGGACAGTTCTTTTTTGTTCTCCTTGCCATCGGTGCGACGGGCGCCGTCAATCTCCGACGGGGGCGCGGGGCGAGGGTTCGCCCGATGGCACCATCTTGTCCGGCTCGGCCAGGCCGCCGACGTCGGCAAGGACTCGCCGGACCAGGTCGGCTTGCCGCGAGACCCCGACCTTCCCGTAGACCGTCTTCAGATGGTATTTGACGGTGTTGGGCGAGACAGCGAGCGCCTCTGCCACCGAGGCAACGCCATGACCCGCGACGAGCAAGGCAGCGGTGCGCGCCTCCGCCGGGGTCAGGCCATAGACAATTCTCAGGCGATCCTCCGAGGGCCGAGTGCTTCCTTTGGAGTCGCTGATGAAGAGGACCGCGCCAGGGGCGGCGGGATGGCCGAGCGCGCCGCCATGCGCGGGTGCCAGGGGTTCGGCGACCACGGCAAGCGGACGCTCATCCCCGGTCGGGAGGGCGAGGGCGTCGACTGCCACGGCGCCAGCACCGATCCCTGTCGCCGCCGCGCGCTCGATCAGTGATAGCAGCGCGTCCGTGTGACGCGGCCGGCCCGCACGAAGTCGTCCCTGGCGGGCGTCCAGGCCCTGGCCGCGGCTCAGCAGGGCATCCGCCGCGCGGTTCGCGAAACGGACCTGGCCGTCGGGCCCGGTCACGATGACCCCCCGTTCGATCCGGTCGAGGACGAAGCGGAGCGTCCCGGCCATCTCCTCCATTTCCGCAAGCGCGCGCCGAACGCGCCAGGCCCGCGCGAGATGCGGCAGCACCATGGCGAACGACTTCATGTCGGCTGATTTGAACTCGGGCTGATGTGCGCGGCGCCCCATGACCATGATGTTGGAGAATTCAGGCTGACGCTCGAGGACCGCTGCAGCAGTGTCGCCGAGATTGAACGGGATGTAGAAATCCTGCCAGATCCTGCTGCCTTCCAGGTGCTCCTTGCCGCCTACGTCGGCGACTGACGCCGGCCGCCGCAGAGGATGCTGCTCGGCCAGCGACAGCCAGGGATTGTGGGCTGGGTCGGCGAGCGGTCCTTCAAGAAGTGAAACAGCCTTGGGATCAGTCTGATGGCCGAAGGCGAACGAAACGCCGCGCCCGCCTCTCGTTATGTTCCCGACGAGGAGGAGGGGAGTATCGAGCATCCCGCACATGCGATCTATACCCTGCTTCCACATATCGGGGTCGACCACGCCCTCATGCAGGCGACCAGCGATTTCGAGGATTTCGCGAGCTGCGGCTGTCATCGGGGCAATTTCTTCGCCCGGCTTCCCGGAAAATCCAGTCGTTTTTTCGACCCACCCGGTCGGGTGGGGCGGGTCGCCTGCGACTCGCCTAACTGGATTGCCGCCGGTCCGCCGGGGCAGATTGCCAGGGCCGACAGGCGCAGATGCAAGGAGAATGACATGAGCAAGATCCTGATCGTTGCGGCGGCGACCCTCACCGCGGTCGCGCTCCCCCTGCCGGCCGCGGCCCAGGCCGCTTCCCAGCCGGAAGGCGTGCGGGTTTCCTATGCGGACCTCGATCTCAGCCGGGCCGAAGGCCGGGCCACCCTGTCGGGGCGCATTTCCCGCGCCGCCGCGCAGGTGTGCGGCCGCTCTTCCAGCTGGAATCCGGTCCACACATTGCTCGTGTCCCAGTGCCTGGTGAACGCCAGGCGGGACGCGCAGGCGCAGGTCGAGACGGCGATCGCCCGCGCGCAGGAGCGGGCGTCCGCCACCCGGCTCGCCGCGCGCTGAGCATGTGAACGGGGCGGCGGGGTCCCATTGTCCCGCCGCCTCACTTTTCCCTGCCGTCACTCTACGGCGCAATTGCCAGGCCGCTACCTCCCGGCTAGCCTCTCACCCGGTTCGAGACTGCGAAAGAGCCGGTGATCAGGGAGGCTGTTTTGAGGCTCGCACCGATTCTCGCGACATCGTTGTGCGCCGCCGCCGCGCAGGTTCAGGCGCAGCCATGGACTGCTTCGGCGCCCGCCCGCCCCGAGAAGTTCGCGCCGGAGGTGGTCGCGCGGGGCGATACCGAGGAATCGATGCTCAGCGTCTCGCCCGACGGGTCGCAGCTCTTCTGGGGGGTGAGCCGGGTCTGGTTCCCGATGTCGCGGGTCAGCGAGATCTGGACCGCGCGGCGGACGGTCAATGGCTGGGAGGGACGCGAGCGGGCGTCCTTCTCGTTCGGCTACAGCGACGGCGACCCGTTCGTCTCGCCCGACGGCAGGCGCATCTATTTCGTCTCGGTGCGGCCCGTGCGCGGCCCACGGCGGGACTTCGACCTCTATGTCGTCGAGCGGACCGCAACCGGCTTCGGCCCGGCGCGCAACCTCGGGACAAACGTCAACTCGCCGGAGGATGAGCTCTATCCGTCGGTCGCCGCCGACGGCACGGTCTATTTCGCCAGCGATCGCTCCGGGACCTGGAAAATCTATCGCGCCCGCCCGCAGGCCGACGGCAGCTATGGCGCGCCGGAGCCCTTGCCGGCGCCGGTGAACGCGGAGGGCAACTGGAACTTCAACCCCTTCGTCTCGGCCGACCACCGGACCCTGCTCTACACCTCGCTCAACCGCGCCGGCGACAGGGGAAGGGGCGACATCTGGATGGCGCGGCTCGACGCCGACGGCGCGGTGACAATCGCACGCAACCTCGGCCCGCTGGTGAACAGCGCGCAAGACGAGTTCCACCCGACCCTGTCGCCCGACGGCCGCGCGCTGTTCTTCATCCGCAGGACCGGCGAACCGGGCGCGACCGCCGACGTCTACTGGGTGCGGACCGATGGCCTGGGGCTGCGCTGAACCGCGCGTGAGACGGCCGGTTGGCCGCGAATGGTCCCAATGGTCGCACTGACCAAGGGGCGTCGTGCGGGTGCCCGCGATGCTCCCGGCGCCCGCACCGGTCACGGGAGGCCAAGCGGTCGTCCAGCCGCCATGGCGGTTGGAGGCGGAGGGAACGGGCTCGAAGGCGAGCGGATCGGCGGGTGTGTCGCGCATCGACCAGCTTATGATGTAGGAAATTGGGTGTAGGAAAGTTCTATTTATCTAAGCTTGGATGACGGGATGGTGCGGTCTTCGACGCAAGGCGGAGGAGCGAAATATGACGAATGGCTGGGACGTCTTTATTAGTCATGCGAGTGAAGACAAGAAGTCCGTTGCTCGTCCGCTGGCCTCTAAGCTGAGGCGACTTGGCTTAACAGTTTGGCTTGATGAAAATGAGCTCAAACTTGGTGATAGTCTTTCAAGGAAAATCGATGAGGGCCTAACAAAATCAAGTATGGTATTGTCGTACTATCGCGGGATTTTTTCAGGAAGAACTGGCCAGAATATGAGCTGCGTGGCCTCACCGCAAAGGTGATGGCCGGCGATGGGCGTATTATTCCGGTGTGGCACAATGTCGGACCAGGAGAGGTCATCCGCTACAGCCCAACTCTAGCTGATGCCGTCTCCGGAAACACCCGGTCACTAGATAAACTTGCGATCCAAATTGCGTCGGTGGCGCGGCCGGATCTTTTTCAGCCGATTATGCGGAAAGTGGCCTTTGCCCAAACTGTTGGGAAGGGAGAGATTATGGAATCTCCTGCGAGCAACATCCGGCAGGGGCCCATCCGACATGCGACCCTTCCGAATGACATGGTCAATCGCATCGACCTGATCAGAACGGCGCTATTAGAGGTAGTGCCACATTCCAGAAATGAGTGGATGGATGGGTTTCAGCGAGACGCTCACCCTTCGAAAGAGGTTGAGGTTTGGGAAGCAATTGCAGCACGATATTCGCGTGCTGTCGAAGCGCGGCAAATCAGTGACAGTGGCAAGCAAGCCATATTCCAGATGCTCCTCCTTTCAAGTCTAGGAAGTGATGAATCTGCGGCCGAAATCCTCTTCAAGGAATTCGGAGACCGGGCTCAGGCGGTCTTCGACCGAACCCGATATGACAAGGGGATTTTTACACCAATTTCAAACGAAGATCGAAGGCGCCAAGCCGAAATAAACGTCGAAATTCAAGATCTCAGCGGGCCCGGTGCGAGCATCGATCTAGCATACATTGAAGAGATAGTGGTAGAAATGAGTCGGAAAGACACAGGTGAATAGACCGCTATTCCACACTCACAAAACTATCCAGCACTCGCTTCCGCCCGGCCTTCTCGAAGTCGATCTCCAGCTTGTTGCCCTCGATCTCGGCGACCGTGCCGTAGCCGAACTTGGAGTGGAAGACGCGCTGGCCCAAAGCAATGTCGCTGCGCCCCGGATTGCCGAGACTGACGGCGCTCGCCTTCACGTCGATCACCCCCCGCACCGCGTTGCGGTCGAAGGCGCCGCTCGACACCGCCCTTTGCCAGCCGGGACCGCGGCCGGCGCCGCGTCCCACGTTCGAGAAGGGGTCGGCGCGTTCGGACCAGTTGGCGCGCCAGAGGCTCTCGCCGCCGGTCATGCTGCTTTCCGACTCGGTATGCGCGGCGGGGAGCTCGTTGACGAAGCGGCTGGGGATGGAGCTGGTCCACTGGCCGTAGATGCGGCGGTTGGCGGCGTGGAGGATCACGCAGCGCTTCCGGGCCCGGGTGATCGCGACATAGGCGAGGCGACGTTCCTCCTCCAGCGACGCGTTGCCGCCCTCGTCCATGGCGCGCTGCGAGGGGAAGACGCCTTCCTCCCAGCCGGCGAGGAAGACGGTGTCGAACTCCAGACCCTTGGCGGCGTGGATGGTCATGATCGTGACCTTGTCCGCCTCGCGGTCCGCGTCATTGTCCATCACCAGGCTGACATGCTCGAGGAAGGCGCCCAGCGTCTCGTAATCCTCCATCGCCCGCGCCAATTCGGCGAGATTTTCGAGGCGGCCGGCGCTCTCGGCGGAGCGGTCGGCCTGGAGCATGGCGGTGTAGCCGCTCTCGTCGAGGATCAGGCGGGCCAGCTCGGGGTGGGGCAATTCGTCGAGTTTCGAGCGCCAGCGGGCGAAGTCGCCGACCAGATTGCCGAGGCTGCGGCGGGCGGCGCCAGTCAACTCGTCCGTGTCGAGGATACGGGCGGCAGCAGCGGAGAGGGGGATGTTCTCGGCGCGGGCGAGCATGTGCAGCTTCGCCACCGCCTTGTCGCCGAGGCCGCGTTTCGGGACGTTGACGATCCGCTCGAAAGCGAGGTCGTCGGCGGGCTGGGCAATGACGCGCAGGTAAGCGAGGGCGTCGCGGATCTCGGCGCGCTCGTAGAAGCGAAAGCCGCCGACGATGCGGTAGGGCAGGCCGATGGCGATGAACCGGTCCTCGAACTCGCGGGTCTGGAACTGGGCGCGGACGAGGATCGCGCAATCGTCGAGCCGGCCGGGCTGGCCATGGTCGCCGCGGCGCTGGATGGTCTCGAGCTCGTCGCCGACCCGGCGGGCCTCCTCGGGCCCGTCCCAGACCCCGATGACCTGGACCTTGTCGCCCTCGTCCAGCTCGGTCCAGAGCGTTTTGCCGAGCCGGCCGCTATTCTGCGCGATCAGGCCGGAGGCGGCGGCGAGGATGTTCGGCGTCGAGCGGTAATTCTGCTCCAGCCGGATGATCTTCGCGCCGGGAAAATCCTTTTCGAACCGCAGGATGTTGGACACTTCTGCGCCGCGCCATGAATAGATCGACTGGTCGTCGTCGCCGACGCAGCAGATGTTCCTGCGCTCCTGCGCGAGCAGGCGAAGCCAGAGATACTGGCTCTGGTTGGTATCCTGATATTCGTCGACGAGGATATATTTGAAGCGCTGCTGATAATGGTCGAGCACGTCGCGACGGGTCTTCAGGATGACCAGCATGTGCAGCAAGAGGTCGCCGAAATCGCAGGCGTTCAGCTCGCGCAGGCGGGCTTGGTAGAGGGCGTAGAGCTTGGCGCCCTTGCCGTTGGCATAGCCCTCCGCCTCGCCGGCATCGACCTGGTCCGGGGTCCAGCCCTTGTTCTTCCAGCGGTCGATCAGCCCGGCGAGCGCGCGGGCGGGCCAGCGTTTCTCGTCGACGTCGGCGGCGGCGATGAGCTGCTTCAGCAGGCGGAGCTGGTCGTCCGTGTCGAGGATGGTGAAGTTGGACTGGAGCCCGACCAGCTCGGCATGGCGGCGCAGCATCTTCGCGCCGATCGAGTGGAAGGTGCCGAGCCAGGGCATGCCCTCCACCGCCTGGCCGATCAGCCGGCCGACGCGTTCGCGCATCTCCCGCGCCGCCTTGTTGGTGAAGGTGACGGCGAGGATCTCCGACGGCCAGGCGCGGCGGGTGTAGACCAGATGGGCGAGGCGCGCGGTCAGCGCCGCGGTCTTGCCCGTGCCGGCGCCGGCGAGGACGAGCACCGGCCCTTCCGTGGTGAGCACGGCGTCGCGCTGCGGCGCGTTGAGGCCGTCGAGATAAGGCGGCTCGGGCCAGGTGGCGGGCAGGTCGGTCACGGGCGAACAGCTAGGGAACGCGCGGGGGGCTGACAAGCTGCGTCAGCCGTTCTCCCTTGCGGATGAATGCGCTCGGATAGACTCAGAAGATCCGGAAGCCGCGGCGGCGGCGCGGGCGTTCCTCCTCATCCGGGGGCAGGTCCTCCACCTCCCAATAATGATCCTGCACCATGTGCGAGCGGACCGGGCGGCCGCTCTGGTCGCGCGAGGGGTCGAAGCGGAAGCGCTGCTCGATCAGCCGGCAGGTGGTGGCGTCGAGCGCGCGGTTGCCGCTCGACCGGGTGACCCGGCATTCCGTGGCGCGGCCGTCCGTCTCGATCGCGTAGATCACCGAGACGGTGCCGCCGATGCCGCCCTCGCCGACCGCGGCGGGATAGTCGCGGTCGGTGATCCGGCCGCGGATCCGGCGCGGCGGGGAATAGCCGCCGCCTTCGCCATCGCCATAGCCGGGGCCGTTGCCCCTGCCGCCGCGACCGGGGCCGTCGCCGAAGCGCCCGCTGCCGGTGCCGCTGCCGATGCCGCCCGCGCCGGTCCCCGGGCCGACAAGCGGGGTCGCGCCGGAGGTGGGCGCCATGTTCTGGCTGGCGACGGACGGCGCCGGCGGGACGGGCATCGGGATGGGCGGCACCGGCGCCGTCACCTCGTTCGGCCTGGCCTCGCGATTGGCCGGCGCCGCGGCGCCCTCCTCGCGGCCGCCCTCGGTCCGTTCGCGGACGGGCGGCGGGACCGGCTCGGGTGCCGGCGGGGGCGGGGCAAGGTTGACCAGCTGCAGCGCCTCGGGCGGGGCGAAGCTGGGCGTGACGCCGAGGCCGCGCAGGATCAGCAGGGCGAGCAGGGCATGGACGGCCAGTGCGGGCGCCGCGGCCCGGACGCGGTCTGACGGATTCGACTGCAGATACATGGGCTTGATCGACATTAGTCACCAAGCGGCGGGAATCAAAGCGGATTCTGCGCTGACCCGGCCCCGTTCCTGGCCCAACGGGACCGGGCGGATGGGTTATTTCTTCTTGGTCTTCTTGCCGCCTTTTTTCGGAGCGGTCTTGGCCGAGCTCGTGCCCGTGGCACCGTCGCCGCCTTCTTCCTTGGGTTTGGGTTCCAGCATCTCGCGGTTCCTCGATCCACCGGCCGCCGGGATGACGACCGGGGCAGGGCCAGAGAAGGCTATTTCCGCGGAAGGATCAAGACTTCAGGCGGTCCGCCGGAGCAAAAGCACAGTCGCCTTGCCGAACCGGCGCTCGGCGTCGAGGACGAGGCCGGGCGGCAGGACCGGCGCCTCGCCGTGCAGCTCGAGGCTGAGCCAGCCGCCCGGGACGAGCCAGGCGGCGGCGCGGTCGAGTGCGGCCTGGGCGAGACCGGCGCCGTAGGGCGGGTCCATCAGGATGAGGTCCGCAGGCGGGAGCGCGGCATGCGCCACGTCCTGGGCGCGGATCTCGGCGCGGTCGCCGGCGCCGAGTCGCTCCGCATTGCGGCGCAGGGTGTCGAGCGCGAGCCGGTCCTTCTCGACGAAGGTGCAATGCGCCGCGCCGCGGGAGAGCGCCTCGAGGCCGAGCGCGCCGGTGCCGGCGAAGAGATCGGCGACGGCGAGGCCCTCGAAGCTGCCGAGCCGGCTGGCGAGCATCGAGAACAGGCCCTCGCGGGCGCGGTCGCTGGTCGGGCGGGTGGAATTGCCCGGCGGCGCCTCGAGCGGGCGGCCGCGCCACTGGCCGGCGATGATTCTCACGCTCTAGCCCCTCCCCTTCGGGGGAGGGGTACGGGGTGGGGCCGGAGGCCGAGGCCGCGCGGGCTTGCGGGATTTCTCCCTTCTGCCCCACCCCAACCCCTCCCCTGAAGGGGAGGGGCTCTCCTTCAGCGACTTCCGGAACACCACCAGATCGTGCTGCCGCACCTCATCGACCGCGCCCGCCGGCAGATCCCCCAGCACGAGCGGGCCATAGGCGGTGCGGATCAGGCGGCTGACCTCGAGGCCGAGATGCTCGAGCACGCGGCGGACCTCGCGATTCTTGCCTTCGCGGAGCCGCATCTCGACCCAGCCGTTGCGCCCGGTACGCCGCTCCAGATTGGCGTTGATCGAGCCGTAGCGGACGCCCTCGATCTCCACGCCGTGGATCAGTTCCTCCAGCTGCGCCTGGCTGACATCGCCGAACACGCGGGCGCGGTAGCTACGCTCGACGCCGGTGGCCGGCAGCTCCAGCTGTCGCTTGAGCTCGCCGTCGGTGGTGAGCAGCAGGAGCCCTTCCGTATTCATGTCCAGGCGCCCGACCGGCATGACCCGGGGCAAGCCCTTGGGTAGCCGGTCGTAGATGGTCGGGCGGCCCTTCGGGTCGCGCTCGGTGGTGAGCAGGCCGCGGGGCTTGTGGTAGCGGAACAGGCGCGCCGGCGCCGGCGCCCTGACCGGCTTGCCGTCGACGGTGACGCCGTGCAGCGAGGTCAGCAGGGTGGCCGGCTTCCCGACCGTTACTCCGTCGATCGCGATCCGACCGTCCTCGATCATCCGCTCGATCTCGCGGCGCGAGGCGATGCCGGCACGGGCGAGCAATTTGGCGATGCGCTGTGGTTCGGCCATCATTTCTCTCAAAGCGGCCCATCCGACCTTTATTTGCGTCCGGGCGATTGCGGGGCGCGGCACCAGCACCCAGATATTCCGTTGAACGAGGCTCAATCGGGAGGGTGGCCCCTACATGCTCTTCGGCAGGCGCGAAAGACGGATCAGCAGGATCATGGTCGTCGAGGACGAGCCGCTCGTCGCCTTCGACAATGAGACGATGCTGCAGGACGACGGCTATGTCGTCGTCGCGACCGTCGACAATTTCGCCGACGCCGCGGCGGTGATGGCGCGCGAGCCGCTCGACCTGATCCTCACCGACATCAGCCTGGCCGGCGAGGGCAGCGGCATCGACGTCGCCCGCGAGGCCGCAGCGCGCGGCATCCCCGTCCTGTTCGTCACCGGCAATTGCACCGGGGAGGCGAAGGCGCTGGCGATCGGCTGCCTCGCCAAGCCCTATAGCGAGCGCGTCCTGCTCGGCACGCTGGAGGCGGTCGACCTCTCGCTGCAGGGCCGCGCGCCGAAGCGCGTGCCGGGGGAACTGACGCTTTACGCCAAGGCGTGATAGACCGCGCCGATGCGGCGCCCGCTCGTTTCCGCCTTGCTCCTCCTCGCCGCCTGCCAGCGCGCGCCCGAAACCGCGCAGCGGGCGCAGGCCAGACCGGCGGACGGAGCGGCGCTCAGGCCGGTGCTGGTCGAATTGTTCACCAGCCAGGGCTGCTCCTCCTGCCCGCCCGCCGACGCCTTCCTCGATCGCTTGCAGCACGAACCCAATATCGTCGCGATCAGCCGGCACGTCACCTGGTGGGACCGGCTCGGCTGGCGCGACACCCTGGCCCGGCAGGAGGATACGGAGCGGCAGCGCGCCTATGCGGCGCGGCACGGAGACGAGGCCTATACGCCGCAGGCGGTGGTGCAGGGCCGGGTGCTGCTGATCGGCGGCCGGGAGGGGGCGGTGCACCGGGCGATCGACGAATATCGCGCCGCTGCCGGCGCCGGGCCCAGCGTCCGCCTGGAGCGCGGGGCGCTCGTGCTCGACGGCGCCGTGGCGGGGCCGGCCGAGATCAGGCTCGTCGCGCTCCGCAGCCGGGTGCGGGTCGCGATCGGCGGCGGCGAGAATGTCGGGCGGACCTATGACTATGTGAATGTGGTCGTCGCCGAGACGCCGCTCGGCACCTGGCGGGGCGGAAGGCTGCGCCTGCCACTGGCGCCGGGCCGGCTGCGCACGCCGGGCGCGGACCGTCATGCGGTGATCGTGCAGGAGCCGGGTGCGGGGCAGGTGCTGGCCGCGGGTTTTCTTTGATCCTCCCCGGGACGGGGAGGTGGCAGCGCGGAGCGCTGACGGTGGGGGCGTGGTGCGAGTCTCTGGACCCCCTCCACCATGCTGCGCATGGTCCCCCTCCCCGTGCCGGGGAGGATCTTCAGGCCAGGGCCCTTTCCACCTGGTCGTGGAACTTGCGGATGCCGGTTTCCAGCGTGCCGAGGGTCAGCGTCTCGAGCGAGCCGGAGGAGAGGCCGCTCTGGCCGAGCGCCGCGGCACGATAATCCTCGCCGCCGAACACGCCCTCGTCGAGCAGGGTCCAGCTCTTCTCCCAATGCTCGATCTCCTCGGCCGTCGTCGGCGGCTGCGGGATCAGCATGAAATCCTCGACGAGGGTACGGCCGACATCCTGCGGCATCAGCACCATCAGGTTCACATAATCCGGGCTCATGATCATGATCGTCGCCGGGAAGAGCTGGTAGGCGAAGGTGATCACGGCGCGCAGCTGCGGCCAGTGCTCATGGTCGATCTCGGCCAGATATTCGTTGCGGCCGACCGCGGAGCGCTGGTGGATGCCGAGCTGGTCGGCGACGCTGACCCCGTCGGTGAAGAAGCGGCCGATCGTCTGCGCGTGCAGGCGCTGGACGTGATAGCCTTCGAGGAAGGCATCCATGATCAGCTTCCAGTTCGAGGCGATGTCGTGGACGCGGCGGCGGAAGAGATGGTGGCCGGCGAGATCGAAGGCGTCGAATTCGGGCGCGAGGCCGATCGCGTCAGAGAAATCATTGGGCTGGCGCGCGAACCAGATCAGCCCGCCGGCCTCGACATTGGGCAATTCGACGAGATGATGGTCGGCCTTGTCCATGCCGGGGAAGGTATCCGGGCGGGGGAGCGCCACCAGCGCGCCGTCCGGCGTGTAGGTCCAGGCGTGATAGGGGCAGACGATGCGCGGGCATTTCTGGACCTCGCCCGTCTCGATCAGCCGCGTGCCGCGGTGCCGGCAGACGTTCCAGAAGACGTGCGCCACGCCCTGCTTGTCGCGGGTGAGCAGCAAGGGGATGCCAAAGCCGTCATGGGTGACGGCCATGTTGCTGTCGGGCAGCAGCGCCGAGGGGGCGATCACCGTCGGCAGCCGGTCGAACAGGGCCGCCTTCTCGGCGGCGAAGCGGGCCGGATCGGTATAGACCGAGGCGGCGACGGTGGAGATCGAATCGCCCGTCGTCGGCGCGCCCGAGGCGAGCCGCCGGGCGAGGGCGAGCTGGCCCTCCGTGGGCCCGCGCCGGATCGGCATGTCCATGGCCGGACTTTGCGCCTTACGCGAACGTAAGGCAAGCAATCAGGTCTTTCCGGCCCGGTGCGACTTGTTACAAGAGCGGCATGAGTGACACCGCCACCGCAGCCCCGCGCACCTGGCGCGACCGCCTTCCCGCCGGGTTTAGGGAATATACGGAAAAGGCGCCGATCGCAGCCTTCTTCGTCGGCGTTTCCTCGGGCTTTCCCTATGCGATGATCGGCGCGACCCTGACGACGCGGCTCGCGCAGGATGGGATCGACAAGAAGACGGTGACCGCTTTCACGCTTGCCTTCCTCGTCTACAATTTCAAATTCCTGTGGTCGTGGATCATCGACGGCGTGAAGATCCCCGTGCTTCACCGGCTCGGCCAGCGCGTGTCCTGGCTGCTCGTCGCGGGGCTGCTGGTCATGGCGGCGGTTGCGAACCTTGCCTTCCAGGACCCGTCCGCGAACGTGTTGCAGACCGCGATTGCGGCCGTGCTGGTCGGCGCAGCCGGCGCGACCTTCGACATCGTGATCGACGCCTATCGCATCGAATTGCTCGAGCCGCGCCAGCTCGGCGTCGGCGCGGGCATGTCGCAATATGGCTGGCGGATCGGCTCGACGCTGGCGGCCGGGTTGGCGCTGATCCTTGCGGCCCGGGTCGGCTGGCAGATGGCCTACCTGGCCTGCGCCCTGTTCGCGCTGCCCGCGATGATCACCGGCCTCATTGCCGGCGAGCCGGCGCGGCACCGGGAGATCAGCGAGCGCAAGGGCATCGCCCAGACCTTCACCGCGATCTGGGGCCCGTTTGCGGAGTTCTTCAAGCGCAGCGGCGCCTGGCTCGTCCTCCTGTTTATCCTGCTGCACAAGATCGGCGACACACTCGCCAATCTGGTGCTGCGGCTGCTGCTCAATGCGCAGGGCTATACGAATGACGAGATCGCGATCTGGGATGTCGGCATCGGCTTCTGGGCGTTCCTGATCGGGATTTTCCTCGGCGGCTGGCTCTATTCCTCGCTCGGCCTGAAGCGTTCGGTGCTGCTGAGTCTCATCCTCATGGGCGTGTCGAATGCGAGCTTCGCCGTGCTCGCCATGGTCGGGCACACCAATATGGGCCTCGGCGCCACCATGGCGTTCGAGAACATCGCCAGCGGCATCGGCGGCGTCTGCCTGGTCGCCTATTTCTCGGCGCTGACCGACCTTCGCTTCACAGCCTCGCAATATGCCCTGATCTCCGCCGCGGCGAGCATCGTCGGCCGCTTGCTCACCGGCACGACGGCGGGCGCGATCGTCGAGCAGATGGGCTTCGTTTCCTTCTACTGGCTGACTGTCGCGGCCGCGGTGCCAGGCATTCTCCTGTTCTGGTGGATGATCCGGGCCGGGCTGATCGACCGATCGATCGGCAGTGCGGGCAAGACCGGCGAGGGCGACGCCCGCAAGGACGCGCCAGAGGCCGGCTGAGCCATGCCGATCCTGTTCGCGATCATCGCCCTGCAGATCGCCTGCGCCGTGCATTGCGTGAAGTCGGGGCGCAGCGGGACCTGGGTGATGGTGATCGTCTTCTTCCCGGTGATCGGGAGCCTGGCCTATGTGGTGATGGAGGTGCTGCCCGGTTCGGGTGTGCCGCAACAGGTGGGCAAGGCGCGCGCGAAGGCGGCGGCGAAGCTCGATCCGGACAAGCCGATCCGGCTGGCGCGCGAGGCGCTGGAGACCGCCGACACCGCCGCCACAAGGGTCCGGCTCGCCGATGCGCTGGCCGACCGCGCGCTGTGGGATGAGGCGATCCAGCATTATGAGCAGGGTGAGCTCAAGGCGCCGGGCGGCAGCGACCGCGGGATCCGGCTGAAGCTGATCCGGGCCCTGTTCGAGGCGGGGCGCACCAAGCGGGCGCGCGACATGCTGGAAGGGCTGGAGCCCTCCTCGCTCAGGAGCGACAATGACCGGGCCTCCCTGCTGCTGGCGCGGATGCTGGAGGCGGAAGGGGAGCACGAGCGGGCGCTGGCGCTCTATGCCGAGGTCGGCATCCGCCTGCCGGGCGCGGAGGCGCAGTGCCGCGAGGCCGGGCTGCTGCTCAGCCTCGGGCGGCGCAGCGAGGCAATGGTGCCCCTCGCCGAGGCGGAGCGCCGGGCGAAACGCATGGAGAAGAGCGAGCGCGCCAAGGACGGCGAGATGTACGCCTGGGCGGCGGAGACGCTGGCGGAATTGCGGGCGGAGGGGTTGGGCTGACCCGTGCTCCGGCGAAGGCCGGAGCGTTGCGAGACATGGCGCGGCTTTTTTCCGGCCAGCGCTCCGGCCTTCGCCGGAGCACAAAATCACCTTATTCCGGCTCTTCCCCGTTCGCCTTGAGCACGTTCCCCGCGAGGTAGAGCGAGCCCATGATCAGCACCACCGGCGGATGCGCGCGGTCGGCGTGGCGGGCGATCCATCTGAGCGCGTCCTCCACCCCGGCGGCGGGCAGCGCGGAGAGGCCCGCCTCGCGCGCGACGGCGGCGAGCGCTTCGGGGCTGTGATGCTCATGGCCGGGCACGGGGATGGTGTGGACCGTCACGTCGCGGCCGCGGAAAGGGTGGAGCACGCCCGCCGCGTCCTTGTTGACGACCAGGCCGAAGAGCATGTGGAAGGGCCGCCCGGCGGGGACGGCGCCGCGGAAATGATCGGCGACCGCGCGGGCGGCGGCGGGATTGTGGGCGCCGTCGAGCCAGAGCTCGGCGTCCCGAGGCAGCAGGTCGCGGACCGGGCCGGGGGAAAGTGTTTGCAGCCGCGCTGGCCATTCCGCCCAGCCCATGGCAGCGCGCAGGGCGGCCTCGGGGACAATGAGGCGGCTCTGGTGGCGGAGCATGGCCACGGCGAGCGCGGCATTGACCGCCTGATGCTCGCCGGCGAGGCGGGGGAGGGGCAGATCGAGGCTGCCGTCGCGGTCGCCATAATGGAGGCGGTCGTCGCGAAGCTCCGCATGCCAGGCGCGGCCGCGCGGCAGCCAGATGGCGCCCGCAGCCTCGGCCCTGTCGCGGATCACGGCTTCCAGCGCATCCGGATAGGCGAGGGTGACGAGCGGCGCGCCGGGCTTGGCGATGCCCGCTTTCTCCGCGGCGATTCCCTCCAGCGTGTCGCCGAGGAAGAAATGATGGTCGTGGCCGAGCTGGGCGATGCCGCAGACCAGAGGCGCCTCGATCACGTTGGTCGCGTCGAGCCGGCCGCCGAGCCCGACCTCGACGATGCAGGCGTCGGCAGGCGTGCGGGCGAAGGCGAGGAAGGCCGCGGCCGTGGTCGCCTCGAAGAAGCTCAGCTCCATCTCGCCGGCGGCCTCGAACACCTCGGCCAGGATTTCGGCCAGCGCCTCGTCCGCGATCAGCCGGCCGGCGAGGCGGATCCGCTCGTTGAAGCGGACCAGATGGGGGCTGGTATAGGCATGGACGTTGAGACCGGCGGCTTCGAGGGCGGCGCGGAGGAAGGCGCAGGTCGAGCCCTTGCCGTTGGTGCCGGCGACGTGGAGGACGGGCGGCAGCGCGCGCTCGGGATTGCCGAGCCTGCCGAGCAGGTCCGAGATGCGCTCGAGGCCGAGAATGTCGCGCCCAGGGGACAGGCGCGCCAGCCGGTCGAGCTGGGCCTGGACGCGCGGGTTGTCGGAGCTGGCGCGGTCCGCCACCGCGGTCCCTAGGCCGCCTCTTTCCGCGGCGAGAGATAATCGAGCAGCAGGCCCAGGCGGGCGCGCAGCTCCTTGCGGTGGACGACCATGTCAATCATGCCGTGATCGAGCAGATATTCGGCGCGCTGGAAGCCTTCGGGGAGCTTCTCGCGGATCGTCGATTCTATCACGCGCTGGCCGGCGAAGCCGATCAGGGCGCCGGGCTCGGCGATCTGGACGTCGCCGAGCATGGCGTAGGAAGCGGTGACGCCGCCCGTGGTCGGGTCGGTCAGCAGCACGATATAGGGCAGGCCCGCTTCCTTAAGCTCGGCGATCGCGACCGTGGCCTTGGGCATCTGCATCAGCGAGAGGATGCCTTCCTGCATGCGCGCGCCGCCGGCGGCGGTGATCACGACATAGGGACAGTTTTCCTCGATCGCGGCGCGGGCGCCGGCGACGAAGGCGGCGCCGACCGCCATGCCCATCGAGCCGCCCATGAAGGCGAAATCCTGCACGCCGAGCACGGCCCGGCGGCCCTCGATCGTGCCGCGCGCGTTGAGCAGGGCGTCCGGCTCGCCGGTGGCGGTGCGGGCGGCCTTCAGGCGGTCGGTGTAGCGCTTGGAATCGCGGAAGCGGAGCGGATCCTCCTGCACCCTGGGCGCGGCGAGGATGGTGTAGCCCGGGTCCAGCAGCAGGGCGAAACGCTGCTTCGGCCCGATCCGGCCATGATGGTCGCAGCGCGGGCAGACGTAGAGATTGTCCTCATATTCCTTGGTGAAGACCATCGCCTCGCATTGCGGGCATTTGTGCCAGAGATTGTCCGGCGTCTCGCGCTTGGGAAGGAAGGGGATCGCGTTGCGGACGCGGGTCAGCCAGCTCATCTCGTCATGCTCCTCGGGCGGCGCGGATAGGCCCGCGCGGCGCTGAAGTCCACTCTCAGAGCGTCGCCGCGATGGCGCGGGCGGCGGCGGCGGGGTCCTCGGCCAAGGTGATCGGGCGGCCGACGACGAGCACCGAGGCGCCCGCGTCGAGCGCCTGGCGCGGGGTGACGACGCGCTTCTGGTCGGCGACGGCGGCGTCGGCCGGCCGGACGCCGGGGACGACGATATGCGCCTCCGGCCAGGCCTCGCGGACCAGCGCGATCTCGGCGCCGGAGCAGACCACGCCGTCCAGCCCGGCCTCGCGGGCGAGCAGGGCAAGGCGCCCGACCTGGGCATCCGCCGCGCCGGGGACGCCGATGCTGTCCAGATCCTCGGCGTCGAGGCTGGTCAGCACGGTGACGCCGACCACCTTCGTGCCGGCGGGCGCGGCGGCCTTGGCGTCCTCCATCATCGCCCGGCCGCCGGCGGCATGGACGGTGAGGATGGCGGGCTCGAGCGGGCGCAGGGCGTGGATCGCCTTGGCGACGGTGTTGGGGATGTCGTGCAGCTTGAGGTCGAGGAAGATCGGCAGGCCGAGATGGGCGATCTCCATCACCCCTTCGCGGCCATTGTGGTTGAAGAACTCGAGGCCGAGCTTGAGCCCGCCGACCTGGCTCTTCACCCGGTTGGCGATGGCCCTGGCCTGGTCGAGATCGGGCGTGTCGAGCGCGACATAGACCGGGCTGGTCATGCGCTCGGCCAGGCCTTGCTGTCGGTCGCCTCGCGGTCCGGCGCGTCGCGCTCGGCGAGCGGGGTCTCTGAAGGCGAGGAGCTGCGGCGGACCGGCGTCGGCACCGGATTGGGAACCACCGACGGCCCGGCATTGCTCGGATTCTGCGTGTCCAGCCGGCGCTTCAGCGACCAGATGCGGGCGCGGTAGACGATGAAGGTGGGGAGGAACCCGATCAGCCAGGCAATCAGCACCAGGATCGGCAGCTTGATGTCGGCGACCAGCCCGGCCCAGAGGTTGACCGGCACGACATGCCAGTTGTCGCGGGCGAACAGCACCATCACCACCGCGAGCACGACCCAGAACAGGGTTTTCAGGAACTGCATGGCGGCCTCTTTCGTGGAATTTGCGCGCGGCGTCCAGTGGTCAGCCGACCTCGCGCTCCAGCTCGGCGAACAGGGTGTCGATATGGGTCAGGCGGCCGCGCTCCTGGGTGAGGATGGCGCGGAAGGCGTCGCGCTTCAGCTCGGCGATCGCCGCGGGCGCGAGCCGCTTGCCCTCGGGCACGGCGCTGTTGACGATGTCGATCAGCCGGTCGGCGCCGTGCAGGCGGCCCCAGAGATAGTCGTTCTCGCGATAGGCGCGGCTGAAGAAGGCACCGAAGCTGTTGAACTGGATGCCCTTCAGCGTCGCCGCCGCGCCGCCGGCGCGGATCGCAACCGCGTCGTTCGGGGAGATGCGGTCGACCTTGATCGGGTCGAACTCGTCCAGCCCCTCGCCCTGGAGAAGCGGCAGGGTGGCGATGTCGTAATACGGATAGCCGAGATAGGCGAGGATCAGGCCCCGCCGGTCCGCCTTGGGCAGCAGCAGCAAGGCGTCGCTCAGCACCTCGTCCGCCTGGGCGTCGATCGTCTCGAGCAGCCAGAGATCGCGCAAGGCGGCGAGCGCGGCCGCCGGCTCCTCGGCCGCCCGGACGAAGGGCGCGCGCAGCGGCTCGGCGACCTGCTCCGGGTCCCGGTCCCGGTAGCGGGCGATGATGGCGTGGAGGACGCGGAGCATGTCCTCCTGCTCCTCGCGCGGCGCCTCCATCTCGTCGGTCGTCTCGGTGATCCGCCGGGCGACGAAGCGCAGCCGGCGGGTGCGGAAGGTGAGGTCGAAATCGACGAGGAACTGGACCACGTCGTCGCGCGCGCCCCTGGCGGTCATCGCATCGGGGTCGGTGAGGCCGAGGGCGCGGACATGGGTCCAGACCGCCTCGCGCACGGCATGGCGCCGCGCACTGTCGCCGCCGCCCCCGCCAAGGCGCAGGATGCAGGCGGCGACCTCCTCGATCACGGTCGCGAGTTTGAGCTGGCCATAAGCGGCATAGGCATAGCCGGCCTCGCGCGCGGAGAGATTGTGCGCCTTGGTCCGCCAGCTTGCGAGCCGCGACGGTGTCGGGCTCGACAGGAAGAAGCTGGAGCCGACCGCGCGCTCGATCGCCGCCTCCACCTCGGGCCGGATCGCCTCCATGATCCACCTGAGGCGGCGGACGCGCGCGGAGATGCGCTTGATGCCCTCCAGATTGTCCCGGATCGGCTGCTCGCGGGGAATGTCGGAGAGGGCGCCGAAGAGGGTCGAGAGGAAACCGGGCGGCTCGACCTCGCCGCTGCCGCCGGGACTGGTCAGCCGGACGCTCTTCATGCCGGGCTTGGGGTCGATATAGACGAAGCGGCGGTCGACCTCGCGCCGGGCCGGGCGCTTCTCCAGCGCGGCGGTGGCCGGGCCGAAGGGGCGGTTGTGCAGCACCGAGCCGTCGATCAGGATCGCCTGCTCCGCCTCGCCCATCGCGTGGCGGCGCGGCAGGGTGCGGGCCAGGAAGGCGTCGCGGCCTGGCCAGGCTTGCCCTCGCTTTTCGAGGCATTGGTCGAGCTCGCCGACTCGAAATGGCGGAAAGGCGCCCGGGAAGCTCGCGGTTGCCCGCGCCGCATAGACGAGTTCGGCGGGGTCGCCGATCCGCCGCCCCGCGCCGCCCGGATCCTGGAAGCTGATGATCAGCCGGTGCTCGGTCTCGATCACCTCTGCGGGGGAGTTCAGCCGCAACCGCTCCGGATAGCCGTTGAAGTCCGTGACCGTAATGAAGAGGTCGAGCGGCTGATAGTCGGGCAGGAGGGGCGCGCCCTTCGGGCCCTTCGCCATCGCGTCGAAGGCGTCGAGCAGCAAATTGGTGAGCTGGGCCCCGCCGAAGGGCGGCTGCAGCCAGGGCGCGCGCACGAAATTGGCGAGCTTGGCCTTCACCTCGGCGCGGTGCGCGGGCTCCACCGTCTTGTCGATCGTACCCGAGCGCGAGGAGAGCAGCCAGGCGACCGGCACCGCGGCGCTCTTCACGAAGCGCTTGAGGCCGCTGCCATGCTCGGCGAGCAGGGCGTCGACGTCGGCCGAATCGAGCCAGAGGTCGGTCAGCGGATCGAGCGCCTCGCCGGTCGCGATCGCATGGCCGAGGAAGACGGCGTTGATCCCGCCCGCGCTGGCGCCGGCGAGGATGTCGACGAGGATGCGGATGTCGGTATCGGCCTCGAGCGCGATCCGGCGGAGCAGATGGGCGTAGATCGCCTCGGTCTCGCCTTCCTGGTCGGCGCGGATCGTCGAGCTGTGGACGTTCTGGCTGGCGCGGGCGAGCCGCCAGATCTCCTTGGTGATGCCGTGCATGTAGACGGCGAGGCTGACGCCGCCATAGCAGACCAGGGCGATCCTCAGCTCCTTCTCGCGCATGTCCGCAGCGTGGCAGGAAGGCGCCCGGCTGTCGAGGAAGGAAGGAGGGGAGCAACCCAGCGAGTCGTCCCGGCGGAAGCCGGGACCCAGGAACACAACAATGCGATGAAGGGCGAATGCGGCTTCGCTTGCCATCTGAAACTGGAGTTCATGGGTCCCGGCTTTCGCCGGGATGACTCAGACGTGGCGACGAACGGAGATTTGGCCGCTTTTCTTCCCCGGAAACGCGAGTTAGGTCCGGACCGTGTTGCGGGGGCGTCTGCCAGTTTATTTGCTGATCGGCCTGGTCGTGGCCGTGGCGCTGTGGGGCATGCTCCGCGGCCGCACGGGCGGCGGCGAGGCTGGGCAGAACAACAGCCAGACCGCGCGCTTCAACATTCCCGTCGCCAACCAGACGCCGCCGCCGGGCGCGGTCGATTATGCGCAGCTCGACGCCAGGCTGCAGCGCCTGATGCGCGACCGTTCTATGGTCGGCCTCGCCATCGGCGTGGTCGAGAATGGCGAGATCCGCTTCCTCAAGGGCTATGGCGTGACCCAGGCCGGCGGCAGCGAGCCGGTGACGCCCTCGACCGTGTTCCGCTGGGCCTCCTTGTCCAAGGGCGTCGCCGCGGACATGGTCGTCCGACTCGTCGCCGACGGGTCATTGTCGCTGACCGACCCGATCGCGCGCTGGGCCACGTCGGTGCGGCTGCCCGGCGGCACCGAGAGCAGCGTCACGGTGGCCGACATCCTCGCCCACACGACCGGCCTCTTCGCCCATGCCGAGGATCCGCGGCTGGAGGAGGGCATGGACCCGCATGTGCTGCGCGCCTCGATGGCGCTCCTCCACAATACCTGCGCGCCCGGCACCTGCCATGCCTATCAGAACGTTCTCTTCGACGCCTCGTCGGAAGTGGTGGAGCGGGTCACCGGCAAGCCCTACGGCCAGGTGCTGCGCGAGCGTTTCTTCGCGCCGCTCGGCATGACCACGGCGAGCAGCTCGCGCGCGGAGCTGATGGCCTCGCGCAGCTGGGCGCGTGGCCACGTCGGCGGCAATCCGCAGACCTTCGAGATCAGCGAATCCTATTATCGCGTGCCCGCCGCGGGCGGCATCAACGGCTCGATCCAGGACCTGTCGATCTGGATGCTCGCCAATATGGGGCTGGCGCCGGACGTGCTGAGCCCCGCCATGCTGCAGCAGGTGCAGACCCCGCGGATCAACACGCCAGGCGAGAACAGGCGTCGCCGGCGTTTCTCCGAGCGGACCGCGAGCACCCAATATGGGCTCGGCTGGCGGGTGATGGACTATGCCGGCCACCGGGTGATCGGCCATCATGGCGGGGTGAAGGGCTACCGCTCGATGATCCTGTTCGATCCAGCGCTCCGCTCGGGCGTCGTCGTCCTCTGGAACTCGGCGAGCTCGCGGCCGAACGGCATCGAATATGAGGTGATGGACATGGTCTATCATTTGCCGTTCCGCGACTGGCTGCGCCTCGACACGCCGGAAGACGCGCCCGTCGAGCGGGCGGAGGAGCCGGAAGCGGAGGGCCAGCCGGCGCCGCGCGGACGGGTCAGCGCGCGCTTCGAGACCGACGGACGGCGGCGGCCCGGGGCACGCTAGTTATTGGTCATTGCGAGAAGCATAGCGACGAAGCAATCCAGCCTGGCTTCAGGACTTACTGGGTTGCTTCGCTCTGCTCGCAATGACGGAGTTTGCTTAGCCACCCAGCGATCTGGTCCGCGGGCTGAGGTCCGCCCAGATCGGGAGGTGGTCGGAGGCGCGGCGGGAGAGAGCGGTGCGGTGCGCGCCGCTGTCCACCACCTTGAGGTCGCGGCTGACCATGATCCGGTCCAGAGTGGCGATCGGGCGGCGGGCGTGGAAGCTGCGGCCGCAGGGCGCGAAATCATGGTCGGCGGCAAAGTCGCGCAGGCAGCCGCCATTGGCGCTCCATTCATTGAGGTCGCCCATCAGGATCGTCGAGGGCGAACCCTCGCGCTCGTCGAGATGCTCGAGGATCGCCCGCGCCTGCCGCCGCCGCCAGAGCCCGGACAGGTCGAGATGCATGCCGACGCAGCGCAGCAGGGCGCCGTCCACCATGACGTCGGCCAGCACGGCGCCGCGCGGCTCCAGCGACGGCAAATGGAAGAGGTGATGCTCGAGCACCTCGACCGGCTTGCGGACGAGCAGGGCATTGCCGTGCCAGCCGATGGAGCCGGCGCGGATGTCGAGCTCCACCGCCTTATAGTCGCTGTGCGAGTCGAGCATGGCGACCGGGATCGCGCTCGCCTTGCTGCCGAAGCGGCGGTCCGCCTCCTGCAGGGCGACGATGTCGGCGTCGAGCTCGTTGAGCACGTCGATCGTCCGCTCGGGCCGGCGCTTGCGGTCGGTGCCGATCGCCTTGCGCATATTGTAGGACGCGACGCGGATCATCGGCCGCCCTTAGGGGTGCAGTCGGGATGGGCGCAAGCTCAGTGCGCCTTCTCCTTGCCGATCGCATGTTCGAGGGCGCGGACGGCCTTGTCGGCGGCGAGGCCGACGGCGATGTCGACCCGGTCAGCATCGGCGTGGACGGCGACCGGCGGATGGCCGTTGACCCGCGCCTCCAGTGTGACCTTCTTGTCGCCGCCGCCGCCCTTGGCCCCATTCATGTCGGCAACGTGGACCTCGACGTCGCTCAGCCGCGCCTCGTAGCGCTTCAGCTTCGCCCGCACCTTCTCCTCCAGCCGGGCGTTGGCCTCCGCGTCGCTGACGAGCCGGTTGTCGGTGCGGATCTGGACGAACATCAAGAGCCTCCTCGCTTGACCTGTGTAGGTTATTAATGCGGGGCCGGGCCGGTGCGTTCCATGATCGCATTTTCCGCTGGATGTTCCTGTGATGTTCCATTACCCAACGACGTCATGGCGAAGCCGAAGAAACGCTATGTCTGCCAGCTCTGCGGCTCGGTGAGCCCGCGCTGGACGGGGCAGTGCGTCGACTGCGGCGAGTGGAACAGCCTGGTCGAGGATGCGGAAGGGGTGGTGACACCTTTCTCAGCCAGGCATAATCTGCGCGGCGGCGGGCGGCGGATCGAGCTGGTCGGGCTCGACGCGGAGGTCATGCTGCCGGCGCGGGTCTCGACCGGGATCGCCGAGCTGGACCGGGCTTTGGGCGGCGGGCTGGTGGCGGGCTCGGCGACGCTGATGGGCGGCGATCCGGGGATCGGCAAGTCGACATTGTTGCTGCAGGCGGCCGCGAAGGTCGCCGCGCAAGGGCTTGAGGTCGCCTATATTTCCGGCGAGGAGGCGGCGGACCAGGTGCGACTGCGGGCGCGCCGGCTCGGGCTTGGCGCGGCGCCGCTGAGGCTGGCGGCGGCGACATCGGTGCGGGATATTTTGACCACGTTGGCGGAGGGCAGGGCGCCTACCCTGCTGGTAATCGATTCGATCCAGACCATGTATTCGGACCTGATCGAGGGCGCGCCGGGCACGGTGAGCCAGGTGCGGGCCGCCGCGCACGAGCTGATCCGCTTCGCCAAGGAGAGCGGGGCGGCTCTGGTGCTGGTCGGCCACGTCACCAAGGACGGGGCGATCGCGGGCCCGCGCGTGCTCGAGCATATGGTCGACACGGTGCTGAGCTTCGAGGGCGAGCGCAGCCATCAATATCGCATCCTGCGGGCGACCAAGAACCGCTTCGGCGGCACGGACGAGATCGGCGTGTTCGCGATGGGCGAGGAGGGGCTGGCCGAGGTCGCCAATCCCTCGGCCCTGTTCCTGACCGACCGGGGGGAGGCGGTGCCGGGGGCGGTGGTCTTCCCGGCGCTGGAGGGGACTAGGCCGGTCCTGGTAGAGATCCAGGCGCTCACCGTCCGCCTCGCCAGCGGGGCGACGCCGCGGCGGGCGGCGGTGGGCTGGGACAGCGGGCGGCTGGCGATGCTCCTTGCCGTTCTGGAGGCGCGCTGCGGGCTGAATTTCTCCAGCGCGGAGGTCTATCTGAACGTGGCGGGCGGCTACCGCGTGACCGATCCGGCCGCGGACCTTGCGGTGGCGGCGGCTCTGGTCTCGGCCTTGTCCGAGCGGCCCGTGCCGGCGGAGAGCGTGGCGTTCGGCGAGGTCGCCCTGTCGGGCGAGCTCCGCCCCGTGGCGCACGGCGCGCTCCGCCTCAAGGAAAGCGCCAAGCTCGGCTTCGAGCGCGCCCTGGTGCCGGCGGCGGTCGCGGCGGAGAAGGGGGCGATGCGGCTGACCGGGTTCCGCACGCTGGGCCAACTGGTCGATCATCTGCTGGGGCGCTAAGCTGCCGCGATTCGAGATTTTTCGGGGCTGGTCATGGCTGTTCGCGCGACCCTCGCCATGCTGCTGCTTTCCGTGCCGCCCGCCGCGCCCGTGGCAGCGCCGCCTGCCGCGCCGGCGCCGGGTGCTAACGTTACCTTGGGCTGGGCCTGCACCCATTCCATGCAGCTGGCGCGGGGAAGGCTGGACGTGACCCGCAATCTCGATGCCGAGGGGCGGCCGGAATATGATTATCTGTTCTGGCAGTCGGGCCCTTGGAACGGCCGGGCCACGGTCGGATGGCAGAGGCTCGATGCGCAGAGCTCAGCCATCCTCCCGTGGAGGGTGAGGACGGACATGATCCTGGCCCCGCTCACTCTGACAAGGCCGGTGCAGCATCCCGTCTGGCTCGTGCTGCGGATCGACGGCCGAATCTCCAGCCGCCGTCTGCTGCCGCAGCGGATGAGCGACCTGCCCGAATTCGATCCGGAGCGGATGGAACTTTTGGGGAGCTTCATGGCCGGCTCGCCCAGACCGGTCCCCGTTCCCGACGTGACGGACGAAAGCGAAGTACTCGTGACGGTCGAGGAAGAGGGTGGCGAAACGCTCGCCCGATATGCGGTGGCGCTGCCCGGCCGGGATGTGATCGATGAGGTGGTCGCCCGAGCGGTGCCGGCGCTTGAGGCCATGGCGGCCGACTTTCGGAACCGGTGCCGGGCAGACAGGGGGCAGGGTCGGGTGCACTAAGGGCCCGCCCGGCTGATCCGCCTTCCCCCGAATCGAAACTGCCTCTAGCAAGGCGCCATGGCTTTCACTGCGCTCGACATCATCGTCATTCTCCTCGTGGGCGGCGGGCTGGTCTTCGGCTGGCTGCGCGGCTTCGTTGCCGAGGTGCTGTCGCTCTTCGCCTGGTTCCTCGCGATCCTGGCGCTGCGCGTGCTGCACCCGCCTTTGTCCGATGCGCTTGAGGGGCCGATCGGGACCGTGTCGGGGGCGGCGGTGCTCGCCTTCATCATCATCTTCGGCCTGGTCTTCGTCGGCGGCAAGTTCGCCTCGCGCCGCGTCGGCGGCCGGGTGCGCAACTCGATCGTCGGACCGCTGGACCGCGTCCTCGGCGCCGCCTTCGGGGCGCTGAAGGGGCTAATCGGCGTGACCATCCTCTTCATGATCCTCAACATCGTCTACAGCTTCAGCTTCATGGGCGGCGCCGGCGGGCGGCCGGAATGGATGACCAACGCCGCCACTTACGGGCTGCTCAAGGCGACCAGCGGCACCGTGTCCGGGTTCGTCGCCGACCAGCAAAATGCGATGAACGCGGCGGAAGAGGGCAACGCGCAGAACGCCACGAACCGCCAATGACCGAGCTTCGCCTCTACGACACGATGGCGCGGGAGAAGCGCGTCTTCACGCCGGCCGATCCGGCCCGGGTGACGATGTATGTCTGCGGGCCGACCGTCTACAACCGCGCCCATATCGGCAATGCCCGCCCCGCGGTCGTGTTCGATGTGCTCTCGCGGCTGCTTCGCCATCTCTATGGCGAGGAGCATGTCGTCTACGCGCGCAACGTCACCGACGTCGACGACAAGATCATCGAGGCGGCGCGGGCCGAGGGCGTCGATCCCGCGGTGATCACGAGGCGCTACGAGGATTTCTACCTCGCCGACATGGGCGCGCTGGGCGTGCGTCCGCCGGACATCGCGCCGCACGCGACGCAGCATGTCGAGGCGATGGTCGCGATGATCGCGCGGCTGATCGGGACCGGCAACGCCTATGAGGCGGACGGGCATGTGCTGTTCCACGTGCCGTCCGACCCCGATTATGGCGCGCTCGGCCGGCGCGACCGGGAGGCGATGATCGCCGGCGCCCGCGTCGAAGTCGCCAGCTACAAAAAGGACCCGGCTGATTTCGTGCTCTGGAAGCCGTCGGAGGCGGGAGTGATCGGCTGGGACTCGCCCTGGGGCCGCGGCCGGCCGGGCTGGCATATCGAATGCTCGGCGATGATCCTGGCACATCTCGGCGAGACGATCGACATTCACGGCGGCGGCCTCGACCTGATCTTCCCGCACCACGAGAACGAGATCGCGCAGAGCCGCTGCGCGCACCGGGGCGCGCCGCTCGCGCGCTACTGGGTGCATAACGGCTTTCTGAGCATGGCCGGCTCGGAAAAGATGTCAAAGAGCCTGGGCAATGTGGTGACGGTCGCGGACCTGCTCGAGCGCGATCCGCGCGGTGAGATTTACCGCTTCGCCCTGCTCTCGGCCCATTACCGGCAGCCGCTCGAATGGTCCGAGGCCCTGATCGCGCAGAGCAAGGCGACGCTCGACCGGCTCTACCGGAGCGCCGGCGATGCAACCGGCGGCGCGCCTGACGAGGGCGTGCTGGAGGCGCTTGCCGACGATCTCAACACGCCGCTCGCTTTGTCGCGCCTCTCGGCGATCGGTGACGGCGCCACGCTCCGCGCCAGCGCCGCGCTCATGGGCCTGCTCGAAGGCGGCGCGTCGGCCTGGTTCCAGGGCGAGGGCGACAGCCGGATCGACGGCCTGGTCGCCGCCCGCACCGAGGCCAAGCAGAAGCGCGACTTCGCCGAGGCCGACCGGATTCGCGACGCGCTTGCGGCGGAGGGGATTTTGCTGGAGGATAGTCCGGTGGGCACCAGCTGGCGGCGCGCCTGACGCCGTCCTTCGTGGAGGGCTCATAGCTGTCCGAATCCTCTGGCTGACCGTCCTGCTCGGGGCCTGCGCGACCGTCCCGGCCGAGCCTCGCTTTCCCGTCGCGCCCGAGCGCTTCATCACGCAGTTCCGCGGCGCCGAAGGGCTGACCTTCAACGGGTCGGGCCAGCTGTTCATCGGGGCCAACAATGCGGTCTGGCTGGCGCAGCACGACGGCACGGTGCGCAGGCTGGTCGATGTCCATCGCCATCTGGGTCAGGCCGGGATCGGCGCGCGCGACATCCTTGCCGCCGATTTCGGGCCGACCAACGCCTTTCAGCAACCGGGGCCGAACGACGACGGGATGGTCTGGCGGATCACGCCGGAGGGCGAGCGGACCCTGTTCGCGACCGGCATCGGTGACCCGAACGCGATCCTCCGCCTGCCCGACGGCGCCTGGCTGGTGTCCGACGACGCGGTCGACATCATCTACCGAGTCCCCGCCGAAGGCGGCCGGGCCGAAATCTGGTCGCGCGCAGTGCCCTTCCCGAACGGCATGGCGCTCTCCCGCGATGGCAGGAAGCTCTACGTCGCCCAGATCTTCAGCGCGATCGGCCCGGTCGTGCCGGCCAATGCGATCTGGGAGATCCCGATCGCGGACGGCCGCCCGGCCGGCGAGGCACGGATCGTCGCGCGGACCGAGCGGGCGCCCGACGGGCTCGCCGCCGACGAGCATGGGCGCATCTACATCGCGGACAACGGCTCGGGCACGATCCGCCGCTTCGACCCTGCGACGGGCGAGCAGGTGGTGATCGCGTCGGGCATGCCGAACGTCGCCAGCCCCGTCTTCGGCGAGGGCCGCTTCGACCATTACTCGCTCTATGCGACCAGCACGGAGCGGGGCGGCGGCACGATCTGGCGGATCCGGGTCGGCGCGCGTGGTGCGCGCCCCCATCCCTGAGGGTTTCGCGATCGCGCGCGCCGCGCCTATATGCCCCGCGTGACCGCTCCTCTCTACAGCCGCGACATTCTCAGGCTCGCCACCTCGATCGCCCATCTCGGGCGGCTCGCCGATCCGCAGTCGAGCGCGGAGCGGCGGGCGCCGGTTTGCGGCAGCTCGATCGTCGTCGACGTCGCTTTGGACGGGGAGGGCAGGGTGGGCGCCTTCGCTCAGGAGGTGAGGGCCTGCGCCTTCGGCCAGGCGTCGGCGGCCCTGCTGGGGCGGCACGTGCTCGGCCGCAAGGCTGCGGAGCTCGCCGAAGCCCGCGACTCGCTCGCCGCGTGGCTGAGCGGGGAATGCGAGGATCCAGGCGACTGGCCCGGCCTCGACCTCCTCGCGCCCGCCCGCCGGCTCAGCGCCCGGCACGGCGCGATCCTGCTGCCCTTCCAGGCGGCGGCAGAGGCCGCGGAACAGGCCGCGCGCGAGACGGTGCGGCCATGACCGATCACGCCGCCCCGGCCGGCCCATCGCTGCTTCACGACGCCGTCATCCTGCTCGGCTTCGCGCTGGTCTTCGTCCTCGTCTTCCGCCGCCTCGGCCTTGGTGCCACTTTGGGCTTCCTCGTCGCCGGCGCCGTCGTGGGCCCCCAAGTCCTGGGCCTGGTCGCTGGTGGCGAGAACATGCTCCACATCGCCGAGCTCGGCATCGTGCTGCTGCTCTTCCTGGTCGGGCTTGAGCTCAACCTTTCCCGGCTCTGGCGCATGCGGCACGACATTTTCGGCTTCGGGCTGCTCCAGGTGGTGCTGTGCGGGCTGGCCGTCTCGGCCCTGGTCTGGCTTGCGACCGGCTCGAGCCTTGCCGCCGCCCTTGCGCTCGGCCTGCCGCTCGGCCTCTCCTCGACCGCGCAGGTGCTGCCGCTGCTGCAGTCGGCCGGGCGCCTGCGCACGCCGTTCGGCGAGCGGGCCTTCTCGATCCTGCTCTTCCAGGACCTCTCGATCGTCCCGTTGATCACCATCATCGCCGCGATGAGCCGCAACCCGGCCGACGCCGCGGGGCCGCCGGGCTGGCTGCTCGGGCTCTATACGGTCGGCGCCATCGTCGGGCTGGTGCTGGCCGGGCGCTTCGTGCTCCAGCCACTGTTCCGCCTGATCGGCAATATCGGCGAGCGGGAGATGTTCATCTTCGCCGCTCTGTTCACGGTGATCGCCAGCGCCGCGCTGATGGAGCTGCTCGGCCTCTCCACCGCGCTCGGCGCCTTCATCGCCGGCGTGATGCTCGCGGACACGCCGTACCGGCATGAGATCGAGGCGGATGTCGAGCCCTTCCGCTCGATCCTGCTCGGCCTCTTCTTCCTCGCCGTGGGCATGTTGCTCGACCTGCATGCCATTGCGGACCGGCCCTTCTTCGTGATCGGCATGGCGCTCGCACTGATCGCGCTCAAGGCGGCGATCATCATGGGCCTCGCCATGCTCTTCCGCATGGCGTGGCGGCCGGCCCTCGGCCTCGGCCTGCTGCTGAGCCAGGGCGGCGAGTTCGGCTTCGTCCTCTTCGCCCAGGCGCAGGGCGCGATGCTGATCGAGCCGGAGGCGGCCAGCCTGTTCGGAGCGATCGTTACTTTGTCCATGGCGACGACGCCGTTCCTGATGATGGCGACCAGGAAGCTGCGCGCCGAGCCGGTGAGCCGCGAGGCGGAGGAGCGCGAGGGGCCGAGTGCGGACGGCGCCAATGCACTGATCATCGGCTATGGCCGCTTCGGCCAGACGGTCGGGCAGATGCTGCTCGGCCAGGGCATCCAGGTCACCCTGATCGACACCGACATCGAGATGATCGACGTCGCCGGCAGCTTCGGCGCCAAGGTCTATTATGGCGACGGCACCAGGGTCGACATGCTCCGCCAGGCCGGGGCCGCGGAGGCGGAGCTGATCCTGTTCTGCCTGGATGGCGACCAGGTCGAGCCGGAGCTGGTCGAGGCGGTGCACGAGGCCTTTCCCAAGGCCGCGATCTTCGTCCGCGCCTTCGACCGGCGCGCCTATCTGAAGCTGCGCGGGGCGCCGATCGCGGGGATCGTCCGCGAGGTGCTTGAGTCGGCGGTGAAGATGGGGCGGCTGGCGATGGAATCCGCCGGCGTGGACGTCGAGGAGATCGACCGCACCGAGGAGCTCTACCGTGCCCGCGACCGCGAGCGGCTGAAGGCGCAGATCGCGACCGGCGACCTGCGCGCCAAGGTGGACCGGATGATCACCGAGCCCGAGACCACGCACGAAACGGTCAGCGAGGACGACGCCAAACGTTAGACGCCGAGCGCGGCCACGATCCGCGCTACCGTCTCCTCGTGCCGGCCGTCGCTGCGGATGCGCAAGTGCGCCTCGGCATAGAAGGGGTTGCGGAGCTCGGCGAGCGCCTGCAGCGAGCGGACCGGATCGGCCCTGTCGAGCAATGGCCGGCGGCCGCTCCGGCTCGCCCGCTCGGCGAGCAGCGCGATGTCGCCGTCGAGCCAGATTGCGATGCCGCGTTCCAGGATCAGGGCGCGGGTGTCCGGATTGACGAACGCGCCGCCACCGGTGGCGATGACGCGCGGCGGTCCCTCGATCAGGCGGGCGATCACCCGCCGCTCGCCGTCGCGGAAATGCGCCTCGCCGAAGCGCTCGAAGATCTCGGCGACGCTGAGCCCCGCCGCCGCCTCGATCTCCGCATCCGCGTCGGCGAAGGGGAGGCGGAGCCGCCTTGCGAGGCGCCGGCCGACGGTCGTCTTGCCGGCGCCCGGCAGGCCGACGAGCACGATCGGCTTTTTCACTCTTTCCGGCCCGTTCGACATGAAGCGGGGGCTATACAGAGCGCGCCCCGCTGGGGCAAAAGGCGCGCCATGCCCAAGTACAGCTTCGCGCCGCAGCGCCGCCGCCGCAATCCGATCGGCCTCCTTTTCCTCCTCATCCTGGTCCTGCTCGTCGGCTTCATGATCTGGCTCGGATTCCGTTCCAACGAGGTGCCCCAGCAGCGGATCGAGGTGGACGTCACCAATGCGCTTCCGGCTCAGAAATAAGGCCGGCCTGCTCGCCGGGGCGGCCCTGCTCGTCGCCATTCCGGCGCTGAGCCAGGAACGGCGTCCCGAATCCCTGCTCCCGCCGGGCTTCGGCGACCCGCAGACCCTGCCTCCTCCCGAAAAGGCGACGCCGCGCCCGCCGCGGCAGCCGGAGACGCCACGCCAGACGCCGGATTCGCCCCCGGCCCAGACCGGCAACGGCACGGAAACCGTCGCCGAGACCGAGAATGGCGTCGAGAGCGCGGCCGAGGGCGTCGATGAGGTGGCCGTCGATTCCAGTCAGCTGCCGCGCCCGACCAATTATTTCACCGTGCCGCAGGGGCTCGAGCGCTCGACCGATCTGATCGGGCCGCTGCTGCCGGGTAATATGGGCTTCGCCGCCGACGCCTTCGGGCGGACCGACGGCTTCCTGCTGCGCGCCCTGCTGCGGCGGACCAGCGCGCCTTTGGCCTCGCGCTGGGCGTCGATCGTGCTGCGCCGCGCCCTGCTCTCGCATCTGCCGGCGCCGGCGGGGGTGCAGCCGGTCGACTGGGCCGCCGAGCGCGCCGCCTTCCTCGTGAAGATGGGCGAGGCGGATGCGGCCCGGGCCCTGGTCCAGGCGGTGGACGTCGAGCAATATACACCGAGGATGATCGAGGCCGCGGGCGAGACCGCGCTCGCCACCGCCGATCCCGCCGCGCTGTGCCCGCTGGTCGGACCGGCGCGGACCATGTCGCAGGATCAGCTCTGGCTGCTCGCCGACGGCATGTGCGCCGCGCTCGAGGGCGAGGCGGCGCGGGCCGGCGGGATTATCGACCAGGTGCGCGGCCGCGGCGGTGCGAACATCGATCTGGCGCTGGCGGAAAAGGTGGTCGGGGTCGGCGCCGAGACCCGGCGGGCCGCCGAACTGCAGTGGGACGGCGTCAGTCAGATCACGCCCTGGCGGTTCGGCCTGGCGAGCGCGACCGGCGCCACCATCCCGGCGAATTTGATCGACAATGCCGAGCCGCGGATCCGCGCCTGGCTCGCCCGCGCGCCGATGGTGCCGATCGAGCAGCGCCTCGCCGCCGCCTCCACCGCCGCCTCGCTCGGCGTGTTCTCCTCGCACAGCCTCGTCGAGATCTACAGCCTGCAGCTCGACCAGACCGACCCGGCGGAAGCGGCCGGCACGGTCGGCGCGCGGCTGCGCATGGCCTGGGTCGAGCAGGATCCGGCCAGCCGCCTGGAGGCGCTGCGCAACCTCTGGGCTGAGGTCGAGGCGCCGGTCGAGCGGCAGGCGCGCCTGATCCTGACCGCGGGCGCGGCGTCGCGCATCCCGGTCAGCGACGATTATCTTGCCGACGCCCCCAACCTGATCGCCTCGATGCTGAGCGCCGGCATGGACGCGGAAGCGGCGCGCTGGGGCAGCGTGGTCGAGGCGGGCGGCGCCTCCGACAAGGCCTGGGCTTTGCTCGCGCTCGGCGCGCCGCGGCTCAACGTCGCAGTCGACGGCGGGCGGATCGGCGCCTTCGTCAGCGCCGACGACAGCCCGGGCCAGAAGCGCGGGCCGATGCTCGTCGCGGCGCTGGCGGGGCTCGGGCGGATCAGCATGGACCAGGCCTCCTCGTCGGGCTTCCGGCCGGGCGCAGACGATGCCTGGACGCGCGCGATCGACCGGGCGGCGCAGGCGCGCGAGCCGGGCACCGTGGCCCTGCTCGCCGGCGTCGGCCTGCAGAGCTCGGGCTGGCAGGGCGTGCCGCCCGATTATCTGTTCCGGATCGTGCGCGCGCTCCGCACCGTCGGCATGGACTTCGAGGCAAGGATGATCGCCGCCGAGGCCGTGGCGCGGCTGTGAGCCACCACGCCGAGCGTGAATCCCTGGCGGACCTGGACGACCGGACGAGCATCGCCGCCTTTCTCGAGATGATGGCCGCCGAGGCGGGGGCGGCGCGCAACACATTGCTCGCCTACGAGCGGGACCTGCGCGGGGCATCGGCGCTGCTCGGCGGCGCCCTTGCGGCGGCGACGCCGGAGGCGCTGCGCCGGCTCGGCGAGGCCTGGCTGCCGCTGAAGCGCGCCACCGTGGCCCGCAAGGCCGCGGCGCTCAGGCGCTTCTACGCCTTCCTGCAGGACGAGGGCATGCGGCGCGACGATCCGGGCGGCGCCCTGCCGCGCCCGGCGAGCGAGCGGCCGCTGCCGAAGATCCTCGACCATTGCGCCGTCGACGCCCTGTTCGCCGAGATCGAGCGGCGGAAGGTGGCCGGCGCACCCGGAGCGCTGCGCCTCGCCGCCCTGATCGAATTGCTCTACGGTTCCGGGCTGCGCGCGACCGAATTGGTCTCGCTGCCGCGGGGCGCCGTCCAGCCCGACAAGCCCTTCCTGATCCTGCGCGGCAAGGGCGGGCGGGAGCGGCTGGTGCCGATCTCGGACCGCGCGCGAGCCGCGATCGCCGTCTATGCCGCGACCCTGGCGCGCGACGCACTCTGGCTGTTCCCGTCGGGCAAGAAGCATCTGAGCCGGGTCAGGCTCTACCAGCTGGTGCGCGAGCTCGCCGCCGACGCGGGCGTCCCGCCGGACCGGATCAGCCCGCACGTGCTGCGCCATGCCTTCGCGACCCATCTGCTCGAGGGCGGGGCCGATCTGAGGGCGGTGCAGATGCTGCTGGGCCATGCCGATATCGCGACCACGCAGATCTACACCCATGTTGATTCGAGGCGGCTGATCGACCTCGTCAATACGCGCCACCCGCTCGCCGACCGGCCCGCGCGCGTTGACGGCGGCGCCAAGCCCGCCTAACCCCCGCGCCGCAATGGCCACCTTTCTCGATTTCGAAAAGCCGATCGCCGAGCTCGAAGCCCGGATCGCCGAGCTGCGCGACACCGCCTCGGCGACCGAGCCCAATATCGAGGCGGAGATCGGCCGCCTGCAGGAGCGCGCCCAGCGCCAGCTGCGCGACACCTATGCCAAGCTCACCCCCTGGCAGAAGACGCAGGTCGCCCGCCATCCGGAGCGGCCGCATCTCAAGGATTATGTCGAGGGGCTGATCGAGGATTTCGTGCCTTTGGCCGGCGACCGCAACTTCGCCGACGACAGCGCGATCATCGGCGGGCTCGGCAAATTGGGCGGGCGGCGCATCGTCCTGATCGGCCATGAGAAAGGTGACGACACGGCGAGCCGGCTCAAGCACAATTTCGGCATGGCCCGGCCCGAAGGCTATCGTAAGGCGATCCGGCTGATGCAGCTCGCCGACCGCTTCGGCCTGCCCGTGGTCACCCTGGTCGACACGCCGGGCGCCTTTCCGGGCGTGCAGGCGGAGGAGCGCGGCCAGGCCGAGGCGATCGCCCGCTCGACCGAGCAATGCCTTGCCCTCGGCGTGCCTTTGGTCGCCGCGATCGTCGGGGAAGGGGGCTCGGGCGGCGCCATCGCCATCGCCGCCGCCAACAAGGTGCTGATGCTGGAGCACAGCGTCTATGCGGTGATCTCGCCCGAGGGCTGCGCCTCGATCCTCTGGCGCACCGCCGAGAAGGCGGCCGACGCCGCCGAGGCGATGCGCGTCACCGCGCAGGACCTCAAGCAATTGGGCGTGATCGACCGAATCGTCGCCGAGCCGGCCGGCGGCGCACATCGCGAGGCCGCCGCCACGATCGCGGCCCTGGGCGCCGCGATCGGCGAGGAGCTGGACGCGCTCGCGCCGCTCTCCGCCGAGCAAGTGCGCAAGGCCCGCCGCGAGAAGTTCCTCTCGGTCGCCTGACCCCGGATGCGAAAAGGGCGGCGGGAGCTGCCTCCCGCCGCCCTTCGCGATCCTGCTCGAAGCGGCTTAGCCGTTCATCGCCGACGCGGCGTTGTTGAACGTCGTGCGGATCGAGGTGCCGAGGCCCTGCATCGCGGTGATGGCGGCGACGGCGATCAGGGCGGCGATCAGGCCATATTCGATGGCGGTGGCGCCCTTGCTGTTCCTGATCAGCTTCAGAATGCGCTGCATGTTCCGGTCTCCTTGGTTCCACTTGGCTCCTGGGGAAGGTCCACACTCCCCGGCCGTCCGTCCTTGCGAGGGGTTCGGCCATCCTTCCCCATAGAGGCTCAGCCTTGAGAAACATTTAATGGGCCGTTGCGGCGGAACCCGTGCCGCAGGCAAAGAAGAAGGGCGGCGGACCAAGGTCCACCGCCCCCCGTTACCGGTCTTAGCGAACGGCTTAGCCGTTCATCGCCGACGCGGCGTTGTTGAAGGTGGTGCGGATGCTGGTGCCGAGGCCCTGCATCGCCGCAATGGCGGCAACCGCGATCAGAGCCGCAATCAGGCCATACTCGATGGCGGTGGCGGCTTTGTTGTTGCGAATGAATTTGCGAATGGTCTGCATTGTCCGGTTCCTCGATCTCGATTTCAATCGCGGAGGGTCCACTGGCCACCCGCGTTGCCCCTCTTAGAGCAGACCCGTTTTGGGCTATCTGGCTTTACAATCCGTTAAAGGGCGGGTCCGTTTTTTGACCTGGATCAGCGACGGGGCGCCAGGGCGACCTATGCGGGCGGACCGACGCGGGCGCTTGCCGCGGGCCGGTCCACAGGACATTTCAAGGGACAGACGCTCAGGCGTCCTGGACTTCGGCGTTGACGTTGTTCCACATGGTAATCGTGGTGCTTGCAAGGGCGTAGACGCCAACGAGAATGGCAAGGAAGATGAGCGCGACGATCAGGCCATATTCGACGGCCGTCGCTGCCCTGGTCTCGCGTGCCAGCCGAAAGAATTTGCGCATCTTTTTCTTCCCTTGCCCGTGGCGAGGGGAGATACCGGAGTTGGAGTTAATGAAACCCTTCCGGGAACGCTGGTTTTGGAAAAAAATCCGACAATGACGGTGGTGGCGGCGGCCTTGCTCGACGGCGACGGGCGGATCCTGCTGCAGCAGCGCGCGCCCGGGCGGGCGATGCCTGGCCTGTGGGAATTTCCCGGCGGCAAGGTCGAGATGGGCGAGCTGCCCGAGGCTGCCCTGGCCCGCGAGCTGGAGGAGGAACTCGGCATCGCCATCCATCCCGCCGATTTCGTCCCGGCCTGCTTCGCCAGCGCGCCGGTGACCGGCCGGCACATGATCCTGCTTCTCTATCTCTGCCGGCGCTGGCGGGGCGAGCCGGCGGCGCTGGATGCGAGCGCGCTCGCCTGGCTGCGTCCGGACGAGATGCGGCCCGACGACATGCCGCCGGCCGACGCGCCGCTCATCCCGATGCTCGACGCCCTGCTCGCCGCGGGGGCGGCATGACCGGGCCGGAGGGGGAGGCCAGGCTGGAGCGGCTGCGCCTGCTGGCCATGGCGGTCTCGCTCTGCTTCCTCTTCCTGATCGTCACCGCGCTCGTCACCATCCTGCGCGACCCCTTTCAGATGGACTTCATCTCTTACTGGGCGGCGGGGCGGCTCGGGCTCGAGGGGCAGGCGGCGCTCGCCTATGACTTCAATGCCCATCGGGCGGTCGAGCTGCAGGCGACGATGGTGGCGGGAATCCCGTTCGGCTATCCGCCCGCCTTCCTGGTTCTGGCGACGCCCTTCGCGCTCTTTCCCTATCCGCCCGCCGCCGTTGCCTGGGTGATCCTGACCTGGGGCGCCTATGCGCTGGCGGTGCGGCTCTGGGCTCCCAAGGCTTTCTGGCTCGCCATGGCGATGCCCCCTCTGCTGATCAACGCGATCACCGGCCAGGCCGGCTTCCTGCTCGCGGCCCTGTTCATCGGCGGCATGGCGCTGCTGCCGAAGCGGCCTTTGCTCGGCGGGATCCTGCTCGGCCTGATCGTGGTGAAGCCGCAACTCGGCCTCGTCCTGCCCTTCGCCCTCGCGGCGGGGCGCGAATGGCGCGCCTTTGCCGGCGCCGCGCTCTCGGTGGGCGGCTTGCTGCTGCTCGGCCTCGTCCTGTTCGGCCTGGAAAGCTATCGCGCCTGGCTCGGCAATGCCGGCCTGTTTTCCTCGGTGGTGGCGGACGGGCTGGCGGGGTGGCAGCGCATGGCGAGCGTCTACAGCGCTTTGCGCTACGACGGCCTCGGCGCCGGGCCGGCCTGGCTCGCGCAAGGGCTGGTCGCGGTCGCCGCGATCGCCGCCGCCTGCCTCCTCTGGCACCGCAAGGCCGAGTGGGGGGCGCGGGCCGGGGCGCTGGCCGCCGCCACGGCGCTCGCGAGCCCCTATCTGTTCGGCTACGATACGTTGCTGCTCATCATGCCCTTCGCCTGGCTGCTGACCCGCGGCCGGCATGCGCTGCTGCTGGCGCTCTGCTGGGCGCTGATGCTGCTCGGCCTGCTCCAGGCTCTGGACTGGGCCGGCGGGCCGAACCTGGCGCCGCTCGTGCCCATCATCCTGCTCGCCCTGATCTGGCGCGAGGCTCAGCGCGCGCCGGAGCCCCCGGGCTTCAGCGCATCGGCGAGCGAGGCCGTGCCCGAGCCGCGCCTGGCCGGGGCCGGCTGAGACGGGGCCGGCGCCCAGCCGCTCAGGAAGATCAGCTCAAACCGCTCCACCGCGCTCTCCCCGAATTCCGCCGTGGCGGCGGCGAAGCCGAGCCGGGTGAAGGGCCGGCGCGCCCGCTGGGCGAGGATGTTGGTAGCGCCGGCGAGACGCAGGTCGGCGAGCAGGCGCGGCAGCGAGGCATAGCGGACCTCAACCACCTCCCGGTCCGCCACCGGCAACGCGAAGCCGGCGCGGGTCAGCAGGTCGCCCGCCGCGCGCACGTCGATCTGCGGGTGGATGCGCGGCGACGGATCGAGGCCCTCGGCCGCCTCGGCCGCGCGCATCGCCTGGCGCAGCCGCGGCAGGCTGCCGGCGCCGGCGAAGGCGGCGAGGAACAGCCCGTCCGGCTTCAGCGTGCGGCGGAGCAAAGCCAGCGCGCCGGGCAGATCGTTGATCGTGTCGAGCAGCCCGACCGAGACGGCGAGGTCCATGCTGGCGGGGGGCAGGCCCGGCAGGTCCGCCTCGTCGACGCGAAGCACCGACAGGCCGCGCTCGGCCAGCCGGTCGCCGAGCCAAGGGTCGCTGCTCAGCTCGAGCGCCGCCGCGAAGGGCCGCGCGACGAGCTCGAGCCGGTCGAGCAATTCCTCCGCGGCGCGCCGGTGCAGCCAGAAGGCGTCGCCCTTGCCCGCGCCCGCGCGCGCCCGGCGCAGGCGGCCGAGCCTGGCATCGAAGGGGAGGGCGGGGCCGTCGGTCATTGCCAGCGCCTATAGCAGAGCGCAGCCTTGCACCAACCGCCTGTCCATGAGCGGACAGTCTGTCCGGAATCGGACGCGATTTCGGCTGTGGCATTCCTGCCCGCAGAGAGGAAATTCGCTGGCACGCCTCTTGCTGCGATGCGGCGGAACGACCATTGGAGAAACGCTTTCCCTTCCCGGTCCTGGCCGATAAAAGCCCCGAAGACCGATAAGTGTATTGCGCCACTAAAACAGTTGTGCGAAGAGCCGCGACGATGACGGAATTGACCTTCGAACCCATGCGCCGCTCTATGGTGGCGAGCCAGCTCAGGACGACGGGCGTCAACGATCCGCGCGTCGTTGCGGCGATGGGCGAGGTCGCGCGCGAGCGCTTCGTGCCGGCGGAGCGCTGCGCGCTCGCTTATGCCGATGCCACCGTCCCGCTGGCCAATGGCCGGGCGCTCAATCCGCCGATGGCGCTGGGCCAGATGCTGACCGCCGCCGGGCTGCAGGGTGACGAGCGCGCGCTCGTGATCGGTGCCGGCTCGGGCTATGCCGCGGCGGTCGTCGCCCGGCTCGCCGGTTCGGTGACGGCGCTGGAGGAGGATGCCGCGCTCGCCGGCATGGCGCGCGAGGCGCTGGCCGGGACGGGGGTGACCGTCGTCGAGGGGCCGCTCGCCGCTGGCTGGTCCGCCGGGGCGCCCTATGAGTTCATCCTGATCGACGGCGCCGTCGAATATGTGCCGCAGGCGATTGTCGACCAGACCGCGGACGGGGGGCGGATCGCCCTGGCCTTGCTCGACCGGGGCGTGACCCGGCTCGGCATCGGCCGGGTCGTATCCGGAGCGTTCGGACTGACGACGATTTCCGATGCGGCGGTTGCCATCCTGCCGGGCTTCGAGAAGCCCCGCGGTTTTACCTTTTGAGAGCGGAGTGGGTTTAATGCGTTCAGCTTTGCTGGCAGCAGCCGGGGTGGCGGCCATCGCTGTGGGTGGCGCCGCGCTGGCGCAGCCCCAGAATACGGGCACGGCGCCGCGCTCGCAGACCCAGGCCTTCGTGCCCAATCCGGCGCGCGCCCCAGCCGCGACCACACCGCCAGCGGCCCCGGTCGACTATGGCCGCGAGCAGACGCTGCGCGACGCCCTGGTGCGCACCTACCAGACCAATCCGACCCTGATGGCCGAGCGCCAGTCGCTCCGCCAGCGCGACGAGGACGTGGACATCGCCCGTGCCGCCGGGCGTCCTCAGGCCGACGTCTCCGCGCAGGTCAATCGCGACATCTACACCCGCCACATCATCGGCGGGAACGGCGCCGACATGAGCGTGACCGGCCGGATCAGCCTGCCGCTCTATTCGGGCGGGCGGGTGCGCAATTCGGTGCGCGCCGCCAATACCCGTGTCGAGGCCGGCCGCGCCGACCTCAGGGCGACCGAGGGCGATCTCTTCACCGAAGCGGTGGCGGCCTATATGGACGTGATCCGCGACCGCTCGATCGTCCAGCTCAACCAGAACCAGGTCCGCGTGCTGGAGACCAACTTGCAGGCGACGCGCGACCGTTTCGAGGTCGGCGACCTGACCCGGACCGACGTCGCCCAGTCCGATGCCCGCCTCGCGCTCGCCCGCAGCCAGCTCTCCATCGCCGAGGGGCGCCTGCGCGCCAGCGAGGAGAATTACCGGCGCGTGATCGGCGAGAATCCCGAGGATCTGCAGCCGCCGCCGCATCTACCGAGCCTGCCGGGCACGGACGAGCAGGCCACCCAGATCGCGCTCGCCAACAATGCCGATCTCGCCTCGATCGCCGCCCAGGCCCGCGCCGCCGGCTATGACGTCCGCGTGGCGCGCGGCGCCCGGCTGCCGACGATCAGCGCGAACAGCACGACCACCTATTTCGACCGGCTCGGCACCGGCGTTGCCGGCGTGAACGGCGTCGGGCTGGACGTCGACAACACGACGAGCTCCGGCGTTGGTCTGTCGCTGACCATGCCGCTCTACCAAGGCGGCGCCGCGGCCTCGCGCGTGCGGCGGGCCGAGGCGGTGCGCGGCGAGCTGCTGGAGACCGCGGTCGCGGTCGAGCGCCTGGTCATCTCCAATACCAATGCCGCCTTCGCCAATTACCGGGCGGCGCTGCAGGCGATCGAGTCGAACGAGATCGCCGTCGCCGCCAACACGCTGGCGCTGGAGGGCACGCGCGCCGAGCAGACGGTCGGCACGCGCAACGTGCTCGACGTGCTCAACGCCGAGCAGGAATTGCTGAACAGCCAGGTGCTGCTGGTGACGGCGCGGCGCGACGCCTATGTCGCCGGTTTCCAGCTGCTCAACGCCATGGGCCAGGCCGAGGCCGAGGATCTCAACCTCGACGGCATCGGGCCGCTCTACGACCCGACGGTCAACTACAATCGCTACAACAACAATTGGAGCGACTGGGACGACGGGCCGCGCATCCGTCCGTCCTCCACCCGCACCGCGCCGCCCAATAACAACAGCCCGGTGACAGAACCCCCCGTGACAGTCTCGCCGCAATAAGCAATAAGCGCGGCGCTATGGGGGACGCCCAACCAGACCCGTCGATGGAGGAAATTCTCGCCTCCATCAAACGCGTTATCGCCGAGGACGGCAAGGCCGCGGCCGCCGTGGTCGCGGCACCTGCGGCGACGAGCGGGCGCGCCCGGCGGCTCCGTCCCGCCGCGCCGGTCACCGCGGAGACGGCCGACGACGACGTGCTCGAGCTGGACGAGCCGATCACCGAGGGTCCGACCTTGCTGTCGGACAATGCCGCCGCCTCCACCCGCTCGCGGCTTGCCTCGCTCTCGGCGCTGCGCCAGCGCGGGGAGGCGCAGGCCGCCGATCCGGGTGCGCTCGAGGCGGTGGTGCGCGAGATGCTGAAGCCGATGCTCAAGGAGTGGCTCGACCAGCGCCTGCCCGAGATCGTCGAGGAGCTCGTCACCCGCGAGATCGCCCGGCTGACGGGGCGGGATCTGTAGGCACCTTCGTGCTCCGGCGAAGGCCGGAGCGTTGCGAGACCCGCACAAGCTGTTCGACCAGCGGTCCGGCCTTCGCCGGACCACGATTTTGGTTAACGGCACCGGGTTGCCCGTCCTCCCGCGCCGGTGCTAACCGCGCTCCCCATGAAGAAGCTGCTGCTCGCGAGCCTTGCCGCGCTCGCTCTCGCCCAGGCGCCCGCCGCCTTCGCCCGCCCGATGACCGCCACCGACCTCGCCACCCTGCGACGGCTCTCTGCGCCCGCCGTCTCACCGGACGGCAATTGGGCGGTTTACCAGTTGCGCGAGACCGATCTTGCCGCGAACCGGGGCCGGACGGACCTTTATCTGCTCGATCTGCGCGCCGCGGACGCGCAGCCGGTGCGGATCGCCTCGGCGCCCGAGCATAACGAGCATGATCCGCGCTTCTCGCCCGACGGGCGCTGGCTCTATTATCTCTCCGACGCGTCCGGCAGCGACCAGATCTGGCGCGTCTCGCTGCCCTCGGGCACGCCGGAGAAAGTCACCGACCTCGCCACCGACGTCGCCGGCTTCGCGATCGCGCCGAGCGGGGACCGCGTGGCGATCTGGGCCGACCGCAACATGGCCTGCCAGGATTTCAGCTGCGCCAACGTCTCCGGGCCGGCGCCGGACCATGGCTCGGGCCGGGTCTACGACCAGACCTTCGTGCGCCACTGGGACACCTGGGTGGAGCCGGGCGTGCGCTCGCGCCTCTTCTCCTTCCCGATGGTCGACGGCCGCCCGCAGGGGCAGGGCACGCCGCTCGCGCCGAACCTGGTCGGCGATTCGCCCTCCAAGCCGTTCGGCGGGGCCGAGGAGATTGCCTGGAGTCCGGACGGACGGACCCTGTTCTTCGCGCTGCGCGAGGCGGGGCGGACCGAGCCGAACTCGACCAATCTCGACATCTTCTCGGTGCCCGCGGACGGCAGCGCGGCGCCGACCAACCTCACGCCCGCGCTGCGGGGCACGGACACGACGCCGGCCGTGTCACCGGACGGGCGCTGGCTGGCCTGGACCAACATGGCGCGGGCAACCTACGAGGCGGACCGGCAGGTCGTCCATCTGCGCAACCTGCAGACCGGCGAGGTCCGGGCGCTGACCGGCGGCTGGGACCGCTCGGTCGGCTCGATCGCGTGGGCGCCGGACGGGCGCTCATTGCTCGTGACCGCGGGCGACACGCTCGACAATCCGGTCTTCCGCGTGGACGTGGCGACGGGCCGGGTGACGCGGCTGACCCAGGGAGGCATCGCGGGCAACGTCATCCCGCTGCGCGACGGCGGCGCGCTCTACACGCTGAACAGCCTGCAGGCCCCGGACGACCTCTACCGGCTCGACCGGCGCGGCCGGGCGCGGCAGCTCACCCGGGTCAATGCGGACCGCATGGCGGACCTCGATCCGGTCACCGTGCAGCGTTTCTCCTTTCCCGGCGCGGGCGGCGACACGGTCTGGGGGCAGATCGTGAAGCCGGCGGGCGCGCAGGGCCGGCTGCCGGTCGCCTTCCTGATCCATGGCGGGCCGCAGTCCAGCTTCGCCAATGGCTGGTCCTATCGCTGGAACCCCTGGCTGTTCGCGGCGCCGGGCTATGCGGCGGTGACCATCGATTTCCACGGGAGCACCGGCTACGGCCAGGCCTTCACCGATGCGATCAACCGCGACTGGGGCGGCAAGCCACTCGAGGATCTGCGCCTCGGCCTCGCCGCGGCGGGGCGGACCGATCCGCAGGTCGACACCGCCAATGCCTGCGCGCTCGGCGGCTCCTATGGCGGCTTCATGGTCAACTGGATCGCGGGCAACTGGCCCGACGGCTTCCGCTGCCTGGTCAGCCATTCGGGCGTCTTCGACCAGCGTGCCATGGCCTATGAGACCGAGGAGCTCTGGTTCACCGAATGGGAGTTTGGCGGGCCCTATTTCGAGCCCGCGGCGCGCGAGAATTACGAGCGCAACAACCCTGTCAATTTCGTGCAGAATTTCCGCACGCCGATGCTGGTCATCCATGGCGAGCGCGACTTCCGGATTCCGTACAGCCAGTCGCTCGGCCTGTTCAACGCGCTGCAGCGGCGGAACATCCCCTCGCGGCTGGTGGTCTTCCCCGACGAGAATCACTGGATCCTGAAGCCGCAAAACTCGATCCAATGGTATCGCGAGGTCCACGGCTGGCTCGACCAGTGGCTCAGAAGGGGTGGCGGAGACGCGCAGGCGCGCTAAGAGCGCGTCCATGACCGAACTGCCAAAAACCTTCGACCCGGCCGCGATCGAGGCGCGCTGGTACGCCAGGTGGGAGAGCGAGGGGATGTTCCGCCCCGCGCGCCCGGACGCCGAGCCGTTCACGATCGTGATCCCGCCGCCCAACGTGACGGGCTCACTCCATATCGGCCACGCGCTCGACAATACGCTGCAGGACATCCTCATCCGCCATGCGCGGCTGCAGGGGAAGGATGCGCTCTGGGTGGTCGGCATGGACCATGCGGGCATCGCCACGCAGATGGTCGTCGAGCGCCAGCTCGAGGAGAAACAGGACAAGCGCACGAACTACACCCGCGACGAGTTCATCGCGAAGGTGTGGGAGTGGAAGGCGGAGAGCGGCGGCCAGATCACGCGCCAGCTCCGCCGGCTCGGCGCTTCCTGCGACTGGGCGAACGAGCGATTCACCATGGACCCGCATTTCGTGAAGGCGGTGCTGAAGGTGTTCGTCGACCTGTACAATCAGGGGCTGCTCTATCGCGACAAGAGGCTGGTGAACTGGGATCCGGGGCTGAAGACCGCAATCTCCGACCTCGAGGTGGAGACCAACGAGATCAAGTCCAGCTTCTGGCATTTCCGCTACCCGCTGGCGGACGGCTCGGGGGCGATCTCGGTGGCGACAACGCGCCCCGAGACGATGCTCGCCGACATGGCGGTGGCGGTCCATCCCGACGATGAGCGTTATCGGGCCTGGATCGGGAAGAAGGTCAGGCAGCCGGTCACGGGCCGGTTGATCCCGATCATCACCGACGAGCATGCCGATCCGGAGCTGGGCTCCGGCGCGGTGAAGATCACGCCGGGGCACGACTTCAACGATTTCGAGGTCGGCAGGCGCGCCGGCATCGCGCCGTCGGACATGCTCAACATGCTCGATGCCGACGCGAAGGTGGTGCAGACCGCGGACGGGCTGGTGCCGGCGGAACTGCTCGGCCTCGACCGGTTCGAGGCGCGTAGGCGCGTCGTCGCGATAATCGAGGCGGAAGGCTGCCTGGAAAAGGTCGAGGACCGGGTGGTCGCGACACCCTTCGGCGACCGCTCCGGCGTGGTGATCGAGCCCTGGCTGACCGATCAATGGTATGTCGACGCGGCGACTTTGGCGCAGAAGCCGATCGAGGCGGTGCGCTCCGGCGACATCCGCGTCGTGCCGAAGACCTGGGAGAAGACCTGGTTCAACTGGCTGGAGAATATCCAGCCCTGGTGCGTGTCGCGGCAGCTCTGGTGGGGGCACCAGATCCCGGCCTGGTATGACGACGCGGCGGGCAAGGTCTATGTCGCCGAGACCGAGGCGGAGGCGCAGGTGCAGGCCGGGGAGGGCGCGGTGCTGCGCCGTGATCCCGACGTGCTCGACACCTGGTTCTCCTCGGCGCTCTGGCCGTTCGCCACGCTCGGCTGGCCGGAGCAGACCGAAGAATTGCGCCGCCATTATCCCAACGACGTGCTGATCTCCGGCTTCGACATCATCTTCTTCTGGGATGCACGCATGGCGATGCAGGGCTTCCAGTTCATGGGAGAGAAGCCGTGGAAGACCTTGTACCTCCACGGTTTGGTCCGCGACGCCAGGGGCCAGAAGATGTCCAAGTCCAAGGGTAATACCGTGGACCCGCTCGGTCTGATCGACCGCTTTGGCGCCGACGCGCTGCGCTTCACTTTGGCGGCGATGGAGAGCCAGGGGCGCGACATCAAGCTCGATGAGAAGCGCGTCGAGGGCTATCGCAATTTCGCGACCAAGCTCTGGAATGCGGCCCGCTTCTGCCAGGCCAACGGCATCGGTGCCTCCGCGGCGATCGAGCCGCCCGCGACGACCCTGCCGGTGAACAAATGGATCATCGGCGAGACGGTGAAGACCATCCAGGCGCTCGACCTCGCGCTCGCCGATTTCCGCTTCGACGAGAGCGCCAACAATATCTACCACTTCACCTGGGCGACCTTCTGCGACTGGTATCTGGAGCTGATCAAATCGACGCTGACGGCGCCTGAAGCACCGCATCTTGCCGGCGGCGAATATGCGGAAGAGACTCGACACGTAGCCGGCTGGGTGCTCGACCAAATTCTGGTCATGCTCCACCCGTTCATGCCATTCGTGACCGAGGAATTGTGGAATGCGCTCGGCGATCGACCCTATCCGCTGATCCATGCCAGGTGGCCCGCTGGTGATGCTCGGGCACTTGATCCCTCGGCGGGGGTTGAGATTGATTGGCTCATCCGGCTGGTAGGTGGCATTCGCGCCGCTCGCGCGGAGCTGAACGTGCCGCCGGGCGCGAAACTGCCGCTCCATGTCCGGGACGCCTCCGACGAAACAGCCGGGAGGCTGGAGCGCGGCGCCACGGCCCTGCAACGTCTGGCCCGCATCAGTGGCATAAGTGATGGCGCTGTCGAGGGCGGCGCAGCGCAGATCGTGGTCGACGAGGCGACCTTCCTGCTGCCGCTGGAGGGCGTGATCGACATCGACGCGGAGAAGGCCCGTCTCGCCAAGGCGGCCGAGGCGGCGGAGAAGGAGCGCGATTCGCTGTCGGCCCGCCTCAACAATCCGAGCTTCGTCGAGCGCGCCAAGCCGGAGGCGGTCGAGAAGGCGCGGGCGGACCATGCGGAGAAGGCATCGGACGCGGAGAAATATCGGGCCGCGCTGGCCCGGCTCGGCTGAGGTCTCGCGCGAAATTCCTGCTGCGGGATCGGGCCCGGCGTGGCGTCTTGCGAGTCCGGAACCGCAGGCTGGACACCCGGTTCCACCCCTCAGACGAAGGAAATCCGATGGCGACTCGTGCCGGACCGGGCCCACGCGGCCGCCATGACCTGACCGAGGGCCCGATCGGCAAGGCCCTGCTCGCCTTCGCCCTCCCGACCCTGCTCTCCTCGATCCTGCAGTCGCTGAACGGCTCGATCAACGCGATCTGGGTTGGGCGCTTCCTCGGCGAGCAGGCGCTGGCGGCGACCTCCAACGCCAATCTCACCATGTTCCTGCTCATGGCCTTCGTCTTCGGTTTCGGCATGGCGGCGACGGTGCTGATCGGCCAAGCCTTCGGGCGGCGAGACATGGACTCGGTGCGCCGGACGATCGGCACCGCGATCGGCAGCTTCGCGCCCTTCGCAGCCCTGATTGGTCTGCTCGGCTGGATCTTCGCGCCGGATCTGCTGCGCCTGCTGGCGACGCCGGCGGAGAGCGCCGCGCTGGCGCTCGCCTATCTGCGCGTGATCTTCATCGCCATGCCGCCGATCCTGATTGCCGTGGTGCTGATCATGGGCCTCCGCGGCACCGGCGATTCGATCAGCCCGATGTGGTTCATGATCGTCGCGGTGGTGCTGGATTCGGGGCTCAACCCGGTCTTCATCCTCGGCCTCGGTCCGATCCCGGCCATGGGCATTGCGGGTTCGGCCATGGCGACGGTGATCGCCAATTATGCGGCCCTGATCGGCCTGCTCTTCTACATCTATGTTCGCGACCTGTCGGTCCGGCTGCGCGGGCCCGAATTGCGCTACCTGATCCCGGACCGGCAGCTGCTGAAGACGATGATCGTCAAGGGCTTCCCGATGGGGCTGCAGATGATCGTCATCTCCTCCTCGGGCCTCGCGACCCTGGGCCTGGTCAACCGCGAGGGCGTCGAGACGACCGCGGCCTTCGGCGTGGCGATGCAGCTCTGGACCTATCTCCAGATGCCGGCCATGGCGCTCGGCGCCGCCTGCAGCGCGATGGCGGCGCAGAATATCGGCGCCGGCAAGTGGGAGCGGGTGGGCGCGATCACCCGCTCGGCGATCACCTACAATCTGCTGATCACCGGCGTCCTCGTGGTGCTGCTGATCGCCTTCGACCGTGCCGCCCTGGCCCTCTTCCTCGGCGGCGGCAGCCCGGCCTTGCCGATCGCCCAGCATATCCAGCTGCTCGCAACCTGGAGCTTCCTCCTGTTTGGCGTGACAATGATCCTGTTCGGCACGGTGCGGGCGAACGGCGCCGTGATCGGGCCCCTGATCATCCTCTTCATCGGCCTCTATCCGGTGCGGCTCGGCTTCGCGCTCGGCGCCTATCACTGGCTCGGCGCGGATTCGATCTGGCTGAGCTTCACCGTCGGCAGCCTCGCCAATCTGGCGCTGGCCGCGGCCTATTACCTGCACGGCGGCTGGCGCAAGGCGCGGATGCAGCCGCCGCCGCGCGAGGAGCTGGTCGAGGAGGCGCAGGCGGATGCCGAGCCGGGCGGGCGGCTCAACCCGACGGCCTGAGGCTCAGGCCGGCACCATCACCTCGATCACCCCCTCCGCCACCTCGACCGCCGCCGGCGTGTGGCCGATCACCTCGCCGTCGATCGAGATGGGCAAAGGGGGATCGGTCTCGAGGCGCAGCTTGCGGGCATGGAAATCGATCACGGTCTGACGTTTCCAGGCCCGGTTGCGCGCCAGCACGGCGAGCCAGTTGCGCAGCAGGCGATGCCTGGCGCGGCCGGGCACGGCCTGAACGACGATCTCGCCGCTGTCGACGCGGGCTGCATCGATCACCTCCACGCCGCCATGATAGGGTCCGTTGGCGATCCGCACCTCCAGCGCTTCCATCTCGTGCCGCTCGCCATTCTCCAGCTCGACGATCAGGCGGAAGGGGCGGAAGCGGAACACGCAGCGTATCGCCCAGAGCAAATAGCCGACGCGCCCGAGCCAGCGCTTGAGCCCGTGCGGCACGGTGGCGCCGATCAACGGCGACAGGCCGATGGCGGCGCTGTTCGCGTAGAAATCGCCGTCGATCACGCCGAGATCGACGCGGCGGCGCCTGCCCGTCGCGATCGTCCTGATCGCGCCGTCCAGGTCGAGCGGGATGCCGAGCGTGCGGGCGAAGCTGTTCGCCGTCCCCAATGGCAGCAAGGCGAAGACGCAGTCGCGGTCGACCAGCTCGTCCACCGCAGAGGAGAGCGAGCCGTCGCCGCCGCCGACGATGACCATCGGCGCGCCGCTCCTGACCGCCTGCTTGACCGTCGGGATCAGATCCCTGGTCTTGCGCACGGCATGGGCGGAGCGGAGCCGGATGCCGGCTTCCCTCAGGCTGAAGACGGCCCGGCGGAAGAGCGCGCGGCCCTTGCGCGAGCGGGCATTGACGACCAGCACGGCCTCGCGCGGGATGGGCTTTTCGGCGGACATGGCGCTCCTAACTCATGGGCGCGGGCGGATGTCCACTGCCGATGCGCATCGGCGTTCGTCTAACGCGGCTTTGCAGGGCGCGGATCGGGCGCTAAGCCCCGCCCTCATGCCTGCCGCCACCTATCCCGCCCTTCGCCTGCGCCGGACGCGCGCCGCTCCGTGGAGCCGGGCGATGGTTGCCGAGACCAGCCTGTCGCCGTCGGACCTGATCTGGCCCCTGTTCATCGCGGAAGGGGGGGGCGTCGAGGAGCCGATCGCGAGCCTGCCCGGCGTCTCGCGCTGGTCGGTGGACCTGATCGCGGCGCGGGCGAAGGAGGCGCGCGCGCTAGGCATCCCGTGCATCGCGCTCTTCCCGAACACGCCGCAGGGCCTCAGGAGCGAGGATGCGCGCGAGGCGCTGAACCCGGACAATCTGATCTGCCGCGCGGTGAAGGCGGCCAAGGACGCGGCGCCGGAGGTCGGCGTGCTCACCGACGTCGCGCTCGATCCCTATACCAGCCACGGCCATGACGGGATCGTCGATCCGTTCGGCTATGTGCTGAACGACGAGACCAGCGCGGTCCTGGCCGACCAGGCCCTGGTCCAGGCCGATGCCGGCGCCGACATCATCGCGCCCTCCGACATGATGGACGGCCGCGTCGGCGCGATCCGCGGCGCGCTCGAGGAGGCCGGCCATGTCAACGTGCAGATCATGGCCTATGCCGCCAAATATGCCTCGGCCTTTTACGGCCCGTTCCGCGACGCGGTCGGCAGCAGGGGCCTGCTGAAGGGCGACAAGAAGACCTACCAGATGGACCCGGCCAATGCGCTGGAGGCCCTGCGCGAGGTCGCGCTCGATCTCGCCGAGGGCGCGGACACGGTGATGGTGAAGCCGGGCCTGCCCTATCTGGACATCGTCCGCCGCGTTAAGGAGCGGTTCGAGGTGCCGGTCTTCGCCTACCAGGTGTCCGGCGAATATGCGATGATCGAGGCCGCCGCCGCGGCGGGCGCGGGCGACCGCGACGCCCTGGTCCTCGAGACATTGATGGCGTTCAAGCGGGCCGGCTGCGCGGGCGTGCTGACCTATCACGCCCCGCTCGCCGCGCGGCTGCTCGCCAGCCGATGAGCGAAACCGCGCGGCTGCTGGCGCTGCAGCGGGCAGCGGCCCCGCTCGAGCCGGATGCGGGTGCGCGCGAAGCGCTTGCCGGGCTGACAATCGGACATGCGGAGGCGTTCCTCGCGGCGCTGGAGGAGGGCCCGTCCTACGCGGCCTGGACCGAGGCCAATGCCGCGGCGCTGGCGGCACCCTTTCCGGAAAGCGGGCGCGAGCCCGAAGCCGTGCTCGCCGAGTTCGACGCCTGCGTCGCCCGGCCGGGTATCACCACCGCTTCCGGGCGCTTCACCGGCTATATTCCGGGCGGCGGCCTGTTCCATGCGGCGCTCGGCGATTTCCTCGCCGCCGCGACCAACAAATATTCGGGCTTCGCGCCGGCTGCCCCGGGCGCCGTCAGACTGGAAAATGCCGTCGCGAGCTGGCTGGCCAGGGTGATCGACATGCCGGAAGGGGCAGCGGGGGTGCTGACCTCGGGCGGCAGCATGGCGAACCTCACCGCGATCGTCGCCGCGCGCGAGGCCGCGGACCCGGACGGGGGCGGGGCCATCTACCTGACCGGCTTCGCCCATCATTGCATCGACAAGGCGCTGCGCATCGCCGGACGGGCGCGGTCGCCGCGCCGGCTGATCGCTACCGACGAGCGCCACCGGATGCGCGCCGACGCCCTCGCCGAGGCGCTGGAGCAGGACAGGGCGGATGGTATCCGGCCCTGGCTGATCGTCGCCTCGGCCGGCACGGTCGACACCGGCACGGTCGACCCGCTTGCCGAGATCGCGGCGCTCGCCACCGAATATCGCGCCTGGCTGCACGTGGACGGCGCCTATGGCGGCCTGTTCATGCTCTGCGAGGAGGGGCGGGCAGCGCTCGGCGGGATCGAGCAAGCGGACAGCGTCGCGCTCGACCCGCACAAGACCCTGTTCCTCCCCTACGGCACGGGCGCCGTCGTCGTCCGGGAGGGGCGGAAGCTGTTCGAGGCGTTCAGCGCCAGCGCCGATTACATTCAGGAATTCGCCGCCAACGATGTCGGCCCGTCGCCCGCCAATCTCTCGCCCGAGCTGACCCGCCATTTCCGCGCCCTCCGGCTCTGGCTGCCGCTGCAGCTCGCCGGCGTCGCCGCCTTCCGCGCCGCCCAGTCGGAGAAGATCGGGCTCGCCCGCTATTTCCATGCGCGGCTGTCGGACATGCCGGACTGGGATGCGGGGCCGCCGCCCGACCTTTCGGTCGTCGCCTTCCGCTATCGCGGCAGCAACGCCTTCAACGACGGGCTGCTGGAGCGCCTCCAGCAGGACGGCCGCGTGTTCCTGAGCGGGACGCGGATCCAGGGCGAGACCTGGCTGCGCTGCGCGATATTGTCGTTCCGCACGCATCTGGCGCATATCGACGAGACGATCGACGTGCTGGCCACCACGGCGGCCGCCCTCCAAGCGGAAAGCAGGGACGAAAGTGCAGAATGAAGCCGCCTCCTTTCACCCATTGTTCAGCGACGCTGCGGGCATGATCGTCCGTCGCGCCGTTCGCGCCGAGGCCTTGAGGGACTGATGTCGAAGAAGAACCGCAGGCAGCAGGCCGCGAACAATCCGAAGCGCGATGCCGCCGCCACGCCGATCCTGCCGGCGCCGCGGGTGAACGAGCGCTATGCCCGCCCGCTCTTCGTGCTGACCATCGTCACCGGTTCGTTTCTGCTGTTTCTTACGCAACCGATGATCGCGCGTATGGCGCTGCCCCGGGTCGGCGGCGCGCCGTCTGTCTGGAACAGCGCGATGCTGGTCTACCAGCTGCTGCTGCTCGCCGGCTACGCCTATGCCCACTGGGCGGTGCGGCTGAAGCCGCGCAGGCAGGCGGGCCTGCACATCATCCTGCTCGGCGTCGCCGCGCTCTGGCTACCGATCGGGCTCACCCAGGCGGTGCCGCCAAGCGATTTCGAGCCGGCGCTCTGGGTGCCCTGGTTCCTGCTCTCCTCGATCGGCCCGGTCTTCTTCATCGTTTCCGCGCAGGCGCCTTTGATGCAGCGCTGGTATGCGCTGGAGACGAGCCGCGGCGATCCCTATCCGCTCTACGCCGCCTCCAATCTCGGCAGCTTCGCCGGCCTGATCTCCTATCCCCTGCTGGTCGAGCCGCTGATGAGCCTGCAGCAGCAGAGCTGGCTGTGGACGGCGATGTATGCCTTTCTGTTTCTTCTGGTCATCGCCTGCGCGCTGACCGTGCCCGCCGATGCGGTCGAGGTCGTGCCCGAGCATGACGAGCCGGCACCGACGACGCGGCAGATGCTGCACTGGATCGTGCTGGCGGCGGTGCCCTCGGGGCTGATGCTGTCGACGACGACGCACCTCACCACCGACATCGTCGCCATCCCGATGCTCTGGGTGCTGCCGCTCGGCCTCTATCTGCTGAGCTTCGTCATCGCCTTCGCCCACCGGCGCAAGGTCGCCGACTTTATCACCATGCTGGCGCCGATCATCATCCTGGTCGCCGGCGGGCTGGTCTTCGGCCGCGGCGCGAGCAACCCGCTCTATCCGGTGACGCTCGGCCTGCTGCTGCTGTTCGCGATCGCGGTGGCGCTGCACGGCGAGATGTTCCGGCTGCGTCCGGCGGCCAGCCACCTGACCCGCTTCTACCTCGCCATGTCGATCGGCGGCATGCTCGGCGGCCTGTTCTGCGCGATCGTCGCGCCTTTGCTGTTCGACTGGGCCTATGAATATCCCCTGCTGATCCTGGGCGCCGCCCTCCTTGTGCCGCAAATGCCGCTCGTGCCCTGGCCGAAGGAGCAGGAATGGCTGATGCGGCTCGCGCTGCCGGCCATGGCCGTCCTGCTCTCCGCCGCCGTCTACATGATGCGCTACAAGGGCTTCAGCTCGCAGATGGTGCTGATCGGCTCGATCCTGATCTCGCTGGCGGCGCTCGCCTGCTTGGGCCGGCGGGTCGCCTTCACCATCTGCCTGCTCGCTTTGATGGTGAGCTACGACAATCGCGGCGTGCTCAGCACCACCGTGGAGGGTGGCCGCACCCGCTCCTATTTCGGCATTTACGAAGTCTATGTCCGGCCCGACGGCAGCGCCCGCGTGCTGACCCACGGCACCACCCTGCACGGCATCCAGAATCTCGATCCGGCGCTGGAGCGCGAGCCGACCTCATATTATGCGCGCCGCTCCGGCGTCGGCATCGCGTTGACCAATGCCGACTCGCTTTTCGGCGCGCATCCGCGGATCGGCGTCGTCGGGCTCGGCTCGGGCACGCTCTCCTGCTACGCCTTCCCGAACCAGAGCTGGACCTTCTTCGAGATCGACCCGGCGATGGTCGAGGTCGCGCGCAACCGCTTCACCTTCCTCACCCGCTGCGCGCCGCAGGCCCGGATCGTGCTCGGCGACGCCCGGCTCAGCCTCGCCCAGCAACCGCCGGGCTCGATCGACCTGCTCGCGGTCGACGCCTTCTCCTCCGACGCGGTGCCGATGCACCTGCTTACCCACGAGGCGCTGCAGGTCTATGGCCGGGCCGTGCAGCAGAACGGCATCGTCCTCTTCCACATCTCCAACCGCTATCTGGACCTGCGCCCGGTGATCGCCGAGCTGGCGCAGAGCAGCGGCTGGCATGCGGCGATGCTCGAATATATGCCGACCGAGGCGGAGGAGGCGCAGAACGCGACCATCTCGGTCTGGATCGCCCTGTCGCGCAACCCGGAAACGCTGCAGCGGCTGATGCAGCTCAGCGGCAATGACGCGACCGCCTGGCGCTCGGTCGATCCGCGGCCCGGCTTCTCCGGCTGGACCGACGACCATGCCTCGATCCTGCCGATCCTGAACTTCGATTCCTTCATCCCGCGCGGCAATTGATGGGCGTAGCGATCGAGACCGGCCGGCTGCTGCTGCGCGACTGGCGCGAGGACGACATCGCGCCCTTCATCCGCCACACCAACACGCCGGCGGTGATGCGCTGGCTGGGCGGCGTGCAGACCGAAGCGCAGCTGGAGGAGGCGATCCGCACCCGGATGATGCGCTGGCAGCAGGAGCGCGGCTTCACCTTCTGGGTCGTGGAGCGCAAAGCAGACGGCGCGCTGCTCGGCTTTTGCGGGCTCAAGATCGCCGACACGCCGGGATCGCCGATCGAGGGCGTGCACGAGGTAGGCTGGCGGCTGCGCGAGGAAGCCTGGGGGCAGGGCTATGCGAAGGAGGCGGCGATCGCCTCGCTCGATTTCGCCTTCGACCGGCTGGGCGCGCAGCGCGTCGTCGCGATCACCTTCGTCGGGAATGAGCCAAGCTGGGGCCTGATGGAGCGGCTCGGCATGACCCGCCGGCCCGAGGACGATTATGACGATCCGCGCTTCCCGACGCTCAACCCCACGATCGTCTACGACATCCGCCCCGGGGAGCTGAAAAGATGAGCCTGATCCCGTTCGGCGGCAAGGCGCCGATCATCGATCCCGCCGCCTTCGTCGCGCCCGGCGCGCGGCTGATCGGCGACATCGAGATCGGGCCCGAATCCTCGATCTGGTACAATTGCGTGCTTCGCGGCGACGTGAACCGGATCCGGATCGGCGCGCGCACCAACATCCAGGACGGGACGGTGCTGCACGTCGATTCGCCACGGCCGGGCAACGAGGGCGGCCACCCGACCCTGATCGGCGACGAGGTGCTGATCGGCCATATGGCGATGGTCCATGGCTGCCTGCTGCACGACCGCGCCTTCGTCGGCCTCGGCGCGATCGTCATGGACGGCTGCGAAATCGAGAGCGACGCGATGCTCGCCGCCGGCGCCCTGCTCACCCAGGGCAAGCGCATCCCCGCCGGCCAGCTCTGGGCAGGGCGCCCGGCCAAATATGTCCGGGACCTTGGCGAGGCGGATTTCCGGGGCATGCGCGCCGGCGTGGCGCATTATGTCGCGCTGGCGAAGCTGCATGCGGAGGCGGTGCGAGCGGCCGGGTAGGACCCCCGCTCCTTTCGCCCTGAAGTGCAGGGCTTCGACGGGCTCAGCCCGAACGGCGCTATCGGGTGTCCCGTGGACTAGCGCCTGATCCGGTTCAGCCGGGTCTGCTGCGAGGCCACGATCCCGTCGACCTGCGCGATTGCGGCCTCGAGCGCGGCGAGGTCGGCGGGGCTGGTGGGCTGGCCGGCGCGGGCCAGAGCGAGCTGGTGGAGCTCGGCGGCGGCGTCGGTGGCGCGCAGGCGCGAGGCTTCCGCGCGGGACCAGGCCTGCTGGGCATCGATCCAGCTGTCCGAGCCCTCGGCGCCGGCCCGGCCCGCAGCCCGCGCGGCCGCCGCATAATCGTCCTCGAACGCCGCATCGCCGGCGCGGGCCTCGCTCACCAGCCGGTTGATCTGCACGCGCAGCGCACTGTCGTCGGCGATCTGCGGCGCCTCGCGCACGGGCTCCTCGATCGCCAGCCGTTCGTCGGGACGCGGCGCCAGCGAGGGGAAGGGGCCCTCGGACACGCAGCCCGCGAGCAGGGCGGCGGCGCAGGCGAGGAGGGGGGCACGCAACGGCTTCATCACCTTCTCCCTATGCCCCCGCGCCTCCGCCCGCAACACCGGCCTCCGCCAGTGCAGGCGAGGGGTTGCGCACCGCAGACCTTCCCCCTATGTCGGCGCCTCCCGCGCGCCCGTAGCTCAGCTGGATAGAGCACCAGACTACGAATCTGGGGGCCGGAGGTTCGAATCCTTCCGGGCGCGCCATTTTCCGATCCAGGACCCGAACAAGCCCCTGCTCAGTGCGCGGGGTCACCCAGCATATGGTCCGCCAGGCCGTAACAGTGGCTCGCCTGATAGGCGTTCCGGCCCCGGTTCATGTGCGTCAGGTTGAAGGCACGGACGGCCCGCAACGCACGGGGCGTCGCGAGGAACTTGCAGATCGAGCGGAAGCCGCGGACCTTGACGCCGAAAATGTCGTCGCCGCGCGGGAAGATGCAGGAGACGTCTTCCGGCCTCACGACACAGCGCTCGAGGAAGGCGTCGTCCACCCGGCCCTCGTCCAGCGACCGGTCGGTGGTGAAATCGGAAAGGTGCACCAGGAACAGGGCGCGGATGTCCTCTCCGTCCGCATAGAGCGAAAAAAGCTCCATCCAGCTCGCATTGATGCGAACGAGCGCCTTCCCCGGCGTCGAGGGCAGGCAGGACACCGACCAATAATGGCGCTCGGTCCGGCGCGGGATCGGGATGCAGTCGCGGCCGTAGAGCCGGATTATGGCCAGAACCGCCTCGGCCTGCGGCCGGCGCATCAGCTTCTCGACCCGCCCGGCATATCTGAAGCGCAGCTCCAGCGATTCCGAACGCTCGTCGGCGTCGCGCGGGACCGCCTTGCCCTGCAGCCAGTCTTGCTGCTGCTGGACATCCAGGAACTGGCGCAAGCCGGTCGTGCCCGCGCGGCGGGGCGCGCTCACCTCGTCATTCGCAGCGCATCGTCGGCCGGTAGACCTGCATGGCGTTGGTGCCCGAATTCCCGCCCAGGGTGATGCCGCCCCCCGGCAGGAAGATTCGCCCGCCGATCACCGCGCTCCCCTTGAGGCCATGCACCGCGATCGGAAGGTTGGGCAATGTCGTCCAGCGGTCGGTGCGGGGATCATAGCCATAGGCGTTGGGCGTCAGGCCCAGCACATGGGTCGGCTCGCCCTCGCCGCCGAAGACGAACATGCAGCCGGCATAAGCGGCGCCGGTGATGCCGCCGCGCGGCGCCGGCAGCGAGGCGCCGCGGCTCCACCGACGCGTCGCGGGATCGTAAATCTCGACCACGTCGACGCGGGGGGCGCCCGCGCCGGGACCGGTGCGCCCGCCGGCGACGTAGATCCTGCCGTTGATCGCTACCATGGCGAGGTGATTGCGCTGGGTGGGCAAGTCGGGAAGCCGCTCCCAGCTGTCGGTCGCCGGGTCGTAGACCTCGAAGGCGGAGCCGCCGGGCGGGCGGCCGCCGGCGACGTAGATCTTGCCGTCGATCACGGCCTTGCCCCCGCCGCCGCGCGCCGTCGGCATCGGTGCCCGTGGCACCCAGCCGCCGACCGCCGGATCGTGCATCCAGACATCCGGGACGAAGCGCTCCGGCCGCCCCGTGCTCGCGCCTTCGACCTCGCCGCCGAGCAGATAGATCCGGCCGCCGACCGACGCGACATGGGTGTGATGGATCGGTTGGGGCAGCGTCGGGCCGAGCGTCCAGCGGCCCGTGGCGGGATCGTAGATCTGAACGAGGTTGGAGGGGAGCCGCCCGGGCGGGTAGCCGCCCAGCACCCAGATCCTGCCGCCGAATTCCGCGACCGCATGTTCTGAGCGCGGGAGCGGCATCGCCGTTCCCATGCTCCAGCCCTCGAACTCGGGAAAGGCGCCGACGGGCGGGCCGGCGCTTACCCGCGGATTCCACGCCTCCAACAACTCGCCCGCCTCGACGCGGACGGCAGGGCCGGCGGGCGGACCGCCGTCTGGGCCCTGCTTTGCCTTGGCGGGCGCTGGTTGCGCCTGCCCAGCCTGCGCAATCGCCGCGACGGACAAAGCGAGCGCTGCCGCCCCGGCCATCGCTCCGGAACCGAATTTCGTCATCCTCGCCACCGCATCCTCCCTCGTCGGCCAGCGGGGATGCTGCCATCGTTTGAGCGGCCTTACCATAGATCGGGGTTGCGTTTTCCGAGGCTCGAACGTTGACACGAGCGGCAAGTCCCGCACTGTGCCCCGCTTGGGGGACTCGCGGCGATGGCAGCGAAGGGCACGGACAGGCAAGGAGAGGTCTCCGAGCCCACCCTCACGCGCCTGCCGCCCGTCGGCTTCTGGAGCTATGCCCGGCAGGACGACGAGCTGTCCTTCGGCAAATTGAGCACGCTGCGCTCCTTGCTCATTCACGAGCTGCAGCAGCAATATGGCCGGGAACAGATCCGGCTCTTCCAGGACGCCAGCACGATCCCGCACGGCTCGGACTGGGAGAAGGAGATCAAGAAGGCGATCGACGCCTCGGTCTTCTTCATCCCGATCATCACGCCCAATTTCATCCAGAGCGAATGGTGCGCGCGCGAGGTCGAACTCTTCCTGGCGCGGGAGCGGAGCCTGCACACCGACTATCCCGGGCTGCGCGGCCAGAGCCGGATCTTTCCGATCCTGTTCATCGACATCGAGGACGTCGATCCGGAGAATCCGGAGGCGCTTGCCGCCCTGCAGAAGCTGCAATGGTTCGACTTCAGGCGCTTCCGCCACAAGAGCTATGAGGAAGCGTCGGTCCGCGAGGCCCTGTCCGAGCTCGCGGGCACGATCCGTTCGCTGCTGAAGGTCAAGGTCGTGGCCGACGGGAAGGACGCCAGGTCGGTGCCGCCGCCCGCGCCGGAGGTCAGCGCCAGCCCGCCGCCCCCCGCCGAGCCGGAGGGCAAGGCGGAGCGCTCTCCGGCCAGGCCGGCGGTCCGCCAGATCGAGACCGGCGACCTGCTCAATCACATGTTCGAGGTGAAGAGGTTCATCAAGGCCGGCGGCATGGGCCAGGTCTTCGAGGGCGCGAACATCATGACCGGGGAGCGGGTCGCGATCAAAGCGCTGCTGCCCGCCCTGGCCAACGACCCGAAGGTCACCGAGCTCTTCCAGCGGGAAGCGCTGACCCTGACCCGGCTGAACCATGAGTCGCTGGTCCAGTATCGCGCGCTCGCCAGGGAGCCGGAACTCGGCATCCTCTATATCGTCACTGATTATGTCGACGGGGTCGATCTCGCGGACGCCCTCGGCGAGGTCGAACGCGGTCCGGCCGAGCTGAAGCGGCTGCTCGGGCGGCTCGCCTCGGGGCTCGCGGTCGCGCACCGGCTGGGGGCGATCCACCGCGACATCTCGCCGGATAATGTCATGCTGCCGGGCGGCGATATCAGGCAGGCGAAGATCATCGATTTCGGGATCGCCAAGGATCTGGGCGGCAATCTGCCGACCCTGATCGGGCCGGGCTTCGCGGGCAAGCTCAACTATGTCGCGCCGGAGCAGCTCGGCGAGCATGAGGGCGAGATCGGGCCCTGGACCGACGTGTACAGCCTCGCTCTGCTGATCCTGGCCGTGGCCGGCGGCAAGAAGGTCGACATGTCGGGCAGCATCTCGGATGCGATCCGCAAGCGGCGGACAGGCCCCGACCTCTCCGCCGCCCCGGAGGAATTGCGGCCTCTGCTCGCCGACATGCTGAAGCTCGATCCGGCGGAGCGGCTCCGCTCGATGGACGAGGTGATCGCCCGGCTCGAGGCGCCGGATCAGCCGGGCGCGCGCCCGGCCCCCGCCAAGGCGGCCTCGCCGAAGCCCGCCGCGCCAGCCCCGGCCGACCCGCCCGAACCGCCGCCCGCGGAAGATGCGGCGAAGACCGTGGTCCAGGCGTCTCCGGCCATCGGCGGCATCGCGCCTCCGGCGGGAGAAACGGCGGAGCCCGGGACAGGGACGACTCCCTCGCGGCGGATCCCCGTCCTGAACCTGGCCTTCGCCGCCATCGCTGCGATCGTGGCGGTCGTCCTGCTCCTGCCAAAGGGGGAGGAGGAGGCGGCGCCGCAGCCCCGCGCGGAGAATATGGCGGCTGTGACGCAAACCGCGCCCGGAGCTCCCGGCACCCGGCCCCCGCCCGCGGCGGACGGCGCGTGGCTCCACGGCCGCTGGTGCGTCAGGGATGCCGCGACCGGACGGCAGGCGGTCTGGACGATCAGGCGGCAGGGCAACCGGCTGCGGGCGACCTATCCGGGCGGCAGCCAGTCCGAGGCAATTCGCAGCGTCACCGCGGCGGCCGTGACCACCGACGCCGCCACCTATATGCGGGATCCGGCCGGCAATGCCGTGACGGTCCGCGAACAGAATGCGGTGACGAGGCTCGAGCGGTGCCGGTGAGACGGGTCCTGCTGCTCGTCGTCGCGGCAATGCTCCTCGCGGGTTGGGGCATGCGCGGTGCTTCGGCAGAAGCGCAGAGCGCCCGCCACTGCGCTACCGAACGCGCGCTGGGCCGCTACCCGCCGGGCTGCCCAAGGCGGGTCACGCCGCGTCCGGTGCAGCGCACGCCGGCAAGCCCAGCCCGCGCCCGTGGCCTTATCCTGAGAAACGGTTGCGACGAGCGCCTGGAACTCGTGCTCGATTTCCGGACGGCGCGCGGCGTCGAACATGTCCCGATCGACGATACGTGGTTCATAGGGCCGGGCGAAACCTCCGGCCCGATGGCGCTTGGCGGTCGGCGCCTCGCGCTGGTGTCGGATGAAATCTACTATGTGGTCTTCAGGTCCGGATCTCGCTGGCAACTGACCGGGGCAGTGCGTCGAGACCATGGTAGCGGCTATCTGGACATGGCCCGGGCGCCGGTGTCGATCGACCGCAGCGGCGCCTATGTCGTTACGTTCTGCCGGGCGCCCGGCACACAAACCTCTATCCCTGGTCATTTCAGGGCGTATTTTGTCTGGGACAGCGACGAGATCATCCCGGAAGCTGCTGCCGTGTTGAACGAAGCCGCGGCAAATTATCTGCGATTGCGCGATTCCGCCGCCCGCATCATCGTGTCGGGTCACGCCTATGTCGAAGGGCCACGGACCGACGCCCTCGATATCAGCCGCCGCCGGGCCAACAATGTCCGTGCCTACCTCGTCTCTCGCGGTGTGCCCGCTGCCTCGATCACCACCGAAGCATGGGGAGATTCCCGGCCCGCCGTCGAGGGGCAGACGGAGGATGTGAGAGTGCAGAACCGGCGCGTCGAGATCCTCTTCGGCGCGGCGACGCCCGGCTAGGCGCGCGCCGGCTTCGTCGCGCCGCCCGCCAGCTTAATCGCAGCAGACTTCTCCATTCACCCTTCCTTCAGCACGATTCGTCGACATACGCGGGGCGGCGGCCGTGCTTATACGGCGCCGCGACAGGGTTCGAAGAGGGGTCAGATGAAACGTCTCGGGACTGCACTCGTGCTCGGCGCCGCCATGGCGGCCTTCGCGCTTCCGCCGTCGGCGATCGGCCAGGAAGGCGGCGCTCCCGCGCCCCGCAGCCTGTCCGTCGGCCAGAGCCTCACCGGCGAGCTCAGCCAGAACGACGCGCAGCGCCGCTCCGGCAAATATGAGGACGTCTATCTGATCCAGGGCCGGCAGGGCGAGCGCGTCGACCTCCGCCTGCTCTCCGAGGCGTTCGACCCGTTGCTGGTGGTCAGCGGCCCGCAGGGCTTCTCGCTGTCGAACGACGACGAGGAGGGGCAGAGCCAGTCCACCAACAGCCGCCTCGTCCTGCAGCTCCCCGTCGACGGCACCTACCGCGTCTCGGTGACCAGCTTCCGCGCCGGCGAGACCGGCGCCTACCGGCTCCAGGCCGCGACCCCGCCCGCCAACGTCGCGGTCAGCCGCGCCACGCCGGCGACGCCGATCCGCATCGGCCAGACCGTCAACGGCAGCCTGACCCGCAATGACGGCCAGCTCGCCTCGGGCGAATATCAGGACCAGTACCGGTTCAGCGCCCGCCGCGGGCAGCGCGTGCGCGTCGAGCTGACCGGCGTCGGCGAGATGGACACCTATCTGATCCTTCGCCGCCCCGATGGCTCGCAGGACGCCAATGACGATTCCGAATATGACGGCGAGCCCTCGCTGAACAGCCGCATCGACACGGTGCTGGCCGAGGATGGCGATTATGTGATCGTCGCCACCACCTACCGCCCCAACACGACCGGTTCCTACCGCCTCAGCCTGCAGCAGAGCCCCGGCCTGCCGCGCCAGGCGCGGGTACAGGGCGGGCCGCGGGTGATCGTGCTGGCGGTCGGCGTTTCCGATTATGGCGGCCGGACAAGCAACCTGCCCAATACCGACGCGGATGCGCGCGAGCTCTACAACAGCATGCGCAGCGCCGGCCTGCTTCACCCTGCGAGCCAGTTGCTGGTCAATGACGAGGCGACGACCAAGAACGTCGCCAACGCCTTTTCCCGCGCGGCGGCTGCGGCGGGGCCGAACGACATGTTCCTCTTCTTCTACTCGGGCCACGGCAACCAGGTCGACGTGCCGGTGAGTGCTGCCGAGCTGGACGGCCGGGCGGAGACGATCGAGCTTTATGACGAGGCGATGACCGACGCCCAGGTCCAGCCGCTGTTCCAGAGCGTGCGTGCGCGCATGTCGATGGTGGTGATCGACGCCTGCTTCGCGGGGGGCTTTCGCAGCTTCATCAACCGGCCGAACGTGATGGGCCTGTTCAGCTCCGAGGAGGATCTGACCAGCCTGGTCGCGGACCGGTTCAAGGCGGGCGGCTTCCTCTCCTACTTCCTGCGCGCCGGGCTGCAGGGCGATGCCGACGACGACGGCGACCGGATCGTCACCGCGGGCGAGCTCTCCACCTATGTCCGCCGCCGCTTCCGCCGCGAGGGCGACATCCCCGCCCAGACCCGCGAGGACGAGAACAACTTCCAGAATATCCTGGTTGAGCGCGGCGGCGTCCATATCGACGACGTGGTCGTGCGCCTCGCCTCGGCGCAGACCGGCGACATGCCGCGCCAGCGCCTGGCGCCGGTCCAGGTGCAGCCGATGCCGGTCGGCGACAGCGAGGGCAAGCGCCGCACGGCGCGGCCGGTGAAGGCGGTTCGGCGGTAGGTTCAGAAGCGTTCAGTCGCCCACGTGCTCGGGCTTGCCCTTGCGCTTGGTCGAGGCGAATTCCTCGAGCTGCTTCTCGGTCATCGATTCCACCATGTGGCGCGAGGCGCCCTTGAGCTCGCTCTTTGGCGTCTCGCCGCGCTTGGCTGACAGCGCGGCGCCGGCGGCCTTCTGCTGGGCGGCGGATTTGGCGGGCATGGCTGGTCTCCTTCGCCCGCGAAAACGGGTGGCGCGAAGCCGCGGTTCCGGCGATGCTGGGCCATGACCGGATGGACGCGGCGGAGGGTGCTGGGCGCGGGCGCGGCGGGCTTGCTTGTCCCCAGCCTCGTCCATGCCCGGCCGCGGCGCCGGAGCCGGCTCGTCTTGCTCGGCACCAAAGGCGGACCGACGCCGAACCGCTTCCGCGCGCCCGCCTCGAACCTGCTCGTCGTCGATGGCGAACCCTATGTGATCGATGCCCCCGACGGGGTCGCCTCGCGGCTGGTGCAGGCGGGCATCGACCTCGCCCGGCTGCGCAACCTCTTCGTCACCCACAATCACAGCGATCACAATGCCGGGCTCGGCGCCCTGCTGATCCTTGCCTGGGGGTCGGGGCTGCAGGACCAGGTCGACCTTTACGGTCCCGCGCCGCTGCGCCGCCTCGTCGCCGCCCAGCTCGCGGCCAATGCCTATGACATCCAGGTGCGGCGGGCCGAGGAGGGACGGCCGCCGCTCGCTCCTTTGGTCCGTGTGCACGAAATCAGCGCCGGTCCGGCCATGGCCAGGAACGGTGTCCGCGTCCGCTGCGCGCTTGCCGACCATCTGACCGTGCCCAATTACGCCTATCGCTTCGACACGCCGGACCGGAGCTTCGTCTTCTCGGGCGACACCAGGCCGAGCGAGGCGCTGATCGCGCTGGCCCGCGGCGCCGATGTGCTGGTCCACGAGGTGATGCTGCCCTCGGCGCTGGGCGGCATCGTCGACCGCAACGCGCCGCGCGTCATCGACCATATCCTGCGTAGCCATACGACGACCGAGGAGCTGGGCCGCGTCGCCGCCGCCGCTGGCGTTCGGACCCTGGTGCTGAGCCACCTCGTGCCGGCCTTCCCGTCGATCACCGACGACATGTGGCTCGAGGGCGCCCGGCGCCATTTCTCCGGCGAGATCATCGTCGGCCGCGACATGATGGAGCTTTAGGCCCCCGGTCGAAGGACGGCGCGTTCCGTCGAAACGGAGATGAAGGCCGGCGCAGGCGAGGCAAGCTGAGATGATGTTCGCCCTGCTCGCCGCTCTTCTGGTCCAGCCGGCCGCGTTGCCGTTGCACGTGACGGGCGACCCGGCGGTCCGGATCGAATGGCGACAGGATTTTGCGAGCCCCGGCGACGACTGGGTGAACGACCTGGTCGCGCTTCCCGACGGCCATATCCTGGCGGTCGGCTTCCTGGACCGTGGCGACGGGCGGGACTGGCGCGGCTTCTCGGCCTTCCTGGGGGCGGACGGACGGCTTGCGGCGCGCCACGATTATGGCGCAGGCGGCGGCATCGATTCCTTCTGGAGTGCGACCGCCCAACCGAATGGCGGCATCGTCTATGCCGGCTTCACGTCGCGGCTTGGCGGGAGCGGAATCGACGGCTGGGCGGTGTTCGCCGATGCGGCGGGGCGCGTGACCGGCGAGCGCGCGTTCGGCGGCGCGGGCTATGACCGGTTCACCGATCTGGCCGTGGCGGGGGACGAGACGCTCCTCATCGGCCACAGCCAGCGTCCCGGGGATGACCGGCGGCGCCTGTTCGCCGTCCGGCTGCGCGCCGACGGCACGACGCGCTGGGAGCGGATCATCGAGGGGCCGGAGACGATCGCACCGCTCTATGCCGAGCCCGCGCCCGGCGGCGGCTTCATCATCGCCGGCGGAATCGGCGACGACCTTTTGGTCATGAAGCTGGACGAGGAGGGGCGCGAAGTGTGGCGCCGCCGGATCGGCGAGGCGGGGACCAATGACACCAATCACGGGCTCGCCTTGCTCCCCAACGGGCGGATCCTGGTGGTCGGGTACAGCCAGAGCTGGGGTGCGCAGGGAAATGACATAGTCGCCGTGACCTTGTCGGCCGACGGCGAGGTGCTGCACCGCGCCATGTTCGGCGGGCCGGGAGACGACCGGCCGAGCCTGGTCAAGGCCGACGCCGCCGGACGCGCCTGGATCATCGGTCAGACGACCAGCGCCGGGGCGGGCAGGCAGGACGCCCTGCTCCTCCGCGTCGATGCGCGCGGGCGGTTCGAGCCGGGGGCGGTGCTGATCGGGACAACGGCGGAGGAGCGTGGAACGGCCTTGCTGCCGCTGGGGGACGGCAGCGTGATCGTCGCGGGCTTCAGCACCGCGCCCGGCGCGGGGGGCGAGGATGCCTTCGTCGCGCGTCTCTCCGCGCCCACTTTCGCGGAGCCGGCCGCGGGCTTCTCCCGGCGCGATCTGCCCTAGGCGAGCTCGCCCAGGTCCAGCGCTGAGAGCAGGGCAGAGCGGGCGGCTGCGATCCTGCCCCAGAGCTCGGGATCGGCGAGATCGGCCGGGGCGATCCGTTCCGGCCACCAGGCGGTGATCATCGCCGCAATCCGGTCGAGCTTCTCCTCGTCGACGAGGAAGCGCGGATCGACCGTCGCCGGATCGGCGACGACGCGCAGCCTCAGACAGGCGGGGCCGCCGCCATTGGCCATGGACTGGCGCACGTCGACCAGGCAGAGCCGGCGGATCGGGCCGTTGCCGGCGGCCATCGCCTCCAGCCAAGACCAGACAGCGGGCGTTTCCTTCGCCTCGCCGGGCAGGATCAGCGCCATGCCGCCGTCGGGCAGGCTGACCAGCTGGGCGTTGAACAGATAGGACTTCACCGCATCGGCAAGGCTGACGACGCTGGCCGGGACCTCGACGATCTCCGTCTCCGGCAGCAGCCGCTTCAGCTCGCCATAGAAGCCAGCCTTGTCGGCGAAGGCCTGCTCGTGCGTGAACAGGACATGCGCGTTCGCGACGGCGACCACGTCATTGTGAAAGGCGCCGGCGGCGATCGCCTCGCCGGATTGCTGGACGAACAGGGTGCGGGCCGGGTCGAGCCGGTTCAGCCGGGCGATCGCGCGCGATGCCTCGAGATGCTGGCGGGCGGGGAAGGGGCCGCCGCTCACCCCGTAGACGAAGACTTCCACCCCCGGCGCGTCGTGGCCGGCGCAGAGCCGCATGTGATTGGCCGCACCCTCATCGCCGAAGGTGGCCGGGACCGGCTCGTGCACCGCGAAATGCGCCTCGTCGGCGAAGGCCAGGCGGAGCTGGGCGAGCGTCTCGGGCCATTCATGGCTGCGATGCGCCATGGTGCGCAGGTTCGCGACGGTCAGGTGGCAGCGGGCGTCGGCCGTGTCCGGTGCCGGCGAGACGGTCGCCGCATTGGCCGCCCACATCGCCGAGGCGGAGAAAGCGGCGGGCCTGAGGCTCTCCGCCGCCTCGGCCGTCGTGCCGAGCGCGGCCAGCCAGTCGCGGTTCGGGCGCCGGTGCGGCGGCAGCACGCCCTGGACGAGGCCGAGGCCGAGATTGTGGCGCATCTTGCCGACGCCCTGCAGCGCCGCCTCGCGGGGAAAGGCGATGTTGCCGGCATTGGCCGTCGCCGCGAGATTGCCGAGGCTGAGCCCCGAATAATTGTGGCTCGGCCCGACGATGCCGTCGAAATTGATCTCGACCAGCGCCATGGCGTCAGCGCCCGACCGCGAGGAAGGCGTCGCCGACGCCGATGCCGAGCACGGAAGCGCTCTTCGTGTCGATCACGGCGGTTCCGTCCGGCTCGGCATGGCCGTGCGCGAAGGTCGCGGCGAAATCTGCGAACCGCCCGGAGGCGGCCAGCATCTTCTCGCCGTCAGTCTCCCCGCACAGGCCTGCGACCCTCAGCTCGCGCGCCTCCCGCACCGTGCGAATTTCCGCGGTTTTCGCCGACATGGTCGGGCCGCCGTCGAATATGTCGATATAGCCTTCATTCTCGAAGCCCTCGCGCTCGAGCATCCGCATCGCCGCCTCGCCGCTCGGATGGGGCCTGCGCATGACGGCGAGCGCCTCGGGCGAGAGCATCGCCGTGTAGATCGGCGTCTTCGGCATCAGGTCGGCGATGAACTGGGTGCCGTGGGCGCCGTTGAACGCATCGGCCTCGTTGAAACCCATGCCGAAGAAGCGCCCGGCGATCGCGTCCCAGAAGGGCGAATTGCCCTCGGCGTCGATCACCCCGCGCAATTCGGCGACCATCGTCTCGGCGAAGCGCTCGAGATTGCGGCGGATGAACAGATAGCGGCTGCGCGCGAGCAGGAGCCCGAGCCCGAGGCCGCTGGCCCGCGCCTCGGGATGGAGGAACAGGCCGCCGACCTCGGAGCAGTCGTTGAAGTCGGTGCAGAGCGTCAGCATCTCGGTCCGGAAGGTCCGGTCCAGCTCGGGCGAGGTCTGGGTGAGCTTGGAAATCCGGTAGGAATAGAAGGGGTGCTCGACGCCGATCCGGCTGAAGACCTGGCAGGTGCCGCGAATTTCGCCACTTTCGGCATTTTCGAGCACGAACAGGAAGAGGTCGCCTTCCGGATTGCCGGTGTCGCTTGCGAACGCGGCTTCGGACCGGGCGAGCTTCGCGACGAGCGCGCCCTTGTCCTGCGGCAGGTTGGTGAAGCCGCCGCCGGTCAGCAGCGCCATGTCGTGGATCGCCTGGAAGTCCCCGTTCCGTGCCGGCCTTACCCTGAAGCTCACAAATCCTCCCCGTTGGCGAGGCGCAGGATCGTCAGCGCGGACAATTGCGCACGCTCGACCAGGCTCTCGACGATCAGAAATTCCTCCGAAGAATGGATGGCGCCACCGCGGGCGCCCATCGTGTCGACCACGGGGACGCCGCAGGCGGCGATATTGTTGCCGTCGCAGACCCCGCCCGAATCCCGCCAGCTGATCCCCTGACCGAGATCGGCGCCGGCGCGTTTCACCAGTGCGAACAATTTCCCGGCCCTGGGGTCGATCGGCTTGGGCGCGCGGGCGAAGCCGCCATGGACGTGGATGGTCACATCATGCCTCGCGGCGACCGCCGCCACCGCTTCGTCGAACAGGGCCTGCGCCTTTGCCTGCAGCTCCAGTGTGCGCGGCCGCAGGTTGACGCGGAGCACCGCATGGTCGGGCACGACATTGTTCGGTCCGCCGCCGTCGATCTTCGCGGGATTGACGCTGAGCCCGTCCTGCCGCGCCTCGGCCAGCCGGAGCGCAAGCTCGGCGGCGGCGAGCACGGCGTTGCGCCCGTCCTCGGGATTGCGGCCGGCATGGGCGGAGCGGCCGCTGATCCGGATCGAGAAGTTCCCGCTGCCGGGCCTCGCGCCGGCCAGCGTGCCGTCGGGCAAGGCCGAGGGCTCGTAGGTCAGGGCCGCCTTCTTCCCGCGCGCCGCCGCGGCGAGCAGGGCGGCGGAGCCGGGCGAGCCGACCTCCTCGTCCGAATTGATCACCACCTCATAGCCGAGCTGCGGCACGCCGGCGCCCTCCACCGCGCGCAAGGCCGCCAGCATGACGGCGAGGCCGCTCTTCATGTCGGCGACGCCGGGCCCGCCGAGCACGCCTTCCTCGCGCCAGAATACCTTCTGGAAGTCATGGTCGGGGCCGAACACCGTGTCCATATGGCCGGTGAGCAGCATCTGCACCTGTGCCTCGGGACGCACCCTGAGATGCAGGTTGCGGCCATGAGCGACCTGGCAGAGGCTCCCGTCCGCCGCCATCGCCTCGACGGGCGCGGCCTCGGCCAGCAGCACCTCTCCGGGCAGGGCAGCAAAGGCGTCGGCGAGCAGGCCCGCGACATCGGCCAGGCCGGCGAGGTTGCGCGAGCCGCTGTTGACCGCGGCCCAGGCCGTGACCTGGTCGAGCATCGGCGCGTCGGCGCAGCGCTCGACCGTGGCCGCCTCTTGTCCGTTAAGCTCCGGCATGGCGCGGCTCTAGCGCGGCAACGAAACTAAAGCCACTCCGCGAAGGCCTTCAGCACGTCGCGGTAGAGGCCCTTCTTGAACGGCACGATCAGCTCCGGCAGCTCCTGCGGCTCGGCCCATTTCCAGGCGCGGAATTCGGGCTCGGGCGTCGCCAGGTTCACGTCCCTGTCCTCACCGAGGAAGCGGGCGAGGAACCAGGTCTGGCTCTGGCCGCGCCACTTACCCTTCCAGACCTTGCCGAGCAGATCGTCGGGCAGGTCGTAGAGCAATTGCCGGTCGCAGCAGGCCAGGATCTCGACCTTGTCGCGGGGAATGCCGGTCTCCTCCTCGAGCTCGCGGAGCGCGCCCTCGCGCGGCTCCTCGCCGGGATCGAGCCCGCCCTGCGGCATCTGCCAGGCGGTGAGGGTGGAATCGAGCCTCTGGCCGACCCAGACCTTACCCTCCCGATTGAGCAGCATCACCCCCGCCGCCGGACGGTAGGGCAGGGTCTCGCGGTCGATCCGCTTGCTCATGCGCCCTCCGCCAGCAGAAGCTTCAGTGCCGCGATCCCGTCGAGCAGATCCTGGTGCGCGGACGGGATCGCCTTCCTGAGGTTCATATAGCCGTGGATATTGCCCTTCGCCTCCAGGAAGATGGTCGGCACGCCGGCCTCGATGCAGGCGGCGGCATAGGCGCGGCCCTGGTCGCGGATCGGATCGAGGCTGGCGGTGGTGACGAGGGTCGGCGGCATGCCCGCCTGGCTCTTCACCAGCGGGTCGTAGCGCCAGTCCCCGGGGTCGGCGCCATAGCAATCCTCGAACCAGTCCATGCCCGGCCTGGTGAGCAGATGGCCCTCGGCGAAATCCTCGTAACTCGGATAGTCCGCGCCCGGGCCGGGATTGGCGGCGGGATAGATCGGCCATTGCGCCAGCACCGGCACCCGGGCCGGCGTGTCGCGCAGCGCGAGGCTGACAATGATCGCGAAATTGCCGCCCGCGCTGTCGCCGCAGGGGACGAGCCCGGTGACGTCGCGGCCGAGCGCGTTCGGACTTTCCGCCGCCCAGTAGGCCGCGGCGATCGCATCCTCCACGCCCGCCGGCCAGGGATGCTCCGGCGCGAGCCGATAGTCGACCGCCAGCACGGGCAGGTCGAGCTGCCGGGCCAGCTCGGCGCAGAGCGGCTCGTGGCTGTCGAGATCGCCAAGCACGAAACCGCCGCCGTGGAGAAAGAGCATGAGCGGCCCCGCCGCGCGCGTCTCGCGCGCATCGAACAGCCGCAACGGGATTTCCCCGCCGGGACCCGGGCAGGTCATGTTCCGGATCACCGCCAGCTCCCCGGTCGGCAGGTCCGCGACATAGCGCATCGGCTTCATCAGCGCGCGCGCCTCCGCGGGCGGCAGCTCATGCGTCTTCGGCCCCGGCAGGGCGTTCAGATAGGTGAGGAACTGGCGGACGTCCGGACGGACATAGGGTTCGGACAAATCGGGCTCCTCAGGCGAATCGCTCGCCTGTGGTCATAGGCAGGGAAGGGGCGATTGTCGCGGCGCGCGGCATAAGCTAGCCTCCACCCGGGCTCGGAAAGGACGTCATGCTCGCATTCCTCCTTGCCTTCGCCATTATCGCCGTCCCGACAGGCGCGCCCGTCGCGCTCGACGGTCATTTCGCGCCGTCGGAATGGGACGATGCCGCCGCAGTGCCGCTCGGCGACGGCTTCACCCTGCACCTGAAGCGCAGCGGCGCGGATCTGCTGCTCGCGGTCCGCTACCCCGCGCCCGCGCCGCCGGCGTCGACCTGTTTCTCGAGGGCGCGCAGGGCAGCCTGCTCAACCTCCATGCCTCGGCCCGGCTCGGCGAGCGGTTGCCGACGGGCGGCGGCTGGTCGCCCTGGGCCTGGGGCAATAACCGGCTCTGGGACAGCCATGTCACCATGACGCCGCAGCCGGGCCGGGAATTCCGCATCGCCCGCGCCCGCCTCGCCGCCGGCACGGTGCGGCTGCGCATCGCCGTGCATGGCGAACGCTCCTTCATCTGGCCCGCCGGAACGCACGAATTCCGGTCCCCCGACTGGGCGGCGATCCGGTTGCCGTGAGAGACGCAGGGGTCTAGGGTTTCCCGCCATTCCAAGACTCAAGGAAGTCCAATTGGCTACGGCCAGTCATTTTCAAACCCCCGAAGAAGCGAAATCCGACGCGCCGCTCGAGGCGGTGGTGGTCCGGTTCGCGGGCGATTCCGGCGACGGCATGCAGCTGACCGGCGGCCAGTTCACGCTGTCCACCGCGCTCGCGGGCAACGACCTTGCCACCTTCCCGGATTTCCCCGCCGAGATCCGCGCGCCGCAGGGTACCACCTTCGGCGTCTCCGCCTTTCAGATCAATTTCGGCTCCTCGGCGATCGAGACGGCGGGCGATGCGCCCGACGTGCTGATCGCGATGAATCCGGCGGCGCTGAAGACCAATGTCGGCGACCTCAAGCCCGGCGGCCTGATCATCGCCGACGAAGGCGAGTTCGGCGCCCGCAACCTCGCCAAGGCCGGCTATGAATCCAACCCGCTCGACGACGACCAGCTCGCCAGATGGCAGGTGATCAGGCTCAACATCTCGCAGCTCACGCTCGATGCGGTGAAGCCCTTCGGCCTTGGCAACAAGGAGGCCCTGCGCTGCAAGAATATGTGGACGCTCGGCCTCGCACTCTGGATGTTCGACCGGGACCGCGCGCCGATCGTCCAGTGGCTCAAGAGCAAGTTCGCCAAGGCGGCGGAGCTGGCCGAGGCCAATATCGCCGCGCTCAACGCCGGCCATGCCTATGGCGAGACCGCCGAGATGGGCGGGCAGGTGACCCAGCATCATATCGGCGCGGCGCCGGTCGAGCCCGGCCTCTACCGCACGGTCACCGGCGCCGAGGCGATCTCGCTCGGCCTCGTCGCGGGCGCCAGGCTGGCCGGGCTGCCGATGTTCTTCGGCGGCTATCCGATCACCCCGGCCTCGGCGATCCTCCACCATCTCTCGCGGCTCAAGGAATATGGCGTCACCACCTTCCAGGCGGAGGACGAGATCGCGGCGATCGCCGCCTCGATCGGCGCAAGCTTCGCCGGCTCGCTCGGCGTCACCTCCTCCTCCGGCCCCGGCATCGCGCTGAAGACCGAAGCGATGGGCCTCGCGATCATGACCGAGCTGCCCCTGGTGATCGTCAATTCGCAGCGCGGCGGCCCGTCCACGGGCCTGCCGACCAAGACCGAGCAGTCGGACCTCTACCAGGCCGTCTACGGCCGCAACGCCGATGCGCCGCTGCCGGTGATCGCTGCGCGCTCGCCCGCCGACGCCTTCGATTGCGCGATCGAGGCCTGCCGGATCGCGGTCCAGTACATGACCCCGGTGATCCTGCTCACCGACGGCTATATCGCCAATGCCGCCGAGCCCTGGAAGGTCCCGGACATGGGCAGCTACGAGCCCTTCCCGGTCTCCTTCCAGGAAGAGGCGCCGGGTGAAGGGGAGGCGGTCAACCCCTACAAGCGCGACGAAAGGCTGAAGCGCGTCTGGATCAAGCCGGGCACGCCCGACCTGATGCACCGGATCGGCGGCATCGAGAAGAATGTCGGCACCGGCCATATCGACTATGCGCCCGAGAACCACCAGGCGATGACCGACATCCGCGCCGACAAGGTGCTGGGCGTGGCGAAAAGCTGCCCGCCGCAGGACGTCTGCCTGGGCGGGGAGGGGGGCAGGCTCGCGGTCGTCGGCTGGGGCTCGACCTTCGGCCCGATCCACCAGGCCGTCCGCCGCGCCCGCCGCGACGGCAAGGACGTCAGCCACATCCACCTGCGCCACATCTGGCCGCTGCCGACCAATCTCGGCGACCTGCTCCGCTCCTACGAGCGGATCATCGTGCCGGAGATGAACAAAGGCCAGCTCAAGACGCTGCTCCGCGACCAATATCTGGTCGACGCGAGGCCCGTGACCAAGGTTTCCGGCCAGCCCTTCAAGATCGCCGAGATCGAGGCGGCGATCGACGAGGCCCTGGGGTGAGGCATGGATCCGAGACCGCCACGGCTGTTCCCATTGCTCGCCATGCTGGTCGTGGTGGTTGCGATCATCGTCTATTTCTACACGAAAAGTTGAGGACCCCATGACCGAGATGGTCAAGCTCACCGCCAAGGATTTCGCCACCGATCAGGAGGTGCGCTGGTGCCCGGGCTGCGGCGATTATGCGATCCTGAAGGCTGTCCAGCGCACCATGCCGGATCTCGGCGTGGACCCGGCGAAGACCGTCTTCGTCTCCGGCATCGGCTGCTCGAGCCGCTTCCCTTATTATATGGAGACCTACGGCTTCCACACGATCCACGGCCGCGCCCCGGCGCTGGCGACGGGCGTGAAGCTCGCCAATCCCGAGCTCGACGTCTGGATCGTGACCGGCGACGGCGACGCCTTGTCGATCGGCGGCAATCACACCATGCATATCCTGAGGCGCAACCTCGATTGCCAGATCCTGCTGTTCAACAACGAGATCTACGGCCTCACCAAGGGGCAATATTCGCCCACGTCCCGCGTCGGCACGCGCAGTCCGTCGACGCCCTTCGGCTCGGTCGACCGCCCGGTCCGCCCCTGCGCCTTCGCCCTGGGCTCGGGCGGGCGCTTCGTCGCCCGCGCGATCGACGTGCACAAGAACCTGCCCGACGTGCTGAAGGCCGCCCACGCCCATAAGGGCGCCGCCTTCGTCGAGATTTTCCAGAATTGCATCGTCTACAATGACGACGTCTTCGCGCCCTTCACCGCCAAGGAGCATAGCGGCAAGCAGCTCTGGCTGAAGGCGGGCGAGCCGATGCTGTTCGACAATGGCTCGAAGGGCCTGACCCTCGACCGCCAGGCGCTGAACCTCAAGGTCGTCGACGTGGTGGACGGCGACTGGCAGGCGGCCGACGTGATCGTCCACGATCCGGGCAACAAGGCGGTCGCGCACATGCTGATCGACATGCCGATCGGCTCCTTCCCGATGGCGCTCGGCGTGATCTACGACGATCCGCGCCCGACCTTCGAGAGCGCCGTGCTCGAGCAGCAGGCGCAGGCGGCCGCCGGCAAGCCCGCCGACCTGCAGGCTTTGGTCTCGCGCGGCCAGACCTGGCAGGTCGACAAGGAACCACACGAGCTTTGACGGGACGCTTGCGCCGCGCCGCAACGCATCGCATCTAGCGACAGGGATGCTGCAGCGGGGCAAACATCTGGTCGGGGCGGACCGCGGCTTCGCCAAGGGGGGCGGGCTGTTCGCGCCCCTGTTCGCCGGCGGCCTGAACAGGCTGATCGACCGCGTCGACCGCGGCATAAAGGAAGGCCGGATCGAGGCGACCCTGCCGGACGGGAGCTTCCGCATCGTCGGCGGGCGCGGCGAGGGGCCGGCCGCGATCATCCACCTGAAGAGCTGGCGCGCGATGGTCAGGCTCGTCGTCTCGGGCTCGGTCGGCTGGTACGTCGCCTGGGCGCGGGGGGAGTGGACCAGCCCGGACCCGGTGAAGATTTTCGAGATCTTCCTGCGCAACGCGCCCTCGCTCGGCGATACGGGCCGCGCCAAGGGGCCCTGGAAGGCGGTGAACTGGCTCGCGCACCGGCTGCGCGCCAACGGCCGCAAGCGGGCGCGGCGCAACATCGCCCATCATTACGACCTGGGGAATGATTTCTACGCCGCCTGGCTCGATCCCTCGATGACCTATTCGAGCGCGATCTTCCATGCACCGACCCAGACGCTGGAGCGTGCCCAGGAGTCGAAGATCCGGCTGCTGCTCGACCGGCTCGACCTCCAGCCCGGCCAGCGCCTCCTGGAGATCGGCTGCGGCTGGGGCGCGCTCGCCGAGATCGCGGCGCGCGATTACGGCGTCCATGTCACCGGCCTCACCCTCTCCGAGGAACAGAAGGCCTGGGCGGACGCCCGGCTCGCCAAAGCGGGACTCTCCGACAGGGCCGACATCCGGCTCACCGACTATCGCGACGTCGAAGGCCAGTTCGACGCGGTCGCCAGCGTCGAGATGGTGGAGGCGGTGGGCCGGGAATATTGGCCGGCCTATCTCCAGGCCATCGCCAGGGCGCTGAAGCCCGGCGGCAAGGCGGCGATCCAGCTCATCTCGATCCGCGACGACCTCTTCCCGCGCTATGCCGCGAATGCGGACTTCATCCAGACCTATATCTTCCCGGGCGGCATGCTGGTCGGGGAGGCGGAGTTCCGCAGGATCGGCGAGGAAGCCGGTCTCGCCTGGTGCGACCGCATCGGCTACGGCGCTCATTACGCCCAGACCCTGGGGATCTGGCGCTCGCGCTACGACGAAGCGGTGCGCGAGGGCCGGCTCCCGGACGGGTTCGACGAAGCCTTCCACAATCTCTGGCGCTACTATCTCATGTATTGCGAGGGCGGCTTTCGCAGCGGCGGCATCGACGTGGCCCAGGTCACCCTGGTGAAGGACGGGCTTGGGACGGATGGAGGCGGCCATGGCTGATCAGGACGTGACCGCCGCCGACTGGGTGACGCTCGGGGTTGCCCTGCTCCAGGCCGAAGGCCCGGCCTCGCTGGAGGTCTCGCGCCTGTGCCAGAGGCTCGGCTGCAGCCTGGCCGACTTCGAGGCGCATTTCGCGGACACCGGCGCCTATGCGTTGGAGGTGGCGCGGCACTGGGCCGACGGGGCCGAGAAGGCCGCGCGGGAAGCGCGACGCGACAGGAAGCCCAGCGAGCGCCTGCTCGCCATGCTGGCGCTGACCGTCGAGGCCGATGTCGCGCTCGAGCGCGGCGTGCGCGCACTCGCGGCCGATCATGAGGGGGTGGCGGACCTGGTCCGCGCCGCCGACGACCGGCACGAGTTGATCCTCACCACCGATCTCGCCGCGGTCTACGGCCTGGGCGCGGAAGAGGCGCAGGAATTCGGCCGCGCGCTGCACGCGCTCCATGTCGCGACGATGAGCCGGCCGATGGCGGAGGCTAAGACTTGGGGCTCGGGCCCGGCCCGCGCGATCACGGCCCTGCTCGGCTCGAACTTCCCGATCGAGTAAGATCGAAGCGGGCGCCGCTCTCGAAATCCCGCTTCAGCAGCTCGACCACCGCCTGGCCGACCGCGTCGGGCTGCTTCAGCGTCGCCGGGTCCTCGCCCGGAAAGGCGCGGGCGCGCATCTGGGTGGCGGTGGCGCCCGGATTGACGATCGCGGTGCGGATCGGCGTCACGTTGCCGACCTCCTGGCCGTAAGCGGTGACCAAAGTCTCCAGCGCCGCCTTGGACGCGCCATAGGCGCCCCAATAGGCGCGGGGCGCGGCGGCCACGCTCGAGGTCAAGGCCAGCACCCGGCCCGCCTCGCTCCGCCGCAGCATTGGATCGAAGGCCGCGATCAGCGCCTGCTGGGCGAGCAGGTTGAGGGTCAGGACCTTCGAGAATTCCTTTACGTCGATCTGCGCGACCGGGCCGAGCGTGCCGAGCAGGGCGGCGTTGAGCACGAGCATGTCGAGCGCCTCCCAGCGCCCGCCAATGGCACTGGCGAGCCGGCTGATGCTCTCCGGCTCGGTGAGGTCGAGTGGCGCGATCGTCGCCGAGCCGCCGGCCTGGTGGATCTTCTCCTCGACCTGCTCGAGATCAGCCGCGGTGCGTGCAGTCAGCACGACATGGGCGCCTTCCGCGCCCAGCGCCTCCGCGATCGCCGCGCCGATCCCCCGGCTGGCGCCGGTAACCAGGGCGAGTTTTCCTTCGAAAGAACCTGTCATTCTCACTCCGTCATGCCAGCGCAGGCTGGCATCCATTCCGAATCATTGTCTCAAAGGCCGCCTGGACCCCAGCCTTCGCCGGGGCGACGGGGAAGATCAGGCCCGGCGCCCCTCCTGGAGCAGGAGCTGGTTGCGCCGCTCCAGGTCGTCATGGTCGGTGAGGCTGGTCGGATAGTCGCCGGTGAAGCAGGCGTCGCAATGCTGCGGCGCCGCTTCGTCCCGGCCCTCCTCGCCAAGCGCCCGGTAGAGACCCTCGGTCGAGACGAAGGCGAGGCTGTCGGCATGGATGAAGCGGTTCATCGCCGACACGTCCATCTGCGCCGCCAGCAATTTCGCCCGCTCCGGCGTGTCGACCCCGTAGAAGCAGGAGTGGCGGGTCGGCGGGCTGGCGATCCGCATATGGACCTCCCGCGCGCCGGCATCGCGCATCATCTGCACGATCTTCATCGAGGTGGTGCCGCGGACGATCGAATCGTCGACCAGCACGATGCGCTTGCCCTGGATCAGGGCACTGTTCGCATTGTGCTTCAGCTTGACGCCCAGGTGGCGGACATGGTCGCCGGGCTGGATGAAGGTGCGGCCGACATAATGGGAGCGGATGATGCCGAGCTCGAACGGAATACCGGCTTCCTGCGCATAGCCGATCGCCGCCGGCACGCCGCTGTCCGGCACCGGCACGATCAGATCGGCCTCGACCGGGCTCTCGATGGCGAGCTGAGCGCCGATCTTCTTGCGGACATTGTAGACGCTGTGCCCGTCCAGCACGCTGTCCGGCCGCGAGAAATAGATATGCTCGAAGATGCAGGGCCGCGGGCGCTGCGGCGCGAACGGCCGGTGCGAGCGCAGGCCCTTGTCGGAGACCTCGATCAGCTCGCCCGGCTCGACCGAGCGCAAGTAGGTCGCGCCGACGATGTCGAGGGCCACCGTCTCCGAGGCGAAGATGTAGGATTCGCCGAGTCGGCCCATGACCAGGGGACGGATGCCGAGCGGGTCGCGGCAGGCGATCATGCCCTCATTGGTCAGGCAGACTAGGCTGTACGCGCCCTCCACCTGCTTCAGCGCGTCGATGAAACGGTCGAGTAGGGTGCGGTATTCCGACGTGGCGACGAGGTGGATGATCACCTCGGTGTCGCTGGTCGACTGGAAGATCGAGCCGCGCCGGTTGAGCTCGCCGCGCAGCCGCAGCGCGTTCGAAATATTGCCGTTATGCGCGACCGCGAAGCCGCCGAGCGAGAGCTCGGCGAAGAGCGGCTGCACGTTGCGCAAGGCCGTTTCGCCGGTGGTCGAATAGCGGACATGGCCGATCGCGGCGCGCCCGGCGAGCCGGCGGATCACCGCCTCATTCTCGAAATTGTCGGCGACATGACCCATGCCGCGATGGCTGTGGAAGGCCTGGCCGTCGAAGCTGGTCATGCCCGCGGCCTCCTGGCCGCGATGCTGCAGCGCGTGCAGGCCGAGCGCGACCAGGGCCGACGCGCCGTCCGCGCCCCAGACGCCGAAGACGCCGCACTCCTCGCGCAATTTGTCTGAATCGAAGGGGTTGGTGCTAAGCATGTCCGCCTGCTGGCCGGCTGATCCTGGCGCGCATATAGTCATGGCATCGTCATTTGTCGCCCCGGATAAAGGCGGCCCGGACCACAAAATTGCCGGGTCCCGAGCCGGGGGGAGTGCTTGACGTTAACGTAAAGGTGAAGTACGCCATCGCCATGCCCGAGACCGCGCTCCATTCGGACTATCACGAGCCGCGCCAGGTGCGTACCTACACGATCACCCAGCTCTGCGACGAATTCGGCGTCACCGCCCGCGCGCTCCGCTTCTACGAGGACGAGGGCCTGATCTTCCCGAAGCGCAACGGCCTCGCCCGGGTCTATAGCTGGCGGGACCGCGCCCGGCTCGCCTGGATCCTGCGCGGCAAGCGCGTCGGTTTCTCGCTCTCCGACATTCGCGAGATGATCGACCTCTACGATGCCGGCGACGGCCGTCTCTCGCAGCGCCGTGTCACCCTCGAAAAATGCCGCGCCCGGGTCGAGACGCTGAAGAAGCAGAAGCTCGATATCGACGCCACGATCGACGAGCTCGACCGGTTCATCGCCATGGTCGAGGCCAGCGATCCCCAACTCGCCCGATAAGGAACCCGCCTCATGCCCAGCTACACCGCCCCCGTCGCCGACACGCGCTACGTGCTCGAGGAGGTGCTCGGCATCGAGCGCTACTCGAACCTGCCCGGTTTCGAGAACGCGACGCCGGACCTGGTCGAGGCGATCCTGACCGAGGGCGGCCGCTTCGCGGCGGAGGTTTTGTTCCCGCTCAACCGGGTCGGCGACGAGCATGGCTGCGTCCGCCACGAGGACGGCTCGGTGACGACGCCGCCGGGCTTCAAGGAGGCCTATGAGCAATTCTGCGCGGGCGGCTGGACGACGCTCTCGGCGCCGGAGCAATATGGCGGGCAGGGGCTTCCGTCAGTCCTCGCCACCGCCGTCACCGAATATCTGCTCTCCGCCAACCAGGCGCTCGAAATGTATAACGGCCTTACCCAGGGCGCGATCGCCTCGATCCTGGTCAAGGGCTCGGACGAGCAGAAGGAAAAGTACCTCCCCAATATGGTCGCCGGCAAATGGACCGGGACGATGAACCTGACCGAGCCGCATTGCGGCACCGACCTCGGCCTGCTGAGGACGAAGGCCGAGCCCCAGCCCGACGGCACCTACAGGATCACCGGCACCAAGATCTTCATCTCCTCCGGCGAGCACGACATGGCGGAGAACATCATCCACCTCGTCCTCGCCAAGATCACCGGCGCCCCGGACAATGTGAAGGGCATCTCGCTCTTCATCGTGCCGAAGTTCCTGGTCAATGACGACGGCTCGCTCGGCGAGCGCAACGGCGTGGTCTGCGGCTCGATCGAGGAGAAGATGGGCATTCACGGCAACTCGACCTGCCTGCTCAACTACGACAATGCGACCGGCTATCTGATCGGCACCGCGGAGAAGGGGCTGGAGGCGATGTTCATCATGATGAACGCGGCCCGGCTCGGCGTCGGCCTGCAGGGCCTGGCGCAGGGCGAGATCGCCTATCAGAACGCCGTCATCTACGCGAAGGACCGCCGCCAGGGTAAGGCGCTGCGCCCCGAGGAGCGCGAGGAGGGCGCTAAGGCCGACACGATCATCCACCATCCCGACGTCCGCCGCATGCTGATGGAGGCGAAGGCGTTCAACGAGGCGGCGCGCGCGCTCGTCCTCTGGGGCGCGCTGCAGGTCGACATCTCCCGCAAGGCGCAGACCGAGGCGGAGCGCGAGGCGGCCAACGACCTGCTCGGCCTGCTCACCCCGGTGATCAAGGGCTATCTCACCGACAAGGGCTTCGAGGCCGCGGTCAACAGCCAGCAAATCTATGGCGGCCACGGCTATATCCGCGAATGGGGGATGGAGCAGTTCGTCCGCGACGCCCGCATCGCCCAGATTTACGAGGGCACGAACGGCATCCAGGCGCTCGACCTGGTCGGCCGCAAGCTCGGCAAGGACAATGGCCGCGCCATCCAGGCTTTCTTCAGGATCGTCGGCGAGGAGGCCGCGGCGGCCAAGGCCGATCCGGAGCTGGCCGCGCTGGCGAGCGGGCTGGAGCGCGCCAATGGCGACCTGCAGACGGCCTCGCTCTGGCTGATGCAGAACGGCCTCGCCAATCCGAACAATGCCGGCGCCGCGGCCTACCCGTACATGAACCTGATGGGCGTGGTCTGCCTGGGCCTGATGTGGCTGCGCATGGCCAAGGTCAGCAGCGCCGCGCTCGCGAACGGGACGGACAACGAAACCTTTCACCGCAACAAGCTGGCCACCGCCCGCTTCTACGCCGACCGCATTCTGCCGGAGAGCAATGCGCACCGGCGTAAGCTGGAGAGCGGTGCGGACAGCCTGATGGCGTTGCCGGCGGAGGCGTTCTGAGCCGGTAAGCCTTCGTTTATGAAGACCAGCCTAGCCTGGCCGCATGTTCGCCGCGTTCATGCTGATCCTGGCCGGGGTGTCGCAGCCGGCCGCTGGCGTTCGCCTCCCGCAGGGCAGTCATTTCTATCACGCGCCGCCCGTTGCGGTCGACCATGAGGCGGTCGTCGTTTCGCACCGGATCAGCGGTTCGGACACCAGCGCCGGCCAGAACGAGCGCCGGCACTGGATCGTCCGCTCCGGCAGCTGGATTCGCGAGAGCGGTTCGGCGGACGCGCGCAGCGGCTTCGCCTATTCGGACTTCGCCACCGGGATCAGCATCGCCTATTCGCGCGACGCAGACGGCTATCAGAGCCTGACGCGACCGGCGTGCACGAGCGGGTGCTCGGCGAGGATTGCGAGATCTGGCGCACGACCAGGGTTCAGGCGATCGCGGGTGCGGATCTCGAGCTGCTGAGCTGCGACACCGCTGACGGTGTCCAGCTCTGGTCGCGCGCCGTGGGGTTTCGCGGCGTCATTATTGCCGAGTCGCGGACGCTTTCCTTCCGCCGGCGTCCCGTCAGCAGAGACGAGGTCCGGCCGCCGGCCGACCTGCTTCGCTGGGCTTATTGGCGGAACCTGCCCGCGCGGGAAGTACTCCCGGTCTGGCCGTCGCGCCGGCCGCGCGATTACGAGCTCCACCAGCAGGGCGGAGAACATGGCGAGCGGGCGCGCCTGCTGCGCAGCCATGGCGACTGGACCTATACGGACAGGATTCGGGGTTGGGGCGGCCGGCATGTGCGGATCGACAACCGCATCATCCTGTTCGATTATGAAGCGGAGACCGATGGCCGTCCCATCGCTCTCGTCATCCACCGCCTGCACCCCGGACAGGCCGGCCGGGATGACAGTTCGGGCTATCTCCCGATCGCTCCGCCGGCGTCCGAGCGCCTGATCGGCGAGACCTGCACCTGGTCGAATCCGGGCACGATCGGCGAAGTCGTGCGCATCTCCGGGGACCATCGCTACTGCGTGACTGCCGACGGGCTGCCGCTCAGGGTCATCGAGCATCATCACGGGTGGATCGCCAATCTGACCGCGACGAGGCTGATCCGGAGGCCGCCGCCGCTGGACGCGGTGATGCCGCCCGCCGAAGCCTTCGACTGGGCGCGCTGGGGCATCGAGCCGCTCGGCTGAGACGTCAGCGCAAGCCACGCAAACCCCGCAGCCGCGCCTGCCGCTCTTCCCGCGTCATCGCCAGCGCCCAGGTCCAGGCGCCGTCATAGTCATAACCGGTGGGGATCCGCCGCTCGAGCCGGACCATCCGGTTGGCGAACTCCTGCCCATAGAGGTCGGTCCAGACATCGTAGAGGAACAGATAGAGCAGGCGGTGATCGTCGAGCCCGGCGGTCCGCGGCATCTGCGCGGTCAGGCAATGGCCCAGCTCGTGGATCAGCGTCCCGATCGCGGCCGAGCCCGTATAGGTGCCGCGCAGCCGGATCGCGCTGCAGCCATAGCCGGTCATCGGCCGCCCGTCGCGCAGGATGATCTCCAGCGGCCGGGCCGGGAAAGCGAAGCCGCTGTGCCGCTCCAGCGCGGCGACGATCCGGCCACCCTCTCGACTCCAGAGCGCGCGGTAATAGTCGGCGGTCTCCGCGAAGCGGGGCTCGAGCGGGGTGAAGGTCACGGGCGGCGCGGCGGCGCCGAGCAGGAGCCAGAAGCCAAGGCCGGCCGACCACCTCACGACAGCGCCGCCTCGAGCAGGTCCAGCAAAGGCGCCTGGCTCGGCAGGATCTTCTCCCGCGCCTCGTCCAGCGTGAACCAGGCCGCGCGGTCGATCTCCGGCCAGGCCTGGAAGCGCCCGCTGCGCGGCGGCCATTCCAGAGTGAACGTATTGCTGCTGATCGCCCCGGGATCGAGCGCGCCCTCCAGCGCGAAGGCCTCGACATATTTGCCGCCTTTCTGCCGGATCCGGCCCAGCGGGACGAGGGGGCCCTCCGCCGGAAAGCCCAGTTCCTCCTCGAACTCCCGCCGCGCCGCCTGCTCGTGCGTCTCGCCTTCCCCGACCAGGCCCTTGGGGATCGCCCAGGCACCGGCGTCGCGCTTCGCCCAAGCCGGGCCGCCGAAATGGCCGAGCAGCACCTCCGGCGCGCCGCCCGCGCCATGACGCCACATCAGGATGCCCGCGCTCAGCACCATCAGGTCCGCATAGGCCGCTCTTGCCAGCGGCGCCAGCGCGTGGCCAAGTGGGAGCGAGGGAGGCGTCATGCTGGTCACCGAGCTCATCCGCCGCGGGGCGCTCTATCACCGGGATCGCCCGGCGTTGCTGTTCGGCGAACGCGCGATGACCTTTGCCGAGGTCGAGACCCTGTCCAACCGACTCGCGCAGGTGCTGGGCGGCCGGCTCGGGCTCGGCAAGGGCAGCCCGGTCTGCCTGCTGCTCGACAACGACCTGGTCTCGGTACCAACCGATTTCGCCTGCGTAAAGGCCGGGCTGGTCCGCACGCCGCTGAATGGCCGCCTGTCGCTCGACGAGCAGCTGGCGATGATCGCCAGGACCGGCGCGCTGACCCTGATCTACGGCCCGGCCCAGGCGGAGCGGGCCGCGTTGGTGAAGGCCGCTCGCCCCGATCTCACCATCTGCGGCGCCGGCGACGACCAGGTGGGCCCCGATCTGCTCGTGCTCGCCGACGATGCGCCTGACCGCGACCCGCGGCTCGATCACCAGCCCGACGACGTGATCCTCGCGCTCTTCACCTCGGGCACGACCGGCACGCTGAAGGCCGTGCACCACACCCATGCCAGCTACGCGGCGGTGGTCCAGAACGTGCTCGCCAACGTGATCGACCCGCAGCGCGGCCAGATCATGCTCCATGCCGCCTCGCTCATCCACGCCAGCGGCTGCTTCGTCATGCCTTACTGGCTGCGTGGCGGCATTGCGGCGATCCTGCCCGGCTTCACCCCGCCTTCCTATATCGAGGCGATCGAGCGGCTGCGGCCACAGGCGCTGAACCTCGTGCCGACCATGCTGCAGATGCTGTTCCAGACGCCGGGCATCGACGAGGCCGATCTCTCCTCGGTCGAGACCATCGTCTACGGCGCGTCGCCCATGCCGCGTCCCGTGCTGGAGAAGGCGCTGGCCCGCTGGGGCCCGGTCTTCGTCCAATATTACGGGCAGACCGAGGCGCCGCTCGCAATTTGCTGCATGAGCAAGGCCGACCATGCGGACGCGCCGCCCGAGCGCCTGCTCTCCTGCGGCCGGCCCAGCCCGGAGACCGAGATCAGGCTGGTCGACGAGGGCGGGCAGGAGGTCCCGCCCGGCGAGGCCGGCGAGATCCTGCTGCGCGCGCCCTTCATGATGAAGGGCTATTCCGATCCTGCCCTGACCGCGGAGGCGATCCTGCCCGGCGGCTGGCTGCGCACGCGCGACATCGGCCGCTTCGACGCGGAGGGCTATCTCACCCTCGTCGACCGCACCTCCGACATGATCGTCACCGGCGGCTACAACGTCTATCCGCGCGAGGTGGAGGACGTGCTGGCCGGGCATGAAGCGGTGGCCCAGGCCGCCGTGGTCGGCCTGCCCGACGAGCGCTGGGGCGAGATCGTGACCGCCTTCGTCATCCTGCGCCAGGGCGCCGCTGCCGACGAGACGGCGCTGATCGCGCACGCCCATGCCCATCTCGCCGGCTACAAGGCGCCGAAGGCGGTGCGCTTCGTGGAGTCCATCCCGTTGAGCCCGGTCGGCAAGCCGCTCCGCCGGGCCTTGCGCGATCCCTTCTGGGTGGGACGGGAGCGGCGGATATGAGCGTCCGTGTCGAGCGGGACGGCGCGGTGGTCACCATCGTCATCGACCGGCCGGAGGCGCGCAACGCGGTCGATCCGGCGACCGCCGAGGCGCTGCGCCAGGCCTTCGATGTCTTCGAGGCGGACGAAAGCGCGCGCGTCGCCGTCCTGACCGGCGCCGGCGGCCATTTCTGCGCGGGCTTCGACCTCAAGGCGCTGGCCGGCGGCGGCGTCGATTACGACCCGGCGGGCGAAGGTCCGATGGGGCCGACGCGCCGGCTGCTCTCCAAGCCGGTGCTGGCCGCGGTCGAGGGCTATGCGGTGGCCGGCGGACTGGAGCTGGCGCTCTGGTGCGACCTCAGGATCGCCGCGGCGAGCGCGACCTTCGGGGTCTTCTGCCGGCGCTGGGGCGTGCCTTTGATCGACGGCGGCACCGTGCGGCTGCCGCGGATCGTCGGGCAGGGCAGGGCGCTGGACATGATCCTTACCGGGCGCCCGGTCGGGGCCGAGGAGGCGCTCGCCATGGGCCTCGCCAACCGGGTCGTGCCGGACGGGCAGGCGCGGGCCGAGGCCGAAAACATCGCGCAACAAATCGCCCGCTTCCCGCAACTTTGCCTGCGCACCGACCGCCACAGCGCCTGCGCAGCCTGGGACCACGACCTGGCAGGGGCGCTCCGGGCCGAGGCGGTCGCCGGCGAGGCCCCCGTCCTCGAGGGCGCCAGAGAGGGCGCCGCCCGCTTCGCCGGCGGAGACGGCCGCCGCGGCACTTTCGACAACATCCGGAAGGGGTGAAGATGCATTATCTGCTGCTGCCGCTGAGACGTTACGCGGACTTTTCGGGGCGCTCGCGGCGGCTCGAATTCTGGCTGTGGGCGCTGCTGAACACGGTCGTCGCGGGCATCCTGACGGTCATGATCCTGATGTCTGTGTTCGACGCGCTGGCCGGCCTCAGGGACCGCGCCGCCGCGGGCGAGTTCGACGGCCTTGCCGGCAGCGAGTTGGGCTACGTGGATCTGAATGGGGATGTCTTCTACGTGCCGCCGGAGATCCTCTTCCGGACCGTCTTCGAAGCCATGGGCGTTCCGGGCATCCTGTTCCTGATCTATTCCGTGCTGCTCTTCATTCCGAACCTGGCAGTGAGCGTGCGGCGCCTCCACGATCAGGACAAATCGGGCTGGTGGATCCTGATCGGGTTCATCCCCATCGTGGGCGGGATCTGGCTGCTCGTCCTCTATCTGCTCGACGGCACGCGAGGCCCCAATCGCTTCGGACCCGATCCCAAGGAGCCGCCAACCTCGCAGATCTTCACCTGAGGGGCCATTGCGGCCGGCCTCCCGCGCCGATAGAGAGCGGCACGTGCCCCTGTGGCGGAATTGGTAGACGCGCTCGACTCAAAATCGAGTTCCGCAAGGAGTGCCCGTTCGAGTCGGGCCAGGGGCACCACCATCGGGAGCGGATATCGCCGGCTGTTCGTACCGCTCATTCCCGCCGCAATTCTGCCTTCTCAGCCGCCCGCGCGTCGGGCATGGTCGCGCCATGAGGAAGCCGGCAGACAAGATGAAGGAAACGCTGCCGACACGGCGCCGGACGCGCTCGATCCTGCCGCGCGCCTCCGAGGTGCCGGCGCCCGAGGATGCCGGCAACAATATCTGGCGGCGCGACCGGCTGCTCGCCTCGATGACGCTGATCACCGGCGCCGGGGTGCTGATCGCCCTGCCGTTCGCGCTCCGGGCCGGCGCGGAATTCTTCCTGCCGGTGACCGCTGCGCTGGTAATCGCCATCGCCCTCGTCCCGCCGCTCGAATGGATGGAGCGACGCCGGGTGCCCTCGGGCCTCGCGGCTTTTCTCTGCCTGATGCTGTTTCTGGTGATCGCCAATGCCGCGATCGCAGCCATCGTCTTCCCCGCCAGCGAATGGGTCAGGATGCTGCCCGAGCGGATCGAGCGCGTGCGCAGCACGCTGGCGCCGATCATCGAGGCCTTTTCGGACCTCGATTCCTTCATCAGCAACGTCACCCACCAATTCTCGAGCGGGCCAGGCCTCGCCAGCCAGACGGTGACCGTCGAGACTCCCAATTCCCTGCTGTCGATCATCGCCACGTCGGCGCCATTCGCCCTGATCCAGATGTTCTTCGCGACCCTGGTGATCTACTTCTTCCTCGCCGGCTGGACGAAGATGCGCAAGCGCACGATCACCAACCGGGCGAGCTTCGACGGTGCGATGACGACGGCGCGGGTGATCCAGCAGGTGGTCGACGCGACCTCCACCTATCTCGGCACGATCACGGTGGTGAACATCAGCCTCGGCCTGCTCGTCGGCCTGATCCTCTGGGCGATCGGCATGGAATCGCCGCTCATGTGGGGCGGCATCGTCGCCGTGCTCAACTATATCCCCTATCTGGGCCCGATCGTGGCGGCGCTGTTGCTCGGCGTCGGCGGCCTGATGGTGTTCGACGAGCCCTGGCGGGCGATGCTGCCCTCGATCATCTTCATCGTCCTGCACCTGATCGAGGCGAACATCGTCACTCCGACCGTGGTCGGGCGAAGGCTCACCATCAATCCGCTGATGATCCTGCTCGCCCTGAGCTTCTGGGCCTGGGTCTGGGGGACGACGGGGGCGCTGCTGGCGGTGCCGCTGCTGATCATCCTGAACACGGTTTTCGCCGCCGCGGGCAAGCCGGACATTACCGGTTTCCTGTTCGAGGAAGGGACTTTGGTGCAGGACCCGGACGAGCCCCGGAATCATTCGCCGCCGGTCGCTTGACAGGCCCCGGCACCTTCACTAGGTCGCCGCCTTCACCGCACGCGGGTGTAGCTCAGTTGGTTAGAGCGCCGGCCTGTCACGCCGGAGGTCGCGGGTTCGAGCCCCGTCACTCGCGCCATTATCTTCCGTCCAGAGTCCAGCCTTGCACGCGCACCGTCGCGCAGGCCGGCGTGCCGTCCGCGCGGTGCCCTGCACGGTGCCGACGAGCCGTTTCCCCGCCATCGCGCCGTCGAGCAGGGCCGGCGGGATGTCGTGGATGTCGATCTTCATCCGGCGGCTCCAGCAGGCGTCGTGAGCGCCCGCCTGCCGCCTGATCGCGATATAGACGAAGCGCCGCTCCGGGCCCTCGCTGCGCACCTGCTCGCCGCAATATTTCGGCCGGGCGCGATGCGGACCGGGAAATCGAAGCAGAGCGGCTCCCCGGACGCCGAGACCCTGGCATCGACGGGCTGGTTCTTGTCCTGCAGGCTGTGCGCCACGCCGGGCACCGGATCCTCGACCACGAGGCGCAGGCGGATCTCGTTCCGGGCGCCGCGCGCCGTCATCCCGCCTTGCGCCAGCGGCCCGTCTCCATCCAGCGGAGCACGGGCTTCAGCGGGAAGATCCAGGCGATTCCCGCGACGACGTAGAACGGCGTCTGCGCCCAGATGGGCGCATCCTTGATCAGCCCGCCGATGCTGGCCGCGCCGACGCACCAGAGGACAATCCAGGCCAGGATCAGGGCCATGCCGGCGCCCTGCCGCCATGTCGGTTCTACGCGCATGCCACCCATTCGCCCGGAGTCGCGACCGCGTCCAGCCTCATGTCCCAGGGATCGACGGGGAGGGGGCCGTCGACGAGCTGGTCCGGCCAGCACAGGCCGATCGTCATGACCGGACGGCCGCCGCCACGGAGATTGGCGAGGGCGCGGTCATAATGGCCCTTGCCGTGGCCGATCCGGACGCCGCTGCGGTCGGCGAGAACGATGGGGACGAGGACGATGTCGGGCAGCAGCGCCTCCGCCTCCGCGGGCGGCTGGGCGACGCCCCAGGGGCTCGGTTCGGTCGCCGGCCCCTCGCGCCAGAGGAAGATCGCGTCGCGATGCTCGAACCAGGGCAGGCCGTAGCGCTGGCCAGCGCCGAGCCCGGCGAGGATCGGCGCCGGACTGATTTCATCCTTGAGCGGATGATAAGCGGCGATCACGCGGGCGCCGAGCAGGTGCGGGAGCACGATCTGCGCCAGCGCCTGCTCCAGGGCCGCGCGGGTGGCGTCGTCGAGGCTCTCGGCATAAGCGCGCCGGCGCCGGAGGCCCTCGGCGCGCAGGTCGCTCTTGCTGGGGGAAGGGGTGGGTGACGGGACCGCCATGGCCGTTTGCCGGAATATCCACTGACGCCAGAACGTCAGGTGGGGGCCATGTACGTCGGGCCAGGGCCCGGGCAGGGACAGCCCCCGAGGATGTCTTATCGCCTCAGGGATGTTCTCTAGAGCTCGTACCGGGCAGTACCCGTCACCGGCCTATCTAGGAAGTTCAGCCGTCCTTCTCAAGGCTGTCGGCCAGGGCTTCCATCCGCGCGGCGAGGCGCTCCAGCGCCTGGGCGACCGCCGGGTCGGGCGGCGGCGGGGGCGGCTCGACGAGGCCGGCGCCGGCGCGCATCTCCTTGATGTCGTCGGCCATGAGCAAGGCGGCGAACAGCAACTGGCGGGTCTCCGTGAGGCTGCCCAGGGCCTCGGAGGCGTCGCGGGCGCGCTGGTCGACCATGGCGGCGACCGAGTGGAGGTGCGCCTCCTCGCCGTCCCGGCAGGCGACATTGTAGCGGCGGCCGGCGACCTCGATATCGATCGACGCCATCAGCGATTCTCGCTTTCGAGCAGGAGGTCGATCTGGCCGATCGCACCCTCGACGCGGGCGCGCAACGCCTGGTGGGCGGTACGCAGCTCGATCAGTTCGGCCGGATCGGAGGATGATTGTGAGGATCTGCGGCCAGAGGCCTCGATTCGCGCCAGCGCGCGCTCGATCCGGGCAATCGCATCAAGGGCGCGTACATCCCCCATAGGCAACGGCATAACATGATCGGGAGCTACCGCAAACTGCCACGGTTGACGGGCGCGCGAGGGCGGATAAAGGGACCGCAGCGTCTCCACGCGTCCATTTCCGGATAGACCCCAAGGAGCCTATGGCCGCCCCGATCCGCACGCTCGCCAACGCCATCCGCGCCCTTGCGATGGATGCGGTCGAGGCCGCAAACAGCGGCCATCCCGGCATGCCCATGGGCATGGCCGACGCCGCCACTGTCCTCTGGACCGAATATCTGAAGCACGATCCTGCGGATCCGAAATGGCCTGACCGCGACCGCTTCGTGCTCTCGGCCGGCCACGGCTCGATGCTGATCTACGCCTTGCTGCACCTGACGGGCTATGCGCATCCGACGATCGACGAGATCCGCCATTTCCGCCAGCTGGGCAGCCCCTGCGCCGGCCATCCCGAGAATTTCCTGCTGGACGGCGTCGAGGCGACGACCGGGCCGCTCGGTCAGGGCTTGGCGATGGCGGTCGGCATGGCGATCGCGGAGCGCCATCTGAACGCCGCGTTCGGCGACGAGCTGGTCGATCACCGCACCTGGGTGATCGCTGGCGACGGCTGCCTGATGGAGGGCGTGAATCACGAGGCGGCGGGCCTTGCCGGCCATCTCGGGCTCGGCCGGCTCAACGTGCTCTGGGACGACAACAGGATCACGATCGACGGTGCCACCGATCTTTCGACCTCGGAGGATATCGAGGCGCGCTACCGGGCCTATGGCTGGCATGTGGTGCGCTGCGACGGCCTCGACGCCGACGACGTCCGCCGCGCGCTCGACGAGGCGGTGGCCGATGAGCGGCCGAGCCTGATCGCCTGCCGAACGGTCATCGGCTTCGGCGCGCCCAACAAGCAGGGCACGGCGGCAACGCACGGCGCCGCTCTGGGCGCGGACGAGGTGGCGGCGGCGCGAGCGGAGCTGGGCTGGGACTATCCGCCCTTCGAAATCCCGGCCGGGCTGCTCAGCACCTGGCATGCGCTGGGCGCGCGGGGGCAGGAGGCGCACGGCGCCTGGAATGCGCGTCTCGCCGCCAGCGACTTGGCCGCAGAGTTCAGCCGCCGGATGGCCGGGGACCTGCCCGAGGGCTTCTCGCTCGACGATTATATCGCCGGGCTGATCGCCAACCCGCAGAAGCTGGCGACGCGCAAGGCGTCGGAGGCCGCGCTCGGCGCGATCAACGCGCTGCTGCCGGAGACGATCGGCGGCTCCGCCGACCTCACTGGTTCGAACAACACCAAAACGAAGGGCCAGAACCCTCTGACGAAAGAGGATTATTCTGGCCGTTACATCTATTACGGCATCCGCGAATTCGGCATGGGCGCGGCGATGAACGGCATGGCGCTGCACGGCGGAGTGATCCCCTATGGCGGCACCTTCCTGGTCTTCGCCGATTATGCCCGCCCCGCCATCCGCCTCTCCGCGCTGCAGCAGGCGCGCGTCATCTATGTGATGACCCACGATTCGATCGGCCTCGGCGAGGACGGGCCGACGCACCAGCCCGTCGAGCATCTGATGAGCCTCAGGGCCATGCCCAATCTCGACGTTTACCGCCCCGCGGACGTGGTCGAGACCGCGGAATGCTGGGAGCTGGCGCTGCGCAAGACGGACGGGCCGTCTTTGCTCGCCCTGACCCGGCAGAATCTGCCGCAAGTCCGTACCGAGGCTTCGGAAAACCTCTCGGCCCGGGGCGCCTACCGGCTGCGCGCCGCCGCCGCGCACCGCCGGGTGGTGCTGCTCGCCACCGGCTCCGAGGTCGAGGTGGCGCTGGCGACGGCCGAAGTGCTCGAGGGGCAGGGGATCGGGGCCGACGTCGTCTCCATGCCCTGCTGGAGCCTGTTCGACGCGCAGGACCCGGTCTGGCGCGCCGGCCTCATCCCCGGCGACGCGCTGATCGTCTCGATCGAGGCGGGCGCGACCCTCGGCTGGGAGCGCTATACCGGCCGCAAGGGCCTGAATATCGGCCTCGACCGGTTCGGCGCCTCGGCGCCCGCCGGCGACCTCTTCAAGCGCTTCGGCTTCACCGCCGGGGCGATCGTGCCGCAGATCATTGCGGCCCTGGAAACTCAAGGAGATCAGTAAGATGGCAACCAGAGTTGCAATTAACGGCTTCGGCCGGATCGGCCGCCTCGTGGCCCGCGCTTTGCTCGCGAAGCAGGAGAGCGGCCTCGAGCTGGTCTCGATCAACGACCTGGCCGACGCCGAGTCCAACGCGTTGCTGTTCAAGCGCGATTCCGTGCACGGCCCCTATCCGGGCGAGGTCCGCGCCGACGGCAACGACCTGATCATCGACGGCCGGCGGATCCACGTCACCGCCGAGAAGGACCCGGCGAAGCTGCCGCACGCGGCAAACAATATCGACCTGGTCCTCGAATGCACCGGCTTCTTCGCGGATCGTGAGAAGGCGAGCGCGCATCTCACTGCCGGCGCGAAGAAAGTCCTGATTTCAGCGCCCGCCAAGGGCGTCGATCTCACCGTCGTCTACGGGGTCAATCACGATCAGCTGAAGGCGGAGCATGTGATCGTCTCCAACGCTTCCTGCACGACCAACTGCCTGGCGCCGGTCGCCAAGGTGATGCACGACAATATCGGCATCGCCCGCGGCCTGATGACGACGATCCACGCCTACACCAACGACCAGCGCATCCTCGACCAGATCCACAGCGACAAGCGTCGCGCGCGCGCCGCCGCCATGTCGCTCATCCCGACCACCACGGGCGCCGCCCGCGCCGTTGGCGAGGTGCTGCCGGAGCTCAAGGGCAAACTGGACGGCTCCTCGGTGCGCGTGCCGACGCCGAACGTCAGCCTCGTCGACCTCACCTTCACGCCGGAGCGCGACACCACCGTCGAGGAGGTGAACGCCCTCCTCAAGGCGGCCGCCGAGAGCGGCCCGCTCGCCGGCATCCTCGACTATAGCGAGGAGCCGCTGGTCTCGATCGACTATAATCACTGCCCGGCCAGCTCGACCGTCGACAGCCTCGAGACCGCGGTGCTCGAGGGCAAGCTCGTCCGCGTCGTCTCCTGGTACGACAATGAATGGGGCTTCTCGAACCGGATGATCGACACCGCGACCGCGATGGCGAAGCTCGGCTGACGTCATGGCGTCGTTCCGGACCCTCGACGACATCGGCGACGTCCGCGGCAAGCGCGTCCTCGTGCGCGTCGACCTGAACGTGCCGATGCAGGAGGGGAAGGTCAGCGACGACACGCGCTTCCGGGCCACTTTGCCGACGGTCACCGAGCTGGCGGACAAGGGCGCGATCGTGCTTCTGCTCGCCCATTTCGGGCGGCCGAAGGCGCCGACGCCGGACCTCTCGCTCGCTCTGGTCACCAAGCCCTATGAGCAGGTGCTCGGCCGCCCGGTCCGCTATATCGACTGGGAGGTCGACCAGGCGGGCGTCGCCTCGCTCCGGCCGGGCGACGTCGCCATCCTAGAAAATACGCGCTTCTTCGGCGGCGAGGAGAAGAACGATCCGGCGGTGGTCGACCGCTTCGCCCGGCTCGGCGACCTCTACGTCAACGACGCCTTCTCCGCCGCCCACCGCGCCCACGCCTCCACCGAGGGCCTCGCGCACCGCCTGCCGGCCTTTGCGGGCCGCGCGATGGAGGCGGAGCTGAACGCGCTCGAGCAGGCGCTCGGCAAGCCCGAGCGCCCCGTGGCGGCGGTGGTCGGCGGCGCCAAGGTCTCGACCAAGCTGGAGGTGCTGCGGCACCTGGTGGCGAAGGTCGACCATCTCATCATCGGCGGCGGCATGGCCAACACCTTCCTCGCCGCGCGCGGCGTGAAGGTCGGGAAAAGCCTCTGCGAGCATGATTTGACCGGCACCGCCGGGGAGATTCTCGACGCCGCCGAGCGCGCGAACTGCACCGTGCACCTACCTTACGACGTGGTGGTCGCGAAGGAGTTCGCGGCCAATCCGCCGTCCCTGCGTACCTGCAATGTCCACGAGGTCGCCGACGACGAGATGATCCTCGACATCGGCCCGGCCGCCGTCGAGGCGCTGGCCGACGTGCTGAAGACCTGCCGGACCCTGGTCTGGAACGGCCCCCTCGGCGCCTTCGAGACGCCGCCCTTCGACGCCGCCACGGTCGCGCTCGCCCGCACCGCGGCGGCATTGACCCAGGAGGGCAGCCTGGTCTCCGTCGCCGGCGGCGGCGACACGGTCGCGGCGCTCAACCATGCGGGCGTGGCCGACGACTTCAGCTTCGTCTCGACCGCGGGCGGCGCCTTTCTCGAATGGATGGAGGGGAAGGAGCTGCCCGGCGTGAAGGCGCTGGCGCGGTGAGGCTCCGCCGCGCGGCGGACCGCGACCGCAGCGCCATCGCCCGGATCCACGCGGAGAGCTGGGCCGACACCTATCGCGGCATATTGCCCGACGCTTTGCTCGACGTCTCGCTGCCGGCGATCATGGCCGAGCGCTGGGCGAGGCAGCCCATCGCGCCCGCCGATGCGGTCTTCGTCGTCGAGGAGGACGGCGATTTGCTGGGCTTCGCCGCCAGCTGGGACGGCGATCCCGTCTATATCGACAATCTCCACGTCGCGGCCGCGGCCCGCTCGCGCGGGCTCGGCCGGCGGCTGCTCGGCGAGACTGCCCGGCACTTTCTCGCAAGCGGCAGGAACCGCGCCCTGCTCCATGTCGTCGCCGCCAACCACCGCGCCCGCGCCCTCTATCTGGCGCTGGGCGGGCGCCCGGACGGACTCGAGGACAAGGACCTCTACGGCACCCTGGTCCCGAACGAGCGGATCGTCTGGGACGACCTCAGGGCGCTTGCCGCGCTCTGAAGCGTTTGTGCCGTGCCGGTGCCTGCGATAGGGCGGCGCCGACACATCGAATCAACCGACAGAGCGAGGACGCGAGAACATGCAGGATGCCGAGATGCTGGCCAGGATCGAGAACGGAAAGGGCTTCATCGCCGCTTTGGACCAGAGCGGCGGCTCCACGCCCAAGGCGCTCAAGGGCTATGGCATCGAGGAAGGCGCCTGGAGCTCCGACGAGGAGATGTTCGGCCTGATCCACCAGATGCGGACCCGCATCATCACCTCGCCCGCCTTTACCGGGGAGAAGGTGCTCGGCGCGATCCTGTTCGAGCGGACCATGGACGGCGAGATCGACGGCAAGCCGGTCCCCGCGGTGCTGAAGGAACGCGGCGTCGTCCCCTTCATCAAGATCGACAAGGGCCTGGAGGCGGAGACGGACGGCGCCCAGCTGATGAAGCCGATGCCGGAGCTCGACGCCTTGCTCCGGCGCGCCAGGGGCCTCGGCATGTTCGGGACCAAGGAGCGCTCGGTCATCAACCTCGCCAACCGCGCCGGCATCGCCGCGGTGGTGCGGCAGCAGTTCGAGGTGGCCGAGCAGGTGCTCGCCGCCGGGCTGATGCCGATCATCGAGCCCGAGGTGAACATCAAGAGCCCGGAGCGGGCGCAGGCGGACCAGATGCTCCTCGAGGAGATCCTGACCGCGCTGGAGGGCCTGAGCGACGGCAAGAGGGTGATGCTGAAGCTCTCCATCCCCGCCAGGGCCGGCCTGTTCGATCCGCTCGTCGACCATCCGAAGGTGCTGCGCGTGGTCGCCTTGTCGGGCGGCTTCGCCCGGCCCGAGGCCTGCGCCGAGCTCGCGAAGAATCGCGGCATGATCGCGAGCTTCAGCCGCGCCCTGCTCGAGGATCTGCGCGACCAGATGAGCGACCATGAGTTCGACGGCGCGCTGGGCGAGGCGATCGACGAGATCTACGCGGCCTCGGTCGTGAAGGCCTGAGCCTTTGGACGAGCTCGCGCCCGATTTCGCCGAGCAGTTCGAGCGGGATCCGCGGCGACCGCCCTGCCAGCTTTACCTGATCTCGCCGCTGGAGGTGGCCGGCAATTTCCCCGACGCCCTCCGCGCCGCCCTGGACGCGGGGCCCGTGGCTGCCTTCCAGTTCCGGGTGAAGGGGGTCGACCAGCACGAGGCGGCCCGCCTCGCCGCGCCGCTCCGGGAGATTTGCGCCGCGCGCGAGGTCGCCTTCATCGTCAATGACGATATGGGGCTGGCGAAGCGGCTGGGCGCGGACGGCGTCCACCTGGGGCAGGGGGACGGCGACCCGGAGGTGGCGCGGCGCCTGCTTGGCCCCAATGCCCAGATCGGCGTCACCTGTCATGACAGCCGCCACCTCGCCATGGAGGCGGGGGAGGCGGGCGCCGATTATGTCGCCTTCGGCGCCTTCTTCCCGACGTTGACCAAGGAAACACACCACCGCCCGGATCCTTCGATCCTCTCCTGGTGGACGACCTTGTTCGAGATACCCTGCGTGGCGATCGGCGGGATCACGCCGGACAATGGGCGCATGCTGGTCGACGCGGGGGCCGACTTCCTTGCCGTGTGCGGCGCCATATGGAGCCATGCGGAGGGACCGGCCGCGGCTGTGCGCGCCTTTCAGGACGTGCTGAAGCCCTAACGCCTTGCTTGCGCGACCATCGCCTTCAGCGTCTGCGCGTCGTGAATGGCGTGGGCGTCAATATCGTTGTTGAAATAGCACCAGGCCGTCCGCCCCGTTTTGGCCTGTTCCACGAGCCAGTCGGTCCAGCCGAGCAGGACCTTGTCGGGATAGCGCCCCCAATACTTGCCGGTGGCCCCGTGGAAGCGGACATAGGCGGCGGCGCCAACCGCGACCTTGTCGGTGGCTGAGCCCGGCATGTCATGGACGCAGAAGGAGGCGCCATGCTTCTCCAGCAAGGCGAAGGTGTCATCCGTGTACCAGCTGGGCTCGCGGAATTCGAAGACGTTGACCACGTCCTTGGGGATCAGTTCCAGGAAGCTCTCGAGCCGCTCTAGATTGACCCGGAAGCGCGGCGGCAGCTGGTAGAGGATCGGCCCGAGCCGGTCGCCGAGCGCGCGGAACGGCGTCATCATCCGGGCCAGCGGCTCCTCGCAATCCCTGAGCTTCTTCGCCTGGGTCAGGAAGCGGTTGGCCTTGACCGCATAGCAGAAGCCCGGCGGCGCCTGCTCGCGCCACCTTTCAAACGTCTCCGCCTTCGGCAGCCGGTAGAAGCTGTTGTTGATCTCCACCGTGTCGAAATGCCGGGCGTAATGCTCGAACCAGCGCCGCTGCGGCAGGCCCTCCGGATAGAAACGCTCGCGCCAGTGCCGGTAGTTCCAGCCCGAGCAGCCGATCCTGATCCTCGTCACCGCAATGGAACGACGGGGCCGCCCCGCCGGTTTCTTCCCCAGGATTTTTCGAGGAGTCGCGAATGCGCTGGATATTGGCTTTGCTGCTGGTGATCGGCCTGGCGGTCGGCGGTGCGTTCGCGTTCGGGCTGATCGGCTTCGGCACGACGCCGTCCAGGGAGCCGGGCCCTGCGGTGGCCACCGCGCCGGCCCGCCCCGCAACGGCGCCCTCCGATCCGTTCGCCGATGCCGGCGAGCTCAGGCCCGAGAATCAGCCGGAGACCCGGCCAGTGATGCAGCGGCAGGTGGTGCTCGACCGGCTCGGCTTCTCGCCGGGCGTGATCGACGGGCGCCAGGGCGCGTCGCTGACCACCGCGCTGCGCGGCTTCCAGCGCGCCAACGGCCTCGCCGAGACCGGACAGGACGACGCGCCGACGCGGGCCGCGCTCGCCCGCTGGGACCGCATTCCCTCGACCAGGACGATCACGATCGACGCCGCCATGGCCGCCGGCCCGTTCGTCGGCCGGATTCCGTCCGAGCCCGAGGACCAGGCCCGGCTCTCGGCATTGGGCTATGCGGATCTCGCGGAAAAGCTCGCCGAGCGCTTCCACACCACCGTGGACACGCTGCGCGCCCTCAATCCCGGCTTCGCGCCGCGCGAGGGCGCGCAGGTCGTCGTGCCGAACGTCGGCGGCGGTGCGGTGAACGCGGATGCCTCGGACGATGCGGGCTGGCGCGCCACCCTCGCCGGACTCGGCGTCGCCGGCAACCAGCCCCGCGCCGCGCGCGTCGTCGTCGACAAGTCGGAAAGCGTGCTGATGGCCTATGATTCGGACAATCGTCTGATCGCCCAGTTCCCGGTGACCACGGGCAGCGAGCATGATCCGCTGCCGCTCGGCCAATGGGAGATTCGCGAGATCGCCCGCAACCCGCCCTTTCATTACAATCCGGACCTGTTCTGGGATGCCGACCCGGACGACCGGCGGGTCACCATCCCCGCGGGCCCGAACAACCCCGTCGGCGTGGTCTGGATCGACCTGTCGCGGGAGCATTACGGCATCCACGGGACGCCCGAGCCGCGGACGATCGGCCGGACCGAGAGTCACGGCTGCATCCGGCTGACCAATTGGGACGCGGCCCGGCTCGCGCAGATGGTGCGCTCGGGGGTGACCGCGGTCTTCCAGGCATGAGCGCGCCCGCCACCCGGCTGCTGAACCGCGGGCTGCTGGTCGCGATCGTCGGGCTGGCGGGCTGGGCAGTGCTGACCATCCCGACCCGCTCGCCCGAGCAGGCGCCGCCCTCCTCAGCGTCCGCGCCCGACGCGCCGGCCCTGTCGACAGCTCCGTCCACGCCAATCACCGCGCCGGGCAGCGCCCTGGTCATCCCCGTCGCGGGCGTGGCTCCGGCGCAGCTGACCAACACCTTCGCCGACGCCCGCGGCGCCGGCCGCCGGCACGACGCGATCGACATCATGGCGCCGCGAGGGACGCCGGTCGTCGCCGCCGCGGAAGGGACGGTCGAGAAGCTCTATTTCAGCGATGGCGGTGGCGGGATCAGCGTCTATGTTCGCTCGCCCGACCGGAACTGGACTTATTATTACGCCCATCTCGACCGCTACGCCCCGGGGCTGGTCGAGGGGCAGCAAGTGCGGCGCGGCGCCCTACTCGGCTTTGTCGGCAGCACCGGCAACGCCAACGCGGACGGGCCGCACCTCCATTTCGCAGTCAATGCGATGTCCCCTGACGAGCGCTGGTGGCAGGGGCGGCCGATCAACCCCTATCCGTTGCTGATCGGGCGTGACGGCGCGCCCTAGGCCGAAGCCCACGTGCGGTCCGCAATTCGTCGCGCATCCGGAACGAGACGGCGTGTGCAGGCCTCCGTGCGACCTTCGGTAGGGTAGCGTTAACCCCCGCGCGGTCTATCATCCGTCGCCATGGGGGTTCTTCTGGCATCATTGCTCGGGCTCGGCGTTGCGGCTGCCGGCGGTCCGTTGGCCGCGGAGGCGGCGCCGGCCTATGCCGACAAGTTCGAGGCGGCCAAGGCGCTCGTCGACGAGGGGCCGACGCCGGGAGAGATCGACGCCGTCCTGCGGTCGGCCCGGCGCAGCTTCGCGACCGACCAGGCCGGCCTTCTGCTGCCCGTCGACGGCATCGCAGCCACCCAGCTCGTCGATACGTTCGGCGCCGCGCGCAGCGGCGGCCGCTCGCACGGCGCGATCGACATCATGGCGCCCCGCGGCAGCCTGGTTCTCTCGGCGGCGGACGGCGTGGTCGAGCGGCTGCACCGGAGCAGCCTGGGCGGGATCACCGCCTATGTCCGCTCCACCGACGGCGATTGGGTCTATTATTACGCCCATCTGGATTCCTACGCGCCGGGGCTCGAGGCCGGGCAGCGGCTGCGGCGCGGCGATCCGATCGGCCGCGTCGGCAGCACCGGCAACGCCCAGGCCGCCTGGCCGCACCTGCATTTCGCCATGTACCGGATGGCGCCGGGCGCCCGCTGGTACCAGGGCCGACCGGTCAATCCCTACCCGCTGCTTGCCGGAAACGCCCGCCGCCGCTAAGAGCCGCCGACTTTCTCCAGTCAGCGAGCAGAATATGAAGATCAGCGGCGTGGACATCCGTCCCGGCAACATCATCGAATATGAAGGCGGCATCTGGCGCGCGGTGAAGATCCAGCACACCCAGCCCGGCAAGGGCGGCGCCTATATGCAGGTCGAGATGAAGAACCTCATCGACGGCCGCAAGAACAATGTCCGCTTCCGCTCGGCCGAGACGGTGGAGCGCGTCCGCCTCGACACCAAGGACTTCCAATATCTCTATGCCGAGGGTGACAGCCTCGTCTTCATGGACAAAGACACGTACGAGCAGGTGACCCTGCCGCGCGACCTGATCGGCGATCCCGCCGCCTTTCTGCAGGACGGCATGGACGTGATCATGGAGCTCTACGAAGAGCGGCCGATCAGCGTGCAGCTGCCGGACACGATCGAGGCCACGATCGTCGAGGCCGATGCGGTGGTGAAGGGGCAGACCGCCTCTTCCTCCTACAAGCCCGCCATCCTCGACAATGGCGTGCGCGTCATGGTCCCGCCGCACATCAGCAGCGGAACGCGGATCGTCGTCGACGTTTACGAGCAGACCTACGTCCGCCGGGCGGACTAAGGAGCTTCACTTGGTTTCCCATTCCGGCCTGATCACCGTCATGCAGCGCGCCGCGCGCAAGGCGGCGCCGCGCCTGAGGCGCGACTTCGGCGAGGTCGAGCAATTGCAGGTGAGCCGCAAGGGTCCGGCCGACTTCGTCTCCATGGCCGACCAGCAGGCCGAGCAGACCGTCGCCGAGGAGCTGCGCCATGCCCGGCCGGACTGGAGCCTGTCGCTCGAGGAAGGCGGGGCGATCGAGGGCAATCCGCTGAAGCCCCGCTGGATCGTCGACCCGATCGACGGCACCTCCAATTTCCTGCACGGCATCCCCCATTTCGCCATCTCGATCGCGGTGCAGGAGCCGAGGCCGGGCGGGCAGGGGTGGGGCGAGATCAGCCAGGCCCTGGTCTACAACCCGATCACCGACGAGAGCTTCTGGGCCGAGAAGGGGCGGGGCGCCTGGCTCAACGAGCGGCGGCTGCGCGTCTCCGCGCGGCGCGACCTCTCCGAGGCGCTGATCGCCACCGGCATCCCCTACAAGGCGCATGGCGATCTGCCGCGCTTCAGCGGGATCCTGGACGCGGTCTCGCCCGAAGTCGCCGGCATCCGCCGCTTCGGCTCGGCCGCGCTCGATCTCGCCTGGGTCGCCGCCGGACGCTTCGACGGCTTCTGGGAAGAGGATCTGCAATTCTGGGACATTGCCGCCGGCATCCTGCTGGTGCGCGAGGCCGGGGGCTTCGTCAGCGACTTTCGCGGCAGCGAGGCGGGCCTGGCCAATGGCCAGGTGCTCGCCGCCAACGACCAGCTCCATTCGAAGCTGCACAAGCTCGTCGCGGGGGCCTTGCGCAAGTGAAGCCGGCGCGGGGGGGAATCGGCGCCGCCATCCTGCTCCTTGCAGCCTGTGCGATGCCGGCCGCCCGCCATGCGGACGCGGCCTGGCCGACGCCGACGCTGGAGCCCGCGGAGCTTGTCGCCTCCTTCCCGGACAGCGCCTCGGTCCAGCGCCGCCAGCTCTCGGCCGCGCATGACGCGCGCGACGCGGCCGCGGTCCGCGCCGGCCTGCAGCGGCTCGCGGCGCTCGGCTATGCGCCGGGCCAGGACACGATCAACACGCTCGCCGTCTATCTGCCGGACGCGGAGATGAATGCCTTGCGCCTGCGCTTTGCCGCCAACGGCGCGCGGGTGCAGGCGAGCCGGCCGTTCACCAGCCTTCCCAACAGCCATCGCCTGGTCGAGGGCATCGCCTGGGACGCGCGCACCGGCCGCCTGTTCGCCGCGACCGTGGTCGACCGGGCCTTGCTCGTCCGCGAGGCGCGCGGCTGGCGCGCGCTCGAGGGGCTGGAGGCGGGCAGCCTGTTCGGCCTCGCCGTGGATTCGCGCCGGCGCCTGCTCTGGGCGGCCTCGGGCGTGGTCGAGCAGACTCCTAATCCGGAGGGCGCCTTTCGCGGCCTGATCGCGGTCGACCTCAACACGCTGCGGCCCGTCCGCCGCCTCGCCGCGCCGGGCGAGGGCTGGCCCGCCGACATCGCGCTCGCCGCCGACGGCACCATCTATGCGAGCGATCCGAACAGCGGCGCCATCTACCGCGCCCGCCCCAGCGAGACCGCGCTCTCCGTCCTGGTCCCGCCGGGCCGGCTGCGCAGCCCGCAGGGCCTGGTCCCGTCCGCCGACGGGCGGCGGCTCTACGTCTCCGATTATGGCTATGGCCTCGCCGAGGTGCATCTGGCCGACGGCAATGTAGCGCGGCTCGAATCCGACGCGAACACGATGCTCGACGGCATTGACGGCCTCTATCCCTGGCGCGGCGGCCTGATCGCCATCCAGAACGGGACCAGCCCGCGGCGGATCCTCTGGCTGTCGCTGAGCCCGGACGGGGAGCGCATCGCCGCCGTCCGCGTGCTCGAGAGCAACCATCCCGACTGGGGCGAGCCGACCCTCGGCTTCGTCCGCCGCAACGACTTTCTCTACGTCGCCGATGCCCAGTGGGAGCGCTATGGCGAGGCCGGCGCGGTGCGGGGCGCCGGACCGGTCCGCGCCACCGCGATCCGGATGCTGCGCCCGCCCAATTGAGCCTGTTGCGATGCACTGCGCGCTGGCCTAAAGCCCCGGCAACCTTTGGAGTCAGTCATGGCGTCCGTCGCCGCCGATTATCTGCCGATCCTGTTGTTCCTCGCGGTCGCGCTGGGCCTGTCCATGGCCTTCGTCGTACTGCCGATGCTGGTCTCGCGGCTTACGGGATCGAACAAGCCCTATCCCGACAAGCTCACCGAATATGAATGCGGCTTCCCGGCCTTCGAGGACAGCCGCGCCCAGTTCGACGTGCGCTTCTATCTCGTCGCGATCCTGTTCATCGTCTTCGACCTTGAGGCGGCCTTCCTCTTCCCCTGGGCGGTAACCGTGTTCGGCCTGGGCTGGACGGCCTGGATCGCGATGATGATCTTCCTCGTCGAGCTGGCGCTGGGCCTGGTCTACGCCTGGAAGAAAGGCGCGCTCGAATGGGAGTGATCCTCGACGCGGGGGGGCGCCCGATGCAGCCGGCCCCGGCAGACGGCACGCCGCCCGATCCCTATATCTTCAACCAGATCCAGTCCGAAGTCTCGGACAAGGGCTTCCTCGTCACCACCACCGAAGACCTGTTCCAGTGGGCCAGGACCGGCTCGCTCTGGTGGATGACCTTCGGCCTGGCCTGCTGCGCGGTCGAGATGATCCATGTGAACATGCCGCGCTACGACCTTGAAAGATTTGGCGCGGCGCCGCGTGCGAGCCCGCGCCAGAGCGACGTGATGATCGTCGCCGGCACGCTCTGCAACAAGATGGCTCCCGCCCTGCGCCGGGTCTACGACCAGATGTCGGAGCCGCGCTACGTCATTTCGATGGGCAGCTGCGCCAATGGCGGCGGCTATTATCATTACAGCTACTCGGTGGTGCGCGGCTGCGACCGGATCGTGCCGGTCGACATCTACGTCCCCGGCTGCCCGCCCACCGCCGAGGCTTTGCTCTACGGGATCATGCAATTGCAGCGGAAGATCCGCCGCGAGGGGACGATTGAGCGCTGAGATGGCCAGCCCTGCGCCCGTCATTCCCGCCCGCGCCGGCATCGTCGAAGAGGTGAAGGCCGCGATCGGCGCCGCCTTCCTCGCCGCCAAGGACGAGGTGGACGAGGTCTCGATCGACGTCGCCCGCGACAGCGTCGCCGAGGTGCTGACCACTTTGCGCGACCGGCTCGAATACCAGCAGCTGATGGAGATTGCCGGGGTCGACTATCCGGAGCGCGCCGAGCGTTTCGAGGTGGTCTATCACCTGCTCTCCGTCACCAGGAACCATCGCCTGCGCGTCCGCGTCTCGACCGACGAGGAGCAGCCGGTGCCGACCGTGACCGGCGTCTTTCCCGTCGCCGGCTGGCTCGAGCGCGAGGTGTTCGACATGTACGGCGTGATCTTCGCCGGCAATCCCGATCTCAGGCGCATCCTCACCGATTACGGCTTCCGCGGCCATCCGCAGCGCAAGGACTTCCCGCTGACCGGCTATGTCGAATTGCGCTATTCCGAGGAGGAGAAGCGCGTCGTCTACGAGCCGGTGAGCCTCGCCCAGGACTTCCGCACCTTCGACTTCCTCTCCCCCTGGGAGGGCGCGGAATATGTGATCCCGGGCGACGAGAAGGCCCAGCCCGAGGCGCCGGGCGCTCCGACGCCGCTCAAGGCCGCGGAGATCGCCAGGCCCGCCGTCTCCAGGGCCGCGACCAAGGCAAAGACGCCGAAGACGACGGAGACGAAGGCCGATACCGGGGCAGGGGAGCCGGCCAACACGGAAGCGGCCAAGACCACGGCGCAGAAGCCGCGCGCCCGCAAGGCCGCGCCGCCCAGGCCCGATGCGGCGGCCGCGAGCGAAGCGCCCCGGGCCCGCAAGCCCCGGGCGCCGCGCAAGCCGAAGAGTGACGCATGAGCACCGCCCCCGACCAGCTGACCCGCGAGGAGGAGGTCGCCCGGACCGGCGCCACCGAATCCGCGATCGCCAACTACACGATCAATTTCGGCCCGCAGCATCCCGCCGCGCACGGCGTGCTTCGGCTGGTGCTGGAGCTTGACGGCGAGATCATCGAGCGCGTCGACCCGCATGTCGGACTGCTCCACCGCGGCACCGAGAAGCTCTGCGAGTACAAGACCTATCTCCAGGCTTTGCCCTATTTCGACCGGCTCGATTACTGCTCGCCGCTCTGCATGGAGCACAGCTACGTGCTGGCGATCGAGAAGCTCCTGGGTCTCGAAGTGCCGCTCCGCGCCCAGTACCTCCGGGTCTTCTTCGCCGAGCTGACCCGCATCTCGAACCATATGCTGAACCTCGGCTCGCACGTCATGGACGTCGGCGCGATGACGCCGAACCTGTGGCTGTTCGAGATCCGCGAGGATTGCATGAACTTCTACGAGCGGGCCTCGGGCGCGCGCATGCACGCGGCCTGGTTCCGCCCCGGCGGCGTCCACCAGGACGTGCCGCTCAAGTTGCTGACCGACATCGGCGACTGGCTCGACAATCGGCTGCCGCGCCTGTTCGAGGACGCGATCAGCCTCGTCGCCGACAACCGCATCTTCAAACAGCGCAACGTCGACATCGCCACCGTCTCGAAGGAAGACGCGCTCGCCTGGGGCTTTTCCGGCCCGATGATCCGCGCCGCCGGCATTCCCTGGGACCTGCGCCGTTCGCAGCCCTATGACGTCTACGACCGGATGGAGTTCGACATCCCGGTCGGCACCAGGGGCGATTGCTACGACCGCTTCATGGTGCGCGTCGAGGAGGTCCGCCAGTCCGCGCGGATCATGAAGCAGTGCCTCAGCGAGATGCCGGAAGGGCCTGTCGCCAGCCTCGACCGCAAGGTGGTCCCGCCGAAGCGCGGCGAGATGAAGCAGTCGATGGAAGCGCTCATCCACCACTTCAAGCTCTACACCGAGGGCTTCCACGTCCCCGCGGGCGAGGTCTATGTCGCGACCGAGAGCCCCAAGGGCGAGTTCGGCGTCTATCTGGTCAGCGACGGCACCAACAAGCCCTACCGCGTGAAGATCCGCCCGACCGCCTTCAGCCACCTGCAGGCGATGGACTTCATGTCCAAGGGCCACATGCTGGCCGACGTGACCGCGATCCTCGGCGCCATGGACATCGTCTTCGGAGAGTGCGACCGGTGAGCCCGGGGCGCCGCGCCGCCTTCGGGCTCCTCGCCGGCCTGGCCCTCGCCGCTCCCACGGTCGCCTATGGTCAGGCGGCCCCGTCGGAAGCCGGCCCTGCGGCCGTCGTCGATCAATTCCTGCAAAATCTGCGTCGAGGACGCCACGCGGCACTGGGGGCGCTCTTGCCGGACCGCGTGCGCACGGGGGAGGGAGAGACGCTGAGAAGGGATCAGGTGATCCTCCTCTACCAAGGCTATACGCTGGCCATGTTCGGTCCGCTTCGCTCCTTCGCCTGCGATGCGCCCGAGACCAATGCGGTGACCTGCCGTCTCCGCTTTCAGTCGCGTTCGCTTCGCGAGCGATATACGGTCGAGGCTGGTCTGATTTCCGGGATCGAGATTCTGCCCTGGAGTGGCGAAGGGGCGTCCCAATGAGCGACGGGGAGCTAGGCTACCGGCTCGGTTATGCCGCCTTCCCGATCGTCTTCGTCGCTATCGCGGTCTTCATCGGCTGGCGCATGGGGCGGAAGCGCGAGCCGAAAAAATTCGTGCTCTGGCCGGTCGCCGTTGCCGGCTTCCTGCTCGCGCTGGGCGCGCTCGGCACACAGCTGCGCAAGCAGGTGGAGGCCGCTCCGACAAGCGAGGCGCGCTGATGACGGCGCCACCGGACATCGTGAACCTCAGCGACAAGCTGGCGCTTTTCTCCGATCACTGGAACCCGCGCATTGTCGGCCGCTACAACGGCAACGAGGTGCGCGTCTCCAGGCTGAAGGGCGAGTTCCTCTGGCACAGCCATGCCGGGACGGACGAATTGTTCCTCGTCCTGAAGGGCCGCCTCACCATCGAGTTCCGCGACGGCGTCCGCACGCTCGGCCCCGGCGAGTTCCTGGTCGTGCCGAAGGGCGTCGAGCACCGCCCGGTCGCGCCCGAGGAGGTCGAGCTGCTGGTCATGGACCGCGAGGGCGAGCCCAATACGGGCGGCGAGCCGGCGTCCGAACTGACCCGGGCGCGGCTGGAGACGCTGTGATGGCCCACCGCGGTCCGATCATGGGCGGCGTTTCCGTGCTGGTCGTCACAGCCGCGTTCGCCATGCTGGAATTTGGCAGTTCCCGGGCGACCCTTGCCTATCGGATGGCGGGTATTGCACTTGTCATCATTCTGCTCGTCGGTGCCTGGCTGCTCGCGGGCTTCGTCCGACGTCATGGCGACGAGATCGGTGAAGCGCGGTTCGACACGCGCAACAAGGATGAGCGCGAGGGCTGACTTCCCATTGCCCGGCCCCTCACTCGGGGCTAGGGGACGCCGCAGAGAGTTTAGCATGATGGAATCACTTCATGGCTGAGGCCGGCCGCGCCCCCGCATCCCCGGAAATTCGCGAACGGTGGGGCAATTTCGCCTGGACTGCCGACAATGCGAAGACGGCGAAGGACATCGTCGCCCGCTACCCGGCGGGGCGGCAGAAGAGCGCGGTCATTCCCTTGCTCGATCTCGCCCAGCGCCAGGTCGGCGCGGAGACGGAGACGCAGGGCTGGCTGCCCATTCCGGTGATCGAGTTCGTCGCCGCCGAACTGGGCATGCCCTATATCCGCGCCTATGAGGTCGCGACCTTCTACACCATGTTCAACCTCGCCCCCGTCGGTTGCCATCATGTCCAGGTTTGCGGCACCACGCCCTGCATGCTGCGCGGCTCGGACGACGTCCTCGCCGCCTGCTACGCCAGGGGGCTGAAGAAGGGGCACACCACCACCGACGGCCTGTTCACCTTGACCGAGGTTGAGTGCCTCGGCGCCTGCGCCAATGCCCCGATGGTCCAGATCAACGACGACAATTACGAGGATCTGAGCTTCGAGAGCATGACCGCGATCCTCGACGACCTCGCCGCCGGCAGGCAGCCCAGGATCGGCCCGCAGGTCGAGCGCAAGACCAGCTGCCCCGAGGGCGGCCCGACCACGCTCAAGGAGATGGTCAAGGAGAATCACGACTATCGGAGCGATTGGTGAGAGCCTTGGCCGTCCTTCTCGCCTTGCCGGCCGCGTGCCAGAACCAGCCCCAGCCGGCGGCCAATGCCGTGCCCGCGGCCAATGCCGCCATACCGCCGGCGCGCAACGACCTTCAGGTCGCCGAGGACAGTGTGCGCAGCCAGCTCGGCAACGGGCAGGATTTGACCTTCGCCAATGCCGTTGCGCATCGCGACGACCGCATCGCCATCGTCTGCGGCGAGGTGACCCGCGCCGGGCGCAGCGAGCGCTACATCGTCGTCGACGGCCGCGGCGCCTGGGTCGAATCCGAAATGCGTCCCGGCGAGATGGACCGCGCGGTGCGGGAATTCTGCGTCAGCGGAAGGAGGCCTTCATGAGTGCGGTCATCGGTATCATTCTGGCGGTCGTCGCGATCTGGCTGCTGATCAAGGTGGTCGGCCTGGTCTTCAAGATCATCGCCGTTGTGCTCCTGATCGCCGCGGCCGTCGCGGTCTATCAATGGGCCCGGAAGAGGATCGACGGGCGATGACCAAGCCGATCCTCTTCATCCTCCTCGCGGTCGCGATCGCCACGGGCTGCTTCCTGCTGCTCGGGGTGCTGCTGCTTCCCGCCCTGGGCGTGGAGGGGATGGCGCGGACGATGATCGCCGGCGGGGTCAGCGGCGGCCTGATCGCCCTTGTCTATTTCTATATGTTCAGGAAGTCTGATGCGAGCTGAACTCCTTTTCGTCATGCCAGCGCAGGCTGGCAGCCATAGGGCCGCCAATCGGGTCGCAGACTCCGCTTGGGCCCCGGCCTGCGCCGGGGTGACGGCTGGGAACAGCCGTCATGCTTGAGGACAAAGACCGGATCTTCACCAATCTCTACGGCTTCCAGGACTGGCGGCTCAAGGCGGCGCAGCAGCGCGGCGACTGGGACGACACCAGGGCCCTCATGGCGATCGGCCAGGACGAGATCATCGAGCAGGTGAAGCTCTCCGGCCTGCGCGGCCGCGGCGGCGCCGGCTTTCCCACGGGCATGAAGTGGAGCTTCATGCCGAAGCAGCCGGCGGCGGACCGGCCCAATTTCCTCGTCATCAACGCCGACGAATCCGAGCCCGGCTCCTGCAAGGACCGCGAGATCATCCGCCACGATCCGCATAAGTTGATCGAAGGCGCCCTGCTCGCCGGCTTCGCGATGCGCGCCCGCGCGGCCTATATTTACATCCGCGGCGAGTTCATCTTCGAGACGAAGGTGCTCGAGGACGCCGTGCAGGAAGCCTATGATGCCGGCCTGCTCGGCAGGAATGCCTGCAAGTCCGGCTATGATTTCGACGTCTTCGTCCACCGCGGCGCCGGCGCCTACATCTGCGGCGAAGAGACGGCGATGCTGGAAAGCCTCGAGGGCAAGCCCGGCAAGCCGCGCCTGAAGCCGCCTTTCCCGGCGGGTGCTGGCCTCTACGGCTGCCCGACCACGGTCAACAATGTCGAGAGCATCGCCGTCGTCCCCACGATCCTGAGGCGCGGCGGGCTCTGGTTCAAGAGCTTCGGCCGCGAGAAGAACGAGGGCACCAAGCTCTTCCAGATTTCCGGCCATGTGAACTGCCCCTGCGTGGTCGAGGAGGCGATGGGCATCCCGTTCCGCGAGCTGATCGACAAGCATGCGGGCGGCATTCGCGGCGGCTGGGACAATCTGCTGGCGGTGATTCCCGGCGGCTCGTCGGTCCCGCTCGTCCCCGCGCACGAGATCATGGACGCGCCGATGGATTTCGACGGGCTCAAGGATCTCGGCTCCGGCCTCGGCACCGCCGCCGTCATCGTCATGGACAAGTCCACCGACGTGGTGAAAGCGATCAGCCGGATCTCCTATTTCTACAAGCATGAGAGCTGTGGCCAGTGCACGCCCTGCCGCGAGGGCACGGGCTGGATGTGGCGGGTGATGGAGCGGCTGGTGACCGGCGAGGCCGAGATCCACGAGATCGACATGCTCCATGACGTCACCAAGCAGGTCGAGGGCCACACGATCTGCGCTTTGGGCGACGCCGCTGCCTGGCCGATCCAGGGGCTGATCAGACATTACCGGCCCGAGCTGGAGCGGCGGATCGTCGCGCGGCAGGAAGGCCAGCTGGAGGCTGCCGAATGAAGAAGTTGCTTTTGTCCGTCCTTGCCGCGGTGACCGTCGTCACGGCCATACCCGCACCGGCTTCGGCGCAGGATTCGGCCCCCCAGGACAATCCGATGCAGGCCCGTCGCCGGGCCCAGGCGCGCGGCGAGCAGGCGGCGCAGTCGGCCTCGACCCGCGCCGACCTGATCCGCGCCGTCGACTGCCAGCTGCGCGCCGATCCGGCGCCGCTGGAGGCGTTGCTCGCTGCCGCGCCTTATTCGGCGGCGGAGGCGAGCGCCGCCGAGGCGCTGATGCCGCATCTCCGCCAGTGCAATTCCAACCGCGCGTTCACCACGCCGGCGCCGGCGGTGCGCGGCGCCGTGGCCGAGGCGCTGCTGAAGGCGCGCTTCCCGACGCCCCAGGCGGCGCGCAGCCCGGCCGTGAACGCGAAGCCGCTGCTGGACGTCGCCGCCGCGACCACGCGCCCGGACGCTGCCACCCTGGTCACCTCCTACGGCATGGCCGACTGCATGGGCGCCACCCAGGGCCAGGCGGTCCGCGCCCTGATCGGCACCGATCCGGGCACGCCGGCGGAGGCCACGATGTTCAATTCAACGCTCAATCCGTTGCTCGGCCGCTGCGCCGCCACGGCGGGCGGCACCGGGCAGATCAGCGTCGACGGCCGCACCCTGCGCGGCATCCTCGCCGAGGCGCTCTACCGCTGGTCGGTCGTCCAGCGCGACGGCGCCGGCTCGCCCTGGGCAAGGCCGTAGCAAATGGCGCCGGGACCCCTTGCCCCTGACCGGGGCGAGCGTCTAACGGCTCCGCAGGCTGCGGCCCGTTCCGGGTCCTTCAGGTTTCGAGTCTCTATGCGAAAAGCCCTGACCGACGCTGTCGAGATCGCGGTGCCGCGCGGCGCCCGCCGGGCCCTGCGCGCGCGCCATCCCGGCCGCGCCTGGCGGCGCCGGGCCCTGCTCGGCGCCTCGGCGCTCCTCGCCGGCAGCCTCCTCGGCGCGCAGGCCTCGGCCCAGCTCCCGCGCGGCGTCTCCGGTCGCAGCACCCTGATCGTCTCGACCGATTCCGAGGAAGCGCTGCGGGCGCTGGCGGCGTTCGGCACCTGCTATGCCCGGCTGAGCACGGCGCGGGCCTTCGAGCTGCTCGCGACCGAGCCCGGCTCGCGCGAGGAGGCGGAGACCTATCGGCGCCTGTTCCGCAGCGACAGCCAGAATTGCCTGGGCGAGGGCATGGACCTGCGCGTGCCGGTGACCTTCGTCCGCGGCGCCATCGCCGAGGGCCTGCTCGAGCACGGCATCGCGGTGCCCGCCGGGCTGGTCCGCGCCGCCCCCGCGCCGGGCGCCGAGATCCGCAAATATAGCGAGGCCGCGCGCTGCTATGCGGCCGGCCACGGCGCCGAGATCCGGACCATGCTGGCCTCGTCGCCGGGCGGGGAGCGCGAGCTCGCCGCGCTCCGGCCGCTCGCCGACCAGTTCTTCCGCTGCATGCCGGCCAATGCGCAGGACCGGCGCTTCAACGCGACCCATTTGCGCTACATGCTGGCCGAGGCGCTGCTGCGCCTGCCGTCCCCGTCCACCGCCCAGGCTGCCCAGAGATAGAAGATGCCCAAGCTCAAGGTCGACGGTGTCGAGATCGAGGTGCCCCAGGGGGCGACCGTGCTCCAGGCCTGCGAGCTGGCCGGCAAGGAGATTCCCCGCTTCTGCTATCATGAGCGGCTCGCCATCGCCGGCAATTGCCGGATGTGCCTGGTCGAGGTGAAACCGGGGCCGCCCAAGCCGCAGGCCAGCTGCGCCCTCCCGGCGGCCGAGAATCAGGAGATTTTCACCAACACGCCGACCGTGAAGAAGGCGCGGGAAGGGGTGATGGAGTTCCTGCTGATCAACCACCCGCTCGATTGCCCGATCTGCGACCAGGGCGGCGAGTGCGACCTGCAGGACCAGGCCATGGCCTATGGCCGCGGCCACAAGCGCTACGAGGAAAACAAGCGCGCCGTCACCGAGAAATATATGGGCCCGGTCGTGCGCACGATCATGACCCGCTGCATCCACTGCACGCGCTGCGTACGCTTCATGGAGCAGGTCGCCGGGGTCGAGGATATCGGCACGGTGGGCCGCGGCGAGAATATGGAGATCACCTCCTATCTCGAGGAGGCGCTGAAGAGCGAGCTTTCGGGCAATGTCGTCGATCTCTGCCCGGTCGGCGCGCTCACCGCCAAGCCCTATACGTTCGAGGCGCGGCCCTGGGAGCTGCGCAAGGTCCCGGCGATCGACGTGATGGACGGGGTCGGCACCAACATCCGGCTCGATGCGCGCGGCCGCGAGGTGATGCGGGCGCTGCCCCGCCTCAACGAGGACGTCAACGAAGAGTGGGCGCACGACAAGACCCGCCATGCGGTGGACGGCCTGACCCGCAACCGGCTCGACCGGCCCTGGCTGCGCGAGAATGGCAAGCTCCGACCGGCTGGCTGGGACGAGGCCTTCGCCAGGATCGCCGGGGCGGCGGCGAAGGCGAAGGGCAAGGTCGCGGCCGTCGCCGGCGATCTGGTCGACGTCGAGACCATGTATGCGGCGAAACAATTGCTCGCCGCTTTGGGCTCCACGCTGCTGGAAGGCCGCCAGACCGGCCTCGCCTATGACGCGACCAATCTCGCCGCGGTCAATTTCAACACCACCATCGCCGGCATCGAGACCGCGGACGTCATCCTCCTGGTCGGCACCAACCCGCGCTGGGAGGCGCCGCTCGTCAACACCCGGATCCGCAAGGCGTGGCGGGCAGGGGCGAAGGTGTTCGCGATCGGACCCGAGACCGACCTCACCTACGGCGTGACCTGGCTCGGCAACGACCTGTCGCTGGCCGCGAGCCTTCCGACCGAGGTCAACCAGGTTTTCTCCAGGGCAGAGCGTCCGGCGGTGATCGTCGGCGGCGCCGCGCTCAAGGTCGAGGGCGGGCAGGCGGCAACGCTCGGGCTGGTCAGGGGCCTGGGCCTCGTCCGCGATGGCTGGAACGGCTACAACGTGCTCCACACCGTCGCCGCGCGCACCGGCGGCCTGATGCTCGGCTATGCCCAGCCCGGCGGCATGGCGTCACTGGCCGACGCCGCGCCGGAATTGCTCTTCCTGCTCGGCGCCGACGAGGCCGACCTCGCGCCGTTCGCGAACAGCCTCAAGGTCTATATCGGCCATCATGGCGACCGCGGCGCGCATGCGGCGGACGTGGTCCTGCCGGGCGCCGCCTATAGCGAGAAGCATTCGATCCACGTCAATCTCGAGGGCCGGGTCCAGCATAGCGAGAAGGCGGTCGATCCGCCGGGCGACGCGCGCGCCGACTGGTCGATCCTGCGCGCGCTCTCCGACGCGCTCGGCACGCCCTTGCCCTTCGACAGCTTCGGCCAGCTCCGCGCCCAGCTCTTCGCCGACTATCCCGCCTTCGCGCAGCCCGGCCTCGTGTCCTTCGAATGGGCGCCGCCGAAACTGGCCGCAGCGAAGCTCGCGAAGGGGACCGCCATCGCCTATCCGATCAGGGACTTCTACCTGACCAACCCGATCGCCCGCTCCTCGCCGACGCTGCAGCGCTGCTCGGCCGAGCTGCTGCACGGGCAGGATTTCGCGGAGGCGGCGGAATGACCGCCTGGTTCCAGGGCCTGCTCGGCGCCGGCTGGGGCTGGTTTATCGCCACCCTCGTGCTGATCCTGCTGATCGCGCTGCCGCTCATGCTCGCGGTGGCGATGATCATCTATGTCGACCGCAAGATCTGGGCGGCGATGGCGCTGCGGCGCGGGCCGAACGTGGTCGGGCCCTTCGGCCTGCTGCAGAGCTTCGCCGACGGGCTCAAGGTCTTCCTCAAGGAGACCATCATCCCGTCCTCGGCCAATCGCGGCCTCTTCCTGATCGCGCCGATCATCACCTTCGCGGTCGCCCTGCTCGCCTGGGCGGTGATCCCGTTCGGGGAAGGGGTGGTGCTCGCCAACATCAATGTCGGCCTGCTCTATTTGCTCGCCATCTCCTCGCTCGGCGTCTACGGGATCATCATCGCAGGCTGGGCGTCCAACTCGAAATACCCGTTTTACAGTGCCTTGCGGGCCGCTGCTCAGATGGTGTCCTATGAGGTTTCGATCGGCTTCATCCTGATCCCGGTCGTGCTCTGGGCGGGCACGTTCAACCTCTCCGGCATCGTCATGGCGCAGAAGGCGCATATCTTCGGGACGATCAACGGCTTCGGCTTCAATCCCCTGCTGTTCCCGCTGGCCGTCATGTTCCTGATCTCCGCCATGGCCGAAACCGCGCGCGCGCCCTTCGACCTCACCGAGGCGGAGTCCGAGCTCGTCGCCGGCTATCAGACCGAATACAGCTCGATGAGCTTCGCGCTCTTCTGGCTCGGCGAATATGGCAATGTGCTGCTGATGTGCGGCATGAACGCCGTGCTCTTCTGGGGCGGCTGGCTGCCGCCGATCGACTGGGCGCCGCTCTACGCCGTGCCGGGCATTTTCTGGTTCTTCCTGAAGATCTTCATCTTCTTCTTCATCTTCTCCTGGGTGAAGGCCACCGTGCCGCGATTCCGCTACGACCAGCTGATGCGCCTCGGCTGGAAGATCTTCCTGCCCATCTCCTTGATCTGGGTGTTCCTGGTGTCGGGCTATCTGATGCTGCAGACGCAGGGGATGCTGCCATGGTGAGCGCGCTCGCCCTTGCACTGGCGCTGCAATCGGCACCGGCCGGGCTCGCCGGTCGCTTTGAATGCGCGATCGAGCACCAGTCCGTGATCACGGAAAATGGCTACGACCCGGCTCAGCAAATTGTTGATTTTACCACCGACCAGCGGACTTGGCGTTTTCAGGTGCGGGTGACGGAAGGAAACGGCCCCCGAGCAACGGTCGAGTGGCCTGCTGACCCAATTCAACTTGCCGGCACCTACCCGCTGGTGGCGATCAACTCCGGGCAGGCGGCATTCGCAATCCTTAGACAGGGACCATGCACGTTCACCAATCAGGCTTGCCTTGCGATGGTGGAATTATCGGCCAGAGCTGACGGCAATCTGGCTTTTTCGATCCTGCCGACGGGTTCGCTTCGCCAGGAGAACGGCAAACTCGAACTCTTCCATGTGATCTTCACAGGTTCATGCCGCCGGCAGAGCGGAGCACAAAGATGAGTATCGGCCACTATATCAAGACCTTCACCCTCTGGGAGTTCGTGAAGGCGCACGCTCTGACCTTGAAGTACTTCTTCAAGAAGAAGGCGACGATCAACTACCCCTACGAGAAGAACCCGATCTCGCCCCGCTTCCGCGGCGAGCACGCGCTGCGCCGTTATCCGAACGGCGAGGAGCGCTGCATCGCCTGCAAGCTGTGCGAGGCGGTCTGCCCCGCCCAGGCGATCACCATCGAGGCCGAGCCCCGCGCGGACGGCAGCCGCCGGACGACGCGCTACGACATCGACATGACCAAGTGCATCTATTGCGGCCTCTGCCAGGAGGCCTGTCCGGTCGATGCGATCGTCGAGGGACCGAACATGGATTTCTCGACCGAGACCAGGGAGGAGCTGATCTACGACAAGGCCAAGCTTCTCGACAATGGCGACAAATGGGAGCGCGCGCTCGCCGCGAACCTTGCCGCCGATGCGCCGTACCGGTAGGGCGCCATGCGAATCCAACAGGGCCTCATGATCCACCATAACGTCATGCCGGCGCAGGCTGGCATCCCAGCTGAGTCCGATTGGACCCCAGCCTGCGCCGGGGTGACGAATAATGGCTGCCGGGGAGACGTCGCGGCGTGATCCAGGTCTTCGTCTTCTACCTGTTCGCAACGCTCGTCATCGCCTCGGGCGTGATGACGATTGCATCCAGGAATCCGGTCCATTCGGTGCTCTGGCTGATCCTCGCCTTCTTCAACGCGGCCGGCCTGTTCCTGCTGATCGGGGCCGAGTTCCTCGCCTTCCTCCTGGTCATCGTCTACGTCGGCGCGGTCGCCGTGCTGTTCCTGTTCGTGGTGATGATGCTCGACGTCGACTTCGCCGAGCTGCGCGCGGGCTTCGCCAATTACCTCTTCCCGGGCCTGATCCTCGCCATCGTGCTGCTCGCCGAGATGGTCGCGGCGCTGATCGCCCGTAACCAGGGCTATATCGACCTGGCCGGCCGCCAGCCCGCGTCGCCCGCCGCCGGCGAGCCTTCGAACATCGTCGCGCTCGGGCGCATGCTCTACAGCGACTATCTGTTCATCTTCGAGGCGGCCGGGATCGTGCTGCTCGTCGCCATGGTCGGCGCGATCGTGCTGACCCGCCGCAAGCGCTCCGACGTCCGCCCGCAGAGCATCGACCGCCAGGTCCGCCGCCGCCCGAAGGACGCGGTCGTCAACATGCAGCCTGGCGTGGGCGAGGGGATGAAGCTGTGACCGGGCGTTCTAATTCCTCCCCGGGACGGGGAGGGGGACCAGCCGCAGGCTGGTGGAGGGGGCTCAGTGTCCCGCTCCGGGCCCCCTCCACCACCGGGCTGCGCCCGGCGGTCCCCCTCCCCGTGCCGGGGAGGAGCAAGATATGATCGGCCTCGGTCACTATCTGACGGTGGGCGCCGTCCTGTTCGTGCTCGGCGTGTTCGGCATCTTCCTGAACCGGAAGAACGTGATCGTCATCCTGATGGCGATCGAGCTGATCCTGCTTGCGGTGAACATCAACCTCGTCGCCTTCTCGGTCTTCCTGCACAACATGGTCGGCCAGGTCTTCGCCATGTTCGTGCTGACCGTGGCGGCGGCCGAGGCAGCGATCGGCCTCGCCATCCTCGTCATCTACTTCCGCGGCCGCGGCACGATCGCGGTCGACGACATCAACCAGATGAAGGGCTGAGATGGTTCAGGCGATCGTCTTCCTGCCCTTGCTGGCCGCGATCATTGCCGGGCTCGGCAACCGCATGCTCGGCAATGTCGCCGCCAAGCTGATCACGACCGGCGCGCTGTTCGCCGCCTGCGCCCTGTCCTGGCCGATCTTCATCGGTTTCCTGACCGGCACGCAGCAAAGCGAGGCGCATCATGTCCTGACCTGGATCGCCTCGGGCGACATGCAGGTGACCTGGGCGCTCCGCGTCGACGCCCTGACTGCGGTGATGCTGGTGGTGGTGACGACCGTCTCCGCCCTCGTCCACCTCTACAGCTGGGGCTATATGGCGGAGGACGACAGCCAGCCCCGGTTCTTCGCCTATCTGTCGCTCTTCACCTTCGCGATGCTGATGCTGGTGACGGCGGACAACCTCGTTCAGATGTTCTTCGGCTGGGAGGGCGTCGGCCTCGCCTCCTACCTGCTGATCGGCTTCTGGTACCACAAGCCGTCGGCCAATGCGGCGGCGCTCAAGGCCTTCATCGTCAACCGCGTCGGCGATTTCGGCTTCAGCCTCGGCATTTTCGGGACCTTCCTGGTGTTCGGGACGGTCTCCATCCCGGCGATCCTCGAGGCGGTGCCGGGCCTGCAGGGCTCGACGATCGGCTTCCTCGGCATGCGGATCGACACGATTACCCTGCTCTGCATCCTCCTCTTCATCGGCGCCTGCGGCAAATCGGCGCAGCTGCTGCTGCACACCTGGCTGCCCGACGCGATGGAGGGCCCGACCCCGGTTTCGGCGCTGATCCACGCCGCCACCATGGTGACCGCCGGCGTGTTCATGGTCTGCCGCCTCTCGCCCATGTTCCAGGCGAGCCCGACGGCGACCGCCCTCGTCACTTTCGTCGGCGCCGCCACCGCCCTCTTCGCGGCGACGGTCGGCACGGTGCAGAACGACATCAAGCGGGTGATCGCCTATTCGACCTGCTCGCAGCTCGGCTACATGTTCTTCGCGGCGGGAGTCGGCGCCTATGGCGCGGCGATGTTCCACCTGTTCACCCACGCCGCCTTCAAGGCCCTGCTCTTTCTCGGCGCCGGCTCGGTCATCCACGCCATGCACCACGAGCAGGACATGCGCTATTATGGCGGGCTCAGGAAGCACATCCCCTTCACCTTCTGGGTCATGCTGATCGGCACGCTGGCGATCACCGGCGTCGGCCTCATCCAGATTTCCGGCCTGCCGCAGCTCGGCTTCGCCGGTTTCTTCTCGAAGGACGCGATCATCGAGAGCGCCTATGCGGCGGGGACGACAGTGGGCGGCTTTGCCTTCTTCATCGGCGTGTTCGCGGCCCTTCTGACCAGCTTCTACTCCTGGCGGCTCGTCTTCCTGACCTTCTACGGCAAGCCGCGCTGGATCGAATCCGGGCATATCCAGCATGCGCTGCACGGCGATCATCATGATCATCCGGACGCCGAGGATGCAGGGCACGACACGCATGTCGGGGAGAAGGGCGCCGACCAGGTGAAGGCGGGGACTGGCGGCTATCATCCGCACGAGAGCCCCTGGACGATGCTCGTGCCGCTGGCCCTGCTCGCGCTCGGCGCAGTGCTCGCCGGCCAGCTCTTCCACGAGGCCTTTATCGGCCATCATGCCGACCATGATTTCTGGCACGGCAGCGTCGCCTTTGACCCGCACCAGATCGAGCGGATGCACGCCGTCCCGCTCTGGGTGAAGCTGTCGGCGACGGCGGCGATGCTGATCGGGCTGCTGATCGCCTTCTACGCCTATATCCGCAACACGGACTTCCCGCGGGCTTTCGTGAACCAGTTCGGGCTGCTCTACCGCTTCCTGCTCAACAAATGGTATTTCGACGAGATCTACAACGCCTTGCTGGTCCGCCCCTCGATGTGGCTCGGCCGCTTCCTCTGGAAGAAGGGCGACGAGGGCACGATCGACCGCTTCGGCCCGGACGGCGTCGCCGCGGCGGTGGTCGGCGGCACGCGAGTCACGGCGCGGATCCAGACCGGCTATCTCTACACTTATGCGCTGGTGATGCTGCTCGGCGTCGCCGCCGCCATCACCTGGGCGATGGCGCAATAATGGCGAGCTTCCCCATCCTCTCGGTGCTGCTCGCGCTGCCGATCCTCGGCGCGATTGCCTGCCAGCTCGCCAGCGCCAACGCCGCGCGCTGGATCGCCCTCCTGACCACGCTCGGCGTCTTCGCGCTCTCAATCGGGATCTGGCTGACCTTCCAGATCGGCGGCCCGCAATGGCAGTTCACCGAATATTTCCCGATTTTCGGGGCCTTTGCCTGGGCGCTCGGGATCGACGGCATCGCCCTGATGCTGATCGTGCTCACCGCCTTCCTGATGCCGATCTGCATCGCCGCCTCGTGGAAGTCGATCGACCGGCGGGTGCAGGAGTTCATGGCCTGCTTCCTGCTGATGGAGACGACGATGCTCGGCGTCTTCGCAGCGCAGGACATCTACCTCTTCTACATTTTCTTCGAGATGGGCCTGATCCCGATGTACCTGATCATCGGCATCTGGGGGGGCGTGAACCGCATCTACGCCGCGTACAAATTCTTCCTCTATACCCTGCTCGGCTCGGTGCTGATGCTGATCGCCATGCTGTGGATGGTGAACTTCGCCGGCACCACCTCGATCCCGGCCCTGATGGAGACCGACTTCCCGGCCGGGGCGCAGAACTGGCTCTGGCTCGCCTTCTTCGCCAGCTTCGCGGTGAAGATGCCGATGTGGCCGGTCCACACCTGGCTGCCCGACGCGCACGTCCAGGCGCCGACCGCGGGCTCGGTGATCCTCGCCGGCGTGCTGCTGAAGATGGGCGGCTACGGCTTCATCCGCTTCTCGCTGCCCATGTTCCCGGAGGCTTCCTCCTACCTCATCTGGGTCATCTTCGGCCTCTCCATGGTCGCCGTCGTCTACACCTCGCTCGTCGCTTTGGTGCAGCAGGACATGAAGAAGCTGATCGCCTATTCCTCGGTCGCGCACATGGCCTTCGTCACGATCGGCCTGTTCGCCTTCAACCGGCAGGGGATCGAGGGCGGCCTGATCGTGATGCTCGCCCACGGCCTGGTCTCGGGCGCGCTCTTCCTCTGCGTCGGCGTGGTCTACGACCGGCTGCACAGCCGAGAGATCGAGAAATATGGCGGCCTGTCCAACAACATGCCGAAATATGCGCTCTTCTTCATGCTCTTCACCATGGCCTCGGTCGGCCTACCGGGCACCGCCAATTTCGTCGGTGAGTTCCTGGCCCTGGTCGGCGCCTATCAGGCGAACAGCTGGGTGGCCGCGGTCGCGACGAGCGGCATCATCCTCGGCGCCGCCTACATGCTCTACCTCTACTGGCGCATGGCCTATGGCACGGCGCGCACGCCCGAGGCCGCAGCCTTGCCGGACCTCGACAAGCGCGAATTCCTGATCCTCGCGCCGATCGCCGCCGCCGTGCTCTGGATGGGCGTCTATCCGGAGAGCTTCATGGCGCCCATGCGCGGCGACGTCGAAATCCTGCTCGAGCGGATCAACCGTGCCCGGCCCGAAAGCGACGCGCATCTCGTCCGTCAAGTGGCTGTGCCTGCCCCGAACGGTGAGAGCGCCCCCGCACCGGCTGCCGCGGGCGGGGAGGGGCACCACTGATGGACCAGAGCTTCATCCTCATCCTCCCCGAGGAGATTCTCAGCGTCGGCGCGATCCTGCTGATGCTGGTCGCCGCCTGGGGCGGGGACAAGTCCGCGCGGACGATCACCTGGCTGGCCGTGACTTTGCTGATCGCCGCCGGCGCCTTCGTCCCGGGCGTGCTCCCGGGCTCGGCCACCGGTCTTGCCTTTGGCGGCCTGTTCGTGGCCGACAGCTTCGCCGCCTTCGCCAAGCTGGTCATCTATGCCGGCGCCGGCATCGCCATGCTGATGGCGATGAGCTGGTTCGGGCGCGACCGCGATTATCGCGCCGAATATCCGGTGCTGATCCTGTTCTCGGCGATCGGCATGGGGATGATGGTCTCGGCGAACGACCTGCTCACCCTCTATGTCGGGCTCGAGCTGCAGAGCCTCGCCGCCTATGTCCTCGCCAGCTTCCAGCGCAGCGACACGCGCTCGGCCGAGGCGGGCCTCAAATATTTCGTCCTTGGGGCACTCGCGAGCGGCATCCTGCTCTACGGCATTTCGCTGCTCTACGGCTTTACCGGCACGACGCTGTTCGAGGGCGTGGCCGCCAAGCTCGGTGACGGCGTTTCGACCGGCGAATTGTTCGGCATCGTCTTCGTCCTCGCCGGCCTCGCCTTCAAGATCAGTGCCGTGCCCTTCCACATGTGGACGCCGGACGTCTACGAGGGCGCGCCGACCCCCGTCACCGCCTTCTTCGCCTCCGCGCCCAAGGTCGCGGCCATGGCTTTGCTGGTCCGCGTGTCGGTCGAGGCGATGGGGCCGGCGACCCTGCAGTGGCGCCAGATCGTGATCTTCGCGGCGCTGGCCTCGACGATCCTCGGCGGCGTCGCCGCGATCGGCCAGCGCAACATCAAGCGCTTGCTCGCCTACAGCTCGATCAACAATGTCGGCTTCGCGCTCGTCGGCCTCGCCGCCGCGGGCGTGGCCGGGGTCGCCTCGGTGCTCACCTATATGGCCGTCTACCTAGTGATGACGCTCGGCACTTTCCTCGTCGTCCTGCGCATGCGGGATGCCGACGGGCAGCCGGTGGAGTCGATCGAGTCCCTGTCCGGCCTGTCGCAGAACCGCCCGATGCTCGCCTTCGCCATGGCGATGTTCATGTTCAGCCTGGCCGGCATTCCGGGCCTGTTCGGCTTCTGGCCCAAATTCCTCGTCTTCGACGCGGCCGTGCAGGCGGACCTGACCTGGCTGGCGGCGATCGCGATCGCGACCTCGGTGATCAGCGCCTTCTACTATCTGATGATCGTCAAGAAGATGTATTTCGATGCGCCCGCGCCGGCCTATGCCGAAACGAAGGAGCCGGTCGGGACCGTGCTGATCCTGGTCACCGCCTTGCTCGTCTCGCCGCTCGGTTATCTGACGATCAAGCCGCTCGGGGAGGCCGCGACAACTGCCGCGCAGGCATTGTTCTAGGTAATTCCACCGTATAGATGGCCTCGTGGCTGCTATCCGGACTGTTTCCGAGACAGGATCGACCAATGACGACGTCGCCGTGCTCGCCCGCGGCGGCGCGCCCGAGGGCCTGTGGCTCAGGGCCGAGCGGCAGACGGGCGGGAAGGGACGGCAGGGCCGCGCCTGGCAGTCGCCGCCCGGCAATCTCTACGCCTCGACCCTGGTCCGTGTCGATCCGAAGCACCCGCCGCCGCCGAGCCTGGCGCTGGTCGCCGCCGTCGCGCTCCACGAGGCGGTCTCGCGCCATACCGGCCGCGCCCGGATCAAATGGCCGAACGACATCATCATCAACCGCGCGAAGCTCGCCGGCATCCTGCTCGAACGGCAGGGCGATGCGGTGGTGATCGGCTTCGGCGTCAACCTCGCCCATCACCCGGAGGATCTGGACCGGCCCGCCGCCAGCCTCGGCGCGCGGGTGACGCCCGAGGCTCTGCTCCGCCGCCTCGCCGCCAGCTTCGAGATCTGGCTGGAACGCTGGCGCACGCAGGGGCTCGCGCCGGTCCGCGCCGCCTGGCTCGCGGCCGCCCATCCGGTCGGCACGCCGCTCTCCAGCGGCGGCACCGAGGGTACGTTCGACGGCCTCGACGAAACCGGCGCGCTCCGCCTGCGCCTCGCCGACGGCGCGATCCGCGTCGTCCATGCCGGCGACGTCTTCCTCGTCTGACCGGTCTCGCCTAGGATCGGGGCCATGACCTTCTGGAAAAGCGCCGGGCTCGCCGCCTTCCTGCTGCTTTCGCTCAGTGCCGCAGCGCCGCCCGCGGAGGAGGCAAGCTGGCGCGCCCGGGCCGCCCGGGTGACCATCACCCGCGACGACTGGGGCATCGCCCATGTCCGCGGGGAGCGCGACGCCGACGCGGTGTTCGGCGCCATCTATGCGCAGGCCGAGGACGATTTTCCCCGGATCGAGGCCAATCTGCTCACCGCGCTGGGGCGCATGGCCGAGGCAGAGGGTGAGCGCGCGCTCTGGCAGGACCTGCGGCAGCGTCTCTACATCGACCCGCAAACGTTGCAGGCCGACTATCGCCGCAGCCCGGCCTGGCTCCGCGACCTGATGGATGCCTGGGCGGCGGGGCTGAACCATTATCTGGCCACCCATCCGGACGTGCGGCCGCGCGTTCTCACCCGCTTCGAGCCGTGGATGGCGCTGTCCTTCACCGAAGGAAGCATCGGCGGCGACATCGAGCGCGCCGATCTGCGCCAGCTCGCCGCTTTCTACGACGGGCAGGGGCCACGCAGCGCGCGGGCCGCGCCGCCGGGGCCCTATGAGGAACGGAGGGCCTCAAACGGCATCGCCATCGCGCCCGGGCTGACCCGCGACGGCCATGCCCTGCTGCTGATCAACCCCCATACCAGCTTCTTCTTCCGCTCCGAGCTCGGCATGGAAAGCGGCGAGGGACTGCACGCCTACGGCGCATCGACCTGGGGCCAGTTCTTTATCTACCAGGGGTTCAACGAGCGGGTTGGCTGGATGCACACGTCGAGCGGCGTCGATTCGGTCGATGAGTTCGCCGTGGCCATCGCCCGGCGGGGCCGGCGGCTCTTCTACCGTTATGGCCAGGCGCTGCGGCCGATCCGCACGCAGCGGGTCACCTTGCGGGTTCGTCAGCCGGACGGCCGGCTGGCGGCGCGCAGCTTCACCACCTACGCCACGCATCACGGACCGATCGTCCGCGCCGAGGGCGAGCGCTGGGTCGCGCTGGCGCTGATGAACCGGCCCGTCCCGGCGCTGCAGCAGAGCTGGCTGCGCACCAAGGCGCGGGACTTCGCCTCCTATATGCGGGTGGCGGCGCTGCAGGCCAATTCGTCGAACGACACGATCTACGCCGATGCGGACGGCCACATCGCCTATCTCCACCCGCAATTCGTGCCCGTGCGCGACGACCGCTTCGACTATCGCGGCCTGGTCGACGGCAGCGATCCGGCCACGGACTGGCGCGGCCTGACGCCGCTTTCAGCGCTGCCCGAGGTGCGCGATCCCCGCACCGACTGGCTCTACAATGCCAATGACGCCCCCTGGCGCGCAGCAGGGCCGGACAGCCCGCGCCAGGACGCCTTCCCGCGCTACATGGACATGGCGGGCGCCAATCCGCGCGGCGACCATGTCACGACGGTGCTGGGACGCGCCCGCGCGCTGAACGCGGAGGGGCTCAGGCGGATTGCCTTCGGAACCTGGCTGCCCTTCTTCGAGCGGGCGACGGCGGATCTCGACCGGGCCTGGGCGAACCTGCCCCGCACCGACCCGCGCCGCGCCCGGCTGGAGCGGCCCGTCGCGTTGCTTCGCGCCTGGGACAAGAGATGGTCCGCCGACTCCGAAGCGACCACCGTGGCCAGCTTCTGGGGCGAGGAAATGTGGGCGCTCGCCGGCCGGCAGCGGCCGCCGCACGGCAATATGTGGGAGGCGATGAACGCCTTCTCCGACGCCGACCGGCTCGCGACCTTCACCCGCGCGGTGGACCGGCTGGAACGCGAGTGGGGCAGCTGGCGGGTACGCTGGGGCGAGGTGAACCGCTTCCAGCGCAACGACGGCGCGATCGTCCAGACCTTCGCCGATGCGCGGCCCAGCATCCCGGTGCCCTTCGCCTCGGCGCGCTGGGGCACGCTCGCCTCCTTCGCCTCGCGCGCCTGGCCGGGCACGCGGCGCTGGTACGGCACCAGCGGCAACAGCTTCGTCGCCGTGGTCGAGTTCGGGCCGCGCCTCCGCGCCTGGGCGGTCACCGCCGGCGGCGAGAGCGGCAACCCGGCCTCGCCGCATTTCAACGACCAGGCCGGGCGCTACGCGTCGGGGAATTTGCGGCCCGTCTATTTCTACCGCGCCGACCTCGCGGGCCACATCGCGCGCACCTATCATCCCGGCCAGTGAGGGGCTAGGAAGCGGCCATGCTGCTCGCTGTCGACGCCGGGAACACCAACCTCGTCTTCGCCCTCGTCGAAGACGGCACGATCCGCGCGCGCTGGCGGATCGCGACCGACGCGCGGCGGACGGCGGACCAATATGCGGTCTGGCTTCACCAATTGCTGGCGCTGGAGGGCTATGCCAGGGCCGATGTCGAGGCGGTGATCATCGGCACGGTGGTGCCGCGCGCGCTCCATAACCTCGAGGTGCTGGCCGCCAAATATTTCGGCGTGACGCCTTTGGTGGCAGGGGAAGCGCCGGCGGAATGGGGCATCGCGCTCGACGTCGCCGAGCCGAAATCGGTCGGCGCCGACCGGGTGCTGAACACGATCGCCGCCCATGCCCTGCACGAGGGCGACCTGATCGTCGTCGATTTCGGCACCGCGACCACCTTCGACGTGGTCGATTATTCGGGCGCCTATAAAGGCGGGATCATCGCACCCGGCATCAACCTCTCGCTCGACGCCCTGGTGACGGCGGCGGCGCGGCTGCCACGAATCGCGCTGGAGGCGCCGAAGGGCAATCTCTCCGTGATCGGCCGCACGACCGAGGAGCAGATGCATATCGGCATCTACTGGGGCTATGTCGCGATGATGGAGGGGCTGGTCGCCCGGCTGAAGGCGGAGATCGGTCGTCCCGTGAAGGTGATCGCCACGGGCGGGCTCGCAACCCTGTTCGACCAGCACACCAATATCTTCGACGCAGTGGAGAGAGATCTCACCATCCAAGGGCTGGCGATGCTCTACGCGCGGAGCAAAGAAGCCGCCTGATCGTCATGCCAGCGCAGGCTGGCATCCCAGCGGACATCGAGGCCGCGACAGATTCAGTATGGACCCCAGCCTTCGCTGGGGTGACAGGAGTGGAATGAAACCCGGCAAGGAACTCCTCTTCCTCGCGCTCGGCGGCTCGGGCGAGATCGGCATGAACGTCAATCTCTACGGCTGCGAGGGCAAATGGCTGATGGTCGACCTCGGCCTGACCTTCGCCGACCCCTATTATCCGGGCGTCGAACTGGTCCTGCCCGATCTCGCCTTCATCGAGGAGCGCAGGGACGATCTGCTCGGCATCGTCCTCACCCACGGCCATGAGGACCATATCGGCGCCATCCCCTATCTGGCGCACGAGCTCGGCGCGCCGCTCTACGCCACGCCCTTCACCGCAGGGCTGATCGCCGGCAAGCTGGAGGAGGAGGGGCTGACCGGCGAGGTCGAGCTGAAGACGATCGAGATGCTCGGCGACTTCCGGCTCGGCCCGTTCGGCCTCAAATATATCCCGCTCGCCCATTCGATCCCCGAGGGCAACGCGCTGCTGATCGACACGCCCTACGGGCGGATCTTCCACACCGGCGACTGGAAGCTGGACGACACGCCCCAGCTCGGCGACCCCTCGACCGAGGCGGAATTGCGCGCGATCGGCGACCAGGGCGTGCTCGCTCTGGTCTGCGATTCGACAAACGTCTTCCAGGAGGCGCCGTCGGGCTCCGAGCTCGGCGTCCGGCAGGGGCTGGACGAGGTGATCCAGGACGCCGATTGCCGCGTGCTCGTCACCACCTTCGCCTCCAATGCGGCCCGGCTGAAGACCCTGGGCCATGTCGCGCAGGATACGGGGCGCCAGGTCTGCGTTGCCGGCCGCTCGCTGGACCGGATCCTGCGGGTTGCGAAGAGTGTCGGCTATCTCACGGATTTCCCTGAAATTATCGATTTCGACGAGGCGATGAAATTGCCCCGGCGCGAGCTGATGATCATCGCCACGGGCGGGCAGGGGGAGCCGCGCGCCGCGCTCGCCCGGATCGCCTTCGACCAGCACAAGCTGAGCCTGGAGCGCGGGGACCTCGTCGTCTTCTCCTCCAAGCAGATCCCCGGCAACGAGATCGCCATCGGCCGCATCCAGAACGAGCTGGCTTCCAGGGGGATCGAGATGATCACCGACCGGCAGGCGCCGGTCCATGTCTCCGGCCATCCGGGCCGGCCCGAGCTCGCCGCCATGTACGACTGGATCCGGCCGGAGATCATCGTCCCCGTCCATGGCGAGATGCGGCACATGATGGAGCAGGCGCGCTTCGCCCGCGCCCGCGGCATCCCGCACGGCATCGTCCAGAAGAATGGCGACCTGATCCGGCTCGCCCCGAACGGACCGGAAAAGCTTTCGGAAGAACGGGTCGGGCGCCTGATTTTAGACGGCGACGTGATCCTGGCGGCAGACGGCGCGACGATGAACGAGCGCCGCCGCCTCGCCACCTCCGGCCTGATCTCGGTCGCGGTGCCGCTCGACGACGGCGACCGCCTCCGCGGCGACGTCGAGATCGGACTTGAGGGCATCCCGGTCGAGGAGGATCGCGAGGCCTTTCTCGAGGAAGCCTGCGCGGCCGCGGCCGACGCCGCCGGTAAGGGGGCCGGCAACGAGGAGAAGCTCCGCGAGGCGGTCCGCCTCGCCGTGCGCCGCGTCGCCACCGACTGGACCGGCAAGAAGCCCGTCGTCTCCGTGCTGATCGTCAGGGTCTGACGCCATGAAACTGACCTCGATCCTTGCCATCTATGTTCTGTTCTGGACGCTCTCGCTCTTCCTGGTCCTGCCCTTCGGCGTCCGCACCGCGGAAGAGGAGGGGACGAAGGCGGCGCCCGGCCATGCCGAAAGCGCCCCGCACCGCTTCAGCTTCGGCAAGGCAGCGCTGCGTGCGACGATCCTGTCAGCAGTGCTGACCGGCCTCTATGTCGCCAATTATGTTTTCGGCTGGATCAGGGTCGAGGACGTCGACTGGCTGAACTAGTGGGGTGAAGGCGGCCAGCGCTCCGGCCTTCGCCGGAGCACGGTACGGCGCCAACCCTTTTTGTGCTCCGGCGAAGGCCGGAGCGCTGGATGAAGCGCTATTTCCGCAGCCGCTCGATCGACTGGGCCAGCGCCACGTAGAGCTTGCCCATGTCGGAGGAGAGCAGGGTGATCGCCACCGCATTGCCGCCCGAGCTGGTCAGCACGGCGCGCAACATCGTCTCGAAGTCGGCGATATAGCGGTTCACCTGGTCGCGGAAGTCCGGCTCTTCCTCGTAATAGCGATGGATCTCGCGCGCCTCGCCCGATTCCAGCAGCCGCACTGCGCGCCGCGTGAAGGCGCCGCGGTCGCCCTTGAGATAGGCGGCCCAGGCGGCGTCGCTGACCTCGTTGGAGAGGATCTTGGAGACGTCGATCGCGGTCGAGTTGAGCGCGTCGATGATCAGGGCCACCCGCCGCGAGAGCTCGCCCGCTTCGCGTTCCTCGCGCTCGGCCCGGTCCTCGGCGATCCGTTGCTCGATCGCCGCCGCGGTCTCGCCGATGGTCAGCAATTGCCGGGTCAGCCGCTCGCTCGCCGCCTTCGCCGTGGCCAGCGCCATGTGCGAGGCATTGCCGATCTCGGCGATCTTCTCCTTGACCGGCTCGTCCAGCGCCTCGCCGAGCGCGCCCTTGCTGGCGTCGACCAAGGCGAGCACGCTGTCCGGAATCACCGCGGCGATCGCCTCGCGGGCATGGGCGGCGGCCTGGTTGGCGGCGTCGCGGACCCTGACGAGCGTGTCGACCAGCTCCGGCCCGGTGTCGCGGATCAGCTGCGCCGCCGCGCCGTCGGCCTCGCCGACCGCCTGGCCGAGTGCCACCATCTTCTCCTCGGCCTCGCGCGCGCCCTCGGTCAGGGTCGCGAGCAGGGCGTTCAGCGCCTCCTGCTGGCGGGTCAGGCTCGCTTCCGTCTCGGAGACGCGCCGGGCGGCGGCATTGGCGGCCGTCTCCATCCGCGCCATCTTCTCGACCACCGCTTCGGCCGAAGCGGCGGTGCGTTCCGACTGGATCTCGATCCCCGCCATGGCCGGCGGCATCTCGTCGCGCAGCTTGCCGGTCACCTCGGCCAGGGCCGCGCTCAGCGCCTCGGCGCGCTGGGTCAGCGCCGCCGACTGGGCGTCGCCCTGCTCGATCTCGCGCAGCAGACCCGTCGCATTGGCCTTGAGCTGGTCGATCGACTGGGAGAGCCGTGCATTCTGCCGGTCTCCGCTGTCGCCGATATGCGCGATCTGCGCCCCGATCTCGTCGAGCTGGCGGGCGATGCCGCCGAGCAGGGTGCGGCTGGCCGCGTCCTGGCTCGCCAGCCGGCCGGCCAGCATCTCGATCTTGCGCCCGGCCATGTCGAGCCGCTCGGCCAGCGCCTTCGTCGCCTCGGCCCCCGCCTCCTCGAAGGCGGCCCTGCTCTGCTCGATCATGGCCAGCATCGCCTGGCCCTGCGCCTCGAGCCCGGCGCGCGCCTGGTCGACCGCCTCGGCCGCCTTGCTCATCGAGCCATCGACGGCCGCCTCCATCTGCGCCGCGGCGTCGTTCATCCGCGCCGTCGCCGCATCCGCGCTGCTCTCGATCCGCGCGACATGGGCGCCGAGCCGCTGCGCGGCCCCGCCGGTTACCTCATCGGCCTCGCGTCCCTTGGCAGCGAGGGCAGCGAGCTGGCTCTCCAGCGCGCCGGCCTGGGCATGGGCGGCGAGCCCGGCCTCCTTCATCGCCTCCGCGGCGGCCCGGGCCTGCGCCTCGGCCCTGGGCAGGTCGCTCATCAGCACGCCGACGTCGATCCGCGCCGCCTCGGCAGCCATGTCGAGCGCCGTCGCCTTGCGGTCGAGCTCGGCGCTCTCGCGGGCGAGCGTCGCGGTGACCCGGCCGATCCGGTCAGAGGCCTCGTCGCCGAGATTCATCAGCCGCGCGGTTTCCTCGCTGAGCGCCGTCCGGTTCGCCTCGATCCGCGCGGCCACCGACGCCAGCGTCGCCTCCAGCTGCTGGCTTTCGCTGCGCATCGCCGTCACCGCATGGGTGAACAGCTGCGTCTCGCGCCGGCTGCTGCGGCCGAACAGCAGCCAGACCAGGCCGAGCAGGATCAGGGGCGCCGAGAAGGTGCCGACCCAGCCCAGCCAGCCGGCAAGGTCCGTGCCGGGATTGGCGAGGGTCAGCCCATAGACGGAGGCGCCGGTCCAGCCGAGCGCCAGCAGGATCAGCAGACCCGCCAGCAGCCTGGGGGCCAGATCGGAGGCCTCGGGCTCGGCCTCGATATCCTCGATCCGGAACGTGTCCTCGGCTTCGGCGGCGGCGGGCACGGCGGTGGTGACCCAGTTGCTGCTGCGCTCCCCGGCATGGGTTTCGACGCTCGTGATACTCATGGCCCGCCCCTTACTGGTTGCCGCTTTGTACCAGAATGGGCCGGATATGAAACGCCCCGTTAACTCCGTTGGTCTTATCCGCGGGTCATGGCCTTCGATCCCGGAGCATTGAACGCATCGCTCGCCGCCGCCGTCGGCAGCGATCCGGCACTGATGGCGGAGCTGAAGACCGCCTTCATCGAGAGCGTGTCGCGCCAGCTCGACCTGCTCGGCCGCGCCCGTTGCGACGCCAACTGGGAGATCGCCGCCGCCCGCCTGAAGAGCGTCGCCGCCAGCTTCGGCGCGATCGGCCTGATCGCTCTGGCCGACGAGGCGCTGGACGGGGCGCCCGGCGATCCCGTGGTTCTCCGCAAGCTCGCCTTCGCGCTCGACGAATTCGCCTCCAACTGAGCCGAACGGCTTTGCAATAAGCTCGCCACCTGCCTAGGTTCCGCGCCCAGCGGAGGGTGAAGAGTGGCGCTCGCGGCGCTGATTGCGGCCTATCATGAATCAGGTGAGCCGGGCCATTTGCGCGCGACCCTGCCGCTCGCCGGTCGCACGGTGATCGAGCGCCAAGCGCGCCTCGCCGCCTCGGCCGGTGCCAATCCCGTGGTGATCTTCGTCGAGCGGCTGCCCGCGGCCCTGTCCGCGGCGGTCGAGCGGCTGCGCCGCGACCGCGTCCCCGTGAAGCTGGTGCGCAGCGCCGAGGAGGCGGCGGAGGCCGTCGATCCCTTCGACCGGCTGCTCATCGTCGGCGACGGCGCGGTCGTGCCCGCGGCGCAACAGGCCCGCCTGGCCGCCGAGCAGGGCAATGCCGTGCTCACCGTTCCCGAGGGCGCGCATGGCGAGCTTTACGAGCGGATCGACGCCCAGTCCCGCTGGGGCGGCCTCGCCGCGATCGACGGGGCGCTGCTGCGCGAGACGGCCGGCATGCTGCGCGACTGGGACCTGCAGTCCACCCTGCTCCGGCGCACGCTGCAGGCCGGCGCGCAGCATGTCGAGGCCGACGGCGCTGCCTCCGTCGCGATCCTCGACCGCGACCAGGATCTGGATGAGCTCGAGCGGCGGATCATTGCCGGCGCGGACAGCGCCAATCTCAGCTGGTCAGACTATCTGCTCGCGCCGATCGAGCGGCTCGTCACCCTGCTGCTGATCGGCAGCCCGCTCTCGCCGCAGCTGATCGGGCTGGGCGCCGCCCTGCTGACCGGGCTCGGCGCGGCGGCCTTCTATGTCGGCTGGTCCTGGATCGGGCTGATCAAGTTGCTGGCCGCGACGCCGCTCGAGGGGATCGCGACCCGCCTTGCGCGGCTGCGCATGCAGAGCGGCATCAGGCAGAGCTGGTGGGTTTACCTGATCCCGCTTTTCACCACCGCCGCCTTCCTCATCCTCGCCTACCGGCTGATGCCCGCCTACGGCTGGGGTCTGGTCCTGCTCCCGTTCGTGACCCTGGCCTTCCTCTACGCTCTCTCGGTCGAGACCGAGGGCCGGCGTATAGCCGGCGCGGTGCTGCTCGCCGAGCGGCGGGGCATGGTCTGGCTGCTCGTGCCCTTCGCTTTGTTCGGGCTCTGGCCGGCCGGGTTCATCTTCCTCGCGGCCTATGCCGCCGCCTCCTTCTTCTGGGCGCAGCAGCAGGCCCATGCCCGCCACGGCCCGCCCGCCGCCTGAGGCATGACCGTAGCCGTCCGCGATCAGGATTAGCGCGGCCTTAACCCTGCGTGGCATAGGGATAATATATGGCCGAAGCCGGATCGAACGGTCGGGGAAAACAGAGCGACGCTGCGCGCCTACTGCTGGCGGCGGCGCGCGAGCGCTTTGCCGTGGCCGCGACGGATCTGCTGCTGCCCGACGGCGCCCGGCTGAGCGAGTGGCAGAGGCTCACCGCGGCGGCCTTGCTGACCCGCCTGATCCATTCGATCGAGGACGATCTCCGCGCCAGGCTGGCTGGGAAGTTCGAGGCCTATCCCGCTGTTCATGCGGCCTTTTCATCCGTACGCGTGCCGATCGCGCTGCCCATCCTCGAGCGCGCCCAGGTGCTGCGCGACAGCGATCTCGGCAACGTCCTCGTCCGCCGCGTCGAGGAGCATCGCTTCTGGAAGGCGCATGCCCCCGCCGAGGGGGAGGATCTGCTGTTCGAGCTGGTCCGCGACGCCGACGAGGAGATCGCCGCCGGCGCGATGGAGCTGGTCATCGCGCGTTCCCGCCGCTTCGACCGCTTCCAGGAGCCCGACATGGGCCAGGTCGAGCTGCCCGCCGAGCTGCAGCACAAACTGGTCTGGCTCGTCGCCGCGGCGCTGCGCCATTATGTCGTCCAGCAGCACGGCCTCGCCGCGGTCGACGGCCTGATCGAGGAAGCGGGCAGCGCCCTCGTCGCCAGCCATGACGAAGGGACGATCCTCGAGGCGCACGCCATGCGTCTCGCCTACCGGCTCGAGCTGCTCGGCCGGCTCGACGGCGCCTTGCTGGTCCGCATCCTCTCCGAGGGCATGCTGCCGCTGTTCCTTGCCGGCGCCGCCACGCTCGCCGGGCTGGACTATGCCGCCGCTTGGGAGGTGATCGCCGATCCGCGCGGCCGCGGCCCGGCCATCCTGCTGCGCGCCGCCGGCGTCGAGCGGGAGGAAGCGGCCGCCATCCTGCTGCTCGCCAACAGCCGCGGCGCGCTCGTCTCCGGCATCGAGGGCGACGCGACTATCGCCCAGCTCGAGCTTTACGACAGCCTCGACCGGACTTCGGCCGAGGAGGTGCTTCGCCTGTGGCGCGCGGCGCCCGGTTATCGGGCCGCGGTCGCCCGGGTCTCGACGCGCGCGCGGCCCGCCGCCGAGGCGGCATGAGCAGCGCCACCCCCGCCGACGCCGGCATCGTCTCGGGCCGGCTCGACGCGGACGGACGGCTGATCGAGGCCGACCCGCCGCTTGCCGCCCTGCAGGCGCAGGCCGGGGGCAGCGCGGGCGGCGTGCTCGCCGTCCCCCAGATCGCCGCGCTCGCCCGGCTCGCCCAACGGCTCGGCATCACCGTTTCGCGCGCCGCGGTCGCCGCCAATGGCGAGGAGGATCTCGATCTCTGGGTACGCGCCGAGCCGGAGGGGCGCGAGGTCTCGCTCGCGATCAGCGGCTGGACGCAGCGGCCGGCGCGCCCGTCCGCGCCCGGGCCGGCGCGCGAGCGCGAGGCCGATTTCCTGCGCGCCGCGGCGGACTGGACCTGGGAGACGGACGACCGGCTGCGCGTCACCGCGCTCTCGCCCGGCGCCGGCGCCGCGATCGGCAGCCCGCCTTCCGCCTTTCTCGGCAAGCAGCTCACCCGCCTGTTCCGCTTCCTCGAGGATGCGGATGGCGGCCTGCCGATCCTGACGGCTTTGGCCGAGCATCGCGCCTTCGACGGGCAGGCGGCAGAACTGCGCGGCGGCCGCCAGGGCCGTTACCTGCTCTCCGGCGTCCCCCTGATCGACGGCACGGGCAGCTTCGCCGGCTTTCGCGGCGGCGCCGTCGCCGACGTTCGCGAGGCGTCCGAAGGCGAGGCGCAGGTCCGGGCCAGGGCGCGCGAGGGCTCCGCCTTCGGCGAGCGGCTCGACCAGGCGCTGCGCGGCCCGCTCGCCCACATCATCGACAATGCCGAGCGGCTGCGCGCCCAGCCCGAGGGGCCGCTGCGCCGCGATTATGCCGGCTATGCCGAGGATATCGCCTCGGCGGGCCGTCATCTGCTCGCTCTGGTCGACGACCTGGTCGATCTGCAGGCGGTCGAGCGGCCCGATTTCCGGCCCGAGGCCGAGCCGATCGATCTCGCCGACCTCGCCCGCCGCGCCGCCGGGCTGCTCGCCGTGCGCGCCGCGGACCGGCGGGTGACGATCGACGCGCCCGGCGCGGACGAAGGCCTGCCCGCGACCGGGGACTTCACCCGCGCGCTGCAGATCATGATGAACCTGATCGCCAATGCCGTGCGCTACTCGCCCGAAGGGGGTCAGGTCTGGGTCCGCTGCGAGGAGGAAGGCGATCTCGCCGCGCTCATCGTCGCCGACCAGGGCAAGGGCATCGCGGCCGAGGACCAAGACCGGATTTTCGACAAGTTCGAGCGGGTCGATCCGCTGGAGCCCGGCGGCACCGGGCTCGGCCTCTACATCGCCCGCCGGCTCGCCCGCGCGATGGGCGGCGATATCGCTGTCGACAGCGCGCCGGGGCAGGGCGCCCGCTTCACCTTCACTCTGCCTTTGAGAAGCGGTGGCTGAGCTCAGCCGGTCCCGCGGATCGTCCGCAGCACATTGGCGATGCAGCTGCCGACCAGGCCGAGCACGACCCCGACCACCACCACCAGCAACACGCCCTGGAACAATTCCCGGGCGATCTTGAGGCCGGCGAGCCAGGGACCGATCCAGATCAGCACCAGGATCGTCGCCGCGGTCGCGAAGGCGAAGCGCGCGACCCAGAAGAAGCGCTGCCGGGCCGAAGAGAACGGCGCCGGCGGCGGGCCGCCGCGCACCCGCCCGACGACCATCAATGCGAGCGTGATCACCGCCAGCACCAGGATCGGCCATGGCGCCACCCGGTCCGCCACCCATTCGGCCGGGTCGTCGAGCAGCAGGCCCGCGGCGAGCGCGAGCGCGGCGAGCAGCAGGCCCGCGAGCAGGACCCGCCGGGCCAGCGCCGGCGGGGCGGTGTCGTCGGAGGCGGGCTCGCCGGACAAGGCTCTATCTCTGGCCGACGGGGACGTAGTCGCGCTGCGTCGCGCCGGTATAGAGCTGGCGCGGGCGGCCGATCTTCTGCTCGGGGTCGGAGATCATCTCGTTCCACTGCGCGACCCAGCCGACGGTGCGGGCGAGCGCGAAGAGGGCGGTGAACATCTCGGTCGGGAAGCCGATCGCGTTCAGGATCACGCCCGAATAGAAATCGACGTTCGGATAGAGCTTCTTCTCGATGAAATAATCGTCCCTGAGCGCGATCGCGGCGAGTTCCTGGGCGGTGTCGAGGACGGGATCGGAAATGCCGAGCTCCTTCAGCACCTCCTCGGCCGTCGCCTGCATCACCTTCGCGCGCGGGTCGAAATTCTTGTAGACCCGGTGGCCAAAGCCCATCAGTCGGAACGGGTCGTTCTTGTCCTTCGCCCGGGCGATATATTCGGGGATGCGCTCGGGCCGCCCGATCTCGCGCAGCATGTTGAGCGCCGCCTCGTTGGCGCCGCCATGGGCCGGGCCCCAGAGGCAGGCGATGCCCGCCGCGATACAGGCGAACGGGTTCGCGCCCGAGGAGCCGGCGAGCCGCACCGTCGAGGTCGACGCATTCTGCTCGTGATCGGCGTGGAGGATGAAGATCCGTCGCATCGCCCGCTCGATGACCGGGTTCACCTCATAGGGCTCGGCCGGGACGCCGAAGGTCATGCGCAGGAAATTGCCGGTGTAGGAGAGGTTGTTCTGCGGATACATGAACGGCTGGCCGAGCGTATATTTGTAGGCCATCGCCGCGATCGTCGGCATCTTGGCGATCAGCCGGTGCGAGGCGATCATCCGCTGCTTGGGATCGGTGATGTCGGTGCTGTCGTGGTAGAAGGCCGAGAGCGCGCCGACGACGCCGCACATCACCGCCATCGGATGCGCGTCGCGCCGGAAGCCCCGGTAGAAGGTCGCCAGCTGCTCGTGCAGCATGGTGTGGCGCGAGATCGTGTAGGTGAACCTGGCGAGCTCGTCGGCGGTCGGCAGCTCGCCGTTCAGCAGCAGATAGCAGACCTCCATGAAGGTCGAATTCTCGGCCAGCTGCTCGATCGGATAGCCGCGGTGCAGGAGGATGCCGGCATCGCCGTCGATATAGGTGATCTCGGACCGGCAGGAGGCGGTGGAGGTGAAGCCCGGATCGTAGGTGAAGACGCCGGTATCCGCATAGAGCTTGCGGATGTCGATCACGTCCGGCCCGACCGAGCCGGAGAGCGTGTCATAATCGTGCGCGTTGCCGCCAAGGGTGAGTGAGGCCTTGCCCGCCATCTATTGGTCCTTCCCAGTCTGCGCATCGGCGATCCGGGCGAGGCTTTCCTCCCGACCGAGCAGCACCAGCACATCGAATATCCCCGGCGAGGTCGCCCGGCCGGTCAGCGCGGCCCGCAAGGGCTGCGCCACCTGGCCCAGCTTGACGCCGGACGTTTCAGCCACCTCCCGCACGGCCTGCTCCGTCGCCTCGACCGTCCAGTCGGCCAATCGGGCGAGCGACTGGTGGACGCGGCCGAGCAGGTCCCTTGCGTCTCCGCCGAGCAGCAAGGCCGCTTTTTCGTCCATGTCAAGCGGGATGGATTTGAACAGGAAGGCGGCGCCCTCGGCCAGCTCGTTCACGTCCTTCGCGCGAGGCGTGAGCACCGGCATCGCCCGCTCAAGCAGGTCCGCGTTCGCGCCCGGAATCAGCGGCGCGACCAGGGCCGCGAGCCGCGCCGGCTCGGCCTCGCGCAGATAATGGCTGTTCAGGCTCTCGAGCTTCTTGAGGTCGAAGCGCGAGGGCGATTTGCCGATCGCGTCGGCGTCGAACCAGTCCATCGCCTGCTCGCGCGAGATGATCTCGTCGTCGCCATGGCCCCAGCCCAGCCGGAGCAGATAATTGAATAGCGCCTCGGGCAGGATGCCGAGCTCGTCGCGATAGGTCTCGACGCCGAGCGCGCCGTGCCGCTTGGAGAGCTTCGCCCCGTCCGAGCCGTGGATCAGCGGCACATGGCCGTAGACCGGCTCGGGCCAGTTCATCGCCCGGATGATGGCGAGCTGGCGAAAGGCGTTGTTCAGATGGTCGTCGCCGCGGATCACGTGGGTGACGCCCATGTCGAAATCGTCGACCACCACCGCGAGCATGTAGGTCGGCGAGCCGTCCGAGCGGAGCAGGACGAAATCGTCGATCTCGGCATTCTGCACGACGACCCGGCCCTGGACGAGATCCTCGATAACGGTCTCGCCCTCCTGCGGCGCCTTCAGCCGGACGACATAGCCGCCTTCGCCCTCGCTGCCGCAATCGCGCCACGGGCTGCGGATGCGGAAGGGCCGCCGCTCCGCCTGCGCCGCCTCGCGCTGCGCCGCCAGCTCCTCCTGGCTCATCCAGCATTTATAGGCATGGCCGCTGGCCAGCAGCTGGTGCGCGATCTCGGCATGCCGGTCCGCATATTCTGACTGGAAGTGGGCCTCGCCGTCCCAGTCGAGGCCGAGCCAGGTCATGCCGTCGAGGATCGCGTCGATCGCCGCCCTGGTGGAGCGTGCCTTGTCCGTATCCTCGATCCTCAGCACGAAGCGGCCGCCATGATGGCGCGCATAAAGCCAGTTGAAGAGCGCGGTGCGGGCGCCGCCGATATGCAGGAAGCCCGTCGGGGAAGGCGCGAATCTGGTTACAACTCGGCTTGCGCTCACGCGTCTAATCTCCAAGAACAGGCGCATGGCGGCCGGTCACGCGAGGGCCCCTAGCATAGGCGAAGCGCCCCCACCAAGGGGGGAGGCGGGTCCCGCCAAAGCCGCTCTTTCCCGGCTTTCCGCCAGATTGGAGGCATTGTTCGAGGCCGAGCGGGCCCAGCTGCCGCTCTGGCTGCCCGTGGGCCTGCTCACCGGCATCGCCGCCTGGTTCTTCCTGCCCGACGAGACCGCCTGGACGGGCTTCCTGTTTCTCGCCGGCGCGGCCGCCCTCGGCTTCGTCGCGTTGGCGCCCGGTACGCGCTGGGGCCGCGCCTTCGCGCTCTTCGGCCTCGCCGCCGCGCTCGGTTGCGGCCTGATCTGGTGGCGTGCGGAGCAGGCGGCTGCGCCCCGCTTCGAGCGCGAGCAACTGCTTCAGGTCAGCGCGACCGTGGAGAGCGTCCAGACCCTGGCCGCGGACGAGGCGGTCCGCCTGGTCGTGCGCCCGCATGGCGAGAACATGCCGGTCCGGCTGCGGGTCAATGTCGAGCGGGAGAAGATGCCGGAGGGCCTGGTTGCCGGCGCCACGATCAGCCTCCGCGCCTGGATCATGCCGCCGGCGCCGATGTCGGTGCCCGGCGGCTATGATTTCTCCCGCACCGCCTGGTTCCAGCAGATCGGCGGCACCGGGCGCGCGCTCGACATCGCCGTCACCGCTGCGCCCGCCGGCCAGAGCCTTTCGGCGCGGATCGCGACCTGGCGGCAGCGCCTCTCAGCCCATATCCGGACCACGCTCGGCGACGGGGCGGAGGGCGGCATCGCCGCGGCGCTGGCGACGGGCGACCAGTTCGGCATTCCGGAGGCGGATGCCGAGGCGATGCGCCGCTCGGGCCTCGCCCATCTGCTCTCGGTCAGCGGCCTGCACCTCACCGCCGTCGTCGGCGCGGTGATGCTGCTGACCCTGAAATTGCTCGCTTTGAGCCCGCTGCTGGCCCTCCGCTTCCGCCTGATCCTGATTGCCGCGGGCGCAGGGGCGCTGGCGGGGGTCGCCTATACTTTGCTGACCGGCGCCGAGGTGCCGACCGTCCGGTCCTGCATCGCCGCTCTGCTCGTCCTGCTCGGCATCGCGCTCGGGCGCGAGGCGCTGACCCTCCGGCTCGTCGCCGTGGCCGCGCTCGTCGTGCTGCTGCTCTGGCCGGAAAGCCTGCCGGGCGCGAGCTTCCAGATGAGCTTCGCCGCCATCGTCGCGATCATCGCCCTGCACGAAAATCCGCGCGTCCAGGCCTGGGTGTCGCGGCGCGAGGAAATCTGGCCGATGCGCCTCGGCCGCTTCCTCTTCGGCCTCGTCCTGACCGGCCTCGCGGTGGAGATCGCGCTGATGCCGATCGCACTCTTCCATTTCCACAAGGCGGGTCTCTACGGCGCGCTCGCCAACGTGATCGCGATCCCGCTCACCACCTTCGTGATCATGCCGCTGGAGGCCTTGGCCCTGCTCTTCGACACGGTCGGGCTCGGCGCGCCCTTCTGGTGGCTGACCGGGCAGGCGCTCGCCTTCCTGCTCCGGCTCGCCCACGCCACCGCCGCCGCGCCGGGCGCCGTCGCCCTGCTGCCGGCCATGCCCGCCGCCGCCTTCGGCCTGATGATGGCGGGCGGGCTCTGGATCTGCCTCTGGCGGACCCGCTGGCGACTCTGGGGCATGCTTCCCGTGGCGGCCGGCGCGCTCTGGGCGCTGCTGACGGCCGCGCCCGACCTGATTGTCACCGGCGACGGCCGTCATCTCGCCCTGCGGACGGACGACGGGCGCCTCGCCATCCTGCGCAGCCGTGCCGGCGACTATGTCCGCGATACGCTGGCCGAAGCGGGCGGCGCCGAACCCGACTTCCTCGATCTCGAGACCTTGCCGGAAGCGTCCTGCAGCGACGCGCTTTGTGTCGCGACGCTCGAACGGGGCGGGCGGCGCTGGCGGCTGCTGGCGACGCGCAGCCGCCACATTGTCGCCTGGCCGGAGATGATCAGCGCCTGCGCCGAGGCCGACATCGTCGTCGCCGACCGCAACCTGCCGCGCGGCTGCAGCCCGCGCTGGCTCCGCGCCGACCGCGCCTTCCTCCGGCAGACCGGCGGCCTGTCGATCGTGCTGGGCGACCCACCGGCAGTCGCCACGGTCGCGGCGCGCGTCGGCGGCCATCCCTGGGCGGCGCGCTGAGACTTGCACCGGGGCAGGGCCGCTCTATGTGCCGCTCATGCCGATCCGCCCCGCCACCCCCGCCGATCATGACGCCATCTGGTCGATCCTCGAACCGGTGATCCGCGCCGGCGAGACCTGGGCGCTCGACCGTGACATGACCCGCGAACAGGCGCTCGCTTACTGGTTCGCGCCGGACCGCGAGCCTTTCGTGCTGGAGGAGGAGGGCCGCATCCTCGGCACCTATTTCATGCGCGCCAACCATGCGGGCGGCGGCGCCCATATCGCCAATGCCGGTTATATGGTGGCGGAAGACGCCGGCGGCCGCGGGGTCGGCGCGGCGCTCTGCCTGGATTCGCTGGAGCGGGCGCGGGAGAGGGGCTTCGCGGCGATGCAGTTCAACTTCGTGGTCAGCACCAACGTGCGCGCGGTGAACCTCTGGCACCGGCTCGGCTTCGAGACAGCCGGGCGCCTCCCCGGCGCCTTCCACCATCCGACGCTCGGCGAGGTCGACGTGCTGGTGATGTACCAGCGGCTCTAGCAGCCGTTGCCCGTCAGGGCCTGGCCGGCAGTCTGGTGTCGACGGCGATCCAATTGTCCTGCCAGGTCGCGCCGGCGTCCGCGGAGAAGGATTGCACGAAGCGGATTCTGTCGCGGCCTTCCGGCGTGATGACGAAACGGACGAGCACGACCCGGCCGTCGACATCGTCCCGGCCGTAGAACAGGCCGCGGCCGCCGGCATCGAAGCTGCCGTGGACCGGCGCCGTGAGCCGGCCGCTGCGCTTGCTGGCGAAGTTGAGGCTCCATTGCCTCGTGTGCGGATTGTAGAGCCGGAGCGAGAGGCCGCGAATCCGGCCCGCGGCACCCGCCACATCCAGCTCGACCAGATTCGCATCGCCGTCCATGGCCGGCGTAACGATGCTTGTGCCGCGATAGTCGACCCAGCGCTCCGGCTCGCCGCTCAAAGGGTTCTGCAGGTAGCGCAGCTCGGTCCGCCAGCGGCCGATCTCGAAATCGAAATCGCGCTGGCCGTCACGCGCCGCCATTGCCCGCGGGGGCGAGACGGCCGCGCCCTGCAGCGGCTGCGCGAAAGCGGGTTGCATGGAGCAAAGCCAGGCGAGGGCCAACAGCACGCGGCGTTTCGGCATCATATCCCCACCATTGGTTTCCGGAGGCCGCGTCCTTGCCCGCCCGGGGACCGCACCGCCACCATCGCTTCGACAAGGATGCCTGAATGATCGTCGAACTGCGCGGCGACTCTAGTGCGGACCCTGGTCCGCCTGCACGCAGGCCAGCTCGTTCCCGCCCGGATCGAGAAAGTGGAAGCGCCGCCCGCCGGGAAAGGCGAAGATCGGCCGAGCGAGCGTGCCGCCCGCATCGAGCACCGCCGCCATCGCTGCCTCCAAATCCTCGACGTCGATCACCGGCAGCGGCGCGCCGATCGCCTCGGCCGAATCGCCCTGGATGCCGATATCGGTGTCGCCGGTCATCGTCGCGGCGTAGGTCGGCCCGAACGAGGTCATCGTCCAGCCGAACGCCGCCTCATAGAAACGCTTTGCCGCCGGGACGTCGAAAGCGGTCAACTCGACATAGTTCAGGCGGGCCATGGCAATTCCCTTCTAGTCGGCAGGCTCCGGTGCAGGCGCCGGCTCCGCAGTGAAGCCGATCCTCCGGAAGCCAGTGCGCTGCAGCTCGAAAATGATGGGCCCCACGCAGCGATAGGGCGTGTTGATATCGGCCTTTAGCTGTGCTTCGCGGCCTCGCCAGCGCCGCGCAAAGGCACCGAATTCAGCCAGCGGAACCCGCCGTCCCTCGACCTCGGCGAAACAGGGCGCCGCCCCGGTTCCCATTCCGCCCGTCGTCACAGCCATGACGCGCGGCGTGGCGCAGCTCGCCGCGCCGGCCGCCCCAAGCAGCAGCGCGACCAGCGACCGGGCGTTCATGCCCCGTTGCCTAATAACGCCGCAGCAGCCCCGCCAGCCGGCCCTGGATCCGCACCTGCTCGGGCCGGTAACGCTGCGGGTCGTAGAGGCGGTTGGCCGGATCGAGGCGGATCATCTGCCCCTCGCGGCGCAAAGTCTTCAGCGTCGCCTCCTCCTCGTTGACCAGGGCCACCACGATCTCGCCGTCGCGGGCGACGTCCGTCTTGCGGATCAAGGCATAGTCGCCGTCGAGGATGCCGAGCTCGACCATCGAGTCGCCGGCCACCTCCAGCGCATAATGCTCGCCCGGGCCGAGCAAGGCGGCGGGAACGGGGAGGGTGTCGGTGCCCTGCAGCGCCTCGATCGGCGTGCCGGCCGCGATCCGGCCGTGCAGCGGGATGTCGAGCACGTCGTCATTGGCGGGGCGCGGCGGCATGACCGGCGCCTTGGCGGCGCCCTTGTCCGCCTCCGGAATCTTCAGCACTTCGAGCGCCCTTGCCCGGTTCGGCAGGCGGCGGATGAAGCCCCGCTCGACCAGCGCCGAGATCAGCCGGTGGACGCCGCTCTTGGACTTGAGGTCCAGCGCCTCCTTCATCTCCTCGAAGGAGGGGGAAATGCCCGTCTCGTTGAGGCGACGGTCGATGTAGAGAAGCAGCTCATGTTGCTTGCGCGTGAGCATCCTAGTGTCCCTCCCGTGGAACGTTTGCGGAACGTGTAAGGAACGTTACGCGCGGAGTCAAGCGGGGGCGGGAAGGGGCTCCGCGGCTGCTTTCGCCAATACGAGGAAATTGGCCAGCAGGGCATGGCCATGCTCGCTGGCGATGCTCTCCGGATGGAACTGGACGCCGTGGATCGGCAGGCTTTCGTGGCGCACGCCCTGCACGGTCCCGTCGGGGGTGCGGGCGTTGACGATCAGCGCGTCCGGCAGGCTGTCCGGCGCGAGCGTGAGGCTGTGATAGCGGGTCGCGTCGAAGGGAGAGGGGAGGCCGGCGAAAACCCCGCTGCCGTCATGCGCGATCGGCGAAACCTTGCCGTGCATCGGCGCGGGCGCGCGGACCACCCGCCCGCCATAATATTGGCCGATCGCCTGGTGGCCGAGGCAGACGCCGAGCAGAGGCCGGCGCGCCTCGGCGCAGGCCGCGACAAGATCGAGCGAGATGCCGGCCTCGTCGGGAGTGCCTGGCCCGGGCGAGATCAGGATCGCCGCGGCGCCGCTGGCGAGCGCTTCGGCGGCGGTCAGCGAGTCGTTGCGCTCGACCCGGACCGCGCCGCCCAGCTCGCGCAGATACTGGACCAGGTTCCAGGTGAAGCTGTCATAATTGTCGATGACCAGGATCAAGCCGGCCGCCGCCTATTGCTGGGGACCCGTGCTCATCGTCGCGGCGATACGCTGCCGCTCCGCGCGGATCGCCGCGGTGTTGCGCTGGACCCCGACCCGGTCCTCCATCGCCTTCAGCAACGCCCATTCTGCCTCGCTGGGCACCGCCTGGACGAGCTGGGCGCGCGCCGCCTCCACGGCCTGCGCCGCCGCGGCGCCGCCGCGGACGCTCTGCTGGGGCACCGCGATCATCCAGCCGGCATCGTTCGGCGCAGCCGCCACGCCGGCCGTGCCCGGCCGCAGGCGGAAGAAGAGCTGCAGCGGCTCGGGCGCCTGCTGCGCCATGATCTGCCCGCGCCGCGCGGTGATCGTCTGCGGCGGCGGCAGCGGCAGCCCGGCCTGGGCAAAGGCCTGGGCGACCGGCGTGCCGGCATTGATCCGCGCCGCGATCGCATGGGCGATTCGCCAGCTCTGCCGGACCGCGGTGCGCCGGACCAGCTGCGCGCGGACCCGGTCGCGCACCTCGGCCAGCGGCGGCGGCGCCGCGGCCTCGGTCCGCTCGATCCCGATCAAGGCGTAGCGCGCATTCTGCTCGACGGCGACGACCTGCGGCTCGGAGGCATCCGCCTCCATGTCGAACGCCGCCGGCAGCGCCGCCCGGAAGTCGGCGGTCAGGCCTGGCCAGGGGGCGCCGTTGCCGAGCCGGCCCTGCGCGGTGATCGGCGGCGAGGTGACAGCGGTGAGGCGGGCGCCGGCGGCCGCTTCCTCGAAGCTCCGGCCGTCCTCGATCTGCTCCTCGATCTGCGTGGCGAGGGCGGCGATCGCGGCGACGCGCTTGCGGCGCTCGATCTCGCGGACGATGTCGGCGCGCACCGCTTCGAGCGGGCGGCCGCCGGCGGCGCTGACGACGCGGACGACGTGCCAGCCGAGCGACGAGCGGACCGGGCCGATGACCGCGCCCTGCCCGGCGCGGAACGCCTGGGCGGAAACCTCCGGCGTGACCAGGGTCGCGAATTGCTGCTCCGTCTGGTTCTCCCGGCGCGCATAGGCATCGCCCCGCCCGGCCGCCTGCGCGGCCTGCTGGAAGCCGGTACCGCCGCGCACGCGCTGGGCGAAGGCGGTCGCGTCCGCCTGGGCCGTGCGGCCGCCGAAGATGATCGATTCCAGGGTCCGGATCCGGCCCGCTTGGTAGCGCGGCGTATTGTTGTAGACCGCCTGGATCTCCGCATCGGTCGGCGCCGTGATGCTCACCTGCTCGGGGCCGATGACCGCATATTTGATCACCCTTCGCTCCGGCACCGCGAAGAAGTCGCGATAGGTCTGGTAGTAGCGCGCGATTTCGGCCTCGCTCGGGTTGAGCCTGCGCTCGATCGCGCCGACCGGCACGACGCCGATCAGGCCCGTCCGTTGCTCCAGCGGCACCGCCGCATAGGCCTCGGCCACGCCCCGCGGCATGGTAAAGCCGGTCTCGATGGGGAGGAGCACCTGCCGCTGCAGCAGCTGGCGGGCGAATTCATCCCTCACCTGGTTGACCGAGATGCCGGCGCTCTGCAGCGCGCGCTGGAAGATGCCGTTGTCGAAATTGCCCCCGATCCGGGCGAAGCTGAACTCCTCCGCATTGGCGATCGCGTTGTCGATCATCTGCTGGGTGACGGCGATGCCGCGCGCATCGGCGAACTGGCGCAGCGCCTCGAGCGCGATGAGCCGGTCGACCGAGCCTTCGAAGCCGCCCTGGTTCAGAAATTCGAGGATCTGGACGTTGGGCAGTTGCTGGCGCAGCTGCTGGAAGCTCTGGTTGAACTGGTTGTTGGCCTGCTCGGTCGTGATCGGCCGGCTGCCGACCCTGGCGAGCTCGGTACCGGTCGGGGCGCCGCCGCTGCCGCCCAGGTCGCCCAGGCCGCCGCCGCCCGTGCCGAAGCCGGTGATGACGATCGCGACGAGCGACAGGAACAGAATCGCACCGACGGTGAAGTTACGGAATCGCTTGCGGGCCATGGGGATCCTGAAGAAGGTGATTTGCGCGGGTCATAGAAGCGCGCTAGGCGCCCGGCAACTCCACAATCCGGGAAAGCCATCGCATGCACCTCCGCCGCAAGCTCGTCGCCGGCAACTGGAAGATGAACGGCAGCCTCGCCGCCTTGGCCGAGCTCGGCCCGGTCGCCGACGCCGCAAGGGCGGCCGGCGGCGTGGACGTCGCCATCTGCCCGCCCTTCACCCTGATCGCGCCCGCCGTGACCCGGGCCGGCGGCGCGATCGCGATCGGCGCGCAGGACTGCCATGCCCATGAGAGCGGCGCCCATACCGGCTGCGTCGCGGTCGGCATGCTGAAGGAGGCCGGGGCGAAGCTGGTCATCACCGGCCACAGCGAGCGCCGCGCCGACCAGCACGAGACCGATGCCGAGGTGCGCGCCAAGGCCGAGGCGGCGCTGCGGGGCGGCCTCCTCACCATCGTCTGCGTCGGCGAGACCGACGCCGAGCGGCGCGCGGGCAGCCATGTCGGGCGCGTCACCACAATGCTCGCCGGCTCGCTGCCCGAGGATTGGGAGGAGGGGGAACTGGTCGTCGCCTACGAGCCGGTCTGGGCGATCGGCACGGGCAACGTCGCGACGCCCGCCGACGTCGCCGAGATGCACAAGGCGATTCGCACCCACCTGGTCGGACGCTTCGGCGACCGCGGCAACCGGATCCGGATCCTCTACGGCGGCTCGGTGAAGGCCGACAATGCGGCCGAGCTCTTCGCCGTCGCGGACGTGGACGGCGCCCTGGTCGGCGGCGCGAGCCTCACCGCCGCGGCCTTCGTGCCGATCGTCGAGGCCGCCGCCGGCTGATCGCCGCCATGGTTGAACCGCGGAGCCCGATCGACTAGATCGCCCGCAACCTCATTTCCCGAAAGTTTCCGATGTCCGGCCTGTTCACCTTCGTGCTCATCATCCAGACGCTCGTCGCCGTCGCGCTCATCTCGCTCATCCTGATGCAGCGCTCCGAGGGCGGCGGGCTTGCCGGCGGCGGCAGCCCCGCGGGGATGATGAGCGCGCGCGGCGCCGCCGACTTCCTGACCCGCGGCACCTCGATCCTGGCGACGGTCTTCATCTGCCTCTCGATCCTGCTCGCCGGCCTCGCCGCCGGCCAGCGCGGCAATGGCGAGATCCGCGCGACCCGGGCGCCGGCCGCGCCGGCCCGTCCGGCCAGCACGCCTGCGCCCGCCGCCGCCCCGAAGGCCGCGGCCCCGGCGCCGGCCGCGCCCGCGAGCAACGGCACCAGCATCCCCGGCCAATAAGGCCCGCGCTGGCGGCCCGATCGGGCCCGCGGGCAAAATAAAGTGATTCGACGGCTTGCCGGATCGCACCCGGCCCGTCTAACCGGTGATTCCCATGGCGCGGTTCATTTTCATCACCGGCGGCGTGGTCTCCAGCCTTGGCAAGGGTCTCATGGCCGCCTCGCTCGCGGCGCTGCTGCAGGCGCGCGGCTACAAGGTCCGCCTGCGCAAGCTCGATCCCTATCTGAACGTCGATCCGGGAACGATGAGCCCCTATCAGCATGGCGAGGTCTACGTCACCGACGACGGCGCCGAGACCGACCTCGACCTCGGCCATTATGAGCGCTTCACCGGCGTGCCCGCGCGCCAGAGCGACAACGTCACCTCGGGCCGCATCTATCAGGGCATCATCCAGCGCGAGCGGCGCGGCGACTATCTCGGCGCCACCGTGCAGGTGATCCCGCACGTCACCAATGCGATCAAGGACTTCATCCGCGCCGACGTCGACGAGGATCTGGATTTCGTCATCTGCGAGGTGGGCGGCACCGTGGGCGACATCGAATCCCTGCCCTTCGTCGAGGCGATCCGCCAGTTCCGCAACGAGAGCCCGCGCGGCCACTGCCTCTCGATCCACACCACCCTGGTGCCCTATATCGCCGCCGCCGGCGAGCTGAAGACCAAGCCGACCCAGCACAGCGTCCGCGAGCTCACCAGCCTCGGCATCCAGCCCGAGATCATCGTCTGCCGCTGCGAGCACCCGCTGCCGGACAATGAGCGCGCGAAGATCGCTTTGTTCTGCAACGTCCGCAAGGAAGCGGTCATCCCGGCGCTCGACGCGCGGAGCATCTATGCGGTGCCTGCCCAATATCACGAGGCGGGCCTCGACGCCGAAGTGCTGCTCGCTTTCGGCCTGCTCGAAAGCGCGGCCGAGCCCGACATGGCGCGCTGGGACGACGTCACCGACCGGCTGTTCAACCCGGAAGGCGAGGTGACGATCGGCGTCGTCGGCAAATATGTCGGCCTGCAGGACGCCTACAAGTCGCTGACCGAGGCCCTGGTCCATGGCGGCATGGCCAATCGCGTCAAGGTCAACATCAAGTGGCTCGACGCGGAATTGTTCGAGCATCCCGAGGCGGAGATCGCCTCCACCCTGGAGCCGATGCACGCGATCCTCGTCCCCGGCGGCTTCGGCGAGCGCGGCACCGAGGGGAAGATCGCCTCGGTCCATTTCGCCCGCGAGCGCCGGGTGCCCTTCTTCGGCATCTGCCTCGGCATGCAGATGGCCTGCATCGAGGCGGCGCGGAACACGGCCGGCCTGAAGGGGGCGGGCTCGAGCGAGTTCGGCGAGGCCGATGAGCCGATCGTCGGCCTGATCACCGAATGGATGAGCGAGGAGGGCCTGCAGAAGCGCTCGGCCGGCGGCGACCTCGGCGGCACGATGCGCCTCGGCGCCTATGAGGCGAGCCTCGCCGGCAACAGCGTCGTCCGGAGCATCTACGGCAATGACAGGATCAGCGAGCGCCACCGCCACCGCTACGAGGTCAATGTCCACTACAAGGACGCGCTGGAAAGCGGCGGCCTGGTCTTCTCCGGGATGAGCCCGGATGGCGAATTGCCCGAGATCGTCGAGCGCCCGGACCATCCCTGGTTCATCGGCGTCCAGTTCCACCCGGAGCTGAAGTCCAAGCCCTTCGACCCGCATCCCCTGTTCGCGAGCTTCATCGAGGCGGCGGTGCGGCAGAGCAGGCTGGTCTAGGCGGCCCTATCCACAATGGATGACGAATCGGACAGCCTGTTCGCCATATGTTATCCTCCTGACTTCCCTCTTGAGGACCTGCATGAAATTGCCGCCGAGTTGATGGCCGATGGCGGCATCGTGCCCGGGTTTATTCCCGCCGACCTTGGGGTGTTTGATCTCATGGTGGTCGAATACGCGAAGCTGATGGGCGAAACGATCGTCATCCTGCCAGACCGCAATGTGGTAAGCCGCATCGCGTCGATTGCGGAAGGGCGCGCACGTTTCCCGCTCGACAAGCCATCGCAGTTGGCCGCGAACCTGATGGCATTTTGCCAGTGCATGGAACTGGATTTCGATCCCTCAATCGCGTTTCACGAACTTGCTCATTTCGAAGGCAACGACGTTGCGAACCGCGAGCTTGCTTGGTTTCGCGCTGCTGATGAGCCGCAGGCGTTGGCTTGGGTAGCAATCGCGCGAGGGCGCTCTCAGAGCCTCGGGGGCCCCGCGGTCAGTAAGATTACCGGTCACGACTTAGCTCGCCCACTGGCCCGATGGCGGCGCAACTATGTTGCCGCGCTCAAAATCGCGGAGCTAGAGTTAGCCGATCGTAAGCCGCTTGAGCGAGCGCTCACCCTCCTTGAATGGATGGTTGAAGAGTATTTCCTAGCAGGACCAGCAGCAATCTTTGCGTCCATGTACTTCTCTCCGAATGCCGCAAAGAAGCGGCTGATTAAGCAACTCCGCTCTGCGGATCGTGAGCGAGCGTTGGCTGGGATTCGCAATGCTGCGTGGGACATGACACACGTCAGCGATCTCTCTCGTCGAATGCGTCAAGAAGGTGACGGTCTTGGTCGATTTATCTTTGCTACGGCAGATCGAGGGCTCGCAGAAATCGCACGCTTAGTGCCGATCGATGCGGAACCATATCAACTTGAGGCAGAGTTTGCGCGCCTCATGTCGATTTGGTGGCCAGAGCAAGATGTCCTTGTGCTCGCGGGCCGTTTCGCGAAAGCGATCTTAGATGTTCAATCTCGCCCTGCGCCGGTAGGCCCCGATGGAATCGCTGACCCAATTGGGCATTGGATTGATTTAGGCGAACGCAAAATGCGCGACTGGTCACCACGTGAGTTGGCGGCATCGCGTTTATGAGTTGCGACGCCGAACCTCTAGCCCAGATCACCTTCAATGCCGAGATCGTCCATTGGCGCGGCCCGGCGCCCTATCTCTTCCTCCCCGTTCCCGACCAACATGTCGCCGACGTCGCCTACGCCGCGCGCCTCGCAAGCTACGGCTGGGGCTGCGTACCGGTCCAGGCCCGGATCGGCGCGACCGACTTCACGACCTCGCTCTTCCCGCGCGGCGACACCTACATGCTTCCGATCAAGGTCGCCGTGCAGCGGGCCGAAGGCCTCGGGCTGGGCGACCGGGTCGCGGTGGAGATGCGGATCGTCGCCCGCTGAGCCCTCCCGCCCGAATGCTGGCGCCCGCCAACGATCCAGTCTAGGCTCCACGCCGGCACGCGCCTCCGGTGCCGAAAGGCACAATCCATGACCATTTCCACCCTGCTCGGCCTCCTCCTCGTCCAGGCCGCTGCCGCGAGGAGCCCCGAGCAGTTCTTCGTCGGGCGCACCGAAAGCACGGGCATCGTCAACATCGCGTTGAGCGGCAGCCACACCGTCCGGGACCGCAGCCGCGGCCGCATCGAGGGCGGCAACACCCTGATCCTCGAGCAGGTCGTCGAGGAACAGGGCAAGCCGGCGCGCAGCCGGACCTGGCGCCTGGTCCGGTCAGCCGACAACCGCATCACCGGCACGATCAGCGACGCGCGGGGGCCGGTGACCGGCGACGTGCGCGGCAACGTCATTCACCTCCGCTATCAGAGCCAGGAGGGGCCGAGCGTCGAGCAGTGGATCACCTTGGATCCCAACGGACGGGTCGCGCGCAACCGGATGGTCTTCAGGCGGATCGGCATCACCCTGGCGACGGTGAATTCGGTCATCTGGCGCGTGGAGTGACCGGCGGCGAGCCGGGCGGCCGGGCGGATTGGTTCCGCGCTTTGCGGCAAGCCGACTCTTTACCGGGACCAACGCCTGTCCGCCTTGATCCGGGTCGGTAACAATCCTCAATCTTTTCAGTCATGATTATCGCATGCGGTTGCTTGCACCTTTTGCCTTCCTGCTCGCCCTCGTCGCCCAGCCGGCGTCCGCGCAGGTCTCGCCCCACCTCCTTCCCCTCGAGCAGCGCCTCGCCGCGCTCGCGACCGAGAATCCCGGCGAATATGGAATCGGCGCGCTCGATCTCGAGACTGGCGAGATGGTCACAATCAACGGCGACCGGCCTTTCCCGATGGCGAGCACGATGAAGATCGCCGTCGCCGCCGCCTATCTGGCCGAGGTCGATGCCGGCCGGCGGAGCCTCGACGAGACGATCGGCAGTTCGACGGCGCTGTCGCTGATGGAATCGATGCTGATCCACAGCAACAACCGCTCCACCGACATACTGATCGCCACGCTCGGCGGTCCGGCGGCGGTGGATGGCTGGCTCCGCGCGCACCGCCTCAGGGGGATCCGCGTCGACCGCAATATCGCCCGGCTGCTCGCGGACCGGCGTGACCTGCACGATATCCGCGATTCGAGCACGCCGGTGGCGATGTTGCACCTGCTGCGCCTGATCGATTCCGGCGACGCGCTGAGCGACCGCAGCCGCGCCCTGCTGCTGGACATGATGCGGCGCTGCGCGACGGGCCGGAACCGCATCCGCGGCCTGCTGCCGCGCGGCGCGACGGTCGAGCACAAGACCGGCACGCTCAACGGCTATACCGGCGATGTCGGCTTCCTCACCCGACCGGACGGGCAGCGGATCGCGGTAGTCTTCTTTGCCCGCGGCGGCGACAACCGGCCCGCGGTCATCTCCACGGCAGCGCGCGCGATCTATGACAGCTTCGGCGGCGAGGGGCAGGGGCTCGCGGCGCCGCTCGGCGGCCGCGTCACCCAGGCCTCGACCTGGCAGCCGGTCCGCCGGGACCCGCCCGCGCGCCAGCCGTCCGCCGCGCCCGCCACGCCCTGCACCTTGCGCGGCAGCGTCTTCGAGGGGCTGTGCTGAGGGCCTGACGCGCTCTGTCTCCGGCGCGGCTGGAAGCGCCGACATCTCCCAATGAAAGCAACGCCCTCCCAAGGGCACCAAAATCCGCTGTCCGCGTTTTGCAGCGCAGGTTAGTGTGCCGGCATGCATCCTCCCGCCGGCACGCGCACGACAGGGAGTTTCGGTATGCTTCGCGTCGCCAGGAGGCTCGCGAGCGCGCTCGCGCTCGGCCTCGTCATTTCAGTCCCGCTTCCCGCTCTCGCCCAAGTCACCGTCTCGATGGAGACCGGGCAGTTGCTCGCCAATGACGGGCTGCGGCCGGGCCAATATCGCTGGACCCCCGAGGCCGCGCCGGCCGAAGGGCCGCTGAGCATCGTCGTCAGCCTGCCGCTGCAGCGCGCCTGGGTGTTCCGCGGCGGCGTCCTGATCGGCGTCTCGACCGTGTCGACCGGCCAGCCGGGCTACGACACACCCACCGGCACCTTTCCGATCCTGCAGAAGCGCGTCGACCACCGCTCGAACCTCTATGACGACGCCCCGATGCCGTTCATGCAGCGCCTGACCTGGGACGGCGTCGCGCTCCATGCCGGGCAGGTGGCGGCGGAGCCCGTCTCGCACGGCTGCATCCGCCTGCCGCGCGCCTTCGCCCGGCATCTCTACGGGATCACCGAGCTGGGGACGGTCGTCGTGGTCACGGACCAAGCCCCCGGGGCGCCGGAGGAAGCGCTGACCCTCGCCTCGGCCTAGGCTTCGGCCGCCGCCTTCATCGCCTCCCGCACGCGGTCGATATCTGCCGCCTCGTGCCGCTCGGGCACGCGCTGCTCCTCCGGCAAGGCCATGGCGTTCACCAGCCGCCCGCGCTGCACGGGCTCGCGCGCCTCGATCGCCGCCGCCCAGCGAACGACGTTGCGATAGTCCTCAACCGACAGAAATTCCGCTGCATTGTAGGCGCCGCGCAGCAGCCCCCCATACCATGGGAAGACCGCCATGTCGGCGATCGAATAGTCGCCGGCGAGATACTCATGCTCCGCCAGATGCGTGTCGAGCACGTGCAGCTGCCGCTTCGTCTCCATCGCGTAGCGGTCGATCGCATATTCGATCCTGAACGGGGCATAATGGTAGAAATGGCCGAAACCGCCGCCGACGAACGGCGCCGAGCCCATCTGCCACATCAGCCAGTTGAACGTCTCCGCCCGCCTCCGCGCGTCCGTCGGCAGGAAGGCCCCGAACTTCTCGGCCAGGTAGACGAGGATCGAGCCGCTCTCGAACAGGCGGAGGGGCGGATCGAGGCTGTGGTCCATCATCGCCGGGATCTTGCTGTTCGGGTTGACCGAGACGAAGCCCGAGCCGAACTGGTCGCCCTCGCCGATCCGGATCAGCCAGGCGTCATATTCGGCGCCCTGATGGCCGGCCGCGAGCAGCTCCTCGAGCATGATCGTGACCTTCACGCCGTTGGGCGTGCCGAGCGAGTAGAGCTGCAGGGGGTGGCGCCCGACCGGCAATTCCTTCTCGTGGGTCGCGCCGGAAACGGGCCGGTTGATGTTGGCGAACTGGCCACCGCTCGCCTTGTCCCAAGTCCAGATTTTCGGCGGCACATAGCCGGGCGGCTGGTTGTCGGCGGGATCGGGCAGGGGGGTGTCGGCCATGATGCTCTCCGGGAAATACTGTGTGTCGGAAAGCCTATTTGGGGAGCCTGATTGCCGTGTGCCAGCCGTGATCGGCCGGCCCGCTCGCCGGCGGGATATGGAAACGATCCTGAGGAAAGGAGAAAGGGCTCAGGCGGCCTTGCCGCCGCTGCCCCGGCGCGCCGTGATCACGCGCCTGGCGACCTTCGCCTCGTCGGCGAGCACGGGCTCGTTGTTGCGGATCGCCGCGAGCCGGCCGAGCGCGACCATCGCCTCGATCCTGTCCGCAGGCAGCGCCTTGGCGAAGAGGTAGCCCTGCAAGTGGGTGCAGCCGACCTTCTGCATCGCCTGCATTTCCTGCTCGGTCTCGATGCCCTCGGCGACGACGTCCTTGCCGAGGATGCGGCCGAAATTGGCGACCGCCTCGATGATCGCAAGCGCGCGCTCGCTGTTCTTGAGGCCGTGCACGAAGCTGCGGTCGATCTTCAGCCGGTCGAAGGGGAAGTCGCGAATATAGGCAAGGCTGGAATAGCCGGTGCCGAAATCGTCGAGCGCCAGCGCGAAGCCGCAATCCTTCAGCGTCTGCAGCATGCGGCTGGTATGGCCGTCATTCGAGAGCAGCACGGATTCGGTGATCTCGATCGTGATCCGCTCGGGACTCACATTGTGCTTCTCGGTCGGGCCGATCAGGTCCTCGAGCACGGAGACGGCGCGAAGCTGGGCGGCCGAGACGTTGATTGCGGTGTGGAGCTGCGGCCAGCGCAGCGAATCCTGCACCGCCCGGTCGATCACGAAGCGGCCGAGATCAGCCATCAGCCCCGCTTCCTCGGCGATCGGGATGAAGATGTCGGGCGGGACGAAGCCGTGGCGCGGGCTGTTCCAGCGGCAAAGCGCCTCGACCGAGGCGATCTGGCCGGTCGAGGCCTCGACGATCGGCTGGTAGAGGACGCTGAGCTCACCGGCCGAGATCGCGGTCTTGAGGTCGACCTCGAGCATCCGCCGATTCTCGATCTTCGCGCCCATCCGGGTCTCGAAGCGCACGTCGCAGCCGCGGCCCGAGGCCTTCGCCTCGTAGAGCGCGATGTCGGCCTCGCGCATCAGGTCATCGAAGCTGCGGCCCGGCTCCGCGAAGGCGGCGCCGACCGAGGCATTGGCCTCGATCAGGTGGCCGACGACGCGGAAGGGCATCTGGAAGCATTCGCGGATATTGGCGAGCAAGGTCTCGCCGTCCTCGCTGTCGCGGCAATTGCGCAGCACCGCGAACTCGTCGCCGCCGAGGCGGGCGATGAAGTCGCCCTCGCGGACGACCTCGCGCAGCCGGTCGGCAAGGATGCGGATCAGCTGGTCGCCGGCATGGTGGCCGAGCGTGTCGTTGATATCCTTGAAGCGGTCGACGTCGACGCAGGCGATGGCGAGCGTGCGGCCGTCGCGCGTCGCGTCGGCGGTGAAGCGGGCGAACTCCGTTTCGAGCTTGCGCCGGTTCGGCAGGCCGGTGAGGCTGTCATGATTGGCGAGATGCTGGGCCCTGGCCTCCCTGGCCTCGATCGCGCGGGACGCGGAGAAGAGCCGCCGGGCGAAAGCGCCGATCACGAGCAGCGAGATGGCGAGGCCGACCAGCACGAGCGGCAGCACGTTCTTCATCAGCAGCAGGCCGGGGCGCCGCGGCGTCCAGGCGAGCGTGCCGAGCGGCTCGCCGGTGTCGGTGCGTACCTGATAGGTGCCGCGCCGCTCGCCGCCGGGCTGGCCGAAGCCGAGATCGGGCAGCAGCATGTCTCGCCCCGCCGCCTGCCAATAGGCCTGGTCCATCTTGATGAAGGAGATGAGGATGCGCGGCTGCGAGCTTTGCAGGCTCATGTCCACCGACGGCGTGATCGCCATGGCCGAGGCCAGCTCGCCATGGTCGCCGATCCTGACGACGGCGGCGGCGCTGCGGCCGTAGCGACGGGCGGTATTCCCCTCGGTCGCGCCTTCCGTGTAATTGGCGTCGGTGATCCGCGGCGAGACATTGCGGCCGCCACGGATCTGCCGGACCAGCGGCATCGCCGCGGCGACGTCGGCAGCGAGCTGCGCATTGGGGATCCGGCCTTCGCTGTTATAGCCGTAGACTGGCCGGTTCTGCTCATCGAGGATGATGATCCGGTCGTGGTGGAAGCTCTCGGTCATGAACGCGCCGACTTCGAGGTCGAGCCAGGCGGTGTCGATCGTGCCGCGGCTCTTCGTCACCGCCTCGTCCCACCAGGCGACCGAACGCACTTCGGAGAGCGAGCGCGTGAGGCGGGCGTTGAGGCTGTTGTCGATCAGCTCGGTCTGCGCACCGACGATGTTCTCGTCCATCTTGCGCGCGGAATAGAGGATGACGGCGACCATCGCCGCACCGACCAGCAGCATCACGATCGCGATCGGCACGACGAAACGGCGCGTCGCGGACACGCCGTTCTCCTCGCGGACGCTGGTCAAACCCCTCGCCATGTCCCGCCGTTTTTATGCCGATCAAGTTAATGAACTCCTGACCAAAGGCGTGCGGGATGATGCGGCTCCCGGGGCGATTACGGTAAATTTTTTGTTAACCATGCGACATTTGTGCGCCGCCCCTGAGACTAGGAGCGGGAAGGCAGGACTGCGGAGCGGGCCTTCGGGGAAAGCAAAAGGTAGCCTTGTGATCGTCCAACTCGCCATCCTTGCGGCCATGCTCCAAGCTCTGGGCTACATCCTCTATGCCCGCCTGTTCCTGAAGAAACTGATCCGCCCGAACGCCGCCAGCTCGTTCATGTTCGCCTATGGGACGGCCCTGCTCGTCCTGCTCGAATATGGCGACGGCGCCTCTTGGCCCGTGCTGGCGCTTCCCGCGACCTGCGCGTTCATGAGCATCTTCATCGCCCTGCTCTGCCTGCGCAAGGGCGCCACCGAGCCCGTCGACAAGGTGGAGGCAATCGCCTTCTCCGCCGACGTCTGGCTCACCATCCTCTGGTTCGGCATCGCCTTCGGCTATGGCGAGATCGCCCTCTATTCCGCCGGCTTCCTTCTCGCCGGCAATGTCACCACGCTCACGGCCTTCTTCCCGGTCCTCCGCTCGACCTGGAAAACCCCCGAACGTGAGCAGCCGCTGCCGTGGCTGGTGTGGACTTCGGCCTATATCGTTCTCGCCGTGGTGACATTTCTTGCAGACCGGGGCCAGCATCCGGCCCTCATGGTCTATCCCGTGCTGAGCGCCTTGCTCCACGGCTCCGTCGCCCTCATGTCCCTGCGCGGCAAGGCCCGGGTCCTGCGCTGGGTCGACGCCGCCCGCTCCATCTATATCGGGCGGAGCGAGATCCACGGCAAAGGCATGATCGCCGGCCGCCGCTTCGAGACGGGGGAGCCCGTCTGGACGCTGACCGGCCGGCCGGTCTTCGGCGCGGTCACCGAGAGCGGCCCCAATTATATCGGCCTCGGCCCGGACGTCTGGATCGATCCGGACCTGCCGCTCGACCATATCAACCATCATTGCGCGCCCAATGCCGCCTTCGGCCCGCGCCGCCAGCTGGTGGCGCTGCGGCCGATCGAGGCGCATGAGGAGGTCACGATCGACTATTCGACGACCGAGTGCGACGCGGCCTGGGCGATGCGCTGCGACTGCGGGGCCAGCGATTGCCGCGGCATGCTCTATTCGATCCAGCACAGCTTCGCGCATCACGAGGAGCCGCCGGCGGCGAGCCCTTTGATGCAGCTGGTCTGGCGCCACCGCCGGGCCGCCGCGGCCGCCGCCAGCGCCTTCCCGCAGCTGCCCGCGCCCGCGCCGGCGGAGCGTCCCGCCCCGATCACCGTGTCGCGCGAGCGCTATGAGCCCGCCCATGTCTATGCCCGCAACCACCGGCTGAGCCCCGGCGCCTCCGTCCGCCGGCGGCTGCTGCGCTCGCGACGCGCGGCCGCCTCGCGGCTCGCTTTCCGGGCCACCGGTTCCGCCTGAGCGGGCCAACCTTGGTTAACGGTCCGCTAACCCGGCCGGGCTAGAAAGCCGCGCCATGAGACAGTCTCCGCTCCGCCGCCTGGCGCTCGCCGCCTTCGCCGCCACCGCCTTCGCCGCGCCCGCCTTCGCGCAGGACGAGCAGGAGCCGGCCGGCGGCGACGGCGGGCTCGACATCAGCGCGACGGTCACCGGCGTCACCGACTATCGCTTCCGCGGCGTCTCCTCGTCGGACCGCGACCCGGCCATCCAGGGCTCGGTCGATGTCAACTATCACGGCTTCTATATCGGCGCCTGGGCGAGCTCGATCGCCCGCACGGCCGACACCAATGTCGAGCTGGACCTCTATGCCGGCTATGCCGGAAGCGCGGGCCCGGTCGAATATGAGGTTGGGGCGATCGCCTATCTCTATCCGGGCGGCGACGGCACCGGGAACATCTACGAGGGCACCGCCTCGCTCTCCTATACGCTGGGTCCGGTGACGGGGAAGCTCAGCGCGAACTATGCGCCCGACCAGGAGAATCTGGCCGGTGACAATCTCTATCTGAACGCGGAGCTGCGTTCGGGCATCCCGACCACGCCGCTCACCATCTTCGCCAGCGTCGGCCGCGAGCGCGGCTCCTTCTACGGCCGCAAGTGGGACTGGTCCCTGGGCTTCGAGTTCAGCCAGGGCCCGTTCACCGCGAGCCTCGCTTATGTCGACACCAATCTCGACAGCGATACCCACTTCCTCGGCCGCAACATCCGCGCCGGGATCGTGGCGAGCGCCGGCTTCACCTTCTGACGCGGCCTATTTGGTCGCGAACTGGCCGGCTTCGGCGCCGAAATGCGCGCGGGCGTGGCTGCGGGCGGCGGTCGCGGTCTTGAAGCTTTCCTCGACCGGATGCTCGCTGACCAGTGGATAGCCCTGGCTGTTGTAGCGCACCTCGCGCACGGTGAGCCGGAAGGCGCCGTCCGCGTCCCTGGCGATCAGATAGGGCTTGGGGATCTCTCTCGACATCGGGAATGTCCTTTCGTGAAGCCGCCCTCCCGTTGCGGGGAGGGCGGGTTGAATCAGTCGATCATCGCGGCAACGAGGTGCCGGAGATCGTCGGGGCGCTGCGCGGGGGAGGCCTTGCGGTCCCCGTGCCGGGCGGGCGCCGGGAGCGCCGCCAGCAGGGCCAGCGGCAGGTACAATTTGGGACGTGTCTGTAAGTTCATTTCTATTCCGGACGGCCTTGGCCGCCACATTCTGATTATATCTGTTTGTAGGTTCATCGCCTGAAGTGCCGCTTCCGGGGTCCGCCGCCGGGCCCCTGGCCCGGCGTGCGTTCGCGGAAGATGATGCGGCCCTTGCTGAGGTCGTAGGGCGTCATCTCGACATGGACCCGGTCGCCGACCACCGACTTGATGCGGAAACGCCGCATCTTGCCGGCGGTGTAGGCGATGATCCGGTGCTCGTTGTCGAGCTTCACCCCAAACCGGCCGTCGGGGTAGATCTCATCGATCTGCCCTTCCATGACCAGCAGTTCTTCCTTCGCCACCCCTAGGAGGCGTCGGCGAGATTCACGGCCGAGGCCTTGCCGTCACGGCCGGTCTCGAGTTCGTAGCTGAGCTTCTGGCCCTCGCGCAGCGAGGCCATGCCGGAGCGCTCGACGGCGCTGATATGGACGAAGGCGTCCTTGCCGCCGGCCTCGTTGGTGATGAAGCCGTAGCCGCGATCGGAGTTGAAGAATTTCACGGTGCCGATAGCCATGATCGGGTCCTTTCATGCAAAAAATGCCCGCGCGCAAAAGGCGCGGCGGGGCCGGTGAAGCTCGAAAGGAAGAAGAGAGGCCCGAAGGCGTCGAATTCGCTCGCAGGCGACGTCAGCGGCTTCCGATATAGGGCATTGGGATGCCGGTTACAATGTCGCGGGTCCCGGTGCCGCCGCGACCCGTCGGCACCAGCCCAAAAAACAAGTGCCCGGACGTTTCCGCCCGGGCACCCGTGAGACGGCTTTGACACCGTCTACCCCCTTGTGACGCTCCAGCCCGCACACCGTTCCTCACCTCGCAGAGGACAGCGGGGCCGAAGCCTCCCCGAACCAGGCCGTTAAGTCCTTGGTTGCGTGGACGTACGCTATGCAGCACAAACGTTCTTGTCATGACTCCTTTGCACGGCGTTGCCAGTTTGCGCCGCAGCTGTGGCCAGTCGGCAACAGGGGTGTGCCCCGGCCCGGCCTTTATTGCCTTGGTCAATAACCGCCCCTAGAGCGACGGCCATGCGCCTGACCCGTTATTTCCTGCCCGTCGTCAAGGAGACGCCCGCGGACGCCCAGATCGTCAGCCACAAGCTGATGCTGCGCGCCGGCCTCATCCGCCAGACCGCCGCCGGCATCTATGCCTGGCTGCCGCTTGGCCACCGTGTGCTCAGGAAGATCGAGCAGATCGTCCGCGAGGAGCAGGACCGGGCCGGCGCGGTCGAGCTGCTGATGCCGACGATCCAGTCGGCCGAGCTCTGGCGCCAGTCGGGCCGCTACGACGCCTATGGCCCGGAGATGCTCCGCTTCCCGGACCGCAAGGGCACCGAGATGCTCTACGGCCCGACCAACGAGGAGATGATCACCCAGATCTTCCTCGGCTCGGTGAAGTCCTACCGCGACCTGCCGCGCACGCTCTACCATATCCAGTGGAAGTTCCGCGACGAGGTCCGTCCGCGCTTCGGCATCATGCGCGGTCGCGAGTTCCTGATGAAAGACGCCTACAGCTTCGACCTGGACGAGGCCGGGATGAAGGCGAGCTACGAGGCGATGTTCGTCGCCTATCTCAGGACCTTCGCCCGCCTCGGCCTGCAGGCGGTGCCGGTGCGCGCGCCGACCGGGCCGATCGGCGGCGACCTCAGCCACGAATTCCACATCCTCGCCGACACGGGCGAGAGCGCGCTCTTCTATGATGCCGCGCTCGAGGACGTGTCCCGCGAGGAATTGCTCTCCGCCGACGCCGCGACCATCGCGAAGCTCACCGGCCTCTACGCGATGGAAGAGGAGGAGCATGCGAAGGTCGCCCAATGCCCCGTGCCGGCCGAGCGCCTGCGCAGCCGCCGCGGCATCGAGGTGGGTCACATCTTCGCCTTCGGCGCGAAGTACAGCGAGTCCATGGGCTTCTCGGTCCAGGCGGCGGACGGCAGCCAGGTCCATCCCTATGGCGGCAGCTACGGCGTCGGGGTCTCGCGCCTGATGGGCGCGATCATCGAGGCCAGCCATGACGAGGCCGGCATCATCTGGCCGGAGAGCGTCGCGCCCTTCCCGGTCGGACTGATCAACATGCGCGCCGACGACGGCAATTGCGCTTCCGCCGCCGACGAGATCTACGCCCGCCTGGGCCAGGCCGGCATCGAAACGCTCTACGACGACCGCGACGAGCGCGGAGGCGCCAAGTTCGCGACCATGGACCTGATCGGCCTGCCCTGGCAGCTGATCGTCGGCCCCAAGGGGCTGGAGAAAGGCGTGGTCGAGCTGAAGCGCCGCGCCACCGGCGAGCGCGAGGAGCTGAGCGTGGAAAGCGCCCTGGCGAGGCTGACCGCGTGACCGGGTCCGTCATTGGGAGCGAAGCCAAGCAACCCAGTGGCTCTGGGTTGCCGCGTCGCTTCGCTCCTCGCAATGACGGCCTGTTGGGGCCGTCATGATCCTCAACCGCTACGAGCGGATGGTCGCGCGGCGCTATTTGCTGCCGCACAAGGGCGAGGGCTTCATCTTCGTCGTCGCCGGGATCAGCCTCGCGGCGGTGATGCTCGGCGTCGCCGCCCTGATTATCGTTATGAGCGTGATGAACGGCTTCCGCGCCGAGCTGTTCGAGAAGGTCACCGGCCTCAACGGCCATGCCGTCGTCCAGGGCCTGAACGGTCGCCTCGACGACTGGCGGCCGGCGCTCGCCGAAGCCCGGCGTACGCCCGGCGTCACCAACGCGCAGCCCCTGATCGAGCAGCCGCTCATGGCGTCGCGCGACGGGCGGGTGCAGGCGATCCTGCTGCGCGGCATGCCCCGCGACCAGATCGTCGGGAACCAGGCGCTGGAGGTCCACGCCGGCTCGCTCGCCGCGGTCAGCCGGGGCAGCGGCAATGTCGCGATCGGCCACCAGCTCGCCCGCCAGCTCGGCCTCTCCGTCGGCAGCCCGATCACCATCCTTTCGCCCGAGGGCCGGACCACGCCCTTCGGCACCGTGCCGCGCATCGTCGACTACAATGTCGCGGCGATCATCGAGACCGGCCTCTACGATTTCGACAAGGCCTTCGTGATCATGCCGATGGAGGATGCGCAGGAATTCCTGATGATGGGCGACGCCGTCGGGATGATCGAGGTGGAGACCACCGACCCGGACCGCGTCCAGGACATCCTCGATCCGCTCCGCGCCCGGCTCCGCAACGGCGTCCTCGTCACCGACTGGCGGCAGATGAACTCGGCCCTGTTCGAGGCGATCCAGATCGAGCGGGTGGTGATGTTCGTCGTCCTCTCGATCATCATCCTCGTCGCCGCCTTCAACATCCTCTCCTCCCTGATCATGCTCGTCCGCGCCAAGCATCGCGACATCGCCATCCTGAGGACGATGGGCGCCTCGCGTCGCGGGGTGATGAAGATCTTCATGACCGTCGGCCTCAGCATCGGCGTGCTCGGCATCGTCGCCGGCATGCTGCTCGGCTTCCTCGGCCTCTATTTCCGCCAGCCCGTGGTCAATTTCTTCCAGGGGCTCACGGGCCAGAATCTCTGGGATCCGGAGGTCCGCTTCCTGACCGAATTGCCCTCGCGCGTCGATCCGTTCGAGATCACGCTGATCGTGCTGATGGCCCTCGTGCTGAGCTTCTTCGCCACCCTGATCCCGGCCTGGCGCGCCTCGAAGACCGATCCGGTGCAGGTGCTGCGCTATGAGTGACGTGCTCCAGGTCGCCGGCCTCAGGCGCAGCTTCGTCCAGGGCGGGGTCGAGATCCACGTCCTGCGGGGCGTCGATCTCAAGGTCGGGGAAGGGGAGATCGTCGCCCTGCTCGGCCCCTCGGGCTCGGGCAAGTCCACCCTGCTCCAGGCGGTCGGCCTGCTCGAGGGCGGCTATGAAGGGTCAATCCGGATCAAGGAGCTCGAGGCCGCCGCGCTCAAGGAGACCGAGCGCACGGCCGCCCGGCGCGACATGCTCGGCTTCGTCTACCAGTTCCACCACCTCCTCCCCGATTTCAGCGCGCTGGAGAATGTGGTCCTCGCCCAGCTCGTCCACGGCGCGGCGCGCGCCGAGGCGACGGCGCGCGCGGAAAGCCTGCTCGGCGCCCTCGGCCTCGCCGAGCGGCTCACCCACAAACCCTCCAAGCTCTCGGGCGGGGAGCAGCAGCGCGTCGCCGTCGCCCGCGCGCTCGCCAACAAGCCGGCGCTCATCCTCGCCGACGAGCCGACCGGCAATCTCGACGAGGCGACCGCCGATATCGTCTTCGCCGAGTTCCTCCGCCTCGTCCGCGAGGAGGGCAGCGCCGCCCTCGTCGCGACCCATAATGAGCGGATCGCCGCCAAGATGGACCGCATTTTGCGCTTGCACGACGGCGTGATCGAATAGACATTCGCCGGCGGTGGCTCACGGATCGGGAGATGTCCGATGCTGACTGCCGCCTTCCTCCTCGCCGCCCAGACCGCCGCGCCCGCGCCGGCCCCGGCCACACCGCCTGCACCACCCCCTCCGGCCTGCGCGACGCCGCAGCACCGTCAGTTCGATTTCTGGGTCGGCGCCTGGGACGTCTATCCCACCGGTACCGACCGGCTCGTCGCCCACAGCCTGATCGAGCGCCGCTATGACGGCTGCGCGATCCGCGAGAACTGGATGCCTTTGCGCGGCCAGGGCGGCGGCAGCTTCAGCGCCTTCCGGCCCGGCACCAACAGCTGGCGGCAGACCTGGGTCGACAGCGCGGGCAGCTGGGTCGAGTTCACCGGCGGCATGGACGGCGACGCCATGGTGCTGACCGGGCCCTGGGCTGGCGCCGCCAACGGCCGGGACGGGATCGTGCGCATGCGCTATTCGCGCCAGCCGAACGGCGCCGTCCGCCAGCACGGCCAGGTCTCGACCGACAATGGCGCGACCTGGACGGACAGCTTCGACTTCACCTACCGGCCGGCCGCGGCGCGCCAGCCGGCAGCGGCATCGGGCGGCTGATTTCCTGTGGAGAAGTGAGGGCGGGGCTTTGCGCGAATCGCCCCCGGCTCCCATAGAAGGTCCATGTCCGCCGCGCCCTACGTGCCTTTGCGCCTGTTTTCCTGCTTCACCATGCTGGAAGGGGCGATGGAGCCGAAGGCGATCGCCAGGCAGGCGAAACGGCTCGATTTTCCCGCCGCGGCAGTCACCGACCGCAACGGCCTCTACGGCGTCATGCCGTTCAGCGACGCCTGCCTCGAAGAGGGCGTGCAGCCGATCGTCGGGACCCTGCTGGGCGTGGCCCGGCCGGGGACGCCGGACGGCAAGCCCCCGTTGATCGACTGGCTGCCGCTCTACGCGCAGGACGAGCAGGGTTATGCGAATCTCTGCGCCCTCGTCTCCGAGGCGCATCTGGGCCGCCCGGTCGAGCAGGATGCCCATGTCCCGCTGGGCGCACTGGAAGGCCGCACGGAGGGGCTGATCGCGCTGACCGGGGGCGGCGAGGGCGCGCTCGCCCGCTTGCTCGCCGAGGGCCAGCCTGCCGGATCGATCCTGGATTCACTGATGCGGCTCTTCCCGGGCCGGCTCTATGTCGAGCTCAGCCGGCGCGGCGACCCGGTCGAGCAGGCCGCCGAGGCCGAGCTGATCGACTTGGCCTATGCGCACGACCTCCCGCTCGTCGCGACCAATCCCGCCACCTATGCGGAGGCCCATTTCCACGCCGCGCACGACGCCATGCTCTGCATCGCCCAGTCGAGCCAGATCGACCGCGACGACCGCCGCCGCTCCTCGGCCGAGGCCTGGATGAAGCCCGCTTTGGATATGCGCCGGCTGTTCGCCGATTTGCCCGAGGCGATCGGGAACACCTCGGTGATCGCGCGCCGCTGCGCCTTCGCCGCGCCGAAGCGCAAGCCCATCCTGCCGCGCACCGCCGGCGACGTCGAGGCCGAGGCCGAGCAGCTCCGGCGCGACGCCCGCATCGGCCTCGCCGAGCGGCTCGCCCTCTATGAGGATCTCACCGAGGCTGATCGCCAGGTTTATGCCGACCGGCTCGAATTCGAGATCGACGTGATCAGCGGCATGGGCTTTCCCGGCTATTTCCTGATCGTCGCCGACTTCATCAAATGGGCGAAGGAGCAGGGCATCCCGGTCGGGCCTGGCCGCGGCTCGGGCGCCGGCTCGGTGGTCGCCTGGTCGCTGACCATCACCGACCTGGACCCGATCCGGCTCGGCCTGCTGTTCGAGCGTTTCCTAAATCCCGAGCGCGTCTCGATGCCGGACTTCGACATCGACTTTTGCGAAACCCGGCGCGGCGAGGTGATCCGCTACGTCCAGCAGCGCTGGGGCGCCGACAGGGTCGCCCAGATCATCACCTTCGGAAAGCTCAAGGCCCGCGCCGTCCTCAAGGATACGGGCCGCGTCCTGCAAATGCCCTATGGCCAGGTCGACCGGCTGGCCAAGCTCATCCCGAACCACCCGACCGATCCCTGGACGCTGGAGCGCGCCCTGAACGGCGTTTCCGAGCTCGCCGCGGAATATAAGGACGACCGCGAGGTCCGCCGGCTGTTCGACCTGGCGATGAAGCTCGAGGGTTTCCCGCGCCACAGCTCCACCCATGCCGCCGGCGTGGTGATCGGGGACCGCCCGCTCGACCAGCTCGTCCCGCTCTACCGCGATCCGCGCTCGGACATGCCGGTCACCCAGTTCGACATGAAATATGTCGAGGCGGCGGGCCTGGTGAAGTTCGACTTCCTTGGCCTCAAGACCCTTTCGGTGCTCCGCAAGGGCGTCGACCTGCTGGCGCAGCGCGGGATCGAGGTGGACCTCGACCGGCTGATGCCCTGGGACGATCCGGCGGTCTACGCCCTGCTCCAGAAGGCGGATACGGTCGGCGTGTTCCAGCTGGAATCGGAGGGCATGCGCCGCACCCTCGCCGCCGTGCGCCCGTCCAATTTCGGCGACATCATCGCGCTCGTCTCCCTCTACCGGCCGGGTCCGATGGACAACATCCCGATGTTCGGCGACCGCAAGAACGGCCGCGCCGAGATCGAATATCCCCACCCCCTGCTCGAAGGCGTGCTGAAGGAAACCTACGGCATCTTCGTCTACCAGGAGCAGGTGATGGAGGCGGCGAAGATCCTCGCCGGCTACAGCCTGGGCGAGGCCGATCTGCTCCGCCGCGCCATGGGCAAGAAGATCAAGTCCGAGATGGACGCGCAGCGCGCAGGCTTCGTCGAGGGCTGCAAGAGGGTGAACGCCATTCCTGCGGGCAAGGCGAACGAATTGTTCGACCTGATCGACAAGTTCGCCGGCTACGGCTTTAACAAGAGCCACGCCGCCGCCTATGCGCTTGTCGCCTATCAGACTGCCTGGCTGAAGGCGCACCATCCGGTCGAATTCTACGCCGCCTCGATGTGCTTCGACATGCACCAGACGGACAAGCTCGCCATCTTCGTCGACGACCTCCGCCGCATGGGCCACACCTGCCTGCCGCCCTCGATCAACCACAGCGCGGCGGAATTCTCGGTCGAACCAGTCGGTGCTCCGGCGAAGGCCGGAGCGTTGGCCGCTTCTGCAGCCTCCGACACAACGCTCCTGCCTTCGCAGGAGCACGGCTTTGCCGTGAGATACGCCTTAGGGGCCCTCAAGGGCGTCGGCGAGAAGGCGATGGAGCAACTGGTCGAGGAGCGTCGCCTGAACGGCCGCTTCGCCAGCCTCGACGATTTCGCCGCCCGCATCGATCCGCGGCTGCTCAATCGCCGCCAGATCGAGAGCCTCGCCGGCGGCGGCGCCTTCGACGAGATCGCGGCGCGCTGGCAGGCGAGCGCCGCCGCCGAGACCATCCTCTCCGCCGCCGCCAGCGCCGCCGATGCGCGGACGTCGGGGCAGGGCGGCCTGTTCGGCGAGGGGCCGGCCAATGTCGTGCCGATCCGCATGCCGACCGGCGAGGACTGGACGCTGGCGCAGCGCATGGCGGCCGAGAAGGAGAGCTTCGGCTTCTATTTTTCCGCCCATCCGGTGGACAATTATCGCCATCTCGCCCGCGCCAACGGCGCCCGGACCTTCGCCGAGCTGGCCGCCATGCCCGCCCCGCCGGACGGCGGCCGCGTCCCCGCCACCATGGCCGGCCTCGTCGAGGATACGCGCTGGCGCACCTCCGCCAAGGGCCGCCGCTACATGATGGCGACGCTCTCCGATTCCTCCGGCCAGTTCGAGGCGACCGTGTTCGACGACCAGGTCGCCGAGCAGGTCGCCAGCGCCGCCAAGGGGGGCCAGTGCGCCTTGCTCGGCGTCGAGCTGGACCGCCGCCCCGGCGAGGAGACGCCCCGCGTCACCATCCGCTCGCTCTCCGGCTTCGAGGGCCTCGCCAGGCGGACCCGGCTGCAGATCGAGGTCGAGATCGAAGATCGGGCCGCGCTCGGCCTGCTCGCCGCCGAAACCGCCCAGGCCCATGGCGGCACCGGCCAGCTGCTGCTCAAGGCGAAGCTCGACATCGGCGAGGCGCAGCTCGTTCTGGGCCGGGATTTCATCGTCGATGCCGAGCTCGCCGCGCGGATCGAACGCATCCCCGGCGTCGCCGCCGTCCGCCTCGCGGTCGCCGAGGCGCCGCGCCTTGCGCTGGTTTCCTGACCGGATATCATCCCCCGCCGACAGGAATGGAGAGGGGAGCCCCGATGCTGGGCGGAATGCAGGACTGGGAGCTCAGGATCCCGCGGCTGATCGACCATGCGGCGCGCGAGCATGGCAGGCAGGAGATCGTCACTCACTGGGCCGACGGGACGGAGACGCGGACCAACTGGGCAGGCATCCATCGCGATGCGAGGAAACTGTCGCAAGCACTTGAAGATATGGGCCTTAAGCGCGGCGACCGGGTCGCGACCCTGGCCATGAATCACAGCCGCCATCTCGTCGCCTGGTACGGCGCGATCGGCATGGGCGGGGTGATCCACACGATCAATCCGCGCCTGTTCGACGAGCAGCTCGTCTACATCGCCAATCATGCGGAGGACAAAGTCCTTTTCTACGACAAGCTCTTCCAGCCGATCGTCGACCGGCTGAAGCCGCAATGGACGACGATCGAGCATTATATCTGCTTCGACGATGGCCAGTTCGAGGAGCTGATCGGGCGCTATGACGGCGACTATCAATGGGCGGAGGGCCCGGAGCGCGAGCCCTGCATGCTCTGCTACACCTCCGGCACCACCGGCAATCCCAAGGGCGTGCTCTACGAGCATCGCTCCTCCGTCATCCATGCCATGGCCGAGATCGCGCCCGCCTGCTTCGACCTTTCGCCGCTCAGCGTCGCGCTGCCGATCGTGCCGATGTTCCATGCCGCGGCCTGGGGCCTGCCCTTTGCCGGGGCGATGGCCGGGATCAAGTTCGTCTATTCGCAGGTCAACGACCCGGTCGTGCTCTGCAGGCTGATGAACGAGCATAAGGTGACCCATTCGGCGGGCGTGCCCACCGTCTGGCTCTCCATGTTCCAGCATATGGATGCGACCGGCGCAAAACCCGAGCATCTCCGCCTCGTCACCATCGGCGGCTCGGCCGCGCCGCGCGCGATGATCGAGCGGCTGATGAAGATGGGCATCCGCGTCGGCCATGCCTGGGGAATGACCGAGACCTCGCCGATCGGCACGATGGGCTCGCCGCCCGCCAACTGGAACGAGTTGAGCTTCAACGAGCAGGTCGATCTGGTCGCCAAGCAGGGCCGCGTGCCCTTCGGCGTCGAGCTGCGCGTGGTCGATGACGAGGGCGAAGTGCAGCCGCGCGACGGCCGGAGCTCCGGCCGCCTCCAGATTCGCGGGCCCTGGGTGATCCGCCGCTATTTCCAGGACGAGAAAGGCGATTGCGCGGGCGAGGGCAATTGGTTCGACACCGGCGACGTCGCCGTCATCCATCCCTGCGGGACGATGCAGATCACCGACCGCTCGAAGGACGTGATCAAGTCGGGCGGCGAGTGGATCAGCTCGGTCGACCTCGAAAATGCCGCAGTCGGCTGCGCCGGCGTCGCCGAGGCCGCGGCGATCGGCATCAGGCACCCGAAATGGGACGAGCGCCCGCTGCTGCTCGTCGTCCGCAAGGAGGGCAGCGAGGTCAGCGCCGAGGATGTCCGCGCCCATCTCGCCGCCCATGTCGCCAAATGGTGGCTGCCGGACGAAATCCTCTTCGTCGACAGCCTGCCGCACACTGCTACCGGCAAATTGCTGAAGACGGCGCTTCGGGAACAATATCGGGACTATCAGCTGGCGACGGCCTGACCTTGGGGTGTCATTCCAGCTTTCGCAGGAATGACGGGAATATTTTTACCTCTCGGCTTTAAGGCCGGTCCATGACCTCGATGGGGCGGATCGACACGACGGCCGACCGGCGGCTGGCGCCCCGGGCGCCGCTGACGCCGGTGCCGGCGTCGAGCGAAACGCGCGTCCTCGTCCGCCCCGCCGACATGATGGTCGAGGCCCTCGAGCCCGAATGGACCGCGCTCGCCGGCGTTGCCGCCGAGCCCAATGCCTTCGCCGAGCACTGGTTCGTTGCGGCCTCGCTCCGGACCCTCGCCAGGGGCGCGGACATCCGTCTGCTGGAGGTCCGGCGCGGGGACAGGCTGATCGGACTGCTGCCCGTAGAGACGCATCGGGGTTATGCCCGCCTTCCGGTCGGGATCGTGCAGAATTGGGCGCACGACCAGATGTTCCTCGGCACGCCGCTCGTCGCCTCGGGCGAGGAGACCGCCTTCTGGTCCGCCGTCCTGGAGACGCTCGACGCCGCTCCCTGGGCTCCCGGCCTGCTTCACTTGCGCGGCCTGACCGAGGACGGCCCGGTCCATCGCGCCCTGCTGGCGGCGCGCGCGGGCGTCACCGTCCACCGCGAGGTCCGCGCCTTCCTGGAAAGCGACCTCGCGCCCGACGCCTATTACGAGCGCGCCGTCCGCCAGAAGAAGCGCAAGGAGATCCGCCGGCTCAGGAACCGCCTCGCCGAGCTGGGCGAGACAAGTGCCCGCATCCTGGACGACGTGGCCGAGCTCGACGCCTGGTGCTCCACCTATCTCGCGCTTGAGCAGGCCGGCTGGAAGGGGGAGGCGGGCAGCACGCTCGCCGGCAGCGCCGAAACCGAGGCCTTCTTCCGCGAGGCCCTGCGCGCGGCCTCGCATGCCGGCCGCCTGCAATTCCTCCGGCTCGACGTCGGCGAGACCTGCATCGCCATGCTGGTCAACTTCCTGACCCCGCCCGGCAGCTTCTCGTTCAAGACCGTGTTCGACGAGGCCTGGGCCCGCTTCTCGCCCGGCGTGCTGATCCAGCTCGAGAACCTCAAGATCCTGGGCGATCCGCGCATCGCCTGGATGGACAGCTGCGCCGCCGAGGACCATCCGATGATCGACAGCCTCTGGACCGAGCGCCGCGCCATCGTCCGCGTCTCCGTCCCGCTGAAGGGCGCCCGGCGCCGGGCGGTCTATGCCCTGTGCACGGGCCTGGAGCGCCTTTCGGCGACGGTGAAAGGGCGTGCGCGCTAGCCCCTAGTGCCCGGAAGCCGGCGCGGCCGTTGCGGCCACCGCCCCCGCCGGCCGCGGCGCCCGCGGCTGGTCGCCGCCGAACGCGTCGCCGAAGAAGCTGCCCTGGTACCAGCGCGGCACCTCCGTCCCGTTCGCGATCTCGCGCGCGATCAGATAGTTGAGCCGCGCGAACTTGGCGCCGGCCTGCCAATTGATGTTCTGCGTGAGGTCGTCGCCCGGCCGATGGTAGCGGGTCGCGAGGAAGCCGCGGAACTCCCGCTCGCCGTCGCCCGAGAAGCCGGTCATCAGAAAGACCGAGGGGATCCCGGTCCGCACGAAATTATAATGGTCAGAGCGGGTGAACAGGCCTTCTTCCGGCAGCGGGTCGGGCGCGAGCCGGACGCCCATCTGCGCCGCCGCGCGCGCGGTGATCGGCCCCATGGTCGAATGTTCGGCGCCGAACGCGATCACGTCCTGGAAGTCGTAGGTCAGGATCGGCATGTCGAGATTGACGACCGAGATCACCCGGCCGTTGCCGACCACCGGATGGCTGGCGAGAAAGCCCGCGCCGAGCAGGCCCTTCTCTTCGGCCGCCACCGCCGCGATCAGGATCGGCCGCCGCGGCCGGTTGCCGGGACGGCTGAAAGCGCGCGCGGCCTCGATCAGGGTGGCGATGCCCGTGGCATTGTCCATCGCGCCATTGTTGATCCGGTCCGCATTGGCCGCATCGTTCGGCTGCGGGTCGCGGACGCCGATATGATCGAGATGCGCCATCAGCAGCACATATTCATTGGCAACGCTGGGGTCGGTCCCCGGCAGGACCGCGATCACATTGGGGCTCGCCATGCGCGTCGGCGCAGCGCCGGCCTCCCGCGCGACCCGCGCATTGATCCGCATCGCGAAACCGCGCGGGCGGCCGCGGCTGGCCGCCTCGTCGAGAACCGGACCCAGCTGCCGGCCTGCCGCGGCAAAAAGCTGCTGCGCGGCCTCCTCGCTCAGGGTCGCCGAGAAGCGCAGGCTTCCGGAATCATTGTGGGGCGAACCATCCGTCTCCAGCCAGGTCGTGCCCGGCCGGTTGCCGAAGCGCGCCACACGATCCCACGGCGTCCCCGCATCGGCGCGCGTCCGAATGCTGATCATGCCGACTGCGCCGCGCGCGCCGGCCATGCGCCGCTTCGCATTCTCGAAATGGGCGGCGACGTCGCTCGGCGTTCCCTCCGGGACACCGGTCAGCGCCACCACGATCTTCCCGCGCACGTCGAGGCCGCGATAATCGTCGAAGCCGTGGCTCGGCATGTCGAGGCCGTAGCCGACGAAGACCAAAGGCGCGTCGAGGGCGAGCGGGGCCGGATCGGGGCTCGAACGCATCACCGCCTCGCGGCCGAGCGTGAAGGTGCGGCTACCCACGGTGATCGACCCGTTGGAGCTGCTCGAATAGCGAATGAACTCGACGGGCTGGTACCAACTGCCATTCACTCCCGCGGGCTGCAGGCCAAGGGCGGCGAATTGCGTCGCCACATAGCGCGCCGCGATTTCGTAACCGCGCGAGCCCGTGTCGCGTCCCTCCAGCAGATCGTCGGCGAGGAAGGTGACATGGGCGCGGAACGCATCGGCGCTGAATTCCTGCGCGCTCGGCGCGGGAGTCTGTGCGAAGGAAGAGGCGGTCACCGAAAGCGCGGCCAGGCCGGCCAGCAGGGGTCTGACGATCATTGGAAGAGCAATCCTCGGAAAGGCGGGTGTGCCGCTGGCCTAATGCAGCGCCACGGCCCTTTCAACAGGCGCTGCGCAATTGCGCAATGTCGGTCAGCCAACCTGAACGGAACAAAACGGAACGATTCAGCCGCCGTTCAACTCGTCGATGTAATAGAACGGTTCGTCGCTGCCACGCTCGGCAGCGATCAGGGAGTAAGACCAATGCGAGTTTTCTTGTTCGGCAAGGCAGGCAGGGACCATGCGCACGATCCGGCGCGGCGTGGCTACCATATCGCCTATCGCGGCAACGAGGTGAACCACTGCCCCGGCTGCGGCCGCTCGCATTGGTATATCGGCCGCCTCTCCGCCGAATGCGGCTTCTGCGGGACCGCCTTGCCGCTGACCGAGAGCCTCAGCACCGGCGCCGGCCTGTTCCGCTGCACCGGCCGCAGCCACGCGCTCCCGGATTTCCAGGCCGCCGCCTGACGAGCTTCCCAAGCCCTTTCCCCGAGCGGGGAGGGGCGGGTGGGGGCGCGCACCTTCGCGAGCGCCCGCGACTGCGCGTCCCCACCCATCACTTTTCCGAAAATGGCGCCTCAGGAGCGCGAGACCAGGCTCCAGTCGGGCTGGTCGGCGGGCGCCGACTGGCTCGCGAGCCACTGGTTCAGCTGCCCGATCGCCAGCGGCTGATCGAACGCGATCCCGGCGTGGTCGCCCTCGCACCAGCGCACCTGGCCGACCAGCCGGCTGCTGAGCCCGCGCATGACGATGGTGACGCGGTCGCCCATGCAGAGCAGGTCGTCCACGAGCACCTTCACGCCGTCGGTCGAGATGTCGCAGATCCGCGCGGTCATGCCCTGCCCCATCACCTCGAGCCGGGCGCGGACGTCCACGTCGACGCGGGGCAGGGCGCGGCGGCCGACGCCGGCGAGCATCGAGGGATCGGCGAGGATCGCCTCGGGATCGACCGCCCTGGCGGGCCGCAGCTCGGCGCGCTTGCCGCCCAGCATGGCCAGCGCCCCGCCAATCTCTTCCTTGCCGATCACCAAAGAGGCCTGTTCGGCGCCGCTGAACGCGACCTCGATGTCGAGCGCGATCACGAAGGGGGAGATCATGCGGACGATGCACAGCGCCTGGCCGGCCCCGGTCGCGATCTTGCCGACGCGGTAGCAGGAAATGCCGCGCGCCGTATCCGTCGCGCCGGCCGCCGCAGCGGCGATGGCCGCTTTCGGCGTCCGCACCTTCCCGAACCCGCTCTTCTGCTGCAACCGCATCGCAAACCCCGCCCTTGAACGCATTGCGGGAGATACCGCGCACATGGTTTACAAAGCATTAGCCATAAGGGCCGTTTCGCCGGGCCCTCTGCGCCAACCTGCCTTGCTCTCGCGCCCCCGCCTGCTATAGGACGCCGCCGAGCCGGCCTCAGCGGGCGTGGCGGAACTGGTAGACGCGCCAGGTTTAGGTCCTGGTATCGAAAGATGTGGGGGTTCGAGTCCCTTCGCCCGCACCAGTTTCGCTAGCTGCCCGCCCCGGACCGCCGGATAAGCCGACACGTAAAGGTTTGAGAGCGAGATGCAGACTGTCGAGACGTTGAACGAGGGCCTGAAGCGCGCCTACCGGATCACCATTTCCGCCAAGGAGATCGACGCGCTCGTCGACAAGGAGCTGAAGTCGATTGCGCCGCAGGTGCGCATGCCCGGCTTCCGGCCCGGCAAGGTCCCGGCCAATCTGGTGCGCAAGATGCACGGCCCGGCCCTGGAGCAGCAGGCGCTGGAGAGCGCGGTGCAGGACGGCGTTCAGAAATTGCTCAACGAGCAGAAGATCCGCCCGGCCATGCAGCCCCAGGTCGCGCTCGAGGAGGGCGGCGGCGGCAAGGACGCGGTGCTCACCGTCGAGGTCGAGACCCTGCCGGACTTGCCCGAGCCCAGGGTCGAGGGCCTGAAGATCGAGCGTCTGCGCGTCGAGCCGGAGAAGGAGGCGATCGACGCCGCCGTGACGCGCCTCGCCGAGGGCCAGAAGAGCTACGATCCCGCCCCGGCCAAGCACAAGGCCGAGAAGGGCGATCTCGTCGTGCTCGACTATGAAGGCAAAATCGACGGCGAGCCCTTCGAGGGCGGCACCGGCACCGGCATGTCGCTCGAGCTCGGCTCGGGCCGGCTGATCCCGGGCTTCGAGGACCAGCTCATCGGCGCCAGGGCGAACGACCAGCTCGTCGTCAGCGTCACCTTCCCCGAAAATTATCCCGTCGACTATCTGAAGGGACGGCCCGCCACCTTCGACGTCACCATCAACGAGGTGCAGGTCGCCCGCGCGATGAAGGCGGACGACGATTTCGCCAAGTCGATGGGCATGGAGGGGATCGAACAGCTGCGCGAGCTGATGAAGGGGCAGATCGAGCAGGAGCTGAACGGCCTCACCCGCACCCATATGAAGCGCCAGCTGCTCGACCAGCTTGCCGCCAGCCACGATTTCCCGGTGCCGGAATCGATGGTCGACGCCGAGTTCCAGCAGATCTGGCAGCAGCTCGAACATGAGGCCAGCCACGAGGAGGATCCGGCCGCGGCGCGCGCCGAGATGGAGAAGGAGAAAGGCGATTACCGCGCCATTGCCGAGCGCCGCGTGCGGCTCGGCCTGCTCCTCTCCGAGATCGGCAACCGGAACGGCATCCAGATCAACGAGCAGGAGATGAACCAGCTCATCCTGCAGGCCGCACAGCAGTACAAGCCGGAGCAGCGCCAGCAGTTCGTGGAATATGTGCGCAACGAGCCGATGGCCGCGGCCCAGCTCCGCGCGCCCTTGTTCGAGGACAAGGTCGTCGACTTCCTGTTCGGCGGCGCCACGATCAGCGAGCGCCCGGCGACCCGCGCCGACCTGGAGGCGGCGATCGAATCCGAGGACGGCCATGTCCATGGCCCGGGCTGTGGTCATGATCATGATCATGATCACAAGCCGGCCAAGAAGGCGGCCGCGACGAAGCCGGCCGCCAAGGCCGGGGCCGCCGGGAAGCCGGCGAAGAAGGCCGCCGCGCCCAAGGCGGAGGCCAAGGCCGAGACCGCCGACAAGGCCGCCAAGAAGCCGGCGGCGAAGAAGACACCCTCCAGGAAGGGGTAACGCAGTCTCGCCCGTCACCCCGGCGAAGGCCGGGGTCCAAGCGGCTTTGGCGGCCCCGAGGCTGTCTGGATGCCAGCCTCCGCCGGCATGACGGGAGTGAGGACATTTTCAATTTTGCCTTTTATGAGGCGGCGCATGGCAACGAGGACCCGCAAGGATCAGACGCGGCCAGCGTCATCGGAAACCGGAGCGATAGCCTCGGCGCCCCTCGCGGGCGTGCGCATCGCCGTGCTGCTGCCCTGCTACAATGAGGAAGCCGCGATCGCGCAGACGATCGCCGGCTTCCGCGCCTCGCTGCCCGGCGCCGACATCTACGTCTACGACAACAACTCGGGAGACCGTACCACCGAGGTCGCGGCCCAGGCCGGCGCGATCGTCCGCTCCGAGAGGATGCAGGGCAAGGGCAATGTCGTCCGCCGCATGTTCGCGGACGTCGAGGCGGACATCTATGTGATGGCCGACGGCGACGCGACCTACGACGCCGCCGCCGCGCCGGAGATGGTCCGCAAATTGCTGGACGAGCAGCTCGACATGGTCGTCGGCGCCCGCAAATCGGAGGTCGACGAGGCCTATCGCCGCGGCCACGCGCTCGGCAACAAGCTCTTCACCGGCCTGCTGGCCAGCCTGTTCGGCCGCACCTTCACGGACATCTTCTCCGGCTACCGGGTCTTCTCGCGCCGCTTCGCCAAGTCCTTCCCGGCGCTGGCCCGCGGCTTCGAGACCGAGACCGAGATCAGCGTCCACGCGCTGGAGCTCGCCATGCCGGTCGGCGAGGTGGTGACCAATTACGGCGCGCGTCCCGAAGGCTCGGTCTCAAAGCTCTCCACCTGGCGCGACGGCTGGCGGATCCTGAAGACCATCATCCACCTCTACCGGATCGAGCGGCCGGTATTGTTCTACGGCAGCTTCAGTCTGTTCCTCGTCTCGCTCGCCGTCGTCCTCGCCATCCCGCTGGCGATCACTTATTTCCAGACCGGCCTGGTGCCGCGCTTCCCGACCGCGATCCTCGCCACCGGCCTGATGATTCTTGCCTTCCTGAGCTTCGCCTGCGGCCTGATCCTGGACACTGTGGTCCGCGGCCGCCGCGAGGTCCGCCGGCTCTTCTATCTCAGCTTCCCGGCGCCGGGCGCGGACAAGGGCGAAGGCTAGCCCGGGGTCGCGCCCGCCGGGGCGGAGGCGCCGCAGGCGCGCAGCGCGTCCAGGGCGGCGCCGAACCCTGCAATGTTCACCCGGAACCGGCCGAACGGGAAGGTCCACTCGATCGCGCTGGCGCCGCGCAGGCGCTGCAGGAGCGCACCATCCTCGATCTTCACCAGCACCAGATTGGCGAGGATGAAGCCCTGCAGCCGAGCCGGCGCCGCGCCGTCGATGGAGAGGCCAACCTCAGCCTCGCGGCTTTCGTTTCGCCAGTCCGGCCGTGCTGCGATCAGGACCGGAACGCCGCTCTCGTTGAGCAGCAGCCGCATATTGGCGTCAGGACCGCTGCTGCGCGCCATGCAGGTGCGGCCCACAACGCCCTCCAGCCGGTCAGACAATTGCCAGTCGGGCGCGCCCGGCATCGGCTGCGCCTGCGGCGCGGCCGGCGCGGCAGCGGCGCCGCAGGCCGCGGTCAGGGCGAGCATCGTGGGGCGCAGGCGCGTAATGCGGGTCATGGCACCTCCTGTCAGTTGCCGGCGGGGAGCAGCCCGAGCTGCTGCGCGACCGTCATATTGTCGTAGGTCGACCATTCCTCGACGATCCGGCCATTGGCGAAGCGGAAGAAGCTCATCCCGTCGATCGTGACCCGGCGCCCGTTCCCCGGAAACATCGCGCCGGCGACGCTGTTCGTGCCGGTCGCGCTCCAGTGCACGGCGACCAGCTCGCCTTCCGCAACAATGCGGTCGACGCGCACGGCGAGGTCGGGAAAGGCGGCGCGCAGCGCCCGGCCCGAGGCCTGGTCCTCGGCCAAAGTGTAATCCCGCCCGAAGCCGTGCGCGACGAAGCCCGGGCCGTAAATCTCGGAGTCGATCTCGAACCGGCCCTGGCCCATCCGCTCGAGCAGGATGCGCGAGGCGGTCCGCCTGTTTTCCTCGGGCCCGGCCTTCGCGGGCGGTGCGGCGAGCAGCAGGGCGGCGGTCAGCAGCATCGGCCTAATCATGACATTTCTCCCCTCATCGCGCGCAGGCCCGTCAGGCGGCGCTCGCCTCTTCCCGCGCCTTGCGCCACTGGCCCGGCGGGACGCCATATTCCTTCTTGAAGGCCCGGTTGAACGCCGCCTCCGAGCCGAAGCCCACTTCATAGGCGATGCTGGCATTGTTCTGCCCCCCCTCGCGCAGCAGATTGGCGGCGAGGTTCATCCGGTGCCGCGCGAGATAGCGCATCGGCGGCTCGCCGATCAGCTGCGTGAAACGGTCAGCGAAGGCCGAGCGCGACAGGCCGGTCTCCCGGGCCAGCGCTTCCGTGGTCCAGGGCTCGGCCTGGCGCGAATGCAGCAGGGTGAGCGCCCGGCTGACATGGGCGTCGCGGAGCCCGGCCAGCCACCCGCCTTCGCCCTCGGGCAGGGCGTCGACATGGCGCCTGACCGCCTCCGCGAACAGCAATTCCGCCAGCCGCGCGACCAGTTCCGGCGAGCGGGCGGATTCGCTCGACGCATAGCGGATCGAGCTGGTCAGCCAGTCGCCCGACGGACCGTCCGCCGCGCCGATGATCATCAGGCTGGGCAGGCTCAGCAGGAAGGCGTTGATGGGCGAGACCGTGCCGAGATAGCCGCACAATATAGCGGTCGTCTCGCCGCCGCCGCCCCAGCTGATCCGCGGCAGGCGCCCGTCCGCCGCGGGCCGGATCAGGTCGCGCGTACGGGTCGGGCGGATGCCCAGCGTGCTGCCCATCAGATGCGGCTCGTTGCGCGGCAGCAGCATGATGTCGCCGGCGCGGACGGTGTGGGGCGGCCCGTCGCCGATCGCGCAGACGAGCTCGCCCGCGATCACATAATGGTAGGAGATGACGTGCGCGGGCTCGGAGAAATAGGCGCGGCAATCCTCGGGGCCGATCTGCGACTGGACGCACCAGGGGCGCGTGAACTCCGCCTCGAGGAACACGCTCCCCGAAAGCTTCATCGCTGCAAGCACGCTCGCCAGTGCCTCCATTTTCCCCGTCTCGCAGTTGGATGGCGCCTCGGTCAACAATCTCGGCGTCCCGGACATTCTTCATAGCCTTTGACGTCGCTAACAGCGCCCGTTCGCACGGCCGTCCGGACCTGTCCGGGCCGACGTCGCGCGAGGAGGCAACAGCAGAACAGAGGGCATGCACGCCGTTCCGGCGAACGACGTGTCGCGTGCCCGGAAAGGAGGAGCGAGATGGATCGCACGGTAATTGAACGGCTGCGGCTGGTGATGGCCATGGCCCTCGTCTTCGGCTGCACCGCGGCCTCGCTGGGCGGCGTGCTCGCCTCCCTGCATGCCCCCAACCAGGTGATGCTGCCGCGCGGCGGCGGGCCCGGGTCGGGGCAGGGCGAGCCGCGGCTCGCCGATCCCGCCCCCTGCGGCCCCGGCCGCAACGGCCCCGGCTGGAGCTGTCACGACCCGGTCGTGGGCCTGGCCTGATCTCTTTCCCGAAAAACCAAAGAAAGGCACCGACATGCAACAGATAAACGAAGACAAGCTCAACGCCCTGCTCGGGCTGATGATCAACGAACTCGGCGCGACGCACAACGCCGCCCTGGTCGTGCTGGGCGACGAGCTCGGCTTCTACAAGACGCTGTTCGAGCGAGGCCCCTTGACCTCCGCCGAGCTCGCCGGGGCGACGGGCACGCACGAGCGTTACGTGCGGGAATGGGCTTCGGCGCAGACGGCGTCCGGCTTCATCAGCTATGATCCGGCAAGCCGGCAGTTCAGCCTTTCCCCGGAGCAGGCGGCAGCGCTCGGCGACGACGACAGCGTGGCGAACGTGGTCGGCGGCTTCCAGGCCCTTGCCGCCTCCTGGGCCGGCCAGCCGCGGCTCGCCGAGGCCTTCCGCAGCGGCGAGGGCATTTGCTGGAGCGACCATTGCAGCTGCCTGTTCTGCGGCACCGATCGCTTCTTCCGCCCCGGCTACCGCGCGAACCTGCTCTCCAGCTGGCTGCCGTCGCTTGACGGCGTCGTCGCCCGCCTTGAGGAGGGCGCCCGCGTCGCCGACATCGGCTGCGGCCACGGCACGTCGACGATCATCATGGCGAAGGCCTTCCCGCGGTCCGAGTTCATCGGCCTCGATTTCCACGAACCGTCGATCGAGGCGGCGCGGGCGCAGGCCGACGGGCTTGCCAACGTCCGCTTCGAGACCGCGCGCGCGCAGGATTATGCCGGCGACGGCTTCGATCTCATCACCCTGTTCGATGCGCTGCACGACATGGGCGATCCGGTCGGTGCGGTCCGTCACATCGCCGCCTCGCTCGCCCCCGACGGCAAGGTGATGCTTGTCGAGCCCATGGCGGGCGACGCCCTTGAGGAGAATCTGAACCCGGTCGGACGCGTCTTCTACGCGGCCTCCACCCATTTCTGCGTCCCGGCGTCGCTGGGCCAGGAAGTGGGCGCCGCGCTGGGCGCCCAGGCGGGCCAGCGGAGGCTCGAGGAGGTACTGCGCGCCGGCGGCCTGCCGAACGTGCGGCGGGCTGCGGAAACGCCGTTCAACATGATCCTGGAGGCCTCACTCTAGCCCCAGGGTCGGCGGGCCGGGGTCCACCCGTCCCGGCCCGCCGAGACGCCGAACGCAGGAAAATGGGCAGGGCTGGGCGGGCCTGACGGCAGGCGCCCGGCTTCGGAATTCCGCAGGGAGCGCGCTAAGACTTCCCTTAACTATCTGTGGCACCATCATAAAGAAGCATGGCCGAGGACAGGGTGCGCTTTTGAAGCTGAGCGGGTTGGCAAGCGGGTTGATCGCGGCCTTTGACAGGCCGGGCAAGAGCGCGCCCCGAGCGGAGCGCCGCAAGGAGTCGCGCCACGATTTCCTCGGCCGCAAGATCATCATCCGCCAGCGCCGCGCGCTCGGCATCATGCACCTCAGGAATCTCTCGCGCGGCGGCGTCTGCGGGATCACCGACATGCCGCTCGAGGTCGGCTCGCTCGTCTTCGTCGAGCTCACACGGACCCATTTCTATGCCGCCGAGGTGGTCTGGGCGAGCAACATCCGGCTCGGTCTGGCCCTGGTCAAACCGCTCAGGATGGAGCTGCTGGAGCGGCTCCAGGCCGAGCATGTCGCCGGCACGAACGCCGCCTGAAACGTTGGTGACAGCGGTCCGCGCCGGAACCGCCCCCACGACCCTAACGTTTCACCCCCACAACAGCGCCGGCTTTCGCCGTGCCCGTCAAGGGAGTCAAACAATGCTCTGGTCGCTTATCGTCATCCTGCTCATCCTCTGGCTGCTGGGCTTCTCGTTCAGCGTCGGCGGCGGCCTGATCCACCTGCTGCTGGTGGTCGCGCTCGTCGTCCTGCTCTTCCAGCTGTTCACCGGCCGCCGCGCGGTCTGAGCCAAGGGAATCGGTAGCGGGGACGGCTGCGTGCGGCCGTCCCCGGATCGCCGAAGAGAGCAGATTGTAACACTTCTGCAACGACGAAGTGCGGGCACCCTTCGTCCACGGCCGGATCACCTTCCGGATGTAGCGCGACCCTGCTAGGTCCCCGGCGTCAGAACCGGGGATCTCTCCTATGCACAAGGGCAGCTGCCTCTGCGGCGCGGTCAGCTTCGAGGTCGAGGGCGAGCTCGCGCCCGGCGACGCCTGCCATTGCAGCCAGTGCCGGCGCTGGTCGGGCCATGTTTGGGCCTCGACCAACGTCCCGCGCGACCGGCTGGTCGTGCACGGCATGGACATGGTCAGCTGGTTCCAGTCCTCGGAAAAGATCCGCCGCGGCTTCTGCAGCGCCTGCGGGTCGGTCCTCTTCTGGGATCCGCCGCACAAGGACTGGACGTCGATCGCCATGGGCGCCTTCGACGCGACGGGGACGCATCTGGAGATGCACATCTTCGTCAGCCAGAAGGGCGATTATTACGAGATTGCCGACGGCGTCGAGCAGCGCGAGCGCTAGCTAGTCCGCCTGCTTGCGGGGGGCGGCGAGCACCTGGTCGCGAAACGTATTGGCCGGGCCGTCCTGCCGCGCCACCTTGTGCCCATCCCGCCACAATTCGACCGGCACGTCGTTCCGCATCCCCTGCAGCTGGTGCACCGCGGCGACGTCGTCGCCGGCATGGAGCGTCTTCCGCCGCTCGATATGACCGCTGACCGGGTTCATGAAGTAGAGATGATACTGGGGCATTTCGGATCGGATGGCTGTTCAAACGCTGCGCCCCGGTAACGATCCAGCACCGTGCCCGTTCCGCCCTCCAATTCTTGATATAGATCAGTTTACCCTTGTTTACAGATATTTAGGTGCGACGCGCTATATTTTGCGGCGAACCGAGGGAAGCATCTTGGATATTTCCTTTGAACCGGATCGCGGCGCCGCGGCGCTCGACATGGGCGGCGAGCTCTTCGCCGACGGCAGGCCCGCCCGGACGCGGGTCGCGCCGCGCAATCCGGTCAACCTCGCCGCGGGCGCACGCCGGGCCGGTGGCACCGGGGTCGCCGTCCGCGTCAACGATCTCTCCACGCACGGCTTCTGCATGGAGACCCATCTCTTCCTGACCCCCGGCACCGACGTCTGGCTGCGCCTGCCGAGCCTGGAGATGCGCCACGCCAGGGTCGCCTGGGTGCGCGGCGCGCTGGTCGGCTGCGCTTTCGAGGCGCCGCTCGCGCCCTATGTCGTCGACCTGGTCGTGCAACGCGCCCGCCAGGACTGAGCGGCCAAAGCTGACGGCCGCCTGCTGACTTTCCCGCCGGCCATGCTATCGGCGGGGGCAAGCGGCGGCGCCCGCCGAACAACGACATGGAGATTTTGAAAATGCTCGATCCCAAGCTCTGGGACCTGCTCCCCGACGGCACCCCGCGCGCCGTCTTCCCGCGCAGCCTCGCAACCACCTCGGGCGGCGACCAGGGCGTGCTGCTGATCGAATATGTCGAGCGGCCGGAGCAGCTGGAGACAGGGCCGTATCAGCGCATCCAGCTCTACCTCAACAAGGCCCTCGCCGACCATCTCCGCGCCGCGATCGACGCGACCGTGACGGGCTGAAGGCGGCGACCTGCGGCAATCTGCTGGCCGAACTGGCGCTCAGGCCGCCTTCAGGCTGTCGAGAAAGGCGTTCGTCTGCTCGGTGAGGAGCTGGGACCGGCGCACCAGATGCTGCGCCACGTTCCCGAGCTCGCCGGTCAGGTCGGCGACGAATTCGGCGCCCTGCTGGGCGTCGGCGGCGCTCGACTGCAGCTCCGTGGTGAGCGAGGCGGCGACGTCCGCATGCTGCCGCAGAAGCTCGATAACGTCCGACTGTCCGTCGAACGCCTGGACAAGCGCCTGGTCGGTTTCCCCGAGCGTCCCGAAGCGGTCGAGCATCCGGCGGATCAGCAAGGCCGTAGCCGTGACCGCCTCGGAGATGGACTTGATCTGCTGGCGTACCTCATCGGTGGCTGCCGCGGACTGGCTCGCCAGCGCCTTCACCTCCTGCGCGACGATCGAAAAGCCGCGCCCGCTCTCGCCCGCGCGCGCCGCCTCGATCGTGGCGTTGAGCGCCAGCAGATTCGTCTGGGTGGCGATGCCGCCAATGGCATGGACGATGCCCTCGACGCCCGCGGCGCAGGCGACGAGCGCCTGCAGCCTCTCACCCGCCTCCTCGGCCAGGCAGCGGACCTCGCCGGACACGGCCTCCTGTGCCGAGAAGCGGCCCTGCACCTGCCGGGCTGACACGGTGAGCTGATCGCAGGCGGACAGCAGGGAGACGGCACCGATGTCGGCCGCGCCGGCGCGGGCTGCGACCGTGGCCGCGCCGCTCTGGGTCCTGACGCTGGTGCTCGCCAGCGCCTCTGCCGCTGCCGACGCCTGCTCGGCCGCCGCCGCCATTTCCGTCACCGTGTCGAGCACCGTCTCCTCGAACCGGGCGGCGATACGCGCGAGCGCCTCCGCGCGTTCGCGGTCGCTCTCTTCCTTGACCCGGCTTGCCGCCTGGGCCTCGGCCGCTTCGGCCTTCCATTTTTCCTGCTGGGCCAGAGCATCGAGGACGGCCCGCTCGGCATCGGCCCTCGCGAGGGCCGCGCCGGTCTCGAACTGATGGGTGAACATGCGCGCATTGGCGATGACCGTCCGGCCGAGCAGCAGGACGAACACACCCATGAAGATGAACACCGTCGCCGGGATCGAGGAGGCAAAGGAATAGATGGACGCGACCAGCACCGCGGCTCCCAGAAAGGCCAGGCTGGCGGAGGGCAGCACCGCGTAGCGAAGGGCGCCGACCGCCATCACGCCCGCCATGATGGTGGCGATCAGCGCCTGCTGGTCTGGCGGTGCATCCATGCCGGCGGTCGAGAGGAAGCTGAACCATCCGATGGCGATGAGGGCGGCCTCGAGAGTGATCGCGACGAGCCGGCGCAGCGCGCGGCCGGACTGCCAGCCGAGCCTGCGCTGCCGTCTCCACCGGATGAGGACCACGGCCCCGATCGCCGCGTGGAGCAAAGCGGTACCGAGCACCGCGGGAAAGTTGCGGACACCGTAAAGCGAGGCGGTGAGGCTGGCGGCGACGACCAGGCCGACCGCATAGGTCTGCGGGTAGGATTTCGAGACGAACTCCGACTGCGCGCGCAGCCGGCCGTCGGGGACATCGGCCCAGCGCCTGACGGCATCGGAAAGCGTGGAAGCAGAAATTCTCAAGGCATTCCCCGGCGGTTGCGGCCGCGGCAGGGATAAGCCGGTATCCCTAATTCGCCGTTAACCGAACCGCGCCCGCGGTCGGCAGGAGCAAGGCCGGCGGCACGCCTGGCCCGGGATCCCCTGGCCACATTCTCCCTCGCAACCTTTTGCCCTCACCCCTATTGATCCCGAGGCAAGCCCGAAGGACCCACCTCATGACCCGCCACAAGATCGCCATCGTCGTCGGCAGCCTTCGCGAGGGCAGCATCAACCGCAAGGTCGCCCGCTCGATCTGCGCCTTCGCCTCCGACAAGCTCGACTGCGAGCTGGTCGGGATCGCCGACCTGCCGCTCTACAACCAGGATTATGATGCGGCGGCGCCCGCCGAATATCAGCGCTTCCGCGAGAAGATCGCTGCGGCCGACGGCATCCTGTTCTGCACGCCCGAATATAATCGCGGCGTGCCGGGCGTGCTGAAGAACGCGATCGACGTCGGCTCGCGCCCTTATGGGCAGAGCGTCTGGGACAAGAAGCCGGCCGCGATCATCAGCGCCTCGCCGGGCGCGATCGGCGGCTTCGGCGCCAATCACCAGCTCCGCCAGGCCTGCGTGTTCCTGAACATGCCGGTCATGCAGCAGCCCGAAGCATATCTCGGCCATGTCGGCGAGGATGCGTTCGACGCCGAGGGCTGCCTGAGGGAGGGTCCCCTGAAGCAGCTGGTCCTGGGCCTCGCCGCCGCCTTCGCCGACTGGGTCGACCTGATCCATCGCTCGCGCCGGCTGCTCGCCGAGGATTCGGCGCACCGCGCGCAGGAGGCCGAAGCACAAAACGGGCCAGCCCTGCAGAACCAATAACAAGCTGTCGCTGGAGCGCTAACATCCTCGCCCAGCGCGGGCTACCGGACGGCGTTCGAGCCGCCGCCCATTTCGAGGCCGATATCGGGATCTGCCGCTGGCAGCCGCGCGCGAGCTTCGCCGACCGCCAGATCCGCAACTACCCCGCCATCAACCTCTGCGACACGATCCGCCTCGACCTGCGCCGTGGCAGGTAAGGGAAGGGGGCGGACAGGAGAGCAAACTCAACGCCAGACGCCCTTCACCCCAGCGGCCGCCCGTCCACCGTCACGAACATCTCCCGCTCGTCGCGCACCGCCAGCAATTTCCAACCCTCGGCCGTCGGCGTCCAGGTTTCGGTCTGCAGCACGCCGCTTTCGACCAATGCCTCCCGCCCGTCGACGATCTGAATGCGGGCGAGGCGCTGGCGGATGTCGGCCACGGCGTTGCCGCCGTCGAGCCTGAGCCCTTCGATCCGGTTGCTCTGCGAGACGATCCGCACCCAGCGGTCGAGATTCCGCCGCATATACCCCACCAGATCGTCCCGGGTCATCCGCGTCCCATCCGGGCGCACCGCCGCATAATCGGGCGCGACCTGGGCGACCAAGGTGGGGAAGTCCTTCGCCGCAAAGGCGCGCTCCCGCGCGGCGAAGGTCGCCTCCAGCTCCCGCCGGACCTGCGCGAGTCGCGCGTCGCTCGGCGCCGCCACCGCTGGCGCGGGCGGCTGTGCCGGCGCACCTGCCGGGACCGTCATGGCGGCGAGAAGAGCCAGGCCTGCCGGGCCGAGGATCCGGGGCTGCCGCATGACATATCCTCCAAGCTGATCTCCCCGTTTATCGCCGGGGGCAGGCGGCGATTTTCGGCAAAGTAGCGACGGGCTTTGCCGGATTCTGGCAAAGCGGGCAGAGCGGGCAGGGCCGGCGACCGGAAAACCACAGCGCCCGGCCCGAAACAGCGGCCCGGCGGGAGAGGGGCTTGAACCTTCCCGCCGATGCTCCGATGTAGCTTTCACCATATTCCTCTGAGGGACCTTCTCGCCGCCATGGACCATCTGGATATCGTCAACGGGCTCGTGCCCATCGTCATCGAGCAGTCGAATCGCGGCGAGCGCAGCTTCGACATCTATTCGCGGCTGCTGCGCGAGCGGATCGTGTTCGTCACCGGGGGGGTCGAGGACCATATGGCCTCGCTGATCACCGCCCAGTTGCTCTTCCTCGAGTCCGAGAACCCGAAGAAGGACATCTACATGTACATCAACTCGCCGGGCGGCGTGGTCACGGCCGGCATGGCGATCCACGACACGATGCAATATATCCGGCCGCGCATCGGCACGGTCTGCATCGGCCAGGCCGCCTCCATGGGCAGCTTCCTGCTGTCGGCCGGCGAGCCTGGCATGCGGGTCGCGCTCACCAATTCGCGCATCATGATCCACCAGCCCTCGGGCGGCGCCCAGGGCATGGCCGCGGACATCGAGATCCAGGCCCGCGAGATCCTCAGGATGCGCGCCGACCTCAACGCGCTCTACGCCAAATATACCGGCAAGAAGCTCGAGGAGATCGAGCGGGCGATGGACCGCGACAAGTTCATGTCGGCCGACGAGGCCAAGGAATTCGGCCTGATCGACGAGGTGTTCGAGAAGCGTCCGACCCCGGCCGAGGGCGAGACCGCCCAAGCCGCCTAGGCGCCTCCGGGCCGCCCTGCTGCGTGATCCTCTCCGGCAGAGCGCGCAGGCGCTGCCGCCGGCGCCGGAAAAGCCGGTCGGCCGCGCGCCGTGGCGACGAGTCTCGCCGAGCGGTTCGCTTTCGGCACGCCGGCCCAGGCCTTGCGCCGGGGGCCTCGCCACGCCACATGTCGGCTCGTCACCGCGCTCTTAACCTTTAGGCCATTGTGTCGGTGTAAGTTTCCCGTCAGGATGCGGGACCGTATTTGAGGAGGGGGGCGTGCGCCCCCGCGAACGAGTTTATGACGAAATTGAGCGGCGGCGACAGCAAGAGCACCCTCTATTGCTCCTTCTGCGGAAAGTCGCAGCACGAGGTCCGCAAGCTCATCGCCGGCCCCACCGTGTTCATCTGCGACGAATGCGTCGAGCTGTGCAACGACATCATCCGCGAGGAAACCAAGTCGGCCCTGGTGCGGACCCGCGACGGCGTCCCGACGCCGGCGGAGATCTGCAAGGTGCTGGACGATTATGTGATCGGCCAGGGCCAGGCGAAGCGCGTCCTCTCGGTCGCGGTGCACAACCATTACAAAAGGCTGGCCCATGGCGCGAAGGGCGCCGAGGTCGAGCTCGCCAAGTCGAACATCCTGCTCGTCGGCCCGACCGGCTGCGGGAAGACCCTGCTCGCCCAGACGCTGGCGCGCACCTTCGACGTGCCCTTCACCATGGCCGACGCGACGACTTTGACCGAGGCCGGCTATGTCGGCGAGGACGTCGAGAACATCATCCTGAAATTGCTCCAGGCCAGCGACTATAATGTCGAGCGGGCGCAGCGCGGCATCGTCTATATCGACGAGATCGACAAGATCAGCCGCAAGTCCGACAATCCGTCAATCACCCGCGACGTCTCGGGCGAGGGCGTGCAGCAGGCGTTGCTGAAGCTGATGGAAGGCACCACCGCCTCCGTCCCGCCCCAGGGCGGCCGCAAGCATCCGCAGCAGGAATTCCTGCAGGTCGACACGACCAACATCCTCTTCATCTGCGGCGGCGCCTTTGCCGGGCTCGAGCGGATCATTGGCGATCGCATGGAGGGCAAGTCGATCGGCTTCGGCGCCCATGTCGCCGCGCCCGACGAACGCCGCACGGGCGAGGTCCTGCGCCACACCGAGCCCGAGGATCTGCTGAAGTTCGGCCTGATCCCCGAATTCGTCGGCCGCCTGCCGGTGATCGCGACGCTCGAGGACCTCGACACCGAGGCCCTGGTCAAGATCCTCAAGGAGCCGAAGAACGCCCTCGTCAAACAATATCAGAAGCTGTTCGACATGGAGGACGTGAAGCTCACCTATACGGACGACGCCCTGATGGCGACGGCCAAGCGGGCGATCGAGCGCAAGACCGGCGCCCGCGGCCTCCGCTCGATCATGGAGAATATTCTGCTCGACACGATGTTCGACCTGCCGAGCATGGACGGGGTCGACGAGGTGCTGATCGACAAGGACGTGGTCGAGGGCCGCAAGGAGCCGGTGCGCGTCTATTCCGAGGAAAAGACCGAAGACGCCGCCTGAGCGGGAAGGCGTCCATAATGCGTGGGCGCTTCGCCCCGGAGCGGCGCCAGGCCCAATGTCACCAATGCCGCGAGCGCGGTAACGGCAGCGAGCTGGACCGGCCGCGGCCGGTCCTCGCGGCTCGCACGGCCCAGGATCAGCCTTAGCCGCCCTTCCAAATTCTCGGCGTCGGTCATCGCTGCCGCGCCGCGCCAACCCGGCCGGCCCATGGCGGCCTCGCGTGCGGTTTCGAGGAGGAGGCGGGCATAGGCGCCCGGCTCCGCTCCGTTCGCCAGGACACGTGCATCGCAGGCGCGTTCGGCCAGATCGCCCAAGGCCCTCAGCGACAACCAGGCAAGCGGGTTGAACCAGTGGAAGGCGGCGGCGAAGCGGGCGAGACCCCCGGTCGCGGCATCCAGCCGGGCGACGTGCGCCAATTCATGCAGCAAGGTCATGCGCAGGCGCTCGCGGCTCCATTGGTCGCTGCCGAAAGGCAGGAGGATGACGGGCCGGAGGGTGCCGAAGGTGCGCGGCACCGGGTCGGCATGGCGGACGAGATCAACCGACCGTCTTATGCCCAGCTGAGAGGCGATGTCCGCAGCGAGGGCCAGAATGGCGGGATCGCTCACCGGCACCGCGCTGCGGCGCATCCGGCCCAGCGCGATCCGGTTGCGCACCATCGCCAGGAGCAGCAGGCTCGCCGGCAGCAGCCAGGCCAGGAGCAGCAGATTGGGGCCGAGCCCCGCGCGTCCTCCCGCAACCAGCCCGAGATGAAGCCGGGGGAGGAGGCCGGAAAGCGGGAGCATGATGACGAGCCCGGCAAGGCCCGCCACCCAGATGGCGTGGCGCAGCGCCGGCGGTCTGTTCCGGCACAAAGCGGCGAGGCCGGCGGTGAGCGCCAGCAGGAGCAAGCCCTTCAGGGCATAAGCGAGCAGCAGCTGGATCAGGGCGCCTTTTTCCCCCGCTCGAGGTCGTCGATCACCTCCTGAAGGCGTTGCAGCTCTTCCGGGCTGAGGTCGATATCCGCAGAGCCGAGCAAAGCGGTGAGCGCGCTGGACGGTGATCCGGCGAAGAAGGTCCGGACAACATGGGAGATCATGGTCTCGCCCGCAGCTCCCTTCGGGACGACGGGGCTATAGACATAGCGCCCGCCAGCGCGCTCGATCCTGAGCTGGCCCTTGCCGACCAGCACCCGAAGCAGGCCGCGCACGGTCGTATAGGTCGGCGGATCCTCGAGCTCGCGGTGGATGTCGGCGGCCGTCGCCGACCCGTGCCGATAGACGACGTCCATGATCTGCCGCTCGCGGCGGGTGATGGCGATCAGCCCGGCGGACTCGGACGCGCTCGCTCTTGACATGATGTTAAAGAATTGACACTTTGCTCATGTCAAAGAAATGACATGTGCTGTGACAGGCGTCAAGCAGTGGAGGATGCAATGTCCCGAAGCTCAATGGCCATGACTTGCTGCACGGCCCTCGCGGTGACGCTGGTCGCCTGCGCGCAGAACCGGCCGCCGGCCTCGGCATCGGTGCGGATGAGCCGGGCCGACGTCGTCGGCATCCGGCAGGCCGGGATGCGTGTCGCTGAGGGTGACTTCATGATGATCCGGCTCGCGGCCGAGAAGGGCGCCGATATCCGGCGCTTCGAGAGGCCGGCGCGCAGCCTCGCGCAATGGGCCGCCGCGCTGCCCGGCATGTTCCCGGCGGGAACCGGCCCCGGTACTGCCAACACCCGGGCGAGGGTCGAGATCTGGTCGAACCGGGCCGATTTCGAACAGAAAGCGGCGGACTTCAGGGCGGCGGTGACTCGAATGGCGGACGCGGCCGCCGCGAACAATATGGCCGAAGGCGCGCGGCAGTGGGACGCGGCGTGGCGCAGCTGCAACGCCTGCCACGATTCCTATCGAGCCCAGCCCGCCAACGCTCCCGCTGCTGCCACATCAGCGCCGCATCGACGGTGAGCGCGAGCGCCAGGGCGCGTCGGACTCCGCCTTAAGGAAAGGCTCAGCGGTTGACGCGGGTCGCGACGTTGTAGCGGCGGAGCTGGTCTTGGGTGAGGCAGCGGCGGGTCTCGCGGCTTTGCGGGCCGGCGGTCACCGGCACCTGGTACATCACCTGGGTGAGCAGGCTCGGGGCGACGCCCATGCCCACCAGGAAGACGCTGTCCTCGCTCGCCAGCATCGCCGAACCCTGCTCGATGCCGTTGATCAGCCGGATCGCCCGATCCTCGTTCACATTCACCTCCTCACGGATCGCGGCGCGGTCAGCGGTGTAGGTGAACATGTGGACCATGAAGATGCCGCCCGGATCGACGAAGCGGGCGATGCCGCCCATGAACAGGAAGTTGCAGGCGGAGAAGCAGGCCCAGCCCGCCGGGATGCGGGTCTGGAAATTCTGGCTGCGGATCAGCCGCCCGGCCTGGTTGCCAACCTCGGCATTGCCGCCGGGCGAGCGCAGCCAGATCTCGTCGCCCTGGAAGCCGTTCAGCGCCGCGGTGAGGCGGGGGATCAGATTGTCGTCGACCACGCCCTCGGCGAGCAGCACCGGGCGCTGGCCGGCGCGCTCCATCACCCGGAAGGTCATCTGCCGGTTGGTCGACCAATTGGGGCGGAGCGGGCAGGTGGGGTTGTCGGGGTCCATCTGCCCCTGCGCCGCCTGCTGCGCCTGCGCCGCCGTGCCGCCGAGCAGCGCCGTCAGCGCCGCCGCCGCGGCGAGCCCCCTGAGGCGGCGGCCCATCTCAGACCCGGACGTAGCGGTTGGTCGGAGGCCGGCGGCACATGCGCTTCGAGGCCTGCGTCTCCTGGCCGTCGACGATGACGACATCGGACACGGTCATGCAGTCGTCGCCGCCGCTGCGGTCGACCGCGGTGACCGTCGACGTGCCGGTAACGCCCGGCCGAGTCTCGCTCTGCCAGGAGGCGCTGTCGCCGACATTGCCGCCGCGCACCGCAGTCTCGGTCGCCTCCGCGGCCTTTTCCTGCTCGCGGCAGTCGAGCATGTTCATGATCGCGTCGCCGAGCATCGAGCTCATCGGCGCGACGATGTTGGCGGCCCGGCCGCCGCCGATGCGGCCGAGAATCGAGCGCCCGATCCCGCCGAGCGCGGAGCCGGCCTGGCGGCGGCCCTCGTTGCGCTGGCAGGTCTGGCCGTCGCGGGACTGGGCAAGCGCCGCGCCGTCGACGGGCGTCGAGGGCAGCGAGACCGGAATCAGCAGGAGCGGGGCGGCAAAGAGAAAGGCACGGTACATGGAGGCAAACTCCCTATCTGGAAGCAGAAATTTTCTAGTCTCCACCCGTATCGGGGTCAATCGCACAGCAAGGCTGAAGAGATTCTGAACGACCCTTTCATTGATGCGTAGGGGCTTTGGCCCCATATGGAGTTGGAATGCCCGCCCCACCGGCGGGCTCTGGAGTCTGAATGAGCACCACCTATCCCGTTCTGCCCCTGCGCGACATCGTCGTCTTCCCGCACATGATCGTGCCGCTCTTCGTCGGCCGCGACAAAAGCGTCGCCGCGCTGGAATCCGCCATGGCCGCGGACAAGAGCATCTTCCTCGTCTCCCAGCTCGATCCCGCCGAGGACGATCCCGACCGCGAGGCGCTCTACGATCTGGGCGTCGTCGCCACCGTCCTGCAGCTGCTGAAGCTGCCCGACGGCACCGTGCGCGTGCTCGTCGAGGGCAAGCACCGCGCCACCTTGCGCACCCTGCATTCCGACGCCGGCCACCTCACTGCCGAGATCGACACGGTAGAGACCGAGGAGCCCGAGGGCGTCGAGGTGAAAGCCCTGGTCCGCTCGGTGATCGAGCAGTTCGAGAATTATTCCAAGGTCAACCGCAAGCTCCCGGCTGAGACCGCGGTCCAGCTCGGCCAGATCGAGGAGCCTTCCAAGCTCGCCGACGCGGTTGCGGCCAACGTCAACATCAAGGTCTCGGACAAGCAGGCCCTGCTCGCCGAGCTCGACCCCGTCCGCCGCCTCGAAATGGCCTTCGCCTTCATGGAGGGCGAACTCGGCGTGATGCAGGTCGAGAAGAAGATCCGCAGCCGTGTGAAGCGGCAGATGGAGAAGACCCAGCGCGAATATTATCTGAACGAGCAGCTCAAGGCGATCCAGCGCGAGCTCGGCAATGAGGGCGAGGAAGGCGGCGGCGACGAGCTCGCCGAGCTGGCCCGCAAGATCGAGCGCACCAAGCTCAGCAAGGAAGCGCGCGGCAAGGCCAATCAGGAGCTGAAGAAGCTGCGCGGCATGGCGCCCATGTCGGCCGAGGCGACCGTCAGCCGCAATTATCTGGACGTGCTGCTCGGCCTGCCCTGGGGCAAGAAGTCGAAGCTGAAGCACGATATCGCCGAGGCGCAGCGGATCCTCGACGAGGACCATTATGGCCTCGAGAAGGTGAAGGACCGGATCGTCGAATATCTCGCCGTCCAGGCCCGCACCAACAAGCTGAAGGGCCCGATTCTCTGCCTGGTCGGCCCGCCCGGCGTCGGCAAGACCTCGCTCGGCCGCTCGATCGCCCGCGCCACCGGCCGCGAGTTCGTGCGCCAGTCGCTGGGCGGGGTGCGCGACGAGGCCGAGATCCGCGGCCACCGGCGGACCTATATCGGCTCGCTGCCCGGCAAGATCATGACCAACCTCAAGAAGGCCGGGTCGTCCAACCCGCTCTTCCTGCTCGACGAGATCGACAAGCTCGGCCAGGATTTCCGCGGCGATCCGGCCTCGGCTTTGCTGGAGGTGCTGGATCCGGAGCAGAACAACAAGTTCCAGGACCATTATCTGGAGATCGACTACGACCTGTCGGACGTGATGTTCGTCACCACCGCCAACTCGCTGAGTCTGCCGCAGCCCTTGCTCGACCGCATGGAGATCATCCGGCTCGAAGGCTATACCGAGGACGAGAAGGTCGAGATCGCCCAGCAGCATCTGATCTCGAAGCAGATCGAATCGCACGGCCTGAAGGAAGGCGAGTTCAGCCTGACCGAGGACGGGCTGCGCGCCCTGATCCGCTATTATACGCGCGAGGCCGGCGTCCGCACGCTGGAGCGGGAGATCGCCAAGGTCGCCCGCAAGGCGCTGCGCCAGATCCTGGAAGGGAAAGCGGAGAGCGTCACCGTCACGCCCGACAATCTCGGCGATTTCGTCGGCGTCCGCCGCTTCCGCCACGGGATGAGCGAGGAGGAGGACCAGATCGGCGCGGTCACCGGCCTCGCCTGGACCGAGGTGGGCGGCGAGCTGCTGACCATCGAGGCGGTCACCGTGCCAGGCAAGGGCGTGATCAAGACCACCGGCAAGCTCGGCGAGGTCATGCAGGAATCGGTGCAGGCCGCCTTCTCCTTCGTGAAGGCGCGCGCGCCGTCTTACGGGGTCAAGCCGAACCTGTTCAGCCGCAAGGACATCCACGTCCACCTGCCCGAGGGCGCCGTCCCCAAGGACGGGCCGTCCGCGGGCATTGGCATGGTCACCGCGATCATCTCCACTCTGTCGGGCATCCCGGTCCGCCGCGACGTCGCCATGACCGGCGAGGTCACGCTGCGGGGCCGGGTGCTGCCGATCGGCGGCCTCAAGGAGAAACTGCTCGCGGCGCTGCGCGGCGGCATCGTCAAGGTGCTGATCCCGGCGGAGAATGAGAAGGATCTGGCCGAGATTCCTGCCAATATCCGCGAGGGGCTGGAGATCGTGCCGGTGAGCCATGTCGACGAGGTGCTCGCCCAGGCCTTGGCCACGCCGGTCGTGCCGATCGAATGGACGGAGGCCGACGAGCTGGCGGCCCTGCCGCCCGCCGAGATCGCCGCCGCCGGCGACGACGGCACGCCGCCCTCGGTCCGCCACTGACGAGCGGCCCGGAAAGGGGCGGTTTCCTAAGGGAAACACGCCTCTTTCCTTTTGACTCCTGACGCGCCGTAGGCATTTAATCGCCGCTTCGTGGGTCAGGCCCCCACGAGTCTCTAGCGCAGGGGTGAGGGAGAGATGAACAAGCAGGATCTCATCGTGCAGGTCGCGGAAGCGACGGGTCTCGGCCGAGCCGAGGCATCGCGTGCTGTCGAGTCGGTGTTCGATGTGATCAGCAATGCGCTGAAGCGCGGCGACGAGGTCCGCCTCGTCGGCTTCGGCACCTTCTCCTGCTCGCGCCGCAAGGCCTCGACGGGCCGCAACCCGCGCACCGGCGAGCCGATGCAGATCAAGGAATCCACCCAGCCGAAATTCAAGGCGGGCAAGGGGCTGAAGGATTCGGTCAACGGCTGACCTTCGAGCCCGTCATTGCGAGGAGTGCAGCGACGCGGCAACCCATAGCGGCGGTGCTCATCTGGATTGCTTCGCGATGCCCGCAATGACGAGTGTGGCGGGCTGGACAGGAAATCTGGCGGCGGTTATGGGCCGCTTCCGCTCAGGCGTGGGCGCGTAGCTCAGTGGTAGAGCACACCCTTCACACGGGTGGGGTCGTAGGTTCAATCCCTACCGCGCCCACCACGCCTCCTTCCTCATGACGATGCTCGGGATCGCCGGGCTCACGAAGCGCCATGGCGCCCGCGCCGCGCTCGACGACGTGAGCCTTTCGGTCGCGGCGGGGCAGTTTGTCGCCCTGGTCGGCCCGTCCGGCTCGGGCAAGACGACCCTGCTCAAGTCGATCAACCGGCTCGTCGAGCCCGACGAGGGGACGATCACGCTGGAAGGCCGCGACGTTCGCGCGGCGCCGCTGGCGGAGCTTCGCCACGGCATCGGCTATGTGATCCAGTCGATCGGCCTGTTCCCGCATATGAGCGTGGCTGAGAATATCGGGATCGTGCCGAAGCTGATGGGGGACAACCGCACCGACCGGACGGCGGAGCTGCTCGAGCTGGTCGCGCTGCCGGCGGAGATGGCCTCCCGCTATCCGCGCGAGCTGTCGGGCGGGCAGGCGCAGCGCGTCGGCTTCGCGCGGGCGCTGGCGGCCGGGCCGAAGCTGATGCTGATGGACGAGCCGTTCGGCGCGCTCGATCCGGTGACCCGCGATTCGCTCGGCCGCGCCTATCGCAACCTCCACGACCGGCTCGGCCTCACCACCCTCATGGTGACGCACGACATCGCCGAGGCCCTGCTGCTGGCCGACCGGATCGTCGTGCTGATCGACGGCCGCATCCGCGCCGACGGGACCGCCGCCGACTTGCTTGCCCATGACGATCCGGACGTGAAGGCGATGATCGACGTGCCGCGCCGGCAGGCGGAAAGGCTGGCCTCCCTGTGAGCCCGGCCCTCGCCGAGGCCCTGGCGGAGCTGCCGGCCCTGGTCCGCGCCCATTTGCTGCTCAGCGGCTCGGCGGTGGCGATCGGCGTGCTCGTCGGCCTGCCGCTCGCCATCCTCGGCGCGCGCCGCCGCGCCGTGCGGACGCCTCTGCTGGCCTTTGCCGGCCTGGTGCAGACCGTCCCGGCGCTTGCGCTGCTGGCGCTCTTCTATCCGGCGCTGCTGATCCTCGGCCAGGCAACCGGACTCGCCATTCCCGCGCTCGGCTTCCTGCCGGCCCTGATCGCGCTCAGCCTCTACGCCTTGCTGCCGATCCTCAGGAACGGCGTCGCCGCGCTGCAGGGCGTGGATCCGGCCGTGCTCGAGGCGGCGGACGGGCTCGGCATGACCGGGCGCCAGCGCCTGACCATGGTCGAGCTGCCGCTGGGTGCGCCGGTGATCCTCGCCGGCATCCGTACCGCCGCGGTCTGGACGATCGGCGCGGCGACCCTCGCCACCACGGTCGGCCAGCCCAGCCTCGGCGACCTCATCTTCTCCGGCCTGCAGACCGAGAACTGGGTCCGCGTGCTCGCCGGCTGCGCCGCCGCTGCCGCGCTGGCGCTGATCGTCGATGGCCTCCTCGCCCTGGTCGAGGCCGGCCTCCGCCACCGCTCCCGCTGGCGGGTCCGGCTCGGCCTGGGCGCGCTCGTGGCCGCCCTCCTTCTGGCCTTCCTGCCGCTTTCAGTCGGAGCGACCAGCCGCGGCGAAACCGTGCTGATCGGCGCCAAGAATTTCTCCGAGCAATATATCCTCGCCAGCGTCATCGAGCGGCGGCTGCAGGCGGCCGGGTACCGTACCGAGCGGCGCGACAATCTCGGCTCCACCGTCGCCTACCAGGCGCTCGCGGCCGGGGATATCGACGTCTATGTCGATTATTCGGGCACGCTCTGGGCCAATATCCTCCAGCGCACCGACACGCCCGCGCCCGAGGCGATGCTGACGACGCTGACGGGCGAATTGCATCGCCGCGACGGCGTGCTCCTCATGGGCACTTTGGGCTTCGAGAATGCCTATGCGCTCGCCATGCGCGGCCAGCGCGCCGAAGCGCTCGGCGTCCGCAGCCTCGCCGATCTCGCCCGCGCCGCGCCGCAGCTCCAGCTCGGCGCCGACCTCGAATTCCTGACCCGGCCCGAATGGCGCGCCGTGCAGGGGCGCTATGGGCTCAACTTCGCCGGCCAGCGCTCCTATAGCCCGACCTTCATGTACCGCGCCATCGCCGACGGCTCGGCCGACGTGATCACCGCTTTCTCCTCGGACGGGCGCATCGCCGCGCTCGATCTCGTCACGCTCGCCGACCCGCGCCGCGCGCTTCCCAGCTATGACGCGGTGCTGCTGGTCACCGCGACCCGGGCGGGGGACCGCCGCTTCGTCGAGGCGCTGCGCCCGCTCATCGGCGCCATCAGCGTGGAGCGGATGCGCCAGGCCAATCTGATGGTCGACCGCGACGCCGACAAGCGCACGCCCGCCGAGGCGGCGCGCTGGCTCGATGCCGGTCAGCGCTGACGGGGAAGGGGGCGCCCGCCTCCGCATCCGGGTCACGCCGCGGGCGAAGCAGACGGCACTCGCCGGGACCGTCGAGGTCGACGGGCATCCGGCGCTGGCGGTCCGCCTGGCCGCCCCGCCCGTGGACGGCGCCGCCAACAAGGCCCTGCTCGGCTTCCTGGCGTCCGGCCTGCAAATGCCGAAGTCCAAAATCCGGATCATCTCCGGCGAGACAGGCCGCCTGAAGCTGGTCTCGCTGTCCGGCGCGGATCCGGAACTGGTCGCCGCGTGGATTAAACGCGAGTCCTGAATCGTTCCCCGGATTGTCACAGGCCGGTGCCAGGGCCTGAGGGGAGGGACTCATGGAAGACGACCGGTCTTATTATGCCCGCCGCGCCGAAGACGAATTCCGCGCCGCGGCCTCGGCGCCGGACGATGCGACGCGCCGGCTCCACCTCCAGCTGGCCGAGATGATGCGCGTCAGGGCGCGCCTGCAGCCGGCCCGCACCGACGCCTTCTTCTCCAGATAAGCACCGGTCCCGATCCGCTCCGGGACGGGCGCGGCAGTCCTTGACGCTATGGGGTCCGCGCCCCTATGTGCGCGCACCTATCTGCGTGGCGATCGTAGCTCAGCTGGTTAGAGCATCGGTTTGTGGTACCGAGGGTCGCGGGTTCAAGTCCCGTCGATCGCCCCATCATTACAAAGCCTTAGGACAGAAACCTGATGACTTCGCTCTGGAATCTCCCGGATTTCGACGAGCATGAGCTCGTGCATTTTGTTACCGACCGGGCGACCGGCCTGAAAGCGGTCATCGGGGTGCATTCCACCCATCTCGGCCCGGGCGCGGGCGGCACCCGCTTCTGGCATTATGCGAAGCCCGAGGATGCGGTCGCCGACGTGCTGCGCCTGTCACGCGGGATGAGCTACAAGAATGCGATGGCGGGCCTGCCGCTCGGCGGCGGCAAGGCCGTGATCCTCGCCGACGAGGCCAGGACCAAGACCCCCGAGATGCTCGCCGCCTTCGCCAGAGCGGTCGATGGCCTGTGCGGCCACTATGTCACCGCCGAGGATGTCGGGATGAGCGTCGCCGACATGGTCGCGCTGTCGAAGGAGACGAGGTTCGTCGCCGGCCTGCCGGTCGCGGACGGCGCGGTCGGCGGCGACCCCGGGCCGCACACCAGCTACGGCGTCTTCCTGGGCGTCAAGGCGGCGGTGAAGCGCGCGCTGGGCAGGGACAATCTCGCCGGCCTGCACATCGCCATCCAGGGCGCGGGCAGCGTCGCCTCGGGCCTCGCGCGCCGCGCCGCCGCGGAGGGCGCCCGGCTCAGCATCGCCGACGTGGACGGCGCCAAGGCCCAGGCGCTCGCCGCCGAGACCGGCGGCACCGTCGTCGCCGTCGACGAGATCATGACCCTCGAGGCCGACCTGCTCAGCCCCAATGCGCTCGGCGCAATCCTCACCGAGGCCTCGATCGCGGCGCTGAACGTGCCGATCGTCGCCGGCGGCGCCAACAACCAGCTCGCCACGCCGGCGGACGGCGACCGCATCCACGCCCGCGGCATCCTCTACGCCCCAGATTATGTCATCAATGCCGGCGGCATCATCAACGTCTCCACCGAATATCTGAAGGACGGCGACCAGGACACGGTCCGCGGCCGCATCGAGGCGATCCCCGGCAAGCTCGAGGCGATCTGGGAGGAGAGCGCGGCGACCGGCCGCAACGCCGCCGAGGTCGCCGACGCCATGGCGCAGCGCCTGATCGGCCGCGCCTAGAGCGGCTCCGCGGCGCGCTCCCTCGCGCGGTCCCGGCCGAGCTTGTGTTCGCGATAGAGGGTGTAGAGACCGCTGCCGACGATGATCGTCGCGCCGAGCCAGGTGGTCGCCGCCGGGTGCGTGTCCCAGAGCAGCCAGCCGAGCAGGACCGCCCAGACCAGCTGCGAATAGTCGAACGGCACCACCACCGGTACCGGGGCGAAGCGCAAAGAGGAGGTCATGAAGAGCTGGCCGATCCCGCCGGACAGGCCGAGCCCGATCAGGATTGCCCAAGTCTCCGCATCGTGCGTCTGGCCGTAAAAGGGCATGAACAGCCCGGTCACCAGCATCGCGAAGCAGGTGAACCAGAGCACGATGGTTGGCATCCGCTCGGTTTTGCCGATCTGCCGCAGGGTGATCGTGACCCCCGCCACGCCCAGGGCGGCGAGCAGGGCCAGGCCGAGCCCGAGCGGATCGAGATGAGTCCCGCCCGGCCGCATGACGACCAGCACCCCGACCAAGCCGACCGCCACAGCCGTCCAGCGATAGCGCCCGACCTGCTCGCCGAGAAACAGCGCCGACAAGGCGACCGAGAAGAGCGGCGCGATAAAGCTCAAAGTCGAGGCCTCGGCCAGCGGCAGCAGGGTGACCGCGCTGAATGCGACGAGCATGGTCGACAGCCCGATCGCCCCGCGCCAGAGATGGGCGAGCGGCCGCTGCGTCCGCCAGGCGCCGAAACTCCCGGTCATCGCCATCCAGACGAGCAAGGGCGGCAGTCCGAAGGCAAAGCGGTAGAAAGCCGTCTCCGGCAGGCTGACCCCATGGTCGGCGCTCAACTTGATCGCCGCGCCCATGAAGGCGAAGCTGGTCGCCGCGCCGACGCGCAGGCCGATGCCGAGCAGGCGGTTCTGCTGCAGCGGGAAGGCGGCGTCCATGGGCACAGGCCCCATAAGCACAAGCTTCCCCGTCGCCAAACCCTCCGCTAACAAAGGCGCCGACCATGCACCTCTTCGCGAATCCGGCCCGTTTCCTGAAAATCGCCCGTCCCCTGACAGCCTGGCTGGGCTGGCTCGGCGGGGCGATGATCGCGGGCGCGCTCGCCTGGGGCCTGTTCGTCGCGCCGGCCGAGCGCTTCCAGGGCGAGAGCGCGCGCATCCTCTACGTCCATGTCCCGGCCGCCTGGCTGGCCATGGCCGGCTGGACGGGGATCGCGGTGGCGAGCCTGATCCAGCTGGTCTGGCGGCATCCGCTCGCCGCCGTCGCCGCGCGCGCCATCTCGGTGCCCGGCGCTTTGTTCACCGCCATCTGCCTCGCCTCGGGCTCGCTCTGGGGCAAGCCGACCTGGGGCACCTATTGGGAATGGGACGGGCGGATGACGTCGATGCTTGTCCTTCTGTTTCTGTTTCTCGCCTATATCGCGCTGGCCAATGCCGAGCGGGAGAAAGCGGGGGAGGGGCGCCTCACCGCCATCTTCGGCCTGGTCGGCGCGGTGAACCTGCCGATCATCCATTATTCGGTCGTCTGGTGGAACACGCTCCACCAGCCGCAGAGCATTTCCTTCATCCGCCGCACCTCGACGATCGACGCCTCGATGCTCTGGCCTTTGCTGGTCTCCGCACTCGGCTTCTCCCTGCTGTTCGGCGCGGTCGTGCTGATGCGGATGCGGGCCGAGCTCGCCCGCAACAAGGTCGAGGCGCGGCTCAGGCGGATGGCGTCATGAGGGTGGACCCCTGGCCCTTCATCATCGCCGCCTACGCGATTGCGATCCTCGGCACGCTCGCCGTCACCTTCTGGTCGTGGCGCGCGATGCGCCGGGCCGAGCGCGACGCCGAGGCCCTGGGCAGCCGCGAGGAAGGCTGAGGCGTGAAGCGGAAGCACCAGCGCCTCACCCTCCTGCTCCTCGCCATCGGCGCGGTGCTCGGCGCCGTCCTGCTCGCCATGTGGGGGCTCAGGGGCAATGCGAGCTTCTTCTACGCGCCCGAGGACATTGCCAGGCAGGGCGGCCCGCCCACCGACCGTGCCGTCCGCGTCGGCGGCATGGTCCGCCGGATCGAGCGGCAGCCGGATGGAATCAGCATCCGCTTCACGATCGGCGACAACAGCGCGCACGTCATCCAGGCGCGCTATACCGGCATCACGCCCGAGCTGTTCCGCGAGGGCGGGGGCGTCATCGCAGACGGCCGCTTCCAGGCCGACGGCAGCTTCACCGCCACCGAGATCCTCGCCAAGCATGATGAGAATTACATGCCGCCGGAATTGACCGAGCGCGGCATGCACAAGACGGACGCCGTCCGGTGATCGCCGAGGCCGGCCTCGCCCTGCTCTGGCTCGCCGGGGCGATGTCGCTGCTCCAGCTCGTGCTCGGCTGGGCGGCGCTCCGCCCAGGCGGCGAAGGCTTGCTCCGCATCGTGCGCCCCGTCGCGGTCGCGCAGGGCGTCCTCGTCGCGCTCTGCTTCCTCAGCCTGATCTGGCTGTTCCTGCAGACCGATCTCTCGGTGAAACTGGTCGCGCAGAACAGCCATTCTCTGAAGCCCTGGCTCTACAAGTTCGCCGGCGCCTGGGGAAATCACGAAGGCTCGATGCTGCTCTGGGTGACCGTGCTCGCGGTCGCCGGCGCCGCCGTCGCCCTGTTCGTGCGCAAGCTGAGGCAGGACACGCTGATCGCGACCCTGGTCGCGCAGGCGGCGATCGGGCTCGGCTTCTATGCCTATATCCTCGCCGTCTCCAACCCGTTCGAGCGGCTGCTTCCCGGGCAGATCCCGCTCGAGGGCAATGGCCTCAACCCGCTCCTGCAGGACCCCGGCCTCGCCTTCCACCCGCCGACTCTCTATTTCGGCTATGTCGGCATCTCGATCGCCTTCTCCTTCGCGGTCGGCGCTCTCATCACGCGCGACGTCGGACCGGCTTTCGCCCGCGCCATGCGGCCCTGGGTGCTGGCCGCCTGGATCTTCCTGACGCTGGGCATCACCGCCGGTTCCTACTGGGCCTATTATGAGCTGGGCTGGGGCGGCTGGTGGTTCTGGGACCCGGTCGAGAATGCCTCGCTCATGCCCTGGCTCGCCGCCACCGCCCTGCTGCACAGCGTCACCGTGCTGGCGACGCGGGCGGGGCTCAGGGCCTGGACGATCATGCTCGCCGTGGTCGCCTTCTCCATGTCCATGATCGGCACCTTCCTGGTCCGCTCGGGCATCCTCACCAGCGTGCACAGCTTCGCCGTCGACCCGCGCCGCGGCGTCTTCATCCTCGTCCTGCTCGCTTTCTATATCGGCGGCGCCTTGCTCCTGTTCGGGCTGCGCGTCCGGCACGTGAAGGAGGGCTCGACCTTCGAATTGGTCAGCCGCGAGGCATCGCTGGTGGTCAACAATCTCCTGCTGTCCGTCGTGCTTGGCATCGTCTTCTACGGCACGCTCTACCCGCTGGTCACGCAGGCCCTCGGCTACGACGTCTCGGTCGGCGCGCCCTATTTCAACGCCTTTACCGGGCCGATCGCGCTCGTCCTCGTCGCGCTGATGGCGCTGGGCCCCATGCTGAAATGGCGCCGCGACCGGCTGCGTGAGACCGCGGGCCGCATCGCCATTCCCGCCTTGCTCAGCGCCGCGACCTTGCTGGCAATCGTCCTGCTCGCGCCCGACACGCGGCCGCTGCCGATGTTCGGGCTCGCCGTTGCGGTCGGCGTCGGCGTCGCCAGCCTGCTGCCGCTCATGGGCCGCAACCTCAGGCGGACGCCGCTGTTCACCTGGGGAATGGTGGTCGCCCACCTCGGCATCGCCGTCGCGCTCGCCGGCATGGCCAGCGAGAGTGCCTTTACGAAAGAGACGCTCGTGGCCGCAGCCCCGGGGCAGACCGTCCGCGTCGCCGACTTCACGGTCAAATATAATGGCGTGCAGCCGGTGACCGGGGCGAACTTCACCGCGCTCCAGGCCGAGCTCGAGGTCCGCCGCGGCGATGGCGCGCCCTTCTTCATGTATCCCGAGGCGCGGCTGTTCAGCACCCCGCCCATGCCGACCAGCGAGGCGGCGATCCGCACCCTCTGGAACGGCCAGCTCTACGTCGCCGTCGGCGATCCCTCCGATCCCAACAACCAGGGCGGCCGGCGCCAGCTCCGGCTCTGGTGGAAGCCGCTGGTGACGCTGATCTGGCTCGGCGGTTTCCTCGTCGCTTTGGGCGGCCTGCTGGCGCTCGTCGGCCGGCTCAGGCGCGACCGGCGCAGCAAGGCGCCGTCGGCGGACGAGGCGGCGGCCGCACCGGAGCGCGGGGAGGCCTTTGCGTGAAGAAGCTGCGCCTCATCCTCTGGCTGCCGCTGATCGGCTTCGCCATCTTTCTCATCGTCTTCGCGATCGGGCTCGACCAGCCGGAGCAGAAGACGATCCCGTCCGCCCTGATCGGCCAGCCCATGCCCGAATTCGCGCTGGCGCCGGCCATGCCGGGCCGGCCCGGCCTCTCCAGCGCCGACCTCCGCCGCGGCCAGCCGCGCCTGATCAACGTCTTCGCCAGCTGGTGCATTCCCTGCCGGCAGGAGGCGCCGCAGCTCGAGGAACTGGCCCGCCGCGGCATCCCGATCGACGGCATTGCCGTGCGCGACCGGCCGGAGGACCTGACCCGCTTTCTCGGCACCTATGGCGATCCGTTCCGCTCGATCGGCGCCGATGTCGACCGGCGCGTCCAGCTGAACCTCGGCTCGGCGGGCGTGCCCGAGACGTTCATCGTCGACGGCCGCGGCGTGATCCGCCACCAGCATATCGGCCCGATCAACGCCGGCGACATGCCCGCGATCATGGCCGCCTGGGAAGAGGCGTCGCGATGAGGCGCATGCTTGCCGCACTGGCGCTGTTCCTCGCCGCGCCGGCGCTCGCCGATTCGCTGCTGCCGCCGGCGCGCTGGGCGAACGTGCAGCTGCCCGATCCGGCCAAGGAACGGCAGGCCAAGGCGCTGATGGAATCGATCCGCTGCCTCGTCTGCCAGGGTGAATCGATCGCCGACAGCCCGGCCGAGATGGCCGGCGACATGCGCTCGCTGATCCGCGAGCGCATCCAGGGTGGCGAGGCGCCCGAATCGATCCGGCAATGGCTGATCGCCCGCTATGGCGACCAGATCAGCCTGCAGCCGCCCTTCCGCTGGCAGAATCTCACGCTCTACCTCCTGCCGCTCATCCTGCTCGTCGGCGGCTTCTTCCTCGCCCGCGGCCGCTTCCGGCGAAAGGCGAGACGCTGATGGGCTGGGTGACGATCGTCCTCCTCGCTTTGGCCATCGGTGCCGGCCTCTGGCCGTTCGTGCGCAGGGACAGGGGCGCGCTGCAATTCCTGGCCGCGGCGCTCCTGCTCGCGCTGGCGGGCTATAGCTGGCAGGGCCGTCCGGACCAGCCCGGCAGCCCGAAGACCGCCCAGGCCCGGCAGGCGCTGCCGGACGACGACTTCACCATCCTCCATCCGGAGCTGCTCGGCCGCTTCGACCGGGCCTATGCCTGGATGGTGCGCGCGGATGCGGACCGGCGCGAGGGCAATCTGCTCGGCTCCGCCCAGACCCTGGAAGGGGCGGTGCGCAATCATCCGCGCAACTATGCGCTCTGGACGGCCTATGCCTATGCGCTCGTCGCGGCGAACGAGAATCTGATGAGCCCGGCCTCGCAGCTCGCCTTCGAGCGCGCCTACCGGCTCGCCCCCAACCATCCGGCGCCGGTCTTCGTCTACGGCCTCGCGCTCGCCCGCGGCGGCAATTGGGACCAGGCCGAGCAGGTCTGGCGCGAATTGTTGCAGGGGCTCGGCCCCAATTATCCACTCTACCGCGCGGCGATCGAGGAAAGGCTGGCCGCGATCCGCGAGGCCCGCCAGACGGGCACCCCGGTCCGCCCGGCCACCCCGCCGCAGCCGGCGCCGGGGCAGGGGGCGCCGCCGGGAGCACCGCCGGCGGGCGGCGAGCAGGCGGCGCCCGTCATTCTGGGCAACAGCTCCAACTAGTCATCCCGGCGAAAGCCGGGACCCATGAACAGCGTGGTTCGAATGAGGGGCGAAGCGGCCGTCGCAGGTCCGTCATCGCCCAAGTTCACGGGTCCCGGCCTGCGCCGGCAATCAGGTCCTCTTGCTAGGCCGGCTCGAAAGGCAGGCCCAGCGCCTCGGCCACGGCCTGGTGCCGGATCTTGCCGCCCGAGACGTTGAGGCCGGCGGCGAGGTGCCGGTCCGCCGCCATCGCCGCCTCCGCACCCTTGTTGGCGAGCTTCAGCACGAAGGGCAGGGTCGCATTGTTCAGCGCGAAGGCCGAGGTGCGGGCGACCGCGCCCGGCATGTTCGCGACGCAATAATGAATGACGCCGTCAATCTCGTAGACCGGATCGCTGTGCGTGGTCGGCTTCGAGGTCTCGAAGCAGCCACCCTGGTCGATCGCGATGTCGACGAGCACCGAGCCGCGCATCATCGTCTTGAGCTGGTCGCGGGTGACGAGCTTGGGCGCCGCCGCGCCGGGCACGAGCACCGCGCCGATCACCACCTGACTGCGCTTGATCGCCTCGGCGATCGCCGACTTGGAGGCATAGGCGGTCTTGATCTGGCTGCCGAAATGCATGTCCAGCTCGGCCAGCCGCTCGTTCGAGATGTCGTAGATGGTGACGTCGGCGCGCTGGCCCGTGGCCATCTGCGCGGCGTTGATGCCGGCGACGCCGCCGCCGAGGATCGCGACCTTGCACGGCGCCACGCCGGGCACGCCGCCGAGCAATTCGCCGCGGCCGCCCTGCTCCTTCTCCAGATAATGGGAGGCGACCTGGATCGACATCCGGCCGGCCACTTCGGACATCGGCTTCAGGAGCGGCAGCGCGCCCGAATCCGAGGTCACCGTCTCATAGGCGATGCAGGTCGCGCCCGATTTCATCAGGCCGTGCGTCTGGTCGGGGTCCGGGGCCAGGTGGAGATAGGTGAAGAGCAAATGGCGCGGCTCGAGCAGCGCGATCTCCTGCGCCTGCGGCTCCTTCACCTTCACGATCATGTCCGACTGGGCGAAAACCGCCGCCGCATCGGGGGCGATCGTGGCGCCGACATTGACATAATCCTGGTCGGAGAAATCGATGCCCGTGCCGGCATTGGTCTCGACGATGACCTGGTGGCCGGCAGCGGTCAGCTCCGCGACCGAGGCCGGGACCAGGCCGACCCGATATTCGTGAACCTTGATTTCCTTGGGCACGCCGACGCGCATGCTCGATCTCCTGCATATGAAAGTGGCGCGTCTATAGCGGGACACTTACCCTTTGTCGCCGTTGCGAAGGCGAAATGCCGGTGCTAATGCGCCCGCCGCTCTGTATAGCGGGGCAGCAACGATAGAAAGTCGGACGTTCGTTCCTGACCGATGAGCGATAGCCCCGCCCCAGAGCTGCCCGCCGACCGACCGGCGGGGCATCATCATCCGCAATCGGGGCTGATCGGCCTCGCCGTCGGCGCGATCGGCATCGTCTTCGGCGACATCGGCACCAGCCCGATCTACGCCTTCCGCGAGACCTTCCACGGCCACCACCAACTCGCTGGCGGCGACCTCGAGATCATCGGCGTGCTCAGCCTGATCTTCTGGTCGATGATGATCGTGGTGGCGATCAAATATGTCACCGTCATCATGCGTGCCGACAACAAGGGCGAGGGCGGGAGCCTCGCCTTGCTCGCCCTGATCAACCGCAAGTCCTCCGAGGGCGAGAAACGGCGGCGCTGGACGGCGGGGATCGTGCTGCTCGGCGTCTTCGCCTGCGCGCTCTTCTACGGCGATTCGATGATCACACCTGCCATCTCCGTCCTCTCGGCGGTGGAGGGACTGAACACCGTGCAGACAGGCTTCGAGCCCTATGTCATCCCGATCGCCATCGGCATCCTCGTCGGCCTGTTCGCGATCCAGTCGCGCGGCACGGCCAAGGTCGGCGCCCTGTTCGGCCCGATCATGATCCTCTACTTCCTCACCATCTCGGTGCTCGGCGTCATGCACATCGCCGACAATCCGATGATCGTCCTGCACACCGTCAACCCGCTCAACGCGATCAACTTCTTCCTGACCGACGGCTGGAGCGCCTTCGTGGCGATGGGCTCGGTGGTGCTGGCCGTCACCGGCGCCGAGGCTCTCTATGCCGACATGGGCCATTTCGGCCGGCGGCCGATCGGCATCTCCTGGCTGTTCTTCGTGATGCCGGCCCTGATGCTCAACTATATGGGGCAGGGGGCGATGGTGCTGGCGCTGGACGGCCCCGCCGTCTCGCAGGCGCTGACCAATCCCTTCTTCTTCCTCGCGCCCGAAAGCCTGCGCCTGCCGCTCGTCATCCTCGCCACTTTGGCGACGATCATCGCCAGCCAGGCGGTGATCTCCGGCGCCTTCTCCGTCACCCAGCAGGCGATGCACCTGGGCTTCATCCCGCGGCTCAGGATCCAGCACACCAGCGCCAGCGCCGCCGGCCAGATCTACATCCCGGTGGTCAACTGGGCCCTGATGGTGATGGTCATCCTGCTGGTCCTGTTCTTCAAGACCTCGACCAACCTCGCCGCGGCCTATGGGATCGCCGTCACCGGCGCGATGTTCATCGACACCTGCCTGCTCACCGTCGTCCTGTTCGTGCTCTGGAAGTGGAAGCCCTGGCTCGCCGTGCCCGTGCTCGCCATCTTCTTCCTCGTCGACCTCGCCTATTTCGCCGCGAACCTGATCAAGGTGCCCGACGGCGGCTGGTTCCCGCTGATGATCGGCTTCTTCGCCTTCACCCTGCTCACCACCTGGGCGCGCGGCCGGCAGCTGATGATCAGGCGGATGAACGAGGCGGCGATGCCGGCCTCGATCTTCATCAAGTCCGCCGCCGCCAGCGCCACGCGCGTGCCCGGCACCGCCGTCTTCATGACCACCTCCTCGGACGGCATCCCGCATGCCCTTCTGCACAATCTCAAGCACAACAAGGTGCTGCACGAGCGGGTGCTGCTGCTGACCGTGAAGATCGAGGACGTGCCCTATGTCGAGGAGCAGAAGACCTTCCACCTGGACGAGCTCGGCCAGGGCTTCTACCGGCTGATCGTCCGCTACGGCTTCATGCAGGAGACGAACGTGCCCGCCGCGCTCGCCCGCGTCGACAATTGCGGGCCGCAGATCAGGATGATGGAGACGAGCTTCTTCCTCGCCCGCCAGACCCTGATCGCCGGGCCCAAGCCGGGCATGTGGGTGTGGCGCGAGAAGCTCTTCGCCTGGATGCTGCGCAACGCGGAAAGCGCGATGGAATTCTTCAGCCTGCCCCCGAACCGCGTCGTCGAGCTGGGCAGCCAGGTCGAGATTTGAAGCGCTGATGGGCGGGGGGCCGCTCATCGTCACCGCTCTGTTCGGCCCCGGCGACGACGGCTGGCTGCAGCTGCTGAGGCGCACGCACTATCCCGCCGAGCGCAACCAGGTGCCCGCCCACCTCACCCTGTTCCACCAGCTGCCGCCCAGCCTCGAGCGCGAGCTCGCCGCGCGCCTCGCCGCCGCCACTGCCGCGCCGCCGCCGCCCGCCACCATCGCCGGCATCATGGACCTGGGGGAGGGGACGGCCTTCCGCGTCGAGAGCCCCGCGCTGGAGGCGATCCGCGACACGCTCGCCGAGGCTTTTCACGGCCTGCTCATGCCGCAGGACCCGGCGCCCTGGCGCCCGCACGTCACCGTCCAGAACAAGGTCTCCCCGCGCGAGGCCCGGTCGCTGCAGCAGCAGCTCCGGGCCACCTTCGAGCCGCGGCCGCTGCAGCTCAGGGCGCTGGCGTCATGGCTTTACCTGGACGGCCCCTGGGAGCCGCTGAAGGTGCACCCCTTCCGCCGCTAGGTTTCGCGACTGAAGGTGTCGTGGTCCGGCGAAGGCCGGACCGCTGGACGAGAAGTCTCGGCATATCTCCCAACGGTCCGGCCCGCGCCGGACCACGCCTCACGCACCACGTCTCGCCTCAGTCGACCTGGCCGATCCCGTCGCAGCTATAGTCGAAGGCGGCCAGGCCGGCGTCCAGATAGCCCGCCAGCAGCGGCATGTCGGTCAGCTCGTCGATCCGCTCGTCCGGCCCCAGGTCGCTCGCCTCGGCGAAGGCCTCGTCCCATTCGCTTGCGTCATAGGTGCCGCGGCCGACCCAGGCGAGCGCCAGGATCTCGGCCAGCTGGTCCTCGGCCAGATCCTCGAGCGTCGCCTGCACCTCTTCCTCGACGCCGTCGTTGAGCTCGTCCTCGAGCACGGACAGGGTGCCGCCGCCTTCGCCGTCCTCCTCGAAATCGTCGACATCGTCGGGATCCTCGTCCGGCTCCTCGGCCGGGATCTGGGCTTCCAGCTCGCGCGCCCGCAGGATCAGGCGGCAGATGGTGTCGAGCGGCGTCAGCAATTCCATTTGGCTCTCTCCCATGTCCCGAAACGACAGGGCCCGGCCCCGGTTCCGGGCCCTTGAAATCCGGTCCGTCCGGCGCCAGTTGACCCGCAGGGCAGCGCTTTCTATAGCGCCGCCTCGCCCAAGGGCCGCGCGGCTCGCCGAAGCGGCCCGACGATGGTGGGGCGGAGTAGCTCAGCTGGTTAGAGCAGCGGAATCATAATCCGCGTGTCGGGGGTTCAAGTCCCTCCTCCGCTACCATCGCTTTTCCGCAAAACCCTTCCATCCGGCGGCGATGCGCCTATCTTGGCGCGATGCGCCCGGCATTCGCCTTGCTTGCTTTTGGCCTCGTCGCCGCCCCCGTGGCGGCGCAGCCCGCTGCGCCCGCGCCATCCCCGCAGGCCCCGGCCAATCCCTATGCGGGCCTGTTCACGCCCTGGGGCGGCGTGAACCGGGATTCGATCGACGCCGAGATCGCGACGGCGCAGCCGGCCGCCGAGCCGCAGAGCAACACCGTCCCCGCTTATTCCCCGCTCGAATCGCGCACCGAGGCCGAGGCGGTGGCGCTCGGCCGCCGCGTGGGCGAGGTGGTCCGCGCCGGCAATTGCGCGGAAGGCGAGCGGATCGCGCGCGAGGCCGGCGACTTCGCGTTGGTCCGGGCCGTCCGCGAGCATTGCCGCCGGCCCCGCTGACCCGGGGAAATCCCGGTATCAATTTGATTGCCAGCGCCCGCGCGCCTGCTATCCCTGAGGCCGCCTTTTGGGAAGAGGCAGAGCAGACCCCGGCCTGGCGCCGGGGTCTCTCCTTATGAAGCGATCCGCTCCAGATAGCCGCCGGCCCAGAGGCTGCGGATCAGTTCGTCCGGCTTCTCATGGTTCAGGTCCGCCGCGGTGAAGACGTCGCCGCTGAGCGCGATGTCCAGCGCATCCCCTTCTTCCGCCTTGAACTCGAGGTCGCCGCCCGGGCCGATCAGGATCAACTTGCCTTCGTCGTCGGCGACGTTCCAGGGCACGAAGCGGCGGCGGCGGTAGCGGTCGTCGGGCCGGGCTACGGCCGAGGCGGAGATCACGCCGGAGACGTTCGGCCGCCGCCCGCGCACGAAATTGTCGGCGAGCAGGTCGAAGGCGCCGTCCATGCTGGCATTCTTCGAGATCAATTTGATGAGCTTGTCGAAATGCTGGCGCGCCTGCTCGCGGTCGAAGTCGCGCTGGGCATAGCCGGCGGGCAGCGAGCGGCGGAAATCGGGCGAGCTCAAGGCCAGCTCGGAGATCGACTCGAGCAAAAGGTCCGCCCAGGTCTTGGTGATCATGCCGACGGTGATGTGCAGCGAAGGCTCCTCGCCGGCATTCTCCGCGTCGTGCATGATCCCGCGCGGCAGATAGAGGCAGTCGCCAGGGTTCAGCGTGAATTCCTGCGTGACCTCGCCGGGCTCGTAGCGGCCGACCTCGAAGCGCTCGCCCCGGAACGGCGTCTCCACCGCGGTACCGTAGACGCGCCAGGCCTTGGAGCCCGAAATCTGCATAACGAACACGTCGTGATTGTCATAATGGGGCGGGAAGCCCTGATTGGCCTCGCCGTCCTCGGCGACCTGCGGGGTCAGATAGATATTGGTCTGCATGTGGCAGGTCAGCACTTCCTCCAGCGCCCGGCAGAATTCGCCGAGGTTGAAGATAGAATCGTGCAGCTGCGGCAGGATGATCGTCGCGCCGTTCAGATATTCCTCGGCGACGATCGCGCGGCTGACCCGGCCGTCATCGTCGATATAGTCGGTCCGCTCGATCCGGTTGCGGTGGTTGGTGAGGTCGACCAGCCCTTCGCGCAGGTCCGCCGAGTTGATGAAATGGTCGACGATGTCGAGCGTCAAGAGGTCGGCATAGCGGTCCGGCTCGTTCCTGATGTTGATCAGCGGCTTCCGCTCGTAATAATTTTCGAGGAAGTCCTCCTTGGCGATCGGGGCGATCAGGAAGCCAAGCGCATCCTCCTCCCATCGGGGGGAATCGCCCGCCTCGTCCGCCTTGAATTGCCCCGTCCGCAACACCTCGGTCATAATCAGCCTCTCCCCAGGGAAAGGCGAGTGTATCGGGCAGCTTGCGGGCGCGGAAGGGTCTATTTGCGCGGCTTCGGGCCGGGCAAAGCGGGATCGGCGCGATAGGGTTCAAGCGCCGTCTCGAGCAGCCGCAGGGTGGCCGTCGCCGGCGCAGCCAGCCGTTTCTGCTCCAGCGGTTCGCGGAAGGCGGCGAGCACGGCGCGCGCGGCCGCGGCCAGCAGCAGCTCCCGCGGCGTGAACGACTGGGGGGCAGGACCCTCCGGCATCACCGCCTGGCTTCTCGCGGCCGGGTCGGCTGCCGGGGCAGGCGCGTCAGCATCTCCTGGCCGCGAGAAAAACGGGCGCGCCTTCATTGAACAGGGCGGCAAGGCTCGGCATACATGAGGTCCAAAAGGGATGAATCCGCGTACTAGTTCATCGCTTTCCACTGAATTGTCAAGCAGGATTTTTCAAAACAGATGAGTTTCGGCACGCGCCTCGCAGAAGAACGCAAGCGGCTTGGGCTAAAACAGGCGGAATTCGCCGATCTCGTCGGGACGGACGTGCCGAAACAGAGCCTCTACGAAAATGACCGGCGCGAACTCCGGGCGGATTATCTTGCCCGGCTGGCCCAGGCCGACGTCGATATTGTCTATGTGCTGACGGGCCGGCGCAGCGAGGGCGAGTGGCTGCAGGAAGGGCCGAGCGAGCTCCTGTCCTGCTATCTGTCGCTGCCGGCCGAGATGCAGGAGGCGCTCGCGGGCCTCGCCCGCTCGCTCCGCGACCAGTTCAGCCGCACCCACGGCGCCCCGACCCTGCACACGCGGCGAGCGGATTACCGCGCGGGCGAGGGGAAGCGGTAGGCGAACTCCTCCCCGGTCCGGGGAGGAGTTACATCCTAGGCCTCCGCCTTCGCCGGAATCACCCCGCGACGGATCTGGTCGAGCTCGATGCTCTCGAACAAAGCCTTGAAATTGCCCTCGCCGAAGCCCTCATTGCCCTTGCGCTGGATGATCTCGAAGAAGATCGGGCCGACCATATTCTCGGTGAAGATCTGCAGCAGCAGACCCTCGCCCGTCTCGGGCGAGCCGTCGATCAGGATACGGCGCTTGCGCATCTCCTCGACCGAGTGGCCGTGGCCCGGCACGCGCTTGTCGATCATGTCGTAATAGGTGTCGGGCGTGTCCTGGAAGCGGATGCCGTTGGCGCGCAGCTTGTCCACGGTGCCGAAAATGTCGTCCGTGGCCAGCGCCAGGTGCTGGATGCCCTCGCCCTTATAGTCGCGGATGAACTCCTCGATCTGGCTGTGCTCGTCCTGACTCTCGTTGAGCGGGATGCGGATCTTGTCGTCCGGCGCGGTCATCGCCCGGCTGAGCAGGGCGGTCTGCTTCCCCTCGATGTCGAAATAGCGAATCTCGCGGAAGTTGAAGATCCGCTCGTAATAGCCGGCCCAATAATCCATCCGCCCGCGGCGCAGATTGTGAGTGAGATGATCGAGCGTGTGCAGGCCGACGCTGTTCTGCTCGGGGGTGGCGCCTTCCACCGGCACGAAGTCCACGTCGTAGATGGTCCGGGGGCCCTTCCTGTCGACCAGGTAGAGGTTCGCCCCGCCAATCCCCTCGATCGCGGGAATGTCGAGCTCGCCCGGCCCGCGCTCTCCCGCCACCGGCACCGCGCCGCGCTCGACCGCGAGCTTCAGCGCCTCGGCCGAATCCTTCACCCGGAAGGCCATGGCGTTGGCGGAGGGGCCGTGCGCCTCGCGGAAGTCCGCGACCTGGCCGGTCGGCTCCATGTTCAGAAGGAAGTTGATGTCGCCCTGGGTGTAGCGCCGCACGTTCTTCGAGCGGTGATTGGCGAGATGGGTGAAGCCCATCGCCGTGAACAGGTTGGCGAGCGCCGCGGGATCGGGGCCGGTGAACTCGACGAACTCGAAGCCGTCGAGGCCCATGGGATTGTTGTGCTGGGTCATGGCCGCGGCTCATACCAGCGCCCGCGAGTCCCGGCAAATGGGCCGTTGCCGACCGGGGGTGCAGTCCCTAAGTCGTTTCGATGACCGCTACCCACAGCTCTCGCATGATCATCCTCGGCTCCGGCCCGGCCGGGCTGACCGCCGCAATCTACGCCGCCCGCGCCGGCCTCGCGCCGATCGTCGTCCAGGGCATCCAGCCCGGCGGCCAGCTCACCATCACCACCGATGTCGAGAATTATCCCGGCTTCGCGGACGTCATCCAGGGTCCCTGGCTGATGGAGCAGATGCAGAAGCAGGCCGAGCATGTCGGCACCAAGATGGAATGGGACCATATCTCGAAGGTCGACCTCAGCCAGCGTCCGTTCCGGCTCGAGGGGGACAGCGGCACCGTTTATCTGGGCGACACCCTGGTGATCGCGACCGGCGCGCAGGCGCGCTGGCTGAACCTGCCCACCGAGGAGCATCTGAAAGGGAAGGGCGTCAGCGCCTGCGCAACCTGCGACGGCTTCTTCTACCGGGGCAAGAAGGTGGTGGTGATCGGCGGCGGCAACACCGCGGTCGAGGAAGCGCTATACATGACCAACCACAGCCATGACGTGACGCTGATCCACCGCCGCGACTCGCTCAGGGCCGAGAAGATCCTGCAGCAGCGACTGTTCGCCCATCCCAACATCAACGTCCGCTGGAACAGTGAGGTCGCCCGGTTCGTCGCGGGCGGCACGCCCGAGACCCTGGTCGCGGTCGACCTCAGGGACACCAAGACGGGCGAGATCGAGCGGCTGGACACGGAGGGTGCCTTCGTCGCCATCGGCCATTCGCCGGCGACCGGGCTGTTCCGCGGCCATCTCGACCTCGACGATGACGGCTATCTCCGCGTCGAGACCGGCACGACCCGCACCAGCGTGCCCGGCGTCTTCGCCTGCGGCGACGTGATGGACAAGATCTACCGCCAGGCGGTCACCGCCGCCGGCACCGGCTGCATGGCCGCGCTCGACGCCGAGAAATTCCTCGCCGAGGCGGACTTCGAAACCGCCGAGCCCGCGCTTCAGGAGGCCTGAGCTTCGTCCTCCGCGAATGCCGCCATCGCCGTTTCCACGGCCATGAGCAGCATCGCGTCGTCGCCCGGACGGGCGAAGGTATGCGAATCGGTCTCGATCACCTGGGTCGCGCGGATCAGGTCGGGATAGGTCCAGCCGCGGATCTCGGCGTCGGCCGCGATCGCTGTATTGTCGCCGCGGCAGAGGATGACCTCGGCGGGGAGCCGATGACGGAGCAGCGCCCGGGCGACGTCGTTGGACAGGCTTTCCGGCTGCTTCCGCAAGAACAGGCTGCGAATGCCGCGCCATAACTTCCTGAAATTGACCGCTCCCGTCAGGAGGCGCTTCCAGCCTTCCCAACTCAGCAGCCGCTTGCGGTAATGCGCGCGGATCGCGGCCGGGGCAGGGGCGCCCTCCTCGGCCTCGACCAGCCAGGGATTGGCGAGGATCAGCCCGTCCAGCCCGGCCTCGTCGCCGTAAAGTGCAAGCGCGCTGGCCCCGTCGCAGAGGCCGAAGCCGATCACCGACCTGAGGCGAGGCACCTCGCGCCGGAACGCGTCGGCCGCCGCCTTCAGGTCCGGCCCGCTCCCCCTGAAGCCGGGATCCTCGCCATTGCTGTCGCCAACCCCGCGCCGGTCATAGCGGAAGCAGGCATAGCCCTTATCCGCCAGTGCCTTGGCAAGCCTTTCATACATCCGATGCGAACCGATCCGGGTCTGGCTCCCCCCGATCACCAGCAAGACACCCTGCGCGGCACCTTCGCCAACATCGACGCTCCCCGCCAGGGTCGCGTCGCCACAGGGAAAGGCGATCAGGCGGCGCACGCGCGGCACCATTCGGCTAGGTCGGCGGCCAGCGCCACGGCCAGTTCCTCCGACGTGCCGGGTTCGGACCGCCGCCACAGCGCCGGCCCGTCCAGCTTGAGGTCCGCCGCCTGCGCGTCGGTCGCAAGCCGCACCGTGCGCAGCGGCGAGACCGCGGCCGCCGTGGCGCCGGCCAGCCCCGCCTTCAGCGCATCGGAAGGCGCATAGCCCGCCCATTCCACGCCCGCGAGGCCGGCGCGCACCATGTCCCGCTGCAGCGCCAGCCCGTCCACCGGGGCGAACCGCCAATGGCCGCGCGCCGTCGCCGCATCGTCGAGCAACACCCCGCCGCGCATCGCCGCGGTCAGTGGCTTGCCCGCCTTCTCCGCCACATAAGCGGCGGCGGCGGTGACGTCATGACGCCAGTCGCCCCAGGCCATGTCAGCCAGCGCCGCCCCGCTTTCGCCGGTGCCGCCGAGGTCGGGCAGCCAGCAGCCGAAGCCCTCGGCCGCCAGCCGGCGCATCACCGCGGCAAGCAGCGCCCGCGTCCGGTTCATCTCCTCGAAGAGCGGTGGGACGAAGAGGATGGCGGGGGCGTCCTCCGCCCCGATCCGCATCAGCCATTCCGCGCGGCCGCCGCTCTCGAACGTCTCGAAGGCGAGGCCGGCCCCGCTCATATCAGGGTCTTGCTGCGCGCGAAGGTCAGGAGCGCGCCGAACGTCTCCATCATGTCGGCGTCGACCTCATGGTCCTCGATCAGGATGCCGAGCCTCTCCTCGAGCTCGGTGAGCAGGCCGGCGACGGCCATCGAATCGAACTCCGGCAGGGCCCCGAACAGAGGTGTTTCCTCGCGGAAGCCGGCGACGCGCGCCGGGTCCAGCCCGAGCACGTCGGCGAGCACGGCGCGCAGGGTCGCCTCGACCTCTAGTCCATCATTGGGCGCGGCGGCCATGTCTCTGCTCTTCCCCTTTGTCGTGCAGCGCGGACTAACCCCTGCGGAGCCGCCCCGCAAGCGCGCGCGCCGAACCCGCGAGGCCGCGCAGCGTCCCGGGATTCCACGCCTCGAGCCGCCAGAGCGGCCGCCTCTCCTCCATCCAGTCGCGCTTATAGGCGTCGTCGCCGGTGCCGTAATCGATGACCTTGACCCGGTCCTGGTCGATCGCGCGGCGGAACATCGCCTCGCCGAGGATGGTCCCGGGCGAGTGCTCCTTCGCATCCTCGCGATAGGCGAGCTTGTGGATCGTCGCCTCGCCATTCTCGACGAGCCAGAGCTGCACCGCCAGGGGCTTGCCGTCCTTGCGCGCGACCCCGAGCCGGAGCGTGCCGGCCGCGCCTTCCTGCTCGGCGAGCGCGCGGAGGAAGGGGAAGGAGCCTTCCTCGGGCTTCCAGCTCGCGCGATAGACCTCTTCGTAGGCCGCCCAGGCGCCCTCGTCGAACCGGTCGAATATCTCCAGGTCGAGCCCGGCCGCCCTGGCCTTGCGCTTCGCGGTGCTGCGCAGCTGGCCCGGCCGCTTCGCCCAGTAAGCGGCGAAGTCCTCGCCTTCGGTGCGCACGCGCCAGTTGCCGGTCTTCTCGGTCAGCCGCACCTTCCAGCCGGCGGCCCGGAAGGCGGCGGCCAAGGGCTCTGGATCCTCGATCGGGGCCAGTTCCAGTTCGGCAATGCCACTCCTGCGGATCGCTACGGCCAGCGGCGTCATGACGTCATTTTCGCCTATCCCGTTGAATCGCAACGAATACCAGGCGGCGTAGGCGCGCGCTTTCCGGCCCTCCACCGCCAGGAACAGCCAGGCGGCCTTCTCGCCGTCCCGCGCCCGCCAGACGGCAAGGCTGCCCGGCGGGGGGACATGGGCGTGCAGCAGGCGAAACCAGGACAGGCGATCATAGGGGCTCGCCTGGCGCGCACGGTCCAGCGCCCCCGCCGCATCCTCCGCCACGGCGTCCAGATCTGTGAACAAAGCGATGTTAACCGTCACGCTTTATGCCCCTTCGCCGCCGCCCTATCATGCCCTCCTTTAAGCAGGAATGAAGTTGACCTCCCCCGATCCCACGCCGCAGCCGCTCGACCATCTCACCCTGCGCGGCGATCCCGCGGCGCCGGCTTTGCTGAGCCGCGAGGGCATGCTCGATTATGCCGCTCTGGAGGACGCCGTCGGCCGCCTGGCCGCGGCGCTGCGGGCGCGGGGCCTGAGGCATGGCGACCGGATCGCCTCCTGGCTGCCGAAGAACCGGCTGACCAGCCTGCTGCCTTTGGCGGCGGCGCGCGCCGGCTTCGTCCACGTCCCGGTCAATCCCTTGCTGAAGCGGATGCAGGTCGCCCATATCCTCGCCGATTGCGGCGCTTCCCTGCTCATCAGCGGCACTGCGCGGCTCGCCACGCTCGAGGCGGGGGACGTCAGCTGTCCGGTCCTCGACGAGGCGGAGGCGAACGCATTGTTCGAGCATGGCGACGCACTCGGCCCCTCCGGCCACGATCCCGAAGATCTCGCGGCCTTGCTCTATACGTCCGGCTCCACCGGCCGGCCAAAGGGGGTGATGCTCAGCCATGCCAATTTGTGGCTCGGTGCGATCAGCGTCGCGCATTATCTGCGCCTGACCCCTGAGGACCGCACGCTGGCGGTGCTGCCGCTCAGCTTCGATTATGGCCAGAACCAGCTGCTCTCCACCTGGGCGGCGGGCGGGGCGGTGGTGCCGCTCGACTATCTCACCGCCAGGGACGTGATGCGCGCGGTCGAACGCAACCAGATCAGCACCTTGGCCGGTGTTCCTCCGCTCTGGGTACAACTGGTCGAGGCGCCCTGGCCGCCCGCGGCCGCGCTCTCCCTGCGCCGGCTCACCAATAGCGGCGGCAAGCTCGCACCCTCGGTCGTCCGGCGGATGCGCGAGGTCTTCCCGGCCGCGGACATCTATTCGATGTACGGCCTCACCGAGGCCTTCCGCTCCACCTATCTCGAGCCGGCCTTGCTCGACGCGCATCCCGATTCGATAGGCATGGCCATTCCCTTCGCCGAGATCATGGTCGTGGACGGGGAGGGCAGGGACGCCGTCGAGGGCGAGCTGGTCCATGCCGGCCCGCTCGTCGCCAAGGGCTATTGGCAGGATCCGGCGCGCACCGCCGAGCGCTTCAAGCCCGCGCCGGCGCACTCGTCTTTCGGCGGCATCGCCGTCTGGTCGGGCGACATGGTGCGCCGCGATCCGCAAGGATTGCTCTATTTCGTCGGCCGCGAGGACGGGATGATCAAGACCTCCGGCAATCGGGTCAGCCCGACCGAGGTGGAGGAGGCGGCGATCGCCTCGGGCCTGGTCTACGAGGCGGTCGCTCTGGGCTATCCGGACGACCGGCTCGGCGAGGGGATCGCGCTGGTCGTCCGCCCGGACCGGAGCGTGCAGGAGGAGGAGTTCAGAGCCTTTCTGAAGAAGCAGCTCCCCAATTTCATGCAGCCATCAAGGATCATCTGGCGCGACGAGCTGCCGCGCAGCCCGAACGGGAAGCTTGACCGCAACCTCCTGAAGGACGAGCTGAACGCATGAGCAAGCCCATGGGCCCGATCCCCGCCGGCTTCGCGGCGGACGAGGACAATATGCTGCTGATCGGCGGCCGACGCGCCGACGCGCTCGTCGCGGAGGCCGGCGACACGCCGCTCTTCGTCTACGACCTCGCTTTGATCGACGCGAAGATCGCCCGCTACCGCGCCGCCTTCCCCGGCGTGCACCTGCATTATGCCATAAAAGCAAACTCCTATCAGCCGTTGCTCGATCATGTCGCGAAGCAGGTCGACGGCCTCGACATCGCCTCGGTCGGCGAGATGGACTTTGCCCTGGAGTCCGGCACGAGCGCGGACAGGATCAGCTTCGCGGGGCCCGGCAAGCGCGACGGCGAGCTCTCCGAGGCGATCCAGGAGGGGCTTACGCTCAACGCCGAATCCGAAGGCGAGGTCGAGCGAGCGCTCAGCATCGGCCGGAAGATCGGTCTGCGGCCGCGGCTCGCCGTCCGCGTGAACCCCGATTTCGAGATCAAGGGCTCGGGCATGCGCATGGGCGGCGGCGCCAAGCCGTTCGGCGTCGATGCGGCGCGCGTGCCCGCTCTGGTCCGCCGCATCGTCGACAGCGGCGCCGACTGGCGCGGCTTCCACATCTTCGCGGGCTCGCAGGCGCTCGACGCCGATGCCCTGATCGAGGCGCAGGCCGCCACCTTGGCGCTGGCCGCCCAGCTCGCCGAGGAAGCGGGGGCATCGCCACCGCTGGTCAATCTCGGCGGCGGCTTCGGCATCCCGCATTTCCACGGTGAACAGGCGCTCGACGTCGAGAAGGTCGGCATTGCCCTCGGCGATGGCCTTGCCGCCCGCGCCCCGATCCTGAGGGACACCCAGTTCGCGATCGAGCTCGGCCGCTGGCTCGTCGGCGAATGCGGCGTCTACCTGACCCGGATCGTCGACCGGAAGGTGAGCCACAACAAGACCTTCCTGATCGTCGACGGCGGCCTCCATCACCAGCTCGCCGCCTCCGGCAATTTCGGCCAGGTCGTGCGCCGCAACTATCCCGCCGCCATCGCCAGCCATTTCGGCGAGGAGGCGGAGGAGGAGGTCAATATCGTCGGCTGCCTCTGCACGCCGCTCGACCGGCTGGCCGATGACGTCATGACGCCGCGCGCCGAGGTCGGCGACCTGGTCGCGGTCTTCCTCGCGGGGGCCTACGGCCTCTCGGCCAGCCCGCAGGGCTTCCTCACCCAGCAGCCGGCGCTGGAGATGGTTCTGAACGCGCGCAATTAACGCCTTTCGGGCGGCCGGTCCCAAAGCGGGACACCGCTGGGCATGCGCCTCGTTCCTAACGCTAATTTTACCTCTTGCCCGCATAGCAGGCCGACTTCCCGCGCCTTTCATCCCCTTCGGGGACGTCCGGCACAGGGGATCGGAGCGAGTGAAGAGGGTTTGATCATGCGCGTTTCCGCCAGGTTCTTCGCCGGCCTTGCCGCCTCTGTGAGCATGCTGGCGCTCGCCGGCTGCGGCGGCAGCGGCGGCACCCGTTTCCTGCCGCCGGCCGCCTCCGCGTCCGATACCGCCGCGTCCCAGGTCGGCGAGAGCTACGTCATCGGCCCGATGGACGAGATCACCATCTTCGTCTGGCGCAATGCGGAGCTCGGCGCGAACGTCCAGGTCCGCCCCGACGGCCGCATCACCACGCCGTTGATCAGCGACATGATCGCCGCCGGCAAGACCCCGGCCCAGCTCGCCGACGACATCCGCGAGGTGCTGACCCGTTACATCACGGACCCGCAGGTCTCGGTCATCCTGAACCGCCCGCAGGGCACCTTCTCGCAGCAGATCCGCATCGTCGGCGCCACCGAGCGCCCGGCGGCGATCCCCTATCGCGCGAACATGACCCTGCTCGACGGGATGATCGCGGTCGGCGGCCTCTCCGAATATGCCGCCGGCAACCGCGCCCGCCTGATCCGCACCGATCGCGCGAGCGGGCAGCAGCGCGAATATGACCTCAGGATCACCGACCTGCTCCGGCGCGGCGACATCCGCGCCAACGTCCGGCTGGAGCCGGGCGACGTCATCATCATCCCCGAGAGCATGTTCTGACGCCCGCCCGCTGAACCCGAGGCCTGAACCGAAGGATTCCCGCCGATAATGGACGGACTTTACAGCCAGATCAGGATCGCCCTGCACCAGGTGTGGCGCCGCCGCTGGCTCGCGGCCGGCGTCGCCTGGGGCGTGGCCGTGCTGGGCTGGCTGGTCATTGCCCTGATCCCGAACAGCTACGAGGCCAAGGCCCGCCTCTTCATCCAGCAGCAGCAGGTCTTCGCCAACCTGCCGGGCAGCACGGTCGAGGACCGCAACGCCCAGATGCTGCGCCTGAAGCAGACCCTCGTCTCGAACGAAAATCTGACGCGCGTCGTCCGCCGCACCGACCTCAACTCGCTGGTTGCCAATGACCGGGACCTGTCCGCGGTCGTCTCGGCGCTGCGCACGCGGATCACCGTCACCCAGCAACCCGACGGCGGCCTCGAGATCAAGGCCAGCTCCAACATTTCCGGCTTCTCCAACGCCCAGAATGCGCGCACCGCCGCCGGCACCGTCCAAGGGCTGATCGACGCCTTTCGCGAGCAGAACATGTCGGGCGACCGGCAGGAAGCCGGCCAGGGTCTCGAAGTGCTGGACGAGGAGCTCCGCCGCCGCGAGGCCGCGCTGCGCGAGGCCGAGCAGCGCCGGGTCGAGTTCGAGCAGCGCTTCATGGGCGCGCTCCCCGGCACCGGCACGATCTCCGACCGGATGAACGCCGCGCGCACCGAGATGGCCGGGCTCGAACAGCAGATCGCCGCCCACCAGGCGTCGCTCACCGCGATGCGCGCCCAGCTCGCCTCGACCCCGGCGACCCTCCCGGGCATGGCCGGCGAGAGCAGCGGCACCGCCACCGGCCAGATCGCGCAGCTGCAGGGGCAGATCGCACAGAATCTCGCCCGCGGCTGGACCGAATCGCATCCCGACATCGTCGCCGCCCGCGCCCAGATCGCGCGCCTCCGGCCCTATGCGGCGCAGGAGCGCAGCTCCGGCAATACCGGCGGCATCTCCAATCCCTCCTACGTCTCGCTGCGCGCGATGATGGCGGAGCGCGAGGCGCAGCTGAGCGCGGCGATGACCCGCCGCAACCAGCTCCAGGCCGATCTCGGCCAGCTCTCCGCGCGCCAGTCGACCGAGCCCAGCCTCGCCGCCCAGCAGAGCCAGCTCGCCAGCGACTACAACACGCTGAAGACGCAATATGACCAGCTGGTCGCGCAGCGCGAGCAGATCCGCCTGCGCCGCGACATCAACAGCCGCACCAGCCCGATCAGCGTCTCGGTCGTCGAGCCGCCCAGCGTGCCGAGCGCACCCGCGGCGCCGAACCGGCCGATCTTCCTGACCCTGGTGCTGATCGTCGCGATCGGCGCGGGCGTCGCCGCGGCCTTCGTCAAGGCGCAGCTGCAGACCACCTTCCCGACCGCCAACCGCCTCGTCCAGGTCACCGGCCTCAAGGTCATGGGCACGGTCAGCGAGGTGGTGAGCGCGTTCGAGCGCAGCCGGCGGCGCAAGAAGCTCGTGCTGCTCGGCGGCACGTTGGCGGCGCTCGGCGGCGCCTGGGTCGTGCTGATGCTCGTCGAATTCTGGCAGCGCAGCGGCGTGGCGTGAGGAGCGAGATGGCCAAGCATATCCCCCAGTCGCTGCTCGAGCGCGCCGCCGAGATGTACGATCTCGGCTCCGCCCTGCGCGGCCCCGCGCCCGCGGCGCAGCCCGAGCAGGCGCGCGCGCCCGTCCCGGCGCCGGCCCCCGTGCCGGTGCCCGAGCCGACCCCCGAGCCCATGTCCGTCGCGGTCGAGGCGCCGAAGCCGGCGCCCGCCCCGGCGCCGGAGCCGGCCCGCCCCGTTTTCACCGCGCCCCGCACCGCCGAGCCGGCCGGCGAAGTGGCGGAGATCAATCGCGACGTGCTGGCCGCCAACGGCTTCATCGTCCCCGGCGCGCCGATGAACGCAATCGCCGAGGAGTTCCGGCTGCTCAAGCACACCTTGCTGTCCGACATCGCGGCGGCGAGGCGGCAGACCGAGGAGCAACGGCGCACCGTGCTCGTCTGCTCGTCGCAGCCGAAGGAAGGCAAGACCTTCTCGGCCATCAATCTCGCGCTCAGCCTTGCCGGCGAGAAGGAGCTGGAAGTGCTGCTCGTCGAGGCGGACTTCCTGAAGCCCGACGCGCTGGCCAAGCTCGGCATCGCCGGCGGGCCAGGCCTCGTCGACGCCTTGCTCGACAACGATTCCGATCCCGAAGCCTTCGTTATCCGCACCGACGTGCCGGGCCTCTCGGTCCTGCCCGCCGGCGCCAAGACCAATAATGTGCCGGAGCTGCTTGCTTCGGACCGATGCAGGGAGGTGCTGGCGAAGCTCGCCGGCAATCAGCGGCGGATCATCCTGTTCGATTCGCCGCCGGTGTTGATGGCGTCCCACGCGATTGTGCTCGCCGGCCTTGTCGGCCGGGCGCTCGTCGTCGTGCGCGCCGACCAGACAACCGAAGCCGACCTGCGCGAGGCCATCGGCCTGCTCCAGGGCTGCGAGATCAGCCTGATCCTGAATGGAGCAGGCCTCGCGGTCACCGGGCGCAAGTTCGGCTCATATGATGGATATGGCCATGAAGACTGAGCTTGCACTCGCGCGCCGCCTGACGCGCCTCACGCTGGCGCTGGGCGCCGCCGTCGTCGCGGCGGGGGCCGCGCAGGCGCAGGAGCGCCTCGGCTATGGCAGCTTTGGCGGCCCGGTCGCGTCCTCGCCCTCGGGCGGCGGCCAGGACGGCAGCAACGCCCGGGACGGCGATCCGCAGGCGGGCGAGGAGCCCCGGCCCAGCCGCCGGCGCAGCAACCGCCCGCAGCGCGCGCGGACCGACGTCTCGGCCTATCTCGAAGTCGCCCAGGTGCTCAGTGCCGACCTCGACAGCGGCGGCGAGACCCTGACCTATACGAGCGTCGCCGCCGGGGTTGACGGCACCGTGCAGACGCGGCGGGTCACCGCCCAGGTCAGCTATCGCTACGAGCGCGACATCGACTGGCAGGACGGCGGCATCGACCGCGACGCCCATGCCGGCCTTGCCATGGTCAACCTCCAGGTCGTCCCGGGCGCGCTGCAGATCGATGCGGGCGGCCTCGCCACCCGCACCGGCGGCGACGGCCGCGTCTTCGGCGTCACCAACCGCACCGACAATGTCGACGTCTATTCGGCCTATGTCGGCCCGACCCTCTCGACCCATGCCGGGCCGCTGGCGATCAACGCCTCCTACCGGCTCGGCTCGGTCTGGGTGGACGATCACCGCCCGAACAGCCCGCTTGACGAGGATTTCGACCATTCGACCGCGCAGAGCGCGACCGCGAGCATCGGCATGGCGCCGGGCCGCGGCCTGCCGATCGGCTGGACGGTCAGCGCCGGCTATGCCCGCGAGGACACGTCGGGTCGCTTCGACCAGGAATTCCAGGGCATGTATGTCCGCGGCGACATCGTCGTGCCGCTGAGCGCGACGCTCGCCGTCACGGCCGGCGTCGGCTATGAGGATATCGAGGCCAGCCAGCTCGATTTCGTGCGCGACGCGGGCGGCTTCCCGGTGATCGGCCCGAACGGCCCGACCCCGGATCCGAGCGCGCCCAGGCTGCTCACCTACGACCAGTCCGGCCTGATGTATGACGGCGGCATCATCTGGCGGCCCAGCCCGCGCACCGAGCTGCAGGTCCGCGCCGGCCACCGTTATGGCGGCACCACCTATTCGGGCTCGCTCGATCACCAGATCAACGAGCATCAGGGCGTCCATGCCGAGGTGTTCGACACGGTCGAGACGTTCGGCCGCTCGCTGACCAACGACTTTGCCGGCCTGCCGGTGGACCTCGACGTCAACCGCGATCCGCTGACCGGCGGCCTCGGCGGCTGCGCGTTCAGCCGGAGCGGGCAGGGCGGCCGCTGCTTCGACCGGTCGCTCTCGTCGATCACCGGCTCGACCTTCCGCGCCCGCGGCGGCAGCCTCGTCTTCTCCGGCGAGCGCGGTCTGTGGAGCTACGGCATCGGCGCCGGCTACGTCCATCGCCGCTATGCCCGCCCGGCTTTGGCCGGTGTCTCCTCCTTCGCGCAGACGGACGACAGCTGGTCGGTCTACGGCTCAATCGCGCGCCAGCTGAGCAGGACCTCGGAGGTCAATTTCGACGCCTTCGCCAGCTGGTATTCGAACGATGTGGACCCGAACACGGTGCGCACGCTCGGCGCGACCTTCAGCTACAACCGGAGCCTGTTCCTGGAGCGCCTCCGGCTGCTGGCCTCGGTCGGCATCTACAATACCGACGACGGCATCGACAGCGCGACCAACGCCTCGGCTCTCGGCGGTCTGAGGTACACGTTCTAAGAGCCTGTGCTCGCGGAGTAATTGTCTATGTACACCAACCATTATCGCCTGACCGGCCAGCCCTTCCAGCTGACGCCCGACGCGCGTTTCTGGTTCGACAGCCGGACGCACAAGAAGGCGATGGCCTATCTCGGCTACGGTCTCGCCCAGGGCGAGGGCTTCATCACCGTCACCGGCGAGATCGGCGCGGGCAAGTCCACCCTGGTCGCGCACGTATTGGCCAATATCGACCGGGCGCGGCTCAACGCGATCAGCCTGGTCTCGACCCAGGTCGAGGGCGACGACATGCTCCGGCTCGTCGCCCAGGGCCTCGGCGTCGCGACCGACAGGCAAGAGAAGGCGCGGCTGCTGGACCTGGTCGAGCAGCGGCTCGAGGAGGAGCTGCGCGCCGGCAAACGCACTTTGTTGATCGTCGACGAGGCGCAGAACCTGCCGGTGTCAGCGCTGGAAGAGCTGCGCATGCTCTCCAACTTCCAGATTGGCGGGCGGGCGCTGCTGCAGATCGTGCTGCTCGGCCAGCCCGAATTCCGGGACAAGCTCGCCGCGCCCGGCCTCGAGCAGTTGCGCCAGCGGGTCATCGCCACCCATCATCTCGACGCGATGGGCGCGGACGAGGTGGCGTCCTATGTCCGCCACCGCCTGACAAGGGTGGACTGGCAGGGCAATCCCGAGTTCGAGCCCGCGGCCTTCGACGCCGTCCACCGTCACTCGAGTGGCATCCCGCGCAAGGTGAACCAGCTGATGCAGCGCGTCATGCTGGCCGCGGCGCTGGAAGATGCCGAGCTGGTGACGGCCGCGACGGTCGAGGCCGTGGCCGCTGACCTGGGCGCCGATGCCCCGGCCCGGCCGGCCGTCGCGCCCGTGCCCGTCGCGCCCGCGGAGCCGATCGCCGCCGAGCCCATGCCCGCGGAGGAGAAGGTCTTTTCGCTCCGCTCCGCCCGCCGCACGGTCGAGGCAGTCCCGGCCCCCGAGCCGGTCGTCGTCGCCGATCCCATGCTCGAGCAAAGGATCGCGGCGCTCGAGGCGCGGGCCGAGGAGCAGGAGGCGCTGCTCCGCCGCGTGCTGATCCTGCTCGTCGACTGGGTCGAAAACTCTCAGGAACCGGCCTATCACCGCACCCACGCGGCTTAGGCCCCGGGGGACGGATGAGGAACGCGCTCTCAGTCGATGTCGAGGACTGGTTCCAGGTCGGCGCCTTCGAGAAGGTGATCGATCGTTCGGCGTGGGAGACCCTCCCGCGCCGCGTCGAGCTGAACACCGACCGCGTCCTCGCCCTCTTCGGCGAAGCGGGCGTAAAGGCGACCTTCTTCACGCTCGGCTGGGTCGCGGCGCGCCATCCCGCCCTCATCCGCCGGATCGCCGGCGCGGGCCACGAGATCGCCAGCCATGGCTGGGATCACCAGCGGGTCTTCACCATGGACGAAAAAGGCTTCCGGGCCGATCTCGACAAGGCGCACAAGGCGATCGAGGACGCGTCGGGCAAGTCGCCGACCGGCTACCGGGCGCCGAGCTTCTCGATCGACGCGCGCACGCCCTGGGCGCACCCTGTCCTGGCCGAGCGCGGCTATCTCTATTCCTCCAGCGTCGCCCCGGTCCGCCACGACCATTATGGCTGGCGGGAGGCGCCGCGCTTCGCCTGGCGGCCGGTCGCCGGCGCCGAGCTGATCGAGCTGCCGGTCACCACGGTCGACCTCGCCGGACGGCGGTTCGCGGCCGGGGGCGGGGGCTTCTTCCGGCTGCTCCCCTACGGCTTCTCCAGCTGGGCGATCCGGCGCGTGAACCGCGACGAGGAGCGGCCCGCCATTTTTTACTTCCATCCCTGGGAGGTCGATCCGGACCAGCCGCGCGTGTCCGACGCATCGGCGCGCTCCAAGATCCGCCATTACACCAATCTGGAAGTGATGGAGGCCAAGCTCCTGAAATTGCTGCGCGACCATCAATGGGGGCGGACCGACGAAGTCGCCGCCGCCGAACGGGCGCGGCTGCAATGAACGCGCCGGCCGCCTTCGCCCCGCTGGCGGTGCACCCGGCCGAGCCCGGCGACCCCCGGCTCGACGCCTTCGTGCGCGGCCATGAGGCGGGGAGCTTCGTGCATCTGCCGAAATGGACCGCGGCGGTCGAGCGTGGCACCCGGCAACGGGGCCATTATCTGGTCGCCGAACAAGAAGGCGCGGTCTGCGGCGTGCTGCCGCTGACCGAGATCCGCTCGCCTCTGTTCGGCAATGCCCTGGTCTCCACGGGCTTCGGCACGAGCGGCGGCATCCTCGCTGCGGACAAGCGGGCCGCCGAGGCTTTGGCCCGCGCCGCCTGGGAGCTCGCCGAACGGCTGGGCTGCGCCTCGGCCGAGCTGCGCGGCGGCCCGGTCCCCGCGGGCTGGCTGGCCAGCACCGGCAGTTATGCGCGCTTCGACCGTGCCCTTCCCGGGACGGTCGAGGCGCTGCTCGCCTCCATCCCGCGCCGGCAGCGCGCCGAGGTGCGCCGGGCGCAGGGCTTCGGCCTTGAAAGCAGCAGCGGCACCGACCGGCGGCACCGCGATGCCCATTACCTCGTCTATGCGGAAAGCGTCCGCAATCTCGGCACCCCGGTCTTCCCGCGCCGCCTGTTCGAGGCCGCGCTCGACGCCTTCGGCGACGAGGCCCGGATCGACCTGGTCTGGAAGGACGGCCGCCCGCTGGCCACCATGCTGAGCTTCACCTTCGAAGGCTGTTGCTCCCCCTATTGGGGCGGCGGCACGCGCGAGGCGCGGCAATGGCGCGCCAACGATCTCGTCTATTATGAGGTGATGCGCCGCGCGCTGGAGGCCGGTTGCACGCGCGCCGATTTCGGCCGCTCCAAGATCGGCACCGGCCCCTGGGACCGCAAGCGCATCTGGGGCTTCGACGAGCATCCGCTCACCTATGCCGTGCGGGCCGCCGACGGCGCCGCGCCGCGCGCGGTCAACCCGCTCGACCCCAGATACCGGCTGAAGATCGCCGCCTGGCAAAGGCTGCCGCTCTGGGCCGCCAACCGGCTCGGGCCCGTCATCTCGCGGGGGCTGGGCTGATGAAGGAGGTCCTCTTCCTCGCCCATCGCATTCCCCATCCGCCGGACCGGGGCGACCGGATGCGCTCCTGGCATCTGCTCCGCCATCTCGGCCGCCATGCGAAGGTCCATCTCGCCGCCTTCACCGAACTCGACTCCGACCATGAACAGGTCCCGCCCATGCGCGCCGCCATGAGGGAGGCGCTGGGCGAGGTTCACCTCGAGCGCCGGATTCAGGAGCCCGGCAAATGGATCATGAGCGCACTCCTGCGGCAGGAGTCCCTGGTCAACGCGGCTTATCGCAGCGCGGCGATGCAGGCCTTTGTCGACCGCATCCTCGCCGAGCGGCCGATCGAGACGATCGTCGCCTTCTCCTTCCAGATGGCGCAATATGTCCGCGCCGGACCGCGCTTCGTCATGGACTTTTGCGACGTCGACTCGGCCAAGTTCGCCAGCTACGCGAAGACCGACCGCGGCAAGCACTGGCTGGTTAATCTCCACGAAGCGATCCGCGTGCGCTCGCTGGAAAAGCGCATCGCGCGGCGCGCCGATCTCAGCCTGTTCATCACCGAGGCGGAAACCGCCTTGTTCCGCGCGCGCGCCGGCAGGATCGACGCCGACATCCGCGCCTTGCCCAACGGCATCGACCTCGACTTCTACGATCCGGCGGCGCCGATCCCGCCCCTAGACCGTGCCTTGCCGGGGCCTCTGCTCGTCTTCACGGGGCAGATGTCCTACCGCCCGAATATCGAGGCGGTCGCCGCCTTCGCGGCGCAGGTCTTGCCGCTGGTCCGCCGGTCCTGTCCCCAAGTGCAATTCGCCATTGTCGGGCGCGACCCCGCGGCCGACGTGAAGGCCCTGGGCGAGCTGCCGGGCGTGATCGTCACCGGCGAGGTGCCGGACGTCCGTCCCTGGCTGACCGCCGCCTCGGTCGTGGTGGCGCCGCTGGCCATCGCCCGCGGCGTGCAGAACAAGGTGCTCGAGGCCATGGCCATGGGCCGGCCGGTGGTCGCCACGCCCGCCGCCTTCAGCGGCATCGAGGCCGAGCCGGGGCGGGATCTCCTCGTCGCGGAGGAGCCGGACGAGCAGGCCGAGGCAATCCTCGCCCTGCTCGGCGATCCCGCCCGCGCGGCCGCCCTGGGCGAGGCCGCCCGGCGCCGGATGATCGAAGGCTATAGCTGGGACGCGCAGCTCGCCCCCCTGGCCGAGATGGCGGGGCTCGCCGCATGACCGCCCTCGCCCTCCCGCGGACCTCCGTCCTGGCGCTCGGCTGGCGCCCGCATCTGCTCGTCCTCGCCTTCGCCGCCGCCGCCATCCTGCTGCTCTTCTACCACGATGCCGAGGCGATCGCCGCGATCTGGTGGAACAGTTCGACCTTCAACCATTGCCTGCTGATCCCGTTCATCCTCTGGTGGCTGGTCGCGCAGCGCAGGCGGGAGCTCGCGCAGCTGACGCCGGCCGCCTGGTGGCCCGGGCTGCTGCTGGTCGGCGCCGGCGCGCTGGGCTGGATGCTCGGCGAGGCCGGCGGCGTTGCCTTCGCCCGCCATCTCGGCCTGCTGTTCATGCTGCAGGGCTCGGTGATCGCGCTGCTCGGCAAGGCCGTGGCGAGGGGGCTGGCCTTCCCGCTCTTCTACGCCTTGTTCCTCGTCCCCGCGGGCGAGGAGCTGGTGCCGGCGATGCAGACGGTGACGGCGCAGATTGCCTCCTTTCTGCTTTCGCTCACCGGCGTCACCGCCCATCTCGAAGGCATCTTCATCACCACGCCGACCGGCTATTTCGAGGTCGCGGAGGCCTGCGCCGGGGTGAAGTTCCTGATCGCCATGGCCGCGTTCGGCGCCCTGGTCGCGAACGTCTGCTTCCGCTCGTGGAAAAGGCGCCTCGCCTTTATCGGCGTCTCGCTCGCCGTGCCGATCTTCGCCAACGGCGTCCGCGCCTGGCTCACCATCTACGTCGCCCATCGCACCGGCAGCGTGGACCTCGCCGCCGGCTTCGACCATGTCGTCTATGGCGGCATCTTCTTCGCGGTCGTGATCGCGATCATCCTCGCTCTGGGCTGGCGCTTCTTCGACCGGGGCGTGAACGAGCCCTGGTTCGATCCGAAGACGCTGCAGCCCGAAGCGCCGCGCGCCGCGCGCCTGAACGCCGTCGCCGGGGGCATCGTCGGCCTGATCGTCGCGCCGGTCGCCTGGCTGTTCCTGGTCAGCGCCAGCGGTGCGCATCCGGTCCCCGCCGAGATCGCTTTGCCGGACGTGCCGGGCTGGCAGATCGTGCCGCAGGGGCAGGGGCGGCCCTGGCAGCCCCACTTTGCCGGCGCCGACCGCATCCGCCTCGCCCATTTTCGCGACGCGAAAGGGCGCACCGTCGATCTCGCCATCGTCGTCTTCGCCAGCCAGAGCGAGGGCCGCGAGCTGGTCGGCTTCGGCCAGGGCGCGGTGCAGCCCGAGGGCGCCTGGGCCTGGACCGCCAATGCCGGCGCCCCGCCTGACGGGCGCGCGGAACGGATCGCCTCCAACGGGGTGGCGCGCGAGGTGCTGAGCTTCTACCGGGTCGGCGACGTGCTGACCGGGAGCGGGATCGAGGTGAAACTGGCGACGCTGAAGACGCGCCTTTTGGGCGGGCCGCAGCGCGCGGTGGCGATCCTCGTCTCGGCCGAGGACAGCGCCGCCGGCGTCAGCGCCCGGCCGGCACTCGACGATTTCGTCCGGGCGCTCGGCCCGCTCGACCGGCTCGCCGACCGCGCCGCAGGACTGAATTGAGCCATGTGCGGCATTGCCGGCATCTTCCATCCCGACGTCCCCAAGCCGGTCGATCCGGCGCGGGTGGAGGCGATGACCGACGCGCTCGCCCATCGCGGGCCGGACGGCAGCGGCGTCTGGACCGCGCCGGGCGTCGGCCTCGGCCATCGCCGGCTCGCGATCATCGATCTGAGCGAGGGCGGCGCCCAGCCCATGCTCTCGCCGGATGCGCGCGAGGCGATCACCTATAATGGCGAGATCTACAATTATCTGGAGGTGAAGGCCGAGCTCGAGGAGAAGGGCTTCGTCTTCCGAAGCGAGAGCGACACCGAGGTGATCCTCGCCGCCTGGCGGCAATGGGGGCCGGACTGCCTGGCGAAGCTCAACGGCATGTTCGCCATCGCCCTCTACGACGCGCCGACGGATTCGCTCTTCCTCGCCCGCGACCGGCTGGGGGTGAAGCCGCTTTTCTATGCCGAGCTCAGCGACGGCGCCCTGATCTTCGCCTCCGAGCTCAAGGGACTGCTCGTCCATCCCCTGCTGCGCCGCAATCCGAGCGCGCAGGCGATCGACGACTATCTGGCCTTCGGCTACGTCCCCGACGATTCATCGATCGTCGAGGGGGTCAGGAAGCTCCCCGCCGGCCACTGGCTGCAGATCCGCCGCGGCCGGCCGGTGCCGCAGCCGGTGATGTGGTGGGACGTGGATTTCTCCAGTCCCGTCCGCGCCTCGGTCAAATCGCTGGAGGAGGAGATGGTCGAGCGCCTGCGCGAGGGCGTGCGCTCGCGCATGGTCGCGGACGTGACCTGCGGCGCCTTCCTCTCCGGCGGCGTCGACAGCTCCGCCGTGGTCGCCTTCATGGCCGAATGGAGCAAGGGCGCGGTCGAGACCTGCTCGATCGGCTTCGACGCCGAGGATCATGACGAAACCCTGCACGCGAAGCGGATTGCGGAGCTGTTCGCCACCAACCACCGCACGCGCCGGGTCGCAGCCGAGGATTTTGGCCTGATCGACACGCTCGCCTTCGCCTTCGACGAGCCTTTCGCCGACGCCTCCGCCTTCGGTACCTACCGCGTCTCCGAGCTGGCGGTGGAGAAGGTGAAGGTCGCCTTGTCCGGCGACGGCGCCGACGAGGCGATGGCCGGCTATCGCCGCTACCGCCTGTTCGCCGCCGAGGAACGGGTCCGCCGGCTGCTGCCCGCGCCTTTCGCCCGCGCCGCGGGCATGCTCGGCGACCATTATCCGAAGCTGGACTGGGCGCCCCAGGTGTTCCGGGCGAAGACGACGCTGCAGGCTTTGGGGCAGGGGAGCGGCGCCGCTTATGCCCATGCGGTCGGGGTCACCCCGCCGCCGCTCCGCCGCCAGGTCCTGACCGCGCCTCTCCACGGCCACGATGCCGAGGCCCGCTACGTGAAGGCCTTCGACGGGGCGCCGGCCCGCGACCCGCTCTCCCGCGCGCAATATGCCGACATGAAGATCTGGCTGCCCGGCGACATCCTGACCAAGGTCGACCGCGCCAGCATGGCGGTGAGCCTCGAGGCGCGAGAGCCGCTGCTCGATCACCGCTTCGTCGAGTTCGCGGCGCGGCTCCCGGCCAGGCTCCGGCTGAAGGGCGGCACCGGCAAATATCTGATGAAGCGCGCGCTCGGCTCGCGCCTGCCCGACGAGATCCTCCACCGCCGCAAGATGGGCTTCGTGACTCCGGTCTCGGCCTGGTTCCGCGGCCCGCTCCGCCACGAGGCGCTCGCCATCGCGAATGCGGCGAGCTTCGCCGAGCTCGGCTGGTTCGACCCCTCGGCGATCCGCCAGCTCGCCGAGGCGCATCTCGCGGGGCGCTCCGATCATGGCCGACTGCTCTGGCAGCTGATGATGCTCGACAAGTCGCTGCAGCGCCTGTTCGGGCTCGGCGGCGGCGCGGTCAGTCGCCCGGATAGCTCGCCCCGGCAAAAAAGAGTCCGTCGGGCGGCGCGTTGAAGCCAAGAGCGGCCCGGTCCGCCGCCTCGAGCGCGGCCCTGAGGTCCGCCTTCGTCCATTTCCCCCGCCCGACCAGCTCCAGGCAGCCGACCATCGAGCGCACCTGGTGGTGAAGGAAGGAGCGGGCCGCGGCCTCGATCTCGATCGTCTCGCCGCGCCGCTTCACCGACAGCAGGTCCAACGTCTTCACCGGGCTGTCCGCCTGGCAGTGCGCCGAGCGAAAGGTCGTGAAATCATGCCTTCCGACAAGAACTTGCGCGGCATCGTTCATTGCGTCCGCATGGAGCGTGACCGGCACCCGCCAGGCCCGCCCCGCCTCCAGCGCCAGCGGCGCGCGGCGGTTGGCGATGCGGTAGAGATAGCGCCGCCCGGTGCAGGAGAAACGGGCGTGGAAATCCTCGCTCACCTCCTCCGCGGAGAGGATGGCAACGGGCAGGGGCCGCAGCTTTGCATTGGTCCCGTCGGCGAGCCGGTGCGCCGTGATCGGCCGTTCGATGTCGACATGCGCGGTCATCGCCAGCGCATGCACGCCCGCATCGGTCCGTCCCGCGGCATGGAGCGTGACCTCCTCATGCGTGATTGCCTGGATCGCCTCCTCGATCGCCTGCTGCACCGAAGGCCCGTGCGCCTGCCTTTGCCAGCCCATGAACGGCCGCCCGTCAAATTCGACGAGGAGGCGGAAGCGGGTCACGCCAGCACTGTGCCCGCCGGAATGACGAAGCCGCGGAGCAGCTCGGCGGTGGTCATCGCGCCGCGCCCGGCCCGCTGGACGAGGCTCGGCACCAGCGACCCCTCCGCGCAGGCGATGGTCAGGCCATGGTCGAGCACCGTGCCGGGAGGCCCGTTCAGCGTCCCGACCTCGGCCGCGAGGACCCGGATCCGCTCGCCCTGATATTCGAAGAAGGCGCCCGGCGCCGGATTGAAGGCGCGCACCTGCCGCTCCGCCTCGACCGCCCGCTTCGTGAAATCCAGCCGCGCCTCCTGCTTCTCGATCTTCGGCGCATAAGTGGCGCGGGCCTCGTTCTGCTTCATCCGCCCGACCTCACCCGGCAGCAGGCCCAGCACGTGCACCATCAGCGTCGCGCCCATGCCGGCCAGCTCCGCGGTCAGCTCGCCCGCGGTCTTGCGCCCGATCTCGGTCGGCACGATCGCGAGCATCGGCCCGGTGTCGAGCCCCTGCTCCATCTGCATGATGGTGACGCCGGTCCGCGTGTCGCCCGCAAGGATCGCGCGCTGGATCGGCGCCGCCCCCCGCCAGCGCGGCAGCATCGAGGCATGAACGTTGAGACAGCCATATTCCGGCGCCTCGAGGATCGGCTGCGGCAGGATCAGCCCATAGGCCGCGACCACCGCCGCCTCCAGGTCGAGCGCCGCGAACGCCGCCTGCGCCTCCGCGCCCTTCAGCGACACAGGCGTCCGCACCTCCAGCCCCGCCGCCTCGGCCCGTAACTGGACGGGGGAGGGTAGCAGCACCTTGCCGCGCCCGGCCCGGCGCGGCGGCTGCGTATAGACCGCCGCCACCTCGTGCCCCGCCGCGAGCAGGGCATCGAGCGTCGGCACGGCGAAATCCGGCGTTCCCATGAAGGCGATGCGCATGGGGAGGCGTGTAGCGGGGGAAATTCGTCATTGCGACCCCGGCGCGGACCGGGGGACGCAATCCAGCGCTGTCTCCAGTTTGCTTCGTCGCTTGCGCTCCTCGCAATGACGGCTACCTAACCGCCATGGCATCGCAGGAAATCGAGGCGCTGACCCAGGCGCTCGCCCGCCTCCCCGGGCTCGGCCCGCGTTCGGCGCGGCGCGCGGTGCTGCACCTGATGAAGAAGCGCGAGACCGCGCTCGCGCCCTTGCTGCGCGCGCTGGAGCAGGTCAGCGCCAATCTCTCCGTCTGCGGCATTTGCGGCAATGTCGACACCGTGAACCCCTGCGGCATTTGCGCCGATCCGCGCCGCGACGCCCGCCTGCTCTGCGTGGTCGAGGAGGTGTCGGACCTCTGGGCGCTGGACCGCTCGCGCCTCTTCCCGGGCCGCTTCCACGTGCTCGGCGGCCGCCTCTCCGCGCTGGAGGGCGTCCGCCCCGAGGATCTCGGCATCGACCGGCTCGTCTCCCGCGTCGCCGCCGGCGGCATCGACGAGGTCGTCCTGGCGATGAACGCGACGCTCGAGGGCCAGACCACCGCCCATTATCTCGCCGAGCGGCTCGAGCGCTTCCCGATCCGCCTCACCCAGCTCGCCCACGGCCTCCCGGTCGGCGGCGAGCTCGATTATCTCGACGAAGGGACTCTCGCCCAGGCGCTAAGGGCCCGCCGCCCGGTCGCCTAGCGCCGTGCCGAGCGCGCCTGCGCCGCGATGAAGGCGCGCAGCCCCGCCTCGTCGGCCGCCGTCCCGGTCCACTGCAGGTCCGGCGGCCCGCCGCCCAGCACGCTCTCCGGCCAGCCGTAGACGGCGCTCGGCAGGAACAGGTCCGCCTCGCCGGAGGGCAAGGCCGTCATCGCCCACTGCTCGCCATAGACGGTGTTGCGATCGGTGGGATCGCCTAGCTGGCGCGCGCCCATCCGCCGGACCTCGTTCACGAACAGGATGCAGGAGCTGCCGCAGCCGCCGTCGGTGAGCACGAAGACCGGACCGGTCCGCGCCGGCCTCGGGCGGGGTCGCTCCCGGCGGGCGGTATCCGCGGTCACGCCCGGATCGGCGACCAGGGGTTCGCCGCGGCCGAGCGCGCCCTCGATCGCGGGCAGCGCCCCGTCCACGAAGGCGACCAGCTCGGGATTCCCGCTCTGCGCCGTCCGCGCGGCGCGCATCGCCTCGACCAGCTGGCGGCTCGCGCGCCAGCGCTTGGGCCGCGCAGGCGCGGGCTCCGGAATGACGCTGCCCTCGCCCCAGAGCGCGGCGCTGAGCAGGGTGCCGAGCTGCGAATTGCCGCCGCCATTGCCGCGAACGTCGAGCACGATATAGGGCGCGCGCCGCAGCCGCGCCCGGGCCGCGTTCACCGCCGTCCGGAGCGCCGCATTGCCCTGCGAATCCGTGAAGTTCGGGAGGCTAAGCCAGGCTGAGCCGTCCGCCTGCCAGTCGAGCCCGAAGCGGGTCTCTCCGATCCGCCGCCGCTGCCAGGGCCGCAGCGCCGCGGCAATCGTCGCGGCCTCGCCTTGCCGCCAGGCGAAGACGATCTCCTGTTCCCTTTGCCCGTCCACCAGAACGGTGCAGCGCTCGATCCGGCGCAAGAACGGATTGCCGCTGTCCACAAGCAATCGCGCCCCGGCGCTGCTGCGATTGGCGGTCACCTGCCAGTTGGTCACGGTCAGATCGAGTTGCGAGGCGGCGACCGCATCGATCGGGCGCCCGCCGCAGTGGAGCAGGCGGAGCTCGCCCGTCGGCGCGCCCGGCGCGTCGACCGGGCGCAGGAACCAGCGCCCGGCGATATGCTCGACGGCATAGCCGGTCCACCAGAGGGGCGGCGCCGGCCGCTGCGGCGCGATGCGGATCACGGCATGGGAATCGCGCAGACTGTTGACGAGGATCCGCAAGGTCCCCGCCCAGGCGGCGCGGTCATTGACCTCGTCGGCACGCATGCGCGCGGTCCGCACATTCTCCGCCCAGCCGCGCGCCAGCGCCGGCACCGCCGGATCGACCATGCCCGGGTGGATGTCGCGCACCGCCTGGTCAATGGCCGCGATATCGGCCAGCGTCCGCTCGCGCCAGTTGACCGGCGCCGGCGCCTCCTGCGCCATCGCGGGCGAGGCGGCGAGGCAGAGGCAAAGCGAGGCGAAAAGCCGTTTCATTCCGGCTCCGTATCCTGCTTTCGGGCGGCCCGCCAGCATGGCCGCTTTCCTTGACCGGCGACGCCCTTGTTCCTATTTCCCCGCCATGGCTTTGCTACCCATTCTCGAAGTGCCCGATCCGCGGCTGCGTCAGATCTCCACCCCCGTCGAGGCGGTGACCGACGAGACGCGCCAGCTCATCGCCGACATGTTCGAGACCATGTATGCGGCGCCCGGCATCGGCCTTGCCGCGGTGCAGGTGGGCGTGCCCAAGCGGCTGCTGGTCATCGACCTGCAGGAGCCGGAAGTGGAGGAGGGCGAGCCGGTCAGGGACCCGCGCGTCTTCATCAATCCGGAGCTCTACGAGCATAGCGACCAGGATGTGCCCTATACCGAGGGCTGCCTCTCCGTGCCCGACCAATATGCCGAGGTCGACCGCCCGGACCGCATCCGCGCCCGCTGGCTCGACGAGAATGGCCAGCAGCATGACGAGGAGATTACCGGCATGCTGGCGGTCGTCCTCCAGCACGAGATGGACCATCTCGAGGGCGTGCTCTTCATCGACCACCTCTCCCGCCTGAAGCGCGAGATGATTCTGAGGAAGATCGCCAAGGCGCGGAAGCAGGCGGCCTAGCTCCGTCAGGCCTGTCCCGTCCGCTCCTCGAGCCAGGAACGGGCATCGTCCACCGCGGTGAAGAAGCGCATATTGTCGCGCAGCGGCTCGCGCTCGGCCACGCGGCGGAACTGCATGCGCGCCGTGCCCTCGCCGCCGACGATCGCGACCTTGCGCGACTTGTGCTTCGTCATCGCGACGAAGTTGGTGAAGATGGCGAAGACGTCCCGGGTCTGGATCCTGAGGTCGCGGACATCCACCAGCGACGAATGGGCGTCGAAGGGAGGACCAAGCTCCTGCACGGCGGCTTCTTTGGCGGCGGCGCATTCGCGCGCCTCGTCGAGCGTGAACCCTCCGATCATGCGGACGTAGATAAGCCGTTCCGCGCGGCTGGTCTCGATCTCAAACACTGAACTCTCCGCGCCTTTGCGTTGGGCAGACCATGACAGGATGCCGTTTAAACTCAGTAAACTGAGCGCGTTATGATCCTGCTTGAGGGTTTCGGGGAAGCGTTGTAGGTTCGCTTTTCGTTCTGCACGGAAAGCTTGCGCATGGATCCCCTCACGCTCCTCATCGTCGCCGCCCTCGTCGCGGGCGGGATCGCGCTTGGCTGGGTGCTGGGCAAGGGGCGGGCAGGGGCGGTCGCCGAGGAGCGGGGGAAAGCCGCCGAGCAGCTCCGCACCGATCTCGCCGCCGCCACCGGCGAACGCGACGCCGCGATCCGCGAGCTGGCCGCGCTCCAGGCCGATGCCCGCAATTTCGAGGCGCGGATGAAGGAGCTGATGGAGGCCAAGGAGGCGCTCACCGCCCAGTTCCACGAGGTCGGCGCGAAGCTGCTCAGCGACGCCCAGCGCCAGTTCCTCGAACGCGCCGACGCCCGCTTCCACCAGGCCGGCGAGAAGAGCGAGGCGCAATTAAAGGCCCTGCTCCAGCCCGTGGAGGCCACCCTCAAGCGCTACGAGGAGGGGCTGAAGGAGGTCGAGAAGAGCCGCGTCGACCAATATGCGGGCCTGCGCGAGGCCGTGCAGCTGCTCCATGCGGGCCACAGCCAGGTCCGCGACGAGACCCGCAACCTCGTCAACGCGCTCCGCTCGAGCCCCAAGGCCCGCGGCCGCTGGGGCGAGCAGAGCTTGCGCAACGTCCTCGAACAGGCCGGCCTCTCGCCCTACGCCGATTTCCAGACCGAAGTGTCGGTCGACACCGAGGACGGCCGCCTGCGCCCCGACGTGATCGTCCGCCTGCCCGGCGGGCGCAAGCTGATCATCGACGCCAAATGCTCCTTGAACGCCTTCCTCGACGCCAATGACGAGATCGACGACGCCCAGCGCGCCGCCCATCTCAAGGCCCATGCCGCCTCGATCCGGGGCCATGCCCAGTCGCTCGGCTCCAAGGCCTATTGGGAGCAGTTCGGCGACGCCGCGGATTATGTCGTCATGTACATTCCCGGCGAGCATTTCCTGACCGCGGCGCTGGAGCAGGACGACAATCTCTGGTCCTGGGCGTTCGAGCGTCGCGTGCTGCTGGCGACGCCGACCAACCTCGTCGCCATCGCCCGCACCGTCTCCTCGGTCTGGCGGCAGGAGAAGATTGCCGAGGAGGCCGCCGAGATCGCGCGGCTCGGCAAGGAATTGCACAGCCGCCTCGCCACGATGGGCGGCCATGTCGCCCGGCTCGGCCGCAACCTGGAGCTCGCCACGGGCGCCTACAACGCCTTCGTCGGCAGCCTCGAAAGCCAGGTGCTGACCCAGGCCAAGCGCTTCGAGACGCTGGAAGTGGCGGGCGGCACCAAGGAGATCGAGGCGCTGCCGGTGATCGAAAGCGGCACCCGCCCGCTCACCAAACTGTTCCCGACCGAAGGCGAGGGCCAGCCAAACTAGGGCACCAGCCGCGCATTGCCGTGGCGGCCGGTCAGGATCAAAGTATCCCCATTCACGAAGCTGATCCGCGCCGCGCCGGAGAAAACCGCGAGCGCCCGCCGCTCGCGCTCCAGGCCCAGCCCCGCGCAGTCCCGCCGGCTGACCGTCATCCGCCCGAAGCGCACGACCGGCCGCCGTTCCGTGAAGGGCACGGTAAAGTCGCTGCAGCCGGCATTGCCCCTCAGCACACCGTCATAGGCGAAGTGCAGATTGACCTCGCCATGCCGGTAGCGCGCGCCGCCGATCGCATCGAGCTCCCAGATCGTGGCGGTCAGCCTCGGCGGCGCGATCGGGCGGCCGCCGCAGCCCGGCTCGGCCACGCCCGTCACGCGGACCGTGTCGGCGAAGACGCGCCCGCTATAGGAATGGCAGCGCACATGGCGGACATCGACGGTAAGCCCGCGCGTCACGTACCGATAGCCGTTCGGGACCGGCTGCCGCGGCGGCAGCGGTACGCTGGTCGGCCGCACACCGGCCAGCCCCGGATCGTAGGTCAGCCGCCCGTTGGCGATGGTGAGCACCCAATTGGGCTCGAAGCCCCCGGCCTCATAAGGCCTGGCGCGCTGGGACGGAGCGGCCCCGATGAGCGCCGTCGCCGCGACGAGAAGGATTACAGCTTTCATGATGGCCTCTTTGCGCTTGCCGGACTCAACCGCCTGGCGATGCGGTCGGGACAGGCGCGCCGCCGCAGCCGCGCAAAGTCCGCCCGTCGACCACCGCCCGCACCGTCTGGGGATAATCGTTGTCGCTCATCCCATCGCTGCACTGCTGGTGCCACATGTAGAGCTGGATCCGGCGCGTCTCCCAGCTCCGGCCGCCCCCGTCTTCCCGCCCGCGCGGCGCGGGGACCGAGAAGCTCTCGTCGGGCGTCCGATAGGTCATCCGGCCATCCGCGATGATGATCGACCAGAAGGGCTCGGTGCCCAGCGCGCGATAGGCTTCGGGCTCGCCCGGCATCATGGTCGCGCAGGCGGCGAGCGGCGCAAGCAGCATTGGAATCGCAGGCTTCATCATTCCCTCCTTCAATCTTCCGGCGCCTCCCTGACCACGCGGCCGCCGCAGCCTTCGACCGTGCGTTCCCCGGCCCTGACGGTCACCGCGTCGGCATAGGTCCGGCGGTCCTCGAGCTCGCAGTCCCGCCGCCGGATCGTCACGCTGAGTCCGCGCGCGTCGTACACGCGCAGGCTCCCGCTCCTCGTCGAGCGCGAGGCCGGGACGGGGACGATGATCACCCTGCCGTCGATCTGGAACGTGATCCGCCCGTCCGCCATGTCCAGCCACCAGAAGGGCTCGCCGCCGGCCGCGCCATAATCGGGGAGGGGCGGGCTCAGCGAACGACCGCCGCAGCCCGCAAATTCCCGCTCGCCGACGCGGACCGTCACCTTGTCGGCATAGAGCCTGCGGGTCAGCGGGTCGGTGCAATTGTCATGCTCGACCGAGATGGCGAAGTCCGGCGTCCAATGGGTGAAGCCGAGCTCGGTCTCCTGCCGCGGCGGCGTCTCCACCTCGACGATGTCGCGGCCCGGCGTCTCGAAGACCATGCGCCCGTCACCGATCCGTGCGCCCCAAAAAGGTGAGGCGCCGAGCGCGCGATAGGGCTCCGGGGTCACCGCCTGCGCGCTGAGCGCGAGCATGGCGAGCAACAGGCTCACACCCGCCGCAGCCGGATCGTCACGCCGCTGCCGGTGAGGATTAGCACGTCGCCGGCGGGATAGGAGATCTGCATCGGCCCGCCGAGCAGGCGAAGGACGGTGCGCTCATGCGCCATGCGCGGGCCCGGGCAGGCCATGCGCGTCGCCGCGATCGGGCCGGCGGTGAGCCGGGCGCCGCGCTGCCGGAAGGGCCCGGTCAGGCGGTTGCAGCCGGCCTGGGCGCTGATCCGGCCCTCGTAGAAGCCCATCACATAGCCATCGCCGTCGACCCGCGCGGTGCCGATCGCCTCGATCCGCCAGTCGGTCGCCTCGAGCACAGTCGGCGGCAGCAGGATCCCCCCGCAGCCGAGATAGCGGCGGCCGCGCATCGTCACCGTGACGGTGTCGCGAAAGCGGCGCTCGCCCACGTCTTCGCAGGCTAGGTGGCGGACCAGCACGGTGAAGCGCCGCGTCACCAGGCGGTAGCCGCCGCGCAAAGGCTGCCGCCGCGGCAGCACGGCGACGATCCCGTCGTCGCTCTCGCTGCCGTCATTGGGCGTGAACCTGATCTGCCGGCCCCTTATCTCCAGGCCCCAGAAGGGCTCGCTGCCCGAGGCGAAATAATCGGGCGCGCGCTCGGGCGCCTGTGCAGCGGCCGCGAGTCCGAGAAACCATGCGATCATATTTTTATCCCCCTCACTGGCGGCGCAAGGTAATGAAGATGCCCGGGACGTTTCGGCTTTCCTGAAGGGACATGATCATCCCGCCGCGGAAGCTGATCTGCACCGGCCCGCCGAGCAGCTGCAGCACCTTCCGCTGGTGGGCGCCGGGCGCGTCCGGACAGGGCCGGGCCTGGGTCACGGTCACGCCCGCGGTCAGGAAGCGGCCCTGCTGCGCATAGGGGCCGGAGAAGCGGTTGCAGCCGGCCCGGCCGCTGAGCCGGCCCTCGCCGTCGAACTGGAGCTCATATTCCTCGCCGCCGACCTGCGCGCCGTCAATGTCGACGATCGACCAGCTGGTGTCGGCGAGCGTCACCGGCGGCAGGATGCCGCCGCCGCAACCTTCGAGCGGGCGGCCGCCCCGGCCCGGCCCGATGAAGACGCGGACCGTGTCCGGATATTCATAATCGCTCATGCCGTGATTGCAGCGGCCCTGATGGCTGATCTCGACGGTCATCCGCGGCGTCCGGTAGACATGGACGCCGTTGCGGCCCGTCACCGGCCGCGGCCGCGCCACGTCGATCCGCGTCCCGTCCGGGTCCGACCAGATCATCCGGCCTTCCGAAGGTCAGGCCCCAGAAGGGCTCGGTGCCGTGCGCGGCGTAGATTTCGCCTTCCGGCGACGCTTCCTGCGCCGCAGCAGGCGCCGCGGCGGCGAGCAAGAAAAGGGTCGCAAGTCGCAGTCTCATAGCCCGCGCCCCATCGCCGAACCGTGCTTTATGAGCGATGAATGGAGCGCGCTGTCAAGACAATCCTTCGATCAGCCCCTTCTCGTCGATCCGCATCCCCTCGGCCGACGGCACCTTCGGCAGGCCGGGCATGGTCATCAGGTCGCCGCAGACCGCGACGATGAAGCCCGCGCCCGCCGCGAGCCGGACCTCGCGCACCGGCACGACATGATGGCTCGGCGCGCCGAGCAGCGCCGGGTCGGTGGAGAAGCTGTACTGGGTCTTCGCCATGCAGACCGGGAAATGGCCGTAGCCGTCCTTCTCCCACTGGTGCAGCTGGTTGCGGACGCCCGAATTGGCGATCGCCTCGTCGGCCCGGTAGATGCGCTTGGCGATCGTGTCGATCTTGGCGAACAGGCCGAGCTCGGCATCATAGAGCGGCGCGAACTGGCCGCCGTCCTTGTCGGCCAGGGCCGCGACCCGGTCGGCGAGCTCCGCCGCGCCCGCGCTGCCGTCCGCAAAATGCGTGCAGATCACCGCCTCGACGCCGTGCGCGGCCGCGATTTCTTGGATCGCACGGATTTCCGGCCCGGTGTCGGTGGCGAACCGGTTGATCGCGACCACGGCGGGGACGCCGAACTGGCGGATATTCTCGATATGGCGGGCGAGGTTGACGCCGCCCGCGTGCACCGCGGCGACATTCTCCTTGCCGAGCTCGGCCTTGGCGACGCCGCCATTATATTTGAGCGCGCGCACGGTGGCGACGATCACCGCCGCATTGGGCTTCAGCCCCGCCGCCCGGGACTTGATGTCGAAGAATTTCTCGGCGCCGAGATCCGCGCCGAAGCCGGCCTCGGTCACCACATAATCGGCCAGGCTCAGCGCGGATTTGGTCGCGATCACCGAGTTGCAGCCATGGGCGATGTTGGCGAACGGCCCGCCATGGATGAAGGCGGGATTGTTCTCCACGGTCTGCACCAGGTTCGGCGCCAGCGCCTGCGCGAGCAGGACGGTCATCGCCCCCTCGGCCTTGAGGTCCGCCGCGGTCACCGCCCTCTTGTCGCGCGTCGTGCCGATCACGATCCGCCCGAGCCGCTCGCGCAGGTCGTCCAGATCCTCGGCCAGGCAGAAGATCGCCATGATTTCCGAGGCGACGGTGATGTCGAAGCCGGATTCGCGCGGGAAGCCGTTGCCGACGCCGCCGATCGACTGGACGACGCTGCGCAGCGCCCGGTCGTTCATGTCGAGCACCCGCTTCCAGCTGACCCGGCGCACGTCGATGTTCAGCGCATTGCCCCAGTGGATATGGTTGTCGATCAGGGCGGCGAGCAGGTTGTGCGCGCTGGTAATGGCGTGGAAGTCGCCCGTGAAGTGAAGGTTGATCTCCTCCATCGGCACAACCTGCGCATAGCCGCCGCCGGCGGCGCCGCCCTTCATCCCGAAGCAGGGGCCGAGCGAGGGCTCGCGCAGGCACAGCATCGCCTTCTTGCCGATCCGGTTGAGGCCGTCGGTCAGTCCGACCGAGGTCGTCGTCTTGCCCTCGCCGGCGGGGGTCGGGTTGATCGCGGTAACGAGGATGAGCTTGCCCTGCGGCCCCTTGCGGCGCCCGGCGAGCCATTGCAGCGAGATTTTCGCCTTGGTCCGGCCATAAGGCTCGACCGCCTCGTCCGGGATGCCGAGCCGGGCCGCGATCTCGCCGATCGGACGCATTTTCGCGGCCCTCGAAATCTCGATGTCGGTCGGCATCGTCATCTTCGTCTCATCCTTTCCTGCGCCGCTGGTTCAGCACCTCATAGGCCATCACCGCGGTCGCCACCGCCGCGTTCAGGCTGTCCGCCTTGCCGAGCATCGGGATCTTCACCAGCAGGTCGCACTCCGCCTCATAGGCCGCCGGCAGCCCCTGCGATTCATTGCCGACGAGCAGGAAGGTCGGCGCCGCGTAGCGGGGCGCCTGATAGTCCTGCTCCGTGTTCAGGCTGGTCCCCACCAGCTGCCCCGGCCCCCCGCGCAGCCAGGCCACGAACTCCTCCCAGCGGGCGAGGGCGATCTTCTGCGTGAACAGGGCCCCCATCGACGCTCGCACCGCCTCGACCGAGAAGGGATCGACGCAATCGTCGATCAGGATCAGCCCGCCCGCGCCGACCGCGTCGCCGGTCCTGAGGATCGTCCCCAGATTGCCGGGATCGCGCAGCGCCTGCGCCGCGATCCAGAGCGGCGCCGCGTTTCGGTCCAGTTGCGCGAGGCCGGTGTCGAACTGGCGGAAGACGCCAATCACCGCCTGCGGATTCTCCTTGCCGCTGATCTTGTGGATTATGTCCTCGCTCGTCTCCACGGCCTCGCCCCCGGCCGCCTCGACCGCCTCGATCAGCGCCTGCACGAGCCGGTGTGAGCCGTCGGAGAAGAAGATCCGCTCCGGCAGCATTCCCGCCTCGCGCGCCTCGGTCAGGATCCGCAGCCCCTCGGCAAGGAACAGCCCTTCGGCGCGCCTCTGCTTCTTCTCGCGCAGCGACCGGGCATGCTTGACCAGGGGATTTGAAAAGGACGTGACCTCCTTGACCACGTCCTAGGCTTCCTCGTGGAACTTCGCCTCGACCAGAGCGGAGAGCTGCTCCACCGCTTCCTCCGCGCCGAGGCCGGTGGCGCTGATCGTGATCGAATCGCCCATCGCGGCGCCGAGCATCATCAGGCCCATGATCGAGGTGCCGCAGACGCGGTTCCCGTCCTTCTCGACCTCGATCTGCGCATCGATCTGCGCCGCCATGGTGACGAACTTCGCGCTGGCGCGGGCGTGGAGGCCTCTCTTGTTGCGGACCTCCACGGTGCGGCTCGGCATCAGGCAGCCGCCTCGCCGAGAATTTCGGAGGCCACCGAGATATATTTGCGCCCCGCCTCGCGCGCCGCGGCGACGGCGGCGCGGACGTCCATCGTCTTGCGCGCGCCCTCGAGGCGAATCAGCATCGGCAGGTTGACGCCGGCGATCACCTCGATCTTGTCGGTCTTCATCAGGCTGATCGCGAGGTTGGAGGGGGTGCCGCCGAACAGGTCGGTCAGAATGATCACCCCGTCGCCGGAGTCGACATTCCTGATCGCCGCCGCGATCTGGTCGCGCCGTTCCTCCATGTCGTCGTCGGGGCCGATGCAGATCGGCGCGATCTGCTGCTGCGGCCCCACGACATGCTCCATGGCGACAATGAACTCGGACGCGAGCCGCCCGTGCGTCACCAATACCAGACCGATCATTCAATCACCTTAGCAGCCGTCCTGCCTTGCCCCTGCGGATCGCGCGATACCGTCTCGAGGCGGCGCGGCGAGGTCGCGATGGTCGAGTCTGGGGGAAAATCCCGCGTCGCGCAACCGTTGAGCGACATGCTCGGCGACATGGACCGACCGGTGGCGCCCGCCGGTGCAGCCGAAGGCGATGCGGACCCGCTCCTTGCCGTCCGCCTGGTAGAGCGGAAGCAGGGTGAGGAGCAGGGCCTCGATCCGGGCCAGCGCCTCCGCATAGGCGGCATCGCCGGAGATATAGGCACCGACCGCATCGTCGAGGCCGGAGAGCGGGCGCAGATGCTCCTGCCAGTGCGGATTGCGCAGGAAGCGCATGTCGAACAGCAGGTTCGCCTCGGGCGGCTCGCCCCGCGAATAGGCGAAGGACATGATTGTGAGCTCGCTCATCCCGGCGCCAGCCCGAACAGGCGAAGCGCCGCCTCGACCTTGAGCGGCGCGGAGGCATGGTGGCCGTCCAGCGCGACCGAGGGGATGCGGATGCCGGCCACCGCCAGCCGGTCGCCGCCTTCGGGCAGCCGCACCGGCTCGCCGGACAGGTCGACATAGAGCGCGACCGGCACGTCCTGCGCCGTTCCCAGCTCGACGATGCCGACGCCGCGCACCTCGATCTTGCCGGCGATCCGTTCGGGCGCCGAGGCGAGGGCCTGGTCCTGGACGCGGCGGACGAAGGTGTAATCGTCGCTGATGAGGGTCGCGCCGCGGTCGATCAGGCGCAGCGCCAGGTCCGACTTGCCGGCGCCGGAGCGGCCGCCGATCAGCACGGCGCGCCCCTCGATTGCGACGCTGCTGACATGGATGGTCTCGGACGAAAGAGACGGCGCGCTCATGGCTGGGCTCCCGAAAAGCGGACGACGAACCGGGCCCCCGACCGACCGTCCTGACGATCCTCGATCTCGATCCGCCCGTCATGCGCCTCGACGATCGCCTTGGCGATGGCAAGGCCGAGCCCGCTGTGGCGGCCGAAATCCTCTTCCGGCCTGATGCTATGGAAGCGGTTAAAGATCGCTTCTCGCGCCTCGACGGGAACGCCCGGGCCCTCGTCCTGCACCGAGATCACCACCTCGTTGCCCAGGCGCACCGCGCCGATCTCCACCAGCCCGCCCGGCGGCGAGAAGGAGACGGCATTGTCGACCAGGTTGCCGAGCATCCGCGCGAGCCGCGATTCGTCGCCCATGATGATGGCGGTGCCGATCCGCGGCCGGGCGAAGGCGATCTCCGCCTTGCCCTCGGCCTGGCCCTCCCACATCGGCGTCAGCGCTTCCATCATCTTGCCGACGTCGATCGGCTCGAAGCGCGCCCGGGACAGTTCGGCGTCGAGGCGCGAGGCCTCGGCGATCTCGACCACCATCCGGTCCAGCCGGCGGACGTCCTGCCGGACCACTTCGAGCAGGTGCGCGCGCATCGCCGGGTCGTTCTCGACCCGCTCCAGCGTGTCGACCGCGGAGCGGAGCGAGGCGAGCGGGTTCTTGAGCTCGTGGGTCACGTCGGCGGCGAAGGCGTCGGTGGCGTCGATCCGCTGCCTCAGGCTCTGCGTCATGTCATGCAGGGCCCGGGCGAGCTGGCCGATCTCGTCGGTGCGCAAGGGGAGCGTGGGAACGTCCACCTCCCGCGCGCTGCCGCGGCGAACGCGATGCGCGGCATGGGCGAGCCGCCGGAGTGGGCTGGCGATGGTCCGCGCCAGGAAGCGCGAGAGCAGGATCGAGACGAGCAGGGTGGCGGCGAGGATCAGCAGCAGGTTGAATCGTTCGGCCCGGACCACCCGCCGGACGTCCCTCGCATTGACGGTGAGCAGCAGGACCGAGCGGTCGGCGCTGTCCAGGCGCTGCGCGGCGGCGATGAAGGGCGTGCCGTCCGGGGCACGGCGGAGCAGGGGCTGCGGCGTGCCGCTGCGCAGCGCGGCCTGCGCCTCCGGCCAGTCGGCGAGCGTATCGCTCGCGCGCGGCACATAATCGGGCGGTGCCGGCGCGCCGACCAGCCGGTCGAAGCCATTGTCCAGCCAGCGCGCGACGTCCCGGTACCAGGCCTCGGTCTCCGGATCGCGCAACGTGTAGGTCGGCGGCGCATTGTGCCAGCTGTCGGCGAGCCGCCGCCCGTCCGGCGCATAGAGCCTGAGCCGGGTTCCCGAATCCCGCCCGAGCCGGACCAGGATCGGCTCGCGCGCGGCGGGCGGCACGGCGGCGATCATGTGCGCGATCATGACCGCCTCGGACTGGGCCTGGTCGACCCGGGCCTGGGTGAGGCGGGTGCGGAAGCTGTCGAGATAGAAGACCGCGCCGAACAGGATCGCGACCGCGAAGATGTTGACCGCCAGGATGCGCTGGCGGATCGTCAGCCGTTTCGTCCAGGCCCGGAAGCGGCCGATCTCGCGGTCACTCCTCGGCAAAGCGGTAACCGACGCCGTAGAGCGTCTCGATCGAGTTGAAATCGTCGTCGGCGGCGCGGAACTTGCGGCGCATGCGCTTGATGTGGCTGTCGATCGTGCGGTCGTCGACATAGATGTCGTCCTGATAGGCGACGTCCATCAGCTGGTTGCGGCTCTTCACCACGCCCGGCCGCTGCGCCAGCGCCTCCAGGATCATGAACTCGGTGACGGTGAGCGTCACGTCGCGCCCGTCCCACTTCACCCGGTGCCGGGCCGGGTCCATCACCAGCCGCCCGCGCACGATCTCGGCCTGCTCGGGCGCCTCGTCCTCGGCCGCGGGGCGCGCGCGCATCTCGGTCCGCCTGAGCACCGCGCGGATCCGCGCCAGCAGCAGCCGCTGGGAAAAAGGCTTGGCGATATAATCGTCCGCGCCCATGGCGAGGCCGAGTGCCTCGTCCAGCTCCTCGTCCTTCGAGGTCAGGAAGATGACCGGGAAATCGGTCCGCTCGCGCAGCCGCCGCAGCAGCTCCATCCCGTCCATCCGCGGCATCTTGATGTCGAGCACGGCAAGGTCCGGCGGATTCTCCACCAAAGCCTTCAGCGCGGCCTCGCCGTCCGAATAGAGGCGCGTGGTGAAGCCTTCGGACTGCAGCGTGACCGAGAGCGAGGTCAGGATGTTGCGGTCGTCATCGACGAGCGCGATCGTTATCGACATTCCGTTTACCTGCCGCCTCCCTAACCCTCTGCGGGCTTTACCGAAGGGCATACCTTCACGCTAGGCTGCTTGACGAAGCGAAGAGAGTCTCCCCAATCCGGTCATCCCGGCACCGGAGCGGTCGCCGCCGCTATTCGAGAAACTCGATCTCCGCGCGCTCGGCGCCGTGCCGCGCGGTCAGACGCGCTGCGCGACCGCGAATCCACACCCGGCCAACCTCTATGGCGGTCCAGCCGCGCGGCAGCACGATGGGGCGGCGGGCCCAGCCGGTGGGGTCGCCGTCATCAGGTCGAAGCCCGGTGAAGCCGAACAGCAGCCCGAGCAGCATACCGCCGAGATTGGCAAAGAAAGGTCCGGCGGCAACCTTCGAATCCGGATGGTCGGGGCGATATTCCAGACACTGATGGAAGCGCGGTGAATCGTAGCTGGCAAAGCCTTGCTCGAACAGCTCCAGCGCAAGCGTGCGATCCCCGGCCAGCGAGGCCCAGGCGCTGTACAGCGCCGGCAACATGGGGGAGCCGACATAGTCCCGCCATCGCGCAAGGAACAATGCGAGCGTGCGCTCTCGCTGCGCGTCGGTGAGCGGATGCTCGAACGGGAAGATGCCGGCGAGCGGCGACGGCGTCGCCCCTTTGTCTTCATCGATGCGGAAGCCCTCATGCGTGGCCAGCGCCCCGTCCGCGCGGAACGGCAAATAGAGGTCCGTCAGGATCGGGCGCCAGCCGGCCGGGACCGGCTTGCCGAGCGCCCCGGCAGCGCACACGGCGCGGCGCATCACGTCAAAGGCGGCCATTGCGGTGAAGGCGTCATTGTCGGGCGGTTCGGGCACCTCGGCCGGCCCCATCGACGACGGGATCTCGATGCCTCGTGGCGTCCGCACCGTGCGGCTGACGATCCAGTCGGCGACGCCCGAAAGAATCGGCCAGGCCTCATCGGCGAGAAAGGCCCGGTCACCGCTTATGTCGGCGTAGAGCGAGAAGGCCCGCGCCACGTGCAGGGAAATATGATCCTCATGGGCTGCGCCGCCGCCACTGCCTGGCGTGGCTTCCTCCCCGGAGGTTGGCGCCGCTTCCCAGGGAAATTGCAGTCCTCGTCGGCCGGACAGGCGCGCATGCTGGCGGGCCGCCGCCCGACCGCGGGCGCGGAAGTCAAGGATCGCTTTCGCGGCTTCGGGCTGAACGAGCAACAGCGGCGGTACGCAAAACGCGTCGATGTCCCACATCACATGGCCATAATAATAATGGTAATCATGCCAGGTTGCCAAACCGAAGATCGAGGTGGCGGCCGGAGAGGCCTCGTTGACCGACGCGTTGAGGTAGTAGAAGGCGGCGTCGATCAGCTCCTGGTGCCGCGCGCTGGCGCCCCTGACCACAATTCGCGCTTTCCAGAGCTCGGCCCATGCTGCGCGGTTACGTTCTCGCAGCGTGTCGAAGCCGGTCTTGTGGCCTCGCGCCGCGCGTCGCACGGCTTCCTCGTGAGGCCGTCGGTGAAGGACGGAGGGCACCAGGGCCGCGAGTTGCCGCAGCCTCACGGGCCTGCCCGCTCGAACGCGGCCGCGATATTCCGTCATCAGCGGCCCGGTTCGATCGAAGGAGGAGACGTGGCTGTGGGCCTCGAGGCCCACCGCCTCGGACAGATGCGCCACGCCGCAGGTGCTGAGGCCTCCCTCGGTTTCCCAGAGGAGCCAGGCATCGCAGGCCGGTTTCTCCTCTCCCGGTGTCGCGGTGCCGCGATCGCGGATGCGGCCGCGGATGTGCGCGGTGTCGACGATCGCGCGGAAGGTCAGCTCGCAGGCCTTGTCCGTTCTGATGGTCGATTCCTGGAGCACGAGGCTGGCGGCCGTGCGGCTGGCGAACGTCAGGACTTGGATCCGCGCGGAAACCCCGCCCGCTTCGAACCGGAAGCTGCTGGTCAGTTCGCCGGTCTCGAAGTCATAGGTCTGCACCAGGTCGTGGATCGTCCAGGGCTGGTCGCCGAGCCAGACGCCATTGACTGCGACGTCCCCGGCCAACGGATAGGGCGCGGTGGCGGACGCCTCGATGCGCAAGTCGGGATGTTCGCCCGACACTCCGCTCACGGTCGCCATGCCGGAGATCAGCGGCACCTCTCGTACGCGCAGGCCGATGACGCCGTTCGACACATAAGTGGGAAGCTCCCCGTCGCGGGCGCCCTCATGCCTCAGCGTTGCAATCGATTGGGCCATTCCGGTCACTGTCCTCTGCATTGCCAACAGCATGCTGATCGGATCGTTCCTTGGCATTATGCAGGGCGGGAGCGGCGGGAATGGGATTGCCGCCGCGCGATGCGTGCCCTGATGGGGCGACCCTTTGCTCCCGGGTTCATAGGGTGCGGCCCGGCCGATCCGACGAGTTATCGATGGGAGAGTGGCGACTGCTTCCCACCCACAGCAGACATTCGCAATTTTCCTGGCCTAACGAGGGTATGGCCCGTCCCGCCGCGCACCCTTTGACGAGACGCCCCGGCTCCGATATGCGCGCCCGCATTGAAAGCCCGCACCCCCCGGCGGGCCGATAACGTATTGGAAGAGAGGAATTCTGAGGTGGCCAATAAGGTCCCGTCGTTCGGTCTGTCGCATCAGGGCATCGACACCGATGCCGTGCTGCACTGGAATCTCGGCACGCCGCAGCTCGTCGAGGAAGCACTGAAGCGCGGCGAGGGGCTGCTCGCGAAGGACGGCCCTCTGGTCGTGAAGACCGGCAGGCATACCGGCCGCTCCGCGAAGGACAAGTTCATCGTCCGCGACGGGGAGACCGACAGCCAGATCTGGTGGGACAATAACGCGTCCATCACCCCGGATAACTTCGCGTCGCTGAAGGCCGACTTCATGGCCGCGCTCGCGGAGAAAAAGGAGCTGTTCGTCCAGGATCTGTTCGGCGGCTCGCAGCCCGAGCACCGGGTGCGCGTCCGCGTGATCAACGAGCTCGCCTGGCACAGTCTCTTCATCCGCACGATGCTGGTCCGCCCCGAGGAGAGCGAGCTGGCCGGGTTCGAGCCCGAATTCACGATCATCGACCTGCCGAGCTTCCGCGCCGATCCCGCGCGCCACGGCACACGCAGCGAGACGGTGATCGCCGTCAACCTGACCGAGAAGCTGATCCTGATCGGCGGCACCGCTTATGCGGGCGAGATGAAGAAGTCGGTCTTCGGCATCCTCAACTATCTGCTGCCGCCCGAGGGCATCATGCCGATGCACTGCTCGGCCAATATCGGCCCGAACGGCGACACCGCGGTCTTCTTCGGCCTGTCCGGGACGGGCAAGACCACGCTCAGCGCCGACGCCTCGCGCACCCTGATCGGCGACGACGAGCATGGCTGGTCCGATACGGCGATCTTCAACTTCGAGGGCGGCTGCTACGCCAAGATGATCCGGCTTTCGCCCGAGGCGGAGCCGGAAATCTACGCGGCCACCAGGCGCTTCGGCACGGTGCTCGAAAATGTGGTGATGGACGAGGAGACGCGCACGCTCGACCTCGACAGCAATCTGCTCGCCGAGAATACCCGCGGCGCCTATCCGATCGACTTCATCCCGAACTGCTCCGAGCGCAACATGGGCCCGGTGCCGAAGAACGTCGTCTTCCTCACCGCCGACGCCTTCGGCGTGCTGCCGCCGATCGCCCGGCTCACCCCCGAGCAGGCCATGTACCATTTCCTGTCCGGCTATACCGCCAAGGTCGCCGGCACCGAGATCGGCGTGACCGAGCCCGAGGCGACCTTCTCGACCTGCTTCGGCGCGCCCTTCATGCCGCGCTTCCCCTGGGTCTACGGCAACCTCCTCAAGGAGCGGATCGCCAGGGGCGGGGTGAAATGCTGGCTGGTCAATACCGGCTGGACCGGCGGCAAATATGGCACGGGCAACCGGATGCCGATCAAGGCCACGCGCGCGCTGCTGAACGCCGCGCTCGACGGCTCGCTCAACGACGTCGAGTTCCGCATCGACCCGAATTTCGGAGTCGAGGTGCCGGTCAGCGTGCCGGGCGTCGACAGTGCGATCCTGAACCCGCGCGACACCTGGGCCGACCAGGCCGATTATGATGCGACCGCGGCGAAGCTGGTGACCCTGTTCACCAGGAATTTCGCGCGCTTCGCGGACCATGTCGACCAGGCCGTCCGCGACGCCGCGCCGCGCGTCGGCGGCGGGCAACAGCCGCAAGCCATCCAGGAGACCACGATCCCGGCCTGACCGCCCACCCCATAGCCTTTTCGAAGGAGCGTGCCGGCGAGGGCCGGCGCGCTCCTTTTCTTTTGCGCGTGAAACACTGAAGGAGAAAGACGATGCCTGACACTGAACTGCACGCACCGCGGCTGTGGCCGCACGACGACGCCATCCGCCGCGTGGGGGAGGGTTTCCTCGCCCGCACCCTCCCGAAGGAGGAATGGACGCACGAGGCCCACATTGCGACCACCTGCTGGCTGATCCTCGAGCGGCCGGACATCCTCCCCGAGCGCGACCTGCCGGACCTGATTCGCGGCTACAATGAGAGCGTCGGCGGGGTGAACGACGCCACCCAGGGCTATCACGAGACCATCACCCAGCTCTTCATCCGCACGCTCAGGGGCGCGTTGGCGGAGCGGGACGGGGAGGGGCTCGCCGCCCGCGTCAACGCGATCCTCGCCGCGCCCGAGGGCCGGCGCGACTGGCCGCTGCGCTTCTACTCGCGCGAACGGCTCTTCTCGAAGGAAGCGCGGCTCGGGTGGGTGGAGCCGGACCGCGCGCCGGTGTAGAAGCCGCTGAAATCCCTGGGAGGGAGGTGGCGTCGATGACCGGCTCTATCGGGAGGACATTTATCCGCTTCCTGCCCGCCGCTCTGGCGGTAGCCCTGCTGGGCGCGGGCGGAGCGGCGGGCGGCCAGTCGAGCGCCGCGAACCCGCCGACGCAGCCTCTCACCTATCTCTCTCTGCCCGTCGACATGGATGTCCGCCCGGGCGCGCTGCAATTCGTCCCGGCGGACGATGGCGACCGCCGCCTCGCCTATAATCTGTTCGTCACCAACTGGGGCAATTGGCCGCTCCGTCTCGCCCGGGTCGACGTCGAGGATGCGGCGACCGGCCGGGTGCTGGTGAGCTACGACGCGGAGGCGCTGGAAAATCCCTATCGCCAGCGCGCCACGCCCTTTTCGATCGGTCCCACCTCGCCGCAGAATCGCGACCTCGAGGGCCGGCGGACGACGATCTTCAACATCGAACTCCGCCTCGCCGCGAATGCCGCGCCGCCCGCTTCGATCCGGCATCGCGTCCTGTTCGAGCCCGATCCGGGCGTGCGCCTGCTGCAGGACGACGGCACGCCCGCGCGCGAGCTGGTCTCCGTCTCCGTGCCCGTGGCCATTGACGGGCCGGCCCCGGTCGTGCTCGGCGCGCCCCTGCGCGGCGGCCCCTGGCTCTGCGGCAACGGCCTCGGCCTCAGGAGCGATCACAATTATATCGGCACGGCGAGCACCGCCCGGATGCGCGTCTCCCAGCGTTATGGCTGCGACTTCCTGAAGATATTCTCGACGACCGTGCGGGAAATCCTGCCCAGCCCGTTCCCCGACACGCTGACGCCCGGCATGTTCTACGGCTATGGCGCGGAGGTGCTGGCCGTGGCCGACGCCCGCGTCGCCGAAGTGCGCGACGGCATTCCCGAAAGCACGCCGCAGGCGGACGGCAGCGTCCGCATGCCGCTCACCCGCACCGAGGATACCGGTCCCGGCAACCGCGTCGTGCTCGACCTGGGCGGCGGCCGCTTCGCCTTTTACGCCCATCTCCAGCCCGGCTCGATCCGCGTACGCCGGGGCGACCGCGTTCGCGAAGGGCAGGTGCTCGGCAGGATCGGGATGTCGGGCAATGCCGTGAACCCGCACCTCCATTTCCACGTCGGCAACGGCCCGGACCTCAACGGCAGCGACGGCGTGCCCTATGTCTTCAGATCCTATCTGCTGAGCGGCCGCGGCAATGACGACTTTGCGGACCGGCAGGTCTCGCACGTCGTGCCGCTGCAGAGCTCGGTCATGACCTTCCCCGGTGCGGCGAGCCAAAGCCGGCGATAGCGTCCGGCCGGCTCAGCCCCCCGACGGCGGTGGCGGCGGTGCGTCCTGGGAGCGCGGGGCGAGGGCGGCCATCGCCGCCTGGCGCTCGGCGTCGCTGATCGTGCCGTTGCGGTCGGTGTCGACCCGGTCGAACAGGGTCAGCAGCCCGGCGCCATTCTCGGCCGCGGAGACCTTGCCGTCGCGGTCGCCGTCGAGCCGCTGCAGCGCCGCGTCCGCACGCTCGCCCAGCTCGGCCCGGTCCAGGAAGCCGTCATGATTGCCGTCCTGCCGGGCGAAGATGGCCTGCACCATCTGCTGCATCTCCGCGCGCGTCGCCGGCAGCATGGAAAGCCCGCCGCTCCGGCCGCCCGGCCCGCCGCGGCGCCCGCCGAAGGCCGCCATCGCCGCCTGCCGCTCGCTGTCGCTGATCGTGCCGTTGCGGTCGGTATCGGCCCGGTCGAACATGGCCAGCGCGCTCGCCGTGGATTCGGCCGCCGAGACCTTGCCGTCCCCGTCGCGATCGACCCGCTCCAGCATCCGCGCCCCGCGCTGGCCCATTTCGTCGGGCGTCAGGAAGCCGTCATGATTGGCGTCCCGCTCCCGGAACCGCTCGCCCGCCTGCCGCTCCGCATCGGCGCGGGTCGCCGGCAGCATCCGCATCCCGCCCCCGCGGAACCCGCGGCCCTCGCCACCGGACCCGGGGCCGGGCGGCGGGGCCTCGGGCGGCTGCGCGGCGAGCGGAACGGCGAGGCCGAGGGCGGCCAGCGCGGCGAGCATGGGGAATTTCATCACTTACTCCTCGAAATATGGCCAGCGTCCTCAATCCACGCGGGCGTTCAAGTGAAATCGGCGGCGCCTTAGGGCAAAACGGCTGAACCTGGCCTTTCGGGTGGGCGCACAGGACAGGAGCCGCACCCGGAAAATGGTCGCGAAATGTCGCGGAGAAGAAGCTGAACCCGTAGCTGACGGTCCCCGCCATGGCGTCAGCGCCGGAACGCGAGCCAGAAGCTCAGCCCCAGCAGCGCCAGGATCGCCGCGCTGATTGCCGCGCCCCAGAACCAGAAAGGGAGCAGCAGGACGTCGGCGATGGCGCCCGTGTCCGAGCGCTGCAGCTGGCCGCCGACATGTCCGCCCGGGCTGAACAGATAGTCGAACTGCCGCCACACGCTGATACAGGCCTGGACGCCGAGCAGCTGGATGGCGAAGCCTTGCCAGGACGGCGATCCGCGCCAGGCGAGCAGGCCGATTGCAATGCCGAGCGCGGGGAGCACCAGCCAGCCCGTCAGGGACCGCACCCAGATCAGCGTGGACAGGATCAACGCCGCGCCCAGCACCCCCATCGCATAGCGCGTCGCGGCCGGCGAGCGCGAGGCGATGATCAGCAGCGCGCCCGCGATCCCCGGCCCGAGCGGCCCGCCCGCCGCGACCAGGGCATCGATCAGCCCATAGCCGTCGGCGGGACGCAGCGAGACGGCGACGCCCGACCCGTCGGCGAAGACCAGCAGCCGCTCGAATCCCCGGCCGGCGAGCAAGGCGACGAGGCCATGACCCATTTCATGAAACCAGGTCGCCAGGATCGTGAAGGGGTAGAGGAGGAGACTGCCGAGACTGGTCTGCCAGAGGAGAATCGAGACCAGCGCGATGCCGAGCAGCAGGGTGATGCGATGTCTTTGGGCCTGGTCGGTGAGCCGGCCGGGCATCACGGGTTCCGGCTGAACCGGTCGCTCACGCCTTGCCCTGCTTGTCGATCAGCACGGCCTGCTGCCACCGGCTCGGCGCCTTGTCGGTGCGGTGGATGCAGCCCGCCCAGCAGCAGGGCCGCTTCTTCCCCTCCTGCAGCTCCTCGCAGGTCCGCGCGATGCGGCGCGCGCGCGTCGGCGCCTGCTTCGCGTCCTCGACCCAGCAGATGAACTCGTTCCGCCCGAGCGGCGTGAGCGCCTCCCAGAGCGCCAAGACCTCCGGCTCCGCCCGCAGCGCCGCCTGCAGGTCGGCGCCCGCCTCGTGGACAATGCCATGCGAGAATGCGTTCGTCATCAACCCTCCGGCAAGCGCGCCAGCTTAGCGCGCCGGCTCTGCCGGCAGCAAGGCCCCGGGGCCGGCCGGTATCCCGCCCTGATCGTCAACGCACCGCGAAGGGGGTGGGCCGAAGCCCACCCCGCATGGCTCACAGGCTGTCGACGGCCTTGCTGACCAGGATGCTCACGGTGACGCGGCGATTCTGCGCCTGCCCCTCGGGGGTGTCGTTGCTTGCCGCCGGATCCGCTTCCGCCATGCCGGTGGGCGTCAGCATTCGCCAGGGCTGCCAGCGGCACGCCTGCTGGAGATGATTGACCACGCTGCCCGCGCGCCGTTCGCTGAGCGCCTGGTTGAACTCGGCGCTTCCCCTGGAATCGGTGTAGCCGACGACGAGCAGCAGGGCGTTGGGGATCGACCCGGCCGAAGTCGCGGCCGCGCAGAGGTCGGCCTTCGCCTGCTCGGACAGGGTTGCCCGGCCGGTGTCGAAGGTCACACTCGTCGTGCTTCTGACATTATACTGGTCGATGCTGGCCACGGCGCCGCGCAGCGCTTCCGTCGCCGCCTCGTTTTCGGCGAAGCGCTGGTTGGTGCCGCCATGGATCATCGCCGCGGTTCTGAGATCGCCATTCCTGAGGACGATCCGGCGCGCCACCAGGCCGCTGCCCGACTGCAGGGTTCTGACGCTGACCGGCAGGCCGTTGACCAGCGAATTGTCGGCAAGCCGGGTGCGGCTCAGGCCCAGGAAGCCCCCGCGGGCGGTGATCCTGGTGTCGCTGCTCACCGTGATGCGCGTGCTGGTGCCGTCCGGGGCGGTGACCTGCACCTGATCGCCCCGGCGCGCCGTGATGATGCCCTCGACCTCGGGCCCTTCGGTCGCCCCGGCCATGTCGAAGGGCTGCGGGCCCTCCGCCGTCACCCTGATATCGGCCTCGGGCGGGTCCTGCGGCTGCGCCGCAAGGCCGGCCGGGGCGGTCGCGGCAAGAGTGGCAAGAAGGAGGAGAAGGCTTGGGTTTCTGGAAATGGCAGTCATGAAGCTGTTCCTTTGAGCTCGAACACCGGGCCTGCAAATGCAGGTTCCCCCCCGACCGCCGCGCATCATGGCGCAACGGGCTCCTGCCCCCTCCATCCAGCCTCACGGATGCGCGGCGGGCTGCCGCACCTGAAGTCGAAGGGACTTCGGGCCCGTGTTCGGCCCAACCTTTCGCGCAGATGAACGGGCCCGGCCCCGCGAGTCGATGCGGCGGTCGCTCGGGCGGATTGCGCGACGAGCCGCCGGGGCCTTGTCCGGCGCAGTTGGCCGGCGCCGCGATCGCTAGGCCGGCTCCACCCTCAGCAGGGTCCCGTCCGCCGCCACGATCCGCACCCTGGCGCCGCTCGGCGCGTCCGGCCCGCTCGCGTTCCAGACGCCGTCGCCGACGCGCACCCGTCCCTTGCCGTTCTCGATCGCGCTCTCGACGGTGACGACCTGGCCGATCAGGCGGGCGGCGCGGGCGTTGAGGTTGGGGTCGGCGCTCTCCACCGGGTTGCGGGCATAATATTGCCGGCCGACATAGACGGTGACGAAGGCGAGCAGCACGAAGACGACGAGCTGCAGCGCGAGGCTGAGCGGCACGAAGGCGACGAGCAGGGCGGTGATCCAGGCGGCGACCGCGACCCAGATCAGGAAGATGCCGGGCAGCAGGATCTCGAGGATGCCGAGCAGGGCGCCGGCGCCCACCCACCACCAATGGTCGGCGAGGTTGCCCAGCCATTCGGTCATTGCTGGCCTCCCTCGAACGGGCCGCGGCGCGGAGCCGGGGGCGGCGGCGGATTGTCACGCCGGCCGCCAATCGCTTCCTTCGCCAGCTCGCCAATGCCGCCCAAAGTACCGATCAGCTGCGTCGCCTCGACCGGGAAAAGGATGGTCTTGGCGTTGGGCGAATCGGCGAAGCGGCCGACCGCGTCGACATATTTCTGCGCGACGAAATAGTTGATCGCCTGGGTGGAGCCGCTGGCGATCGCATCGGAGACCATCTGGGTCGCCTTGGCCTCCGCCTCGGCGGCGCGCTCACGCGCCTCGGCGTCGCGGAAGGCGGCCTCGCGGCGGCCTTCGGCCTCCAGGATCTGGGCCTGCTTGGCGCCCTCGGCCTTCAGGATCTCGGAGGCGCGCAGGCCCTCGGATTCAAGGATCAGGGCGCGCTTCTCGCGCTCGGCCTTCATCTGGCGGCCCATGGCATTGACGATGTCGCCGGGCGGGCGGATGTCCTTGACCTCGACGCGGGTGATCTTGACGCCCCAGGCCTCGGTCGCCTGATCGACCACCACCAGCAGGCGGGCGTTGATCTCGTCGCGCTTGGAGAGGGTTTCGTCGAGGTCCATCGAGCCCATCACGGTCCTGAGGTTGGTCGTGGTGAGCTGCATGATCGCGATATAGAGGTCGCTGACTTCGTAAGCCGCCTTCGCCGCATCCAGGACCTGGAAAAACACGATCCCGTCGACGCCAACCATGGCGTTGTCCTTGGTGATGATCTCCTGGCCCGGAATGTCGAGCACCTGCTCCATCATGTTCACGCGGCGGCCGACCCGATAGAAGAAAGCCGGGAAGAAATTCAGGCCCGGACTTGCGACAGTGGTGAAGCGCCCGAAATATTCGATCGTGTATTGATAGCCCTGGCGGACGATCTTCACACTGGCGAACAGATAGAGCAGCCCCAGAGCGACGACGATCCCGATAACCCCGGTCATGGCTTCACTCCCCTCGCTTGACCGCGCATATCATGTCGATAAAGCGGCCCTCATCCAAGCGGAATTATCCATGGACCGGACCGACCTTCGCAACTGCCGCAGCCTGCTCTTCCTCCCCGCCTCGAACCCGCGGGCAATCGAGAAGGCGCGGGATCTGCCCGCCGACCTGATCGTCCTCGACCTCGAGGATGCGGTCCGCGAGGAGGAGAAGGGAGAGGCGCGGCGGCTGGCCGTCGAGGCGACGAACGGGGGCTTTGACGGCCGCCCGGTTGCGATCCGGGTCAATCGGGCGGGAAGCCGTCATTTCGGCGAGGACGTCACCGCCGTCCGGCATGCCACGATCGATTATCTCGTCCTCGCCAAGGCCGAAACCGGCAAGGACGCGCACGATGCGAGCTGGCTGGTGGCGAAGCCCGTGCTGGCGATGATCGAAACGCCCCGCGCGGTGATCGACGCTAATGTGATTGCGCCTTCGTCTGCCGGTCTCATCGCCGGGGTGAACGACCTGACTGCCGCGCTCGGCCTGCCCGAGCAGAAGGACAGGGAAGGCCTGATCTTCGCGCTGCAGCGGATCGTGCTTGCCGCCCGCGCGGCCGACATTCCCGCCTTCGACGGCGTCTACAACCGGCTGGAATCCGACGCGGGACTGGAGGCGGAATGCCGGCAGGGGCGCGCCTGGGGGTTCGACGGCAAGTCGGTCATCCATCCGAGCCAGATCGAGACCGCCAACCGCCTGTTCGGCCCGACCGAGGAGGAGCTGGAGGCGGCCCGGCGCCTGGTCGCCGCGGCGACGGGCGGGGCGGAGCGCCACGACGGCAAGATGATCGAGGCGATGCATGTGGAACAGGCCCACCGCCTGATCGCCAGGGCGCGGCGATAGCATCGAAAAGCTATCGCCTCCCTTTAGCCGATCTCGTTTGTCAGGCGGCAGCGGCCGCCGGCATAAGGGCGCATGCCGTTGAGACCGAACAGCTGGCCAGGAATGGCGGCGTTCGCCTGCCTCGCGCTGCTTGGCGCCCCGGCGACAGCCTCCCAGTCGAGCCGACGCGAGGTCGCCCAGGCCCTGTTCGAGCAACGCGCTTTGGCCGGCGCCATCGTCGTGCAGGACGTGCGCACGGGGAGGGAGATCGTGTCGGCCTCGATCGGCGAGGGGGCGCGCGAATTGCCCTTGTCGGTCGCGAAGCTCTTGCTCGTGGCGCTCTATTGGGAGCATCGGCGGGAATTGCCGGCCCCGGTCGCGCCCGACATGGATCGGATCGTGGCGCTGTCCGCCGACAATCCCGGGCGCCGGCTTGCGCTCGAGTTGCGCGAAGCCCTGGGGAGCCGGCCGCTGCTCCGCGATCTGGCGCGGCTGGGCTTTCCCGCCTGTACCCCCGCAAGGCCGCGGAACTGCACGACTCTCGCGGAGAACAGCCCGGCATCCCTGTGGGCGGAGTCGCTGTCGCTCGGGGAGGTCGGGTTTCGAACCACCCTGCCGGGCCTGTCGCGATTCCTGCGCATGATCGGCAATGGCGGGGTGGGCGAACGGGGCGAGCGGGTGATCAGCGCCGCCACGGCCCGCCTGCTCCGCCAGGCGATGCTCCGGACCGTCGAGGCAGGGACAGCCCGCCGCTCCCGTGGCCGGCTGCGCGGGCTGGGGCGGATGGGCGGCAAGACCGGCACCGGCCCCGCCGGTCCCCGGCCCTATGACGGGATCTTCGCGGGCCTCATCTTCGGCAATGACGGCAATGCCCGTTTCACCGTGGTGACCTATGTCCGTCGCGGCGGGGGCGGCGTCGTTGCTGCGGAAATTTCCGCCGAGATGGGCGCGCGGCTGCTGGCCGGGCAATCGCCGGCCCGACGCTGACCGGAACCGGCCCTCCCGTCCCCTTCCGAATCGCTTGCGCGCCCCCGCCGCGCTCCTTAAGCAGCGCCATGTTCAAGGCTCTGATCCGCGCCTCCGCGCTGCTTTCGCTTGCCATCGCCGCGCCACTCGCCGCACAGGCGCCGGCGCCCGTCACCGCCGCGGACCTGTTGCGCCACATCCGGCCGCTCGCCAGCGACGAGTTCCAGGGCCGCGCCCCCGGGACCGAAGGCGAACGGCGCACCACCGCCTATATCGTCGAGCAATTCCAGGCCCGGGGCCTGCAGCCGGCGGGGGAGAACGGCACCTGGTTCCAGTCGCTCCGGCTCGCGACACGGCGGCCCGAGACGGCCACCTTGCGCTGGACCGGCGCGCAGCCCGGCCAGCTCACCGGCGACAATCTCGTCGTCACCGGGCGCGAGGCGCGGGAGACCCTGGCCGACGCGCCGCTCGTCTTCGCCGCCCATGGCGCGCGCATGCCCGACCGCGGCATCGACCAGCTGGCCGGCGCCAACGTGCGAGGTGCGGTTGTCCTGATCCTCTTCGAGGGTCCGCAGGTCGAAGGCTTCCCGCCGATCGCCGAGCGGGTCCGGACGGTGGCGGCCGCCGGCGCCGCGGCCGTGGTGGTCATCGTCGGCGACGACGTGCCCTGGGATCAGGTGCGAAATGTCGTCCGCCGCGGCGCGCTGCGCGCCGACGATGCCAGCGTGCCCCGCTTCTCGGCGATCATCCCGATGGCCGCCGCGCAGCGCCTGATCACCGGCGCCGGGGGCAATATGGAGCGCCTGCTGAACGAGCAGCCCGGCTCCTCCTTCCGCGCCGTGACCCTGCCGGGCCGCGTCTCGATCGACGCGACGACGAGCGTGACCCGGACCGAGACCAACAATGTGATCGGCCGCCTCCGCGGCTCCGGCTCGACCGGCGAGAACGTGACGCTGCTCGCCCATTGGGACCATCTCGGCCTCTGCCGCCCCGAGGGCGCGCCGGACCGGATCTGCAACGGCGCCGTCGACAATGCCAGCGGCATCGCCGCCCTGATCGAGATTGCCGGCCAGCTCTCCCGCGGCGACCGGCCGGTCCGCGACGTGCTGTTCCTCGCGACCACCGCCGAGGAAGTGGGCCTGGTCGGCGCCGGCTGGTTCGCCGACCACCCGACCGTGCCGCTCGCCTCGATCGTCGCCGCGATCAACATGGACACGATCGCCATCGCGCCCGCGGGCACGCCGGTCGCGATCATGCGGAGCGGTGTGCCCGGCCTCGACGCTCTGGTCGCCTCCACGGTCGCCGCGGCGGGCCGGACGCTCGATCCGGACGACGAGGCGGCGGCACTCGTCCAGCGGCAGGACGGCTGGGCGCTTGCCCGCCGCGGCGTGCCGGCTTTGATGGTCGGCGGCTCCTTCTCGAACATGCAGCTGCTCGGCCGCTTCCTGCAGAACGGCCGCTATCACGCGCCCGACGACCAGGCGGACGGCCAGCTCGTCCTCGACGGCGCCGTCGAGGACACGAACCTCACCGTCGCGATCGCCCGCCGGCTCGCCGACCCCGCCCAATATCAAAGGGCGCGACCGACAAGCGCCGGAAGCGCCGAGTGACCCAGCGACGGCGGGTCGGACGAATATCTGCACTGACGCGACTGCGGGCGCTTCCCTGCCGCATAGCCCTGGTCCTGTCGGCGATGCTTGCGACTGCGGCGGCGGCGGCAGTGCCGTCCGACGCCCGGATTGCCCGCGACGCCGCCGCAGTCCTTGCGCGTGCGCGACCGTCAAACGGACCGGGTGCCGTGATCCTGATCGCCCGCGAGGAGCGCATCATCTACAGCGGCGCGCGGGGCATGGCCTCGATCGAGCTCGGCGTGCCCGTCGGCCGCAGCCAGGTCTTCGCCATCGCGTCGATCACCAAAATGTTCACCGCAGCCCTCGTCGTGAGGCTCGCAGAAGAAGGGCGACTCTCGCTCGACGATCGGCTCGCGCGGTTCCTGCCGGATTTTCCCGGCGCTGGAGACGTTACCCTGCGCCAGCTCCTCAACCATACCGCCGGCATCTCGGACCGCCGGGTGGCGCCCGGTCCATGGCCCCGCGACCTCACCACGGCCATGCTCGTCGCCGATATTGCGCGGCGCCCGCGCGATTTCGCGCCGGGCACGGAGCAACGCTACTCAAATGCCGGCTTCATCCTGCTCGGAGCCGTTATCGAGCAGGCAACCGGCAAGGCCTGGCACGTCGCGATGGCCGAGTATTTTTTTACGCCGCTCGGCCTCGCCCGTACGGGTTACGCCGGCGTTCGCGCACCCGTAGCGGGGCGGGTGCCCGGCTATTCCAGCTCCCCTTCGCGGCAGGACGTGCTGACCGCCTTCTCGAACCCCGCAGTGCCCGGCGCGGCGGGCGGCCTGATCGCCACCGCCGACGATCTCGCGCAGTGGATGCGTGCGCTCGCGAGCGGCCGCGCCATCGGCAGCGCCGGCTACGCGGAAATGGCCCGGCCGCCCGCGCTTCCCGGCGGCCCATCCCGCGATCCTTACGGTCTCGGCATGTATATCTGGCGGGTGCGCGGCGAAACGATGGTCGGGCATACCGGCCAGATCGACGGCTTTGCCTCGGCGCTCGCCTATCTGCCCGGGCCGAACGTCACAATCGTGATACTCGCCAACGACGACAATCTGGATGCACGCGGCATGGCGCGTCGACTGGCCGCGATCGCGCTCGGCAATCCCTATTCCGAGCCGGTGCCGCAACCGTTCGCACCGGAAGAGATTGCGTCGCTGGTGGGCACCTACCGGGTCGACCCGACGACGACGCTGACCTTGTCGCAGCGTGAAGGCGCGCTCTACGCGCAGCGGAGTCAGCGCAATCCGGTGCCGCTTCAGAAAGCGCGCAATGGCGATCTCCATTTCATGCCTGACGAGCTGACCTACTTCCGCCCCGTGCGGAGTGCGGACGGAGCGGTCGTCCGGCTCGACTATTTCCGCGACGGCGACGGCCCTCCCATTTCCTACCCGCGCATTCCCGAACCGGCCCCTAGCGCCGTAGCACCCCGGCGGTTACATGCGCCGGCAATCTCTGACTCATGACGTCTGGCGGATTCATGGACATCCCTCTCGGCCTCACCTTCGACGACGTGCTGCTGAAACCGGCGGCCTCCTCTATCGTACCCAGCCAGGCCGATACGAGCAGCCGGCTCACCCGCGACATCGCGTTAAACATCCCGATCCTCTCCTCCGCCATGGACACGGTCACCGAGGCGAAGATGGCGATCGTGATGGCGCAGCTCGGCGGCCTCGGCGTGCTCCACCGCAACATGGATGTGGAGGCGCAGGCCGACGCGGTCAGAAGCGTGAAGCGCTACGAGAGCGGCATGGTGGTCAATCCGATCACCATCCGTCCCGACCAGAGCCTCGCCGACGCCCGCGCTTTGATGGAGCGCCACAAGATTTCCGGCATCCCGGTGACGGAGGCGGGCGGGCGGCTCGTCGGCATCCTCACCAATCGCGACGTCCGCTTCGCCGAAAATCCGCGCCAGCCCGTCTCCGAGCTGATGACGCACGAGAATCTGGTCACCGTCGGCCCCGGCGTCGGCCAGGACGAGGCACGCCGCCTGCTCCATCAGCGCCGCATCGAGAAATTGCTGGTCGTGGACGACGACCGGCGCTGCGTCGGCCTGATCACCGTCAAGGATATCGAGAAGGCGGTGGCCTATCCGAACGCCACCAAGGATGCGGGCGGCCGCCTCCGCGTCGCCGCCGCGACCACGGTGGGGGACAAGGGGTTCGAGCGCTCGCAGGCCCTGATCGACGCCGAATGCGACCTGATCGTGATCGATACGGCGCACGGCCACAATGCCGACGTCGCGGCGGCGGTGGAGCGGATCCGCAAGCAATCGAATGCGGTGCAGATCGTCGCCGGCAACGTCGCGACGGGTGAGGCCACGCGCGCGCTGATCGGCGCCGGCGCGGACGCGGTAAAGGTCGGCATCGGCCCGGGCTCGATCTGCACGACCCGGGTCGTCGCGGGCGTCGGCGTGCCGCAGCTCACCGCGATCATGGACAGCGCGGAAGCCGCCCGCGACACCGGCACGCCGGTCATCGCCGACGGCGGCCTCAGGACGTCAGGCGATGTCGCCAAGGCGCTGGCCGCAGGCGCGTCCGCGGTGATGATCGGCTCGCTGCTCGCCGGCACCGAGGAGGCGCCCGGCGAGACCTTCCTCTACCAGGGCCGCGCCTACAAGAGCTATCGCGGCATGGGCTCGCTCGGCGCGATGGCGCGCGGCTCGGCCGACCGCTATTTCCAGCAGGATATCAAGGACCAGCTGAAGCTCGTGCCGGAAGGGATCGAGGGGCAGGTCGCCTATAAGGGCCATGCCGCCGATGTGGTCCACCAGCTGGTCGGCGGGGTGAAGGCGGCGATGGGCTATACCGGCGCCGCGACCATCGCCGACCTGCAGCAGGCCGAGTTCATCCGCATCACCAATGCGGGTCTACGCGAGAGCCATGTCCACGACGTCACCATCACCCGCGAGGCCCCGAACTATCCGCTGAGATGACGCCGCCTGCGCGCCTCCAGGCCGCGATCGAGCTGGTCGACGAAATCCTCGCTTCGGCGAAGGCCGGCGGGGCGGCGGCGGACACTTTGATCGCCCGCTATTTCAAGACGCGCCGCTATGCGGGCTCCAGGGACCGGCGCGCGGTCCGCGACCTCGTCTTCCGCGCGATCCGCAGGGCAGGGGAGGCGCCGGTCTCCGGGCGGGCCGCCCTGCTCGCTATGGCGGATCAGGTCCCCCTGTTCGACGGCTCGCCGCACGGCCCGCTGCCCGTGGCGGAGGGCGAGCCCGTCGCGGAAGCGGGCATCGCCCCGGCCTGGCTGCTTCGGCGCCTCGATCCGCTGGTCAGCGAAGACGAGCTGCCGGCCTTGCTCGAACGGGCACCGCTCGACGTCCGCATCAACCGCCTCAGGCCCTCGCCCCGGCTCGACGCCGCGCCGACGCCGCATTCCCCGCTCGGCCTGCGCTTTCCGGAAGGCACCCAGATCGAACAGATGGAGGCGTGGGCGGCCGGCACGATCGAAGTGCAGGACGAGGGCAGCCAGCTCATCTGCCTCGCCTGCGGAGCGCAGCCCGGCATGATCGCCGTCGATCTCTGCGCCGGGGCGGGAGGCAAGACCCTGGCGCTTGCGGCCGAGATGGCGGATCAGGGCCGGCTGCTCGCCTGCGACAGCGACCGCGCCCGGCTCTCGCGTCTGCCGCCGCGCGCCGGGCGGGCAGGGGTCACGATCGTGGAGACCCGGCTGCTCGATCCCGGCAAGGAAGTCGCGGCGCTGGCGGATTTTGCCGGCCAGGCCGACCTCGTCCTCGTCGACGCGCCCTGCTCGGGCACCGGTACCTGGCGGCGCAACCCGGAGACGCGCTGGCGGGCCAGCCCGGAGCGGCTGGAGCGGCTCACCGCGCTCCAGGCCCGCTTGCTCGATCTGGGCGGAACCCTTCTGCGGCCCGGCGGCATCCTCGTCTACGCCGTCTGCTCGCTGCTCGCCGAGGAGGGCAGGGACCAGGCCGCCGCCTTCACCGCCCGTTCAGGCCTCGTGCCCGAGACGGTGCCGATGCGGCCGGGCCGGCCTGCGGGATCGGGCATCCTGCTCACCCCGGGCCATGACGGGACGGACGGCTTTTTCGTCGCGCGCTGGCGAACGCCATGCTAGACCCGCGCGCGACAGGGAAGATGGAGTATTTGATGCGCCTTACGCCGATCGTCATTTCGCTGGGGATTGCCGCGGCGACCATCGCGAGCGCGGGCAACAGCCAGCGGCCCGACGACCAGGTCGATCCGCGCTCGGCCGCGCTCGTCGCGCAGGCCCAGACCCGCAGCACCGCCGGTCAGTACGACCAGGCGGTCGACCTGCTCGAGACCGCGCTCGTCGTCGATCCCGGCAATCGCAGCGCCTATATCGCGCTCGGCCGCGTCGCCCAGGCCCAGCGCCTGCCCGGCAAGGCGATCGGCTATTATGCCGACGCGCTCCGCCTGGAGCCGAACGATGTGAACGCGCTCGCCAGCCAGGGCGAGGCCTATGTCCAGCGCGGCGCCGTCGACCGGGCCCGGCAGAATTTGCAGCGCGTGCAGAGCCTCTGCGCCCAGCCCTGCCCGCAGGCGCAGCAGCTCGCCTCGGTGATCCAGCGCGGCCCGCCCGCCGAGGTGCTGGCGGCGCAGCGGCCCGAGCAGGGCGCGCCGCCGACTACCGCACCCGCGACCCCGGCGCCGCGGCCGAACTAGGACTCGCTCAGGCCAACGCACCACTCCGTTCGCCCGGAGCCCGTCGAAGGCTGCCTTTCTGTTCGGAAGTGAAGAGCAGGGCTTCGACGAGCTCAGCCCGAACGGTGTTGGTTGCGATGACTGCTAAAGTAGCCGGGCCACGGTGACGAAGTCCGCAACCGCCAGCGTTTCCGCGCGCCGTTCGGGGTCGATGCCGAGATTTTCCAGCGCCTCGACCGCGCCCGGCACACCCGCGAGCGAGCGGCGGAGCATCTTGCGGCGCTGGCCAAAGGCGGCGGCGGTGAGGCGTTCCAGGGTCGCGGCGCTGACGCCCTCCGGCTGCGTGCCCGGCGTGATGTGCACGACCGCCGACATCACCTTGGGCGGCGGCACGAAGGCGGAGCGGTGGACCTTCATCGCCAGCCTCGCCTCGCTGCGCCACTGGGCGAGCACCGAGAGGCGGCCATAGGCATCGCCACCGGGCTTCGCGACGATGCGCTCGGCAACCTCCTGCTGGAACATCAGGGTCAGTGAGCGCCACGCCGGCGGCCAGGGCTCGCCGCCGAGCCAGCGCACCAAGAGCGCGGTGCCCACATTATAGGGCAGGTTGGCGACGATATGCGCGCCAGCCGGCGGCTCGACCTCGAGCGCGTCGCCCTCGATCACGTCGAGCCGTCCGCCGGACGCCTCGGAAAGCTCGGCCAGTGGCGCCAGGCAGCGCCGGTCGCGCTCCACGGCCGTCACCCGCGCGCCGGCGCGCAGCAGCGCCCGGGTGAGCCCGCCCGGGCCCGGGCCGACCTCATAGACCAGCGCGCCGTCCAGCGGCCCGGGCACGCGCGCGATCCGGTCGAGCAATTGCTCGTCGAGCAGGAAATTCTGGCCCAGCGCCTTAGAGGCGCTGAGCCCGTGCCGCGCGATCACCTCGCGCAGGGGCGGCAGCCCCGCGAGTGAGCTCACGCCTCGGCGAGCCGGCGCGCGCAGTCTCCGGCAGTGCGGATGGCGGAGATCATCGCCCCGGGATCGGCGAGATTCTTGCCGGCAATGTCAAAGGCGGTGCCGTGATCCGGCGAGGTGCGCACGATCGGCAGGCCCAGGGTGCAGTTGATCCCCTCGTCGAAATGCAGCGTTTTCAGCGGGATCAAAGCCTGGTCGTGATACATGCAGAGCGCGGCGTCGTAATTACGGCGGCGGCGCTCGTGGAACATGATGTCGGGCGGGTGGGGGCCGCTGACCTTGTAGCCCTCCTCGCGGAGCCGCTCGACCGCCGGCACGACCGTATCCACCTCCTCGCGGCCCAGCGTGCCGTTCTCGCCGGCATGAGGATTGAGGCCGGCCACGGCGAGGCGGGGATTGTCCAGCCCGAACTGGCGCTGCAGGCCCTTGATCGCGACCCGCGCCTTGAGCACGATCCGCTCGATGCTGAGCTGGCCCGCCACGGTGCGCAGCGGGATGTGCGTGGTCACCGGGATCACCTTCAGCGTCGGTCCGGCCAGCATCATCGCGACGGAATCGGTGGCGACGCCGCAGCGTTCGGCGACGAATTCGGTCTGGCCCGGATGGACGAAGCCGATCGCGTAGAGCTGGGCCTTGGAGACCGGGCCGGTGACGAGGCCGCAGGCGGCGCCGGAACGGGTCAGGCCGACCGCGAATTCCAGCGAATCGAGCGAGTTGCGCGCCCCTTCGAGATCGGGCTGGCCCGGCACCACGATGGTATCGGACTTGACCCGGAGGATCGGCAAGCCCTCGTCATAGGCGCCCACCGCTTCGTGCGGGTCCTCGACCTCGACGATCGGGCCGTCCCAGACCGCACGTACGGCCGAGACGCTGCCGACGGCGAGAAAGGGCGGCACCTCTTCCTCCCGGCGCCGCTCCCAGGTTTTCGCGATGACCTCAGGCCCGATCCCCGCCGGGTCGCCGAGCGAGACGGCGAGGGGGACTCTCGGCTGGTCAGCGATAGTCGATCACCGCATCGCGCCGCAGATCGCGCAAATAGCGCTGCGCGCGGCGGGCGATCCGCTGGTCGTTCATCTGGCTGTAGATCTGGTCGGCGCTCGGGGCGACCGCCTCGGGCGGGTCTTCGCGGCCGCACAGGACGAGCACGCTGACCCGCTCCACCGAACCGAAAGCCTGGGTCGCCTGACCGACATTGAGGCCCAGCAGCATCTGCTGGAGCTGCGGCGGCAGCTCGCGGACCCGGACCTGGTCGTTGGAGATCAGCTCCGCGCCGATCCGCTGCGCCGTCGCCTGCGCATTGCCGCAGCCGGCCATGCGCTGCGCCGCCTGGCCCAGTTCCTGGCCCCGCGCCTCGGCCTGGGCGGGGGTCGAGCCGGCCGGGATGTTGATCGACATCTGCATCAGGCTCATCGTCGCGTCGCGCGGATCGGTGGTCAGGATGCGGCGCGTGTCGACCAGAAGGATGATCGAATAGCCGCCGGGAATGGGGATGGCGTCGCTGACCGCGCCGACCGGCATCTGCGTCACCAGGCCGGAAAGCTCGGCAGGCAGCTGGTCGGGCTGGATCCAGCCGAGATCGCCGCCGACCGCGGCCGTGCTCGCCTCGGAGAATTGGCGGGCCATGACCTGAAAGGGGGCGCCCTGGCGGATCTGCTGGACGAGCCTCGTGGCGTTGGCCTGCGCCTCGGCCGCTGTCTCGGGCGTCGAGGAAATATAGATTTCAGCGACCCGATATTCGGGCGTGCCGCGCCTTTCCTCGAGGCGCCGCATCACGGCCTGGACCTCGTCCTCGCCGACGGTGACGAAGGGATCGATGTTGCGCCGCTGGACCCGCTGCCAGCTGAGCTCGCCGCGGATCTGCCGCTTCAGCGTCCGCTCGGACGCGCCGATCGAGCGCAGATATTCGCGGAAGTCCGCCGGCGACCGCCGGGCATTGCCGGCGAAACGCGCGAAATATTGTTCGACCTCCTGGTCGGTCACCGCCATGTCCTGCTGCTGGGCCGCCTGGATCTGCAGCGATTCATCGATCAGGTTGCGCAGCACCTGGGCGCGGAAGCGCTCCATCTCCGCCGGCGGAATCTGGAACTGGTTGGTGACGATCAGCAAATTGGTGCGCTGGTCGACGTCGCTGCCCGTGATCACGTCGCCGTTGACGATCGCCGTCGCCTTGCGGACGCCTTCCTGCGTCTGGCCGACGAACTGCACGTTGCTCGGAATGTTGAGATTGCCTGCGGTCGGCTGACCGCCGCCCTGCGCCGCCACTGCCGATGCGACTGGCGCGATCAACAGAATCGCCGCCCTTGCGAAGCTACCGAACTTCATCATTCCTCCAGTGAAAGCAGGCACATCACCTGCATCGTCCTTGCTGAACCGCAGCTTAGCGGTCGTCCCCAGCCCCTGTCGCGCCTTCCTTAGCGCCCCAAATTCCGAAGCGCTACCCGGATGAGGAAAGAGTTGCCGCGCCTGGCGTCGCCGCTGTCCTCATAATCCCGGCGCCAGGTGACGCCAAGCTCGATACAGTCGTCGTCGTAGAGGATGCCGAGCCGGTGGCGGATCGGGGTGAAGCCGTCGGCGACCGAGAGCGGATCCTCCTGCCGGCTGGTCAGGTCGATGACCGCGGAGCCGAAGATCGACCAGTAGCGGGCGAAGCTGACCCGGCCGCCAAAACGGATTTCCTCGCGGTCGCGCAGATCCTCGATCGAGGGGTCGATGTTCCGGTCGAGCCGGAGATAGCCGATCGTCGCATAGGTGCGCCGCCCGCCGACCGTGGCGTCGATTTCGTTGCGCCGAAGGGCGAGGCTGTCCTTGTCGATCCGGAAGCGGTGGGTGAGGTTCACCATGCGGCCGATGCGGACGTTGGTCCGCCCGACAATGTCGGAGAAGCGGTCGGACAGGCCCGTGCCCGGCGGCAGGATCGATTGCTGGTTGGACAGGCGGTAGGACTGGCCGATCGTCGAGCGGATCGAGATGCGCGGCAGATCCAGCGCCCAGTCGGCGCCGTAGGTGATGCGCACGCCGTCCTCCCAGCGGTCGTAGCCGGGGAAGCGGTTCAGCGCGAACAGGTTCGAATCCTCGAGGTCGACCGAGCGGGCATCCTCGTTCGGAATGTCGAGATTCTCGGTCGGCGGCGAGGCGACGACCTGGATGCGCGGCGTGAAGCGCTGCGTGCCGCCCAGGAAGGTGCCGACGAACGGCCATTTCACGTCCGCCGCGATCGCACCGATGAACCGCCCGCTCCAGCCTTCATTGCCGCGATAGCTCACCGTCTGGGTCAGCAGGGTGTCATTGGCATGATAGAGATCGCCCCGCGCATAGGCGGTCAGCACCACTTCCTGGCCGAGCGGGGTGATGAAGCGCCGGTCCCAGCGGGCGCTGGCGAAGGCGCGCTGCGAATCCTGGCCTTCGGTGCGCAGGATGGCGAGGCTGTTCGCCTGCAGCTCGATCCGGCCGCCCAGGATCGGGTCGGCAATCCGCCAGCGCGCGTCGACAGCCGGAAGGACGAAGGGCTGCATGCCCTCGACGTCGGTCAGCCTGAGCCCCTCGAACGCCCAGCCGGCGATGGAGATGTAGCTGTCCTCGGTGATGCGCTCGGCATTGACGAAGCTGCGCAGCCGGTCATCGCGCGAAATGTCGTAGCGCCGCATGAAGGTGCGGTCGGTCGTGTAGCGGCCGAAGCCGGTGATCGTCCATTGCGGGTTGAGGATGATCCGGCCGCCGCCCTCGATATAGGCGCGGATGCCTTCGTTGCCGCTTGCATCGGGCGGCGCCAGCGGATCCAGCGCGATGCGCGAGCCGTAGGTGAAATAGCCGTGCGCGTAGAAGGCGCTGTTCGAGGTCAGCTGGCGATATTCGGCCTCCACCATCGGCAGCACGCCCGTATAGACGTGCGGCGTGATCGTCGCGTCGCGATTGGGCGCGAAGCGGATGTAATAAGGGGCGGACAGCTCCAGCCCGTTGCGGCGGCTGTAGCGGATCTCGGGCACCAGCACGCCGCTGCCGCCGCCCTGGCTGCCGTCCGGATGGGAGAGGCCGGGCAGGCCGAGGATCGGCGTCCCGAACAGGTTCAGGGTCGCGCCCTGGTAGGAGATGCGGTGGCGGACCGGATCGTGAACGACGCGGACCGCGTTGATCTGCCAGGTCGGGTCCTTCGGGCAGCCATCCGCATCGACCACGGCGCAGGCCGTATAGGCGGCGCGATAGAGGGTGGTGACGCCGTTGCGCCGTTCGGCGCGGATCGCCGCCAGCCGGCCGCCGTCGGCGAGCACGATCAGCATGTTCTCGATCACGCCGTCGCGCAGGGTGTCCTCGAGCTGGACGGAATCGCCGTAGGCGACGTCGCCTCCCGGGCTGACGATGCGGACGCTGCCCTCGGCCCTGACCTCGCCGGTGCGCCGGTTCCAGGTGACGCTGTTGGCGCGGAGGTTGTAGCCCTCGCGCGTCATCCGCACCTCGCCGGACGCGGTCACCACGTCGGCGCGGTCGTCGTAGACGAGCTGATCGGAGCTGAACTGGACCTCGACCGGCGCGCCCTCCGGGTTGGCGGTCGTGGTATCGGCCGGCGGGGGCGACGGAACGGGCGCCGGACCCGGCTCGGCAGGCGGGGGATCATCCTGCGCCAGCGCCGCACAGGGCATGCTCAGCAGCAGCGGCAGCGCGGTCCGGCAGATCAGTTTAAGCTTGTTCACAAATCCCGCTCATGGACCCTTCGCAGGACCGGGATTCACGCGCCAAGATCATGATCTTGGCCCGATCCCGATCCGGACGACAGGCGCCAGCCTATTGCACCGGAAGCCGCTCCCTGCAATGGCGCAGGTTTATGCGCGGCGATCCGCCGCTTCAGGAGAGCCCAGGTTGATCAAGATTTCCTTCGCAGCGGGGCGCCCTGAGGGCGCCTTCGCGCTCGCCATTCCGGTCCGCGGCGACGATTCCCTGGAGGCGCGGCTCGCCGCGCTCGGCCCGTCCGCCGGCCTTGCCGTCCAGGCGGCCGAGGCGCAGCGCTTCGAGCGCGAGCTCGGCGGGATCGCCGAAACCTTCATCGCAGAGGGCGAGGCGGTGCGCCGCCTGCTGGTCGTCGGCCTCGGCACGCAGGCCGACGCCGATGGCGGCTTCGAGCGCGCCGGCGGGGCGCTGACCGGCCGGCTGCTCGTCTCGGGCGAGACCAGGCTGGTCGTCGACCTTTCGGGCCTCGGCCTCGGCGCCAAGGATGCGGCGCGGCTCGCCTTCGGCGCGGCGGCCCGCTCCTGGCGTTACGACCGCTACCGCACGAAGCTGCCCCGCAAGCAGCAACCGACGCTGGAGGAAATCGTCATCGTCGGCGCCGACAAGGGCGCGGCCCAGGAATTTAAAAGGCTCGACGCCCTCCTCCAGGGTCTCGACCTGACCCGCAGCCTGGTCACCGAGCCGGCCAACATCATCTATCCCGAGAGCTTCGTCGAGCGGGTCACGGCCGCGCTCGAGGGCAGCGGCGTCGCAATCGAGGTGCTGGACGAGAAGCAGATGGCGAAGCTCGGCATGGGCGCCCTGCTCGGCGTCGCGCAGGGCTCGGTGCGCCCGCCCCGGCTGCTCGTCATGCGCTGGAACGGCGGCAAGGCGGGCGCGAAGGCCGTCGCTCTGGTCGGCAAGGGGGTCACCTTCGACACGGGCGGCATCTCGATCAAGCCCGCGCTCGGCATGGAAGCGATGAAGTGGGACATGGGCGGCGCCGGCGCCGTCGCGGGTGCCATGAAGGCGCTCGCCACGCGCAAGGCCAGGGTCAACGTGATCGGCGTCTGCGGGCTCGTCGAGAATATGCCCGACGGCAATGCCCAGCGGCCCGGCGACATCGTCACCTCGCTTTCCGGCCAGACGATCGAGGTGATCAACACCGACGCCGAAGGCCGGCTCGTCCTCGCCGACGCCCTGACCTGGGTGCAGCGCGAGGCCAGGCCCGAAGTGGTGATCGACCTCGCCACCCTGACCGGTGCGATGGTGATCGCGCTCGGCCACGAATATGGCGGCATGTTCTCGAACGACGACGGTCTGGCCGAGGGGCTCGCCGCCGCGGGCCGCGCCACCGGCGACAAGCTTTGGCGCCTGCCGATGGGCGAGGCCTATAACAAGATCATGGACTCGCCGATCGCCGACATGAAGAACAGCGCCTCGCGCGAAGGCGGCTCGATCACCGCCGCCTGCTTCCTCGAGCGCTTCATCGAGGAGGGCGTCAAATGGGCCCATCTCGACATTGCCGGCATGGCCTGGTCGGACAAGGCGGGCAGCCTCTACGACAAGGGCGCGACCGGCTTCGGCGTCGCCGTGCTGGACCGCTACATCGCCGACAATCACGAGGGCTAGCGTTCAATCGGCATTCAGGGCGGCGACCCGATCACGCACCCACAATCGAGTGGGAGGGTATCATGAAGACTGCATTCCGTATCGCCTTGCTGCTTGCCGTCGCACTGCCGTCGCCGGCCCTCGCGCAGGATCTCAACGCCGGCGAGGTCGTCGTCACCGGGAGCCGCGCGCGCCAGACCTATATCGATCCCAGGACGAACCGGGCGGTCGAGACGGGGGAGGATGCCAGCGGCCTGCCCTCGGTGGGCCTGCGCCGGCGCGCCGACTTCGCGCTGCTGCCGGTCGTCATTTCGGGCGACACGCGCGAGCGCGACCAGCGCCGCGAGGAAATCCTCACCATGGTGCGCAGCGCGCTCAGCCTTGCCGGCCGCTCGGGCATCGAGCTCGCCGTCGGCGACTTCTTCGTCGTGCCGCTCACCAACGAGAATTACCGGACATTGAGCTTCATCGGCGACGGCCGGCCGGACAGCGAGCGGGTCGTCTTCTTCATCAAGACCCGGCTGGGCGCCAGCGCTGAGGAGGCCAATGCAGCGATCACCCGGCTCGAGCAGTTCGTGCGCTCGGTGCCGGCGGCGGGCCGGGCCGAGATGCGCGCGGCCGGTCCGCTCACGCTGTCGATCGTGGCCCCCGACCAGTATCGCAACCAGCTGCTCGACCAGATCGCGACCGAGGCCCGCGCCATCGCCGCCCGCTTCGGCCCGAACCAGGGCGTCGAGGCGCGCGGCCTCGACCGGCCGGTGGAATGGCGCCGCGCCGGCATCACCGAGGTCTTCCTCTACATCCCGCACCAGCTGACCTTCCGCCCGGCCGGCGGCTGAGACGCGGTCTTGCCTCTGTCATGCTCCGCGTCTAGGGGACCGGCCAAACCAATCCCCCTAGACACGGAGCTTCAGCGGGCATGGCCGAGCGTACCTTTTCGATCATCAAGCCGGACGCCACCCGGCGCAACCTGACCGGCGCAGTCACCAAGATGCTGGAGGAGGGCGGCCTGCGCGTCGTCGCCTCGAAGCGCATCCGCATGACCAGGGAGCAGGCCGAAGGTTTCTACGGCGTGCACCGCGAGCGGCCCTTCTTCAACGACCTGGTCGCGTTCATGACCTCGGGCCCGGTGGTCGTTCAGGTGCTTGAGGGCGACAACGCCGTCGCCCGCAACCGCGAGATCATGGGCGCGACCAATCCGGCCAATGCCGAGGAAGGCACGATCCGCAAGGTCCATGCGGAATCGATCGAGGCGAACAGCGTGCACGGCTCGGACAGCCAGGAAAATGCGAAGATCGAAATCGACTTCTTCTTCACGCCTGACGAAATTGTCGGCTGAGCTTTAGCCCGGTCTCCGGTGCGGGGCCGCACCCGGGCCCGCGGCCGGCGATTGTCTTTTTCGCCGAAATAAACTCTACTCGTCGCGGGAAACGCTCGATTCGGCGTGCGATGGCGCGCGTCCGGCGGGCGAGTGGGGACAGGTGCCGAAGCTGCTGGCGCCATTGCGGGACCGCTTCACGATGGTCGCTTTGGCCATCGCGGCGGCGGCGCTCGCCCTGATCCTCGTCTTCGGCCGCTCCAATCCGATCGAGGCGCGCACCACGCTTCCCGACGCCACGCCGCAGGCACCGGCGCGGCTTGCCGGCGTGGCGCCCAATCTGTCGGACGCGGCGCTTTCGGGCCGCCAGGTCCATGTCGGCATATTCGGCGACAGCTTCGGCGATGGCATCTGGTGGGCGCTCGACCAGCAATTGCGGCGCGAGCACGACATCCAGCTGCACCGCCTCGCCCGACCCTCGACGGGCTTTACCAGCTACGGCCACCTCAACCTGCTCGAGGACATCCGCGCCAAGCTCGACCGGCAGCCGCTGGACGTCGCGATCATCTCCTTCGGCGCCAACGATACCCAGGGCATTTCGGTCGACGGCCGGCCGGTCCGCTACATGAGCGACGAATGGCGCCGGGTGATCGGCGCCCGCGTCGACGCGATCGTCAACCTGCTGCGCGAGCGGGGCGTCCAGGTCTACTGGATCGGGCTGCCGAGGATGCGGTCGGCGAGCTACGAGGAGAAAGCGCGCGCGCTCAGCGGCTTCTTCGCCGAGCGCATGCACGCGCTGGCGGTGCCGTTCATCGACACCGTGGCCGCGACCAGCGACACCGAGGGCCATTATGTCGAGCGCCTGCCCAACCCCCGCACCGGCCGGATGATGCAGGCGCGCAGCGGCGACGGCATCCACATGACGATGAACGGCTATACGATCCTGACCCAGGGGCTGTCCCGCTATCTGAAGCGGCGCGTCGCGGCCCTGCGCGCGGAGGCGGCGCGGCTCAATGCGCGCCAGGCTTCGTCCGCGCCGGCCGGACGGCGCGCGCCGAGTGCGTAACCGCCTTCGCTCCCAAGGGAAATCTGCACGGGTCGCCGAGCGCGGCGCTTGCATCGATTCCGGCTTTCGCACATAGATCAGGCGGGCGGCGGGAACGGGTTTCGGGAACCCGGCCGTAGAGCCTGATCACTGGGGCGGAAGCAGGGGCGCGCTTCCGCTGCAAGGCGTGGATCAGATTCTATTCCTGGCTGGGACCGTGAGTCACGTTTCAGGCTGGATTCAGCCTGACGCGGCCAGGGTCCGGCGCCGTCCGGAGCGGATGAGGGCCTGATACCCGTGAATAAATTCATGTTTGCGTTGGACCGGACCGCGGTGCTGTTCATCGGCATCGTCGTCGGCGCGGTCGTCGGCATCTCCTTCTTTACCGGCGGCGACCGGGTGCCGGGCGGCGAGGCCCAGGCCAAGCCGGTGCTGCCGCCGCCAACCGCGATCGCCGCCTCGCCCGCTGCGCAGACCTTGGCCGCCAACGTCGCCGACGGGCTCGCCCCCCGCCTCGCCGAGGCCGTGCGCGAGGGCCGCACGATCCGCATCGGCGTGTTCGGCGACAGCTTCGGCGACGGCGTCTGGGCCGGCGTCTACAACATCCTGCGCGGCGACGATCGCTACGAGGTCCGCCAATTCTCGGAGCGGTCGACCGGCTTCACCCGCTATCGCAGCCTCAACCTGCTCGACGATGCCCGCGCCAAGCTGGACCGCAACCCGGTCGACATCGCGATCATCTCCTACGGCGCCAACGACACCCAGGGCATCTATCTGGACGGCCGCGGCCACCAGTTCATGAGCGAGGGCTGGCAGCGGATCGTGACCGAAAGGGTGACCGCGATCATCACCCTGATGCGCGAGCGCGGCATCCAGGTCTATTGGGTCGGCCTGCCGAAGATGCGCGAGGCGCAGTTCGACACCGACATCCGCGCGATGAACGCCTTCTTCACCTCGCGCATGCAGGCGCTCGGCGTGCCCTATATCGAGACGGCGACCTTGAGCACCGGCGCCGACGGCCAGTTCGCGCCTTACCTCACCGATCCGCGGACCCGCGAGCGGTTCAACGCCAGGACCAATGACGGCGTCCACATGACCATCCCGGGCTATATCCTGGTGATGCGGCCGCTGACCGACCGGATCCGCCGCTCGGTCGCCGCTGCCGGCGGCCCGGCGGCGCCCGCCGCCCGTACGGCGGACAGCCGGCCTGCCCCCGCTCCGGAGCGCCAGACCGGGCGCCGGACGGAACGGCGGGAGCCGGCGCGCGAGGAGCGCCCGCGCGAGCGGCCGCGCCCGCGCGAAAACGATGGCCGGGAGGCGCCCGCAGGCAAGGCCCGCGAAGCCAGGTCCGCGCGCTGATGCTGGGCCTTCTCGGCGCGGCCGCGGCGTTCGCGGCGATGCAGGCGCCCGCTTCCGCCTCCTGCTTCCAGAACCTCTGCAACAGCGAGGCGATCGCGCCCTTCCTCGCCAAGTTGCGCGCGGCGCGGCCCAATTCCGGCACGCCGCTGCACATCATCCAGATCGGCGACAGCCACACCGCCGGCGACAATATCACCCAGGGCTGGCGCAGCCGCATCCAGGCCGCGCACGGCAACGGGGGCAGGGGGGTGCTCGCCGCCGGCCGGCCCTATCAGGGCTATCTGACCTGGGGCGTCACCGCCTCGCAGACCCCGGGCTGGAGCGTGAACGCGACCTTCGGCCGGGGCTGGCGCGATGGCGGGCAGCCGCTCGGCATCTCCGGCTTCACCCAGACGGCGCGCACCGCCGGCGAGACCATCGGAATCACCGCCGATTCCCCGGACCAGAATTTCGACCGCGTCATCCTGTGCGCGATCGCCCAGCCGGGCGGCGGCACCTTCATCCTGCGCCTGGGCGGCGAGGAGCATCGCTGGAGCCTCGACGCACCGCAGACCCAGCCCGCCTGCCGCGCCGTGGACAGCCAACATCCGGTGGGCTCGGCCTCGGTCACCACCGAGGATGAGGGGATCGTCTCGATCACCTCGTTCGGCACCTTCCGCAGGCGCGGCGGCGTCGTCCTCTCCAACCTGGGCGTGGTCGGCGCGCAGCTCAGCCATTTCGGACGCACCGACGATGCCGTGCTGCGCGCCGAGTTCGGCGTCTACCGGCCCGATCTGATCGTGCTCGCCTTCGGCACCAACGAGGGCTTCTCGCCCGCCGGCTCGGGCGACGGCTTCGAGGCCTCGATCCGCAGCCAGGTCGCCCGCATCCGCCGCCTCGCCGGACCGAACGTGCCGATCCTCCTGCTCGGCGCGCCCGACGCCGGCACGCGCAACGGCGCCATTTCCGGCGGCGTGAATTGCGGCGAGGGCTGGTACGAGCCGCGCCTGCTCTCCATTGTCCGCGACCGGCAGATCCGCATCGCCCGCGAGCTTCGCCTCGGCTTCTGGAACTGGGCGGCAGCGATGGGCGGCCGCTGCGCCTCCTTTCAGTGGGTGCTGACCACGCAGATGCGCGGCGACCATGTCCATTTCAGCCGGGCCGGGGGCGACCGGATCGGCGCCTTGCTGGCTGCCGACATCGACCGCGCGGCCCAGGGCGTCCGCGCCTTGCCGCCCGCTTTGCAGCCGGCGGACCGGAGGCGGCCCTAGATGCTGTTTCCGACGCTCACCTTCGGCCTGTTCTTCCTGTTCGTCTACGGGCTGACTTGGTCGCTGAAGGCGTCGAACGAGTGGCGCAAGATCGTCCTGCTCGTCGCTTCCTGGTATTTCTACGGCGCCTGGGACACGCGGTTCGTCGCCCTGCTCATGGCGTCGGGCATCCTGAACTGGGGCGCGGCGCGGCTGATCGTCGCGGCCGAGGACCGGCCGAAGCTCAGGAAGGTCTGGCTCGCCATCGGCATCGCCATCAACCTGACCATTCTCGGCTTCTTCAAATATTACGGCTTCTTCATGGAGCAGGTGGAGCATCTGCTGCACAGCCTGGGATGGGAACGCGACCTCTACATCATGCAGGTCGTGCTCCCCGTCGGCATCTCCTTCTTCACCTTCCAGGGGATGAGCTACGTCATCGACATCTACCGGCGGAAGACCGAGCCGGCGTCCCTGCTCGACATGGTCCTCCTGATGAGCTTCTTCCCGCACCTCGTCGCCGGCCCGATCGTCCGCGCCTCGCACCTCATTCCCCAGTTCAAGAAGGTGCCCGAGCTCACAAGGGGCATGGCCGCCATGGGCCTCGCCCTCATCGTCTGGGGCCTGTTCAAGAAGGCCATAATCGCCTCCGAGCTCGCCACCGGCCTGGTCGACCAGACCTTCTTCGATCCTTCCGCGCAGTCGAGCCCCGACCTGATCGCCGGCGCCTATGGCTATGCGGTGCAGATCTACTGCGACTTCTCCGCCTATACCGACATGGCGGTCGGCCTCGCCGCCCTGCTCGGCTACCGCTTCCCGCACAATTTCAACCAGCCCTACCGCGCCGTCTCGCTGCAGGATTTCTGGCGGCGCTGGCATATCAGCCTGTCGAGCTGGCTGCGCGACTATCTCTACATTTCGCTGGGCGGCTCGCGCCACGGCCTGGTCCGGCTCTGCCTCGCCCTGATGGGCACGATGCTGCTCGGCGGCCTGTGGCACGGGGCGAGCTGGAACTTCGTCATCTGGGGCGCGCTGCACGGCTCGGTGCTGGCAGTCGAGCGCCTTTGGCGCGAATTCCGGCCGAAAGGATGGAAGCCGATCCCGAACTGGCTCGGCATCCTCATCACGTTCCACATCGTCCTTCTCGGCTGGATCTTCTTCCGCGCGCAGAGCTTCGATTCCGCGCTCGCCTTCATCGCAGGCATCTTCACCGCGGGCGGCACCGCGGCGCTGGTCACGCCGATGCTGCTGGCGATGATCCTGGTCGGCATGACCTTCCACTATGCGCCGCCCTATACGATGCAGCGCGTGGCGATGAAGATCCGCACGGTGAACGCGCTCTGGGTCGGCCTCGGCATCGGCCTGTTCATCCTCGTCGTCGACGCGATGCGCCCCGAGGGCGTCGCGCCCTTCATCTATTATCAGTTCTGAGGCGCGGCAGATGGCGAGAAAGAAAAAGGGAAGCGACCCGGAGCGGATCGAAACGGCGACCGAGGAGATCGAGAAATTCCCGGTCGAGCAGGAGCCGCTGCCGGACGCGCTCGGCCTGACCCACACCTCCTCGCCGGTCGACCTGCCCGAGCCGGCGGTACCGTTGCCCCATGACGGCCTCAAATGGACGACCACCGTGATGGTGGTCGCCACCTTGTTCCTCCTCGTCTTCAACGCCCACGCGTTGCGCGGCTGGGCGTATGAGCTGGTGCCCGACGACACCAGCGCGAAGATCGTCGTGGTCAGCGAGCGCTGGTACGACCTCACCGCCAGGGCAGGCCTCAACCGCCCGGTCGAGGCGCTGCACGGCTGGTGGCGCGGCAACATGAACCTGCGCTTCCCGGGCCAGGCCGAGGCGGCACCGGATGTCAGGCTGGAGAGCGACCAGCCGGGCGGGTGACTGGAGACGCTGCAGTGATCTATCCGTTCATGGCTGTCGTCGCTGATTGCCTGGAAGCCACCCACCACCAGGCGGAGTTCGTGGGAGAGGTGCGAGAGGCTTTCGCGGATATCGCGGCCCAGCGGCGGGACCTCGTAGACCGTTATGACGAAGCCTTTCCCCGTCGAGACGCGGGGGAGATCGAACGACTCCTGATAATCTGCCAGGCACTTCTGGACGAGCGTGAAGACCTATGGATCGGCAATCTGCGGATTAATGCCGTGACAAAGCGGCTGTTCATAGGAACGGGTCGCTCGGTGCCGCTATTCCCATATCGGCAGGGTATCTGATCCCCCAAAGAAAAGGGCGGCCCCGAAGGACCGCCCCTGTCTCGTCAATGCTCCGACCGCGCTAGCGGTAGAAGACGTGGCCGGCGAGGCGCCCGACGCGGGTGCGGCCGCGGAAGTTCACGCGCGCATAAGCGGCGTGGAAGAAGAGCGCGCCCTCCATCACCTGATCGCTGGTGCCGTCCCGGGCCTCCCGGGCCACTTCCACCGCCGTGCGCCAGCGCTGGTTGGTGCGCGACGGATTGTAGGCGTGGACGTTGAAGAACTGGCCGCGCTGCATGATCACGCCGCAGATGGTGCGGCCGAAGCGGCGGCGCGGATCGTTGACCCGGTTCATCACCACCTGCGCGACGGCGAGCTGGCCGGCGCGGGGCTGGTTGCCGGCCTCGTGGACGACGACCTTGGCGAGGCACTCCAGCTCGGCGTCGACGGTCTGCGTCCGCGGACGGGCCGGGACCGGCTCGGAGGTTTCAGGCGTGGCGACCAGGTCGCCGTCGCGGACGCCGTCAATTTCGGGCGCGGCGGGCTGCTCGACGATGAGCGCCTCGCTGGCCTGCGGCTGGACGGGCGTGGGGATGGTCGAAGCGACCTGGATGGGCTGCGGCGTCTGGGACGCCTGATGCGCTTCGGCCGAACCGGCGGCGAGCGCGAAACCAAGGGGTGCCAGGGCGGCACCGGAAAGCGCGACGGCCCCGACGGCCACCGCAAGCGGCTTTCCGAAAAACGACATTCAATACTCCACAACAGGCGCCAAACGGGGAATGACGCGCGCAGCAGGGGAGCCGCGCGGTTCCGCGTTTCACGTCTTATCTTGGGATGAGGTTACGCCTCCCGCGATCGAGGAGTCCTCTGGCGGCGGAATCCCGGGGGCGCAACAAAGGGACGGCGAGTCGTGAGCCCAACGGGACGAATGGCGGAGCCGAAACGACGCCCGAACGTGCATCAAAGGGCGGATTTAACTCTCTAATTCCCTCACAGCGCGGCAATATTCCTCCAGGGCGAGCGGATAGAGGCGATGTTCTTCCTCGAGAACTCGTTGCGCCAGCGACTCGGGGTCGTCGCGCGGCAGGATCTTCACCCTGGCCTGGGCGACGACCGGCCCCGAATCGAGATCCGCGGTGACGACATGGACCGAACAGCCGGCGAACTCGTCGCCGGCGAGCAATGCCCGCCGGTGCGTGTCGAGGCCTTTGTGCAGCGGCAGCAGGCTCGGGTGGATGTTGAGGATCCGCCCTTCCCATTTGTCGACGAAGCCGGGAGAGAGGAGGCGCATATAGCCGGCCAGAGCGACGATCTCGATGCCATGCTCCTCGAGGGCGGCGTCGAGCAGGGCGTCGAACTCCGCCCGCTTCATGCCCTCGTGGCTCTTCGCCCAGGTCCTGAGGCCCAGCCGTTTCGCCAGCACCAGCCCGCGCGCTTCCGGCACGTTCGAGGCGACCAGCTCGATCCTGTAGGTCCGCTCCGGATCGCGGCGCTTGTGCTCGGACAGGGCCAGCATGTTGGAGCCGCGCCCCGAGATCAGCACGGCGACCCGCACCGGATCAGCCATGATGGGTGGCGCTCCAGGCCTCCGGGGTGGACCAGGTTTCGGCCGGGCCGGAGACGGTGCAGCCGCGCGGGCCGCTCTCGATACGGCCGATCGTGAAGACTTTTTCTCCAGCCTCTTCAAGCCGTTCCGACACGACCTTCACATCGGTTTCGGAGACGAGCAGCACCATGCCGATGCCGCAATTGAAGGTCCGCGCAAACTCGCCCGGCTCGATCCGGCCCTGCGCCTGGAGGAAGGCCATCAGCCGCGGCTGCGGCCAGGCGCCCGCGTCGATCCGGGCGTGGAGCCCTTCCGGCAGCACGCGCGGGACATTCTCCAGCAGGCCGCCGCCGGTGATGTGCGCCAGCGCGTGGACCAGCCCGGCGCGGATCACGGGCAGCAGGCTCCTCACGTAGATGCGCGTCGGCGCGAGGAGGGCCTCGATCAGCAGCCTTTCCTGGTCGAACAGGGCGGGCCGGTCGAGCTTCCAGCCCTTGTCGGCCGCCAGCCGCCGCACCAGCGAAAAGCCGTTCGAATGCACGCCGGAGGAGGCGAGGCCGAGGATGACGTCGCCTTCCGCCACCTTGTCGCCGGTCAGCGCCTCGCCGCGCTCGACCGCGCCGACGCAGAAGCCGGCGAGGTCGTAATCGCCCGCGGCATACATGCCGGGCATTTCCGCGGTCTCGCCGCCGATCAGCGCGCAGCCCGCCTGCCGGCAGCCCTCGGCGATGCCGGCGATCACCCGCTCGGCGACGCCGTTGTCGAGCTTCCCGGTGGCGAAATAGTCGAGGAAGAAGAGCGGCTCGGCGCCCTGCACGATCAAATCGTTGGCGCACATCGCGACGAGGTCCACGCCGACCCCGTCGTGCCGGCCGCTGTCGATGGCGAGCTTGAGCTTGGTCCCGACCCCGTCATTGGCCGCGACCAGCAGGGGATCGCGATAGCCCGCCGCCTTCAGGTCGAAGAAGCCGCCGAACCCGCCCAGAGAGACGTCCGCGCCGGGCCGGGCCGTGGCCCTGGCCAGCGGCCCGATCGCCTTCACCAGCGCATTGCCGGCCGCAATGTCGACGCCGGCTTTGGCGTAAGTGTAGGATTCCTCGTCGCTCATGGCCCGCGCCTACCCAGAAGCGGCTTGGATTTCCACGGCCAACTCGCCAAAAGGCCCGCGTGAGCTTCCTGCGCCGCCCCTTTGCCTTGCTGATTCCGGTCATGGCTCTCAGCCTCATGCTGGGCGGCTCGGCGATGCGCGCGCAGCTGGACGGCACCAATCGCGGCATCGATCCCTATGACAGTTCGACCAATTTCGAGGTCGGCGGGGTGCAGGTCGACATCCGCGCCGCCAATGCCGAGGCGGCGCGGAGCGAGGGTTGGCGGCGGGCGCAGATCCTCGGCTGGCGCATCCTCTGGGCGCGCACCCACAACCGGCCCATCGACCAGGCGCCGGACCTCCCCGAATCGACGCTGTCCGGCCTCGTCTCGGGCATCATCATCGAGCAGGAACAGATCGGTCCGACCCGCTACATCGCGCGGCTCGGCGTGATGTTCGACCGGGCGCGGACCGGGCAATTGCTCGGCGTATCCGGCCAGATCACCCGTTCGGCGCCGATGCTGCTGATCCCGGTCATGGTCACCGGCTCGTCCAGCTACAGCTTCGAGTTCCGCAACCTCTGGCAGCGCGCCTGGGCCGAATATCGCACCGCCGGCTCGACGATCGACTATGTCCGCACCGCCGGGCGCGGCATCGACCCCTTGCTGCTCAACTACCCGCAGACCCAGCGCCGCGGCCGCGGCTGGTGGCGGCTGCTGCTCGATCAATATGGCGCCGCCGACATCCTGATCGCCGAGGTCGACCTCAGGCGGCTCTATCCGGGCGGTCCGGCCACCGGCATCTTCACCGCGCGCTACGGGCCGGACGGGACCTTCCTCGGCCGCTTCGTGCTGCGCGCGGCGAACAGCAGCGCGATCCGCACCATGTTCGACGAGGGCGTGCGCCGGATCGACGGCCTCTACCGCCAGGCGCTCGCGCAGGGCCTGCTCAGGCCCGATCCCAGCCTCGTCATCCTCGCCGCGCCGCTGCCGCCGGCGCTGGAGGAACCGGCCGAGGAAACGACCGACGGCAACACCCTGGCGACCGCAGAGGAGCCGACGGCCGCGCCGGCGACGATCCAGAGCTTCAATGTCCAGGTCGCGACGCCTGACGCCGCCTCGGTGCAGCGCGCCGAGCTCGACGTCAGCCGGGTCGGCGGCGTCGCCTCCGCGATCACCACCAGCCTCGCGCTCGGCGGCACCTCGGTCATGAACGTGCGTTTCGCCGGCGATGCCGCCGCCTTCACCGCCGCGCTCCGCGCCCAAGGCTGGAACGTCACCGTGGTGAACGGGAATACGTTGAGGATTTCACGCTAAAGGGGGGGCGGTGAACCAGATTGCACTGCCTTTCGCCTGGCCGGTCGCCGACCGCGACGAGGATTTCCTGCTGTCCGACGCGAACCGGGCGGTGGTCGAGCATCTCACCCGCTGGTCGCTCTGGCCGGTCATGGCGACCCTGGTCACCGGCCCGCGCAAGTCCGGGCGCAGCCTGCTCGGCCGGATCTTCGTCCGCAAGACCGGCGGCCGGCTGTTCGACAATGCCGAGGCGCATGACGAGGAGGCCCTGTTCCATGCCTGGAACGAGGCGCAGTCCGCGCGCCGCCCGCTGCTGATCGTGGCGGACAGGCCGCCGCCCGCCTGGGCGATCGCGCTGCCGGACCTGCGCTCCCGGCTCGCGGCGACGCCGCAAATGGAGATCGGCCCGCCCGACGACGCCCTGCTCGGCCAGCTGGTGCTGAAGCTGCTCGGCGACCGGGGCATCGCCGCCCCGCCCGAGCTCGCCGATTTTCTGGTCCCGAGGATAGAACGAACCTATATCTCGGCCATCATGATCGTCGACATCCTCGACCGGGTGATGCTCTCGCACCACCGCCGGATGACCGTCCCGCTCGCCAAAAGGGCGCTCGAGGAAGCCGGCCTGATCCACCGCGCGCGGCAGGCGGGCTGAGAATGACGCAGCCCATCCCGATCAAGCCGGCCAACGATGCCGCGGCGGAAACGCCGGAGACGGGCGCCCGCTTCTTCAACCGGGAACTCAGCTGGCTCGCCTTCAACCGACGCGTGCTGGAAGAGGCGTGCAACCCCGCCCATCCCTTGCTGGAGCGGCTCCGCTTCCTCTCCATCTCGGGCAACAATATCGACGAATTCTTCATGGTCCGCGTCGCCGGCCTCAAGGGCCAGCAGCTGGCCGGGGTCGAAGAGCGCTCGGCGGACGGGCTCAATCCCGCCCAGCAGCTCGCCGCGATCGGCGCCGAGGCGGACGATCTCACCGCCAGCCAGCAAAGGGTCTGGGCGGACCTGCGCGAGGCGCTGCGCGAGGCCGGCGTCGTCGTGCTCTCCAACGAGGAGATCACGCCCGCCGAGGACGAGTGGCTGGAGCGCCATTTCGACGACCACGTCTCCCGCGTGCTCACCCCGCAGGCGATCGACCCGGCGCATCCCTTCCCGTTCATCCCGAACAAGGGCTTCTCGCTGATCTTCGACCTGCGGCGCCAGTCGGACGGGGAGCAGATCCGCGAATTGCTGATGATCCCGGCCAGCCTGCCGCGCTTCATCCGCCTGCCGGGCGAGGCGGCGCGCTACGTGCCGATCGAGACCCTGATCCGCCGCCAGATCGCCAAGCTCTTCCCGGGCTATAAATTGCTCGGCGGCGGCGCCTTTAGGATCATCCGCGACAGCGACATCGAGATTGAGGAGGAAGCGGAGGACCTGGTCCGCTTCTTCCGCAGCGCGATCAAGCGCCGGCGGCGGGGCCGGGTGATCCGCCTGAAGCTGGAGGAGATGATCCCCGACGATCTCGAGGCCCTGGTCCGCGAGGGCATCGACGCCTCGGACGCGCTCGTCTTCGAATCGACCGGCTTCCTCGGCATCGCCGACCTCGCCCAGTTGGTCGAGGAGGACCGGCCCGACCTCAAGTTCACCCCCTTCACGCCGCGCTTTCCCGAGCGGATCCGCGAATATGACAGCGACTGCTTCGCCGCGATCCGCGCCAAGGACATCGTCGTCCACCATCCCTATGAGAGCTTCGACGTCGTCCTCGCCTTCCTGCGCCAGGCGGCGGACGATCCGAACGTGGTCGCGATCAAGCAGACGCTCTACCGCGCCGGCAAGCAGAGCGCGGTGATCAACGCCCTGATCGCCGCCGCCGAGGCGGGCAAGTCGGTCACCGCCGTGGTCGAGCTCAAGGCCCGGTTCGACGAGGAGCAGAATCTGATGTGGGCCGACGCGCTGGAGCGCGCCGGCGTGCAGGTCGTCTACGGCTTCATCGAGTGGAAGACCCACGCCAAGATGTCGATGGTCGTGCGGCGCGAGGAGGGCGGCACCTACCGCACCTACTGTCATCTCGGCACGGGCAATTACCACCCGATCACAGCGCGCATCTACACCGACCTCAGCTTCTTCACCGCCGACCCGAAGATCAGCTCCGACGTCGCCGACATATTCAATTACATTACCGGCTACATTGAACCCCGGGGCCTCGAGAAGATCGTCATGTCGCCGCTGCAGATGCGGCCGAACATCGAGCAAATGATCGACGCGGAGATCGCCAACGTCCGCGCCGGGCGCCCGGGCGCGGTCTGGGCCAAGCTCAACTCGCTGGTCGACCCGGCGATAATCGACAAGCTGTACGAGGCGAGCCAGGCGGGCGTCGACGTCGACCTCATCATCCGCGGCATCTGCTGCCTGAGGCCTGGCGTTCCGGGCCTCAGCGAGAATATCAGCGTGAAGTCGATCGTCGGGCGGTTCCTGGAGCACAGTCGCATCTGGTGCTTCGGCAATGGCGATGCGCTGCCCAATCGCGAAGCCAGGGTCTACATCTCCTCCGCGGACTGGATGCCGCGCAATTTCGACCGCCGCGTCGAATATGCGCTGCCGATCGAGACCGACACGGTGCACGCCCAGGTGCTGGACCAGGTGATGGTCGCCAACATCATCGACAACGAGCAGAGCTGGCACCTCAATGCCGACGGCTCCTATACGCGCTTCGCCTTGCTGCCGGGCGAGAAGCCGTTCAACCTGCACCATTATTTCATGACCAACCCGTCGCTCTCGGGCCGCGGCGCCGCGCTTCGCTCGGACGGGGCGACGCCGAGGAAGCTCACCATCCCGCGCGGCCGGGCCTAGCCGCCCATGTTCGCCGAGCAGCCGGTCGCGATCATCGACATCGGCTCCAACTCCGTCCGCCTCGTCGTCTATTCGGGCGCCACCCGCATCCCCTCAGTGATCTTCAACGAGAAGGTCCTGGCGGGGCTCGGCAAGGGGGTCGGCGAGACCGGCGCGATCGATCCCGCGGCGGAAAGCCGGGCGCTGGCCGCGCTGGAGCGCTTCGCCTTGCTGGTCAGGCAGATGAAGGTCGTGCGCACCCGGACCGTCGCCACCGCCGCCGTGCGCGAGGCGTCGAACGGCGCCGCCTTCCTTGCCAGGGTCAGGAAGCTCGGCCTGGAGCCGCGCATCCTCTCCGGCGAGGAGGAGGGCAAAAGGGCGGGGCAGGGCGTGCTCTCCGCCATCCCCGACGCCGACGGCATCGTCGGCGATCTCGGCGGCGGTAGCCTCGAGCTGGTCGAGGTCGGCGGCGGCCAGGTGCTGCGCAGCGCCTCTTTGCCGCTCGGCGTGCTCCGGCTCGACGCGCTGGCCGGGAAGGGCAATTTCGCCAGGCGCGTCGCGAGGGCGGTCGAAGCGGCGGGCTTCGCCCGGTCCTGCGATGGCCGGCCCTTCTATATGGTCGGCGGCTCCTGGCGCGCGCTCGCCCGCCTGGACATGGCGCTGACCAACCATCCGCTGCCGATCACGCACCAGCATATCATGGAGACGAGCCGGCCCGCCCAGCTGCGCGCGGCGCTGCTCGACAAGGGGGAGATTCCCGATCTCGGCTCGGTCTCCGTCTCCCGCATCCCGACCCTGCCCAACGCCGCGATGCTGCTCGACGCCCTGGTCGGCGCGCTCAAGCCGGGCGGCCTGATCGTCTCGGCCTTCGGCATCCGCGAAGGCCTGCTCCTGCACGAACTGCCCAGGGCTGAGCGCCTGCTCGATCCGCTGATCGTTGCCGCGCGCGAGGCGGGGGCGGGGCTCGGCCGCTTCGCCCAGCATGGCGACCTGCTCGACGCCTGGCTCGCTCCGGCCTTCGACGACGATCCGCGCTGCGCCCGGCTCAGGCTGGCGTCATGCCTGCTCTCCGACATCGGCTGGGCCGCGCATCCCGATTTCCGGGCCGAGCGCGGCATCGACATGGCGCTGCACGGCAATTGGGTGGCGATCGACGCGCCCGGGCGGGTGATGCTCGCCCAGGCCCTGTTCTGCAATTTCGGCGGGGGGCGCGACCTGCCCTATCCCCGGATCGCAGCGCTGGCGACGCCGGCCGAGCTCAAGCGCGCCACCGCCTGGGGCTATGCGATGCGCCTCGGCCAGCGGCTCAGCGGCGGTGTTGCCTCCGGGCTGAAGCACAGCCGGCTCGTCCGGGACGGCGAGACGCTGCGCCTGGAAGTCGACGAGGCCGCCCGGCCGCTGGTGGGTGAGATCGTGGGCCGGCGAATGAAGAGCCTCGCCGGCGCGCTGGGCCTGAAGGCGGTGTTCTGAACTCGCCCCGAATGACGAAACCTGGCGAACCGAATATCAGCCGCAGCTGATCCGCTCGACCTTGTCCTGCGCATCGAGGCTGATGTTCAGCCGGTCGGCGCGAAATTCCATGGTCACGATCTGGCCGGGCCGCAGGAAGCGCCACATCCCGGCGCCGGCGCGGCGCATTGCCTCGCGGCCCAGCGCCGGGCTGGCCTGGCGCCCGACCAGGTGCTGCGCCGCCGCTGCGTTGCAGGTGCCGGCCTCGGGCGGTGGCGGGGTCGATTCGGGGTGGGGGCCGCAGGCGGCGAGAGCCAAAACGGCGACCAGGATTCTCATTCCTCGATCTCCTTCTCGACCCTGGAACGCACGAGCTTGCCGTTGCGCACCGCAAAGGCGAGCCGGCCCTCGACCAGGTCGAGCGCATCATGGCCGAATTCCGCGTAGCGCCAGCCTTCGAGGATCTGCAGGCCCTCGCGCCGGCCGGCGGCGAGCTGCTCCAGCTCCTCCGCCCGAGCGACCAGCCGCGGCGCGACATTGCTCTCGCGCGCCTTGATCTTGAGCAGCAGCTTCAGGAGGTCCGCGACCAGCGCGCCGTCCTTGCCGAGACCCGGCCCCCGGTCCTCGCGCGCCGGCAGCTCGGCGGCGGGGAGGGGATCGGCACTGGCCAGAGCCTCCATCATGCGTGCCCCGATATCGTTACCCTTCCACGCGGCCGAAAGCCCGCGCACATTGCCGAGCGATTCCTGGCTCTGCGGCGGATGCACCGCGACGTCGGCCAGCGTCTCGTCCTTCATGATCCGGCCGCGCGGCAGGTTCTTGGAGCGGGCCTCCAGCTCGCGCCAGGCGGCCAGCGCCTTCAGCCGGCCGAGCGCATCGGCCCGCCGCGTCTGTACCTTCACCCGTTTCCAGGCGAGCGCCGGGTCGTTGATGTAATTGGCGGGATCGGCGATCCGCTCCATCTCCTGGTCGAGCCACTGGCCGCGGCCGGTCCGCTTCAGCCGCTCCAGCATGCGCGGGAACAGCTCGGCGAGATGGGTGACGTCGCCGATCGCATAGTCGATCTGGCGCTTGTCGAGCGGGCGCCGGGCCCAGTCGGTGAACCGGGCGCCCTTGTCGAGATGGCGGCCGAGCAGGCTCTCGACCAGATTCTGGTAGCCGACCTGCTCGCCGAGCCCGAGCGCCATCGCCGCGATCTGCGTGTCGAACAGGGGATGAGGCGTGCCCCCCGTCATGTTGAAGATGATCTCGATATCCTGGCCGCCGGCATGGAAGACCTTCAGCACGTGCTCGTTGTTGACGAGCAGGTTCATCAAAGGCGTGAGGTCGATCCCCTCGGCCTTGGGATCGATCGCCGCCGCTTCCTCGCTATTGGCCACCTGGAACAGGCACAGGTCCGGCCAGTAGGTATTCTCGCGCATGAACTCGGTGTCGACCGCGACGAAGTCCGATCGGGCGAGCCGTTCGCAGAGTTTTTCAAGCGTAGCGGTGTCGGCAATCAGAGGGTGGATTCGCATTGGCCGCGTCTATAGGTGCCCCGGCCACCGCGGCAAAGTGGGATTCCGGTTTCGGGGAGCGCGCCTCCCGCCGGATGGGGGATTTCCAGCGCTGGAGTCGCTAGCGTCCGGAGGTGTCAGGCATTCGATGGTCGGCGAGCGGGTCGGCCCCGGTCAGGCGGACACAATAATCCACATGAGTGCCGATCCGTGAGACCTGGTTGCTGTTGATCCTCTCGGTTCGCCGGTTTCGGATCAGCTCGTAGTCGCCCCGCGTCTTGTTCAGCCGCCCTCCGAGCTCGAGCGCCCTCCGTTCGAGCTGGGCCGCGAAGGCGCCCATCTCACGGATTCTGCGCCGAAACAGCCCGGCGCGTGCATCGAGTTGTTCAGGGGTCAAATCGGAACGCGCCGCCACAGTCGTCTCGGCGAGCATCTCGTTGTAGTGAACCGTGACACCCTGCAGATCCGCAACACATTCAGACAGGCGCTCGAAGCGGGCCTCGTCCGGGCTCGGGCTTCCCGCGCCGCAGGCGGCAAAGACGAGCGAGGAGGCAAGTACGGCAAGTCTGCGGACCATGCGGGCTTCCTTTCCGTCGGTCCAGGTGAGGCTAGTCGTGTCGTCCCCGAAATCAATCCCGGCCAAATGGGGTGACGGCGCGCGCTGCACGCGCTAGAGGGCGCGATCCGTCTGCGGGCGCCTGTCGCCTGCCGTCACCCTACTTGAGCAGAGCCGATCCGACGATGACCATCCACGCCTACCGTACCCACAATTGCGGCCAGCTCCGCGAGAGCGACGTCGGCGCCAGCGTCCGCCTGTCCGGCTGGGTGCACCGCAAGCGCGACCATGGCGGCGTGCTGTTCGTCGACCTGCGCGACCATTACGGGCTGACCCAGGTGGTCTGCCGCGCGAACAGCGAGGCGCTGAAGGTGCTCGAGCATCTGCGCGCGGAGTCGGTGGTGACGATCGACGGCGAGGTGGTCGCGCGCGGCCCCGAGGCGACCAACCCGAACCTCGCCACCGGCGCGATCGAGGTGGTCGCCGAGGCGGTCGCGATCCAGTCCGAGGCGCAGGAGCTGCCGCTCCCCGTCGCCGGCGAGGCCGATTATCCCGAGGATATCCGCCTGCGCTACCGCTATCTCGACCTGCGCCGCGACCGGCTGCACGCCAACATCATGCTTCGCTCCCGGGTGATCAGCTCGATCCGCCGGCGGATGATCGAGCAGGGTTTCACCGAGTTCCAGACCCCGATCCTGACCGCGTCCAGCCCCGAGGGCGCACGCGACTATCTGGTCCCGAGCCGGGTCCATCCGGGCAAGTTCTACGCGCTTCCCCAGGCGCCGCAGATGTTCAAGCAGCTGATCATGGTCGCGGGCTTCGACCGCTATTTCCAGATCGCGCCCTGCTTCCGCGACGAGGACGCGCGCGCCGACCGCAGCCCGGGCGAATTCTACCAGCTCGACTTCGAGATGAGCTACGTCACCCAGGACGACGTCTTCGCGGCGATCGAGCCGGTGCTTGCCGGCGTGTTCGAGGAGTTCGCCAACGGCAAGAGCGTGACGCCCGCCGGCGAGTTCCCGCGCATCCCGTTCCGCGAGGCAATGCTGAAATACGGCTCGGACAAGCCGGACCTCCGCAATCCCATCCTGATCAGCGACGTCTCCGATCATTTCCGCGGCTCGGGCTTCGGCCTGTTCGCCCGCATCGTCGAGGGCGGGGACGTGGTGCGGGCCATCCCCGCGCCCGGCACGGCGGAGAAGAGCCGGAAGTTCTTCGACGACATGAACGACTGGGCGCGGTCGGAAGGGCATGCCGGGCTCGGCTACATCACCCGCAAAGGCGGCGAGCTCGGCGGGCCGATCGCCAGGAATCACGGCGAGGAGGCGACGCTGAAGCTCTACGAGGCGCTCGGCCTCGGCCCGGACGACGGCATCTTCTTCGCCGCCGGCAAGGAGGCGCAGGCCGCCAAACTGGCCGGCGCCGCCCGCACCCGCGTCGGCGAGGAGCTCGGCCTCATCCCCGACGACGCCTTCAAATTCTGCTGGATCGTCGATTTCCCGATGTACGAATATGACGAGGAGACGAAGAAGGTCGACTTCAGCCACAACCCCTTCTCCATGCCGCAGGGCGGGCTGGAGGCGCTGGCGACGAAGGACCCGCTCGACATCCTCGCCTTCCAGTATGACATCGTCTGCAACGGCGTGGAATTGAGCTCGGGCGCGATCCGCAACCATCGCCCGGACATCATGTACAAGGCGTTCGCGATCGCCGGCTACAGCCAGGCCGACGTCGACACCAACTTCGCCGGCATGATCAACGCCTTCAAATATGGCGCGCCGCCGCACGGCGGCTCGGCGCCGGGCATCGACCGAATCGTCATGCTGCTCGCCGGCGAGCCGAACATCCGCGAGGTCGTGCTCTTCCCGATGAACCAGAAGGCCGAGGACCTGATGATGAACGCGCCGGGCGCGGTCACCGCGAAGCAGCTCCGCGAGCTCAGCATCCGCGTGGTCGAGCCCGCGGGCACGGCCGCGAAGGACCCGGCCAAGGTCGTCGCGCCGGAGTGAGGGAAGCGGCCTGAAGCCAGTGTCCCACGTCATGCCAGCGAAGGCTGGCATCCGGACGGCGTTGGTGTCACCAAGTCGGTCTGGGCCCCGGCCTTCGCCGGGGCGACGGTGATAGACATGGCCATCGACCTCAGCGACTACGAGACCGGCGCCGACTATGACGGCGATTACAAGGAAGACCTCGCCGACCTCCAGGAGCGGCTCTCGCGCCTGTTCGTCGCCAACCATCTGCACAAGAGAAGCGCCGTCATCCTTTGCGAAGGCTGGGACGCGGCCGGGAAGGGCGGGGCGATCCAGCGCATGGTCGCCGAGGGCGATCCGCGCCACTACCGCGTCTGGCCGATCGCCGCGCCGACCGACGAGGAGAAGGCGCATCATTATCTCTGGCGCTTCTGGAAACGGCTGCCGGCCGCGGGCGAGGTCGCGATCTTCGACCGCAGCTGGTACGGCCGCGTCCTCGTCGAACGGGTCGAGGGCTTCGCCAAAGCGGCCGAGTGGAAGCGCGCCTATGACGAGATCAACGAGTTCGAGTCCCAGCTCGCCGCCGCCGGCACCCTGATCGTGAAGCTCTTCTTCCACGTCACGCAGGAGGAGCAGGACGACCGCTTCCGCAAGCGCCTCGACCATCCCTGGAAGCGCTGGAAGGTGACCGGGGAGGATATCCGCAACCGGGCGAAGCGCGACGATTATCTGAAGGCGCTGAAGGACATGTTCGCCCATACCGACACGCACTGGGCGCCCTGGACGGCGATCGACGGCAACGACAAGAAGGCCGCCCGCATCGCCGCCCTGACGCGCGTCGCCGATGCGCTCGACGCTACCCTTCCTGACGGGCCGCCGAAGCCGGGGCCGGAATTCGACGAGATGCGGAAGGCGCTCGGCTGAGCTCGCCGGGCGGCCAGCGCCGCCAGCTCCGGCCGAAGCGCACCCGGAAGATCCAGAACAGCATCGCCGCGAGCACCGAGAGCGCGGGCAGGTACCAGATCGCCGAGCCCTGCCAGGCCTCGGGGAAATTGTCCTGCTGCCCCTGGAAGAAGGAGGTGGTGGCGATCAGCATCGCGGCGCACATCCGCCAGAGATGCCGGCCCACACGCTGCGCGCCCGACAATTGCCGCCTCAGGATGAAATTGAGGTCGAGCGCCGCCGCCAGCGCCGCGAGGCCGGCGAAGACGAACATCGGCTGCCAGGGAAGGAAGTCGATCCGCCCGCGCGGGCTGTTCATCGCGATCAGGCCGAAGCTCAGCTCGGCGGCCGCGCAGGCGAGGATCACCGTCAAAGCGGCGACCTCGAAGCGGCCGGCCCGCCCGTCCCGGTGCCGCGCCGTCCACCAGGAGGTCGCGACCAGATAGCAGGTGATGATCCCGATCACCGCCGTCGCCCGCTCGGGCTTCAGCGCCGCGATCAGCGCGCCGGTCAGCGTCATCACCAGCATCGCGGCGAAGAAGATCGTGCCGGCCCGGCCGTGGCGGCGGCCGCCCTTGCGCAGGATCAGCGCCGCCGCGCCCGAGAGCAAGGCGGTGCTCCCCGCCGCGATATGGATCAGCATCACCGGACTCACGCGCACCTCCCTTGTGCTTGCTTCGGGAATGCGTATTATTCATATAATACAGCTCGCGGCCATGATGCGGAGGGCCAAAGACATGATCGCAGGTTGCATCGAGAAGATGCGGGCGCAGGATTGCTCGACCTGCGACCATCGCAATGACTGCGCCTTCATCGTCCCGGAACTGCTCGGCCGCCTTTTCCAGCCGGCGCCTCAGCCGGCCGGGGAGAAGCCTCCGCAAAGCCGCGGCGGCACCTTCCTGCGCCGGCTGTTCGACGAGATTGCGGGCGCCGCGCGGCGGGAAATGGCGAGAAAGCCGGAAAGGCCGGACAGCTTCCGCCGCCGCGTCGAGGCGGAGCTGGAGCCCATGCTCGCCTCGGGACCGATCCGGATCGAGCCGGTCGCCCGCGCGCTCGGCTGCAGCCGCCAGACGCTCTACCGCCGGCTGAAGGCGGAGGGGCTGACCTTCGAGCAGGTGCTGGACGGCCTGCGCCGCCGTCAGGCGGAGAAATGGCTCCGCGATCCCGCTTTGCCCGTGAAGGAGATCGCCTGGCGCCTCGGCTATTCCGACCCCGCCGCTTTCTCCCGGGCCTTCAAGCGCTGGACGGGCAAGAGCCCGCAGGCGTTTCGCAATCGCCCCGGCTGATTCCGGGGCTTGACCCAGCTTCGTTGCTTGCCCGAAATGAACGCGCCAACAACGGAGGTCCAATGATGCGTCTTCTTCCCATTCTTGCGTGCTTTTCCATGGTCGCGGGCAGCGGCGCCGCTTTCGCGCAACCTGGCGACCAGGCCTTTCACGAGCAGACCCTGCGGGCGCTGGAGCGGATCGAGCGGGCCCTGGAGCGCCTCGAGCGCCGCCTCGATTCGGCGCCGCCCGCCGCTGCGGCCGCGTCGAATGACGAGGTGGTCGCCGCGACGAGTGAGGTTTGCGGGACGACGATGGCCAATTGCCAGCGGGAAGCGCTGCGCCACTGTGAGCGGCTGAATTTCGCGCGTGGTGTCCCCGTCCGCATCGAGGCGCGGGGCGGCTTTAACTATATGGTCCGGGTGCGCTGCTTCAACTGAGCGGACCCGACCGGACAGCGATCGGCCGCCGCGCATTCGCGATATTGTCAGGCACAGCGGACCATCACATGATCCCCGTAAAGGGGAACGGCCATGAAATTCATGCTCGCGCTTTTGGCGCCCGCCATCATAGCGGCTCCGGCAGCCGCGCAGCCATCCTCAATGCAGGTGCTGAACGAAGCCGGAGCGCGCGCTTCCACGCCGACTTTGGTCGAGCGCTACGGCGCCGACGACGTGCGGCGCGGCGATTTGCGGGTGCCGCCCGGACGGGGGCCTTTCCCAGTCGTCATTCTCATCCATGGCGGTTGTTGGCGTTCCGACATGGGAGGCCAGGTCAATATGGCACCGCTCGCCGACGCCCTGGCCCGGCGCGGCTTCGCGACCTGGTCGTTCACCTATCGCCGGGTCGGGCAGCCCGGTGCCGGCTGGCCGGGAACGTTCGAGGACGTGGCGGCGGGCGTCGACCATGGCCGTTCGCTCGGCCGGAGATACCGGCTCGACCTTTCGCGTATCGTCATCGTCGGGCATTCGTCCGGCGCCCATCTCGCCCTCTGGGCGGCCTCACGGCCACGCCTCCGCAACCCCGTGGCAGGTAGGAACCCGCTGCGGGCGGCAGCGGTCGTGGCGATCGACGGACCCGGCGCGCTGGCGCCTTTTATCGGCATCGATGCCCGGATTTGCGGCCAGCCGGCGGTCGTGCCGCTGATGGGCGGAAGCCCCGCGGAGCGCGCCGCCGAATATCGTCTCGCCACGCCCGCCGATCATCTGCCGCTCGGCGTCCGCACCTTGCTGGTGCTCGCCGGGCTCAGCCGGCTCATGGAGCCTTATGCCGAGGCGGCCCGGGCAGCCGGAGAGGATGTCGTGCTGCTGACCCCGGAAGGGGGAGACCATTTCAACATCCTCAACCCGGGCACTCCGCAGGGCAGCCGGGTCGTCGAGTTCATTGCCACGACGGCGCTGCCCCGGCCGGCTCGGGGTAACTGATCGCCACCACCTCATATTCCTTCTCGCCCGACGGCAGCGCCACCCGCCTGAGATCGCCGACCGCGGCGCCTCGAATGGCGCGGGCGAGGGGGGAGTGGAAGCTGATGCGGCCGGCGCCCGCATCGGCCTCGTCCTCGCCGACCAGGGTCACGACCCGCTCGTTGTCGTCCTCGTCGGCGAGGGTGACGGTCGCGCCGAACCAGGCCCGGCTCTTGTCGGGCTGTCGTGCCGGATCGGTGACTTTCGCCTCCTTCATCCGCCGGGCGAGGAAGTTGATCCGCCGGTCCACCTCGCGCAGCCGCCGCCGGCCATATTGGTAATCGGCATTCTCCGACCGGTCGCCATTGGCCGCCGCCCAGGCGATCGTCTCGAGCAATTTCGGCCGCTCGCCGCCGAACAAAGCCTCATATTCCTCGCGCAGCTTCCGGTAGCCGTCGGGGGTGATGTAGTTCAGCTTCTCGGCCATTCGCCCTCACTAACGGAAGAATGGCCTCAGCGCAGCGCGTTCTGTCCCAGGTAATAGGAAATGCGCCCGCGCGAGCGGCTGCGCTCCGGGTGCATGAGGTCGTAGACCATTGCGTTCTCGACGACGCGCTGGACGTAGCCGCGCGTCTCCGAGAACGGGATTTCCTCGATCCAGCGCAGCATGTCGGCGCCGGGCAGACGCGGGTCGCCATTTGCATTGATCCACTGCGGCACCCGGCCGATCCCCGCATTATAGGCGACCGCGACGAGCACGAGATTGTTGCCGAAGCGGTCCATCAGCATGGTGAGGTGGGCGCTGCCGAGCAGGACGTTGTAGCTGGCATCCTCGGTCAGCCGGCCGAGGCTGTAGGGCACGCCGACCCGGCGCGCCTCCGCCGCCGCGGTGCCGGGCATGAGCTGCATCATGCCGCGCGCCCCGACATGGGAGACGGCGGTCCGCTCGAACGAGCTTTCCTGGCGGATGATGCCGTGCGCCGCCGCCCAGTTATGGCTGTAGGCGGCCGGAATCTGGACTTCGGGAAAAGCGCCGCGGTCGTAGAAATTCTCGCCGCGGTTGCGCGCCTCGCGCTGCACCCAGACGCCGAGATCGGGGCGGCCGATATCGCGGCCGAACTGCGCGGCGGCGACCCGTTCCTGCTCGGTCTCCAGGCTCTCGGCCAGGGCCCGCACGAACAGGCCCTGGTCGCTGCGCCGCCCGACCATGCCGAGATAGCGCGTCGCTTCGGCCAGCGGCCGGCGGGCGAAAGCGGCGCGGGTCGCCGCGTCGGGCGGCGGCGAGGCCGCGGGCGGGCGCGGCACCTGGCCGAGCCGCTCCATGGCGAGCAGGCCGTAAAACTGGTCGGGGCTCGACGCCGCCCGCTGCAGCCAGGCATTGGCCTCGGCCTGCTGGCCGGCCTGCGCCGCGGCGCGCGCCGCCCAATAATAGCCCTTTGCCCGGGTCTGCGGCGTGCGGGCGCCGCCGGCATAGAGGACGAACAGCCGAGCCGCCTCGCGCGGCCGGTTCAGCCGGTAGAGCGCGGTCTGCCCGCCGAGCCAGACCAGGCTCGTATAATCGTCGCGCTCGCCATAGGGCCGGTCAGAGACGTCGGTGCCGGGCGCGTAAAGATCCTCGACGCTCGCGGCGATGCGATAGGCGGTCTGCCAGTTGCGGTCGTTGGCGGCGCCGCGCGCGAGGATGAGGGCGATATCGATATAGCGGGCCGGATTGACCGGCGGCCGTTCGAAGCGCGGCCGGTTGGCGAGCAGCGCCCGCGCCGCCGCGCTCTGGTTCGAGTTGCGCAGCCAATAGGCGCGGTCGATCAGCAGCCCCGGATCGCGCGCCGCCGCGGCGTCGAGCGCGGCCAGCCGTGCAGAGGCGTCCGCGTCGCGCCGCTGCAAGGCGAGCTGCGCCTCGAAGACCGGCCGGCGGGCCGCCCGCGCCCAGCCTATGGCCCGCGCCGCGCTCGCCGTGTCGCCATTGCCGAGCAGGGTTTCGAGCCGGGCGTCATGATCGTCCGGCGTGAAGACCCCACCGAAGGCGCCGAGCAGGCGGCTTTCCTCGCTCTGCCCCATCGCCCCCATCCGCCAGGCTCGCCGGGCCGCATCGCGGGCCTCGCCGGTCCGGCCGGCCGCCTGCAGCGCGAGCGCATAATTGGCCTGGCCGCCCGCCGTCGTCGGCGGCAACATTGTAAAGAAGCGGATCACCTCGTTTGGGGAGACGCTCTCCGTCGCCAGCCGCCGCTCGGCGCTGCGCCTGAGCCCCGCCTCGCCCGGCCAGCCGCGGTAGCGGGTCAGGAATGAGGCATAGGAGGTGAAGCCGTTATTGTCCGACTGGCGAAGCGCGTTCCACTGGGCGATGGCGCCGGCGACCGGGCTCGAGACGGCGGCGGCGCGGGGCGGATCAGGGACGAGCTGCTCATTCTGGGCGGCGCCTGTCACCGCGGACATCCCCAACAGGAGGAACAGGACCGCTTTCCGATGCATGCTGGACAGAATGATACGCCCCTCCTTATCAGGTCCTGAACGCCCCGTTTCGTTCGCGTTTCGGTCTAAACCAGGCGAAGCGAGCGGGTGAAGGAGGCAAAGATGTTCAGGGGCTCGATCCCGGCTCTAGTGACCGCATTTCGCGACGAAGCGTTTGACGAGGACGCCTATCGGGCCTTGGTCGAATGGCAAATCAGCGAGGGGAGTCATGGACTTGTCCCCTGCGGCACGACCGGCGAATCCGCGACGCTCGCCGCGGACGAGCATTACCGGATCATCGAGGTCTGCGTGGAGCAGGCGGCCGGACGCGTGCCGGTCATCGCCGGCTGCGGCTCGAACGACACGCAGGTCGCGATCCAGAATATGTGGGCCGCCAAGGAGAGCGGCGCCGACGCGGCACTCGTCGTGCTGCCTTATTATAACCGGCCGAACCAGGCCGGGCTGATCGCCCATTTCACCAAGCTCGCCTCGGCCTGCGACCTGCCGATCGTCCTCTACAACGTGCCGGGACGCACGGTGACCGACATCCTGCCCGAGACGCTCGGCGAGATCGCGAAGCTGCCCACAATCGTCGGGATCAAGGACGCGTCCGGCAATCTCGCCCGGGTGAGCGCGCACCGCCTGCTCTGCGGCGAGGATTTCTGCCAGCTCTCGGGCAATGACGACATGGCCCTGGGCTTCAACGCCATGGGGGGCGTGGGCTGCATCTCGGTGACTGCCAATGTCGCGCCCAGACTCTGCGCGGAATTCCAGAATGCCATGCTTTCAGGCGATTGGCAGGTGGCGCTCGCACTCAACGACAAGCTCTACCCGCTCCATGCCGCACTCTTCTCCGACGCCTCCCCGGGGCCGACCAAATATGCGCTCAGCCGGATCCGCCCGGATTTCCCGACCGGCCTCCGCCTCCCCATGACCTGGCCGTCCGAGGCCAGCCGCAAGGCGGTGGACGCGGCGCTCGCCCATGCGGGGCTGATCTGACGGTGAAGGGGGCGCGCCGGCGCGCGATCGCCCTCGGCGCCATGCTGCTGGCGGCGGGATGCCGGCACGAGGTGGCGGCACCGCCCGGGCCCGCCGACCTCCTCCGTGCCTATCCCGACCATGTCGCCTCGGTCGACGCGACCCAGGTGGTGCTGCGGGACGGCACGCGCCTGCCGCTTTCAGACGGGATCCACGGCAAGACGCCGGCCGAGCGCATCCTGAGGCCGGATCTCGACGACATGTTCGTCCAGGCCTACCGGCCCGGCCGCCCGGGGCGCCCGCCGGCGCCCGACGAGGATCCGGGCCGCGCCCGCTACGAGCCCTTCTTCGACCGGGTCTATGGCGACTGCAATCGCGGCGAGGTGGCGCCGAGGCTGCGCCCCGTGCGCTGGATGCCGTCGCGCGGCGGCGCCATCCTGCTGTTCAACAGCGTCAACGGGGCCGCCGACCGGCTGGAGGCCGTGGTCCGCGACCTTGAGCGGCTGCCGCGGCGGATGACGCGCTATCTCGTCCCCGCCGCCGGCACCTATTCTTGCCGCTTCATCGCGGGCACCCGCCAGCGCAGCATGCACGCCTACGGCCTCGCCATCGACATCAACCTTGCCCATTCCGATTACTGGCTCTGGCTGGGCGGGGAGGGCACGCCCTACCGCAACCGCATCCCGTTCGCGATCGTCCGGATCTTCGAGCGGCACGGCTTCATCTGGGGCGGCAAATGGGGCCATTTCGACACGATGCACTTCGAATATCGGCCCGAATTGCTGCCCCGCCGCTGACGCCTTCCTCTCGCCCCGTTTACCTCCTATGTGCCGGTCATGCCCCGTCCCAAACCCGAGACGTTCGACAAGAAGAAGGTGGTCGCCGAGAACCGGCGGGCGCGCTTCGACTATGCGATCGAGGACAAATATGAGGCGGGGATCGCGCTGACCGGGACCGAGGTGAAGAGCCTGCGCTTCGGCGAGGGCTCGATCGCGGAGAGCTATGCCGAGGTGAAGGACGAGCAGGTCTGGCTGATCAACGCCAACATCCCCGAGTTCAGCCATGGCAACCGCCACAATCACGAGCCGAAGCGCCCGCGCAAGTTGCTCCTTCACACCCGCGAGATCGCGAAGCTGCACGGCGCCGTGGCGCGGCAGGGCATGACGCTGGTGCCGCTCAGCGTCTACTTCAACTCGAAGGGCCGGGCGAAGGTGGAGCTGGCGTTGGCGAAGGGCCGCAAGAGCCACGACAAGCGCGACTATGAGAAGGAAAAGGACTGGAAGCGCGAGCAGGGCCGGCTGCTGAGGCAGCATGGCTGAGATGTCTTCAGGAGAGTCCGGGCCGCCGTCTCGGGTCCCGCCCGCGGACCAGTCCCGGAAAGGGAGCTGGGCGACCCGCTGGGCCAGGAACAATATGCCGAGCCGGGACCAGATGGCGGAGAGCCGCTGGATCCGTGTGTTCGGGCCGTTCGGGCCACGCATCCTGCACAGCGAATATTGGCGTTTCACCCGCCGCTCGGTGCCGCGCGGCGTCGCCATGGGCCTGTTCGTCGGCGTCTTCTTCCTGATCCCGGGCGTGCAGATCATCGGCGCCGCGCTGTTCTGCCTGCCCGTGCGCGGCAACATCCCGATCGCGGCGGGGATGACCTTCCTCACCAATCCCTTCACCACGCCCTTCCTGATCCTCGCCTCGCTGCCGATCGGCAATCTGTTCGGCTTCCATGCCGACGGCAGCGCGATCACCAGCATGTACGAACGGAGCGCGCCGCTCTCCGAATGGCTGGCCTGGCTCGCCTCGGACGCGGCCCCGGCCCTGGTCATCGGCCTGTTCATCATCGCCCTGGCCAGCGCCCTGGTCGGCTGGCTGATCTCGATCTTCGTCTGGCGCTGGTGGGTGGCGCGTAAATGGCGCCGGCGCGCGGCGCGCATGGTGGCCCTCGACGACTGAGTGCCCAGATTGATCGGGGCCGGCGGACTGCTATAGCAGGCCCATACACCTCCCAGCCAAGGACCGCCGCCGCATGCGCACTCTGCTTCTCGCCGCCGCCACCATCTCCGTCGCCAGCCTCTCGGTCGCCATTGCCGGCAGCCAGGCGCAGACGCCCGCCGCGAAGGCGGCGAACACGCCGCGCTACGGCACCTTCGGCTTCGACGTCGCCGGGATGGACCGCAGCGTGAGCCCGGGCCAGAGCTTCTTCACCTTCGCCAACGGCAATTGGGCGCGGACCACGGAGATCCCGTCGGACCGCTCCAATTACGGCATGTTCACCGTGCTCGACGACCTCTCCAAGGCACGAACGCGGGCGATCCTCGAGGACGCCCGGCCCGGCACGCGGATCGGCGACTTCTATGCGAGCTTCATGGACGAGCGGGCGGTCAACGCCGCCGGCGTCACTCCGCTTCGGCCGATGCTCGCCCGGATCAACGCGATCGCCGACCGCTCGGGCTTCGCGGCCGAGGCCGGCCGCCTGTTCCGCCAGGGCGTCACGGCGCCCTTCGCCGGCTATATCGCGAGCGACGACCGCATCCCGACCGAGACCATCCAGCGGCTCATCCAGTCGGGCCTCGGCCTCCCGGACCGCGACTATTATCTCAACGACGATGCGACGCTGGCGCAGAAACGGACCGCCTATCAGGCCTATCTCGCCCAGCTGCTGAGCCTTGCGGGCGAGGCGAACGGCGCCGAGCGCGCAGCCGCGGTGCTCGCCTTCGAGCGGCGGATCGCCGAGGTTCACTGGACCCGGGTCGAGAGCCGGGACGACGAGCGCACCTACAACAAATGGGCGCGCGCCGATTTCGCCCGCAACGCGCCGGGCTTCGACTGGGACGCCTATTTCCGCGAGACCGGCCTCGGCGGCCAGGCGAACATCCTCGTCTCGCAGCCCAGCGCCTTCACCGGCACGGCGCGGATCATCTCCGAGACGCCGGTCGCGGTGCTCAAGGACTATCTGACCCTGCGCCTGCTCGACAACTCGGCGCCTTTGCTCTCGCAGCCCTTCGTCGACGCCAATTTCGCCTTCCGCGGCACCACGCTCAACGGCACCCCGCAGAACGAGCCGCGCTGGAAGCGGGCGGTGACGATGGTCACCGGCGCGCTCTCCGACGATGTGAGCCGGATCTACGTCCAGCGGCACTTTCCGCCCGAGGCGAAGCGCGCCGCCGACGAGCTGGTCCGCAACGTGATCGCCGCGATGGACCGCCGCCTCGCCCAGCTGAGCTGGATGGCGCCGGAGACAAGGGCCGCGGCGCGGGCCAAGCTCGCCGCCTTCACGCCCAAGATCGGCTATCCCGACCGCTGGCGCGATTATTCGAGCGTCCGGATCGGCCGGACCAACCTCGTCCAAAATGTCATGAACGCGAACGAGTTTGAATATCAGCGCAATCTGAACAAGCTCGGCCGGCCGGTCGACCGCAGCGAGTGGCTGATGACGCCGATGGACGTCAACGCCTATGCCAATCCGACCTGGAACGAGATCGTCTTCCCGGCCGCGATCCTGCAGCCGCCCTTCTTCGACCCGCATGCCGATCCGGCGGTCAATTATGGCGGCATCGGCGCGGTGATCGGCCATGAGATCAGCCACCATTTCGACGACCAGGGCAGCCGCTACGACCAGACCGGCGCGCTGCGCGAATGGTGGACGCCGCAGGACCGCGAGCGGTTCAATGCGCTCACCGCGCAGCTCGTCGCCCAATATGACGCCTATGAGCCGCTGCCGGGCCGCCGCATCCAGGGCCGGCTGACCCTGGGCGAGAATATCGCCGACCTCGCCGGCCTCACCGTCGCCTACGACGCCTGGCAGCATACGCTGGGCGGCCGGACGGCGCCGGTCCTGGCGGGCTTCACCGGCGACCAGCGCTTCTATCTCGGCTGGGCGCAGGTCTGGCGGCGCAAATATCGCGAGGCGAATCTCATCCAGCGCCTGCTGACCGATCCCCACTCGCCGAGCGAGCAGCGCGCCGCCGTCGTCCGCAACCTCGATCCGTGGTACGCCGCCTTTAATCCGCGTCCGGGCGACGCGCTCTTCCTTGCGCCCGAGCGCCGGGTCCGTATCTGGTAGGGCATGGCGAGCGCGGCGGGACTGCACGGGAACGGGGGACGGCAAGGCCGGTCGCTGATCCTGTTCGGGCTCGCCGCTCTGGCCTCCGCGGGCCTTTTGCTCTGGGCGGCCGGCAGCCCCGTCTTCGCCGCCGCCTTCCTCGCCGGCCTGGTCGCGGCGGGCGGGCTCATCGCGCTGCGGCGGCCCGCCGTCGCCGAAGCCCCGGCCGCCGCGCCGCTGGCGCTCGACACCGCCTTGCTGCGCGCCGCCCTCGACAATGCGCCGCCGTCCACGGCGCTCGCGATCACCGATGGCGAGGGCAGGCTCGTCTCCGCCAATGCGAGCTGGTCGGGCTGGTTCGTCGGCGCGGCCTCGCCGGGCGAGCTCGCGCAGGACGGGGACCGGCCCGCGATCGACGTGGCGATCCGCGCCGCCCTTCGCGACCGCAGCGCCGTCGTGCCGCCGCTCAGCCTCGGCGGCGTGCAGGTCCGCGGCGACGTCGCGCGGATCGGCAGCGGCCATCTGCTCTGGCGGCTGAAGCGCGGCGACAGCGCCGACCTCGCCGCCGAGACCAGGCGGCTCATCACCGGCGAGGCAGGGCGCCGCATGGGCGAGGCCGGGCTGATGACCGCGATCGTCGATTCGGCCGGAACGATTCTCGCCGCCAACGGCGCCTTCATCGTCCGCACCGCCGGCGCCGACGGCGAGCCGCGCGCCGTCGAGGGCACTCCCTTCGTCGAGCATCTCGCCGCGGCGGCCAACGGCCAGTTCCACTTCGCCGCCGAGGGCAAGGCCGCCACCCCCTTGCGGATCGTCCAGATCCCGGCGGGCGAGGGCGCCGACGCGCTCTCCGCCTTCCTCCTGCTCGACGACGTGCCGGGCGCGCGCGCCGGCGACGACAGCGGCCATGTCCACGCCTTGCTCGACAGCCTGCCGCTCGGCCTGGCGCTGGCCGATGGCGACGGCCGCTTCCTGTTCCTCAACAAGGTATTCCGCACCGCGGCCGGCCTCGGCGCCAATGAGAAGCCGGCATGGCCGGGCGACCTCGTCGTCGACGAGGACAAGGCCGCGGTTTCCGACGCCGTCCGCCGTTTCGGCCGCGGCCGGCCGATGTCGGGCGATCTCGCCGTCCGGCTGCGCTGCAATCCCGAGGAACCGGTGGCGATGACCGTCGCCGGCGCGCGCGGCCTCGGCAATGCCGCAGTGCTGCTCAGCCTCAAGGACAATAGCGAGGAGGCCCGGCTCAAGCGCGAGATCGCGCAGGCGACCAAGATGCAGGCGGTCGGCCAGCTGGCAGGCGGCGTCGCCCATGATTTCAACAATATTCTGACCGCGATCCTCGGCACCTGCGACCTGATGCTGATGCGCCATACGCCGGGCGATTCCGATTATGACGACATCCAGCAGATCCGCTCCAACTCGAACCGCGCCGCCAACCTCACCCGCCAGCTGCTCGCCTTCTCGCGCCAGCAGACGCTTCGCCCGCAGGTGCTGCAGCTGCCCGACGTGGTCGCCGAGGTCTCACATCTCCTGACTCGCCTCCTCGGCGAGCGGATCAAGCTGGACGTGAAGCACGGCCGCGGCCTCGGCCCGGTCCGCGCCGATCCGGGCCAGCTCGAGCAGGTGATCGTCAACCTCGCCGTCAATGCCCGCGACGCGATGACTGCGAAAGAGGGCGCGGGCGGCACGCTCACCCTGCAGACCTTCGCCGTTGCCGCGGAGGACGTGCGCCGAATGGGCAGCGACGTGCTGCCGGTGGGCGACTATACCGCGCTCAAGGTCACCGACACCGGGCACGGCATCCCGCAGCACATCCTCGGCAAGATTTTCGAGCCCTTCTTCACCACCAAGGAAGTGGGGAAGGGGACCGGGCTCGGCCTCTCCACCGTCTACGGCATCGTCAAGCAGTCGGGCGGCTTCATCTTCGCCGAGAGCCAGGTGAAGAAGGGCACCAGCTTCACCATCTACCTGCCGGTCCACCGCGCCCAGCCGGGCGAGGCGCCGGGCAAGGCCAAGGCGAAGGAGAAGGCCGGCGAGCTCTGGGGCTCGGGCACGGTCCTCGTCGTCGAGGACGAGGTCATGGTCCGCGCCGTCGCCGAGCGGGCGCTGGCCCGGCACGGCTATAATGTGCTGGTCGCGGAGAATGGTGAGGCGGCGCTGGAGATCCTGCAGCGCGAGGGGCGGGTCGATCTTCTGATCTCCGACGTGGTGATGCCGACCATGGACGGCCCGACCACGGTCCGCGCGGCGCGCAAGCTGCAGCCGGACATCCCGGTCCTCTTCATGTCGGGCTATGCCGAGGAGCAACTGCGCAAGTCGATCGACATCCCCAACGTCTCCTTCCTCGCCAAGCCCTTCTCCGTGCAGCAATTGGCGGAGACGGTGCGTGATGTCCTCGCGGCGAAATGATCGAGACGCGGAATCCCTCTTTCCCTTTGCGAAACAAACGCTAGGGCGGGCGCATGTCGGGGAACAAGACCATCCTCATCGTCGAGGACGAGCCTCTGATCGCGATGATGCTCGAGGACTTCCTCGATTCGCTTGGCCACCAGGTCGCGGCAAGCTGCGACAACGTCGCCGATGCGCTTGATCATGTGTCGAGCGCCAGTTTCGACGTGGCGATCATCGACGTGCGTCTCAAGGACGGCGAGCAGATCTGGCCGGTCGCCGACGCGCTCGCCGATGCCGGCAAGCCCTTCATCCTGGCCACCGGCGGCCATGTCGATCCGCCGCCCGAACGCCATGCCGCCGCGCCGGTGCTCGCCAAGCCCTATACGCTCGACGCGATCGAGCCGGTGCTGGCCAGGGCGCTGGCGCCCTAGAGGGTGCAGCGGTGACCCGCAGGCGCCTCGTGATCCTGCTCGTCGTCGTTCCGCTCATCATCTATGCCGCAATCTGCGCGGCGGTGTTCTTCTTCCAGGCGAGCCTGATCTTCCCGGTGTCGCAGGTCGGCCCCGCGGGACCGCTGCCGCCGGGCGCGGCGCGGATCCAGCTGAACGCCGCGACCGGCGAGCGCCTCGCGGGCCTGCACATCCCGGCCGCGGCGGGGGCAGGGGAGGGCCAACCCGTCATTCTCGGCTTTGGCGGCAATGCCTGGAACGCCGACGCCATGGCCGCCTATCTGCACGACCTCTATCCTGGGGCGGACGTCGTCGCCTTTCATTATCGCGGCTATCCGCCGAGCGAGGGCAGCCCGGGCGCCGCCGCCCTGCGAGAGGATTCGCTCGCCATTTACGACTGGGCCCGGCAGCGCTTTCCGGGCCGCCGGATTATCGCCGCGGGCTTCAGCATCGGCAGCGGCGTCGCCGCCTCGCTCGCCGCCAGGCGTCCGCTGGCCGGCGTCATTCTCGTCACGCCGTTCGACAGCCTCGCCGCGGCCGCCGCCGACCACTACCCCTGGTTGCCGGTCCATCTGCTTTTCCGCCACGAGCTGCCGGCCGCGGACGACCTGCGCGCCAGCCGGGTCCCCGTCGCCATCCTCTCCGGCGAGCGCGACACGTTGATCCTCCCCGCCCGCGCCGACGCGCTGCGGCGAGCCGCGCCGAACCTCGCCTACAGCCGGGTCGTGGCGGGCGCCGGCCATAACGACATCTACCGGCGCGACGACTTCCGCGCCGCGATGCGCGAGGCGCTCGCGGCCCTGCTCAAGCGCTGAATTCGGGAAAGCACGTAAACGGACCGTTTCCCACTTGTTCCGCTGGAACAAATACAGTACATCGTTTCTCCGAAATGGATCGGACGGCCATTGATCAAGCACGGCCGACACAATACGGGGAGCAAGCCAATGACGGCCTCACTTCAGGTGGTTTCCGACAGGAGCGCAATGGACACGGACAAGCAGAAGGCGCTCGACGCCGCTCTGGCGCAGATCGACCGCGCCTTCGGCAAGGGCAGCGCGATGCGCCTCGGCTCGAAGGAAGCGATCGAGATCGAGACCATCTCGACAGGCTCGCTCGGCCTCGACATCGCGCTCGGCATTGGCGGCCTGCCGCGCGGCCGCGTCGTCGAGATTTACGGCCCGGAAAGCTCGGGCAAGACCACCCTGGCGCTCCATGCCGTGGCGGCGGCGCAGGCGGCCGGGGGCGTCGCCGCCTTCATCGACGCCGAGCATGCGCTCGACCCCGTCTATGCGAAGAAGCTCGGCGTCGACATCGACAATCTGATCGTCTCCCAGCCCGACACGGGCGAGCAGGCGCTGGAGATCACCGACACCCTGGTCCGCTCCAATGCGGTCGACATATTGATCATCGATTCGGTCGCTGCCCTGGTGCCGCGGGCCGAGATCGAGGGCGAGATGGGCGATAGCCATGTCGGCCTGCAGGCGCGGCTGATGTCGCAGTCGCTCCGCAAGCTGACCGGCTCCATCTCCAAGTCGCGCTGCCTCGTCATCTTCATCAACCAGCTGCGCATGAAGATCGGCGTGATGTACGGCAATCCGGAGACGACGACGGGCGGCAATGCGCTGAAATTCTACGCCAGCGTCCGCCTCGACATCCGCCGCACCGGCCAGATCAAGGACCGCGACGACATCGTCGGCAACGCCACCCGCGTGAAGGTAGTGAAGAACAAGCTGGCGCCGCCGTTCAAGCAGGTCGAATTCGACATCATGTATGGCGAGGGCGTCTCCAAGACCGGCGAGATCCTCGATCTCGGCGTCAAGGCCGGCCTGGTCGAGAAGTCGGGCGCCTGGTTCAGCTATGATTCGATCCGCATCGGCCAGGGCCGCGAGAACGCCAAGCAATATCTGAAGGACAATCCCGAGATCTCGGACCGGATCGAGCGCGCCATTCGCGGCAAGACCGAGGAGGTCGCCGACGCGATGATGACCGGCCCGGACGCCGAGGACGATCTGTAGGATTTGATCGCAGGGGAGGGGCGACTCTCCCCTGACGTGCCGTCAACTTTGTCAACTTCCGCCGAGAGCGGGCAGAGGGGACGGGCAGCGCGAGGGCCGCGGCCCGCCGCCCTGCCGCTAGGCGAGCGGCGCTTCCGACGGCTCGACCGGTTCGTTCCGCGAATGGGCGGGCAGGCCGGCATTGGCCCAGCGCGCGACGGCGAGGCCGAGCACCCCGCAGATCGCGAAGCCCGCGACCAGCGGCACGGTCGTGCCGTTGAACAATTGCCCGATGACGAGGCCGATCAGGGCCGCCCCGACCGTGCTGAGCAGCCCCTGCAGCGCCGAGGCGGTGCCCGCGACATGGCCGAGCGGCTCCATCGCCAGCGCGCCGGCATTCGCGCCGACCAGACCGAAGCAGGCCATGGTCAGCGCCTGCAGGATCACGAAGCTCCAGACCGTCTCGCCCACGCCGAAAATCCAGGCCAGGTGCAGCGCCGCCATCAGGGTGAAGGCGCTGAGCGCGGTCAGCAGCATCCGGCGCGAACCGAAGCGCATCACCAGCCGGGCGTTGGTCCAGGCGCTGATCGCCATCGGCCCGGCGATGCAGGCGAAGATCAGGCCGAGCAAGTCCGGCTGACGGAAGACGTCGAAGACGATCTGCTGGATCGAGTTGAGCATGCCAAGCAGCGACCCGAAAATCAGGGTCATCGCCAGCGTATTGCCGGCCGAGGCGCGGTTGGTGAGCGTCTCCTTCACCGCCGCGCCGAAATGCCGCGCCGACAGCGGCCGGCGATGCTCCGCGGCGAGCGTCTCCGGCAGGCGCAGGGTCGCCCAGCAGGCGAGCAGCAGCCCATAGGCGGCGAGCGCGACGAAGATATAGCGCCAGCTCCCCAGCGCGAGCAGCAACTGGCCGATGCTCGGCGCCAGCACCGGCACGATCATGAAGATGATCATTGCGGTCGACATGATCTGCGCCATCGCCGAGCCCTGGAAGCGGTCGCGGACCACGGCGACGACCAGCACGCGCGATCCGGCCGCGGCCATGCCGTGCAGCACGCGGGCGGCGAGCAGCAGCGCGAAGCTCCCCGCCACCGCGCTGAGCAGGGCGAAGCCGGCATAAGCGAGCATGCAGCCGACCAGCAGCCTTTTGCGCCCGTAGCGGTCGGCGAGCGGTCCATAGGCGAGCTGGGCGACGCCGAAGCCGAGCATGTAGAAGGTGATGACGAGCTGCCGTTTATTCTCCTCGGCCACGTCCAGCGCCTCGCCGATCGGGGGCAGGGCCGGCAGCATGGAATCGATGCCGAACGCGTTCGACGCCATCAAGGCGGCGATGAGCAACACGAATTCTCTTCTGCCCGGCCCGCGGCCGGCGTCGCTCGCTTGCATGTCCGTGGCTTTCGAAAGTTCCCGCCGGGCAGGTCCGACCCGCCTATACGCGATGCGGCCCGCCCCGCAAGCCGCCCCCGCGGAAAGTCGCTCGCCCGCCGGCGCCCGATGCTCTAGACCCGCCCCATGCTTGCGGCGACCGAATGGCAGGGACAGACGGGCGAGGCCTGGGCTGAGGAATGGCGCCGCACAGACCGCACGCTGGCGCCGCTGAACGACGCTTTGCTCGCCCGGATCCTGCCGTTCGAGGGCAGGCGCATCCTCGACATCGGCAGCGGCGCGGGCGCGACCAGCTTCGCGCTCGCCGACGCGCTTCCCGAAGCGCAGGTGACCGGTCTCGATCTCTCCGACGCGCTGGTGGCCGCCGCTCAGGCGCGGTCGGCGGGGCGCCCGAACGTCCGCTTCGTCCAGGGCGACGCCGCCCGCGCCACCCCGGACGGTGCCCCGTTCGACCTGATCGTCTCGCGCCACGGCGTGATGTTCTTCGAGGATCCGGTCGCGGCCTTCACCCATCTGCACGGCCTCGCCCCGCGCGGCCGCCTGCTCTTCTCCTGCTTCCGCGCGGCGGTCGAGAATGAGTGGATGGCGGCGATGCGGGGAATCATCGAGCGCCATGCGCCCGAGACGCTTGCCGTCCCGCCTCCCGCGCAAGGGCCCTTTGCCTTCGCCGAGCCGGCGCGGGTCCAGGCGATTCTGCGCGATGCCGGCTTCGCCCCGCCGGTGCTGGAGCCGTTCGACTTCGACTTCTTCGCCGGCGCCGGCGAGGATCCGCCGGCCGACGCGCTCGCCTATTTCAGGCGGATCGGCCCGATGGCGCGGCTGGCGGCGGCGATGGACGAGGGGGCGAAGGCCGCCTTTCTTGCCGATCTCGAACAGGTCGTCACAGCGCACCGCCGGCACGACGGCATCGTCTTTCGCGCCGCCGCCTGGATTGTCAGCAGCCGCGCATGAACGCGCCCCGAGTCCGGCTGCTCGGCCTGCCGACCGATGCCCACAGCTCCTTCCTGCGCGGCGCCGCTGCCGGGCCGGCGGCAATCCGGGCGGCGCTCGCGTCCGATCACTCCAACATGGCGGCGGAGAATGGGCTCGAGATCGGCTCGGACGTGGCGGTCGAGGACGTCGGCGACCTCGCTTTGTCCGGCGCTGCGGACGGTCTTGCCGTCATCCGCGCCGCGATCCTCGATACGCATGCGGCCGGCGCGGTTCCGATCTCGCTCGGCGGCGATCACAGCGTCACCTATCCGATCGTCGCAGCGCTCGCGGCGGTGCACGGCCCGCTGAACATCCTCCATTTCGACGCGCATCCGGATCTTTACGACGAATACGAGGGCGACCCGCTCAGTCATGCCTCGCCTTTCGCGCGGATCATGGAGAAGGGCCACGCCCGCCGGCTCGTCCAGTTCGGCATCCGCACGCTCAATGCGCATAGCCGCGCCCAAGCCGCGCGCTTCGGCGTCGAAATCGTCGAGATGCGGGACTTCGCGCCGGACAAGGTGCCGATCCCGGACGCGCCGCTCTACGTCAGCATCGACCTGGACGGCTTCGATCCCGCCTTCGCGCCGGGCGTGGCGCATCACGAGCCGGGCGGGCCCGGCGTCCGCGAATTCCTCCACGTGCTGCATCGCGTGCCGGGCGGGATCGTCGGCGCCGACATCGTCGAGCTCAACCCGGCCCGCGACATCAACAATGTCACCGCCACACTCGCCGCCAAGCTCGTCAAGGAATTGGCCTCCCTCGTGCCAGGAGCGCGTTCATGATCAGGGTCCACCATCTCGAGAACAGCCGCTCGCAGCGCATCCTCTGGCTGCTGGAGGAGCTGGAGCTGCCTTATGAAGTGATCCGTTACGAACGCGACAGGAAGACGATGCTGGCGCCGCCCTCGCTTCGGAAGGTCCACCCGCTCGGCAAGTCGCCGGTGATCGAAGATGAAGGGAGGGCGATCGCCGAGACGGGCGCGATCGTCGAATATCTGGTGGAGAAAGCCGAAGGCCGGCTCGGGCCGCCCGCCAATCGCGACGCGGTGCTGCTTTACCGCCAGTTCCTCCATTATGCCGAAGGCTCGATGATGCCGCCTTTGCTCGCCCTGCTCGTCGTCGGCAAGCTCGGCCTGCTCGGCAAGCCGGCGAAGAAGCCCCTGCTCGCCATGTTCCGCCAGCATCTCGACTTCCTCGAGGGCGAGCTCGCCGGCCGCGCCTGGTTCGCCGGCGACGAGTTCACCGCTGCGGACGTGATGATGAGCTTCCCGCTCGAGGCGGCCCGCCAGCGCGCCGGGCTCGGCCCGTCCCATCCGCACATCCTCGACTGGCTGGAGCGCATCCATGCCCGCCCGGCCTACGCCGAGGCGCTCCGCAAGGGCGGGCCCTACGCTTATGCGTGACGGCGCGAGGCCAGAGCGAGCTGTACCGCCAGCGCGCCCATCGCCGTCGCCGCCAGCCAGCGCGCCGCGTTGCCCAGCCAGCTTATGTGCCGCAGGCGGTCCGCTGCGCCGGCCGCGACCAGGGCCACGAGGATATTGACCAGGGTCCCGGCGAAATCGAACCACAGGCCGAGGCAGAGGATCTGCAGCGCCGGCACTTGCGCCGACGGGTCGACGAATTGCGGCAGGAAGGCGAGGAAGAACAGGGCCACCTTGGGGTTCAGGATATTCACGAGCATCGCCGCGCGGAACAGGCGCCAGGGCGATGCGGGCGGCCGCGGCCCGTCCTTCGCCGCGTCCCCCGCGCGCAGCAGCGAGAGAGCGAGCCAGAGCAGATAGGCCGCGCCGATCCACTTGATGATCTCGAACGCCGTCTGCGACGAGGCGAGGATCGCGGAAAGGCCGAGCACCGCGGCCACGATATGGACGAGCGCGCCGGCCCCGACCCCGAGCGCGGCGATCACGCCGTCCCGTCGGCCGCCGCGCGCGGCGCTGGCAATGATGAAGGTCATGTCCGCGCCCGGCACGATGTTGAGCGCCAGCCCCGCCGCGACGAAGCTCAGGAAGACCGGCCAGGCCGGCAGCAATTCGATCCCTGCAATCTCGAGCATGCCCCCTCCTAACATAGCTCCGCGCCGGCGCCAGCACCGCGGCGAGGCTTGACTTTTGCCGGCCCGCGCGCGCGGATGATCCGCGCCAATTAGGGGAGGAAGATCATGGACGACGGAACGCCGCGACGCGTCTCGCTGCAGGTGAAGATGCTGATCGGCTTCCTGATCGGCCTAACCGCCGGGTTGATCGTGCACTGGACCCAGGCCGACGCGCCGTGGATCGACTGGCTGCGCACCTACGTCACCGGACCTGTCGGCCAGGTCTTTCTCCGTCTGCTGTTCATGCTCGTCATCCCGCTGCTCTTCTCGGCGCTGGTCATCGGTGTCGCCGAGATGGGCGACGTCCGGGCGCTGAAGCGGATCGGGCTCAAGACCCTGTTCTTCACGATCGGGCTGTCGGCGGTCGCGGTGATCCTCGCGCTGGCCATCACCAACCTGATCCGGCCCGGCACGGGCGTCGATCCGGCGCTCGCCCAGCAGATGCTTGCCGATTCGCGGGGCAATGCCGGCGCGATCATCTCCGGTGCCGCCGAGCGGCCGCAGGGGATCGCGGCTTTCCTCAACATCATCCCGAGCAACGTCGTCACCGCGGCCGCCGACAACGACATCCTCGCGGTGATGTTCTTCGCCCTGTTCTTCGGCATCGGCTTGCTCCTCGTGAACACGCCCGCGGCGAACAAGCTGCAGGATGTCGTGCAGGGCGTGTTCGACGTCACCATGAAGCTGATCGGCATCGTCATCCGGCTGGCGCCGCTCGCCATCGCCTGTTTCATGTTCAACCTCGCCGCCGTCTTCGGCTGGGAGCTGCTGGTCCGGCTCGGCGCCTATGTGCTGACCGTGCTGCTCGCGCTCGGCATCCACATGTTCATCGTCTATCCGCTGGCGCTCAAATTCCTTGCCGGCATGTCGCCCATGCGCTTCTTCCGCGATGTGCAGGAGGCCATGGTGATGGCCTTTTCCACCGCCTCGTCCAACGCGACCCTGCCGACCGCCATTCGCGTCGCCGAAAACAATCTGAAGCTGCCGCGGCGCGTCTCGCGCTTCGTGCTGACCATCGGCGCCACCGCCAACCAGAACGGCACCGCCATCTTCGAGGGCGTGACCGTTCTCTTCCTGGCCCAGATTTTCAGCATGGAGCTGACCATCTGGCAGCAGCTTTCGGTGCTGCTGATATGCATCCTCGGCGGGATCGGCACGGCGGGCGTTCCCGCGGGGTCCTTGCCGGTGGTCGCGCTGATTCTCGGGCTGATCGGGATTCCGCCCGAGGCGATCGGCCTCGTGCTGGGCGTCGACCGGCTGCTCGACATGTGCCGCACCACGCTGAACGTCACCGGCGACCTCACTGCCGCTGTCGTGATCTCGCGCGGCGAGGAGCATGAGCCGGAAGAGGCAGCGACCACCGACCGGCCGGAGCCGACCCCCTCTAGTTGACGACCGGCTGCTGCGGCGTCGTGGTCGTCGGTCGCGGTCGCCGGATCGGAACCCTGTTCACCGAATTGGTCGGCGGCCGTGTCGTCGTCCCCGTGGTTGCGGGCGGCCGGCTGTTGTTCGGATTGGTCGTCGTCCCTGGCTGGCGCGTGTTGGGCGGCCGGGTGGGATTGGTCGTCGAGGGCGGCCGCGTGGGCCGGCGCGGCGGCCGGCTGTTGATGATGTCGCCGATCAGGCCGGGCAGGTCGACCTGCGGGCGCGGGCGTGGCCTTCGCGGGCGCTCCGGCGGCCGGTCGTTGACCGGCTTGTCGTCGGTCCGCGGCGGGGTGGAGGGCGGCGTCGAATAAGGCGGCGGCGACGAGGGCGGGTAGACGGGTTCCTCCTCGACCGGCGGCGTGGTCACCGGAGGCGTCGTCACCGGCGGCGTGGTAACGGGCGGCTGCCGGCCGGACGGCTGCCGTACTGGCGGTGCCGGGGTCGGCGCGGGGGCCGGCTCGGGCATCAGGTCGACCACGGCCGGGGGCTCATCCACGACCTCGTTGACCGGCTCGGACGGGGCCGGAGCCGGGGCGGTCTGGTTCTGCGCCGCCTCGAGCTCGGTGACGCGGGCCTGCAACATGCTCCGCTCGTTGACCAGGTCGCGGACCGCGACATAGGCCCACACCGCCGCTCCGACCGCGCCCGCGGCGGCGAAGAGCTGGAAGACCAGCAGGAGCCAGGCGGTGCGGACGAAGCGCCGCGTGGTGGGGGAGCCGTGCGTGCTCATCGGCGGGAGGCCTTCGCGATGCGTAAGAGGACGAAGAGCGTCATCAGCAGCAGGGTCGTCGACGCCGCCATGGCGAAGATGGTGAAGCCGCCGAACAGCTGGACGGGCAGGGCGCCGGTGGCGACCAGGCCGGTGACGATGCTGATCGTCGCGGCGAGCAGGATCGCCGCCCAGCCGAGCAGCGAGACCCTGCCGAGACCCTGCAGCGCCGGCCCGGGCGGCGGCGCATGCGCATCCACCCATTCGCCGTTGATCCGGCGGCGCACGCGGCCGTCGAGCGTGGTCCAGCATTCCTCGACCCGGGTCCCGCCCCAGCCGCTGAAATCGAGAAAGTTGAGCGCGGAGAAGGGCAAAGGCAGCTTGGTCCGGTCAAGGCTGATCTGCACCAGCTTGCCCGCGTCCAGCGCCTCATTGGCCTCGGCGCGCACCCAGAGCGACTGGCGCGCGGTCTCCGACCAGGCCACGACCACGCAGGGCGCGGCGTTGATCTGCTCCTCGATCAATATGGCATAATCGTCGCCGGGGTTGAGCGACCGGTCCCACCAGACCGAATAGCCGCTCTCCTCCAGCGCGTCGCTGACCGTCACGATCCGGTCGCGATTGGCGCGCGAGTAGGAGACGAACACCTCGGCCATTGCGGCAGCGTATCAAAGATCACCCGAAGGGGACAGTCACTCGTGACCGTCCCCGGAGCGCTGCCGAATAGCTCAGGCCGGCTCCAGCTCCTTCTGCACGACCTTGTCGGCCAGCACGCCGTTCAGCTCGGCGAGATGGTCGTAGGCCGCCTCGTAGGTGGCGAGACCCTGGCTCAGCGAGCGCAGCTCGGCGTCGAAGCCCTGCATCTCCGCCTCGGGGATCAAAGCCTCGACCCGGTCCCAGCGCGACCAGCCCTCGCGCGCTTCCATGCCAAGCATCTGCCCGCGCCGGCTCGCCACCGCCGAGGTTGCCTTGGAGGTGGCGTGGTTGGGCACGAGGATGGTCACCTTCATCACCGGCTCGAGCAAATGCGGCGCGGCCTGGGCGAGCGCCTCGGCCATGCCGATCCGGCCGGCGGTCCGGAAGGCCAGCTCCGAGGAATCGACGCTGTGATAGGAGCCGTCGATCAGGGTGACGTGCACGTCCACCACCGGGAAGCCAAGCGCGCCCTTGACGAGAGCGTCCCGGACGCCGGCCTCGACCGCCGGAATCCACTGTTTCGGCACGACGCCGCCCGAAATCCGGTCCTCGAACTTGAAGCCGCCGCCGCGGGGCAAAGGCTTCACCTCCAGCACGCAATCGCCGAACTGGCCATGACCCCCCGACTGCTTCTTGTGCCGCCCGCGCTGGGTGACGCTCTTGCGGATCGATTCCTTGTAGCCCACCGCGGGCTGGCGGCTGTCGATGGCGACGCCGTAGCGCCGGCGCAGCCGCTCCAGCGTGACCTTCAGATGCTCGTCATTGACGCCCTTGAGGCGGGTCTCGTGCATCGCCTCGTCCTGCTCCCAGAGCAAGGCCCGGTCCTCCTCGGTGAGCTTGTGCAAAGCGGTGGAGAGGCGGACGTCGTCCTTGCGGTCCTTGGTCGAGATGGCGAGCGTATAGTTGCGGATTGGCTGGGCGATGTCGAGCGCGGCCGGCGCCTTGCCCGCGCCCAGCCATTCGCCGGCATGGACGCCTTCCAACTTGGCGATCGCCACCACGTCGCCATCTTTCGCATCGGCAAGCTTGGTCGTCTTGTCGCCCTGCATCGCGAAGAGCGTGCCGATGCGGACATGCTCGCCGCCGCTCGTCACCACCTCCTGGCCTTCCTTCAGGCCGCCGCCGAACACCCGCGCATAGGACAGGCGCCCCATCGCGCCGCCGTGGCTGACCTTGAAAATCACCGTTCCCGCGCCGCTCGCACCCAGTCGCTGCGCCGCGGCGGAGGGGGCAGGGGCCTCGTGGCGCAGCGCCTTCATCAACCGACGAACACCCTGCGAGGATGTCGACGAGCCGAACAGCACCGGCACGATCTGCCCGGCACCGGTCTCCTTCGCGAGGTCTGTGAACACGGTCTCCCGGTCGGGGATCTCGTCCATCAGCAACGCCTCGAGCAGGGCGTCGTCATGGTCGGCGAGCTTCTCAAGCATCGCGCTGCGCTCCAGCGCCTCGCGATCGGCGAGGTCGGCGGGAATCTCCTTCTGCTCGCTGGGCTTGCCCGGCTGGTAATAATAGGCCCGCTCCAGCGCGATATCGACGAAGCCGGTGATTTTCTCGCCGTCGCGGATCGGGATCCAGCGCGCGATCAGGGGCGAGGCGCTCATCGGCTGCAGCGCCTCCAGCAGCCCCTGGATCGAGCCCCGCGCCTGGTCGATCTTGTTGACGAAGATCATGTGGGGGATGCCCTGCGCCTCGAGGCTACGCAGCGTCGGCTCGGCGAGCAGGGCGCGGTCGGCGTCCGGATCGACGACGACGATGGCGAGATCGGCGACGGCGGTGCCGAGCGCGCCGTCGGCGGCAAAGCCGACCGAGCCCGGGCAGTCGGTCAGCACGTAGCGGTCGCCCATATAGTCGAAATGCATGAGGTTGAGCTCGGTCGAGCCGCCGCGCGCCCTGGCCTCGGGGCTGGCGTCGCCAATGCTGGTGCCGTCCGCGACATTGCCCTGCCGCCCGGTCGCACCCGCCGCAAAAAGAAGGGCCTCGGCGAGGCTGGTTTTACCCGCCCCGCCGGGGCCCACGAGCGCGATATTTCTGGTGCCTGGGGCTCTGGTGGGCATATGTGTCTCCTTCGTCCGCCGTCACGGATCCGCGAAGAAGACGCGGCCCGCGCCTCATGGGAAACGTTCAGCTTCGGCTTCTCTCAGACGAAGTGCAAGGGGGTAGTGAAGGGCTTCGTCGCCGCCGCCCGGCGGCTCAACGCGGCGACAGCCAGGCCGCCACGGCCTGCCGGTCGGCCGCCGACAATCGCGGCAGCGACATCTCGATGCCCGGCACCAGCGCGTCCGGATCGGCGAGGAAACGTTCGAGCAGGGCGCGCGTCCAGCGCCCTTCGCGCGCCGCGAACCGGCGCAGGGCAGGGGAGTAGTTGAACCCCCGCAATCCCGCGATCGGCCGGCCGGCGAGGCCGTGCAGGGTCGGCCCGGCCGGCGTGTTCCGCCCGGGATCGAGCGCGTGGCAGCTGAAGCAGACCCGCCGATAGACCTCGGCGCCGCGGTTGGGGGCCGGCTGCGCCGCAAGCGCCGCCGCGGCCGCCAGGCCGGCGACCGTCCCCGCCGCAGCCAGCAGGCGGATCATCGCGCCGGGCCGGTCCGCACCACCATGATCCGGTCGAGCCGCGATTCCGGCAGGTAGATCCAGCCCGGCCGGCCCAGTATCTGGCGGACATTGGCATTCTCGCCGCTGCCCGGATAGCGCGTCCAGCGCTCCGTCGTTGGATCGAAGGCCAGAGTGGCGTTGCTGCCCCATTCGGTGATCCAGACGATGTCGCGGTCGTCGACATAGACCGCGTAGACGCGCGTCCGTTCGCCCTCGGGGCGCCAGCTGCGCCAGGCCCCCGTGGCCGGCGTGTATCGGCTCAGCTGGCCGCTCTCCCATTCGGAGATCCAGAGATTGCCACGGCTGTCGGCCCAGACCCGGCGCGCGCCCTGGCCTGCGGTCGGCGGCTCGATGATTGTCGCTTCACCCGTCTCCCGGTTGACCCGCGCCAGATGGCTGCCGGCGAGCGACACATAATAGATGTCGCCGGACGGGGTCGCCGCGATCCCGTAGGGTCCGCGCCCGTCCGGATCGCGCCAGACGCGCATCTCGCCGGTGCGCGGGTTCAGCCGGCCATAGACGCCGGTCTGGCCGGTGAACCAGATCACCCCCTCGCGGTCGAAGGCGGCGGTGTTGAGGTTCGAATCCGGGAATTCCGCGGGCAGCCTCCACACCCGCACCGCGTCGGTCGCCGGATCGACCCTTACGATCGCGTTGAGGCCGCCGTCGGTGATCCAGGCCGCGCCGTCCGGCCCCTGGATCACGCCGTGCGGCGCCGAGCCCTCGCCCAGCCTGACCTCGCGCACCGCGCCTGTCTCGGGGTTGAGGATGCCGAGCGTACCGCGGCGCTGGCCGGTATACCAGACGAGCCCGTTAGGCCCGGGCGCGACGTCGTGCGGCCGGCTGCCCGCGGGCACCTCGAACAGGCGAACATTGGCGGGCAGATCGGTCCGCGGCGGAGCGGGCGGCGCGGGCTGCTGGGGCTGGCCGGCGGACGCGACTGGCGCCATCGCGGCCAGGGCCAGGGAAAGCAGAGCGGCGGAACGGATCATCGCGGCATCTCCTCCTGCTGGAGCGCGAACGAGCCTAGCAAAGCGACGGTCGGCCCGATAGCCGGGGTCGCTTGCCGCAGCGCAGCATGTCGCTTACATCGCCCGGATGATCTCGACGAACGACATTCGCCGCGCCTTCCTCGACTATTTCGGCCGCGAGGGGCACGAGGTCGTGCGCTCGGCGCCGCTCATCCCGCAGAACGACCCGACTTTGATGTTCGTCAATGCCGGCATGGTGCCCTTCAAGAACGTCTTCACCGGGCTGGAGACGAGGCCCTACCAGCGAGCGGTGAGCGCCCAGAAATGCGTGCGCGCCGGCGGCAAGCATAACGATCTCGACAATGTCGGCTACACCGCCCGGCACCATACCTTCTTCGAGATGCTGGGGAATTTCTCCTTCGGCGACTATTTCAAGGAGCGGGCGATCCTGCTCGCCTGGAACCTGTTGACCAGGGAATGGGGCCTCGACCCGGACCGGCTGACCGCCACCGTCTACCATACGGACGACCAGGCCTGGGATCTGTGGAAGAAGATCGCCGGCCTGCCGGACCACCGCATCATCCGGATCCCGACCAAGGACAATTTCTGGGCGATGGGGCCGGACGGCCCCTGCGGGCCCTGCTCGGAAATCTTCTACGATCATGGCGAGCATATCCCCGGCGGCCCGCCGGGCAGCCCCGACGAGGACGGCGACCGTTTCACCGAGATCTGGAACCTCGTCTTCATGCAGTTCCTGCAGGAGAATGACGAGATCGTCGCCGATCTGCCCAATCCGTCGATCGACACCGGCATGGGCCTCGAGCGGATCGCCGCGGTGCTGCAGGGCGTACACGACAATTACGAGACGGACACGTTCAGGACGCTGATCGAGGCGTCGGAATCGCTGACCAGCAACAATGCCGCGAACATGCAGGCGAGCCACCGGGTGATCGCCGATCACCTGCGCGCCTCGGGCTTCCTGATTGCCGACGGCGTGCTGCCGTCGAACGAGGGCAGGGGCTATGTGCTGCGCCGGATCATGCGCCGCGCCATGCGCCACGCCCATCTGCTCGGCGCGTCAGAGCCGCTCATGTACCGGCTGGTCCCGAGCCTGACCGCCGAGATGGGCGCCGCCTGGCCCGAGCTGGTCCGCGCCCAGCCCCTGATCGAGGAGACGCTGAAGCTGGAGGAGACCCGCTTCCGGCAGACCCTCGCCAACGGCCTCCGGCTGCTCGACGAGGCGACGGGTTCGATGCGCAAGGGCGATACCTTGCCCGGGGCGACCGCGTTCAGGCTCTACGACACCTATGGCTTTCCCTACGACCTCACCGAGGATGCCCTCCGCGCCCAGGGCTTTGGCGTCGACCGGGCCGGCTTCGACGCGGCCATGGCCGAGCAGAAGGCCGCGGCCCGTGCCGCCTGGAAGGGGTCGGGCGCCAGGGCCAGCGAGGATGTCTGGTTCGACATCGCCGAGGAGCTGGGGGCGACCGAGTTCACCGGCTATCTCGGCCATGAGGGCGACGGCCAGGTGGTCGCGCTGGTCAAGGACGGCGCCCGCGTCGAGAAGGCGGGCGAGCGCGACCAGGTCGTGATCCTCACCAACCAGACGCCATTTTACGGCGAGAGCGGCGGCCAGATCGGCGACACCGGAACGATCAGCTCGGACAAGGGCTTGCAGGCCGATGTCGAGGAGACGTCGAAGCCGCTCGGCAAGCTCCACGCCCATCATGCCGTGATCAGGGCCGGCGAGGTCGCGGTTGGCGATGCCGTGCATCTTAATGTCGACGCCGTGCGCCGGGCAAAGGTCCGGGCCAATCACAGCGCCACCCACCTGCTCCACGCCGCGCTGCGCAAGCGTCTCGGCACGCATGTCACGCAGAAGGGCAGCCTGGTCGCACCGGACTATTTCCGCTTCGACTTCTCCCATCCCAAACCGATGACCCGCGAGGAGATCGAGCTGGTCGAGGCCGACGTGAACCGGCTGATCCGCACCAACGAGCCGGTCGGCATCCGGCTGATGAGCATGGACGATGCGCTCGAGGCGGGCGCCATGGCCCTGTTCGGCGAGAAATATGGCGAGGAGGTCCGCGTCCTCTCCATGGGCGTGGAGGATGACGGCAGCGCCTGGTCGGTCGAATTGTGCGGCGGCACCCATGTCAACGCCCTGGGCGACATCCAGCTGCTGAAGATCACCGGCGAGAGCGCGGTCGCCGCCGGCGTGCGCCGCATCGAGGCACTGACCGGCGAAGCCGCGCGCCTCTATCTCTCGCAGCGCGAGGAGCGGCTGAAGGAGACCGCTGCGGCGCTCAAGGCCGCGCCTGACGAGGTGCCGGCCCGCGTCGCCAGCCTGATCGAGGAGCGCCGGCGGCTCGAGCGCGAGCTCGCCGATGCGAAGAAGGCGCTGGCCCTGGGCGGCGGCGGCAAGGCCGAGGCGGCCGGACCCGAGCAGATAGGGGACACCAGCTTTATCGGCCAGGTGCTGGACGGCATGGACCCGAAGCAGCTGCGCGGCCTGGTCGACGAGGCCAAGGCCCGAATCGGCTCCGGCGTGGTCGCCCTGGTCGCGGTCAATGACGGCCGCGCCACCGTGGCCGTGGGCGTCACCGACGACCTCATTGCCAGCCGCAACGCCGTCGACCTCGTCCGCAAGGCGGTCGAGGCGGTCGGCGGACAGGGCGGCGGCGGCCGTCCCGACATGGCCCAGGGCGGCGGTCCGGACGGCGACAAGGCGGCGGAGGCGCTCGCGGCGGTCAGGAGCGCGCTGGAGACGGTCGCCGCCTGACCGTCATTGCGAGCGAAGCGAAGCAATCCAGTCCCGACTGGGTTGCCGCGTCGCTGCGCTCCTCGCAATGACGGGCCCATTTTGTTGGATACATGTAGGATTTTCGTCTATCAGCGTCCGACGGGCTCTTTCAACCGTCGGATCTCCAGAGACCCTCGCCCCTCGCGCATAGGCGCCCTTTCCGGGGAGGGCCGACACACAGATGGCAGTGTAAGGTTCGTAAGCTTTGAGGCGCGAAACGGAGGAATGCGGCGCGGAGGCGGTCGCTACCGCGGACTAGCGTTCCAGCGCGTCCCGCAGCCTTTTGCCCCGCTGCTGGGGTTCCTCCTCCAGGTCGCCCATCTCCATGATCTGCTGGCGCATCTCGGCGCGCTTCTCGTGGATCGAGGCGATCACCGGGCCCATCGCCATGCCCAGGTCGACCAGCGCCGCCTCGGCCAGCTGCAGCGAGGATTCGAGCGTCTCCGGCACCGCGTCGGTCGCGCCGGCCCGGTAGAGCTCGGCGGCATGACGCGTGTCGCGGGCGCGGGCGACGATGGTGAGGTCGGGGCACCAGGCACGGACCCTTTTCACCGTGCGGATCGCCTGCACCGGATCGTCCATGGTGAGGATCAGCGCGCTGGCATGGCCAAGGTTGAGCTTGTCGAGGAATTCCGGCCGCGCCGCATCGCCGAACACGATCGAGAAGCCCTCGGCCCGCCCGGCCTTGACGGAATCGATGCTGGAATCGACCGCGACATAGGGCTTGCCATGTTCGGTGAACATCTCGGCGACCATGCGGCCCACCCGGCCGAAGCCGATGATCACCGCCCGCGGCTCCTCGCGCGTCGGCGCGAGCACCGGCTCGTTCCGCTGCGTCCGTTTCTCGATCCGGGCGCCCGCGTCGCGCCCGATCCGCGCGAGCAGAGGCGTCAGGGTCAGGCCCATGGCGGTGACCACCTGCCAGAAGGCGGCAGTCTCGCTGTTGATCAGTCCTGCCGTGCTCGCCGCGCCGAGGACGATCAAAGTCGTCTCCGATGGCGAGGCCATGAGCAGGCTCGCCTCTGCGGCGACGGCGCGGCGGCGGCCGCCCCAGCGCAGGAAGACCGCGGTGACCACGGTCTTGGCGATCATCACCCCGACCAGCGCCATGAGCAGCTGCGCCCAATGCTCGGCGATGAAGGCGAGGTTCACGCTCATCCCGACCGTGATCAGGAAGATGCCGAGCCCCAAGCCTCGGAAGGGAGCGGTCATCACTTCGACCTCGCCATGATAGTCGGTCTCGGCGATGAGGATGCCGGCGATGAGCGCGCCGACAATCGGGGAAAGCCCCGCGGCGGTGGTGGCGAGGCTGGCGGCGATGACGATCAGCAGGCTCGCCGAGAGGAACAGCTCGGGGCTTTTGGTCCGCGCCGCCTGGGCGAAGAGCGGCGGCAGCAGGAAGCGGCCGAGGATCAGCATGACGACAATCACGGCCGCGCCGATGCCGAGTGTCTGCAGCAGCGGCCCGATGCCGTCCTGCGTGCGCGGATCGAGTGCCCCGAGGGCGAAGACGATCGGGACGAGCGCCAGATCCTCGAACAGCAACATGGCGAAGGCCGACTTGCCGACCGGGCTGGTCGTACCGACCAAAGGCAGCACCACCGCGGTCGAGGAGAGAGCGAGCGCGACGCCGAGCGCGAAGCTCGTGGTCCAGCCGGCGCCGCCGAGGTGGATGGCGACACCGATGAGGATCGCTGAAGTCACCAGCTGGCCGGCGCCGACCCCGAAGACGAGCTGCCGCATCCCCCAGAGCCGCCGGAACGACAGCTCTAGCCCGATCGAGAAGAGCAGGAGGATGATGCCGAATTCGGCGAACGGCTCGATCGCATGGACGTTGCTGATCGTCAGGTAGTTCAGCCAGGGCAAGTCGGCGCTGAACTGGCCGAGCCCGAACGGGCCGATCGCGATGCCGATCAGGATGAAGCCGATGACCGGGTTGATCCGGATCCGCGCGAAGGCGGGAATGACGATGCCCGCCGCGCCCAGGATGACGAGCGCGTCGGACAGGCCGGAAGTGCTGAAATCGGTCGGAGCCGCCATAGCCTCCTTATGCAGCAACGGCCGGCTTTGTCAGCCGCAGGGCAGCGAAAAAACCCCGCTTTCCGTTGCCGCCGGCCGCAGTCCTAGGCCCAGCTGCCCATCTCCTGCTCGAGATTGACGCGGATCGCCTCGAAGAATTGCTCGGTGGTCATCCAGCTCTGGTCCGGCCCGATCAGGATGGCGAGGTCCTTGGTCATCTTGCCGCTCTCGACGGTCTCGATGCAGACCTTCTCCAGCGTCTCGGCGAAGCGCACCACCTCGGGCGTCTCGTCGAACTGGCCGCGGAAGCTGAGCCCCTGGGTCCAGGCGAAGATGGAGGCGATCGGGTTGGTCGAGGTCGCCTTGCCCTGCTGGTGCATGCGGTAGTGGCGGGTGACGGTGCCGTGCGCGGCCTCGGCCTCCACCGTCTTGCCGTCGGGCGTCATCAGCACGGAGGTCATCAGGCCGAGCGAGCCGAAGCCCTGCGCCACCTGGTCCGACTGCACGTCGCCGTCATAATTCTTGCAGGCCCAGACGAACTTGCCGCTCCACTTCAGCGCCGAGGCGACCATGTCGTCGATCAGCCGGTGCTGATATTCGATCCCCGCTTCCTTGAAGCGCTCCTCGAACTCGGCCTCGTAAATCTCCTGGAAGATGTCCTTGAAGCGGCCGTCATAGGCCTTGAGGATCGTGTTCTTGGTGGAGAGATAGACCGGCCATTTCCGGTTGAGCCCGTAGTTGAGCGAGGCATGGGCGAAGTCGCGGATCGAGGCCTCGAGGTTGTACATGCCCATGGCGACGCCCGCGCCGGGGAAGTCGAACACTTCCCGCTCGATCACGTCGCCATTCTCGCCTTCCCACTTCATGGTGAGCTTGCCGGCGCCGGGGACGACGAAGTCGGTCGCCTTATATTGGTCGGCGAAAGCGTGACGGCCGACGACGATCGGGTCGGTCCAGCCGGGGATCAGCCGCGGCACGTTCTCGATCACGATCGGCTCGCGGAAGATGGTGCCGCCGAGGATGTTGCGGATCGTGCCGTTGGGCGACTTCCACATCTGCTTCAGGCCGAACTCGGCGACGCGGGCCTCGTCGGGCGTGATCGTCGCGCATTTCACGCCGACGCCATGCTCCTTGATCGCGAGCGCGGAATCGACGGTGATCTTGTCGTTGGTCTCGTCGCGCTTCTCGACGCCGAGGTCGAAATAGATGAGGTTCACGTCGAGATAGGGCAGGATCAGCCGCTCGCGGATCCACTGCCAGATGATCCGCGTCATCTCGTCCCCGTCCAGCTCGACGACGGGGTTCTTCACCTTGATCTTGGCCATGTGGGCGAGCGCTTTCGTGTCTTGCGGGTTGCGTTGTCGCTGGCCGTCCTAAGGGCAGGGAGGGACGTGTCAACCGCCGGACGCATGGTTGTTTCACTCCGCCGCACGGCTTAAAGGCCTGCCAATGTCTTCCCTCGAAAAGCCGGACCTCGTCACCACCAACGTCCAGTGGCGCTGGCCCTCCGTCCATCCGGAAGGGCGCAAGTTCGTCGTCGTCGCGCTCGCCGTCGCTCTGCTCTTCTGGTTCGTGATCGACTGGGACTGGCTCGGCTATGCAGCGCTGGCGCTCAGCGTGTTCATCGCCGCCTTCTTCCGCGATCCGATCCGCACCACGCCGGTCGGCAGTGACGTCATCGTCTCGCCGGCCGACGGGCTGGTGACGATGATCACCAACGTGCCGCCGCCGAAGGAGCTGCAGGGGGAGGGAATGCTGGGCGCCGAGCCGGTGGTGCGCGTCTCCATTTTCATGAGTGTGTTCGACGTGCACATCAACCGCACCCCGATCACCGGCGTGATCCGCAAGGTCCATTATATCGCCGGCAAGTTCCTCAACGCCGATCTCGACAAGGCGAGCGAGGAGAATGAGCGCCAGCATATCCTCGTCGAGGGCGAGGATGGCAGCCTCGTCGCCTTCACCCAGATCGCCGGGCTGGTGGCGCGGCGGATCGTGCCCTGGATCAAGGCGGGCGACCGGGTGATCGCCGGGCAGCGCATCGGCCTGATCCGCTTCGGCAGCCGCGTCGACGTCTATCTGCCCGCGGGCACGTCGAGCCAGGTGCTGCTCGGCCAGCGCACGATCGCGGGCGAGACCATCGTCGGCCGCACCGGCATTTCCGAGCTCATCGAGGGCGTTGCGCAATGAGGTGGGCGCAATGAGCCTGCCGCCGGGGAGACGGGAGCGCCCGGGCATTCCGCTGCGCGCGGTCGTGCCCAATGCGGTGACCGCGCTGGCGCTCTGCTCCGGCCTTTCCGGCATCCGCTTCGCGATCACCGCGGAGTGGGACAAGGCGCTGATGTTCATCGGCATCGCGGCGCTGCTCGACGGCCTGGACGGGCGCATCGCCCGGCTGCTGCGCGGGCAGAGCCGGTTCGGCGCGGAGCTCGATTCGCTGTCCGATGTCGTCGCCTTCGGCGTGGCGCCGGCCTTGATCATCTATCTCTGGGTGCTGCAGATCGAGAACAGCCCGTCCTGGCGGACCTATGGCTGGGTCTTCGCGCTCGCTTATGCGGTCTGCATGGCGCTCAGGCTCGCCCGCTTCAACGCCCGCATCGACGCGGAGGACCAGCCGCACAAATCGGCGGGCTTCCTGACCGGCGTGCCGGCGCCGGCGGGGGCCGGGATCATGCTGCTCCCGGTCCTGCTCTGGCTGGCCAGCGACCGGCAATTGTCCTGGCTGGAAAATCCCGGACTGATCATGGCCTGGTCGGGTATTTCCGCCTTCCTGATCATCTCCAGCATCGCCACCTTCTCGATGGGGGCGCTGCGGCTGAAACGGAGCGTTCGGCTGGAGGCGATCCTCGTCATCGTCCTGATCGGGATCGCGATGATCGTCGCCCCGTGGGCGACGCTGAGCGCGGTCGTGATCGTCTATCTCGCCACCATCCCGCTCAGCGTCATGCGCTACGCCGCGGTCAAGCGGCGGCGTGCGCGCCAGGCAGGCGGCGAGCCGACCCTGCCGTTGAGCCCGCCTTTGCCGCCGGTGCCGCCGAAGGCCCCCGCAAGGCACCGACGATCTCCGCCCGGTGGGCCCTGAAGATGTGCTCCAGCAGCGCGGCCAGCGCGACGAGCAGGCCGAAGAAGAAGATGATCGAGAGCAGGTGGCCCACAGCTTTTCCCCTTACTTATTCACAGCGCAATTCCCGAAGGGGCGGTCGGCTCCCTCGGACAGAGACAATGTTCCTGTTTTGTTCTAATGTCAAGCGACGAATTGTGACAAAGCCGGGTCGGTCCGAATCGGTGGAATCCCCTCGGGACGCGGCCAATTGCGAAACCGCTGGAGGACGAGGCCCCATGCGACGCGCATCCATATCTCTTTTCGTTCTCGCCCTCGCCGCCGTCGCGGCGCCGGCGGCGGCGAAGAACTGGGTAACGCTGGACTATCAGCTCGGCCGCGGTGGCCAGTGGCTGGACCGCGACACGGTCCGGCGGGATGGCGACATCGTCCGCTTCGAGGCGAGCCGCCGGCTCGGCAACCGGGTCTATCCAGACGACAATACGCCGGGCATTCCCCAGGCCTATAATTGCCGGACCAAGACGCTGCACCCGGTCCGCGACGGCGCGCTCGGCGAGGGGCGGCGGCTCGAAGGGTCGGCGGCCATTCCTTACGATCTCGTCTTCTGCCGCTGAGGCAGCCGCTGCGGCGCGGCTCGCCTGTCGCGATCGGACAAGGAAAAGTCAGGCAAATGTCAGGCCGATGCGCGGTTTCGGGATCGGGACCGGCGCCGCGAATGTTCCCAATGTTCGCACTGGCCACGGAGTGGGGGAACACGCGGAACCTGACAAAGATGACACGATAGTCCTACAGGATCCTGTGCTCCGGCGAAGGCCGGAGCGTTGCGCGCCAGGCCTGTCCCTTACGGCCAACGCTCCGGCGTTCGCCGGAGCACGGACCATGTTTTCGCTCGCGAGGAGAAGGAACTGACACTGCGAAAGAGCCGGCGCGGCCGGGACCGCGAGTCGCCGGAGCATGGCAGGTCAAATCCAACATTAATCCAACAATCTGCGGCGCAGGGGAGACCGGGCACGGCCTTGCAGTACGGCTTGATTTCCGGCGCCTTCGCCTCTAAGTGCGCGCCCATTCCACATGCGGGGCCAACATACCGGTGTCCGCCACAGCCCTCGGGCGACGGCGGATTTCACGGCCCTGCAGAGGTATAACCGGAAGGAGAAAGACCATGGCGTCCAACGACGTCACCATGCAGCAATTGCTCGAGGCCGGGGCGCATTTCGGCCACCAGACCCACCGCTGGAACCCCAAGATGAAGCCGTACATCTTCGGCGAGCGCAACGGGGTGCACATCATCGACCTGTCGCAGACCGTGCCGCTGTTCGCGCGCGCGCTCGATTTCGTCCGGCAGACCGCGGCCGCCGGCGGCAAGGTGCTGTTCGTCGGCACCAAGCGCCAGGCGCAGGAGCCGATCGCCGACGCCGCGCGCCGCTCGGGCCAGCATTTCGTCAACCATCGCTGGCTGGGCGGCATGCTCACCAACTGGAAGACGATCTCCAACTCGATCAAGCGCTTCAAGAGCCTCGAGGAGCAGCTGGCGGGCGACACCGCTGGCCTTACCAAGAAGGAGGTGCTCCAGCTCACCCGCGAACGCGACAAACTCGAGCTCTCGCTCGGCGGCATCCGCGACATGGGCGGCATCCCGGACGTAATGTTCGTGATCGACGCCAACAAGGAAGAGCTGGCGATCAAGGAAGCGAACGTGCTCGGCATCCCGGTCGTCGCGATCCTCGATTCCAACGTGAGCCCGCAGGGCATCGCCTTCCCGGTCCCGGGCAATGACGATGCCAGCCGTGCCATTCGCCTCTATTGCGACGCGCTCGCCGAGGCCGTGCTGGCCGGCAAGCAGGGGGGTGCGGCCGCGCGCGGCGCCGATCTCGGCGCCATGGATGAGCCGCCGGCCGAAGCGGCGCTCGCCGAGGCTTAATTCGACGGGGTCGGATCCCCATATCGGATCGGACCCCACTCCCGTTCGGCCCCGGATTTGATCCGGGGCTCGCCGAAGCCCCCCTTTCTTCAGGAAGAAGGAAGGTCTTTCGACAAGCTCAGGGCGAACGGTGTTGGCTTGAAACCAAAAGGATATGAGACATGGCTGAGATTACGGCCGCGATTGTGAAAGAGCTGCGCGAGCGCACCGGCGCCGGCATGATGGACTGCAAGAAGGCGCTCGCCGAGACCAATGGCGACATGGAAGCCGCCATCGACTGGCTGCGCACCAAGGGCCTCGCCGCCGCCGCCAAAAAGGCCGGCCGCCAGGCGGCCGAGGGCCTGGTCGGCGTCGCCGTCGACGGCAGGAAGGGCGCGATCCTGGAGGTGAATTCGGAGACCGACTTCGTCGCCAAGAACGAGCAGTTCCAGGATTTCGTGCGCACCGCCACGGCGATCACGCTCGGCACGGGCAGCGACATCGAGGCGCTGAAGGACGCCTGCTGGCCGGGCGGCGGCACCGTCGAGGAGAAGCTGACCTCGAACATCGCGACGATCGGCGAGAACCAGTCGATCCGGCGGGGCGCGCTGCTCGAAGTGTCGAAGGGCGCGATCACGTCCTATGTGCACAATGCGGCGGCGCCGGGCCTCGGCAAGATCGGCGTGCTGGTCGCGCTCGAGAGCGAGGCCGACACGGCCGCGCTCGAGACGCTCGGCAAGCAGCTCGCCATGCACATCGCCGCGGCCAACCCGCTGGCATTGCGCGGCGAGGATCTCGATCCTGCTCTCATCGAGCGCGAGCGCGGCATCGCCAAGGAGAAGGCGGCCGAGAGCGGCAAGCCGGCCGAGATCGTCGAGAAGATGGTCGAGGGCGCGATGGCCAAGTTCCGCAAGGAGAATGCGCTCCTGTCGCAGCTCTTCGTGATGGACAACAAGACGAAGATCGAGGACGTGATCGCCGCCGCCGGCAAGGAGGCCGGTGCGCCGATCGCGCTCAGGGCCTATGTCCGCTTCCAGCTGGGCGAGGGCATCGAGAAGAAGGTCGACGACTTCGCCGCCGAAGTCGCCGCGGCATCGGGGATCAACAAGCCCGAGCCGGTCGCCTGAAGCTGACATGCTTGGCAGGGTGGCGCGCGCCGACTAGGGTGCGCGCCACCCTTCTTTTTACCTGCGAACGACCGTAAAGGCAGCGCCCATGACTCGCCCGCGCTTCAATCGGATACTCCTGAAGCTGTCCGGCGAAGTGCTGATGGGCGAGGGCCAGTTCGGCATCGATCCGGACACGGTCGCCCGCCTCGCCGAGGAGATCAAGGCGGCGGTGTCGGACGGCCATGCGCTCTGCCTCGTCGTCGGCGGCGGCAACATCTTCCGCGGCCTGGCCGGCGCGGCCAAGGGCTTCGACCGGGCGAGCGCCGATTATATGGGCATGCTGGCCACGGTGATGAACGCGCTCGCCATGCAGAATGCGCTCGAGAAGATCGGCGTCGACACCCGCGTCCAGTCGGCCATTCCGATGGCCACCGTCTCCGAGCCCTATATCCGCCGCCGGGCGGTCCGGCACATGGAGAAGGGCCGGGTGGTGATCTTCGCCGCCGGCACCGGGAATCCCTTCTTCACGACCGACACGGCCGCCGCCCTGCGCGCCGCCGAAATGGGCTGCGACGCCCTGTTCAAGGGCACCAGCGTGGACGGCGTCTACGATGCCGATCCGAAGAAGGTCTCCGGTGCAAAACGTTATGAAACAGTCACTTTCAACACAGTCCTCTCGGACAATCTGAAGGTGATGGACGCCACCGCCGTCGCGCTCTGCCGCGACAACAACATCCCGATCGTCGTGTTCAACGTCCGCGAGCAGGGCAATCTGGCCCGCGTGCTCGGCGGCGAGGGCACTGCCACGATCGTGCAGAACAATTAGGGAGAGAGACGATGCCGGCCTATGACAAGGGCGATATCCAGCGCCGCATGCACGGTGCGGTGGAGGTGCTGAAGCACGACCTGGGCGGGCTGAGGACCGGGCGCGCCTCGACGGCCCTCCTGGATCCGATCCATGTCGAGGTCTATGGCGCCAACATGCCGCTCAACCAGGTCGCCACGGTCTCGGCGCCGGAGCCGCGGTTGCTCTCGGTCCAGGTCTGGGACCGGTCGAACGTCTCGGCGGTGGAGAAGGCGATCCGCAATGCCGGCCTCGGCATCAACCCGGTCACCGACGGCCAGAATATCCGCCTGCCGATCCCCGATCTGACCGAGGACCGCCGCAAGGAGCTCGCCAAGCTCGCCCACCAATATGCGGAAAAGGCGCGGATTGCCGTCCGCAACGTGCGCGGCGACGCCAGGGACGCGCTGAAGACCGACGAAAAAAAGAAGGAAATCAGCGAGGACGAGCATAAGCGCCTCGACACCGAGGTGCAGAAGCTGACCGACGAGGCGATCAAGGAGATCGACGACATCCTCGCCGCCAAGGACAAGGAAATCCTCCAGAAGTGACGGCCGAGGCCGCCAGGGCGGGCGGCGCGGGCACCTCCACGGTCCCCCGGCACGTCGCCATCATCATGGACGGCAATGGCCGCTGGGCGAAGGCGCGGGGGCTGCCGCGCGCCGCCGGCCACCGCGCCGGCGCCGAGGCAGCCCGTGCCGTGCTCCGCGCCGCCGGCGAGGCGGGGGTCGAGTGCCTCACCCTCTACGCCTTCTCCTCAGAGAACTGGCGGCGGCCGGCGCAGGAGATCAGCGACCTGACCGGCCTGCTGCGCTTCTACATCCAGCGCGAGCTGAACAGTCTCCACAAGGAGGGGATAAGGCTCAAGATCCTCGGCGATCACACGGCCTTCGAGGCGGACGTCGCGAAGCTCGTCGACAAGGCCGTGGAGCGGACCGCCGGCAACAGGCGGATGACGCTCGCCATCGCGCTCAATTACGGGTCGCGCGCCGAGCTGGTCCGCGCCGCCCGCACCGCGGCGTCCGCGGGCGAGATCGACGAGGCGGCGATCGAGCGCGCGCTCGACACGCACGATCTGCCGCCGCTCGACCTCCTCATCCGCACCTCGGGCGAGCATCGGCTGTCCAATTTCCTGCTCTGGCAGGCGGCCTATGCCGAATTGCTCTTCGTCGACACGCTCTGGCCGGATTTTGACGGCGACGCCCTGCGCGCCGCCCTGGCCGATTATGCGAAGCGCGAGCGGCGCTACGGAGGCCTATGACCGACACGCCCCAAAAGCAGCCCGGGCAGCCCGATTCCGACATCACGATCCGCTTTGCCATGGGCGTGGCGATGATCGCGGTGGCGCTGCTGGTGACGATCGCCGGCGGCTGGGCGTTCCGGGTCTTCGCGCTGGTTGCCGCGGGGCTGATGCTCGTCGAATGGGCGGACATCCACAAGGTGCAGCGGCTCTGGGCCTATGCCGGTGCGGTACTCGCCGCCGCTATCCTGCTCGGCGCCGCCGAATATTATTATCCCAATGCCGCCGACGAGGGCGAGCTCAGCTGGATCAGCTTCGCCCCGGCGCTCGGCGCGGCGGTCTTGCTCGGCCTCGCCAGCCGGAGCCTGAGCATGGGCTGGGGCTTCGCCTATATCGTCGTCCCGGCCTTCGCCCTCGTCATCATCTCGTGGGTGTCCGAAGTGGCGACGGGGATGATCTTCTGGGTGCTGATCGTCACCTGGGCGACCGACATCTTCGCCTATCTTGCGGGCCGGGCGATCGGCGGCCCCAAGCTCGCCCCGAAGGTCAGCCCGAACAAGACCTGGGCGGGGCTGATCGGCGGCATCGCCGGCGCCTCCTTCTTCGGCTGGCTCGTCGCCTGGTATTTCGATCTCGGCCGGCCGTTCCTCTGGGTCGGCGCGACCATGGGCCTGATCGCCCAGCTCGGCGATCTCTACGAAAGCTGGGTCAAGCGCCGCGCCGGCGTCAAGGACAGCTCCAGCCTGCTGCCGGGCCATGGCGGCGTGCTCGACCGGCTGGACGGCCTGCTGGCGGTGGCCGCGGCAACCATGCTGATCCTGCTGCTCGAGCTCTGGACCCTGCCCGAGCCGATCGAGATCCCGGACACGGTAACCGTCATGCATGTCACCGGGCCGCAGGCGGGGTGAGATGAGCCGCAGCGTCACCATCCTCGGCGCCACCGGCTCGGTCGGCCGCTCGACGCTCGACCTGGTCGCGCGCGCCGCCGACCGGTTCGAGGTGGTCGCGCTGACCGCGCACCGCGACGTCGCCGGCCTTGCCGAACTGGCGCGGCGGCACCGGCCGAAGCTCGCGGTGATCGGCGATGCCGGCCTGCTCGGCGAGCTCAGGGCCGCGCTCGCCGGGACCGGGATCGAGGCGGCGGCGGGGGAGGGGGCGATCGCCGACGCCGCCGCCTCGGGCGCCGAATGGACGATGGCCGCGATCGTCGGCACTGCCGGCCTGAAGCCGGTGATGCGCGCGCTCGAGGGCGGCCGCACCGTCGCCCTGGCGAACAAGGAGGCCCTGGTCTCGGCCGGGGCGCTGATGATCCAGGCGGCCGCGGCCAGCGGCGCGACCCTGCTGCCGGTCGATTCCGAGCATAATGCGATCTTCCAGTGTTTCGACCGGGCGCGGCCGGAGAGCGTGAGGCGGATCATCCTTACGGCCAGCGGCGGGCCGTTCCGCGACTGGCCGATCGAGCAGATGCGCGCGGCGACGCCGGACCAGGCCGTCGCCCATCCGAACTGGTCGATGGGGGCCAAGATCTCGGTCGATTCGGCGACCCTGATGAACAAGGGGCTGGAGCTGATCGAGGCGCACCGCCTGTTTCCCGTCGGCGCCGAGGCGATCGAGATCGTCGTCCATCCCCAGTCGGTGATCCACAGCCTCGTCGAATATGTCGACGGCTCGGTCCTCGCCCAGCTCGGCGCGCCGGACATGCGCGTGCCGATCGCCCACACGCTCGCCTGGCCGGAGCGGATGGAGACTCCATGCCAGCGGCTCGACCTGGTCGCGATCGGCGCGCTCGCCTTCGAGGCGCCTGACCCGGTCCGCTTCCCGGCGCTCCGCCTGGCCCGCGAGACGCTGGCCGCCGGCGGCGCCAAGCCCGCCATCCTCAATGCCGCCAACGAGATAGCGGTCGCATCTTTCCTTGAAAGACGGCTGGGTTTCCTCGATATCGCGTCGCTGGTCGGCGAGGTGCTGGCCCGATTTGACCCGCCCGCCCCGACGTCGATCGACGCGGTGCTTGAGATTGACGGGGAGGCCCGTAGGGTGGCCGCCGCGCTGACTGGAAAGATCCACGCTTGAGCAATCCCGGCTTCCTGTTCACGGTCCTGATGTTCCTGCTCGTCATCGGGCCGCTCATCTTCATCCACGAGCTCGGCCATTATTATGTCGGCCGCTGGTTCGGGGTGAAGGCAGACACCTTCTCGATCGGTTTCGGGCGCGAGCTGTTCGGCTGGACCGACAAGCGGGGCACGCGCTGGAAGGTCGGCTGGCTGCCGCTCGGCGGCTACGTCAAGTTCGCCGGCGACATGAACCCGGCCTCGACGCCGACCGACGAATGGCTGAACCTGCCGCCGGAGGAACGCGCCAGGACCTTCCAGGCCAAGCCCGTCTGGCAGCGCTTCCTGATCGTGCTGGCCGGCCCGGCGACGAACTTCCTGTTCGCGATCGTCTCCTTCATGATCATCTTCGGCGTCTACGGCTATCCGTCGACCCCCGCGACCGTCGGCGCGCTGACCAAGGGCGGCGTGGCGGCGCAGGCAGGCTTCCGCCCGGGCGACCGCGTCCTTTCGATCAACGGCTCGCGGATCGACAATTTCGCCGACCTGCAGACCTATATCGCGCTGCGTCCCGAGGAGCCGATGCATTTCCGCGTGGCGCGTGGCGGCCGGGAGATCGGCATAGACGCGACGCCGGTTGCCCATATCGAAGAAGACAGGTTCCACAACCGCTCGCGGATCGGCCGGGTCGGGATCGCCCTGGCGGGGCCGACGGAGTTCAGCTCGCTCCCCCTCTGGCAGCTGCCGGGCGCCGCTGTCGGCAAGACGGTGGATTCGGTGCAGACCATGCTGACCGCGCTCGGCCAGGTGATCAGCGGCCGCCGTTCGCTATCCAAACTAAACAAACCGCTGAAGATCGCCCAGGTTTCCGGCCAGCAGGCGAGCCTCGGCTGGCTCAACTTCTTCTTCTTCATGACGGTCGTTTCAATTAATCTGGGATTCATCAACCTCTTGCCAATCCCTCTGCTGGATGGCGGGCACCTGCTATTCTACATGATCGAGGGAGTGAGGCGTAAACCGCTGCGGCCAGAGGCCCAGGAATGGGCGTTCCGGACGGGCCTCGCGGTGCTGCTGGCGCTGATGATTTTCGTTACTTTCAACGACCTGGCCTCTTTTGGCCTCTTTGAGAAGCTTGGCGGCTTGATCGGCTGACCCGGATCGGGCAGGGCGGTGCGCTGACAGGGAGTGTAAAAGGTCCGGGCGAAGCTCCGACCCTAGAGTGAAGGCGGGGACGCGTGACGGCGAACAGAGTTTTTCCAAAGGGACGTACATATTGCGCCGTACTGCTGGTCGGCACGGTGCTCGGCGGCACGGCGCTGCCCGCGTCGGCCCAGCAAACGGCCCAGCCCGTGGCCGCGCAGCCCGCGGCTGCGCAGCCGACCACCGCGGTCACCACGCCCGCGCCGCAGCGCCAGATCGTCTCGGTGTCGGTGAGCGGCAACCAGCGGCTCGAGCCGGAAACCATCCTCTCCTACACCAACCTGCGTCCCGGCGAGCCCTATGACAATGAGCGGCTCGACCAGGCGCTCCGCGACCTGCTCGCCACGGAGCTGTTCGCCGACGTGCAGATCGCCGGCGCCGATACCGGCAATCTCGTGATCCAGGTCCGCGAGAATCCGGTGATCAACCGCATCATCCTCGAGGGCAATCGCCGCGTAAAGGACGACAAGATCGCGCCGGAAATCCGGCTGGCGCCGCGCCAGATCTTCACCCGCAGCCGCGCCCGGGCGGACGTCGCCCGGATCATCGAGCTCTACCGCCGCCAGGGCCGCTATGCCGCGACCGTCGAGCCGCAGATCGTCCAACTCGACCAGAATCGCGTCGACGTGGTGTTCGAGATCAACGAGGGGCCGAAGTCGCGCGTCCGCCGCATCAACATCATCGGCAACGAGCAGTTCGGCGACGGCCGCCTGATCAGCGAAATGGCGACCCGCGAGCATGTCTGGTACAATATCTTCAGCTCGCGCGACACCTACGACCCCGACCGTCTCGCCTATGACCAGCAGAAGCTCCGGCAATTCTATTTGACCCAGGGCTATGCCGACTTCCGCGTCGTCTCGGCGGTCGCGGAGCTCACGCCCGACCGGCGCGACTTCATCATCACCTATGTGGTCGAGGAAGGGCAGCGCTACCGGTTCGGCGACGTCGCCGTCGAGAGCGACATTCGCGACTTCAGCCCGGAGCAGCTGCGCGCCAACCTGCCGATGCGCACCGGCCAATATTACAATGCGCAGCAGGTCGAGGACACAGTCACCCGGCTCAACGAGCTCGCCGGCCTGTTCGGCTACGCCTTTGCCGACGTCCGCCCGACCTTCAACCGCAACCGCGAAAACCTCACCATGTCGGTCACCTTCCGGGTGGCCGAGGCGCCGCGCGTCTATGTCGAGCGGATCGACATTTCAGGCAACACGACGACGCGCGACAAGGTGATCCGGCGCGAGTTCCGGCTCGCCGAGGGCGATCCGTTCAACAACGTCCGCGTCCGCCGCTCGCGCGACCGCATCCAGTCGCTCGGCTATTTCCAGGAGAATCTGGAGATCACCCAGACCCAGGGCTCGGCGCCCGACCGCGTCATCCTCGGCGTCGAGGTCGAGGAACGGGCGACGGGCGAGCTGCAGCTCTCGGCCGGCTTCTCCAGCCTCGAGCGCTTCCTGGTCAATCTCTCGGTCCGCCAGCGCAACTTCCTCGGCCGCGGCCAGGAGCTGCGCGCCGCAGTCAATTATTCGAGCTACTCCAAGTCGGTCGAGCTGGGCTTCACCGAGCCCTATCTGTTCGACCGCAACATCGCGATCGGCTTCGACCTGTTCCGCCGCGACCTGGACAGCTTCAACTTCTTCGGCAACGACCGCACCACCACCTACGAGCAGACCACCACGGGCGGCCAGATCCGCGCCGGCGTGCCGATCACGGAAACGCTGTCGCTCGCCCTGCGCTACGGCCTCTCCTATGACGAGATCACGCTCAACCCGGACATCTACTTCACCGATCCGGACGGCACCGGGCCGCTGCCCGCCGCCTGCGACCCGCTGATCGCCGGCCGCTATCTCTGCGACGTGATCGGCAACCGGCTGAACAGCTCGATCGGCTATTCGCTGGTCTGGGACACGCTGAACAACCGCATCCGGCCGAGCCGCGGCGCGCGCTTCGTGATCAGCATGGACTATGCCGGCCTCGGCGGCGACGTGCGCTTTCTGCGCACCCGCGTGAACGCGGCCAAATACTGGACCGTGCTGGGCAACTTCGTCTTCTCGATCCAGGCCGAAGGCGGCTACATCCACAGCTTCGAGGACGGCAGCCCGGGCATCGATCCGGTTCGCCTGACCGACCGCTTCTTCCTCGGCAATCCGCAGATACGCGGCTTCGACATCCGCGGCGTCGGGCCGCGCATCCAGCGCCTGCGCTACACCTTCGATGTCGATGACAACAATCCGGACGGGCCGGCGCAGAATGTCGCGCTCGACGAGGATCCCCAGAACATCACCGACGACGCGATCGGCGGCCGGGCCTATTATGTAGCCCGCGCCGAGCTCGAAATTCCGCTGGGCGCGAGCGTCCGCGAGCTGGGCCTCCGGCCGAGCATCTATATCGACGCCGGTGCGGTGTTCGGCGTGCGGTCGCCCAATCTGATCGACATCAATCCGGACAACCCGCTCGCCTTCAACGAGTGCACGCTCAATGCCGGCGGCACGACGCGCCTCACCCGGGGCGCCTGCAACTCCACCACCGAAACGCTCACGCGCTTTGCGACCACTCCGTTCACAGAGCGCTTCCTCGGCGATTCGCCGAGTCCGCGCGTCTCGGTCGGTTTCGGCGTCAACTGGAACTCACCCTTCGGGCCGTTCCGTATCGACATCGCCCGTGCCCTGCTCAGCGAGCCGGGCGACGACACCAAACTTTTCACGTTCAACGTAGGGACAGCATTCTGATGAAGACCAAGATTATCCTTGGCGCGGCCTTTGTCGCGCTCGCCGCCACCGCCCCCGCGGTGCTGCAGGCCCAGCAACTGCCCGCGCCGGTCATCGCCGTGGTCAATACCGACCAGATTTTCGGCACCTGCACCCAGTGCGCCGCCGCCAATACCCAGCTCCAGGCCCAGGCGAATCAGCTGCAGCAGCGCGTTCAGGCCCTGCAGACGCAGATCCAGACCGAGGGCAACGCGATCGAGCCGCTGATCCGCGCGCTGAACGGTGCCCAGCCCGATGCCGCGCTCACCACGCGCATCCAGAATTTCCAGACGATGCAGCAGAATGCCGAGCGCGAGATCGCCGCATCGCGCGAGCGCATCCAGCGCAACGTGAACTTCGTCCGGCAGCAGATCGGCCAGCGCGTCCAGCCGGCGATCGCCACCGTGCAGCAGCAGCGCGGCGCGACCATCGTCGTCGACACGAGCCAGGTGCTGGCCTCGTCGCCGGCCCTGGACATCACGCCCGCGGTGCTCGCGATCGTGAACCAGAATGCGACGCCGCTGAACGTGAACGCGCCGCAGCAGGCCGCGCCGGCCCGTCCCGGCACGCCGACGCCGCCGGCGCCGGCCCAGCCGAACCGGCCGCGGCCGCAGGGCCGCTAATGGCCGATCAGGAAGGCGGAGCGGCAGCGGCCGCCACCGGCGTCCCCTTCGACGTCCGGCGGGTGATGGAATCGCTGCCGCACCGCTATCCGATGCTCCTCGTCGACCGCGTCGAGGAGATGGTGATCGACCAGCGCATCGTCGCCGTGAAGGCGGTGACGATGAACGAATTGTTCTTCCAGGGTCATTTCCCCGGGCGTCCGATCATGCCCGGGGTGATGATCATCGAGGCGCTCGCCCAGGCGGCGGGCGTGCTCGCGGTGGAGAGCCTCGGCCTCGCCCATTCGGGCAAGCTCGTCTATTTCATGTCGATCGAGAACGCGAAGTTCCGCAATCCGGTCGAGCCCGGCGTGCTGCTCCGTCTCGAATGCGACCTGATCCAGCGGCGCGGGCCGGTCTGGAAGTTCGGCGGCAAGGCCTATGTCGGCGACAAGCTCGCCACCCAGGCCGATTTCACCGCGATGATCGCGGACCCGCCGGCAACCCCCGACTGATCAGGCGGCGACGGGCTGCCAGCGGCCGTCCACTCTCTCGATCCCGAAAATCGCAGCGACATGCGGGCCATCCAGGCCCTCCGCGGCGATCCGTCCCTTGTCCATGACGAGGATGCGGTCGGCGAAACGCTGCGCCGCGTCGAGATCGTGGATTGCGACCAGGGCCGCGCGGTCCCCGCGGGCAATTTCGGCGCGGATCAGCGCCATCAGCCGCAATTGCCAGAGCGGATCGAGATTGGCGGTCGGCTCGTCGAGCAGCAGCAGGTCCGGCTTCGGCGCCAGCGCGCGGGCGATCAGGACGCGGCCGCGCTCGCCGGTGGAAAGCGTGTCGACACGCCGGTCGAGCAATTCCTCAAGTTCCAGCCCCTCGACCGCCCCGCCGCCGCCGCCGAGCGCGATCAGGTCGCGGGCGAGCAGCGGCCAGGGGAGGTCACGCGACGCGGGAAGATAGGTGAAGGCCCCTGGCCGGGCCGCCGGGCCGAACATGCGCGGGTCGACGCCGTTCAGCGAGACGGTGCCGCCGGCTCCTCCGATCCCGGCCAGGGCATGGAGCAGGCTGGTCTTGCCGCTGCCGTTCGGGCCGACCAGAGCGACGAGCTCGCCCGCCGCGACCGCCAGCGACGCATCGTGCAGACGCCCGGGGAGCGAAAGGCCGGAAGCGGTCAGCATCATGACGTCACCCGCCAGCGCATATGCACGACCAGCCAGAGGAAGAAGGGCACGCCGATCAACGCGGTCAGCACCCCGATCGGCAGGGTCCGGCCGAGCGGGGCGAGGCGCACGGCGAGGTCCGCGGCGGTCAGCAGAAGTGCGCCGATCATCGCTGCGGGCAGGATCGCCCGCCCGGGATGGCCGCGCACCAGTCGCCGCGCGAAGATCGGCGCGATCAGGCCGATGAAGCCGATCGCCCCGCAGATCGCGACGCAGGCGCCGACGCCCAGCGCGGTCAGGCAGACAATCTGCAGGCGCAGGCGGCTGATATTGTGACCGAGCGACTGCGCCACCTCCTCGCCGAGCGCCAGCCGGTCCAGGGCCGGCGCGAGACGGAGCAACAGCAGGATGACGAGCAGACCGGGCACGGCGGCGAAGGCGGCCTGGTCGAGGCTGCGGTCGATCAGCGAGCCCATCAGCCAGTCATAGGCGTCGTAGAAGGCGAAGGGCGAGGGGGCGAGCGCCAGCGCCAGGGTGGTGAGCGCCCCCGCCAGGGCGCTGATCGCAAGGCCGGCGAGCAGCAGGGTCGCGGTCTCCGCCTTCGGTCCGGCCAGCGCGAGCAGCAGCAGCAGGGCGAGGAGCGCGCCCCCGACCGAGCCGATGGCGAGTCCGGCCGGCGCGGTCAGGTTGAAATAATAGGCCGTGACCACCGCGCCGAGCGCCGCGCCGCTGGTCGTGCCCGTGAGATCGGGCGAGGCGAGGGGATTGGCGAACAAGGCCTGCACCGCCGCGCCCGCCGCCCCGAGGGTCGCGCCATAAGCGAGGGCAAGCAGAGTCCGCGGCAGGCGCAGCTCGCCCAGCACGGCGAGGCCGAGGTCCGGATTGGCCGCGAACAATGCCCGGAGCGGCCCGAACGGCAGCAGCAGCGAGGCGGCCGCGACCAGCGCCAGCGCCGCCAGGAGCAGGAGAATCGCCCGCGCTTTCATCGCGCTGCCTCCCGCCGCAACCGCTCGATCTCCTCGATCAGCAGCGGCCCCATGCAGGTCCACCGCCGCCCGTCGGTCGGCAGGGTCCGGAGCGCGGCCGCGTGGCGGGCGGCCGGATGGGACAGCCAGCGCTGGTCGCTGGAATATTGGCCCGCGCGATAGTCGCTGCGCAGCAGCAGGGCCGGTGGACTGGCGACGAGCGTCTCGAGCGGGACGCGGTCGCCCTGCAGCGGCCGCTGCCGCAAGCCCGCCAGCACCATCCATTGCGCCTCCAGGCCGGTCGCCGCCACCGTGCGCCCGCCGCCGCCGAGCCAGATCGTGTCGATCCGGCCGCCCCGTGGCCGGCTGCGGATCAGCGCGCTCATCCGCCGGATCAGCGCCGTGCCCGCCTCCGGCCGGCCGATTGCGGCGGCGAGGCGGCGGACATTGTCGGCGACGTCGCCGAGGGTCTGTGCGAAGACCAGATCGAGCGTGCGGATGCCGAGCCGTGCGGCGATGCCGAGCCGGTCGCGGGTCCCGCCGCCCATGGTGACGACCAGGTCGGGCTGCAGCGCGACCACGGACAGCAGGCTGCCGTCGTTGCGCGGATAGGCGCGCGCCTGCCGCCAGAGCGGTGTCTCCGCCTCCTGCTGGGCGAGATGGGTGACCGAGGCGATCTGCCCCGGCGCGGCGAGCATGAGCAGCAGCTCGTCCGTGCACAGGTTCAGCGATGCAACCCGCCGGGGCGCCGCGTCCGCCGCCCCGCCGAGCAGCAGCGCGCTAGCGGCCAAGAGCGACGCGAAGACCCGCATAGACCGTCCGTCCGGGCGTGTTGTAGCCGACCACGTCCTGATAATCGGCGTCGAACGCATTCTCCACCCGCGCATAAAGCTCCAGCTGCGGAAGGATCCGGTAGCCCAGGCGGAGCGAGCCGAGCACATAATCGTCGAGCCGGACCAGTGCCGCCGGGAACAGGTCGAAATCCATATCCCGCCGGGCACCGACCCAGGCCAGGCTCGCGCCCCAGCTGAACCGGCCGCGCTCGCCCCAGGCCGCGAGGTTTGCCGTGCTGCGCGGCCGGCGCACCTCGCGCAGCTGGGCAGTGCCCGCGACGCGCTGCTCGCTCGCGTCGAGCCAGGTATAATTGGCCTCGACGTTCAGCCAGTCGGCATGACGCCACGACGCCGACAGTTCGATGCCGTCACGCCGGCTCTTGCCCGACGCATTGGCGGTGCTGGAGAAGTTGGAGGCCGGATCGAACGTATCGACGATCTCGTCGCGCAGCCTGCCGGTGAAGCCGGTCAGCCCGACGGCGAAATGCGCGTTGGCCCAGCGTATGCCGGCCTCCCAGCCGCGTGACGTCTCGGGCCTGAGATCCGGATTGCCGATGAAGGAGCCGGGGAAGAAACCGTACAGGTCGTAAAAGGTCGGCTGGGCAACGCCCTCGCCATAGGCCGCGTGCAAAGTGATGCCGGCGCCCGGGCGGACGAGCAGCGAGGCCCGGAAGGTGGTCTCGTCGGCGAAGGCGCTGAAATCGTCATGGCGGACGGCGAGGTCGGTGACGATCGCCGGCGCCCATTCCGCCCGCCATTCGCCGACGATCGCGGTGAGGCTGCGCGAGCGGTCCTGGTCGGTGAAGCCACCGAACGATGTGTCGCGGGCGCGGAAATTCTCCTCCTGCCGCTCGACCGCGGCGATGATGGTATGGCCGCCGAGCCGGCGCGAGATCTGGCCGCCGAGCGTCAGCCGGTCGCCGAACGTGCTGTTCAGCGGCGCGCCGGCGAGGCGGTTGCGGTTGGCGCTGTCCAGATAGGAGGCTTCGCCGCGCACCGCCCAGTCGTGCCACTCGCCCGCGGCGAAGGCCCGCACCGCGCCGATCCGGTTCCGCGTCGAGTCGAGCGTGTCGGCCCGCAGAAAGGTGAGGGGGTCGAAGCCGTCATAGCGGGAGCGCCCCTCGACCCAATGGCCGGTGACGCCAAGACGGACTGTCTCCGCCGGTCGCGCCTCGATGCGAAGCGACGCGGCGAGATTCTCGAAGCCATCGCGGTCGCCCGCGCCACCGCCCAGCGAGTCGATCCCGTCGCTGCGCTGCCAGCCGAGCCCGGCGCTGATCCCGACATTGCCGGTCCGCAGCGCATAGCGGCCGAAGAGTCGGGCGCTGTCGTGGCTGCCATATTCGCCCTCGCCGACGAAGCCGGTCCGGCGAAAGGGATCGGCCGTCTCGACCGCGATCACCCCGCCCAGGGCTTCGGAGCCCCAGAGCGCCGATTGGGGGCCGCGCACGACTTCGATCCGCGAGAGCAGGTCGCTGGTCAGCAATTCGAAGCGGGCCTCGTTGCCCGCGGCGGGATCGTTGAAGCGGATGCCGTCGACAAACAGCAGTGTGTGGCTGGCCTCGGCGCCGCGGATCCGGAGCTGGGTCTGCGTACCGCGCGGGCCCGTCGTCGCGACCGTGACACCGGGCGTCAGCCGCAGCAGGTCGGCTGCAGCGGGCAGGTCCAGCGCCCGGATCCAGGGCTCGCCCAGCACGGTCGAGGAAACGGGGGCGGCGTCGGCGGCGACCGGCTCGAGGGCCCCGGTGACGACGATCTCCGCATCGGCCTGAAGCGCCGACGCGGTGAGAAGAAGCAGGGATAAAGTCATGTTTTTCCTCCTGAAACGACATACTCACATGTCGCCTCGGAGGAACCGCGCGGCCGTCAGCGGACCAGGCGGTGCCACGCACCGCTGGCTGGTCCCGGCCGGGTGCGGACGACGGCGAAGGCAGGTCTCCTGGCTCGCGGGTCCCTGCGCGTCTCCCCACTTGGAGGGGAGGGCGCTCGCCGCTTACAGTTGCGGGCACAGCGCCGGTTTCTCACCGGCTTCCCATTTTCACCGCCTTTTGACGGGCGGCACCTTCACGGCTACGGGCTTATTGCGGTGCAGCACGGCTTGTCAATCGCGGCCCCAGCGGCTAGAGCGCGGCCTGCTTTTTCCTACAGGCTGGTCGGAACCAGCCAAAATCGCGGAAGATCAAAGACATGAAGACCGAGACCCACCCCGATTACCACTTCATCACGGTCCAGATGACCGACGGCAGCACCTTCCAGACCCGCTCCACCTGGGGCAAGGAAGGCGACACGCTGCAGCTCGACATCGATCCGAAGGTCCATCCGGCCTGGACGGGCGGCAACACCCGCGTGATCGACCAGGGCGGCCAGGTGGCGCGCTTCAACAAGCGCTTCGGCGGTCTGACCCTCGGCAAGAAGTGATGGCGGCGCGCGCGGCTCCGGTCCTGGAGACCGCGCGGCTCATCCTTCGCCCCTTCGAAGAGAGCGATCTCGACGCCCAAGCCAGGGCCATGGGCGATCCCGAGGTCATGCGCTATCTCGGCGCGAACCCGCTGTCGCGGGAGGATACCTGGCGGCGCATGCTCTGCGCGCCCGGCCTCTGGACCCTCGTCGGCTTTGGCTATTGGGCGGTCGTGGCGCGCGACGACGGGCGCTATCTCGGCCAGCTCGGCTTCGCCGACTTCAAGCGCGACATGACGCCATCGATCGAGGGGCTGCTCGAGATCGGCTGGATCTTCGCCCCCGCCGCGCAGGGGCAGGGCTATGCGACCGAGGCGGCGCAGGCCGCGCTCGCCTGGGCCGATGCGGTGCTGGCGCCGGACGAGGTCGTCGCGATCATCGACGCGGAGAATGCGCCGTCCATCCGGGTCGCGGAGAAAATCGGCTTCAACGAAAATGAGCCCGCCACCTATCGGGGCGAGCCCATCCTCCTGTTCAGACGCAGGCGCGCCTGACGCTTACTGCGTGCGCTGCGACGCGCGCCACTCCTCGGCGGTCCGGCAGACGCGCCGATAGGTCATCCGGCTCTGCGAACCGGTTTCGACGCGGCGGCAGATGCGGCGCTCCCCGTCGGCGCCCTGGCCGCCACTACCGGTGCTTTCCGGCGTGTTGCTCTGCGTGGCGAGTTCGCCGGCGCTGCCACTCACGGCGCCGCTGCCGCCCTGCGCGAAGGCCGGCGTGGCCACCAAAGCAACCGAAGCAAGTGCAACAAATACCCTCATCGGAAAAGACCTCCGCCCAATGTTTCCAATTTTCAGCAGTCGCAGCCACATAATGTGGACCGGAACGTGACGCAAGTGGCTGGATGTGCGCAGTTTATCGTTTCGTCGCATCGGCTCCCGGGAGACGGGGGCTCGGCCTGTCCGCGACCTGCCTGTTGCCGTCGATGACGATCGGGGAGGCGATTCCCGGCACCCCGCCGGGCGCGATCTGCAGGCCGCGCGCGATCACCTGCGGATCGGCGAACACCTGGGCGACGTCGTTGATCGGCCCGGCCGGAATGTCCGCTGCCGCGAGCGCGGCGAGCAGTTCGTCGCGCCGGCGCAGCGCGATGGCAGGCGCGAGCAGGGCGTCGAGCGCCGCCCGGTTCCGCACCCGCCCCGCATTGCTCGCATAAAGCGGATCTTCGGACAGCCCGAGCAGGGCGAGCAGCCGCTCGAACTGCGCGTCATTGCCGACCGCGACGATGACATGACCGTCCGCGACCGCGAAGGCCTGGTAGGGCGCGATATTGGGGTGGGTATTGCCGAGCCGGTGCGGGACCTCGCCGCCGATCAGCCAGTTCATCGCCTGGTTGGCGAGCACGGCGACCTGCACGTCAAGCAAAGCCATATCGATATGGCAGCCGGTCCCGGTCGCCTCGCGCCCCCTGAGCGCGGCGAGGATGGCACTCGAGGCATAGACGCCGGTGAAGATGTCGGCGAAGGCGACGCCGATCTTCTGCGGCTCGCCGTCGGGATCGCCGGTCAGGTCCATGATCCCGCCCATGGCCTGGATCATGACGTCATAGCCGGGGCGGCCCGCATAGGGCCCGTCCTGTCCGAAGCCGGTGATCGAGCAATAGACGAGCCTCGGGTTCACTTCGCGGAGGGAGGCGAAATCGAGCCCGTATCTGGCGAGCCCGCCAACCTTGAAATTCTCGATCAGCACATCGGCGTCGCGGACGAGTTCGCGCACCTGGTCCTGGCCCGTCCTACTCTCCAGATCGATCGCGACGGCTGTCTTTCCCCGGTTGCAGCCGTGGAAATAGGCGGCGCTGCCGTCCGCGGCGAAGGGCGGCCCCCAGCTGCGCGTATCGTCGCCGGCTCCGGGCCGCTCGACCTTGATCACCTCGGCGCCGAGATCGGCGAGCAATTGCCCCGCCCAGGGGCCCGCAAGGATCCGGGCGAGCTCGACGACCTTCAGCCCGGCGAGCGGCTTGTCCATCATCCCTCCACGAGCAAAATCAGAACGCCGGAATCCCCGTGATCGCGCGGCCGAGGATCAAGGCGTGCACGTCGTGCGTGCCCTCATAGGTGTTCACGGTCTCGAGATTGGCGGCATGCCGCATCACCTGGAATTCCGCCGAAATGCCGTTGCCGCCATGCATGTCGCGCGCGATCCGGGCTATCTCCAGCGCCTTGCCGCAATTGTTGCGCTTGATCATGCTGATCGTCTCGGGGATCAGCTCGCCTTCGTCGAGCCGCCGGCCGACGCGGAGCGCGGCCTGGAGGCCGAGGGTGATCTCGGTGACCATGTTGGCGAGCTTCAGCTGCACCAGCTGGGTCGCGGCGAGCGGCCGGCCGAATTGCTTGCGGTCGAGCGTGTAGCTGCGCGCCGCGTGGAAGCAGGCTTCGGCCGCCCCCATCGAGCCCCAGGCGATGCCGTAGCGGGCGCGGTTGAGGCAGCCGAACGGCCCGGCAAGGCCCGAGACGTTGGGGAGGAGATTTTCCGCCGGCACCTCGACCTCGTCCATCACGATCTCGCCGGTGATCGAGGCGCGCAGCGAGAGCTTCTCCTTCACCTTGGGCGCGGTCAGGCCCTTCATGCCCTTTTCGAGCACGAAGCCCCTGATCCGTCCCTCATGCTCGTCCGACTTCGCCCAGACCACGAAGACGTCGGCGATCGGCGAGTTGGTGATCCACATCTTCGAGCCCGAGAGGAGGTAGCCGCCGTCGACCTTCTTCGCCCGCGTGCGCATCGAGCCCGGATCGGAGCCTGCATCCGGCTCGGTCAGGCCGAAGCAGCCGACCCACTCGCCGGTGGCGAGCCTCGGCAGATATTTCCGGCGCTGTTCCTCGGAGCCGTAGGCGTTGATCGGGTGCATCACGAGGCTGGACTGGACCGACATGGCCGAGCGGTAGCCGCTGTCGACCCGCTCCACCGCCCGCGCGATCAAACCGTAGCTCACATAATTGAGGCCGGCGCCGCCATAATCGGGCGAAATGGTCGCGCCGAGCAGGCCGAGCTCGCCCAGCTCGTTCATGATCTCGCGGTCGAAGCGCTCCTCGAGATAGGCGGAGGTGACGCGGGGCTGCAGCCGGTCCTGGGCGAAGGCCTCGGCGGTGTCGCGCACCATCCGTTCCTCGTCGGAAAGCTGCGCGTCGAGCGCGAAAGGGTCCACCCAGTCGAAGGGCAGGGGCTTGGGGTCGGCCATGAAACGATCTCCTGTTCGCCGCCGCCTAGCCGAGCCGTTGCCGTGAGGGAAGATCGACGTCGAGCCCGCGTGAGGCGGGGCCACAGCGGGAGATGTCCAGCCCGTTCATTTTGTTGGATTAATGTTGGATTCGGCGGTTCATGTGCGAGTCTCCTCAAACCAGGAGACAGACAATGCCGGACGTCACGCACCATCGCGACTTCATCAACATCACGGACTTTCAGGATCCTGCGAACGGCAACGATCTCACGGAAGCGCTGGAAGCAATCCTCTATTCGGCCTTTCCCGGCTTGGACGCGATCCAGGTCTTCATCCCGGAGGGCGAGTATGTCGTCACGCGGCAGCTCATCCCCGCCCGCCCGGTCACCATTCGCGGTGCCGGCATGTTCGCCACCATTCTCGATTTCGCCAGCGTCGCCGGCATCGATTCGATCATGGTCGGGGCGATCAGCATCGGCGCGCTCGCGACCCTGCAGGAAGACGACCTGGACGACGGCAAGGTCACAGGAGCCAATGGTGCGGACTTCTCATTCATCGAGGATCTGACCATCCGGATCAGCGGCACCCGGCCCGGGGGCTTCGACTATGGCCTGTGGAGCGCCGCGCGCGTCTTCGCCCGCAACCTGCGGTTCGACGAGTGCGGCGCCAAGCTCGAGGCGGGCACGAGGATCGCCGGCAGCGGCGACGTCGAGGGCAACGCCAATCTCTCTGAGCTCAGCAATTGCCACGCCATCCGCCCCACCGAGCATGGTTTCATGTTTGACGGCGACGATGCGAATGCCTGCAAGGTCTTTGGCTGCAATGCCTTCGTGCCGGCCGTCGGCTGCTTCGGCTTCTATGACGCGAGCTTTCTCGGCAACAGCTATGTCGGCTGCCATACGGACGGCGACAGCACCGGGGCCGCCGGCTACAAGGTGGAATATGGCAGCGGCGCCAACCGCTCGGTCTTTGCCGGCTGCTATGCCGAACCAAATTTCACTGGAGACGCCTGGGATGTCGCCCTCCCGGCTCTGATCATCGCTCCGATGGGCGAAATGCCGGCGCCGTCCTACAACACGAACGCCGTCCTGGCGGGCGCCGGCGGTGCGGGCTTCGTTATCGCCGATCAGCTCAGCTTCGTCGCCGATCTCGCCGGCTCCACGCTCGGCGACGCGAGTCATCCGGGGACCCGCCTCTCTCCCGGCGGCATGCTGATCCGGGGGCAGGGCGACGGTAATTTCTACTATTTGATCGGCCAGGGCGGCGGCTACGGCCTTGCCGGCGGCACTGGCGCCTCCATCGTCAAGCAGGAGGCCGCCAATCCGGGCAATCAGTACGAACTGATCCACTTCGGCGACACCCGCAACCGCCCGGCCTTTCCGCGCGGCTTGGTCGCCACGCTGCCGACTTACGCCAATAACAGCGCCGCGACCGGCGGCGGCCTTACGGCGGGCGAGGTCTACCAGACCTCCACCGGCGAGGTGCGGATCGTCGTCTGACGCCGGTGACAATAGTGACCGAGTGGCGGACAGGGTGGGATTCGAACCCACGGTGGGCGTGAACCCACGGCGGTTTTCAAGACCGCTGCCTTAAACCACTCGGCCACCTGTCCACGCAGAGCGCTTATCCCGAAGCAGGGAAGGGCGCTAGGCCCAGGCCGCCTCGTAGATGCGGCTGCGCTCGGCCTCGGTGAGTTCCAGATCCCTGAGGCCCACGTCCAGCGCGTAGCTGCGGCCCTTGGGCGAGCGCAAGGCGAGCACCCATTGCTGGTCTGGCGGCGCATCGGCGGGCGGGCGGACGAGAAAGGGCTCCTCGCCGGGGCCATAGGCCTTGACCGAGGCACGCGCCGCGCCGGGCGGGCGGAAGTGGATGGTCAGGCAGTTGGACGGCATGTGCCGGGTCGCCTGCTCGATCGGCGCGATCAGCGGATCGGGGCTGGCCGCGGCCTTGGCCAGGCCGCCGCGGCCAATGGCCCACCACCAGAGCAGGCCGACGAGCGGGAGGATCAGCAGGAGGAAGGGCGCCGCCCATTGCGAGAAACTCGGATCGCGGTCGATCTCCGGACGCAGCATCGCGCGGGACGGGTCCTGCGGGTCGTACCACACCGCGGGGGTGAGGATCGGAGCGCGGCCGTCGAGCCAGACGTCGGCCTGCCGCTCGCCCCCGCCTTCCTCCGGGCGCAGCGTGTAGGTCACCGTGAAACTGCAGCCCTTCGGCGTCTCGGTCCCGCTGAGCCGCCGGCGGTAGGAGGTGCAGCTCCCCTCGGCATCGCCGGTGGCCGCGGCCATGACGCCGCGCTCGCGCAGGTCTGCGCGCAGGCTCGCCTCGTTCCAGCGCACCACGCCCCAGTAGAGCGAGGGGCCGAAGAGCAGCAGGCAGAAGGCGAGGCCGATGAGGCGGCCGCGCCGGTGTTTCGGCGTGGTGACGAGGGCGATCGGACGGCGGGGGAAGGCGGCGAGGACCGGGGAAGCGCTCATGCATGGGCTCCTTCGCGAAGCGGCAACTATGTGGCGGTCGCTTCAGGCTTGCAACCAGCCGCAAAAACCCGTCCTTCCCCCTTGCTCCGCCGCGGTCCATATGAGAGTCGACCTTGGTCGAGGGGTGCTTATGCGTTGGATGTTCGGGCTTGCTGCTTGCCTGCTGCTGGCGGGGACGCCGGCCATGCGGGTCGGGACCATCGATCTGCCGTTCGGCGAGGCGCCCGCCGCGGCGCAGGGCAGGGGGCTCAGCGAGGCGGGGTTCCAGGCCTATCTGCCGCGGCTCAGGGCCGAGGCCGAGCGCGCCGGCATCCGCCGCGAGACGCTGGACCGGATCTTCCCGACGCTGACCTTCTCGTCCCGCACCGTCCAGCTCGACCGGTCGCAGCCCGGCGGGACGCCGGGCGTCACGCCGAGCGGCAGCAATCCTCCCTTCGCCCCGTTCCGCGCGCGCCATGTCACCCGGGCGCTGATCGACCGCGGGCGCGCCCGCTATGCGGCCAATTTGTCGCAACTTCGCGAATTCACCCGCCGCTACGGGGTGCCGGGCACGATCATGGTCGCGATCTGGGGGAAGGAGACCGGCTACGGCTCCTACATGGGCAATTTCGACCTGCTCAACAGTCTCGCCAGCCTTTCCTATGACGGCCGCCGGCGCGAGCTGTTCACCGCCGAGTTCATCGCCACCTTGCGCCTCGTCGAGCGCGGCTTCGCGCGGAGCGAGCTGCAGGGCAGCTGGGCGGGCGCGGCCGGTCATCCGCAATTCCTGCCGAGCGTCTATCTGCGCCTCGCCGTGGACGGCGACGGCGACGGCCGCTCCGACATCTGGCGCAGCCATCTCGATGCCCTGGCCTCGATCGCCAATTATTTCCGCGCCTCGGGCTGGCGGCCGGGCCTGCCCTGGGGCGTCGCCGTGCGCGTCCCCTCGGGCTTCGACCGCGAGGCGGTCGCCAATCGCCTCCGCGCGCCGCGCTGCCCCGCCGTCTTCGCCCGCCACAGCCGCTGGCTGACCGGCCGCGAATGGGAACGGCGCGGCATTGCCAATTCGCTGCCGCCCGACGCCATGGCGACCTTGATGGAGCCGGACGGGCCCGGCGCCACCGCTTATCTGCTCACCAACAATTACCGGGTGATCCTCGACTATAATTGCTCGAACTTCTACGCGCTCACCGTCGGCATCCTCTCCGATTCGATCGGGCGCTGACCTGTCAGGACATCAACACCATCATGACCCGCAAGCCTTTCTACCTCCTCGCCTCGGCCCTCCTCATCGCCATGCCAGCCGGCGCCGCGGCGCCGCCCTTCGAGACCGCGGCGACGACCGCGATCATGGTCGACCTCTCCTCGGGCGCGGTGCTGTACGCCAAGGACGCGGACCGCCGCATGCCGCCCGCCTCGATGGCCAAGATGATGACCACCCATGTGGCGTTCGACCTGATCAAGCGCGGCCAGCTCAACCCCAACCGGATGTGTACCGTCCGCCCCGAGACCTGGCAGCGCTGGCACGGGCCGGCGGCGGGCTCGACCATGTTCCTCTCGCCGGGCGAGCAGGTGAAGGTCAGCGACCTGCTGCACGGCATCGTCACCCTCTCGGGCAACGATGCGAGCGTGGTGCTTGCCGAATGCATCTCCGGCAACGAGGCGGCCTTCGTCCAGCTGATGAACCGCCATTCCCGGCAACTGGGCCTGCGCAACTCGCATTGGGGCAATCCGGTCGGCTGGCCGGACAATGGCGTCACCTACACGACGGCGCGGGACCTCGCGACGCTCGCCGCCGCCACCATCCGGGACTATCCCGAGCTCTACCGCGATTATTATGGCGTGCGCGAATTCACCTGGGGCCGCACCATGGGCACCAACCAGGCGATCACCCAGGGCAACCGCAATCCGCTGCTCGGCCGGGTCAACGGCGCCGACGGCCTCAAGACCGGCCATACCGAGGAAGCGGGCTACGGCTTCACCGGCTCGGCGGCGCGCGACGGCCGGCGCATCGTGATGGTGGTTGCCGGGCTCACCAGCTTCAACCAGCGGATCGAGGAATCGGTGCGCTTCATGGAATGGGGCTTCAACGCCTGGCAGTCCCGGCCTTTGCTCCGCCAGGGCCAGCATATCGGCGAGGCGCAGGTGCAGGGCGCGACCGTGTCCAGCGTCGGCCTGGTCGCGCAGCGCCCGATCGCGGTCACCTATCCGGCCGGGCTCGGCCAGAACATCCGCGCGAAGATCGTCTATACCGGCCCGGTCCGCGCCCCGATCGCGCAGGGCCAGCATATCGCCGACCTGGTCGTCGAGACCGGCGACGGCACGCCACCCCAGACCATGCCGCTCGTCGCCGAGACCGAGGTCGGCGAGGCCGGCTTCTTCGGCCGCATCTGGTACGGCCTGAAGAGCCTCTTCGGCGCGGCGTGACGCCCGCGTGAATCCGGGCCGCTTCATCACCCTCGAAGGGGGGGAAGGCGTCGGCAAATCGACCCAGGTGAAGGCGCTTGCCGCGGCGCTGCGCGCCCGCGGCCTCGATGTGATCGAGACCCGGGAGCCGGGCGGCAGCCCGGGCGCCGAGGCGATCCGAAGCCTGCTGCTCCACGATCATCGCTGGCCGCCGGAGGCCGAGGCGCTGCTGTTCGCCGCCGCCCGCGCCGATCATGTCGCCGTCACGATCCGGCCGGCCCTTGCGCACGGCACCTGGGTGGTGTGCGACCGCTTCGTCGACAGCTCGATCGCCTATCAGGGCGGTGCTGGCGGCCTCGGCTTCGACGCAATCCGGGCGCTGCACGCGTTCGGCAGCGGCGGCTTTCGGCCCGACCGCGTGCTGCTCCTTGAGCTGCCCAGAGCAGAAGCGCACCGGCGCGCCGGCGACCGCGACCAGGGCGCCGCCGACCTGATCGGCGGCCGCGCCGTCGACTATCATCGGCGCGTCACCGAGGCCTATCGGCGCCTCGTCGAGGAGGCGCCGGACCGCTACTGCGTGGTTGACGCCTCGGGCAGCGCCGAAGAGGTGACCGCGCGCCTGTTCGCCGCGATCGAAGATCTGCTGTGACCCCGCTCTACGGACATGAAGAGGCCGTCGCCGCCTTCCGCGCCGCGCTCGACACGGGCCGGCTTCACCACGCCTGGCTGCTCGCCGGGCCCGAGGGGGTCGGCAAGGCGCTGTTTGCCGACAAGGCCGCGCTCCGCCTGCTCGCGGAAGGCGCCGGACCGCCGGTTCATGCGCCCGGGCTCGACGTCCCCGACGAGCATCCGGTGGCAAGGCTGGCCGCCGCCGGCAGCCATCCCGATCTCGCCCGGCTGGAGCGCCTGACCAAAGAGGGCGGCACCGAGCTCGCCCGCTCGATCAGCGTCGATCAGGTGCGCGGCCTGCAGCGCCTGTTCGCGACCACGCCCTCGCTTTCGCCGCGCCGCGCCGTGGTGATCGACGCGATCGACGATCTCGAGCGCAATGCCGCCAATGCCCTGCTCAAGAATCTGGAGGAGCCACCGCCCGACACGCTCTTCCTGCTGGTCAGCCATTCGCCCGAGCGGTTGCTGCCGACGATCCGCTCGCGCTGCCGCCTGCTCCGGCTCTCGCCGCTGGGACCCGACGCCATGACGTCGGCCTTGCGCGCGGCGCTGCCGGATGCGGATGCGGAGGAGATCGAGGCCCTGGCCGGGGTCGGCGAGGGTGCACCCGGCCGGGCGATCGCCTGGCGCGGGCTCGACATCGATGCGCTCGACCGGGAGATGGATGCGCTCGTGCGCCAGGGCGATCCGATCAATGCCCGCCGCTCGGCGCTCGCCGCCAGCCTGTCGACCAAGGCCGCCCAGGGCCGCTACGAAGCCTTCCTCGCCCGCGCCCCCGCGCGCATCGCCGCCGCGGCAAAGGGACGGGGCGGCCAGGCCCGCGCCGAGGCGATCCGCCTCTGGGAGCGCGCGACCAACCTCGCCGGCAGTGCCCAGCGACACTCGCTGGACCCGACGAGCGTCGTCTTCGAACTGGCCGGCCTGCTCGCCGCGCTCGCAGAGGGGGAGGGCCGGGACGCGGCTTGAGCCACCGCGCCAAACCCTCTACGCGCTCAGGCCATGGGCGAGCCTTTCTACATCACTACGGCGATCAGCTACCCGAACGGGCGGCCGCATATCGGCCATGCCTATGAGGCGATCGCGACCGATGCGATCGCGCGCTTCCAGCGCCTGCGGGGCCGCGACGTCTTCTTCCTGACCGGCACGGACGAACATGGCCTGAAAATGGCCCAGGCCGCCCGCGAGCGCGGCCTTGCGCCCGCGCAGTTTGCCGAGGAAATGTCGAGCACGTTCAAGGCGATGGACGACGCCTTGAATATTAGTTACGACCGTTTCATCCGCACCACCGAGCCCGCCCATCACAAAGCGAGCCAGGCGATCTGGCAGGCGATGGCGGACCGGGGCGACATCTATCTCGGCCGCTACGAGGGCTGGTACTCGGTCCGCGACGAGGCCTATTATGACGAGAGCGAGCTGGTCGTCGCGGACAGCGGCGAGAAGCTCTCGCCCCAGGGCACGCCGGTCGACTGGACGGTGGAGGAGAGCTGGTTCTTCCGCCTCTCCGCCTATCAGGAGCCACTGCTCGCCCATTATGCGGCCCAGCCCGACTTCATTCGCCCCGAGACGCGGCGCAACGAGGTGCTGCGCTTCGTCGAGGGCGGGCTCAACGACCTCTCCATCTCGCGCGCCAGCTTCGACTGGGGGGTGAAGGTGCCGGGCAGCCCGGACCACGTCATGTACGTCTGGCTCGACGCCCTGACCAATTACATCACGGGGGTCGGCTATCCCGACAATACAGAGACTTACAGGAAATTCTGGCCAGCCGATCTTCATATCATCGGCAAGGACGTGGTGCGCTTCCACACGGTGTACTGGCCGGCTTTCCTGATGTCGGCCGGGATCCCGCTCCCGAAGCGGGTGTTCGGCCACGGCTTCCTGCTCCACCGCGGCGAGAAGATGTCCAAGTCGCTCGGCAATGTCGTCGACCCGCTCGAGCTGGTCGAGGCGTTCGGCGTCGACCAGCTCCGCTATTTCCTGCTGCGCGAGGTCACCTTCGGCCAGGACGGCGGCTACAGCGCCGAGGCGATCGTGACCAAGGTCAATGCGGATCTCGCCAACAGCTTCGGCAATCTCGCCCAGCGCACGCTGAGCTTCATCGCGAAGAATTGCGACGGGGTGCTGCCCCCGGAAGGGAAGGGCGACCCCGCGGATGCGGAGCTCCTCGCCCTGGTCCGCAAGGCAGTCCGCGAGGAGGTGCCGGCCCAGTTCGAGGCGCTGGCGCTCAGCTTCGGCATCGAGGCCTGGCTGAGGGCGGTCTTCGCCTGCAACCAATATATCGACGCCCAGGCGCCCTGGGCGCTGCGCAAGACCGATCCCGAGCGGATGGCTGCTGTGCTCGCCACCCTGTGCGAAGCGATCGTCGACCTCGCCATCGCCATCCAGCCCGTCATCCCGGCCTCGGCGGCGAAACTGCTCGACCAGCTCGGCGTGCCGGCGGACGAGCGGGACTGGCCCGCATTGGCCGACGAGGGCCGCTATGCCCGGCTCGCCGCCTCGGGCTTCACGCTGGCGCCGCCGAGCCCGATCTTTCCACGGCTTGAATTGCCGGCAGATACCTGAATCATGTTCGTCGATAGCCATTGCCATCTGAACTACAAAGGCTTGGTCGAGGACCAGCAGGGCGTGCTCGAACGCGCCCGCAGCGCGGGCGTGACGCAGATGCTGAACATCTCGACCCGCGCGTCCGAATGGGACGCGGTGATCGGCGTGGCCGAGCGGGAACGTGACGTCATGGCGTCGGTCGGCATCCACCCGCACGAGGCGGACGTGCATCCGGACGTCGAGACCGCGACGCTGGTCGAGAAGGCGAGGCATCCCAGGGTGATCGGGATCGGCGAGAGCGGGCTCGATTATTATTACGACCATAGCGACCGCGCCCGGCAGCGCGACAGCTTCCGCAATCATGTCGCCGCCGCGCGCGAGACGCAGCTGCCCCTGATCGTCCACACCCGCGACGCCGAAGACGACACCTGGGCGATCCTCGGGGAGGAGATGGGGAAGGGCGCCTACCCGGCCCTGATCCACTGCTTCACCGCCAGCCGCGACTTTGCCGACAAGGTGCTGGCGCTCGGCCTCTACATCTCCATTTCGGGCATCGTGACCTTCAGGAATGCCAAAGCGCTGCAGGAGGCGGCGAAGGCGGTCCCGCTCGATCGACTGCTGATCGAGACGGATTCCCCCTTCCTCGCCCCCGTGCCGCATCGCGGAAAGCCCTGCGAACCGGCCTTCGTCGCCGACACCGCGCGCTTCCTCGCCGAGTTGCGCGGGGAGCCGCTCGAGACCCTGGCCGAGGCGACCACGGCCAATTTCTACCGTCTGTTCAGCAAGGCAGAAGCGTGAAGGTCCGGATTCTCGGCTGCGGCACCTCCTCGGGCGTGCCGCGGGTCGGCGACGATTGGGGCGAATGCGACCGCGCCGAGCCCCGCAACCGCCGCCGGCGCGCCTCGGTCATGGTCTCCTATGGCGAAACGCGGATCCTCGTCGACACCAGCCCGGATTTGCGCGAGCAATTGCTCGACGCCCGGGTCAGCGACGTCGAGGCGGTGATCTGGACGCACGACCATGCCGATCATTGCCACGGCATCGACGACCTCCGGCAGCTCTACCATGCCCGGCAGCGGCCGGTGGCCGGCTATGCGCGCAAGGAGGCGCTGGCGATGCTGAAGAAGCGCTTCGCCTATGCCTTCGAGGGGAAAGGGGGCTATCCGGCGGTGGTCACCCCCCACCTCCTCCCCAATCACATCAATCTCGGCGGCATCTCGATCCGCGCCGTCGACCAGCCGCACGGCGAGATCACCAGCGCCGGCCTGCGCTTCGACGCAGGCGGCGTCTCAATAGGATATTCCACTGATTTCAATGCAATGACCGACGATATGAAGATGTTGTTCGAGGGTCTGGATCTCTGGGTGGTCGATGCCCTGCGCCGCCGGCCGCACCCGACCCATCCGCATCTCGCCGACACGCTGGAATGGATTCGCGCTTTGGCCCCGAAGCGCGCTATCCTGACCCATATGGACAACAGCATGGATTATCGAACCTTGTGCGCCGAGCTGCCCGAAGGGGTCGAGCCGGGCTATGACGGGCTCGAGGCGGAGGCCGGAGCGCCCGCATGAGGGACGGCAGCCAAGCCCTTAATCTCATTTATCTTTTCATCATCCTGGTCGCTGTGGCCAGCGCGTTCACGATCCGCCGGGTAAAGATCGGCCAGACGCTGAAGATGGTGCTGGCCTGGATGCTGATCTTCGGCGCGATGTTCGCCATCTTCGCGCTGCGCGACGATTTCCGGGCGCTCGGCAACCGGCTCTGGGCGGCGATCACCGGCAATGACAATCAGGAGGTCCAGAGCGGCGAGCTGCGCATCGCGCAGTCGGACGACGGCCATTTCTATGCCGATGGCGAGCTCAACGGCCGCAACGTCCGCTTCCTGATCGACAGCGGCGCCACGGTGACGACGATCGGCCCGGAGACCGCGCGCGAGGCCGGCGTCGCGCCGACCGGCGAGCGCACCATGGTCGATACCGCCAACGGCATCGCCCATGTCGACCGCGGCCGCGCCGAATTGCTGAAGATCGGCCCGATCGAGCGGCGCGATTTCGCCGTGTTCATCGCGCGCGGCGACGAGACCAACGTGATCGGCATGAACTTCCTGTCGACGCTGTCGCGCTGGAGCGTCGAGGGGCGGACCCTCGTGCTGCGGCCATGAGGCAGAGCGGAAGAGCCCCTCCGCCTCTCTCTGAGTTTTACATAATGTATATTATCGGACTTTTTGATGCGTGAAAATCCCGGCTCCCCCATCGACCGTCTGCTCGCAATCATGGCCCGGCTGCGCGATCCGGTCACGGGCTGCGAATGGGACAGCGTCCAGACCTTCGGCACGATCGCGCCTTACACGATCGAGGAAGCCTATGAGGTCGACGACGCGATCCGCCGCGGCGACATGGCCGAGCTGAAGGACGAGCTCGGCGACCTTTTGCTCCAGGTCGTCTTCCATGCCCGCATGGCCGAGGAAGCCGGCCATTTCGATTTCGCGGACGTCGCGCGGGCGATCTCGGACAAGATGGAGCGCCGCCACCCGCATCTGTTCGGCGCCGCGGACCAGGGCGGTCATCATCTCTGGGAGCAGATCAAGGCCGAGGAACGCGGCGCCAGGGGCCATGCGAGCGCCCTGGACGGCATCGCTTCTGCCCTCCCCGCGCTCATGCGCGCCGAGAAATTGCAGAAGCGCGCGGCCCGCACGGGCTTCGACTGGCCCGACCCGTCCGGCGCCCGCGCCAAGATCGACGAGGAACTGGCCGAGGTCGAGGCCGCGGCCCCGGACGAGCGCGCCGGGGAGATTGGCGACCTGCTCTTCGCGACGGTCAACTGGGCGCGGAAGCTGGGCGTTGACGCCGAAGAGGCGCTGCGCGCCGCCAATGCCAAGTTCGAGCGCCGTTTCCGGGCCATGGAAACCGATGTCGGCGAGGCCTTTGCCTCGCTCGACCTGGAAGCGCAGGAAGAACTTTGGCAGCGCGCGAAGTCCGCCGAATAACTATCCGTATTTATTCAATTTACCGGGACAGAAACCGCTCATAATCGGCGCGCGCCATGCGCACTTCATAGTCGATCCTGTCGCCCTCGACCCGCTGGTCCAGCACCTCGCCATGCTGATGGAGCCAGGCGGCGCCCGCGCCGTCGGCCGCGTCGAGCGCGATCGTGTAGCGCTGATGGCCGGCAGTGAGGCGGGCGGCGACATGCGCCTGCAGCGCCCCGACCCCTTCCCCGCTCAGTGCAGAGAGGGTCACGACATCCTCGCGGCGCGCGGCCTCGGCCCGGACCGCCGCCTTCTCCTCTTCCCCGAGCAAATCGAGCTTGTTCCAGGCCTCGATGCGCGGCGTCGTCTCGGCGACGCCGATCTCCTTCAGCACCGCCTCGACATCGGCGCGCTGCGCCTCGCTGTCGGGATGGGCGATGTCGCGCACGTGCAGGAGGAGATCGGCCGAGACCACCTCCTCGAGCGTCGCCTTGAACGCGGCGACGAGTTGGGTCGGCAGGTCCGAGACGAAGCCGACCGTGTCGGAGAGGATGACCTTGTCGATGCCGGGCAGGCCGATCTGCCTGAGCGTCGGATCCAGCGTGGCGAAGAGCAGATCTTCCGCCATGACGTCAGATCCGGTCAAGCGATTGAACAGGGTCGATTTTCCCGCATTGGTATAACCGACGAGCGCGACCACCGGCCAGGGCGCACGCTGGCGGCGCTCGCGGTGGATGCTCCGGGTGCGGCTGACCTGGTCCAGCTCCCTGCGCAATTTCGCCATGCGGTCGCGGATCAGGCGGCGGTCCGCCTCGATCTGGGTCTCGCCCGGGCCGCCGAGGAAGCCGAAGCCGCCGCGCTGCCGCTCGAGGTGGGTCCAGGAGCGGACCAGCCGCCCGGCCTGATAGTCGAGATGGGCGAGCTCGACCTGCAGCCTGCCCTCCGCGGTCGCCGCGCGCTCGCCGAATATCTCGAGGATCAGGCCGGTGCGGTCGATCACCTTGGCCTTGGTGCCGTCCTCGAGGTTCTTCTGCTGGACGGGGGTGATCGCGGCGTCGACGATGACCAGTTCCGCCTCGGCCTGGATGACGGCGTCGGCGATCTGCTGGACCTGGCCGGGCCCGAACAGGGTGGCCGGGCGCGGCGCGCGGATCCGGAAATGCAGTTTCTCCTCGACCGCCACGCCGATCGCCTCGGCCAGGCCTGCCGCCTCGTCGAGGCGCGCGCCGGGGTCGCGCCGACTCTCGCGCCCCAGGTCGGGCAGCGCGATGACGGCGCGGGCGCCGCGGGTGACCTCGTTCTCCGCATCCCGGTTGAAAACGCTCAGCCGCTCACTCCTCGGCCTGGGCTTCCTGGAAGTTCACCGGATTCTCGGGCTGCACGGTCGAAATGGCGTGCTTGTAGACAAGCTGACAAAGACCATCGCGTTCGAGCAGCATGCAAAACAGATCGAACGCGCCGATCTCGCCCTGCAGCATGACGCCGTTCACCAGGAACATGGTGACATGCTCGCCCGACTTCCTGACCGCGGTCAGGAAGACCTCCTGCAGCAGGGTCGGCTTCTTCTTCTCGAGCTGGGCAGCGAAGGCCTCCTGCAGGCCCCCGAGGTCGATCGGCTGGGCCGGCATGATCGTCGAGATGGCATGCTTGTAGATCAGCTGCGCCTGCCCGTCCCGGCGCAGCAGGACGGAGAAATTGTCGAACCAGGTGATGATCCCCTGCAGCTTCACGCCCTTCACCAGGAACATGGTCACCGGGGTCTTGCTGCGGCGGAGGCTGTTCAGGAACATGTCCTGCAGGTTGTTGACCTTTTCGGGCATTGCGCTCTCTTTCCGGGTCTTATTGGCGGCAGGTCCGCAGCGTCCCAATATCACGCCTCGGGGGCGCTCGCCAACCGGGGCCGGTGCGCCCCTATTCGCCCCCCTCCCCGCGCGTGTCGGCGAGGCCGAGCGCCTTCAGCTTCCGGTGCAGGGCCGACCGTTCCATGCCGATGAAATTGGCGGTGCGGGAGATGTTGCCCGAGAAGCGGCGGATCTGGACGCGCAGATATTCGCGCTCGAACGTCTCGCGCGCCTCCCGGAGCGGCGTCCCCATGATCGCCTTCACCGCCTCGTTCGGGGTGAGCTGCGCCTGGTCGTTGAGGATTTCGGGCGGCAGCATGTCAATCTCGATGCAGCCGATCCGCTCGCCCGGCGCCATGATGATCGTGCGCTCGACAATGTTCCTGAGCTGGCGGACATTGCCCGGCCAGTCATAGGCCTGGAGCGCGGCCATGGCGTCGTCCGAGATGCGCGGCGTCGGCACGCGCTGGTCTGCGGCGTAGCGCGCCGCGAAATGTTCGACGATCGCTGGAATGTCCTCGCGCCGGTCGGCCAGCGCCGGCAGGTGCACCGGCACGACGTTGAGCCGGTAGTAGAGATCCTCGCGGAAGCGGCCGGCGGCAATCTCCTCAGGCAGATCCCGCGAGGTCGACGAGATCACCCGCATGTCGACCTTGACGGTGCGTTGCCCGCCGACCCGGGTGAAGCTCTGGTCGGTCAGCACGCGCAAAATCTTGCCCTGCGTGGAGATCGGCATGTCGGCGATCTCGTCGAGGAACAGCGTACCGCCATGCGCCTGCTCGAGCAGGCCGGGGCGCGCCATCTCGCCCCCCTCCTCCACGCCGAACAACTCCTCCTCGACCCGCTCGGGCGTCATCCGCGCTGCGGTGACGACGACGAACGGGCCGTCGGCGCGGCCCGACCAATTGTGCAGCAGGCGCGCGGCCACCTCCTTGCCGACTCCGGCCGGGCCGGAGATCAGGACGCGGCTGCCGGTCGCGGCGACCCGCTTCAGCGTCGCGCGGACATTGTTGATCGCGGCCGAGGAGCCGGTCAGCTCCATCTCGGTGCCGATCTGCTGCCTGAGCGCCTCATTCTCGCGCCGCAGCCGCTCGGTCTCGGTCGCGCGCTGGACGAGATGGACGAGCCGGCCCGCCTCGAACGGCTTTTCAATGAAGTCGACCGCGCCCTGCCGGATGGCGGCGACCGCGGTGTCGAGATTGCCGTGGCCCGAGATCATCAGCACCGGCAGGGTCGCGTCGCGGCTCTTCACCGCCTCGAGCAATTGCAGGCCGTCCAGCTTCGAGCCCTGCAGCCAGACGTCGAGCAAAAGCAGCGAAGGTCGCCTGTCGGCGAGCGCCTGCAGCGCCTCGTCGCTGCTGCCGGCGGTGCGGGTCTCGAAGCCCTCATCCTCGAGCACGCCCGCGACCAGCTCGCGGATGTCGCGCTCGTCGTCGACTATGAGGATGTCCAAAGCCATAATCTTCTCAATTCTCTGTCGATACTTCTTCAGAAACGGATGGGGCCGAGCGGTCGAGCTTGGCGAGCGCCTGGGCGTCGAAGATCAGGCGGACCAGCGAGCCGCCCTCGGGCCCGTCGGCGAACTCGATCCGGCCGAAATGCTCCTCGACGATCTTCTTGACGATGGCGAGGCCGAGGCCGGTGCCCTTGGCGCGGGTCGTCATATAGGGCTCGGTGAGCCGGCCGCGCTCGGCGGGAAGGCCGATGCCCGTGTCGGTCACTTCGATGATCACCGACGGCCCCTCGGTGCGGACGGTCATCACGATCTTCTCGCCGCCCTTGGCCTTCTTGCGGCCGGCTTCCCGCTTCTGCTCGACCGCCTCGACGCCGTTCTTGACGATATTGGTCAGCGCCTGGCCGAGCAGCCGGCGGTCGCAGACCAGCACCGGCGCCGGATCGGGCAGGACCAGGCTGAAGCCGATCTCTGGATGCGCGACTTCGTGCAGGAACAGAGCCTGGCGGGCGATCTCGGCGAGCGGCTCGGCTGCGAAAGTCGGCTTGGGCATGCGCGCGAAAGAGGAGAATTCGTCGACCATGCGCCTCAAGTCGCCGACCTGGCGCACGATCGTGCCGGTCAGCCGCTCGAAGGTGGCCGGGTCCGTGTCGATCTCCTTGCCGTAGCGCCGCTGCAGCCGTTCGGCGGCGAGCTGGATCGGGGTCAGCGGGTTCTTGATCTCGTGCGCGATGCGCCGGGCGACGTCCGACCAGGCGGCGCGGCGCTGGTCGAGCAACTGCTCGGTAATGTCGTCGAAGGTCATCACGTAGCCGCCGCGCACCCGGACGGTCTTCACCGCCAGTGTGCGGGGCTCGCCGCCCGAGGACAGCTGGACGACGTCCTCCGGCTCGTCGGCGATCAGATGGCGATCGAGCTCGGGGGCGAGATCGGCGAGCTTCTGCCCGACCGGACTGCGCCCGCCGGTCTTCAGCAGCGCCTCGGCCGAGCTGTTGATCAACCGCACGACATGGCTCTCGTCGACCGAGACCACGCCCGCGGTCACTCCGGAAAGCACCGCCTCTGTGAAGGCGCGCCGGCTTTCGAGCTGGGCATTGGCGCTGACCAGCGCGCCGGTCTGCTCCTCGAGCCGCGTCGTCATCCGGTTGAAGGCGAAGCCGAGCGCGGCGACCTCGTCGTTCGAGCCGGTCGGCGGCACGCGGGCGGAGAGATCGCCGGCGGTGACCTGGCGCGCGGCGTGGACCAGCCGGCCGACCGGGCGAACCAGCCGGTCGGCGAGCTTCAGCGCGATCCAGATGGCAAGGGCGACGATCAGCAGCGACAGGCCGAAAAGGGCCGCGTTGAAGCGGAGCTGGAGATCGCGCGACCGCGTCGCCAACGCCTGGTAATCCTGCCGGATCTGCCCGCTCAGCCGCATCTGCTCGCCGAGCTCGGCTTCGAAAACGCGGGCGACGTAGAGATAGGTGTCGGCGCTGCTCGGCAGCGTCGCGACCGCCTCGAAGCGATTGGCGCGGACGATCTTGATTGCCCCTTCCCGCCGCACCCGCGCGATCACGTCAGGCGTCAGCGAGCGTTCGAGATCGCGCTCATAGGGATTGACCAGGGCCAGCGACTGGATCTCGCCGCTGCGCCCAATGCGGAAGAGGATCGCCTCCGACAGGTTGCGCTCGTAGGTCTGCGAGACCAGGGCCTGGACGAAGCGCGGATCGTCATAACTGACTTCGCGGAGATAGCCCGCAATGTCGCCGCTCATCGTCACCGCATTGGCGCCAACCCGGTCGAACTCGCGATTATAGTTGGACTGGGCGAGATCGGTGGCGTTCTCCAGCATCCCGCGCGCCCGGTCCGAGAACCAGAATTCGACGCTGTACTGGAACAGCAGCGAGACGACGATGGTGACGACGAGCGTCGGCACCGCCGCGATCAGCGAGAAGATCGCGACCAGGCGGACCGGCAGCCGACTCTTCATGCCCAGCGCGGTGCGCGACGCGCGCTTCAGCGCGACGCGCCGGGCGAAAAGCACCATCAGGGTCATCGCCGGAACGAGGTTCGCGACCAGCAAGGTGGCGACGAGCGGCGGCGTCAGCAGCCCGCCCGGGTCGACCCGCCGCGAGATCAGGGCGCAGCTAATCGCGATCGTCGCGACGAGCAGCAGCGCGACCCCCACCTCGATGAACGGGATCCAACCGCCGCGACGGCGCATCACACGCAGCTTTCGCCGCCATCGGGGCCGCATCGGGGACGCTACAGGAATCGCGGCTTCGGCATTCACACTGCGGCTCTAGCACAACAATGTGGCATAAAGAACACAGTGAATTTCGCCGCCCGCCGCAGCAAGAGCGCAGCTTGTCTCAGGCGGCGGCGCGACTCAGCCAGGGAGCGTAGAAATCGCGCAACATGGCGAGCGCGCGGGCCGGATCGGCCTCCTTGTTGAAGGCGTTGCGGAACTCGGCCGAGCCGTGCAGGCCCTTCGTGTACCAGCCGACATGCTTGCGCGCGCAATTGGCGCCGACCTGCGGGCCGTACAGCGCGAGCATCGCCTCATATTGCTCGACGATGACCGCATATTGCTCGTCCAGGCTCGGATCGGGGAGCCGTTCGCCGGTCCTCAGCCAGTGCATCGCCTGCTTCAGCAGCCAGGGCCGGCCATAGGCGCCGCGGCCGATCATCACCCCGTCGGCGCCGGACTGCGCCAGCGCGGTGTCGACATCCTCGATCGTGTTGATGTCGCCATTGGCGATGACCGGGACGGAGACGGCCTCCTTCACCTTGCGGATGAAGGCCCAGTCGGCCGTGTCGCGGTACATCTGGCAGCGGGTGCGGCCGTGCACGGTGATCATCCGTATGCCGAGATCCTCGGCGATGCGGGCCAGCTCGGGCGCGTTGAGGCTGTGATGATCCCAGCCCATGCGCATCTTCAGCGTGACCGGGACCTTCACCGCCTTCACCGTGGCGTCGATGATCGCGGAGGCGAGCTTCAGGTCACGCATCAAGGCGGAGCCGGCCTCGCCGTTCACCACCTTCTTCACCGGGCAACCCATGTTGATGTCGATGATCGCGGCGCCGCGATCTTCGTTAAGTTTCGCCGCTTCGGCCATTTCCCCGGGCGAGCAGCCGGCGAGCTGCATGGAGACGGGCTCCTCGGAAGGATCCCATGCCATCTTCTGCAGCGACTGGCGCGTCTCGCGGATCGCGGCCTGGCTGGCGATCATTTCGGTGACGGTCAGCCCGGCGCCATAGCGCTTCACGATCCGCCGGAACGGCATGTCGGTGACGCCCGTCATCGGCGCCAGGATCACCGGCGTTTCGATGCGGACGGGGCCGATCTGGATGGGCTTCAGGCGGGTCATGAGCCGCGCGAGATAGGGGCAAAGGCGCTGACGGGCAAGGTTTCGCCCAGTCTATTCGTTGGGCATTCCCTCGGGGATGGTCGACGGGCGACCCTGGCTGCGGCGCTCCTGACAGCGTGGTCTGATCTGCTCGACATAATCGACATAGGCGCTGAGCGCATTCTCGCTCAGCGGCAGGGTTGGCGGCCGGGCTCCGGTCGGGGACAGATCGGCGCTCACCTCGCCCTCGAGGCGGCCCTGCCCATAAAGGTCGACGCAGGTCGGCCGTGCGCCCAGCCAGAAGCCGCCCAGCGTCCGACCGGCGCTGTCGACCACGACAATGTACAGAGCGTGGGTCGGCATGCCGCGGCGCACCAGTGCGGCGCGCATATTCTCGACCTCGTAGCGCTGCGTGAACGGCCCGCCCAGTATTTGCAGGGTGAGGTTCGTGTAGCGGAGCGGATCCGGAAGCAGCGCCATCCCGTCGGCCGGGCAGGCGACGGTGGTTGGCGATGGCGTGCAGACGACCAGATAGGATGGCTCGAACTGACCCAGATGGCTGCCGCTCGTCCAGGGGTAGATCCGGCCGTAGCCGGCCTGGGCGCTTGCCGGCGCGGCTGCCGCGAACAGGCACGCGGCCGGCACGAGGCAGCGCGTAAAGTCTCGAAACATGGTCTCTCCTCCGCAATCGAAACGGGGTGAGAACGCCACTTTTCGCCTGGCCATCGGGCCGGCCGCACGATCCTACGCCCCGTGGGAAGTTGCGTCCAGCATGGTGCCGTGCAGTGAATGCGCTGGCGGGCAAGTTTGGGCTCGGCTAGGCGGATCAGGCATGACACGGACGGTGGCATTGGTCGTGGCCGGAGGGAGCGGCAGCCGCATGGGCGGCGAGCTCCCGAAGCAATATCAGGAACTGGGCGGGATCCCGGTCCTTCGCCGAGCCGTCATCCCTTTTGCCGACCATCCGCGCGTTGATGAAGTTCGCGTTGTGGTGGCGGAGGGCCGGATTGAAGACGCCTGTCGTGCGGTTGGGGGCGGCTTCGGCGACGTGCAGCCCATTGTCGGAGGCGAAACACGAGGCGAGTCGGTATGGAACGGGCTCAAGGCTATCGATGGCGATATTGTCCTAATCCATGATGCCGCGCGGCCGTTCTGCCCGGCAGTCGTGATCGACCGCCTGCTCGAAGCGCTCGCTCAACATTCCGGTGCCGTTCCCGTCCTGCCCGTGCACGATACCTTGGCGCGCTGGACCGGATTGCTCGGCGAATCGATCGAACGGGAAGGTGTCGTGCGCGTGCAAACGCCTCAGGCCTTCGATTTGGCGAAGCTCAGGGCAGCGTACGACCGATGGGAAGGCCCCTTTCCCAGTGACGACGCGGCTGTCGCAAAGGCGGCCGGCTTGAGCGTTGGCGTTGTGGCGGGGTCATTCGAGCTGGAAAAGCTGACCACCCCGGAAGACTGGAAGCGCGCCGAAGCGTCGGTCGCAAGTCGGAAAATCGTGCGCACGGGCATCGGCTTTGATGTGCATGCGTTCGGCGGTGAAGGCCCTGTCATGCTCGGCGGCATTTCGATTCCGCACGAGCGCGGGCTGGCAGGTCACAGCGATGCCGACGTCGCCTTGCATGCGATGACGGATGCGCTCCTCGGCGCCGCCGGGCTAGGCGACATTGGCGACCATTTCCCTCCCTCCGATCCGCAGTGGAAGGACATGTCTTCCGATCGCTTCTTGCTGCACGCGGCGGCACAAATCTTCGCGCGAGGCGGCGTGATCGATCATCTCGATTGCACGATCATCTGCGAGGCTCCGAAAATCGCTCCGCATCGGGAGGCAATGCGTGCATATGTTGCGGACCTTCTAAACCTCCGGATCGACCAGGTGAGCATCAAGGCGACAACCACCGAACGTCTCGGTTTCGCAGGCCGCCGCGAGGGCATCGCTGCTCAGGCCGCCGCAACCATCCGTCTGGAGGCCAGCCTGTGAGCGAGCATCGCGATTTCGTCCTGCCCGAGCAGCTGGTCGACCTCGCCCGGCGCGTGGTCGAGGAGAATCGCGCGGCGGGGCGGCGGGTGGCGACGGCGGAGAGCTGCACCGGCGGCCTCGTCGCGGCCGCGCTGACCGAGATTGCGGGCAGCTCCGACGTCGTTGAGGTCGGGCTCGTCACCTATTCCAACGAAGCCAAATGCAAATTGCTCGGCGTGTCGATGGACGTGATCGAGACGTTCGGCTCGGTGTCGGTCGCGGTCGCCTGGGCGATGGCGCAGGGGGCGCTGAAGGCGAGCGACGCCGACGTGGCAGTGGCGCTGACCGGGATTGCCGGGCCCGCCGGCGGCTCCGACAGGAAGCCCGTCGGCACCGTCGTCTTCGCGCGGGCGGAGCGGGGCGCCGACCCCAGGGACATCGTCGCCGATACGCAATGCTTCGGCGATCTCGGCCGCGGCGGCGTCAGGCTTCAGGCGGCGCTCTGCGCGCTCGAGCTGCTGCTGCCGGACTCGCCGGCACCGTAGAGCACAGCCGCCCGCTCCTCGAAGGCGTTGATCATCCGCCGGAGCGCGCGGTCGAACATCTGCCCGGCCAGCGCCTCGAAGATGCGGTTGCGGAAGGCGAAATCGACGCAGAAATCCACCTCGGTCCCGCCCGGCACGGCGCGGAACTTCCAGTGGTTGTGCAGGAACTTCAGCGGCCCCTCGATATAGTCGATATCGATCTGCTCCGGCCGCCTCTTCTTCACCCGCGAGGAGAAGGTCTCCTTCAGCGCGCTGAAGCCCACGATCAGGTCGGCGACCATCTCGGTCTCGCTGTCCTCGCGGATTCGGGTGGCCGCGACCCAGGGCAGGAAATCCTGATAATGGCCGACATCGGCGACCAGGTCGAACAGCTGCTCAGGCGTGTAGGGCAGGAAGCGCTTTTCCGTATGGCGGGGCATCTCGCTTTCTCTAACGCGTTGCCGCCAGCTTCGCTTCGCGGGCGGCGCGCATCTTCTCGAAATCGTCGCCGGCATGATAGCTGGAGCGGGTCAGCGGGCTGGCCGCGACGAGCAGGAAGCCCTTGGCCCGCGCGATCGCCGCATAGGCGCTGAACGCCTGCGGGGTGACAAACTCCTCGACCTTCGCATGGCGAGGCGTCGGCTGCAGATATTGGCCCATGGTCAGGAAATCGACGTCGGCCGAACGCATGTCGTCCATCACCTGATGGACTTCGAGCCGTTGCTCGCCGAGCCCGACCATGACGCCGGACTTGGTGAAGATGGAGGGATCGTGCCGCTTCACGCTCTCCAGCAGGCGGAGCGAGGCATAATAACGCGCCCCGGGCCGGATCGTCGGATAGAGGCGCGGCACCGTCTCGAGATTGTGGTTGTAGACGTCGGGACGGGCCTGGATGATCTTCTCGACCGCTGCCTCCGACTTGTTGCGGAAGTCCGGCGTCAGGATTTCGATCGTGGTCGACGGGGTGTTGCGGCGGAGCGCTTCGATCACCTTCACGAACTGGGAGGCGCCGCCGTCCGGCAGGTCGTCCCGGTCGACCGAGGTGACGACGATATGGGTGAGGCCGAGCTCCGCCGCGGCGACGGCGACATGCTCGGGCTCGAGCGGATCGATCGCGCGCGGCATGCCTGTCTTCACGTTGCAGAAGGCGCAGGCCCGCGTGCAGGTGTCGCCGAGGATCATCACCGTCGCGTGCTTCCTGGTCCAGCACTCGCCGATATTCGGGCAGGCCGCTTCCTCGCAGACCGTGGCGAGGTTGAGGCGGCGCATCAGCTTGCGCGTCTCCATGAAACCCGCGCTGACCGGCGCCTTCACCCGGATCCAGTCGGGCTTGCGCGGGCGTGGTGCCTGGGGGACGCTGGCGGGATCGGCTTCGCTCATGGCGCGCAGATAGCGATCCTTCGGCCCACTTGCCACCCCCTGCCCTCACCCCTTAACGGACCCGCCATGACCCGATTCAGCGACCTCATCCAGGGCTATCACCGCTTCCGCGACCGCGAATGGCAGGAGGAACGGGACCGCTGGGCGGAGCTGGCCGAGGGGCAGAGCCCCAAGGTGATGGTGATCGCCTGCTCGGACAGCCGTGTCGATCCGGCGACGATCTTCGACGCGCGACCGGGCGAGATGTTCGTGGTCAGGAACGTCGCCAATCTCGTCCCGCCCTTCGAGCCCGACCAGAATTATCATGGCGTCTCGGCAGCGCTGGAATTCGCGGTGACCCAGCTCGAGGTCGACGAACTGGTGGTGATGGGCCACGGTTTCTGCGGCGGCTGCGCGGCGGCCCTGACCGGCCAGTTCGACGAGGCCGGGCACGGCCAGGGTCATTTCATCGCCCACTGGATCGAAATGCTCGCCGATGCGCGCGAGAAGATCCGTGCCGCCCATGACGCGCTCGACCGGCAGGCCTTCCTCGAAATGGAGCTGGAGGGCGTCCGCCTCTCGCTGCGTAATCTGATGGGCTTTCCCTGGGTCCGCGAGCGCGTCGAGGGGGGCCGGCTGACCCTGCACGGTGCCTATTTCGCGATCGTCGACGGCGTGCTCCACGTGCTCGACGAGGCGACGGGGCAGTTCGCCCCGGCCTGATTCAGCGCCGTGCTGGCAGGCGCCGCGCGCTGATGATGCGGACCCGCGGCTGCAGCATCTGGCCGCGCATCGCCCCCGCCCCTTCGGTCGGCGAGGTCGGCGCGTTGAGGATCGCGCGGACCACGTCCATCCCCTCGACCACGCGGCCGAAGACGGCGAAGCCGAGACCGTCGCCGCTTCCGGATTCGGGGCCGGCGTCCAGATAGTGGAGCGGGCTGGCCATGATCGTGAAGTCGGCCCGCGCCGTGCCGACGGCGCCGCGCGGCGCCGACAGCGCGCCCTCGACATGGGTGAGCCCGGTCTGCGAGGTCGGCTCGTGCGCGATCGGCGGGAAGAGCAGCCGCCCGTCGGTGACGATGCCGCCCTGGATCAGGCCGAGATTGTCGCCGGTCTTCATCGAACGGTAGATTTGCTGGCCGTCATAGCGCCGGTTGTCGACATAGCGCAGGAAGTTGCGCCCCGTGATCGGCGCCCGCACGACGTCGAGCTCGAGGACGATCCGGCCCATGCTCGTCTCCAGCGCCACGCGCGGCAACGGCGCCGGCGTAGCCGCCGGCGGACTCTGGGCGAGAGCCGGACCGGCCAAGGCGATGAGCAGGCAGAGCAACAGTCTTTTCAACATGGTCTCAACCCTTCTTCCCTGCCGCCATCGCCTCGGAAACCCGGCCGGCGGCGAACAGGATGGCGCCGGCGACGAGCCCGGCCAGCCCCGCGAGGAAGGCCATGAACTGGCGGGTGAAGCGCAGCCCGCCGCCGGCATCGCCCATCGCCGGATCGTAGACGAAGGCGGCAACCGCGACGAGCAGTCCGAGCGCGCCGATGAGGAGGCCGGCATATTGCATCGGCTCGGGCTTGCGCTCGGAGAGGACGCTCTTGCGATAGCCATAGGCCAGATAGAAGACGAGGCCGGCCGCGTTCCAGATCAGAAAATATTTCTGGGTCAGGAAAGGCAGGCTGTAGAGCAGATAGAGGCAGCCCAGGATGCCCACGATCCCGACGGGCCAGGCCCAGGGCGTGCGGAACTTCCGCTCGGCGTCCGGCGCCCGCACCCGCATGACCAGCATGCAGATGCAGACAGCGATGAAGGCGGTCAGCGTCCCCGCATTGGCGAGCGCGGCGAGCTCCGCGAGCGGGATGAGGCCGGCAAGGATCGCAACGACCAGGGCGGTGAACAGGGTGATCCGGGTCGGCGAGCCGCGCTGCGAGACCTTGGCAAGACCACCGGGAAGCACGCCGTCACGCGCCATCACAAAGAAGATCCGGCTCTGCCCGTAGAAGAAGGCGAGGATCACCGTCGGCAGCGCGATCACCGCCGAGGCGCCGAGGAATTTCGCGGCGCCGTCCTCGCCGAGTGAGCGCAGGATCAGGGCCAGGGGCTCGGGGCTGTTCGCGAAGCCGGTGAAGTGCATCGCCCCGATCGCCGCGGCGGCGACGACCATGTAGATGAGGATGCAGGCGAACATCGAGCCGACTATGCCGATCTTGAGGTCGCGGCCGGGATTCTTCGTCTCCTCCGCCGCGGTGGCGATCGCATCGAAGCCGTAAAAGGCGAAGAAGATGATCGCCGCCGCCGCCATGACGCCAACCTCCGCGCCGGGCGCCCCCGACTTGCCGAAGCCGAAGGGCATGAACGGAGAGAAATTGGCCGCGTTGAAATGCGGCAGGGTGACCGCCACGAAGAGGATCAGGGCGACGACCTTCAGGCCGACCAGCAATGCGTTCACCGTCGCGCTCTCGCGCGTGCCCAGGATCAGCAGGCCGGCGACGACGAAGATGATGAAGATGGCCGGCAGGTTCAGGATGCCGCCGAGCTCCGGCCCGGCTGCAAGCAGCGCGGGAATCGCGAACTGCGTCTCGGCGAGGAAGCCGGTCGTATAGCCGGACCAGCCCACCGCCACGGCGCTGACGACGAGGCTGTATTCGAGGATCAGGCTCCAGCCGACGACCCAGGCCAGCAATTCGCCGAGCACGACATAGGTGTAGGTATAGGCGCTCCCCGAGGCCGGGATCATCGTCGCCATCTCGGCATAGGCGAGCGCGGCGGCGATGCAGATCACGCCGGCGATCGCGAAGGAGAGGATCACGGCGGGCCCTGCCTTTGCGGCGCCGACCCCGGTCAGGGTCAGGATGCCGGTGCCGACGATCGCGCCGATGCCGAGGGCGATCAGGTGCGGCCAGGAAAGGGTCGGCTTCAGCCGGTGATGCTCGGGCATCTCCTCGCGCGGGATGACGGTCTTCTTGGCGTTCCAGGCGGCCACGGGCTTCCCTCCCCTTTTCCGCCTTTCTGAGCCGCTTCCGCGCGCGGCTTCAAGCGGGAAAGTTAAAGCCGGAGGAACCGGCGGCCGTTAACAGAGTTAATGCACCCGCCATGGGGGCATTTCACCAGACCGGGTGCCGCAGTTCCGTCGATGACCGCACGTCCTGATCCGTCCGCGCGTGCCGCGCCCGCTCCCGAGGAGCTGGTCGGACTTGCGCTGAACGCGGCCGCCCTGGGCAAGGCCGCGCTCGCCGAGGCGCTGGGCAGCCCGTCCGCGCCGATCTACGTCACCGACGCCGAGGGATATATCACCTTCTTCAACCAGGCCTGCATCGGCTTCACCGGCCGCCGGCCGGAAGTGGGCAAGGACCGCTGGTGCGTCACCTGGCGGCTCTACGGCACCGACGGCGCACCCCTCGCCCATGAGGATTGCCCGATGGCGGTGGCGATCCGCGACCGCCGCGCCGTCCGCGGCGCCTGCGCGGTCGCCGAGCGGCCCGACGGCACGCGGGTGACCTTCGTCCCCTACCCCACCCCTTTGCTCGACGAGACCGGCGCCCTGGACGGCGCGGTCAACATCCTGATCGACGTCACCGAGGCCCGCCAGGCCGCGGAGCTGGCCGAACAGGCGGAGCGCTGCCGGCGCCTCTCCCGCGCCTCGACCGACCAGCAGGTGATCGACACCCTGCTGGCGATGGCCGACGAGTATGACGAAAAGGCCCGACGCTTGCGCCGCGACTGAGGCGGAGGACCGGCGGGCAGCCGGCTAGCGCGTCAGCTTCCGGTAGGTGACCCGGTGCGGCCGGTCCGCCTCCGGGCCCAGGCGGCGGCGCTTGTCCTCCTCATAGGCCTCGAAATTGCCCTCGAACCATTCGACATGGCTGTCGCCCTCGAAGGCGAGGATGTGGGTGGCGAGGCGGTCGAGGAAGAAGCGGTCGTGGCTGATGATCACCGCGCAGCCGGCGAAATTCTCCAGCGCCTCCTCGAGCGCGCGCAGGGTCTCGACGTCGAGATCGTTGGTCGGCTCGTCGAGCAGCAGGACGTTGCCGCCATCCTTCAGCATCTTGGCGAGGTGGACGCGGTTGCGCTCGCCGCCCGAGAGCTGGCCGACCTTCTTCTGCTGATCCGGCCCGCGGAAGTTGAAGGCGCCGACATAGGCGCGGGTGCCGATCTCGTGCTTGCCGAAGCGGAACACATCCGCGCCGCCCGAGACCTCCTCCCAGACATTCTTCGAACCGTCGAGCGCATCGCGCGACTGGTCGACATAGCCGAGATGAACAGTCGGGCCGATCTTGATTTCGCCCTCGTCGGGCTGCTCCGCGCCGGTGATCAGCTTGAACAGGGTGGTCTTGCCGGCGCCGTTCGGGCCGATCACGCCGACGATGCCGCCGGGCGGGAGCGAGAAGCTGAGCTCGTCGAAAAGCAGTTTGTCGCCATAGGCTTTTGAGACGTTCTTCACGTCGATCACATTGCCGCCCAGCCGCTCCGGGACCTGGATCAGGATCGCGGCCTTGCCCGGCGTCCGGTTCTCCTGCGCCTCGACCAGCTCGTCGAAGGCGCGGATGCGGGCCTTTGACTTGGCCTGCCGGGCCTTGGGCGAGCGACGGATCCATTCCAGCTCGTCATTGATCGCCTTCTGCTTGCCGGCTTCCTCGCGCTCCTCCTGCTCCAGCCTCTTAGCTTTCTTCTCCAAGTAGCCGGAATAATTGGATTCATAGACGTAGTAGCGGCCACGATCCAGCTCGAGCACCCAGTTCACGACATTGTCGAGGAAGTAGCGGTCGTGGGTCACGAGGATGACGTTGCCGGGATAGTCGACGAGATGCTTCTCCAGCCACTGCACGCTTTCGGCGTCGAGATGGTTGGTGGGCTCGTCGAGCAGCAGGATGTCGGGCTTCTCCAGCAGCAGCCTGGTGAGCGCGACGCGGCGCTTCTCGCCGCCCGAGAGATGCTCGACCGCGGCTTCGCCGGGCGGGCAGCGCAGAGCGTCCATCGCGATTTCTAGCTGGTTGTCGAGCGTCCACCCATCGACCGCGTCGATCTTCTCCTGCAGGTCGCCCATCTCGGCGCCGAGCGCCTCGAAATCCGCCCCGTCCTCGCTCATCTCGGCGACGATCTGGTTGTAGCGATCGACCAGGTCGGCGACCGGGCGGACGCCGTCGCGGACATTCTCCATGACCGTCTTGCTCGGATCGAGCTGCGGCTCCTGCTCAAGATAGCCCACGCGAATGCCCTCGCCGGGCCAGGCCTCGCCGGAAAATTCGGTGTCGCGGCCGGCCATAATCTTCATCAGCGTCGACTTGCCCGAGCCGTTCGGGCCGACGATGCCGATCTTGGCGTCCGGATAGAATTGCAGGTGGATGTTGTTCAGCACCGGCTTGGGGGCACCGGGGAAGGTCTTGGTCATGCCCTTCATGACGAAGCTGTACTGGGCGGCCATGGCGGCGCTCGCTTTCTCTTTTTGATGTTGGTCGAATGAAGTTGCGTTTGGTCGAACGAGGCGACCAGGAATCGCGCCGTTCCCTAAAGCGGCGGGCCGAGATTGGCAAACCGCCCTCGCCCCCCTAGGTCGCATCCCCATGAAAATGCCTGTCCTGCTTGCCCTTGCTTTTCCCTCCCTCGCCGCCGCCCAGCCCGCCTCTCCGCCGCCCGCAGCGGCCTGCGCGGCACCGGACGCCGCCCTCCCCGCCGATCTCGCCACGTGGCGGACACCCGCCGACGCGGGCGCGACCGTCGCGCCCGGGCAGGCCGTGACGCTCGCGCCGACGGCGCCGCTGACCCTGGTCGTCGCCGAAGCCGGGACGTATGGCGTCGCCATCGACCAGGATGCCTGGATCGACCTCTCGCAGAACGGCGCGGCCTTGCCGCCGATCGCCCGGGGCCATGGGCCGGCCTGCTCCACGATCCGCAAGATCGTCCAGTTCGCGCTCCAGCCCGGCCGCTACACCATCACGCTCTCCCGGACGCAGGCGCCCACGATCCGCCTGCTCGTCGTCCGCCGCTAGCCTCCAGGAAAACCGAGATGAAGAAGACCCTGCTCCTCGCCTTTGCCCTTGCCGTGCCCGCGCTCGCCGCGGCGCAGCCCGCCGCCGACCAGGCCGCCTTGCTGCGCGATCAGGCGATGCGCGGCGACACCCTGGCCTGGGAGCTGGTCGAGGGCCTCACCACCGAGGTCGGCCCCCGCCAGGCGGGCACCGAGGCGGAGGCGCGGGCACGCGAATGGGCAGTGCGCCGGCTGACCGCGCTCGGCTTCTCCAACGTCCATGTCGAGCCGTTCGAGATGCCGGTCTGGATGCGGGGGATCGAGCGGGCGGAGATCGTCGCGCCCTTCCCGCAGCCGCTCGTGCTCACCGCGCTCGGCAACAGCGCGGCGACGCCCGCCAGCGGGCTCGAGGCCGAGGTGATCGGCTTCCAGAGCGTCGACGAGCTCAGGGCCGCCCCGGACGCGGCGGTGCGCGGCAAGATCGTCTTCATCAACCATGCCATGGCGCCGACCCAGGACGGGTCGGGCTACGGCCAGTTCGGCGCGCCGCGCCGCCAGGGGCCGACCCTCGCCAGCCGCAAGGGCGCCGCCGCGATCGTCGTCCGCTCGATCGGCACCGACTATCACCGCAACGGTCATACCGGCGTGCAGAGCTTCGGCGAGGGGGCGCGGCCGATCCCCGCCGCAGCGCTCACCGTGCCCGATGCCGAGCAATTGCAGCGCATCCTGAACCGCGCCGGTGAGCGGCCGGTGCGGATGCGGCTCACCCTGACGCCGCGCAATATCGGCCGGCGGCAGTCCGGCAACGTCGTCGCCGAGGTGCCGGGCACCGATCCGGCCGCGGGCGTGATCATCGTCGGCGGCCATCTGGACAGCTGGGATCTCGGCACCGGCGCGATCGACAATGCGGCCGGCGTGGCCATTACCACCGCCGCCGCGCACCGGATCATGCAGGCGGGCCGGCCGCGGCGGACGATCCGCGTCGTGCTGTTCGGCGCCGAGGAGGTCGGCGGCGGCGGTGGCCCGACCCATTTCCGGCTGAACAATCCGGCCGGCAACGTCGTCATGGTCGGCGAATCCGATTTCGGCGCGGACCGGGTCTGGCGCGTCGACTTCAACTTCGCCCAGGGCAATGCGGCCCTGGCCGACCGGATCGCCGCTCTTCTCGCCCCGCTCGGCATCGTCCGGGGGCAGAATCCTGCCGGGGCCGGCGCCGATCTCAGCCAGTGGGTGCGCGCGGGCACGGCGGCGATCGACCTCAACCAGGACGGTACCCGCTATTTCGACTATCACCACACGCCCGACGACACGCTCGACAAGGTGGATCCGGCGCAGCTCCGGCAGAATGTCGCAGCCTGGACGGCGGTGCTTGCCGTGCTGGCGAACGCGCCGGGGCGGATCGAGGGCATCACCCCGGCTCCTCGCCCGGCACGCTGACGCCGGAACAACTTGACGTTTACCCTGAGCCGATAAAGAAGCACCTCACGCCGGGGGGCGACACGAGGCTGCAGTCGTGAAGCGACGCCGTTTAGTCCCTTGTCTGATCGGCGGCGCCGCTGCCGCCTTTGGCGCCGCGCGCGCCCAAGCCCAGGATGCCCCGACCCTGCCCGCCCAGCCGGCGTCGCAGAGCGATCTTTCGACCCTGTCGATCGAGGATCTCGCGCAGCTCACCGTGCGCTCCGCCTCCAAGCGCGACGAGCCCCTGTCCTCGGCGCCGACCGCGGTCTTCGTCATCACCAATGGCGAGATCCTGGACAGTGCCGCCACCACCCTGCCCGACGTGCTGCGCCTCGCCCCCAATCTGGGCGTGCAGCAGGTGAACGGCCACGAATATGCGATCACCGCGCGCGGCTTCAACAGCCTGGAGACATCCAACAAATTGCTCGTCCTCGTCGACGGGCGCAGCGTCTATTCGACCCTCCATTCCGGCGTGTTCTGGGACACGCAGACGCCGTTCATCGAGGATATCGACCAGATCGAGGTGATCTCGGGCCCCGGCGGCACGCTCTACGGCCCCAATGCGGTGAACGGGGTGATCAGCATTTCGACGCGCGACGCGCGGGAAACCCTGGGTGGGCTGGTCCGCGGCGGCGCGGGCGCCTTCGAGCGCAATGTCGGCGGCCGCTACGGCTTCGCGCTCGGCGAGCGCGCCGCGGTCCGCGTCTACGCCCATTATTTCGACCGGGAAGACCTGCCCCAGGGGAATGTCGGGCCGCTGCTCAACGATCGCTGGCGCGGCTGGCAGGCGGGATTCCGCGCCGACTTCGGCACGGGGACCGACGAGTTCACGCTCCAGGGCGACATTTTCGACAATGAGGTGGGCAACCTGTCTGGTGACGGCAATCAAGGCCACAATCTGCTCGCCCGCTGGACCCATGGCTTCGGGGATAACGACAGCCTGCGGGTCCAGGCCTATTATGACGATTATGAGCGCCGGGCCCTGCTGACCTCGGATTCGCTCCAGGTCTTCGATCTCGACGTGCAATATAATGCGACTTTGGGCGCGCACGATTTCGTCATCGGCGGCGGCCTGAGGACGACGCGCGACGAGTTCGTCAACAATCTGAACGGCTTCCAGCTCAACCCACCGAGCCGGCGGCTCTGGGTCTACAATGCCTTCCTGCAGGACCGCATCCGGCTGAGCGAAACCCTCTCGCTGATCGCCGGCGTCAAGGTCGAGGAAACCAGCTTCACCGGCATCGAGATCCTGCCCAATCTGCGCCTCGCCTGGCAGCCCGACGACCGCGCCCTGCTCTGGGCGGCGGTGTCGCGGGCGGTGCGCACGCCGTCGCGGATCGACCGGCAGCTCGAATTCCTGCCCCTGCTCGCCCCGGGGGACGATTTCGTGTCGGAGAAACTGATCGCCTTCGAGGCCGGCTATCGCGGCCAGCCGACAGAGCGGACGACGCTCTCCGTCAACGTCTTCTTCAACCTCTATGACGACATCAGGACGACCGAATTCTCTCCGGGCATGCAGTTGCCGATCCGGCTGATGAACGGGATCGAGGGGCATAGCTGGGGCGTCGAGGCGTGGAGCAGCAGCCAGCTCCTCCCCTGGTGGCGGCTGAGCCTCGGCGTCTCCACCCTGTTCAAGCATTTCCGCCAGAAGCCAGGCCATCTCGACCTCGCCGCAGGCGACGCAGTCGGCCACGATCCGGAATTCCAGCTCTTTGCCCGCTCGCAATTCGACCTCAGCAGCCGGCTGCGGATCAATGCGGGCCTGCGCTTCATCGATGGCATCGAGAGCGATCCGCCGCTCGGCTCCTATGTCGAGGCCGACGCGCAGGTGACCTTCCGGCTGACCGACCGGCTCGACCTCTATGCCGCCGGGCTGAACCTGCTTCACGACACCCATCAGGAAAGCAACGACCCGGACCGGGCCCAGCGCGCCCAGCGGTCGCTGCTCGTCGGCGCGAGGGTCAGGTTCTGAGGCGCTTCCGCCCCTTTCGCGCAGCGGCCGCGCTGGCGCTCCTCTCCGGCCTCGCGGCGGGCGGCGCGGCGCACGCCCAGCCGACCGAGGAAGCGGTGAAGGCGACCTTCCTGCCCAAATTCGCCCGCTATGTCGGCTGGCCCGCCCAGCGCCAGCCGGGCGCCGGCGCGCCCTTCATGCTCTGCGCGATCGGCCGCGACCCGTTCGGCCGCCTGCTCGACGCCGCCGCCGCGGCCGAGCAGATCGACGGGCACGGCGTCATGGTGCGGCGGCTGCCCGACGAACGGGGGGCCGGCGCCTGCCATCTGGCCTTCGTCCAGGGCCGCCAGCCTGCCGATACCGGCCGGCTGCTGCTGGCGCTGCGCAACCTGCCGGTGCTCACCATCACCGATGCGCGCGCCGGCCCGCAGCGCGGCATGATCCACTTCACCAACCTCTCCGGGCGGGTGCGCTTTTTCATCAACGACGCCGAGGCGGCGCGGCGCGGGCTGACGATCAGCTCGCGGCTGCTCGCCCTTGCCGCCGGCGTGACGCAGAGGCGCTGATGGCGAAGCGGCCCCGCCTTCCCCGGACCTGGATCGACGCGCCGGCGGCGATCGTCGCTGCGGTCGTCCTGCTGCTGCTCGTCGGCATCGGCGTGATCATGCAGAGCGAGGCCGCCTATCGCGACCTGCAGGAGCAGGAGACGCGGGTGCAGGCGGAAATCCTGGCGGCCAGCGTCACCGCGGCGCTGGACTTCGAGGACCGGGTGGCGGCGAGCGAGGCGGTGAGCGCGATCCGGGTCAACCGCCAGGTGCGCAGCGTCGGTGTCTATAACGAGCACGGTACCCTGGTCGCCGGCTATGGCCGCGACGGCCAGGCCCCGCTTCCCACCTTCGCCGACCGGCTGCCGACGCCGGAGAATGCGGTGGCTTCCGAGGTGCCGGTGACGAGCCGGGGCGAGCGGATCGGGACGGTCGTGCTCGTCACCGACCCTGAACCGGTCTCGCGGCGGCTGACCCGCTATCTGGTCATCGGCCTGCTGATCGTGATGGCGGCTTTGGTGGTCGGCGTGACCGGCGTCGCACAGGGCGCGCTGCGGCGGGCCAATCGCACGCTCGAGGAACGCGCCGACGCGCTCGCCGACGCCAATGCGGAGCTCAAGGTCCAGGTCAGCGAGCGCGGCAAGGCCGAGGAGCAGTTGCGCCAGGCGCACAAGATGCAGGCGCTGGGCCAGCTCACCGGCGGCATCGCGCATGATTTCAACAATCTGCTGACCGTGATCCAGGGCTCGGCCGACATGCTGCGCCGGCCCGGCGTGTCGGAGGAGAAGCGCATCCGCTTCGCCGAGGCGGTCGTGCAGGCCTCGGGCAAGGCGGCCGCGCTGACCGGCCAGCTGCTCGCCTTCGCCCGCCGCCAGCCGCTCAGGCCCGAGATGATCGACGCCAACGCGCTGATCCGGGACATGACGGACCTGCTGGACCGGACGCTGGGCGAGCGGATCGAAGTGGTCACGACGCTGGCGCCGGGGGCCTGCACGGTGGAGGCGGACCGCGCCCAGCTCGAATCGGCTTTGCTCAACATCGCAGTCAATGCGCGCGACGCCATGCCCGAGGGCGGCCGCCTCGAGATCCGCACCTCGCCCGTCACCGACGCGGAAAAGGGCGAGATGATCGCGCTATCCGTCAGCGACAGCGGCGCCGGCATGGACGAGGATACGCTTGACCGCGCCTTCGAGCCCTTCTTCACCACGAAGATGACCGGCAAGGGGACGGGCCTGGGGCTCAGCCAAGTCTACGGCTTCGCCAGCCAGTCGGGCGGTGACGTCCGGATCGAATCGGCGGTCGGGCGCGGCACCATTGTCACCCTGCTCCTGCCCCGGCGGGGCGCGCTGCCCGAGCCGCCCCGGACGACCGAACGCGCGGCGCTGAAGCGCGGGCGGACCGGGCGCATCCTGCTCGTCGAGGACAATGACGAGGTCGGCGCCTTCGCCGCGCACCTGCTCGGTGAGTTGGGTCATGACGTCGTGCGCGCGCAGTCGGGCGAGGAGGCGCTGGAGCGGGCGCTGGCCGACCGGTTCGACCTGGTCTTCACCGATGTGGTCATGCCCGGGATGAGCGGGCTCGACCTGGCCGGACGGCTCGCCGAGCAACGCCCCCGCCTGCCCGTCATCCTGACCACCGGCTATAGCGACGAGATCGCCCGCTCCGGGGCCGGCGGGCGGCCGGTAATCCTGAAGCCCTATACGCCGGAGGCGCTGGCCGCGGCGGTCGAGCAGGCGCTCGCAAGCGGGAAATAGCTGGTCGGGGAGACAGGATTCGAACCTGCGACCCTCTGCTCCCAAAGCAGATGCGCTACCAGGCTGCGCTACTCCCCGACCCTGGCTAACCGGCCCGCGCCATTGCGAAGGCTGGTGGGCCCGGCAGGATTCGAACCTGCAACCAAGCCGTTATGAGCGGCCGGCTCTACCGTTGAGCTACAGGCCCCGCCGCGCCATGCCATGCGGGGGCCTTCGCGGCAATGTGAAAGCTCAGACCGAGCCCTCGCTGCGGCTGGGCGTCTCCGTCTCGGCGGTGACCGCCGGCAGCGTCAGGATGAAGCCGTCCGGCGCGACGTCGAGCGATCCGCCCGCCGCCTCTGCGAGGTTGCGGACCAGGCGCAAGGCGAAGCCGAGGCCCAGCGCGGGCGCGCCCGGCCAGTCGCCGTCCGGGCTGTACCCGGGATCGAGCAGTTCGCGCTCGTCGAGCCCGGCGATCGCCCGCGGGCGGCCGAGTGAGAGCTGCAGGACCGGCGCCCGGCGCTCGGCGACCAGCCCGAGCGCAAGGCCGATCGCCTCGCCCTCCCCGGCCAGGCCGATCGTTCCGGCGAGCAGGCGGCCGAACATCCGCTCGGCGGCGCCCGGCTCAACACGGGCGAGCGGCAGGCCTTCCTCGATCCGCAGCTCGATCGCGGCACCGCGCTGGGCGGCGACCCGGGCATAGCTTTCGTGCAGCCGGGCCAGCAGGGCGACGGCGTCGGTGGCGCCCTCCGCCAGCTCGAGACGGCGCGATTCGATCCGCGCGGCGGTGTCGAGATCGTCGACGGCGCTCAGCAGGCTCCGCGCCTGCTCCATGATCGTCGCCGCGCGGCCGCGATAGGGCATGGCGGCCGGGCCCATATACTGGCCCTCGATCATCTCCGCGAAGCCGATGATCGCGTTGAGCGGGGTGCGCAGCTCGTGGATCAGCTGGCGCAGCGAGTCGGCGGGGAATTCCGTGCCGAACACGCCCTCGGCCACCGCCTCGAGGGCGCTCTGGGCAATCTCGTCCGGACGGGGGCGCCGGGCGGTCCCGCGATAGCCCTGGAAGGCCCCGCTCGCCGTATCGAAGAAGGGAATGCCGGAAATCCGCCAGTCGCCCGAGGCGGGCCCCTCCCCCGCGACGGTGAAACGCGCGTCGCGGAACGGGCTGCGCTTCTCGAAGCCGCCGGCCGCCTGGCCGTCCACGCCATGCTGGCCGCGGCCCGCGACCCAGGCGATGCTCTGCCCGACCAAGGCGCCCCGGGGCGCGCCCTCGACCCAGACGAGGACGCCGTCCGTGCCGGTCTCCCAGCGGAAGCTCTCGGCGCTGTTCGCGGCCGCGGCCGGGGCATGGGCCTGCGCCTCGCGGCGCTGGCGATAGGCCTCGATCCGGTCGACCAGCTCGCGGATCTGGGAATCGCCGCCCGCCGGTGCGGGCGCGGGCGTTTCCGCCGACCGTTCCGAACCCCCTTCGAGCCGGAAGTCGCTCGGGCCGAAGGCGCCGAGCGCCGCCCTCACCTCCGGCGCCAGATCCTGCCGGTGCCGCAAGAGCGACCGCGCGGCGGGCCCGAGCCGAGGCAACAGCCCCAGCCAGGTCTCGCTGTCGAGCCGGACGCCGCCGATCAAGGGCGCTGCGATCGAGGGCATATCCTCGGCGAAGAAGGCGACGAGGTCGGGGTCGACAGCCCGGCCCGCCAGCGACCGCGCCGATTGGCGGCGGATTTCGGGATCGATGCCGCGCCGGGCCTTGCGGAGCCACGCATAGGCCGCTTCTTCCTGCTCACCGCCGATCCCGCTGCGCTGCTGGGCGAGCAGGTCGACGAGCTGGCGCCAGCGCGCGGTGCACCGGTCAGGCCGGTCCGCGGCCTGGCCCAGCACGGTGGCAAGCATGTCGTCGAAACGCATCCGCACCGCCTAACTCGCGGGCAGGCCGTGCGAAAGCGCCTTATTGAGTGCGGCTCAAATCGGGACGCGCGGAGCGCTCAATCCAACCATGTCGGATCGAACGCTCCGAGCTCTTCCTGCCGCGATTTCCGAGTCGCCGGATATGATCATCCGACTGGAAATCGCTCAGCTCGTGCGGGTGGAGAGCCAGAGCAGCCAGAGCTGGGCGAGCTCGGCCCGCGGCCCGGTGACGGCGCGGAACGCCGCCTCCGCCTCGGCGCGCTGCCCCGCCATGGCGAGCGCGGCGCCGAGCCGCGTGTTGCCGAGGCCGGCCTCCGCGCCCTTCTGCAGCGCCGCGCGGTAGAGCTCGGCAGCCGGCCCGTATTCGCCATAGCCGTAATAGGCATCACCCATGGCAAGCGCGGCCGCGGCATCACGCCCGGCGAGCGCAGCCCGGCGGCCTTCCGCCAGCGAGCCGCGGTCGTCGGCCGCGCGCCGGGTGGCAAGCTCGATGCGCTCTCGCGCATAACCCGCATTCTGCGTGATCAGATTACGCCGCAATCCGTCCTCGAGCACCGCCTTGACCTCGCCGAACGCGCGGACCTGGTTGGCGGCCTCGGACAGCTCGATGAAGTCGCGCTCGGAGTTCATCGCGCCAGCGGCGCGCATGAGCCGGTACGTATCCAGTTTGAAGCTGGCATTGGTACTCGCGTAAAGGGCCAGGACATCGTGCCAGCTGCTCGGGCTCGGCGCTGCGGCCAGCCACTCGCGGAAATAGCGCATCGTGTCCGGCGATCGGGACTGATAGGCCAGAGCTGCCATTTGCTGTCGCCAGGCGGCCGGGATCGCCTGGCCGGCGCGCTGTTGTGCCTGGACGGCTTGTTGGTAGAAACCGAGCGCCCCCGGGTAATCGCGGGCATTGGCCCGGATCTGCGCCTGACGGATGAAGCGCGTCGGATCGTTCGGGTTCATCGCGTCGAGGGCGGCCATGGCGCGCTGCGCCTTGGCGGTATCGCCGGCCGCGGTCGCGAATTCGAGCTGGTTCTCGTACAGCGCCCGCATCTCGGTCGGCAGCGCGCCGCCGGAGGCGATCATCTCGTCAATGCCCTGCGACTGGAAGGCCCGGTTCTGGGTGTTGATGCCGATCTGGAGACGGATCTGGCCGACCAGATATTTCCCGTCATTGCTGGTCGCAGCCGGGGCCGCGGTCGCGAGCGCGGTGGTCGCCGTCGCCCAGTCGCCGGCGGTGACTGCGGCGATGACGGGCTGGAAGGCCTGCCGCTCCTGCCGAGTGAGATTGTAATTGCGCGTCGGCTGGGCGGGCTGGGCGGCCTGCCCGGACTGCGCGGGAGCAGTCCGCGGCGGGGGCCTCTCAATCTGGGGCTGGGGCGGCGGCGGCGTCGGCGCTCCGTAACCCTGGGCCAGGGCCGGCGCGGCCCCGCCGACCAGCGCTGTGATCGCCAGGGCGGCCTTTTGGATGGTCATCGAAATGTCTCCTGTTCGCACAAAACGACAAAATGAAATCAGGCCGGCCGACGCGACAGCCAGGTCAGCCAGAAGGCGGCAAGGTCGGCGCGCGGGCCGGTTACCAGCCGCAGCGCCGCTTCGGCCTCGGGCCGGCGGCCCGCCATGGCGAGCGCGGCACCGAGGCGCAGGTTGACGAGATTGGGATCCTCCCCGCCTTTTTGCAGGGCAAGGCCGTAGAGCGCGGCCGCCTCCGCATATTGGCCGTAGGCGTAGAAATTGTCTCCCGCCGCGCGCGCGGCTGCGCCGGTGCCGCTCTGCGCACGCGTCCTCAGCCCGGGCAGGGCCGCACGATCGGCGGCCACGGCGCGGGGCGCGATCCGCCCGGCCAGCGCGGGCGCGATGCGCGCGGTCTCGACCATGTTGCGCTGCAGGCCCTCGTCGATCACCGCCCGCGCCTCGCCGATCAGCCGCGCGTCGGCAAGCGCGCCGGCAAATTCCATATAGTCGCGCTCGCCGGCCAGCACGCCGGCCGCGCGCATCAGCCGGCGGATGTCGAGATCGAGCACCGGATCCCCGGCGAGGTCGCGATAGGCGGCGAGCGCGTCGCGCCAGTTGGACGGTGTCGGATAGGCCTCGACCAGCCCGCGCGCGAAGGCCAAAGTCGCGGGCGCGAAGCTCGCATTGCTGATCGGCGGGCGGGTCCCGTCATAAGCGACGGCAAGCCCACGCAGATACCAGCTCTCCGGCGAAACCCGCCCGGCCGCCCGGTCCGCGGCGACCGCGCGCTGGAACAGGCTGACCGCATTGGTGCGGATAGTGATCGCGGCCGGGCGCCGGGCGGTTGTGAGATGGCTCGCCGTATACTGGCCGTAATCGACGAGCGCGGCGCTGTTGTTCGGCTGCAGCTCCACGAGCCTGGCGATCAGCCGGTCGGTCTTCGTCGCGTCGCGGCCGGCAAGCGCGCGGCCCGCGAGATAGGCGACCAGGCCGGGCGCTTCCTCGGGCGTCACCAGGCCGCTTTCGATCATCGCCTCGGCGCCCTGGGTCTGCATCGCATTATCGTTGCGCTGACGGCCGATCTGGAACTGATAATGGGCGACCGCATAGCGGGCCGACGCGCCCTGCGCGCGGGCCCGCGCCGACGCCAGGGCGGCATCCTGCGCCGCCCGGTCGACGCCGGCCGACGCGGCCTGGAGGGCGGCGATCGCGTCCCGCTCCTCGCGGCTGAGATTGAGCGAGCGCGGCGTTTGCGCCTGCGCCGCGAGGGAAAGCCCGGCCGTGGCCAGCAAGGCAGCTGTCAGGGCCGTCAAAGCTTTCATCGGGAAGCCTCCTGTCGCAAGTGCCGGGTCATGGCGAATCCACCCGTCTCCGGCAATCGGGCGGTGGCTTCTAACGCTTATGCGGGTCGCTTTCTAGGGCCGGGCCAATGAACCGCCGTTGAACTGGGCGGTCGCCGCAATATATCTGATAAAAGGCACTTTTCTGCGGTTTTCCACCGGATTTCCTCGCGCGCGCGTACACGCGCGTGCGCGCGGGGTGGTCAGGGGCCCCGGCATGGTCTAGGGTTCCGCTTCGCCAGCGCAGTCGCGCTTTCTCACACAGACAACAACCCAGGAAATCCCATTGGCCAGCGTACCGCCGACCATCGAGTCCAGCGACATTTCCCCCATCTCCATCGTCGAGGAGATGAAGACCTCCTATCTCGACTATGCCATGTCGGTGATCGTCGCGCGCGCGCTGCCGGACGTGCGCGACGGGCTGAAGCCGGTGCATCGGCGCATCCTCTACGCCTGCCAGCAGGGCGGCTTCGTGGCCGGCCGGCCCTATCGCAAGTCGGCCAAGATCGTCGGCGACACGATGGGCAATTACCACCCGCACGGCAATCTCGCGATCTACGACGCGCTCGCCCGCATGACGCAGGACTGGTCGATGCGCGTGCCGCTGATCGACGGCCAGGGCAATTTCGGCTCGATGGACCCCGATCCGCCCGCGGCGGAGCGCTACACCGAGGCGCGGCTCGCCAAGGTCGCGATGACCCTGCTCGAGGATCTCGACAAGGACACGGTCGACTTCACCCCGAATTACGATGCCTCGCTGACCGAACCGACCGTCCTGCCCGCCCGCTTCCCGAACCTGCTGGTGAACGGCGCCGGCGGCATCGCGGTCGGCATGGCGACGAATATCCCGCCGCACAATCTGGGCGAGGTCATCGCCGCCTGCAAAGCCTATATGGACGATCCCTCGATCAGCTCCGAAGCGCTGATGGAGCATGTCCCGGCCCCCGATTTCCCGACCCGGCCCCTGATCCTCGGCCAGGCCGGCGCGCGCAGCGCCTATCTCACCGGCAAGGGCTCGATCATCATGCGCGCCCGCCACGAGATCGAGGAAGGCCGCGGCGACCGCCGCTCGATCGTGCTGACCTCCATTCCCTACCAGGTCGGCAAGAGCGGCCTGGTCGAGAAGATCGCCGAGGCGGCCAAGGACAAGCGCGTCGAGGGCATTTCCGACATTCGCGACGAATCCAACCGCGAGGGCGTGCGCGTGGTCATCGACCTCAAGCGCGACGCGACGCCGGACGTGGTGCTGAACCAGCTCTGGCGGCACACGCCGGCCCAGTCGAGCTTCCCGGCCAACATGCTCGCCATCCGCGGCGGCCGGCCCGAGACCTTGACCCTGCGCGACATCATCGAGAGCTTCGTCCGCTTCCGCGAGGAGGTGATCACCCGGCGCTCCAAATATGAGCTCGCCAAGGCGCGGGAGCGGGCGCATCTGTTGCTCGGCCTGGTCATTGCGGTCACCAATCTGGACGAGGTGGTGCGGATCATCCGCGGCTCCGCCTCTCCCGGCGAGGCACGCGCTTCGCTGCTCGCGCGCGAATGGCCGGTCGCCGAGATCGCGCCCTATATCCGCCTGGTCGAGGCGGTGGAGACCGAGATTGCGGGCGACAGCTACCGTCTCTCCGAGGCGCAGGTGCGCGCCATCCTCGAGCTGCGCCTGCACCGGCTGACCGCGCTCGGCCGCGACGAGATTGCCGGCGAGCTGCGCGAACTCGCCACCTCGATCGGCGAATTGCTCGAGATCCTCGGCGATCGCGTGCGGCTCTATGCAGTGATGCGCGCGGAGTTCGACGAGATCGCGGAGGCCTTTGCGACGCCGCGCGTCACCGAGATCGCGCCGTCCTTGGATGGGGTCGACGACGAGGACCTGATCGAGCGCGAGGACATGGTCGTGACCGTCACCCTGGGCGGCTACATCAAGCGCACCCCGCTCGAGGCGTTCCGCACCCAGGCCCGCGGCGGCAAGGGCCGCGCCGGCATGGCCACGAAGGAAGAGGATGCGGTCACGAAATTGTTCGTGACCTCGACGCACACGCCGGTCCTGTTCTTCTCCACCGCGGGCAAGGTCTACCGGCTCAAGGTGTGGCGCCTGCCCGAGGGCGCACCCCAGGCCCGCGGCCGGCCGATGGTGAACCTGCTGCCGCTCGCAGAGGGGGAGACGATCTCGACCGTGCTGCCGCTGCCCGAGGATGAGAATGAGTGGGGCAAGCTCCACGTCATGTTCGCGACCGCCCGCGGCACGGTGCGGCGCAACTCGATGGATGCCTTCACCAACGTCCCCTCGAACGGCAAGATCGCGATGCGGTTCGACGAGGGGTCGGAGGACCGGTTGATCGGCGTCTCCCTGCTCACCGAGGAGGACGACGTGCTGCTCGCGACGCGGAACGGCAAGGCGATCCGTTTCTCGGCAACGGACGTGCGCGAGTTCCAGAGCCGCACTGCCGCCGGCGTGCGCGGCGCCCGCATGGTCGGCGACGACGAGGTGATCTCGCTCTCCATCCTCCGGGGCTTCGAGGCCACAACCGAGGAGCGCGACGCCTATTTGCGGGCCGCGCCCTGGAAGGAAGGCGAGCGCGAGACGAGCCTGTCGCCCGAGCGCATGGCCGAGTTCGAGGCGGCGGAGGAGTTCATCCTCACCGTCTGCGCCAACGGCTACGGCAAACGCTCCTCCGCCTATGAATATCGGCGGACCAACCGCGGCGGCCAGGGGATCACCAATATCGACAATCTGGCCCGCAACGGCCCGGTCGTCGCTTCCTTCCCTGCCCATCATGGCGAGCAGCTGATGCTGGTCACCGACCAGGCCAAGATGATCCGGATGAGCGTCGGCGACACCAGGGTGATCGGCCGCTCCAGCGCCGGCGTGCGCCTGTTCAACGTGGCGGAGGACGAACATGTCGTCTCGGCCGCGCGGATCGAGGAGAGCGAGGAGGAAGGCGAGACCGTGGCGGAGACGGTGGAAGGCATGGATGAAGCTGACGCCGGAACCGAATAGAAGGCAGCGGCTGGTCGACGGGCCGCGGCTGCTCGCCGGGATCGTCGTCGCCGCGCTCGCCGCCGGCCCGGTCTTCTTCATCAGCGGGACCCTGCTGACGGGGCTGGTCGCCTCGCGGGGCGGCGAAGTGTTCGACTGGGCCGGGAACCAGGCCCTGCCCTTCATCCTGCTGCTGTCGGTCCGCTACGTCTTCCTGTCCGCCATCCTGCCGATGACCCTGGGGGCGGCGGGGATGGCGGTGCTCGGCGCGATGTTCCGGGGCGCCCGCTCCTGGCTGGCCTGGATGCTGGCCGGCGCGGTGCTGGCCGGCCTGATCTGCCTGCTCTTTCCGGACCTGCTCTCCACCTACCGCCTGCTCGGGGTCGCCCTGCTCGTCACCGGCCTCGCCTGCGGCCTCATCTGCCGCGCCTTCGCGCGCTGGCCGGAGGATGCGGATTCGGGCGGCGGGGACCGGGCTCAGACGTAGAGGTCGACGACCTCGACGTCCGGCAGCACCGTCTCGTGCAGCGGCGTGCGGTGGCAGCCGGCCGGATCCCGCTCGAAGCAGAGCAGCGCCGACGGCTTCTCTCCCGCGAGGGCGGTCATCTGCGCCGCCTCCATGCCGGCTTCCGGCGTTTCGAGCTGCGCCGCGAAGATGCGCCGCATCTCGTCCATCCGCCCCTTGCGCGCGGCCTCCCGGCCGGCGGGCGGCGTGCCCAGCGCCTTCAGGTGGACATAGTCGATCCCGGCTTCCTTCAGGCCCGCCGCCAGCACGTTCTTCGAGAAGCCGGGCTTGCGCGACAGCGGCACGGCGCGGACATCGATCACCCGCTCGACGCCGGCAGCCTGCAGCGCCGCGACCAGCTCTGCCTGGGTGGCGCCCTCATAGCCGATGGTGAAGATGCGTGCGGGGCCGGTCATCTGACGTCTGTATAGCCTTTGGTCGCGGGCTTGCCGCGGAACACGATGGAGAAGAAGTTGACGAAATAGAGGCCGGCCATCCGGAGATAGCCATGCTTCTGCAGGCGCCGGCCCGAGGTCGGCATCACGAAGCGGGGGTGGAAGAGCACTTCCCCATATTTCCTGGCGCGCTTGGCGATGTCCGCATCCTCGCCGTAGAATTCGATCTTCGGATCGAAGCCGCCCATCTTCTCCAGCACGTCGCGGCGGATCGCGAAATTGCCGCCGACCAGCATGTAGCCGATGATCCCGTAGAGCGGCCGCGCCGCGACGAACCAGCCCGAGGCGACCTTGTTGCGCCAGCCGGCGAGGTCGTAGAAACTGTACGGCCCGGACAGCGAGGCGAGCTTCTGGTTCCTGCCGAACTGCTCCCAGATCTGCTCGATCCAGCCCGCCGGCGGATGGGTGTCGGCGTCGACATAAGCGAGGATGTCGCCCTTCGCCGTCAGGAAGCCGCGCTGGCGGGCGCGCGTGATCCCCTTTTCCGGCTCGAACACATAGGTGACCGCCGGATAGCGCTCGACGATCGCCCTGGTCCCGTCGGTGCTGTTATTGTCGACGACGATGACCTCGAACGCCTTGCCCGCAATATTCTCCATCACCGCGTCGAGGCAGGCGCCGATATAGGCCTCCTCATTATAGGCCGGGATGATGAGGCTGATCGTCGGCCTGTCTGACATGGTCTCGGCGGTCATGAGATGGGCTAGTGCCGCA